>Ga0315336_1000095_pt1 | contig 434796 bp, 368 predicted proteins | sample ASW5metaG_FD_204512 | JGI IMG/M metagenome (GOLD analysis project Ga0315336, IMG submission 204512) | Ammonia-oxidizing marine archaeal communities from Monterey Bay, California, United States - ASW #5 | ecosystem: Environmental > Aquatic > Marine > Intertidal zone | place: USA: California... | reverse complement strand
CGCGACGTCGAGTCGCCCCGTCGGCCCGCGGCGCGCGGTTGTCGCGACGCGTGGCGAATCGGAGCGCTCCTCGCCGACTACTTGAAGCCCTTCCCCTTGCGGTTGATCTGGTAGACCTTGCTGACGCCGTCCACCATGTACATGGTGAAGCCGCCAGGCCCGCCGGGCATGAAGCGGATGTCGGCCGCGCCGTCGAAGCCGGTCGCCCAGACTTCGAAGCTGCCGTCCGCGTCCACCCGGTAGATCTCGCCCAGGGAGAGGTCGCCCGCGTAGAGGTACTTGCCGAACGCGCCGCCCCTGCTGAAGGCCAGGCCTTCGAGCGCGGGCGAGCCGATGTCGGCGAACAACTCGTACGTGCCGTCGGGCGCGACCCGGTAGATCTCGCCCGCCAGGTAGTTGGTCACGTACAGGTAGTGGCCGAACGCACCGCCGTCGCTGAAGCTGATGTAACGCGTCTGGATGTTCGGGATCGTCGTGAACAGCTCGGTCGAGCCATCCGGATACAGCCGCCAGATGTTGCCCGTCGTCCACTCGCCCGCGTAGAGCAGGCCTCCGAAGTCACCCTTGCCGAAGTCCAGGCCGGCGACGTCCATGCCCGCCAGGGCGTAGGGCGCCGCGACGCCGTCGTCTCCGCAGCGGTAGATGCCGCCCGAGAACGCGACGCCGACGAACATGTACCGGCCGAACGGTCCGCCGTAGCAGGCCATGCCGACCGGGAAGAGGCCGACGTTCGTCGCGTGCACTTCGTAGCCGCTGCCGTCCGTGGCCACCTCCAGGATCCTGTTGACGCCGCTCTCCGCGACGAAGACGTTGCGTCCCATGGCGCCCGCGCCCGCCTGATGCGTCGCGAAGTCCAGGCCCTTGGGCTGGTTGAGTCCGTCAGCCAGCACCGTCACGTCGAAGCTGCTGAACGGCATGCCGTCCGGCGGCACCGCCGCCAGGAGAGCCATGCCGACCAGCGCGATCAGCCCGATGCCGATCGTGATTCTGCGAGATCTCATCTCACTGTTCCTTTGTGTTCTCGTTGACCGTTCCCCTCGATCATGGGTCGCTCGATTCGGACAGTCGCATCACCTCCTTTCCCGTTCGTGTCGGATGCATCTCGTCGCCCGGCCGCACCGGCGGGCCGCGGACACGTTCGGGATGCCCAGCCCGTACAGGCTCCCGAGGAGCGTGCACCGGTGCGTCGAGCGAACTGGTCCTACACTAGGTCGCGATGCGGAGCCCGGAAATGGAGTGTCTGCATCATTGCGCGCCGACGCGGTCCGCACGCTCGTCGCGCGCCCGGACCATGGGGTCGCCGCGCGCTATCGCGCCGCTTGCGCCGATCGCGCAACCGACCACGCATGGATCGCGGCCAGGACGGCGTCGCGTCGCGGGTTGGGGCTGCGCGGACGGACGGGGCCCAGGCTGCCGTCGGCCTCCTGCAAGCTCAGCAGGAACCCGATCGCGCGCGGCAACGAGGGGACCTCGTCGGCCAGGCCGAGAGCCCGCGCGCAGAGGACCACGCGCGCCGCCGTGAACGCGTCGCCGGTCTCGAGCGCCCATTCCAGGCTGCGCTCGCAGAGCAGCGACCAGAATGGTCGGTCGGCGAGCACGCCGTCGTGCGGGGGCGGCGCGGCGCCGTGGTCGGTCATCGCGAGCACCTCGTCGGTGATCGCGTGCAGCGTCGCCGCGACGCCGGGCATCTGGCCGAAGTCGACCTTTCCGCGGATCATCGCCAGCAGCTTGCGCTCGGCGTGCTCGCGGTCCGGCCATCCGGCGAGCTGCGGTCGCGGCGTGCCGAACGCGGTGAGGTCGGCGCCGTGCCGCCGGGCCGCGAGCACGGCCGCGGCCACGGCGTTGCCGTCCGCGGGCGCGATCCGGTCGGGGCCGAGGGCGTCGAGCGCGTCAGCACGAACGCGCAGCGCGTCCCGCGCGATGTCAGCGTCGGCGAACGACGCGTCGGAGGCGAGCGCCGCGAGCGCGACGATCTCGTCGCACATGCCGCGGACCCCGCCGTCGAACGTGTCGGCCGGATGCTCGCGCACCCAATGGAGCGCTCGCCGCAGGGCCAGGTCCCGATCGGGCGGGCCGTCGCCGGGTGCACCGAGCGGCACGATCCGATCGATGCCGGCGTGCGCCGCCGTCGCCCGGGGGGCCTTCCCGACGACGGTGAAGGACACCTGGTTGATGCCCTCGCGCAGCTCCACTTCGTGCACGGTGGGGCGCTTCCCGACGCGCGGCGAGTAGAGGTTGGTGGTTCCGGACTGCGACGTGCCGTTGACGGCCAGCTCGACGAGCCCGAACGCCGGCGAGGCGGTGTAGTCGAACTTCAATCGGTAGCGTCCGTCCTGCGGCGCCCGCACGGCCAGCGTCGCGCTGCTCCCGAACTCCTCGGTGAGCAGCAGGAGCTGGTCGTCGAGCGACCAGCCGCTGCCCCACGACGTCATCGACTCCGACTGCGCGATCACACCCCGCTGCTCCAGGACGTCCGCGAAGGCGGCATCGACGGCGGGGTCGAGATCCGACGCACGCGCGGCATCGACAGCGACGCCGCCGGCCAGCCCGATCGCACCCAGGACGAGGATGCCGACGACGACGCGCCGGAAGGTGCGGTGCTCGCGGCACCGCGCCGTCAGCCCGACCGCGAGCAGCGCGACGAAGGTCGCGGCCAGCACCAGCGACACGATCCAGTTCACGAACTCGAGCTCGGCCGGAGACGGGAGCGCGGCGGCCAACGCCCAGAAGAGTACCTGGGTCGTCGCGATCAACATCACGAGCCGCGGCCACCACGTCCAGCACATCACCGCCAGGCAGAGGACGACGAAGTAGTAGTTGGCGGGGTAGAGCAGCACGAAGGGCGCGAACGCCAGCAAGCCGAGCGCCACGATCGTGCGGCGTTCGACGGCGATCAACGCGCCGAGCAGAGCGGCCAGCATGACGCGAACGGCCAGCAGGCTGGACACCGTCGCGTGGTCGCGGGCCATGCGCTCGCGGATCCACGCGGACTCGTCCCAACCCGCACTCGCCGCCCCGAGTGCGGTGGTCGGATCGACGAGGAACAGGTTTCGCAGCGAGATCTGGTTGATGTAGTAGCCGCGCTGGTGCGCGCTCGTGTTCGCGTAGAAGTCGAGCCATGCCTGGAGGCCGCCGGCGGCCGCGGTGGCGAGACCGCCGACGACGACGAGCGTCCCGCCGAAGCCCGCCGCGAAGCGCAGGGCCTCGCGCGGCAGCCTGCGCTCGCGCCACAGACCGGCGATCAACAGCGCGAGAGGAATCGCACCCAGGAGCACCGGGAACACGCGGTCGAGCGTGGCGATCGCGAGCGCGATGCCCGCGGCCGTCCAGCGCCCCCTGGTCGCGAAGCACGCGAAGGCCACGACGCCGGCCAGCCACATGTGCCGCAGGAACGACCCGCCCGTGATGTCGAAGACGGCGAACGCGTTCCCGAAGAAGAAGATCGCGAACAGCAGCCCCGTCTCGATGCCGAAGGCCCGGGTGACCAGCACGAGCATCAGCAGGATCAACAGGAGGTCCAGCGACGCGAGGACGAACACGGTGGCGTCGTCGATCCCGAACTGGACGGACAGGAAGGCGTACACCGCCGTCACGAACGGCGAGGTGTTGTTCCCGTGATCGATGAGCAGCAGCCGCCAGTGGTCGGGCGGGATGCGCGTCTGCCAGTACGCGACGTCACGCGTGAACTCCTGCCAGCGTTCCGGCGTGAACCGCGCGAGGATCCCGTCGGCGCGCTGCCGGCAGATCGCGGCGCTTTCGAGCCGGTAGTTGCGCAGGTTCTTGACGAGCTCGACGGACTCGCCGGTCGCCGGGTCGTTCTCGTCGAGCGCGCGAAGCGTGGCGACGTACAGGCCGTCGTAGCCCACCTCCGCGGAGAACTTGCTGGCGACGGTGTGGTGATAGAACTCGTGGTCGTGGGTGAAGCGGCCCATCCCGTGAAACCGCCCGTAGTCGAAGTAGCTGACCGCGGCGAGCACGGCGATCGCCGCGAGTGCGGCGCGAAACGTCGCCGTCGAGCGGCGCGCGATGACCAGCAGCGTGAACAGCGTGGCGACCCACACGGCGATCTGCGACAGGTGTCGCATGCCGGGTTCGTCGCCGACCGGCGACAAGGCGAGGGCGGCGACGGCCAGGAGGACCAGTGCCAGCGGCACGACGATGCGACGGTCGGTGCGGGTGGCGGCGCTGGTCTGCATGAGGTCCTCGCGCCGGGCGCGGGCGAGCGACCATCATGGGGGAAGAGGAGGCGCGGCGAAACACTCCGCTCGCGGCGAAGGCGGGAGCCCTAGTGGTCGTCCGGCTCGGTCGCCGCGGCGAGTTCCTCCGTCTCCTGGCCGCGCCAGAACAGCAACTCGACGATGCGGCGTGGCTCGGGATCGTCCGCGTCGGCCGGACGCACGAGCGCGAGGAAGAACGACTCGGGCGCGTTGAAGGCGTTCGCGAATTGCGCGACGCCCGGGTACTCGTACACGAACAACCCGCTGTCGAACACGATGTGTTGTTCGAGGCCTTCGATGCGCTCGGCCCGGACGCGGAAGCGATAGTGCGGCACGCTCTCCTCGTTGAGCGGTCGCACACGCATGTGCTCGTGCAGCGCAAGCAGGTCCGCGTCGGAGAGCATGGCCAGCTTGTCCGTCTCGACGAGCAGGACGGCGGGCTGGTCGGGCTCGGCCATCGCGGGCAGGGCGCTGCGGCGAAGCGTCTGCGGGTACAGGCGGACGGCCGCGACGTCGCCGTCGATCGTCGCGAGCCCGAGCCGGACCGAGCCGGGCAGCAGCACCTGCCGCGTGCCCGGACCGTCTCCGCTCACGTGCTCGGTGCGCGCGCTGACCGGGCGCATGCGGATCGTGTCGCTGCTCGTGCGCGCCAGGCCGTGCGGACCGAACACGAGGATCGGCTCGGTCGCGATCGCGTCGGCACGCGGGAGGACGAAGGGCGGGTCCTCGACCTCGACGGCGCCCTCTTCTTCGTCTTCGGATGTCGTCCGATCCTCGCCGGCGACTTCCTCGTCATCTGGCGCGTCGCCGACCGACTCCTCGTCGGCGTCGGCGTCGGCGCCGGCCTCGGCCTCGGTGTCTTCCGCGACCTCCGGTTCGACGGTCGGTTCCGGGTCGGCGTCCTGGGCTGGCGCCGCCGCGCACAGCACGGCGATCAGGAGAAGGTGTCGCATGTCCGGGCTCTCCGTTGCCGCGGCCGACCGGAGAGCGGTCGGCAAGGCGGCGACGGAGGGTCCTAGACCCCGAGCTGGCGCGAGGAAACGCCCTTGTCGGCTAACGCCCGGTGGGGAGGCCCTTGCGGGTGTAGTGGATCACGAAGGTCATCGCCTCCTCACCGTCCCTGGTCTCGAAGTTCTCGTAGGTCAGGCCCTCGTCGGTCATCGTGTGGACGCCGCGCACGGTGATCACGCCCGCCGCCGGGTCGTTCCGCGTGCCGCGCCAGATGATCGTGCCGTCCGCCTCGCCCGTGCCCTTCAGGAAGGCCATGGCCGTGGCCTGGTTGTCGAGCCAGACGTTCTCGAACGTGCCGGTGACGTTGTCGTAGCCGGTGAGCGAGATGCCACGGAACGGCTGGCCCATGAACTCGCTCTCCACCTCCTCGATGATGTACCTGCCGCCCAGCACGGCCTCGATCTCGCTCGTGCCGTGGATCATCGCGTCGGGCATGCCCGGCCCCGTGGGCATCTTCATCTCCAGGGTCCAGTTGCCGACGAGCTTGGCGAGCCCGGCGTGCTTCTCGCCGGGGGTCGCGGCCTGCATCCTGGCGGCCTCGGCCTCGGCGGCGTCCTGCACCGGGCCCGGCCCGGGTGTCGCGGCGATCAACGCGACGCATGCGAGCGCGAGCCCGCCCAACACGATCCCGATCTTCATGGGTTTTCTCCGGCGGTGCGCTCCTAGCTGCGCGTGTACGTGATGATCATGCTCTTGAACTCCTGGCCTTCCTCCTCCAGCCACATCTCGTAGAGGAAGGTGTTGTCGTTGACCACGCGACGCTCGGCGCGGAACGACGTGGTGCCGCCGCTGATCGGGTCGTCGAACGTGCCCTCGTAGCGGATCAGGCGCGCGTTCGCGTCGCCTTCGCCCTCGCCCACCATCACGCCGGTGCCCTGGTTGTCGATCCAATAGTTGAAGTAGAGGCCGGTGCGGTTGTTGAAGCCGGTGAAGCCAAGACCTTCGAAGGGGCCCATCGGGGTGTCGCTGCTGATGCGCTCGACCAGGTAGCGACCGTCGGCGAAGGCCTCGAACTCGGCCACGGCGCGACTCTCCATCATCGGGTCGTCGGAGGTCATCTTGTGCTGGATGTGCACGGTCCAGCGGCCGGCGACCGAGGCCAGGGCCGCGTGCTGCGAGCCGGGCGCCATGAACGGGGCCCAGGCCGCCCACATGGCCTGCTCCTCTTCCGACATGTTCGCCATCATCTCTTCCATCGCGGCGAGGGAGTCGTCGGCGGTCGGCGCGGCCGGCGCGTCGTGCGACGACATGTCCGCGTAGGCGTAGGCTTCGTGGTCGCCGTGGTGGGTGGTCCCGCAGGCCGTGAGGGCCGCGGTCAGGGCGAGGGGCAGGATCAGCGTGCGGGCGGACATGACGGGCTCCGTGGAAGGGGACGGGTCGGCAGCTCGGGAACGGCTGCCCGACTTGGTGGCAGTGTCCCCGAGGATCCTTCGCCTTGTCGAGAGGGTGCTGCCCGGCGATGTGGCGGGCGGCGGCGGCGCGGGAGTAGCATCGGGCCCATGCGTACCGCGATCGCGCTCTTCGCGACGAGTCTGGCCCTACTCTCCGGTGTCGGCTGCGGCGCGCCCTCGCGCGCGCCGATCCTGCCGGAGGGCACGTGGGTGGATCTCACGCACGACTATTCCGACGAGACGGTCTATTGGCCGACGTCGGGCGGCTTCGAGTTCGAGGTGCTCTCCGACGAGGTCACGGACAAGGGCTACTACTACGCCGCGAACCGCTTCTCGACCGCCGAGCACGGCGGCACGCACATCGACGCGCCGATCCACTTCGCGGCGGGCAAGCGCACCGTGGACGAGATCCCGGTCGGCCAGCTCATCGGTCCGGCGGTGGTCGTCGATGTCTCGGCCGCCGCGCTGGCCGATCGCCATCACGAGGTCGGCGTGGCGGAACTGCTCGACTGGGAGCTCGCGCACGGCACCATCCCCGACGGCGCGATCGTGCTGCTGCACACCGGCTACGGCCGCTTCTGGCCCGACCGCAAGGCCTACATGGGCAGCGACAAGCCGGGCGCCGAGGGCGTGGCCGAACTGTCCTTCCCGGGCCTGCACCCCGACGCAGCGCGCTTCCTGGTCGAGCGCCGCGACATCGCGGCGATCGGACTCGATACGCCGAGCATCGACACCGGTCGATCCACGCACTACGAGAGCCACCGCATCCTGTTCGAGCGGGACATCCCCGCCTTCGAGAACGTCGCCCAGCTGGATCGGCTGCCCGCCACCGGGGCGCTCGTGATCGCGCTCCCGATGAAGATTCGAGGCGGCAGCGGAGGACCGGTGCGGATCGTGGCACTGATTCCCTGAGGCGCCATCCGCCCGCCTCGCGTGTCTCTCCCCGCCGCCGCTAGAATGCCCGCGACCATGGCCGACGATTCCTCGCCCGACCTGACCAAGCTGCGCATCGAGCGTTCCGCACCGAAGGGCGGCGGGCGCACCGGGCTGTTCGTGGTCATCGTGATCCTGCTGCTCGTCGCGGCCTGGCTGGCCTGGCCGCGAATCATGGGCATGTCCGACCAGCGGCCGGAGCTCGCGCTGGGGCGCGTGACCAAGATCGGCGGAGCGGCGTCGGTGAGCGGCACCGCGGCCAACGGTTACGTCGTGGCGCGTCGGCAGGCCGCGCTCTCGACCGACATCCAGGGACGCCTGGTCGAGCTGAGCGTGGAGGAAGGCGACCGCGTGAAGGCGGGCGACCTGATCGCGCGCCTCGACACGCGGCAGCTCGAGGCGAGCCGCGCGCGCACGAACGCCGAGCTCGAGACCGCGCGTCACACCGCCGAGCTGGCCGAGACCGACTACCGCCGCTACCTGCCGCTCTTGGACACCGGCGACGTGAGCCAGTCGCTCGTGGACAGCGCGCGCACCGCGCGCGACGAGGCCAACGCCACCGTCGTGGCGCTCGCGGCCGCCGTGCACGAGATCGAGGTCATGCTCAGCAAGTCCTCGGTCTTCGCGCCCTTCGACGGCGTGATCACCGCGAAGAACGCCGAGGTGGGCGAGGTCGTCTCCTCGATCTCCAGCGGCGGCAACTCGCGCGGCTCGGTCGCCACGCTGGTGGACTTCGACACGCTGGAGGTGCAGGTCGAGCTGGCGCAGACCAGCCTGCGCGCGGCACGCACGGGCGCGCCGGTGCTGATCTACCTCGACGCCTACCCCGACGACGCCTACCGCGGGCAGGTGCGCCAGATCTGGCCCACCGCCGACCGGCAGAAGGCGACGGTCGAGCTGCGCGCCGAGTTCATCGAGCGCGACGACCGCATCCTGCCCGAGATGGGCGTGCGCATCGTGTTCACGGGCGAGACCGAGAGCACGCCGGCCGAGGTCGAGCTGCGCGTGCCGACGCGCGCCGTCGTCGACGGGGCGGAGCCGTTCGTGTTCGTGTACGCGCAGGGCGTCGCGCGACGCCGCGGCATCGAGACGCGGGGCGAGCCCGAGGGCGGCACGGTGCACGTGGTGACGGGCCTGGACGTCAACGAGCGCGTCGTGCTGGATCCTCCCGAGGGCCTGCGCGACGGCGACGAGGTGCGCGAACGCGAGCCGTGAGCCCGCGCCCCGGCACGCGCCGCGAAGGAAAGCGCCTGTTGGGCGCACTGTTGCTGCTGGTCGGCCTGTTGGCCGGCTGCACCGGGACCCGCGATTCCGAGCGCCTGTCCGATCCCGGCGCGCTGGGGCCGTATTCCGCAGTGGTGCTCGACGGCGACTACGCCTTCCTGTCCGGCAAGATCGGGCCGAGGGACGGAACCTACGAGGAGGAGGTCGAGGGTGCGATCGACGCGGTGGCGGACAACCTCGCGCGGCTCGGTCTCGATCTCGGCGCCGTGCTCTCCGTGACCGTGTTCCTGACCGACATGGCCGATTATCCCCGCTTCAACGAGATCTATGCGCGCCGCTTCGCCGCCCCGTATCCTGCCCGGTCCTGTGTCGCGGTCAGCGCGCTGCCCGGCGGCGCCCACGTGGAACTCGCCGTGATCGCGCGCCGCCGCTGACGACCGCGCGCGCAGCGCGCACCCCTGGAGACGACGAACCGATGGCCATCATCGAGATGTCCGGTGTCACCAAGCGCTACCAGCGCGGCGGCGAGACGCTGACCGTGCTGGACAACCTCGAGCTTGCCGTGCCCCAGGGCGATTTCATCGCGATGATGGGGCCGAGCGGTTCGGGCAAGTCCACCATCCTCAACCTGGTCGGCGGGCTCGACAGCGCCGACTCGGGGCTCATCGTCGTGGCGGGCACCGAGGTCTCGGCGATGTCGCCGTCCAAGCTGCCCGACTGGCGCGCGCGGCACATCGGGTTCGTGTTCCAGGCCTTCAACCTCGTGCCGGTGCTGACCGCCTTCGAGAACGTGATGCTGCCGCTGGCGCTCACGCCGCTCTCGCGCGGCGAGCGCAAGAAGCAGGCCGAGTTCGCGCTGGACGTGGTCGGCCTGTCCGACCGCATGCACCACCGACCGAACCAGCTCTCGGGCGGACAGGAGCAGCGCGTCGCCATCGCGCGGGCGCTCGCGACCGACCCCGACATCATCCTGGCCGACGAGCCGACCGGCGACCTCGACCGCGACAGCGCCAATGCCGTCATGGACCTGCTTCGGCGCCTCAACGACGAGATGAAGAAGACGCTGCTGGTCGTGACGCACGACGAGCACGCCGCCGAGCGCGCGCGCCGCGTTCTGCACCTCGACAAGGGCGTCCTGCTGGAGCAGGCCACGACGTGAGAACGCCCTGGGTCCTCGTCCGGCGCAACATGCGCGCGCACTGGCTGCGCAGCGGGCTGACGTTCCTGTCGCTGATCGTGGCGATGTTCCTGTTTTGCTTCCTGATCTCGCTGGTGACCACGCTCGACTCGGCGGTCAGCCAGTCGGCCACCAACCGCGTGATCACGCAGTCCGCGGTCTCGCTGTTCGTGGACATCCCGCTCAACTACCAGCCCAAGATCGCGCAGGTCGAGGGCGTGGAAGCGGTCACGAAGTTCCAGTGGTTCGGGGCGTACTACCAGGAGCCGCAGAACTTCATCGCGGAGTTCGGCGTCGACCACGACGTGTTCTTCGACATGTACGACGGCGAGGTCGAGGTGACCGAGGGCCCCGACGGCGTGACCGGCCCCGAGGCGCGCCAGGCGGTGATCGACGCGATGGCCGGCGAGCGCCGCGCGGTGCTGGTCGGCGAAGGCCTGATGAAGGACCACGGCTGGACCGTCGGCGACACGGTCCCGTTGATCGGCACGGTCTTCCAGACCCCGGACAACAGCGCGTGGGAGTTCATCGTGGTGGGCACGTACGTGCCCAAGAAGCAGAACATGGACGACCGCACCATGTTCTTCCGCTTCGACTACCTGGACGAGACGGTTGGCGGGTACGTCGAGGGCGAGCCGCTGGGCGTCGGCGTGTACTCGATCAACGTCGCGGACGGTTTCGACCCCGCCCAGGTCATCGCCGACATCGACGGACTGTTCGAGAACGGTCCGCAGGTGACGATGACCAGCACCGAGGCCGCCTTCCAGGCCGGCTTCGTCTCGATGATGGGCAACCTGCCCTTCTTCGTGGGGACGATCGGCGGCGCGGTCGTGTTCGCCGTGATCTTCTCGGTGATCAACACCATGCTGCTCTCGGCGCGGCAACGCACGCGCGAGACGGGCATCCTCAAGGCGCTCGGCTACCGCGACGCGGCCGTTTCGCGCCTCATGCTGGGCGAGTCGCTGTTGGTCTCGCTGATCGGCGGCGGGCTCGGCGTGCTCTTCGCCGTCGGGACCGCGCCCGGCATGCGCGCCGCCTTCGGCGCGTTCCTCCCGACCTACACGGTGAAGCCGGAGACGGCGATGTTCGGCCTCGCGGTCTCGCTGTTCATCGGCCTCGTCGCCGGCATCGCACCGGCGGTCATCGCGGCGCGCCTGCACCCGACCGAAGCGTTGCGGAGCGAAGGCTGATGGCGCTGCCCTTCAACTACTCGGTGCGCAACATCGCGGTGCGCCGCGCGAGCGCGATCTTCACCGCGGTGGGCGTGGCCATGACCGTGGCCGTCTTTGCGGGCGTGATCTCGCTGCGCAACGGCTTCGAGCAGCTCTACCAGGACCGGGGCCGCGAGGACCGCGTGATCTACCTGCGGCCAGGCGCCACCTCCGAGGGCGAGTCGGCCATCCGCCGCCAGCAGATCGAGATCCTGATCAAGGAGCGTCCCGAGATCGCGCGCGACGATCTGGGCCGACCGCGAGCCGCGGCCGAGACCTACCTGGCCGTGTACATGGAGCAGGTGAATGGCGGCACGACCAACGTCCCGCTGCGCGGCGTCCAACCCATGTCCATCGAGTTGCGCGGCGACGAGCTGGAGCTGGTGGAAGGCCGCTGGTTCACCTTCGGCAGCGACGAGGTCGTGGTCGGCCGGCCGCTGACCGAACGCATGCTCGACTGTCGCCTGGGCGACACGCTCAAGATCAACATGACGCCCTTCAAGGTGGTGGGGGTGTTCGCCTCCGAGAGCGCCGAGGGCGGCGAGGTCTGGGGCGACGTGGATCGCATGATGGCCGCGCTCGACCGCAACATCTTCCAGCGCGTGGTCGCGGACGTCGTGGAGGGCACCGACGTGGTCGCCCTCGCTGAAGAACTCGAGAGCGACGCGCGCGTGCCGGTCTCGGTTTACTCCGAGCGCGACTACCTCGCGCGGCAGACGGTGTTCACCGGCGGCATGCTCAGCTTCCTGGCCACGTTCCTGACGGTGGTCATGGGCGTCGCCGCCGTGCTGGGGTCGATGAACACGATGCTGGCCTCGGTGGCCTCGCGCACGCACGAGATCGGCGTGCTGCTCGCGGTGGGCTACCGGCGCACCTCGATCTTCCTGTCGTTCCTGATGGAGGCGGCGTTGATCGGCGTGCTCGGCGGGGCGCTGGGGCTGCTCATCGCGTTGCCGTTCAACGGCACCGAGACGGGTCTCGCCAACTGGAACACGTTCACGGACGTGTCGTTTGCGTTCACGCTCACGCCCGGCCTCGCGCTGCAGTCGTTCCTGCTGGCCTTCGTGCTCGGGTTGGTCGGTGGCACCTTGCCCGCGATCCGCGCGGCGCGGCTCAAGCCCGTCGACGCGTTCCGGCAGCTCTAGGCGCGCGATGCGGGTTCCGGGTTCGGCATTCCGAGTCGTCGCGGCGCTGTTCGTGGCATTCGTTTGCGCCGCCGCGCCCGACGCGCGCGCGCAGGACGCCGAGTCGGACACTGCGCAACTGCCGGCCGAGATCATTCCACGCGACTGGGTCGTGATCGAGCCGGTGGACAAGCGCGGGCGGCGGCCGTTCCGTCCCGAGGCCGTGTTCGCAGCGCACCTGCTGTCGCGCGATGCGCCGACGCCGAAGCCCGGCGACAAGCTGACCGGCGAGTACGGCGAAGAGCGCATGTGGTTCCACCTCGAGGCCGACGAAAAGGGCAACGTCGGCGGGCAGAGCATCGGCTGGGCCTACGCGACCGTGCACAGTGACGCCGCGCGCGTGATGCTGGCCGAGCTGAGCAGTGCCTCGACGTTGTTCGTGAACGGCGAGGGTTTCGTGGGGGATGTCTATCGCGCCGGCTTCGGCGCCGTGCCCGTCGCGCTGCGCGAGGGCGAGAACCAGGTCTACGTGAACGGCGTGCGCGGCAGCTTCCGCTTCCGCCTGACCGCGCCCGAGGCGCCGCTGATCCTGGCCACGCGCGACGCCACGCTGCCCCATCTGGTCGCGGGCGCGAAGGACAGCCGGTACGCCGACCGCGCGGGGCTGCTCTTCATGAACGCCTCGACGGAGCCGATCCGCCGCCTGTCCGTCACCACGCAGGTGGAGGGCGAGGAACTGGCGCAGGCGGCGCCCGGCCCGCATGGCCTGCCGCCGCTGGGCATCGCCAAGGTGCCGGCCTGGGTGCGCACCGCGAAGCCCGCGCCGTCCTACGCCGAGGGGGAGGAGCGCGCGCTGACAGTCAGCTACGGCGGGCACCGGGGCGAGGAGGCGCGCGAGCACGAGTTCACGCTGGGTGTGGTGAACCCGTCGGCCGCGCGGCGCCACGTGCTCACCTCCGCGGTGGACGACTCGGTGCAGGAGTTCTCCGTGTTGCCGCCCGCCGACACCGGCGCGGACGAGGCCGGTGAATCGCGAGCAGACGTCGTGGCGGGCGGCACGCTCTTCGATCGCCCGCGGCTGGTGCTCACGCTGCACGGCGCGGGCGTCGGATCGATGGGCCAGGCGCGCAGCTACTCGGCCAAGCCTGGCGCCTGGATCGTCGTGCCGACCAACCGTCGCCCCTTCGGTTTCGACTGGCAGGACTGGGGCCGGCTGGACGCCTACGAGGTGCTCGATGCCGCACTGGAGATGAGCGGCGCCGACCCGGCGACCGTCGGTCTGACCGGCCACTCGATGGGCGGGCACGGAACCTGGCACCTGGGCGCGAACGACCCCGACCGCTTCGCCGCCATCGCGCCGAGCGCGGGCTGGGCCGGCTTCGACAGTTACGGCGGTCGGCCCGAGGGCGAGTTGCGCGAGATCTGGCACGCGGCCGACGCAGCCTCGAACACGCTCGCGCTGATCGACAACCTCAAGCAGTTGCCGACGTTCATCCTGCACGGCACCGCCGACGACAACGTCCCCGCGAGCGAGGCGCACGCGATGGAGGCCGCGCTGGTCGAGGCCGGCGCGACGCCGCACAGCCACTACCAGGAGGGCGCCGGCCACTGGTGGAACGGCAGCGTCGCGGCCGGCGCGGATTGCGTGGACTGGCCCGACCTGTTCGAGCTGCTGCTCGGCAGCCGCGTGCCGAGCACGCCGATCGAGCTGGACTGGACCACGGTGGACCCGGTCGTGGACAGCCGCCACCACTGGCTCTCGGCCAGCCAGCCGCTGGAGTACGGCAAGCCGGTCCGCATGCGCGCCGAGTGGGACATCGCGGAGGACGTGGTGGCGGTCAGCACGGAGAACGCACGGCGCATCGGCATCCGCTGGCCGGGCTCGGAGCCGCCCGAGACGCTGATCCTCGACGGGCAGGAGTTCGACTCGGACGTGCTGGCCACCGCCGATCAGACCCACGCGGCCTTCCGCGGCACCGGCGAGCGCTGGTTCCTGCTGACGCAGAGCCTTCCCCTGGCCGAGCGGCTCGACGAACAGACCGGGCTACGCAAGTCGCCGGGCCGCAGCGGCCCCTTCAAGCGCGCCTTCGACAAGGGCTTCGTGCTCGTGTACGGCACCGCGGGCGAGGCGGACGAGGACGCTGAGCTGCTGGCGCGCGCGCGCTACGACAGCAGCGTCTGGTGGTACCGCGCCAACGGCCACGCGCCGGTGGTCAGCGACACCGAGTTCCTCGACCCGATCCGGTCGTCGCGCTGGGACCGCCACAACGTGATCCTCTACGGCAACGCCGACACCAACGCCGCCTGGGACGAGGTGCTCGACGAGCGCTGTCCGGTGCGCGCGACCCGCGGCCGCCTCGCGCTGGGCGAGACGGTCTGGGAGCAGGACGATCTGGGCGCGGTGTTCGTCTTCCCGCGCAAGGGCGAGCCGGGCACGCTGGTCGGCGCCTTCGCCGACACGGGCACGGCCGGCACGCGGCTGGGCTACGCGCTCTCGCCGTTCATCTCGGGTGTCGGATATCCCGACTACACGGTGTTCGGGTCGGAGATCCTGAGCGCGGGCGACGGGGGAGTGCTCGCCGCCGGCTGGTTCGATGCCGACTGGACGCTGAGGCAACCGCCCGCCGTCCTGCGCTGAGGTCGCGCGAACCGCCGCTATACTGGCCGGCCCTTCGTCTTGCGCGCGTCCCCCGGAGTTTCGATGAGGCCACGGGCTGCCTCGTTCACGACCGTCCTGCTGGCGGTCGTCTGCTGGTTCGCCGCCGCGGGTGCGGTCGGCGCACAGCAGGTCACGCTGCCTCCGCCGCGGCCGCTGGTCGCGCCGCCGGTCCTCGTGCCACCCGCGAACGGCGCGGAAGCTCCCGCGCTGCTGCCTCCCGGCTTCCTCGACAGCACGCTGCCGGTCTCGTTCGACCAGGCAGTCGGGCTCGCGGCCGGCCCGGACGAACGCCTCTACGTCTGGGAGCGAAAGGGACAGGTCTGGTTCATCGAGGACGGCGCCAAGCACGACCACGAGCTGCTCGACATCGAGGAGGAGGTCGGGCTGTGGGGCGACCACGGCCTGATGGGCTTCGCGCTCGACCCGGAATTCCTCTCGAACGGCTTCCTCTACGTGCTCTACGTGGTGGACTACCACCACCTCACGACCTTCGGCACGCCGGCCTACGACCCCGAGGTGTCGATTGACGGCCAGGACACGATTGCGCGCGTGACGCGTTACACGGTCGACCTCGCCTCGGGCGGCCACGACATCCTGCCCGGCAGCCGGCGCGTGCTGATCGGCGAGGACATCACCAGCGGCCTGCCGATCTGCACGCTCAGCCACGCCGCCGGCACGCTCGCCTTCGGGGAGGACGGGATGCTGCTCGTCTCGTTCGGGGACGGGCACGGCCTCGCGAGCAGCAACACCTGCCTCACCGACGGGATCATCACGACGGAAGAGGACGTCGGTCGCTGGCGCGCGCAACTCGTGAACAGCCTGTCCGGGAAGATCCTGCGCGTGGACCCCGTGACCGGCGACGGCGTGCCGAGCAACCCGTGGTTCGATCAGCTCGCGCCGCGCGCGCCGCGCTCGCGCGTGTGGGCGCTCGGGCTGCGCAACCCGTTCCGCTTCGGGTTGCGCCCGGGCACGGGCAACGCCGATCCCGCGCTGGCCGACCCGGGCACGCTGCTGATCGGCGACGTGGGCGAGGGCGACTGGGAGGAACTCGACGTCGCCGGCACCGGCGGCGTGAACTTCGGCTGGCCGGCCTACGAGGGCATGGACCCGTTCATCGACGACGACCCAGTGCCGCCGAACCTCGACGCGCCGAACCCGCTCTTCGGGATCGGCGGTTGCACGCAGCAGCACTTCTTCTTCGACGAGCTGCTCGTGCCGGATGGGCTGCTCCCGCCGTCCTGGCCGAACCCGTGCGATCCCTTCGTGCAGGTGCCGCTCTCGGTGCCGACCTTCCGGCACAGCCGACCCGTGATCGACTGGTCGCACGTCGGCGTCTCGCGCGTCGCCGTGTACGACCACCAGGGGATGCCGCTCGCGGAGCTCATCGGCAAGGACTCGTCGGTGGCGGGCCAGCAGTTCGGCGGGATCTGCTCGATCGCCGGTGCGTGGTACGGCGGCGCCGAGTTCCCCGCGCCCTACGCGGACGCCTGGTACCAGGCCGACTACGGCGCGGGTTGGATCCACGCCATCGCGTTCGACGGGGACGACCGCCCGGTGGAGGTGCACCCGTTCGCGCAGGTGGCGGGTGCGGTGGTGGCGGTGGCCTCGGACGACGCGCTGGGCCGGCTGTACTACATCAACTACCTCGACCCGACCGACTCGAAGGTGCACGAGATCCGGTTCGTGCCGGGCAACCTGCCGCCGAAGGCCAAGATCGTCGCCGACGCGACGTGGGGCCCGAGCCCGCTCAGGGTGCAGTTCGACGGAACCAAGTCGAGCGACCCGGAGGGCAGCGCGCTGGGTTGGGCCTGGAACTTCGGCGACGGCACGCCGATCAGCCACGTGCCCGACCCGGTGCACATCTTCCCGTCCGTGGACATCTCGATGCTGGGCGACATCATCGCCAGCGTCGACGACCTCGTGCCGCCGATGCCGATGGGGTTGGGCAGCCTCGACAAGGAGACGATCCGCGACGGCGACATCCCGCCGCCCGGCACGACCGACCTGAAGCGACAGTACGACACGTTCCACTATGGGCCGGGCATCGTGCCCGACAAGAACGGCGAGGACTGGATCGGCTACACCTTCTCGTCGCCGCGAACGTTCTACGGACTGTTGTTCCAGGAGGGCATCCAGTTCGCCGACGACGGCGGCTGGTTCGATTCGTTCTCGGTGCAGGTGCGCGTCGGCAGCGAGTGGAACGACGTCCCCGCGCCGATGGTGGCGCCCGCCTACGTCGAGTTCGACCTCCCGACCTACGAGACCTACGAGATCTCCTTCGCTCCGGTCACGGGCAGCGGCATCCGGCTCTACGGCGTGCCGGGCGGAGACTTCGAGTTCATCAGCGTGGGGGAGCTACGCGTGATCGCTGCGCCCGTGGCCTGGCCGGGCCTGCCCGACAACTTCACCGTCTCGCTGCGCGTGATCGACGCACTGGCCACCGACGACACCGCCGTGCAGGAGATCTCGGTGGACAATTCCCCGCCGCGGGTGCAGATCGACCAGCCCGACAACGGCTCGTCGTACCCGGACGACGCGCCACAGCTGGTCTCCCTGGTCGGCACGGCGACCGATGCCGAGCACGCGCTCGTCGATCTGGACTGTTCGTGGCAAGTGTTCCTGCACCACGACGACCACGTCCATCCCGATCCGATGCTGGATCTGTGCAGCGCGGCCACGACGCTCGTCCCGCACGGCGCCGACGGCGACGTGCACTACTACGAGGTGCGCTTCGTCGCCACCGATCCGCTCGGGCTGAAGGACGCGGTCTCGCACTTCCTGATCCCGGACAATGACCTGAACCTGAACGGCATCGACGATGCGATCGACATCCTGACCGGAACCAGCGAAGACCTCGATGACAACGGCGTCCCGGACGAGGCCGAGGCCGACTGCAACGGCAACGGTCTCTCGGACGTGATGGAGACCACGGTCGGCCTGGCGCCGGACCTCGACGGCAACCGCGTGCCCGATGAATGCGATCCGTTGCGCGCGGAGATTCTTCCCCACTCGGGCGTGCCGCCGCTGAAGCCGCTGTGAAAACGGCCGTGAAACACGCGTGAAACAATCTGTGTCCGCGCGCGCATGTTTCAGAATGGTCACTTGGGACCGGGCTGTGCGTGGTGTAGGTCTGAGGGCTTCCCCTTTGGCGGAGGTCCACCATGTTCGCAAACACGCTCGCTCGCCCCCGTTCCACGCGCCGCGCGCTGCGTCTCTCCGTCCTGTTCGGGGTGGCGCTGCTGTTCGCCGCGCCGGCCTTCGCGGCCGAATTCACCCCCGGAAACCTGTTCGTCGCCAGCAGCGGCACCGACAGCGTGCTCGAGTTCGACGAAGCCGGCACGCTGGTGGGCACGCTCACGGCGGGCACCGACCTCGACGAGCCCTCGGCCGTCGCCTTCGGCCCCGACGGTCGCCTCTACGTCGCCTCGCGCGGCACGGGCACCGTGGTCGTCTTCGCCGAGGACGGCAGCTACGAGATCTTCACGCTCAGCGGCGGTTCGCCCGAGCCCGCGGCCCTGGTCTTCGGCCCCAACGGCCACCTGTTCGTGGTGGAGGCCGACAACGACAAGCTGCACGAGTTCGACCTGACCGGCGCGGAGCTCGACGTGATCGACCTGCCGTCGGGCGACTACACCAACGCCGGCATCGTCATCGGCCCCGGCGGACACGTCTTCGTGACCGACGCCAATGACGCCGTGGTGCGCGAGATCGACCTGCGCACGGGCGAGGAGTTGCGCGAGCTGGGCGACAGCGACCTGACCGACCCGCGCGGCCTGGTCATGAGCCCGATCGGCATGCTCTACGTGGCCGACGGCACGCGCGTGGTGATGCTCGACGCCGCGGGTGACGAGGTGGGCGAGGTGACCGACGCGTCGCTCGCCGACATCCGCGGCCTGTTCTTCGGCCGCGACGGCCACCTGTACGTGGCCAGCAACGGCGTCGCCGACGAGAACGTGAAGCGCTTCGACGGCGCCGGCACGCTGGTCGGCACCGTGACCGACGCCGGCCTGGCCGTGCCGCAGTGCGGTGCGTTCGCGCCCTGGCGCTTCATCACCAAGATCAAGGGACTCGTGAACGAGCCCGGCGAGGAGATGGACAAGGTCAAGGAGGTCGAGGGAGCGATGTCGATCACGCCCGGCTCCGGCGTGATCATGCTCGCGCTGTCGGACAACGTCACCGCGTCCAACGACCTCGTGTCGCTCTTCGGTTGGGACTTCATCGTGTTCCACGGCTACGAAGGCGTGGAGAGCGCGCTCGCCAAGAAGCGCCTGTTCCACGGCACCCAGATCGCCGGCCCGGCGCTGGGCGAGGGCGTGGCCTCGATCGTGCTGGAGATCCAGGCCCAGGAGAAGAAGGGCGTCTTCATCCTGAAGAAGGGCAAGGGCCGCATGTACCGCGCCGGTTCAGCCGGCGTCTACGTCGCGGACGTGCAGACCAGCAAGCCGCTGCTCTAGACACCATCGGCGAACGCCCGCCGGCCCTTCGCTGTACGGGGGTGCGCTCCGGCAACTCGGGGGAACGAGTTGCTTCGCCCACCCCCGACAGCGAGGGCGGGCGGACGTCCACACCAGCGGTCATGAGCTGACCGCGACGACCCGCAGGCGTCAGCCGTTGAGCAGAGAGGTGAGCTCGAGGGCGACCGCTTCGTCGCGGGTGACGGCCCGGCTGCGGACCGGTTCGCCCGCGCCGACCTGGCCGACCCAGAGGATCGCGTCGAGCGAGTCGTCCTGGTCGCGCAGGAAGTCGGAGAGGCGGGCGACCGCGTTGTCGTCGCCGGGGTCGGACAGGCCGATCGCCGCGCGGGCGCCGGCCAGGAGTTCGATGTCCTCTTCGCCGACGAGCGCGCTGTCGGAGAGGTCGCCGATGACGGCGTAGTGCGCGGCGCGCAGGCGCGAGCAGAGCACGGCCATACCGGCCGCGAGCGGTTCGCCCTGATCGGCGTCGAGGTCGTCGAGCACGAGCACGGTGCCGATGGTGGTCACGGTGCCCGGGTTCGCTGCCGGCGCGGGCAGGCGGTCCAGGCTCACCGGAGGGAGGACCTGCATCGACTGCGCCAGCTTCGCCGCTCCGGCCTGGGCGGCGGGTTCCATGTTCAGCGACAGGGAGTCACTGCTGAGGCGGCCGCTGTAAGGCGGATCCCAGTCGCCGGTGCTGCCGGCGGTGAAGGCGACGGCCAGGCCGCCCGTGAGCATCAGCACGACGAGGATGCCGGCCGCGACGCGACCGAAGCGCGCGGCACCGCTGCGAACGGCGACCTTCTTGTCCTTGCCGTCCTCCTTGTCCAAGTGGGAGAGGACCTCACGCACCGCGCCTATGCCGAAGCCGACTGCGGCGTAGGGCTTGCCGCTCCGCGGCGGCTCGGCTTGCGCAGCCGCGAGCCCCTCGACCAGCTCGGGCCGACCGGCCATGGAGGGCAGGTCGGCGGGCTTGACCTTGAACGGATCGGAGGCGGAGCTGACCGTGCGCACGTCGGCGAGCATCTCATTCGCGCTGGTGTAGCGGCCATCCATGTCCGCCATCGCGCGGCGCACGATGAAGCGCAGCGCCTCGGGGCAACGCTTCCCGATCTGGGAGAGGCTGCCGTGCGCGGGGAAGCTGTTCTCGATCATCGAGTACAGCACCGCGCCGGCGCCGTACACGTCGAACTTCACGCCGTCCACCTCGTGCACCTTCACGCCGCGCAGGGCCAGGCGCACCATCTCCGGGTCGCGGAAGTACTCGGTGCCGTGCGTGGTCAGCGTCATGGCCGAGCGCAGCGGGGTGATCAGCCCGAAGTCGACCAGGTGCACGCGCCCGTCGCTCACGATGATGTTGCTGGGCTTCACGTCCTTGTGCCACAGGCCGCTGGCGTGGAAGCGGTGCAGCGTGGAGAGCATGTCCTCGGCGTAGACCATCGCGTGGGACAGCTGCCGGTCGTTCAGGCCGGCCGCACCGGACGCGCCGTGCATGCGCGCGGTCTGCGTGCCGAGGTCGTCGCCCGGCACGTAGGGCATGACGTAGTGGAAGTGGCGCGGGCCCAGCTCGTGCTCGAGCACGATGCCGAGGTCGCGCGCCGCGGCCAGCGCGCGGTTCTCGCGCACGATCTGCGGCAGGGTGCTGCCGCTCTCCAGCGAGAACGACTTGATCACGACCCGCGTCGGCGCCTCGCGTCCGTTCTTCGACAGCTCGCGTCGCTTGGCCTCGCTCATGTCGGCCAGGTACAGCTTGGCGCCGCTGCCGCCGCCCGGGATGGAGCCGACAACGTCATAGCCGGGGAAGCTGTTCGGTCCGGCGGTGGGGCGGTCGGCGCCGGGCGCGCGCGCCATCACCTCGGGCACGCGTCGCTCGATGCCTTCGGTCAGCGGGGTCAGGCCGAGCAGCGTCGCGACGTGTCCGACGGCCAGGCGATACAGGCAGCCGGTGCAACCGACGCACTCGCTCTCGATCGCGCGGCCGTAGTGGTTCGCGGCGGACCAGTGTCCGCGGATGATGTTGAAGGCGATGGCCGGCACGTAGAACAGCGCCGTCACCACGTGCCCCGCGAACCGCAGGCCGTCCCCGATCATGCCCTTGAAGAAGTTGAACAGGCGCTCGAAGAGCTTGCCGATGCCGGTGAAGAGCCCGGCGAAGAGCCAGAAGATGCCCTTGATGAGCTTGACGAAGATGTAGCCGCCGAAGATCACGGCGACCATGAGCAGCAGGACCCGCAGGCCCGGGATGATGAAGACACCTTCCATCAGTCGCTCACTCCACCTGGTGCCCCGAGGCTATCCGGGGCTTGCCCATTCAGGCCGATCTCGCATCCTCCGCCCGCAGCTCCTGCTGTCGGTGATAGATCTCGGCGACGGCATCATCGAAGAGCACGTCGTCAGCCTTCTTGGGATTCGTCTCGAGTCCGTTTCGCGCGGCTTCCCGGGCTTCCTCCTCGGTGAAGCTGAAGCGGGCGATCACCTCGGTCAGGCGGTCGCGCAGGCGCGTCCTCACGCGGGCCAGGCGGCGGCTGACGGTGGGCTCGCTGGTGCCCAGCGCGTCGGCCACCTGCCGGCCTGATTGCCCTTCCAGGACCCTCATGCGGTAGACCTCGAAGTCGAGGAAGTCGCTTTCGCGCTCGACCAGGCGCAGAGCCGCCTCGACCTTGGCGTGGAAGATCGCGGTCTCGTAGCGGCTGTCCGGGCGCCCCGCGCCGCGGTCGCCGGAGAGGTCGTCGACCAGCTCGCCGGGCTTCACGCCGCCGCCGCGCTTCTGCGCCATGCGGCGGTCCATCTCGCCGCCCAGCGTGTGCTTGGCGATGGCCAGCAGCCAGGTGCTGAAGCGCGCGCCCTTGGACGGATCGTGCCGATCGATGGCGTCGGCCAGGGCCGCGAGCGTCTCCTGGCTGACGTCCTGGACGGTCTCGGGGCCGATGCGCCCGCCGCCCCATTTGGCCAGTTGGTTCCGCAGGATCGGCCCGAAGGTCTCCCACAACTCGAACCAGGCGGCCGGGTCGCGGCCGCGCAGTCGCGCGATGAAGCCGGTGGTGAGGTCGCTGAGCATCGGCTCCATTCTAAGGCATGCCCGGGCCGCCGCCGGGCCGCGCAGGGCCGTTTCCGGGCCCGTCACCCGACCGTCACCGGAATCTCGCGCAAACGTGAAAACCGCGAAGCCCGCCTCCCAAGAAGGGTCCGTTGCCCAAGCCGGGTGACGCCATTCCCCACAGAGAGCTTCGGAAGGACGAGACCATGGCATTCTTCAAGACCATCATCCGTGTAGGCCTCATCACAACGGTCGTGGCTGGCGGGGCGGTCCTGATCGCCGGCCCCCGGCGTGCGGCGGCGATGTACGGCAACGCCCACACCGGCCTGATGGAGCTGATCGACGACAACATCGACGATCCGACGGCGCTTCGCGCCCAGCTCCGCGAGCTGCAGGAGCAGTACCCCGAGCGGATCGCGGACGTGCGCGGAGACCTCGCGGAGCTGAACGAACAGCGCCGCCAGGTGTCGCGCGAGCAGTCCATCGCGCAGCGCGTGGTGACGCTCACCGACCGGGACCTCGCGACGCTGTCGCCGCTGGTGCAGCAGGCCGAGGTCGCGCGCATGGAGACCGCTCCGGGCCGTGTCGTGGCGGTGCGCTTCGACAACTCCACCATGCCGGTGGACGACGCGAAGGCGCGTTGCGACCAGATCACGCGCACCAAGGCGGTCTACGCCTCGCGCATGATCGACGCCCAGCGTGACCTCAAGTACCTGGACCAGCAGGGCCAGCGGCTCGAGGCGCTGCTCGCGCAGCTCGAGACCGAGCGGGCCGACTTCCAGACGCAGATCTGGCAGCTCGACCGCCAGGTCGATGCGATCGCCCGCAACGACCGCCTGATCGGCCTGATGGAAAAGCGTCAGCGCACGATCGACGAGTGCAGCAAGTACGAGGCGAAGAGCCTCGGCCACCTGCAGGTCAAGATGGCGGAAGTGCGCAGCCGGCAGGAAGCCGAGCTGGAGATGCTGGCGTCGGACCAGCAGCGCATGGACTACGAGGACATCGCGCGACTGCAGCTCGACGCGGGAACCACGACCACCGTGCTCAACCCCGAGACGGCCGAGCCCCTGGTGCTGAGCCAGGAGCCCCTGGTCCTGACCGAGGTCGACGTGATCGGTCCGGAGCCGCGCCTGCGCTGAACACACCCAGTGAGTGGTAGGACAGACCGGGCCCGTCGCGGGGAGAGCGCGACGGGCCCGGTTCTCTTTGTGCGAGCATCAGTTTGTCTCGGATCGAACTCTCAATTCAGGAGGGCGTGACATGGAGCACCTGGCAACGCTTGGCCAGTTCTTTCAGGGCTTCGGGCTGTTCATGGGCAGCCTGGGCCTGATGTGGTTCTGCTCGCTGTACCAGAAGAGGCACTCGATCAAGTAGGGCGCGGGGCGGCGACGCGCTTCCTCGGTGCTCGTACAATGGCGCCCGCCGAACAAGCTGCTGCAGCAGACGGCGCTTCGCGCAGCAGCTGGGCAGCGTGATCGTTATCCCGCCACCTGAAAGACTGATTGCAACTGAGAGGATTGCGATATGGCTAGATGCACAGCACCGGTGAGGGGCCATCGAACAGCAAGCGGGGCAGCGGCCTGCCCTGAATGCGGTGGCCGCTACAGGGGCTACGGCGGCTACGGGTCGTACTCGTACCCGTCCTACTCCTCGTCGGGGATCAGTGGGGGTGGCCGGAGCAGCGTCGGCGGGTCCGGCAGCATCGGAAGGCCGAGATGGTCGCGAGTCGGTTCGTCCGTGGCGTACACACCTGCGGAGGTGCGGGCACTCACGCCAGTCCGCGACAGCGTCGAAAAGCGAGCGCACCTGCCTGACCTTCGAGACGTCTTTCTCTGCCATGCGTGGGACGACCGGAGAGGAGCCGCCAAGGAACTACACGATTTGCTCGAGTCGCTCAGTGTTTCGGTCTGGTTCAGCGAGAAGGACGTCGCCCTCGGCACGCCGCTGCTCCGCGAAATCGACAAGGGACTGGCGAAGTCACGAGTCGGGATCGTGCTGGTGACCCCTACGCTGCTGCGCCGCCTCGAAGGAGAAGGCATCGCCGACAAAGAGCTATCGGCACTCCTGGCGCGTGACTTGCTCGTCCCCATCGTGCACGACACGACGTATGAAGCTCTCCGCGAAGTCAGCCCTCTACTCGGCTCGCGAAGCGGCCTGAACACGGCAGAGGATTCGATGGAGAGTATCGCGGCCAAGCTCACCGAGCTGGTTGCCCTCTAGCTGTGTCGAGCAACCACAATGTAGATTGCGGGATAACAACAGCATTCAGCGGACGGCGTTTCGCGCCGCCGCGGATGCGGGCGTTAGGCGGAGGAGTCCAGCACCGTGAGCTCAGGTGACATGGACAGTAGCAGCGGATTGAATCCACAAGGTGCACCTATGCCCACCGGGGGAGACAAGGTCGCGGCGGCGGTGCGAGCCGGTGCAATTACAGCGGCGGGCAAGCTTGTTCCTTTCGGCGATGCTGCCGCGGCTCTCCTGAGCGAGTTCTTCCCCAGCCGCTACGAGCAGCGCCTCGACAAGTGGCGCGAACAAGTCACCGAACTCCTAAGACTGCTCTCCGAACGCGGCATCGATGTGGAGCAACTGCGCAAGAGTGATGAGTTTGCAAACCTAGTTGTCGATGTCACAACCAGTGCCGTTCGGACTGCATCGGATCTAAAGCGGAACATGCTCCGAAATGTCTTGCTGAACTCGGCGCAGGCTCCCTTGCCGGATCGAGCAAAAGAGCGAATGTTCCTGCGGTTCATCGATGAGCTCGATGAGCTGCACTTCGATCTTCTGGCCTTCTATGCTGATCCCGCGACCTATCTAATGGATCGCCATGGCCTGATGCTGCCCGAGTACAAGGGGCCATTCGGCATCGCAGCCATTCCAGCAGAGTCGCCATCGTCTCTTCGGAATGTGCGGCGGTCAGCCTTCCCAAATTACACTGACCAACAGGACGTTGTGGGCCTAGTCACCGACGATCTTGTTCGGCGTAGGCTGGTAAACACCGATCGACTCGATGAAACCTGCCGGCACGGAGATGTGTTCCTGTCAGGGTTCGGCGCAGAGTTTCACGCATTCGTGCGAGACCCGCAGTGATGCGCACCGGTCAGAACACTTCACAGATCAGCGAGCCCCGCCTATCAAGCTGCTGCAGCAAACGCGGCTACGCCGCGCAGCTGAGCAGCATGGTCGTTAGGCGAATTGGGCCACTCTGAGATGAGCATTCCGACTCTGCCTACCGACAATCTGTACAAGTTCATGGCCTTGGCCGGCTTGGCGGCAGCTGTGGCGTGCTTCTATCTCGCCGCAAGTCTTCAGCAGGAGTTTGCCCGCACATACTGGAACCACATTACTGAGTACAAGCTGTTTGAGCTGAAGCTGGCGAATGAACGAAGCGCTCTCTCACGAATTGACCAGGAGTTATCCACTCTCGAGTCCGACGTCGACCACGAGGTAGAGGAGCCACAAACAGAATCGGCAGCCGTGCTGCAGTTGAAGGACCGCCTATCGCGGTTGAGAGTTCGCACCGGGGAGACGTTCACTAACTACACTGAGTTGCTCGCGGAAGGAGTGAGTGGCGAGCAAGATCACATCTGGCTCTCGGCACAGAAAGCGGACGTCAACAAGCGATCCTTGGCACTGACGATACTCGCTGGGGTGTGTCTGTTCGCCTCGGTTGCTGGTTTCTGGCTGTGGTATTTCCGCGTGCAGCGTCCACTCGACCGCGAGATTGCAAAGGCGTGGCGTGATCAGCCGTAGCCGCCTAACAAGCTGCTGCAGCAGGCGGGCGATGGCGCGCCCGCAGCTGAGCAACTGGGTCGTTAGGCCGCCTCGGGATCAACGTGCGCTACCTGTAACCTCTCCCGACTACGTATCTTCGAGAAGGTCTTGGGCGCTGCTTCGAGACGCGTTGCCTCGATTGCGAAACCATTTGAACTGGGATGCGGGGCAAGTGAGTCTTCACGCGCCACCCAACGTGATGCCAACGAGGTCGCGAACATGAGCAACCCCCCTGCACCGCACATCGGCGGAATCCTCAGCGCCGACATCGCCGTTCCCGAACACGAACGCGAACAGCGCTTCTACTCACGCGTCCTCACCACGGGTGAGAACCCGCTTTGGCGTGAGGACCTGATGAACAACCTGGGCACGCCGATCATTGGCTTGGGCGCGCGCATCCCGGAGTACGACCACCTTCCGCTCCAGTGGATGCCGCACATCCAGGTCGCCGATGTCGCAACCAGTGCGAAGCGTGCGCTCGATCTGGGTGGGAGCGAGCTGATGCATGGCAAGGACGACGATGGGAAGAGTCAATGGGCCGTGCTGCTGGATCCGAATGGAGCGGCGTTCGGGATCGTCCCGGTCGTTCCTGCGGAGGCGGTCCCCCCGACTGACGGCGCCGCGGCGCGTGCGGGTCGCATCTCCTGGATCGACCTGACGGTCGACGACGCTTCGGCAACCCGTGACTTCTACAAACAGGTCGTTGGCTGGTCGGTGCAGGATGTCGAGATGGAGGACGCGAGCGAGCGTTACGCCGACTACAACATGCTCGGCGATGATGGAGACCCGGCGGCGGGAATCTGCCATGCACGCGGCGTCAACCAGGGTCTGCCGCCTACCTGGATGATCCACCTGCCCGTTGGCGACCTCGCTGAGAGTGTCCGTCGCGTACAGGAGGAAGGGGGTGAGATCATCAAGGCGACACGGGGGAACGACGGGGAGTACGCATGTGCGGTGATTCAGGACCTGGTGGGGGCGTACCTGGCATTGGCGCCGGGATGAAGCCGTTGCAGCGGCCTGACAAGGCGTTGCACCTGACAGCGCGCTTCGCGCGCTGCACGTGAACACCAGGGCGGTCACGCGGACGAGCGCTGACGCGCCCGCAGTTGAGCAACAAGGCCGGTCGCCGGGAGGCGAGGATCGCCGGGGAGCGGAATGAACCCATTCGTGCCGAAGGAGTTCGAGGTGCCGGCCACGCTGGAGACGGATGAGTTCCGGCTCCGGATGCTCACCATCCACGACGTCGACAAGGACTTCGACGCGGTCACCTCGAGTGTCGAGCACCTGAAGAACGTCTGGCCCGGAGGAACGTGGCCGGTGGGCCTCACCCTGGAGCAGAACCTGATCGACCTCGGGTGGCACCAGAAGGAGTTCCAGACCCGGCGCTCCTTCGCCTACACCGTCGTGTCGCTGTCGGAGGAGACGGTGAAGGGCTGCGTCTACGTCGAGCCCACCCGCAAGGCCGGTCACGACGCCGAGGTCCATCTCTGGGTGCGGCAGAGTGAGTTCGCCAACGGGCTGGACGGGCGGCTCTACGATGCGGTCATGACGTGGATTGCCGAGGCGTGGCCCTTCGAGAATGCTGCGTTCCCGGGTCGCGGCATCGAGTGGGACGAGTGGTCCAAGATCCCCAACCAGCAAGCCAAGGAGCGATGAAGGTGATCAAGTTCGTGATGTGTCTGACGCGCCACCCGAGCATGACCCGCGAGGAGTTCAGGGACTACTGGCAGAACAAGCACGGTCCGTTCTTCATGGCAAACGCGGACACGATGGGCGCCAAGAAGTACGTGCAATCCCAGACGCTGAGCACGCCGCTCAACGAAGGCCTCAGGGCCTCCAGGGGAATGCGTCCCGAGTACGACGGCGTCGCGGAGGTCTGGTTCGAGTCCGAAGAGGCGCTGGTCGCGGGGATGAGCTCGCCCGAGGGGCAGAAACTCGGCGCAGCGCTGCTGGAAGACGAGGGCAACTTCGTCGACCATGCGAAGTCATCGGCGTTCATCGTCGAGGAGCACGAACTCTAGGGGGCGACGTCGCCCATGGAGCAGGACAGCTACATCAATGGCGCGCAGCCTCCGCGCGAGATCGCTCGGAGCGCCGAGCGCCTCGGCGTGGCGAAGGCGAAGACCGATGTCGTCACGCTGCTCGTCCTGGCCGTGCTGGCCGGCGCCTTCATCTCGCTCGGCGCCCTGTTCTTCACGGTGGTCGTCACGGGGTCCGAGCTCGGCTTCGGCATCACGCGCCTGATCGGCGGCATGGTCTTCTGCCTCGGGCTGATCCTCGTCGTCGTGGCCGGCGCCGAGTTGTTCACCGGGAACAACCTGATCGCGATGGCCTGGGCGAGTCGCCTCGTCACCACGCGGGAGGTCGCGCGGAACTGGCTCCTGGTCTACGTCGGCAACGTGATCGGCTGCCTGGGGACGGTGTTCCTCGTCGTGCTGGCCGTGGTGGCCAGCCTGGGCGGCGGCGCGGTGGGCGAGACGGCGCTCCAGATCGCCCGGACCAAGGCCGAGCTCGATCCGATGGAGGCGTTCGCGCGCGGCATCCTGTGCAACGCGCTCGTGTGCCTGGCGGTCTGGCTGGCGATCGGCGGGCGCAGCCTGGCCGACAAGGTCGTCGCGATGCTCTTCCCCATTGCCGCGTTCGTGGCCATGGGCTTCGAGCACTCGATCGCGAACTGGTTCTTCCTGCCGCTCGGGCTCGCCGTGGACGCGCACGGCGCGGTGTCGATCTCCGGGGCGGGCATGAACATCGTCGCGGTCACCGCGGGCAACGTGGTCGGCGGGACCCTGCTGGTCGCCGGCGTGTACTGGGTCGCCTACCTGCGAGGTGAGCGCATGAAGGAGGACCGGCTCTAGGGCCGGCTCCGGTTTCGCTCGAGCGAGTAGCCGTTCGTCACCACTCGAGTTCAACTCAGGAGGTAGGGACATGGAGCACCTGGCGACTCTGGGCCAGTTCTTCCAAGGCTTCGGGCTGTTCATGGGCAGCCTGGGCCTGATGTGGTTCTGCTCGCTGTACCAGAAGCGGCACTCGATCAAGTAGGTCGCGGCGCGGCGACGCGCTCCCGAAGTGCTCGTACAATGGCGTCGGCCTGACGAGCTGCAGTAGCAGGGTCCTTAGGCGCACGGAGCGAGACTGACGTATGGAAGGTGCACTGTGGGCCATCGCTGGTGTGCTGGGCTTGGCACTGCTCGTCGGTCTCATGCTTCTCGGCACTCATCGCAGCGACGCTTCCGCTGGCACCACCATCGGTCTCCGCGGTGTCGCGAGGGCCCGTTCAGGTGGGCACCTCGGCCACGTGTGCGTCGGACTGGGCAAGCACACAGCCTTCCCCGTGTGGCTATGGCGTTTCGTGTTCGTGACGCTGCTACTGGCAGGAGGAGCCGGTTTCATCAGCTACGTGGTGCTGTGGATCGTCCTGCCCGTCGAGGAGCGTGATGAAGGTGCCGCGTAACATGCTGCTGCAGCAGACGGCGCTTCGCGCCGCAGCTGAGCAGCGTGGTCGTTAGACCGGACGTGTTTCCCTCGGTCCAGAGGCAATCAAAAGGAGCCTATCGATGAGAAGACGCACAGTGTGGGGCTTGGTCGTGACCGTAGCCATGGCTCTGCTCACCGGCTGCCAAGAGACGGGCAGTTCAGAGCAGGAAGGACAGTCGTACACGCGTATCCACTATGTGGAGATCGTGTGCCGCGACGTTGCCGCGCAGTGCGCTGCGCTGGAGCAGCTACACGGGTTGTCCTTTGGTCCGGAGGATGCCGATTGGGGAACCGCCCGGGTCGCGGAGGCTCCGGACGGAAGTCGGATCGGCGTGCGCGCACCGCTTGCCGAGCACGAACAGCCAATCGTCCGGACCTATCTGGAAGTTGAAGACATCGCGCGAGCCGTCGAGGATGCCGAAGCAGCTGGTGCGATGATCGCGTATGGCCCTATCCAGCAGGGCGACACCGGTACCTGGGCGATCTACTTCCTTGGCGATGTACAAATTGGCCTGTGGCAGCGGTAGGTCGAGCCCTGGAAACGGCAGCTGGCACCACTGTGCAACGTGGCGACGTCGACGCGATGCGCCCAGTGCGATTCTCCTTCTATCCCCTACACGCGCCGCCGTGGCGGCGTTCAGGGGCTTCGACCAGGGGTATGGCCGTAACGACATTGGAGGCGGTCTAACAAACGGTTGCAGCGCACGGTCCGCTGCGCGGCCCGCCGCTGAACGGCTAGTCGTTAGGCGTACCCTGCAGCACATTCAATGACCATCGAGCTGATTCCCCACAGTCGTGCGTGGGGCCGCAAATACGAGCTCGAGGCAGCCAAGATACGAACGGCCCTTGGGTCGGCGGCTGCGGCAAGTCACCACATTGGCAGCACTGCGATCCCTGGAATGCTGGCCAAGCCAGTCGTCGATATTCTGGTCGAAGCCACATCGATCGAAGAGGTGGACGACCGATCGGACTGCATGAAGGCATTGGGTTACGAGGCCAAGGGCGCCTATGGCATTCCTGGGCGCAGGTACTTTCGCAAGGACACTGCGAAGGGTGTTCGGGAGTTTCATGTCCACGTGTTCGCTGTTGCCTCCGAGGAGGCAGAGAGTCACCTGGCGTTTCGAGACTACCTGCGGTCTCATCCAGAAGTGGCTCGGGAGTACTCGGAGCTCAAGCGCGGGCTGGTAGCAATGCATGGCGCGGACAAGAGGGCCTATGTGGCTGGGAAGACGCCGTTTGTTGCCAGAGTCGTGCAGGAGGCGGTCGCATGGAAACGGTTCGCCTAACGAATCAATGCAGCGGACATCACCGCCCGCTTCGCGGCCGGCGATGGCGCTGAATCCCAGCCGTTAGGCGGGCGAGCGGAGCCTCGACGTCTTGCACCGAAGCCGGGCCAGCAGCACTCCTCCGGCGATGGCCGAGAGCATGAGCGTCGCGCTGCCCGCCAGGTCGAACCACAAGGGGTCGGTGCGCTCCCCTGACGCGAGGAACACGCTCGTGTCGATGCCGATCGGCAGGATCAGTCCGAACGCATGGGCCAGCGGGCGTCGGCTCGCGAGGAACGCGGCGACCATGCCGCCCGCCAGACCGCTGAGGCAGGCGCCGACCGTCGCGAACGCCAAGGTGCTGTTGGATGACTCCGCGTAGCTGATGCCTCCGAGCCAGACCTCGAGCGTCAGGATCGTGCCGAGCGCGATCACCAGGAAGCCGATGAGGACGGCGCCGACACTCCGAAGCGCTGGTCGGAGGTTCTTCACTCAGTCGATCCGGTAGGCCGCGGGTTGGAGAGCTGGCGCATGCACTCAGTACATTGTGCTCGCTCGGCGCCGCGGCGTCCTGGGTTGCCGGAGCGTGTCACGTGAATGCCGCAAGTCGTAGACTGGGCACGCGGCCGGGCGAAGCGCCGCCGTTGGGCAGCGGGGCCGCGAGCCATACGTGAGGGTGACCGATGAATGAGACCTTGCACGAGGCGTTCCGGTACAGCGCGTGGGCATCGAAGACTCTCATCGCAGCGTGTAGAGGCCTCTCGGTCGAACAGCTCGAGTGTCCCGGACGCGGCTTCGGCAGCATCCTCGCGACCCTCAATCATGTCGTCCGGTCGGACGCCGACTACGTCGCGACACTCACGGGCGTCTGCCCCGCGTGGGTGACCGACGGCAACGAGATCAAAGACCTCGATCAGATCGAGGCTCGCGTGGACGAGACCGCGCGTCTCTGGGAACAGTTCCTGGCCGAGCCGGTCGACGCAGAGCGCACGCTCTCGCTGGATAACGGAGAGTACGAGTGCCACGCGAGCGTGGTCGTCGCGCAGGCGATCCATCATGCCGATGCGCATCGTGAGCAGATCCGTGCCGGCCTACGCGCCCTGGAGATGAAGCCCCCGGACGTGCAACCGTGGGAGTACGCGCTTGCGACAGAAAGGGCACGCTGGCGCCGCGAGAAGGAATGACGACGCCAAGAGGATGAGGTGCGGGAGGACATGATCAGACTGCTCGGCATCGCAACCCTCGCTGTCGTGGTTCTCGGGTGTCGCGCGTCGGAGAGCCAGGCTTCGCTGCAGGAGATCGCTGCACTTCTACCCGCATCCGGGCCCGTCGAGTTGGCTGTCCTCCCGGGTCCGGTTGTCGTCCTGGGTGGTGAGCAGATGTCCTTGGAGCGGTTTCATCAGTTCGCGACATCCGCAGCCCGGCCGCTCCGTAACCGGACCGTCAACATCCAGCCCCAGCTGGATGTCACGTACGCCGACGTCGTGAAGGTCGTCGACTCACTGATCCTGGGTGACTGCCTCGACATCCGTTTCTCGGGCAGTGGCCCCTAGTGGCACCGTCTAGCAAGCTGCTGCAGCAAACGACGCTTCGCGCCCCAGCTGAGCAACGGGATCGTTAGGCGAGGAGCATGAACAACTGGCTGTCATGACGGATCGCCCCAGTCCGGGCTCGGGCGGCGGGCTGTCTGCCGTTGCATCGCCGGACTCCGCCCGAGTGCGTGTCGCCGGGGCCTTCTCACTCGTGTGCCTGTGCTTGTGCCTGGTCATGCTCGTCCTGTCCTCATTCGCGTACCCCGGCGGGAGCTGGGCGGACAAGAGCGCGGAGGGCTTCGAACCACTCGTGAACTACTGGTGCGATCTCATGCGCACCGAAGCGGTGAACGGGCTGCCGAATGCGACCTCCGCAGCGTTGGCCAAGAGCGCCTTCGGCGCCCTGGCGGCGAGCTTGTCGGTGTACTGGTGGGTTGCCGCGTCGTTGCTGACGTCAGCGCGACTGGCGCGGTGGGGGATCGCCAGCGGGGTGCTCGCCTCGGTCTCCGTGGTGCTCATGCTCGTGTTGCCGTACGACACCCAGCCACGGTTGCACGCCGTCACGACGCTCTCGGCCGGAGGATTCGGCTTCCTGGCGACGCTGTTCATCATGGTCGGCAGCCTTCGCTCCGGGGCGATCGCACGTTGGCGTCACGCCTGGGGCGCCGCGCTGCTCGTGGCCGCGATCGCCAACATCGTCGTCTACGCCGACATCGTGCTGCGGGACAACCGTGACAGCGCGACGCTGCCCGTCATCCAGAAGTTCGGCACGCTCTTCTTCGCGCTGTGGATGACCGCGACGGTGCTCGCCACCCGGTCGGATCGACGCAAGTCGCCGGACTAGGCGATGTGCGTGAGTTCGTGCACCGTGAACTCGGCGACCGCGCCGTCCGTGGCCTTCAGGTAGGCCGCGAGGTGCGGCGTCTTCATGTGCTCTTGCCAAAGCTCCCGAGACTCCCACGTCTCGAAGAACATGAAGTGGAGCGGGTTGTCGTTGTCCCGGTGCAGGTCGTAGCGGAGGCAACCGGCGTCGGCCCGCGAAGGGGGGATCAGCTTCTCGAACTCGGCCTTCACGAGTTCGACCTGGTCCGGCTTGGCCGTGATGTTGGCGACGATGGTGAGCTTGGACATCGGTTCCTCCTGGGTCTCGCAGGCGTCAGCCCTGCTCCAGCCGGAGTATGCTGCCTGCGACACGTCCGTGGAACGAGGCAATGACAGTCTGCTGAGCGTCATCGCAATGGACCAGATCTTCCACTTCCCCAGTGCGGTCAGGCGGGATCCAGCCGTCGAGGCCTGGATGGCGGCGCATCCGGGTGAGCTGGGAGCGATCGCGCGGCGTTGGTTCGACGTCATGCGCGAGCGTGGCGACGACGTTCGAGAACTGATGCATGACGGCATGCCGACCGCGTGCGTCGCGGACGCGGCATTCGCCTACGTCAACGCGTTCACCGCGCACGTCAACGTGGGGTTCTTCCGTGGCGCCGAGCTTGCGGATCCGGCGCGGCTGCTGGAAGGCACCGGCAAGTCCATGCGCCATGTGAAGCTCAGGCCCGGCAGCGACGTCGACGGGACGGCGCTGATCAACCTGATCGATGCTGCATACGCCGACATGAAGCAACGCCTCGAGGCGGAGTAGGTCGTGCCTTGTCCTGACAAGCGCGTGCACCTGTGGTTGCTGTTGCTGATCCCCTTGTGGTTCGGCTGCGCCGCGTCCGAGCCATCGCGATCCCTGGCGTCGGAGATCGCAACCGGAGAGCCGCACGTGACCGAAGGGACCAGCGTCTCGTCGTTCGGCATGGCTCTTCCCTCCGGAGCTGAAACCGTCGTCCTCGTGCACGGCCTGGGACGCACCCGGGCGTCGATGCTGGTGCTCTACATGCGCCTCTCGGACGCGGGCTACCGAGTGGCGAACTTCCCGTACAACCATGCCGGCGACTCGCTCGACGAGATCTCGGCGCAACTCCTCGAGTTCATCGGGAGCGACGCGGAGAGAGGCCGGTACCACTTGATCGGCCACTCGCTGGGCAACGTGATCATCCGCAACGCCTTCCGCACCGGTTACCCGCCCGGGCTGGGGCGGATCGTGATGCTCGCGCCGCCCAACCGGCCCGCGCACCTGGCCGAGAGCCTGGAGGGGACCACGCTGTACCGGTGGATCGCGGGGGACAGCGGCCAGCAGCTGGCGAGCGAGGAGTTCTACCGGGAGCTGCCCGTTCCCGACGTCGATTTCGGCGTCATCGCGGGGGACAGGGGGCACAGCCTCACGTTCGACGAGCCGAATGACGGGGTGATCGCGGTGGCGACGACGAGGCTGGACGGCATGGCCGACTTCCTCGTGCTGCACCACACCCACACCTTTCTCATGAACACCCGCGACACGTTCGATCGCTGCCTGACATTCCTCCGGCACGGCCGGTTCGAAGTGCGAGAACCGTGAAGCACCAGGCGACGCGATCGCGCGGCGTGGCGAACTCGGGATCCACGTCGCCACCCGGCTCGAGCGCGAGATCCACGACGCCTCGTGCAACTCCCGTCGGGAAGCCCGGGCATGCGAGGGCTCCATTCGTGTTCGACCTGATGATCGGAGCGTTCGCCGGGTGATGCCGTCCGAACTTGAGATCCTGCTCGAGACTTTCGATCCCGAGCTCCATTCGCAGAGGCTCCGCGAGTGGCTGCTCCGGCCGCACGTGGCCCCTTGGTGGGGAGATCCCGAGCGAGCATTGAGGGACGTGCTGCGGTGGTCGCCGGATTGCCGCGCCGTGATCGTGGCGGACGGAGCGCCCGTCGGCTTCGCGTGTTGGGAGCGCCCCGGTGAGGAGAGAATCGAGGCGGCCGGTCTGGCCGACCTGCCCGAGGACCTCATCGACATCGACGTGCTGATCGGGGAACCGGAGTTCATGGGCCGCGGTGTCGGGCCGTTGGCGCTCGGCCTGCTCCTGGATCGCTTGCGGGCGGATCCCGCCGTGGCTGTCGCAGGTCTGGGAACTTCGACCTCGAACGTGCGCGCCATCCGCGCGTTCGAGAAGGCCGGTTTTCGCCGGGTGCAGGAGTTCCAGGATCCGACGATCGGACTTTGCACGTACATGGTGGTGGACGTGCGCGAAGCGTGCTGATCCAATCCCGACATGGGCAAACCCTCGTCGGACACCTCGTTCTCGGATGACGTGGCGCGCTTCTACGAAGCGACGCTCGTGCCGCTCATCTTCGAGGGCTACGCGGACGACCTGGCGGCGCGGACGCGGGCGCTGCAGCCCGACGCCGTGCTGGAAGTCGCGTGCGGCACCGGTGTGGTCACGCGAGCGCTCGCCTCCGCGCTGCCGGCGGCGTGCGAGATCACCGCGACCGACCTGAACCAGGCCATGGTCGCCCACGCCGAGCAGGTGGGAGCGAAGCGTCCCGTGACCTGGCGCCAGGCGGACGCGATGACGCTTCCGTTCGACGACGCGTCGTTCGACGTCGTCGTGTGCCAGTTCGCCGTCATGTTCTTCCCCGATCGTGTCGCCGCGTACCGGGAGATCCGACGCGTCCTGCGCCCCGGCGGCGCGTTCCTGTTCAACGTGTGGAACGCCATCGAGGAGAACGAGTTCGCCGACGTGATCACCAACGCCGTGAGCGCCCTCTACCCCGAGAACCCAGCGCTGTTCCTGGCCCGCACGCCGCACGGCCACGGCTCACCGGCCGAGATCGAATCCGACATCGAGGCCGCCGGCTTCGACACGTGTGTCATCGAGCCGCGCGACGACGTTAGCGCGGCCGCGAGCCCCGACCTGCCCGCCATCGCCTACTGCCAGGGCACCCCGCTGCGCAACGAGATCGAGGAGCGCGAACCGGGCGGCCTGCGACGCGCGACCGCGGCCGCCACCGAGGCCATCAGGGCCCGCTACGGTGACGGATCGGTCGAGGCGAAGATCAGCGCCGTGGTGGTTGTCGCCAGCTGATCGGCTGCTGCAGCAGACGCTGCTACGCCACGCAACTGAGCCGCGTGGTCGGTATCTTGGACTTCCAGCAGTGGGAGGTTCCTCTTGCTCGAACACCTCAAGCGGCACGCCATCAAGGCGGATGCATTCTTCTTCGTGCCAGCCTTCTTCCTCTACGTCGGAGGGATGGCGCTCCTTGCCTGGGATGTCAATCGGCGGGAGGGGGTGACCGGCATCGAGCAGGCGCTGAACCCGGTGGGTCTGCTGCTGGTCGCGCTCGGACTGGTCTTCCTGCTGGTTGCTGCGTTCACCCTGCGCGGGAACTACTCGTCGTCGCTGGTCATCCGGAAGGACCACAAGCTGGTCGTGCACCGCGTCTACCGGATCGTGCGGCACCCGATCTACCTGGGCGCCATCCTCGTCACGCTCGGCCTGCCCATCGGCATGTCGAGTTGGATCGCGCTGCCCCCGATGCTCTTGCTCATTCCCCTACTCCTTTACCGGATGCGCACCGAGGAGCGCCTGCTCGTGGAGGAATTCGGCGACGACTACCAGGCGTACATGGCGCGGACGAAGAGACTCGTGCCCTTCCTGTACTGATCCGACCTCGGGGGCCGTCATGGCACAACACGAACTGTCCGTGGAGGACCGCCGCTTCCGCGCGGAGTTCGAGTCCGGCGAGACCGCCCCCGGGGGATTCGACCACCGCTCGCACATCCGCCTGGCCTACGTGTATTTGGCGGAGCACGACGACGAGACCGCGACGACGATGATGCGGGACGCGTTGCTCGGCTACCTGCGGCACCATGGCATCGACCCCACGAAGTACCACGAGACCATCACGCAGGCTTGGATCCTCGCGGTGCGGCACTTCATGCAGAAGTCCGACGCCGCGCCGTGCGCCGACGCGTTCATCGACAGAAACCCCGTGATGCTCGACGCCAAGATCATGCTGAGCCACTACTCGGCGGAGCTGCTCTTCTCGGCCGAGGCCAGGGCGCGCTTCGTCGAGCCGGACCTGGACGAGATCCCGAGGCACGATCCGTAGCGCGCCTCGCCTCGAGGGCGCGCGCGAAGGGTCCGGTCGTCAGGCGACACCGCAACACTTACCCTGTGGAAGACGCCCGAGGAGAGGCCCGATGGCAGAGAACATGGAACAGTGGCTCCGGCGCGCAAACGACGAGATCATCGACAACGGCAACATGGACGCCGTGGACGAGGTCTTCACGACCGACTACGTCGCCCACGCAGGCAGCAAGACCGGCAAGGGGCACGCATTCGTCCGGAAGTTCATCGGGCAGATCCGCGCGGCGATCCCGGATGTCCGCGTCGTGAAGGTCGAGGTCCTGACGAAAGCCGGCGACACCATCGCCTGGCAGCGCACGCTGAGCGGGACGCACGAGGCGGACATGATGGGCATCCCGCCGACCGGCAAGAAGGTGACCTGGACCGAGATGGTGGTCAGCCGCTTCGACGGCGACAAGATCGCCGAGGACTGGGTGGTCACCGACTTGGCCGGGCAGCTGTTCGCAGGACAGCCCCGTGCCTGAGCCCGGGCCGCAATCGACGTCGGACTGAGACGGGGGGCGACGATGGCCAAGAAGCCCACCCGACCGAGCGCGAGGTTCACGCCGCAGCTCGGGTCCCGCCGGTTCACGCGGTATCGAGACGCGTTCGACAGGGCCGCGGCGTGCACCGAAGCCGGGTACCCGCTCGAAGCCATCGCGCTGCTCGACTCGTTGATCAGCGATCGGCTGGCGAGTCGCCTCGGCTACACGAGCGGCCAGCTGGCCAAGGAGCGGCTGAGTTGCGGCGGACTCTGCCACGAACTGCTCCGGCCCGACGTCGAGCGCGACCCCGCGTTTCGCGAAGCCGTCACGAGGATCAAGGACTGGGTGGCCGACCGGAACCACGCCATGCACGCCTCGGCCAAGGCGTTGAAGAGTGCCGACGGTCCGTCGTTCCCCGAGCTCCTGGAGTCGCACGGCGAAGTGGCCGCCGCCGGGATCGGGTTGCTGCGCGCCTTCGACGAACTCGACGTCGCAGATCGGAAGAAGCACAAGGTCGGCATGGCGGCCACCCAGCCCCACGCGTTCCATCCGGAGAAGCGCGGCGGCAAGGCGCCCGGCGAGACGGCGTAGCGCCAGCGCGTCGCGTGCGTACAAAAACTCGGCGCCGCCGCGGGGAGAGCGCGACGGCGCCGGTCCTCATTGGAGCGCGAGCCCTGTGGGCGTGGAACTCGCGACCTCCTCCCCTTTCCAGGGAGGGCTGGACCGACTAGCGGTCCATGGCCTCGACCTTGGCCTCGAGCGCGGCGACGCGCTTCTCGAGCTTGGAGTACCGCGAGCCGTGGAAGCCGTCGTCGTCATCCCAGTCGTCACCGATCGCGAACACGCAGCCGGGGAGCACAACCAGGGTGAGCAGGAGCAGTGCGGTCAGTGTCTTGCGCATGGGAACCTCCGGGGGCATCTCGCGGCGGATCGTACACCCGCCTCCCGGGGGTCGGGGCGTGACGGATTCGTGTCAGACGCCCTGGGGCGTGCCGACCGTGCCGACCGCCGCGCGGAAGTCGTCCGGGATGGGCACCGAACCGCCGCCCTCGCCGCTGAAGACCATCAGCGTCTTGGCCTCGCAGACCAACTCGTCGTTGCCGCGGATCATGCGTTGGTGGAAGCGCACGCTGGTGCGGCCGAAGCCCTCGATCCAGGTGTCGACGACGAGCTCGTCGCCCAGGTGGGCCGGCAGCCGGAAGTCCGCCTCGATGCGCGCCACCACGATCCACTCCTTGCGCTCGGCGAAGCTGTCGTAGGAGTAGCCGAGCGACTGCAGGTAATCGAGCCGCGACTGCTCGTACCAGCTCAGGAAGACGCCGTTGTTGAGGTGGCTGTAGCTGTCCACCTCGTAGGAGCGGACGCTGAAACGGGAGTGGTGGACGTGGACCATGGCGTCGGATTGTACGGTCGGGCTGGCCAGCCCGCCGCCCCTCGCGTAGAGTCTTGCGCCATGGAATTCCGCCAGACCAAGCTCTCCGGCGTGCTGATCGTGGAGCCCGACGTCCATCGCGACGACCGGGGCTTCTTCCTCGAGAGCTACCACCGCGAGAAGTACGCGGCGGCGGGCATCGACCTCGACTTCGTGCAGGACAACCACAGCAAGTCCGAGCGCGGCACGCTGCGCGGGCTGCACGCCCAGTGGCGCAAGCCGCAGGGCAAGCTGGTGCGCGTGCTGGCCGGCGAGATCTTCGACGTCGCCGTCGACGCGCGGAAGGGCAGCCCGACCTTCGGCCAGTGGGTGGGGGCGACGCTTTCGTCCGACAACCACCACCAGATCTGGGTGCCGCCGGGCTTCGTGCACGGCTTCTGCGTCACGAGCGACATCGCCGAGGTCGAGTACAAGTGCACCGACGTCTACGACCCGGGCGGCGAGCTGGGCGTGATCTGGAACGACCCCGACATCGGCATCGAGTGGCCGGTGGCAGAGCCGCTGCTCTCGGGCAAGGACGCCTCCGCGCCGCAGCTCAAGGACGTGCAGGACAAGCTGTCCGACTACACGGGCTGAGGCGGACCCGCCGGCCCGCGTTCCGGAACGCCCCCGACGAGTGCGTGATCTGACCCGTTCGGATCAGTGGAAACACCCCCCAAGGACATTGGTGGGTTTCCGTCTGGCTGTTACGCTGCCACGGAAGCGGTCGAGCAAGGCCGCAGGAAGAAGCGTCCGGCTGCGTCGTCAAGCGCGCCGGACAAGTCGCAGGGACCGGCTCCGGGCCGGGGAAAAGGAAGCGATGTCCACCAAGCAGAAGGTCGGTCTGATCGGGGCGGTCGTGCTCGGCGTCGGTGTGTTCATGCCGTACGTGAACGACCCGGGGGGCGGGACGGTGAGCTACTGGGCCAACGGCGGCGGCAGCGGCACGGCCATCGTCGGTTTCGCCCTGCTCTCGGCCTTCCTGGTGTTCGTGAACAAGTCGATCGCGCTCTGGTACACGGGCCTGGCCACGCTCGCTCTGCTGACCTACAGCTTCGTCGAGTACCAGTTCGCGCATGAGGACTCGCTGAACGAGGCCGAGGCCTCCGCATCCGGCGTGGTCCTGGGAGATCTGGGCGCTCTGGCGACCTGCGTCGCGGAGCCGCTCGAGCTGCAGAGCGGGATCTTCGTGCTCGCCGCGGGCGTGGTCCTGGTGCTGGCCGGCGCGATCATCAGCGACAAGCCCGCGGCCGGCTGACGCGCGGGACCCCGGCGTCCCTGATCAGTCGCCCGGACCGCTGTGCGGTCAGTCGCGCGGCGGGCGCGGCTTGGCCGGCAGGTACTGCTTGGGCCACAGGTGCCCGTGGTGCTCCTGGCTGACCGCCGCATCGAGAACCTGGTAGGGGTTCACGAGGTGCGGGCGCGCCATCGCGCACAGGTCGGTGCGACCGGCGGCCAGGATGGTGTTGCAGTGGTCGGGCCCCTGGATCGCGCCGACGGCCATCACCGCGACGTCCACCTCCTGCTTGATGCGCTCGGCGAAAGGCACCTGGTACATGCGGCCGTACACGGGCACGCTCTTCGGGGTGTTGCCGGCCGTGCTGACGTCCACCAGGTGGCAGCCGTGCTCGGCCAGCATGCGCGCGACCTCGACCGACTCGTCCTCGGTCAGGCCGCCGTCCTCGTCCAGCCAGTCGGTGGCGGAGATGCGCACCGCCAGCGGCTTGTCCTTCGGCCACACGGCGGCCACCGCGTCGAACACCTCGAGCGGGAAGCGCATGCGGTTCTCGAGGCTGCCGCCGTACTCGTCGGTGCGGTGGTTGCTCATCGGCGAGATGAAGCTGGAGAGCAGGTAGCCGTGCGCCATGTGCAGCTCGACCAGGTCGAAGCCGGCGCGGTCGGCGTGCCCGGCGGCCGCGGCGAAGTCGGCGGTCACCTTCTGCATGTCGTCGCGGTTCATCGCACGCGGCGTCGGCCAGCCCGTGTCGAACGGCTCGGCCGAGGGACCGAGCGTCTCCCAGGCCGTGCCGTCGGTGAGCGGGTCGTCGCCCTCCCACGGCAGGTTGCATGACGCCTTGCGGCCGGCGTGCGCGAGCTGCATGCCGATCTTGCTGTCGGAGTTGCCGTGCACGAAGTCCACGACGCGCTTCCACGCGTGCTCCTGGTCCTCGTTCCACATGCCCGCGCAGCCGTAGGTGATGCGCCCCTCGGGCGACACGTCGGTCATCTCGGTGAAGAGCAGCGCGGCGCCGCCCACGGCGCGGCTGCCCAGGTGCACCATGTGCCAGTCGTTGGGCACGCCGTCGACGGCCGAGTACTGGCACATGGGCGAGACGACGACGCGGTTCTTCAGGTGCATGCCGTGCAGGTTGAAGGGCGCGAAGAGCGGCGGCGTCGTAGCCGGCACGGTGATCTCGCCGCGCTCGGTCTCGACCGCGACCGTGTCCGGGCCGGTCGTGTGTTGCGCGCCGGGCGCTCCGTACGCGTCGTGGGGGAGCGCATCGCCCGAACCGGGCGTCGCGGCATGGTGCGCCTGGCTCTCGGCCCACCACTGGTCCACCCGCGAGACCAGCTCGGGGTCGCGGTGACGCAGGTTGCCCCAGGTGATCGCCTTGCTGCGCGTCATCAGGTTGAAGCTGAACTGCAGCGGGTGCTGCTTCGTGTAGCGCCGGCTGTTCTCGAACCACATGCGGCTGGTGTTCGCCGTCTTCAGCAGCTTCACGCCGTCGATCCAGCGGCTGTCCTGGTAGGCGGCCAGCGCGCGCGGCACGTCGTCGATGCCGTTCTGCTTGAAGGCGTCGACCAGCGCGATCGCGTCCTCCATCGCCAGCTTGGTGCCCGAGCCGATCGAGAAGTGCGCGGTGTGGGCCGCGTCGCCCATCAGCACCATGTTCTCGTGGTGCCATTTCTCGTTCGTGACGATCGGGAACGAGCGCCAGATGGAGCGGTTGACGAGCAGCTTGTGGCCGGCCAGCTCGTCGGCGAAGAGCTTCTCGCAGTACTCGACGGTCTGCTCCTCGGTGGCCTGGTCGAGGCCCGCGCGTTTCCACGTGTCCTCGTGGCACTCGACGATGAACGTGCTGAGGTTCGGCTGGAACGGATAGGCGTGCACCTGGAACAGCCCGTGCTCGCTCTCCTTGAAGATGAACGTGAACGCGTCGAGCGGCTTGTCGGTGCCCAGCCACGAGAAGCGGCAGCCGCCCCAGCGGATGGTCGGCTTGAAGTGCTGCTCGTGCTGCTTGCGGATGATCGAGTTGAAGCCGTCCACGGCCAGGATCAGGTCGGCGTCGCCGACGTCCTCGACGCTCGAGATCTCCTTCTCGAACACGAGGTTCACGTCCAGCTCGCGGCAGCGCTCGTGGAAGATCTGCAGCAGCCGCTTGCGCGCCATCCCGCAGAAGCCGTGGCCGGTGGAGCGCACGCAGGTGTCGCCGTAGTAGGTCTCGATGTCGTCCCAGTAGGCGAACTCGCGCGTGATCGCCGCGTAGGTCTCCGGGTCGGCCTGTTCGAAGTGGCCGAGCGTCTCCGCCGAGAACACGACGCCCCATCCGAAAGTGTCGTCGGGGTGGTTGCGCTCGTAGACCGTGATCTCGGTCTCGGGGAAGGCCTGGCGCATGAGCAGCGAGAAGTAGAGGCCGGCCGGGCCGCCGCCGATGCTCACGATCTTCATGATGGCGTTTCCTTGTTCTCTTGCCGTCGCGTTCGCGCGTGCTCGGCGGCATCGTACCCGCCGCGGCCGTCCCTCCGCCGCCGTCGATTTACGGGCTGCGCGGATCGCGGCGGGGCGGGATAATGTTGCCAGCCGCCGGACCGTCAGCGGGCGGGCGGCGGGAACGGAGGATGCAGCGGTGGAGTTCAAGCAGTTCTACCTCGACTGCCTCAGCCAGGCCTCCTACCTGGTGGGCGCCGACGGCGAGTGCGCGATCGTGGACCCGAAGCGCGACGTGGAGGAGTACGTCGCCGAGGCGCAGGCGCGCGGCCTGAAGATCACGCACGTGATCGAGACGCACCTGCACGCCGACTTCGTCTCGGGCCACGTCGAGCTGGCCGAGCGCACCGGCGCGACCATCCACGTCGGGCACGCCGCGGGCGCGGAGTTCCCGCACCACCCGGTCCACGAGGGCGACGAGGTCGTCATGGGGAACGTCGTGCTTCGCTTCCTCGAGACGCCCGGCCACACGCCCGAGTCGATCTGCATCGTGGTGACCGACAACAGCGCCGGCGAGCAGCCGAAGATGGTGCTGACCGGCGATACGCTCTTCATCGGCGACGTCGGCCGTCCCGACCTGGTGTCGAGCAAGGGCTTCACGGCCGAGGACATGGCCGGCTTCATGTACGACACGCTGCGCGACAAGCTGATGACCCTGCCCGACGAGGTGGAGGTCTACCCCGCGCACGGCGCCGGCAGCGCCTGCGGCAAGAACATCTCGACCGCGTTGACCTCGACCATCGGCGAGCAGAAGCAGCTCAACCACGCGCTGCAGCCGATGTCGAAGGAGGACTTCATCAAGATCTCGGTGACGAACCTGCCGCCGAGCCCCGCGTACTTCAGCCACGACGCGGAGATCAACCGACAGGGCGCGCCGGCGCTGGCCTCGCTGCCCGCGCCGCTCGCGCTGTCTCCCAACGACGTCGACGCGCGCGTGACACGCGGCGCGCTGGTGCTCGACACGCGCGACGCCGCGAGCTTCGGGCACGGACACGTGCCGGACTCGATCAACATCGGGTTGGGCGGCACCTTCGCCGCCTGGTGCGGCTCGCTGCTGCCGCTCGACGCGCCGTTGATCCTCATCGCCGAGAGCCGCGACGCGGTGGACGAGGCGGTCATGCGCCTGGCGCGCGTGGGGCTGCACACCGTCGCGGGCTTCCTGGACGGGGGCGTGGCGTCCTGGGAGGCCTCCGGTCGCGGTGTCACCAGCGTGCCGCAGGTGAGCGTGGACGAACTGGCCGGCCGCCTGGCAGACGGGGCGCGCGCGCCCTTCGTCCTCGACGTGCGGGGCCCTGGCGAGTACGAGAACGGCCACGTGCCGGGCGCGATGAACATCCCGCTGCCTCAGCTGGCCGAGCGCGCGGGCGAGCTGGATCCGGCGCAGCCCACCGCGGTCATCTGCCTCGGAGGCTACCGCAGCAGCGCGGCCTGCAGCCTGCTCGAACGGGCGGGCGTCGAGAAGCTGGTGAACGTGACCGGCGGCACCCGTGCCTGGATCGAGGCGGGTCATGCAACACGGAAGGCGGAACCCGCAATAAGCTGAGGTCGTGCGCGCCATCGGCACGCACCGCTTGGAGACACGAGGGCGGACGAGGGAGAGCCTGGTGCCTGCATCCGAATACGAACGGCTGGCCGGCTTGCGACACGAGACCGGCCGCTACCGAGTGCGCGTGGCGCACTCGGCGGTGGAGATCCGCGCCGCGCAGGAGCTGCGCTTCGACGTCTTCAACCGCGAGCTCGAGGAGGGCCTGCCCGAGTCGTGGGAACGCGGTTACGACGAGGACCCGTTCGACGCCAGCTGCGACCACCTGGTCGTCGAGCTGACCGACACCGGCGGCATCGTCGGCACGTACCGGTTGCAGGCCACGCGCACGGTCGCCGACCCGCCCGGCCTCTACACCGCCGGCGAGTTCGACCTCGCCGGCCTGGCCGAGGTGTTCCCGTTCGGCGTCGAGACCGGGCGCGCGTGCATCCACAAGGACCACCGCAACTCGCGCGTGCTGCAACTGCTGTGGCAGGGCCTGGGCAGCTACATGGTCGCGCACGACGCGCGCTACCTGTTCGGGTGCTGCTCGCTCACCAGCCAGGACCCAGAGGAGGGCAAGGCCACGCTGCGCTACCTGCACAAGAAGGGCCACGTGCACCAGCGCTTCCACGTCGAGCCGCACGACGCGCTGCGCTGCTTCCCCGCGGGGGCGGCCGAGCAGGAGGGGCCGATCGCGCGCGGCGTGCCGCCGCTCTTCGCGAGCTACCTGCGCATCGGCACGAAGGTTGTGGGCGAGCCGGCCATCGACCGCGAGTTCAAGACGATCGACTTCCTGGCGATGCTCGACCTGCTCGACCTGTCCGAGACGAACCGGAAGCGCTTCCTGCCGTGAGCTCGCTTCGCGCGTGGGTGCGCCTCATCGGGATGGTGCTCGTGACGCTGGTCGCGCTGGTGCCGGCCGTGCTGACCTGGCCGATCGGCTGGCTGACCGGCCGCGGCGGGCGCCTCGGCCTGCTGGCGATGACGGTGATCACGCAGCTCTGGGCGCGGTCGCTGATGTTCGTCATGGGCGTGCGCGTGGACTCACCCGGCCGCCCGCCGCCGGGTCGCTGGATGGTCGTCAGCAACCACCTCAGCTACCTGGACATCCTGGTCATTGCCAGCCGCCTGCGCTGCCGCTTCGTGGCCAAGAGCGAGGTCGCCGGCTGGCCCGTCGTGGGCTTCATCTCGAAGGTGGGACGCACGCTGTTCGTGGATCGCGGCCGTCGGCGCGACGTGATGGACGCGGGGCAGCGCATCCGCGACACGCTCGACGCCGGCATCACGATCGCGTTCTTCCCGGAGGGCACGTCGACGCGCGGCGAGCGGGTCGAACCGTTCTACGCCGGGCTGCTCGAGCCGGCGGCGAAGGGCGGCATCGACTGTTTGCCGGTCGCGCTCGGCTACGAGACACCGGAGGATCCCGACGGACCCGGGTGGACGGTGTGCTGGTGGGCCGACATGACCTTCGCGCCGCACGCCTGGCAGCTGATGAAGCTGCGCCGCATCGACGCGACGATCCGCTGGGCGGAAGAGCCCGTGCATCACGAGGACCGCAAGGTGCTCGCGCAGAGGTTGCACGAGAAGGTCTCGGAGCTGTTCGTTCCCGTGCGCCAGGAGCCCGAGCCGGCCGACAACCCCTGGGCCGCGCTGGCGGTCCCGAGCGTCCCGGCCGCCAGTCCGGGCGCCGACCCGGGCACCGAGGGCTGAGCGCGCCATGTGCACGATGACCTTCCTGCCCGGTCTGCCCGGCGGCGGCTACGTGCTCGCCACCAACCGCGACGAGAGCCCGCACCGCGCGCCCGCCACCGAGCCCTTCCTGCGCGAGCGCGGCGACCGGCTGCTGCTCGCGCCGCGCGACACCGACCAGGGCGGCACCTGGGTGGGGGTGGATGACCTCGGCCGCTGCGTGTGCGTGCTCAACGGCGACCGTCCGCCCGCGGCTGAGGCGCCGCCCGACGCGATCAGCCGCGGCCTGCTCGTACTCGACCTGCTCGACGACGCGTCGGCCGACGGGGTGCGAGCCGCGCTGGCTGCACGCGAGCGCGCGGGCACGCTGGTCAGCAAGCCGTTCAAGCTGGTCGTCGTGGTGCCGGGCGATGACGATCGACACGCGAGCCTGCTGCGGGTCGACTGGGACGGCGTCGCGCTGAGCGGCGAGCAACTCGACGGTCCGCAGTGCATCGTCTCGAGCACGTTCGAGACCGACGTCGTGACCGAGCGTCGGCTCTCGGCCTGGCGCGCCTTCCTGAGCGAGGCGCCGCGCGCCGACGAGGGCGCGCTGGTCTCCGCCGTGCAGGAGTTCCAGGCGGGGCACGAAGGCGACACCGAGACGGGCGACGCCTACAGTGTCTGCATGCATCGCGACGACGCGCGCACCGTCAGCAGCACGCTCGTCTCCGTCGGCGCCGACGAGGTCACGATGCACTACCAGCCCGGCTGGCCCTGCGAGGACGGCCCGGTTTCGATCACCACCATGCCGCGCGCCGCCGCGGCGGAGGCCTCGCCGTGAAGCTCGCACTCGCCCCGCTCCTGTTGCTCCTCGTCGCCTGCAACGTGCCGCGCCCGCTGCCGCCGCTGCCTCCGCCGATGCCCGCCGACACGACCGACGCCGCCGCGCGCAGCGAAGCCGAGGCCGAGGTGCTGGCCATGCTGCAGCGCTACTACCGCGACCTCTCCAGCCAGGACTTCGACCTGCTGCGCCGCGACTTCTGGCCCGAGGCCACGCTGACCACGACCTGGCAGCCGGAGGGCGCGGATGCGCCCGAGGTGACCGTCATCACGATCGATGAGTTCATCGCGGAGGCGCCGAGCGGACCGGGCAGCAAGGAGATCTTCGAGGAGACGATGACCTCCGCCGACGTGCGCGTGCACGGCGACCTCGCCCAGGTCTGGGCCCGCTACGACGCCCGCTTCGGCGACCCCGGCGAGATCTACGAGTGGTCCGGGATCGATGCGTTCACTTTGTTGCGCCACGGCAACGAGTGGCGCATCGCCGCGCTGGTGTTCGCTGCGGACCACTGAGGGTGTGACGAGGGAGCGCTCAGTGCGCTGGTGAGGGGGGAGGTCCCGGGCTCAGACAGTGACGGCGCGCGGGCAGGGGCGAAGGGGGACGCAGCACGTGGGAGCCGCGCGCCTCTAACTCGCGCGGGACCTCCCCCCTCACCACGCACCGCTGTCGCCCGTTTCTCCGCGCGTAGACAAGCGAGACACAGCCGGGCTCAGATGGACAGGGTGGTGAACGAAACGCGCAGCGCCGACTATCCTCGCTTGCGGGAGGCTCCGCCGATCACGCCCATGTCGATCAACAGGGCGAGGATCGTGACGGCCATCCCCAGCCCGTTCATGCCGCCGTACTCGTGCTGCGCCCACGCGTAGGCCAGCGTCGTCAGCGGCAAGAAGAAGAAGCCGAGGATCGGCAGCACCGCGCCTTCGTACGCGAAGGCCAGGTAGTCGCTGAAGAGCCAGACCAGGAACAGCGCCACGCGCGGCGCGCTGAGGGCGAGGATCACGAGGCAGCACTGCATCAGGGCGTCACCAGGAGTTGCACGTACACGTGCTTGTCGCGCTTGCCGATCACGATCACGTCGTCCTTGCCGTCCGCGTCGGCGTCGTCGATGCGCAGCGTCGCGTCCTTGCCGGGGAAGGCCAGCTTGTAGGTCGCGTCGGGCTCGCGTCCCTTGACCGCGCGGCGCAGGTCCCAGCCGGGGGTGACCAGCAGCTTCTCGATGTCCTCGAGCTCGATGCTGATCGTGCCGCCGTCGTCCAGCGTGTCGAGGTGGCGAACGGCGTACTGTTCGAGCAGCTCGTCCGCGTCGAAGTCGCTGAAGCGGTCGACCAGGCTGCCGCGGAAATCCTCCGGCACGGCGTCCCGCCACACGGCCAGGCCGTCCTCGGTGACGTCCACGATGTCGCTGGCGATGCCGTCGCCGTCGAGGTCGGCCGGCACCGCCGGCACCTCCATCTTCTCGTCGTAGTCGTCGCGCATGTCCTCGACGTCCTCGAGGAAGCCGAGCAGGGCGGGGATACGCAGCGCGAGGGTGGTCCGCGTGGACGGCTTGCGACTGAACGCGCCGCCCTCGTTCGCGTAGGTGAAGATGTCGAAGTCGAGCGAGCCCGGGATCATCAGCAGGCGGATGGCCTCGCCCAGCGAGATCGTCTCGGCGCGCAGGATCTGCAGGTCCGGCTTGTCGTCGCCGTCGGAGTCGCGCAGCAGGAAGTAGAGCACGTTGCCGCTGGCCTTCAGCACCTGGTCGGGGTGCGCGAGATCAGGGCCGGTCGAGCCGCCGAGGTAGACCGAGATCTTGCCGCCCTGCTGGATGACCAGGTCGTCGGGCGCCACGCCGTCCACGTCGCCGACGCGCCAGTTCACCGGCGTCTTGACGTTCGCGAGCAGGTTGTCGAGGTCGATCTTCGGCGGCGGAGGGATCTCCTCGCGCAACGCGACGAGGTCCATCACCCAGGTCGGCTCGACGGGCAGTTCGGGATTCGCGAGGTGGAACTGCGCCTCGCGCTCGGTCTGGCTGATCAGGTCGGTGCGCCCGTCGCCGTCCACGTCCTGCAACGAGAACCACGGGATGTGCACGTTCTGCCCGAAGTTGCTGTCCAACTCCTCCGGGTCGCCGAGCGACAGGCCGATGCTCGCGCGGAAGCTCACCGGCAGCGGTTCGGTCCAGCCGTCCGGCCGGTTGAGGTGGATCAGGAAGTGGTCGGCCGCGGGCAGCACCAGGTCCTGTCGGCCGTCGCCGTCGACGTCGCGGATGAAGTTCACGCGACGGATGCCGCGCGGCAGGAAGCCGTCGGCCACGACGAGCGCGGGTCCGTCGGTCAGCTGTCCCTCCGCGTCGGCGCCCAGCGCGATGACGCGCTTGCCGTCGACCAGCAGCACGACCTCGGTCGAGCCGTTGCCGTCCAGGTCGGCGAGGTTCCAGCCGACGGTGTGCGAGGGCCACTTGAAGACCGAGTCGTCTTCCTTGGGCAGCGTGCCGTCCGCGCGCAGCCGGCGCAGCGCGATGCCCGAGGGGCTGACCGCGAGCAGGTCGCGGCGGTCGTCGCCGTCCACGTCCACCAGCGCGAGGCGCGTCTCGCTGTCGGGCACGTGGTAGACGCTCGAGATCGGCGGGGTGTCGACCTCGCCGGCGGTCTGCGTCGCGCCGGTCGCGGGCAGGAGCAGCGCCGCCGCGAGCGCGATCGTCGTCAGGTGTCGCGTCGCGCGCATCAGCCGTCGCCTCGTCGCGAGAGCATCAGCCAGATGCCGTGCTCGCCGGGGTTGACGAGGTCGGCGATGCCGTCGCCGTTGAGGTCGGTGACCTCCAGGCCGGAGACATCGGCGCCCATCTCGAAGCGCTTCCAGGCGTCGTCCTCGATGGTCCAGTCGGAGCCGCCGAAGAAGCTCGATTCCTCGCCCAGCCGGCGGATGGCGACGCGCCCCGAGAGATCCACCTCGACCAGGTCGGCGATGCGGTCGCCCGAGAGGTCGGCCGCGATGCGCCGCCGCACGAGCGCGTCCTGCAGCGACTCGATGTCGAAGCTCTGCTCGTCGCGCAGCGCGGGCTTGCGGTCGAAGGGCTGCTTGTCGGCCGCGAAGTACACGTAGGCCGAACGGCGGAAGTTGAAGCCGGTCAGCACGTCGGTCAGCTCGGGCAGCTCGTACTTCGTGATCACGAGGTCGGGTCGGCCGTCGTCGTCGACGTCCGTGACCTCCGACTCGGTGGCGGAGCCCTTGAAACGCAGCACCTGGTCGGGCTCGGCGGGCAGCATCCGCGTGCCGTCGTTGAGCAGCACGAAGTAGTTGAAGACGCGCTTCTCGATGCCGTCCGCGTCCTCGCTGAGCCAGGCCAGGAGGTCGGTGTCGCCGTCGGCGTCGAGGTCGTGCAGCCGTAGCACGAGGTCGTGGTCCTCCTTGTCGAGGTACTCCGGCAGCTTCTCGGTGCGCGTGGGTCGCGTCGGCAGGCCGTCGGGGCCGGCCTCGAACAGGATCAGCTTGCTGCCGCGCTGGATCAGCAGGTCCTGCCGGCCGTCGCCGTTGCTGTCCACGATCGCGGGCGCGCGGTACTTCGCGTCGGCCTGAAGCATGGCGGCGAAGGCCGCCGGCGCGTCGCCCAGGAACAGTCGCTTGTTGCTGCCGGTGTCGATCGAGACCTTCAGGCCGCCCGCCGACGCGCGTACGGCGCCGGGCGCCTTCACGCTGAAGAGCGGATCGCCGTTGCCGCCGCCGAACTCGGCGATCAGGCCGTAGTCGTCGGTGGCGTCCGGCGCACGTTCACCCGTCAGCGGACCCCAGAGCGCCATGCCGCTCGCGCCCGGCAGCAGCAGCAGGTCGCGCGCGGGCTGTTCGATCACGTAGCGCCAGCCCGGCAGGTCGCGCGGGTCGGGCATCTGGTAGATCAGCTCGTAGGTCGCGAGGCGCCGGATGTTGCCCTTGTAGCCGGGCAGCGTCGGCGAGTAGCTGTGCACGCCGGTGCGCGTCATGAACAAAAGCTCGCGGCCCGGCTCGTCGCGCACGTCGCCGCAGCCCCACAGGATCACGTCGTCGTACACGCCGACGACCGTCTCGGGCACCATCGCGTAGCTGCCGTTGCTCTCCATCGGATGGATGCGGATCTCGCGGCGCGCGGCCTCGCCGTCGCGCTGCGTGCGCACGGCCAGCACCAGGTCGCTGCGGCCGTCGCCGTCCATGTCCTCGAAGCGACTGTCGAGCACCTCGCCGTCCACGTCGATCGTGACGGAGACGAAGCTCACCGGTTCGACCTCGGAGGCATCGGCCCCCGTGGGCGCGGCGATCGCGACGGGCAGGACGGTCAGCGCGAGCAGCAGCACCGCGCGCGGCATGAGGCCGGCGGCGTTCATTCCGCCAGCTCCCCGACGCCGCTGGAGAAGGTGAACAGGTCGAAGCCGAACAGCTCGAGCAGCGTCCAGCGCGTCTCGTTCTCGCGGCGCTCGTACTCGAACAGCTCGAAGATCCACAGGTCGATCACGTCCACGTCGGTTGTGCTGCCGTCGGGCGCGGTGTCGTAGCGGAACAGGAAGGGGATCTTGAACTCGGTCAGCCGGCGCTCGGGTGCGAGCAGCTGCAGCTTCACTTCCTTGAAGTGCCCGTCACTCTCGGTGACGCCCAGGCGCACCCGCTCCCCGGGTTCGCGTGCGGCCAACGTGCGGATCAGCTCGCGGTCCGAGCGCATCGGCTTGCCATCCAGGGCCAGCACGACATCGCCCACCGTCATCCCGGCGCGCAGCACGGGGGAGTCCTCGGCAGCCGAGACGAGCACCACGCCGCCGCGCCCCGTCGACCAGCCCGCGCGCGTGCGTGCCGGGTCGAGACGGTAGAGCGTGTGCGCGTGTTCGCCCACGCCGACGCCGGTGGCGGCGAGCATGACCGGCACGGAGAACACGGTGTCGTCGCGCTGCACCTTGAACTCGAGGCGATCGCCCGCGACGTGACGGTGCACCAGCGCGTCGAGCGCGTCGGGGTCGTTCAGCTCGTCACCGTCCATCGCCAGCACGACGTCTCCGGGTTCGATCCCGGCCACGGCAGCCGGCGAGTTCTCCACCACACGCACGACGCGCACGCCCGGTTTGAAGAAGAGCGCATCCAGCGAGCCCGTGTCGTTTTCCTCGGTGTCGAGGCCGAGGAAGACGCCGTCGGTCTCGGCTTCGCGCCACTCCAGCGCCTCGGGCAACGGTTCGGGCACCGGCGCCAGCGGCACGGTCGTGGTGCACGCGGCGAGCGCGCACACGATCCCCACGAACGCTGCGGCCCGGCCGATGGTCAAAGGGGTCTCCGACGCGTGATCACGCAGGCGGCGGCCACGAGCACCAGTGCCTGCGGCCAGGGCATCCAGAGGTTCTGGACGAACCGCAACTCACTGTAACCGGCATCGGAGAAGCCGCGTGCGACGTCGGCGAACTCATGCAGGCACGAGTTGTCGACGAACGACGGGTTGAAGGCGGCGAAGACGTAGTACTGCGCCTCGCCCAGCACTTCCTTGAAGAGGTCGAAGCCCAGGTAGGTCGCGAGACCGACCGCGACCGCGCCGGTGCCGCTGCGCGTGACGGTCGAGACGAACAGCCCGAAGAACCAGGTCGTCAGCAGCGGCGGGATCGTGGCGAGCAACGACAGGCGCAGCCCGGCGCGCAACTCCTCGCTGGAGACGAGCTCGTAGTTGTCCTCGACCACCGGTCCGAAGTCGTAGAGCAGCGCCGACGCGATCCACGCGCCGAGGCCGGTGACGAGCAGCGCGCCCAGCGTGAGACCGACACCGAGCAAGGCGCGGCCGAGCACGAGGCCCGCGCGCGACGCGCTGCGCGTGGACGCGACGCGCAGGATGCCCGACTCGCGGTCGCCCGCCACCGCGCGCGTGCTCGCGATCAGCAGCAGCAGCGTGCTGACGGTCAGCCCGGCGAGCCAGCCGTCCGTGAAGGGCGCCCAGGCGTTGCCGGTCGGCGGCATGGGCGGCACGTCGCGGCCGGCCGAGAGCGCGCGCTGCACCTGGGCCGTGTAGACCGAGGCGTCGGCCATGCGCGCCGCGAGCACGCGTAGCGCCGCGACCAGCGCGAGGAACACGGCCGAGCCGAGCATGACGCGGCTGCGCGCCATGCGGTACCACTCCGCGGCGAGGACGCGTCCCGAGCCCTTCACGTCGTCACCGTGTCGGGTTCGACCAGGGCTTCGAAGGCGGACTGCAGCGTGATGCGCTCGGGCACCAGCGCAGACACCTCGCAGCCGGCGGCGACCAGCGCGGCGTTCACCGCGGCGTGGGGCACCGCGCCCGGCAGCACGATCAGCTCGCCTTCCTTGAACTCATCGACCGACTCGATGCCGTCGAGACCGGCGATCACCTGCTGCGCGCGATCGGTCGGCGTCGCGCGCACGCGCAGGCGCGGCTTGCCGCCCTGCAGCAGCTCGTCCACGGTCTCGTAGGCGACCAGCCGGCCGCCCATCAGGATCGCAACGCGATTGACCAGCGTCTCCATCTCGTGCAGGCGGTGGCTGGAGAGCACCAGCGTCATGCCGTCATCGCGCAGCGTGGCGAAGAGCTTCAGCATGTTCGTCACGCCGACGGTGTCGAGGCCGGAGAGCGGCTCGTCGAGCACGATCAGCTCGGGCTTGCCGATCAACGCGCGCGCGATCGAGAGGCGGCGGCGTTGGCCGAGCGACAGGCGGCCCGCGCGGCGCTTCGCCAGGTCGCCGATGCCGGTCAGCTCGAGTGCCTCGGCGTTCGGCCGGCCGCCGTCGTGGCCGAGCAGCCGTCGGGTGTACTGCAGGTTCTGTTCGCAGGTCAGTCCGTCCACCAGCGTGGTCTTGTCGAACACCACGCCGACACGTCCGAGCGTGCGGTGGATCGCCTCGGCCGGCGTGCCCAGCAGGGACACGCGGCCGCTGTCCGCGCGCAGCATCCCGAGCGCGCAGCCCAGCGTGGTGGTCTTGCCCGAGCCGTTCGGGCCGACGAGTCCGAAGACGTCGCCGTGCTCGACTGCGAAGGTCACATCCTGGACGGCCTTCGTGTCGCCATAGCTCTTGGACAGACCCTCGATATCGAGGACGGCCATGGAATCGAAGCCTAGCAGTCCGGCGGGCCGCAATCTGCCCGCCCGGGCGTCGGAACCGTGACGAGTTGCCCGATCGGGCCCGCGGTTAGCTCGCGACGGGGTGGTGGCGCAGGTCGCGGCGCATGGCGAGCAGGCGGCGGACCAGCGCGCTGGTGCCGATGGGGCGGTGGCCCGCCTTGCGGTTTGCGGCGGCGATCGCGAACACCATCGACCATTGGCGGAAGAGCGTGGAGTAGGCCTCGACCGGCCCCTTCCACGGCCCGAGGTCGGGATCGTAGATGTGCGTGGCCTCGGCGGTCGCGCCGTTCAGCTCGACGATCTTGAAGTCCTCGCCGCGTTGCAGCGCGTCGAGGTCGGGCGCGCGCAGATCGAAGCGGCCGATGTGGAAGCCGTCGAAGCCGTCGCACAACGCGTCGAGCCGCGCGCGCAACGCGTCGGTCGCGAGGCGCCGGCCGTCCTTGAAGAGCGTGCCCTGCGCGTGGTTGCCCGAGAGCACCAGCGGCACCTCGGCGCCGACGCCCGGCACCCAGTCGAGGACATCGGAATGCCGGCGGAAGAACGTATTCGCCTGCAGCACCGCGCGCGGGTGCAGCACGATCAGGTCCTCGAGGTTGTGCTCGCCGTCGCCGACGACCGAGGTGAAGAACTTCTCCGTCACCGAGAAGATGCGGCCCTGCGCCTCGCCCGGCGCGCGCACCCAGAAGACGCCCAGCTCGTGCGGCCCCTCGGCGTACTCCTGCGCGACCAGCGGCAGCGGCACCCCGCCCAGGTACTCGCGCGCGTCGTCGTCGGTCTGCACGTAGCGCACCCCGCTGCCGCGCTGCCCGGCGTCGGGCTTGAGCACGATCGGGAAGTCGAGTTGCTGCTCGGCCATCCAGGTTTCGAGCGCGGCCAGGCGCTCCTCGCCGCCGGCCTCCAGGTGCAGGGTCTTCACCACGAAGCGCTGTGCGTCATCGCGCCCCGCGACCAGGTCCTTCAGGATCGCGCCCTTGCTCTCGCCGATGAAACCGCCCGCCTCCATGCCGGGATTGGCCACGGTGGGCAGGCTCAGGCCGCGGTGGCGCAGCGCGAGCAGGACGTACCAGAGAGCGGCCGGAACGTAGAAGACCCACGGCGACCAGAACTCCCAGTGCAGGCGGCGCGTCCAGCGCGCGAAGAAGAGCCGGCGTGCGCGCCAGTCGAAGGCCACCTCCATCAGGCGCAGGATCACGACCAGCGCGACCAGGCTGAGCACCGGCGGCAGGAAGCGCCACAGGCCCTGCAACTCGCCGAGGCGCGCGACCCACTCCTCGATGCGCGGCGCGGCCATGACCGAGACGCCGATCAGCAGCGGCGTCCAGAGCAGCGCCGCCAGGAGCGCCCAGCCCAGGAACCAGCCCGCGCGGCTGCCCAGCACGCCGGCCGCGAAGAAGGCCGGCAGCCGGCTGCCCGGCAGGAAGCGGCTGACCAGCACGACGCGCAGCCCGCGCTTGTTGAACCAGCGCTCGGCGCGCTGCAGCTGCCAGGGCTGCACCATGCGGCGCAGGATGGGGAGGCGCAGCGCGGGGCGGCCGAGGGTGCGGCCGAGCACCCACAGCAGCCCGTCGCCGACCCAGATGCCCAGCGTGCAGCCGACCAGCGCGACCCAGAAGCGCAACTGGCCGTCGGCCACCAGCAGGCCGGCGAAGATGGTGGTGAGGTCCTCGCTGACGAAGGTGGCCACGCCCAGCGCGGCCGCCTTGGCGGCGGCGGGCAGCCCGGAGAGCCAGGCGGCGAGGTCGGCGACGCCCTGCTCGATCAGCCCGCCGGACGCCGGCTCGCCCGCGCCCGAGCCGTCCTGGGCCCCCGGGAGGAGGGCCACCCCGAGGGCGTACAGGCCGGCCAGCAGCTGAGCGGGGATCGCCACCGAGGCGGCTTACCCGCCCGGCCGGCGAATGCCAAGCCCCGTCCCCAGCCGAGGCCCTCCGGAGAGCCCAAAACGAGCCCGTCCAGGTGCCAGCCGGGCGGTCGAGGCGCCTGCCCCCGGCCCCCTTTCGGGGGGCGGCAGCAGGTTCCAGAATCGGGACTGATTCCTTATCCTTCGCGGCGAGTCTGCCCCCAGCCCGAGAATCGCCTTACTTTGGACGAACAGGACCAGATCTTCGTGAATGGCGATGGTTCCGCGACGGCGCCCAAGGTGCCGCCCGCGCCGCCCCTGGATGAAGAGCCGGAACAGCACGTTCCGGGCTCGTTCCTGCAGGCGATGCCGCAGTTCTTCGTCTTTCCGCTGATCCTCGTGGCGACGCTCACCCTGGCCTATCTCGGCCTGCGCCTGCTGGTGGGCTCCGAGTCCGGCGACGCGAGCAGCCTGATCGCTGACATCCGCAACGCGGGCGGCGCCCACAGTCGCGCGCAGGCCATGCACACGCTGGCCGACGGCCTGCGCCGCGACTCGGTCACCTTGGCTGCCGTCCCAGCCTCTGAACTGGCCTCGCTTTACGAGAGATACGCCCACGAGAGCCCGCAGACGCGGCAGTTCCTGCTCCAGGTGCTGCAGTGGAAGGAAGCCCCCGAGCTGACCGCGATCGCGATGGGCGCGATGGACGACAGCGAGCCTGGGGTGCGGTTGACCGCGTTGGCTGCGCTGGGAGAGCTGGGCGACCCGGTCGCCGTCCCGGCGCTGGCGGATCGCTTGGCCGCTGGCTCGCCCGAGGAGCGCCTCGTCGCGCTGGGCGCACTGGCCTGCGTCCGCGATGCCCCGGCACTCGACGCCCTGGCCACGGTCTTGGGCGGCGATGACACGATCCTGCACCGCAATGCGGTCATCGCCCTGGGCCTCGCGGGCGACACCCGCGCGGCCCTGTGGCTGCCGGGCCTGCTGAATCGCAGTGGCTACGACGCCGATCCGGCCATCCTGGGGCCCGACGCCGACACCATGGACGAGGCCTCCCGCGCCGGGAAGCGCGAGTCCGTGACCGAGGCCTTCCTGGTCCAGGCGCTGAAGGCCGCGTCTGCCCTCGGCGACCGCAGCCTGATTCCGCTCGCCGAGGTGTTGCGAGCAAACGACCCGTCCGTGAAAGTAAGATCCGCCGCGATCAATGCCCTGCACGACCTCGGGGCCGCCGCAGACCCCGAGCAGTAGTCGGAGAGACAAGAGCAGCATGGCCACCACCGAAGAGTCCCAACGCGAGCTCACGCGCCAGAACCCCGACCGCGACGCCCGCGGCCGGTCTCAGGGCGTCACACGTCGCGGTCTGCTCGGCAGCCTCGCCGCCGGTTGGTCGTTGTTCCTGCTCGGCGCGGGTGTCGGAACGATCGGCATGGTGCGCTTCCTGTTCCCGAACGTGTTGTTCGAGCCGCCGTCGTCGTTCAAGGCCGGCATGCCGGAGGACTACGGCGACGGAGTGGACGAGCGCTTCAAGGACACGATGAGCACGTGGCTGGTGCGCGTTCCGTCCGATCCGCTCAGCGGTCGTGCGGGGGCCGCCGGCATCTACGCGCTGTCCACGACGTGCACGCACCTGGGCTGCATCCCCAACTGGATGGCGGCCGACCAGAAGTTCAAGTGCCCGTGCCACGGCAGCGGCTTCCGCCCGAGCGGCATGAACTTCGAGGGACCCGCGCCGCGCCCGCTCGAGCGCTGGCGCATCGTGCGCTCCGACGACGGCCAGATCTTCGTCGACAAGAACCAGAAGTATCAGTGGGAGAAGGGCCAGTGGGGCGCTCCCGAGTCGTTCCTGGCCCTCTGATCCGAAACCCACCGCAGGGATACGCAGCAATGACAGGAGGAATGCATCCGTGGGCCTGAAGAAGAAGATCGCGGAGACGCAGGTCTGGAGGTCGATTTTCAGGCACGGCTACCCGAGCACGCCGCGCAACCGCGCGTTGGCGGCGCTCAGCAACGTGTTCCTCCACCTGCACCCGGTGAAGGCGCGCAAGAGCGGCATCCGGCTCTCGTTCACGTGGTGCATGGGCGGGATCACGTTCTTCCTGTTCCTGCTCGAGACGATCACCGGCGTGCTGCTGATGTTCTATTACAGGCCGACGATCGAGTACGCCTACAACGACATCATCGCGCTGCGCGAGCACGTGCCCTTGGGCATCATGCGAGAGCTGCATCGATGGGGGGCGCACGCGATGGTGCTGGCCGTGTGGCTGCACATGCTGCGCGTGTTCCTGACCGGCAGCTACAAGCCGCCGCGCGAGTTCAACTGGAACATCGGCGTCATCCTGCTGCTGCTCACGCTGCTGCTGTCGTTCACCGGCTACCTGTTGCCGTGGGACCAGCTCGCGGTGTGGGCCATCACGGTCGGCAGCAACATGGCGCGCGCGTCACCGTTCCTCGGACACGAGGGGCCGGGTGCGAGCTTCCTCGTGGTGGGCGACGTCGCCCTCGTGACGCCGGCCAGCGACGTCCGCTTCGGCCTTCTGGCCGGGCGCTTCGTGGGGGCCGGCGCGCTCCTGCGGTTCTACGTGTTGCACTGTGTGGCGATCCCGCTCATCGCGGGCCTGCTCATGGCCGTGCACTTCTGGCGCGTCCGCAAGGACGGCGGCATCTCGGGCCCGATGTAGGGATCTGCTGAGTGGAAACCTTCGAATCCATCTTCAACTGGCTGTCGCGGCCGGCGATGTTCATCACGCTGTCCACCGCGGGCTTCGTGCTCCTCATCTGGAAGATGAGGTTGATCACGCGACCGCCGGTCATGGCGCTCATCGCGGCGCTGGTGGCGCTGTTCTTCGTGGCCGGCGCGCAGAACCACGACTTCCTGCTGATCATCACGAAGGCAGACAACATGCCGATCGTGCTGATGATCTTCGCGATCATGGCGTGCCTCTACATGGCGCTGCGGCAGGCGTCGATCAACGACATGCGCATCGAGCGCGGCGAGGCGCCGATGGAGGCGCTCGAGAGCAACAAGAAGGTGCTGGTGTGGCCGGATCTGATCTATCCGGAGTTCATCTGCACCGTGCTGCTGTCCGCGGCCTTCATCGCCTGGGCGGTGCTGGTCGAGGCGCCCATCGAAGAGCCGGCGTCGGGCACCAACGCGCCCAACCCCGCCAAGGCGCCGTGGTACTTCCTGGGCCTGCAGGAAATGCTGGTGTACTACGACCCGTGGTACGCGGGCGTGCTGCTGCCGACGTTCATCCTGATCGGCCTGATGGCCATCCCGTACATCGACACGAACCCGAAGGGCAACGGCTACTACACCTTCAAGGAGCGGCCGTTCGCAATCTCGATGTTCTTGTTCGGGTTCCTGGTGCTGTGGGTGGCGCTGATCATCCTCGGCACGTTCCTTCGAGGGCCCAACTGGAACTTCTTCGGGCCGTTCGAGTACTGGGATCCGCACAAGGTCGAACCGCTCGTCAACGTGAACCTGTCCGAGTACTTCTGGGTGAGATGGCTGAACACCCGATTGCCGGACGAGTTCTACATCCGCGAGTTGCCCGGCATCCTGATCTTCGTCGGCTACCTGCTGATCACGCCGTTGATCCTCGCCAAGACGGTCATGCGCAAGATGTTCGACCAGCTCGGCTTCGCGCGCTTCAGCATCCTCGCGATGCTGCTCGTCTTCATGGCGTCGCTGCCGCTGAAGATGCTCGCGCGCTGGTTCTTCAACCTGAAGTACGTGATCGCGATCCCCGAGTTCTTCTTCAACATCTGACCCGTCCGCTTGTTACCCGTCCGCCGGCCCACGACCTGGATTCACGATGAGCAACGTTCCTGACGATCTGAAGGCGAAGATCGCCGCGATCAAGGCGAAGATGACGGGCGGCGAAGCGGCCGGTGCGCCGGCCGCGCCTGCTGCGCCCGCCGATGCCGGCGCGCCCGCCGGTGGCGATGCAGGCGGCGCCGCGGCAGGTGGCGACATGGCGGCGAAGATCGCGGCCATCAAGGCCAAGATGGGCGGCGGGGCGGCACCGGCCGCTCCCGCGGCAGCGGCTCCGGCCGCGCCCGCGGCTCCCGCAGCCGGCGCCGCGCCGAGCGGGGACGTGGCCGCGAAGATCGCGGCGTTGAAGAACAAGATGGAGGCGGGCAAGCCCGCCGCGGCGGCCGCGCCGGCAGCGAAGCCGTCGGCCGCGAAGACCGCGCCGGCCAGCAAGGCGGGCGCGAACGCCGTGTTCCCGGTGCAGCCGATCGACCGCACCAGCTTCGGCAGCGAGCGGCTCTACGGGAAGTCCACGCTGAACCGCTGGTTCACCGTCTGCAGCGCCGCGCTGGTGTTCACGGTGATCTGGATGATGATCCACGACTACAAGCGCGACTGGAAGGGCATCCAGTCCGAGGCGCGCGAGATCAAGATGACCCAGGCGCGTGCGGATCTCGAGGCGGCGCAGGCCGCGATCGACGGCGACGTGCTGGGCGACCTGCAGGGCCGGCTGGAAGACGCGCAGGCCAGCGTGGCCGCGCAGCAGGACACGCTCGACGGACTGCTGGCCGAGCAGGCGACGCTCGAGGGCGAGTTCTACGGCCTGGACCAGAACTTCAAGTTCGCCAAGTCGGAGTACGACGCCGGCCGCTACAACTTCGAGGAGTTGCGGTTGGCGCACGGCAGCGACGCCGAGCTGATGGCCTCCACCGAGGAGTCGCTGGCCGCGATGCTCGCGGACATGACCGCCAAGCAGGCGCTTGCCGACGAGAAGAACTTGCAGCTGACCGCGGTCAAGGGCCGGGTCGACGCGATCAACGCCGACTCCAGCGACCTGCAGAAGCAGATCACCGAGATGACCAAGAAGCGCGACCAGGTCGCGTCGAGCCTGTCGAAGCTGGCGGGTGTCTCGGTCGAGACGATCCTCGAGGATCCGAACGCGACCGGACTGTTCGCCGACCACATCCGCAACGCACCCATCGCGGACATGCTGGCGCCGTCGCTGAAGATCGACCAGATCGTCCTCGAGAAGCTCAAGGACAACTACAACTTCATGTACGTCGGCAAGGTCGATCGCTGCACGACGTGTCACGTCGGCATGCAGGACCTGGCCTTCGCCGGACCCGAGTACCAGGAGAAGGGGAAGCGCGTCTTCGCCGCGCACCCGCGCCTCGACCTGTTCGTGGCCGACAACAGCCCGCACCCGATGGGCGAGTTCGGCTGCACCGTGTGCCACCAGGGCCGCGGCCAGGCGGTCGAGTTCCCGCGCACCTTCCACGTGCCCTCGGCCGATCAGGGCGAGACCGCCGAGCAGAAGGCGGAGCGCTGGACCGCGGACTACGGCTACGACAGTCACCGCCACTACTGGGACTGGCCGATGGTCCCGCAGGACAAGATCTACAGCTCCTGCTTCCAGTGCCACCAGGGCACGGACCGCATCGACGGCGTGCCCGAGTACAACGAGTCGCGCCAGCTGGTCGAGGAGTTGGGCTGCTACGGCTGCCACAAGGTCGAGGGCTTCGAGCACCTGCGCAAGGCGGGTCCGGACCTCACCAACCTGGCCGCCAAGACCAACGAGCCCTGGGCCCGCAAGTGGGTCGAGGCGCCGCGCGATTACCGTCCGACCACGCGCATGCCGCACTTCTTCAACCAGAGCAACTCCGGCCTCGAGCTGGACGGTTGGAACAACAACAGAGACCGCTGGGTGGATGACTGGCGCGCGCGCAACGACGTCGAGGTGCGCGCGATCGTCTCGTACATCTTCGACTTGTCAGAGACGGCGCTCGCGGGCGGCAGCTACGACCCGCGTCCGCTGCCCTCCAAGGCGGGCGATCCCGAGGCGGGCGCCGAGCTGTTCACGAACCGCGGCTGCCTGGGTTGTCACTCGCAGGCGAGCGCCGACCTCGTTGCCGAGCACCATGGCCCCGACCTGTCCAACCTGGGCAGCAAGGTCAACGCGCGCTGGCTCTACAACTGGGTGCTCGAGCCGCACACCTACTTCTCCGCCACGGTCATGCCCGACCTGCGCCTGACCGACGCCGAGGCGATCGACATCACCGCCTACCTGCTCTCCGGTCGCGACGAGGCCTGGGAGAAGGCGCCCGGCCCGCTCGCCGACGACGGCATCCTGGATTCGATCGCGGTCGAGTACCTCGCGCCGCTGTCGAGCGACGCCATGGCACAGAGCCAGGTCGCCGACTGGCGCGCGAACGGCGGCAGCGATCGCGTCGAGCTGTTCGTGGGCGAAAAGCTTTTCGCCCGCTACGGCTGCTCGGGTTGCCACAGCGCTCCCGGCCACGAGCTGGACAAGGGCGTCGGCACCGAGCTGACCAAGGAAGGCCTGAAGCAGGTCAGCAAGTTCGACTTCGCGTTCGAGTACAGCGAGCACAACCCCGAGCGCATCCCGCACACCCGGCACGACTGGGTCGCGCGCAAGCTGAAGGACCCCCGCATCTTCGACCGCATGCCGGTCATCGAGGAAGGTCCGGACGGCCCGGTCATCGTGCGCAACGACATGAAGGTCAAGGCGCCCGGCGAGAAGCTGAAGATGCCGAACTTCGGTCTCACCGACCGTGAGATCGACCTGGTCACGCAGTTCATCATGGGACTGCGCGAGGACGGCATCGACGAGAGCATGAAGCGCAGCCTCTCGGGCGACGAGGTCGTGCTCGAAGAGGCCAGCCGCCTGATCACCGAGCGCAACTGCATGGGCTGCCACCAGATCGGTCAGCTCGCGCGTCCACTCGACCTGGCCGAGTTCGACGACGAGGACACCTTCAAGAAGAACTACTGGATGTCCCACGCGCTGGTCGCCGACGGCGAGACGATCCTGGCCGACGAGGCATGGGTCGACGAGTTCGCCTACTCGCCCTTCGACGAAGAGGAGCTCGAGCTGATCGAGATCTTCGAGGAGCACACGCCGGAAGAGCCGATCATGGTCTACGGCATGAACGAGGGCGGCATCGGCGCGTTCATCGACGAGCCGGCCATGCGTCCACCGGTGCTGCGTCGCGAAGGCGCCAAGGTGAACCCCGACTGGCTCTTCGACTTCCTGCTGAACCCGTACATCGTGCGCACTCACGTCGAGGTGCGCATGCCGTCGTTCAACTTCACGCCCGACCAGTCCAAGGCGCTAGCGCAGTGGTTCGCGGCGAAGGCCGACGAGCCCTGGCCCTTCGGCGTGGACGACGACGCGACCTACGACCCCGAGCTGTTCGCCAAGGGACAGGAGCGCTTCGAGACGCTGCAGTGCAACTCCTGCCACCCGGCGGGCGGCGTCATCCCGAGCAACCCGGAGAAGGCGAACTGGGGCCCGGACCTGGCCATGGCCGCCGATCGCCTCAAGGGCGACTGGGTCCACGACTGGCTCAAGGAGCCGCAGCTCATCCAGCCCCGCACGAAGATGCCGAACTTCTTCGGGCAGTGGGACTTCGACGAGAACGAGTGGTCGGCGGACGTCGACGACTGGGAAGACGCCGTTCGCGAGATCCGCCACTACGTGCGGCACCTGGAACAGGCTGGCAAGGCTGGGCCCGTTTCCAAGGGCGAGTAGGGCGCTCGGCGGACAGGGTTGTTGCGCAGCGCCGCGTAACGCCGTGGGGTGACGACGCGCCTCCGGATCGCGAGGGGGTGTTTCCCTGCTCAGACATACTCGGCGATCGCCGGACTGCGTCCGCCGCTCGCCTGCGTAACTCGCGACGGAAACACCCCCTCGCGATCCTGCGGCGCTCATCCGCGCAGCGGACCCGGCGGATGAAACTGCAGACACACCATCCGGCTCGCTGATGGCAGTGAACTGAGACCGTCCGCGGTGATGGTTGGGCAGAACTGCTTCGGCATCCGAGCGGGTAGTGAGCGGCAGTCGGGGCGACAGCGGTGCGTGATGAGGGGGGTGGTCCCGCGCGAGTTAGAGGCGCGCGGCTCTCACGTGTGGTGTCCCCCTCCGCCTCTACCCGCGCGCCGTCACTGTCTGAGCCCGGGACCACCCCCCTCATCAGCGCACTGAGCGCCCCCGACGTCCCCCCGCGAGCGGTGCAGCTTGCTCAGCCCAGGTCGGTGAGCACTCGCAGATAGGCGTCGTAGCGTTCCACCGCCAGCGCGCCCGACTCGACCGCGGCGATGACAGCGCACTTCGGTTCGTTTTGGTGGCGGCAGTCGCTGAACTTGCAGGCGTTCGGGAGGTCGCTGAAGCCGGGGTAGAGGCGGGCGAGTTCGGGCGGGCCGACTTCGGCGAGGGCGAACTCGCGGATGCCGGGGCTGTCGACGACCCAGCCGCCGCCGGTGAGCGGGAGCAGCGTGACCTTCGTGGTCGTGTGGCGGCCGCGGCCGTGATGGCCGGCGACCTCGCCGGTGGCGAGCTTCAGCCCGGGGCTGACCGCGTTGAGCAGGCTGCTCTTGCCGACGCCCGAGTGCCCGACCAGCAGGCTGATGCCTTCGTGCATGCGCTCGGACAGCGCGTCGATGCCCTCGCCGGACTCGCAGGAGGTCTCGATCACCTCGTAGCCGAAGTCGCGGTAGGGCTGCACGACGGTGCGCTCGTCGCCGATACCGAGGTCGACCTTGTTGAGCGCGAGCACCGGCGGGATGCCCTCCATGTCGGCGGCGACCAGGAAGCGGTCGACCAGGCCGGGGCGGAAGGGTGGGTCGGACAGGGAGGCGACCACGATCAGGCGGTCGATGTTCGCGGCGATGACCTGCTTGCGCTTCTGCTTGTCGCGCGTCTGCGGACGCACGAGGCGGTTGGCGCGCGGGCCGACCGACTCGATCACGCCGGCCTCGCCCTCGACCGTGACCTCGACGTGGTCGCCGACCGCGACCGGTCGGCTCTCCTCGGAGTCCTCGTCCCAGAGCGTGCCCCGCAGCGTGCAGCGCACCTCGCCCAGACCCTCGACGTGCACCTGCACGGAGCGGCTCGACACGCTCGTGACCACGTTCTTGTTCGAGTCCGGCATCAGATCCCCAGGACCTCGCGCCACTTCAGCGGCTCGACGTAGTACACGCGGATCGTGTGGCCGGGCCGGTCGATGCTCCACAGATCGACCAGCGGAGTGTAGAGCGAGTCGAGCACGAACGGTTGCGGGTCGCCCTGCGGCCCCGGCGCGAACTCGGCCACCGGCGGCCCGAAGATCTCGTCCACGCGCCCGTAGAGGCCGGCCCAGTGCTCGGCCTCGGGGTCGCCCTTCCAGCCCTCGGCGTAGAAGCTGTCGGTCAGCAGCCAGCCGCCCTCGAACACGACGCGTGTGGCGTTGCCCTCCGCGTCCTCCCCGATGGCGTCGTGCAGCTTGTCCAGGGCGAGTCGCGGCAGCCAGACCTTGTAGCGCTTGTCGGGGAAGCGCGGCGGGTAGCCCTCGAGGAACAGGTGGCTGCCGTTGGGCACGTTGGCCTTCACCCAGTCGAGCGCCTGCAGCCAGGTGTGGCGCCGCCCGGCCAGCATGTCGTGCCGCACCAGCTTGATGCCGGGCTCGTAGCAGCCGATGGTCACCAGCAACCCGAGCGTCACCGCGGTGCGACGCGCGGCCGGCACGACGGTCAGCTTCGGCGCGATGCGTTCGGCCAGGAACAGCCAGGCCGCCGCGCCGGCGATCGCGAGGAAGGGCAGCAGCGGCAGGACGAAGCGCCAGAAGAACAGCGTCTTGGTCCACATGCCGGCGAGGTACAGCACCGGGACCACCGTGAGGAAGATCGCGACGCGGCGGTCCGCCAGCCACAGGAGCACGATCCCGAACAGCGCCACGGCGAGGTTCACCCAGCCGAGCATGCCCAGCGACGCCTGCAGGTAGAGCAGCGGCGCGGCGGCGCGCGACTGCCCCCAGATGTAGTTGTCGCCCCAGGTCTCGAGCTGGCTGGTGAAGCCGTCGCGGAACTCGCCGAACGCGATCAGCGCGTAGGGGTTGACGACGACGAAGGCAACCAGCGAGGCGAGCACCAGCCCGCCGGAGAGGAGCAGCGCGCGACCCCAGGCGGGGCGCGGCCCGCCGCCCTGTGCATCGCCCGCCGTGCGCAGCGCCAGCGCGGCGACGGGCAGCGCGACCGCGACGGCGCCGTTGTACTTCGTGGCGGCGGCGAGACCGGCCGCCGCGGCCGACATCCACAGCCAGCGCGCGCGGTCGCCGAGCAGGTAGTGCGTCGCCCAGAGCAGGGAGAGCGCGACCAGGAATGTCATCGGCACGTCGTTCACGCCGTAGTGGCTGTCCCGCCCGTGCAGGTACGAGACGCCCACGAGCATCAGGGCGACCGCGCCGGCCGCGCGGCTCCGCAACAGCCGTTGCGCGCTCGCGCCGACTGCGAACGCGGTCAGCGTCCCGAGCAGCGCGGAGATCCAGCGCGAGAGGCGGACCAGGCCGCCGCGGTTCACCCAGCGCTGGGTGTCGCGCTCGCCGCGCCAGAGCTCGCGCCACTCCTTCGCGCCGACCAGCACGTAGGTCAGGAGCGGCGGGTTCTCGAAGTAGTGCGGGTTGAGGTCGCCGGGCTGCAGCTTCGCGGCGATGCCCGAGTAGTGGCGCTCGTCGGCGTGGATCTTGATCGGCGGCTGGTCGTAGTCGAGGCCCCAGACGCGCAGCACGAGGAACAGCGCGAAGGCCAGCCACAGAAGGAAGCGCGTGCCGCTCGTGGAGGGAAGGGCTGCCAAGTGCGCGCGTGCTCCTGCGGACTGCTGCCGTTGCCGCGGCAGCGCGACGTGGCGGCACTACCGGCCAGCGCCACTAGCGAGCGACCTCGTCGGAACCTATGCTCTGCCACCCAGCGTGTCGATTCAACGACCCAGCCGACTGCTCGCGGTGTTGCTCGTGCTGGCCGGCCTCGCCGGCGTGCTGATCGAGCGCGCCTGGTCGGAGAGCGCGGGCAAGCCGATCCCCGCCAAGGGCGGGTTCTGGCAGATCCTGTCTCGCACCGGACGGGTGAAGCAGGTCAGCCCGCCGTCCGCCGGGATCCGCATCCTTCCGGGCGAGAAGTTCCGGCTCGACGGCGTCCACAGCTCGGTCACCACGATCGACTCGTTCAGCATCCGCGTGCGGCGCGACGGCAGGCAGTCGGGCTACGTGCGCATGAACTTCCGCGACCAGGGCAGCGAGACGTATCGCCTGGTGGTGGTGCCGGGCGAGTCGGTGCTGGGCACGCTGTCCTACGCGCCCCAGGGGAGCCCGCCCGAGCAACTCGCCGAGCAGCGCCGGCCGGGGCTGATGGCCGGGGCCGACGAGGCCTACGAGCTGACGTTGCGCTTCGACGGTCCCCGGTTCGTGGTGGAGATCAACGGGCAGGAGCTGCTGCGCGCGCGCGACGACCGCATCCCGAACGGTCACGTGGTCGTCTGGGGTGACGACGTGCGGCTGCTGAGCGCCGGCGTGAAGGGTTCCAAGCTGACCGCGGACAACTCGCCCGAGCGCTTCGAGCACTCCGACGACCTGCGGGCCTTCCGGGGCCGACCGGCGTCGCTGGCCGCGCGGTTGCTGCCCGCGGTGGGCTGGGCGCTGGCGCTGCTGCTGGCCGCCGCGGCCTACCTGCGCCACCTGTGCCTCGGCGCGCCACCCGCGAGCCTGCTGTGGCGGGCGACCTTCGCGGTGCTCGCGCCGGCCAGTGCGCTCCTCGCGTTACGTCCGCTGCTGACCGTGCCGTTCGAGCCGCTGCTGCTCGTGCTGGCCGGCAGCCTCGGCCTGATGTTCGCGCTGTACGTGTTGCGCGATCACGTGCGCGCGATCGTCCCCTCCGGTCCCCAGGGCAGCCTGCGAATCCTGCTCGTGATCGCCGTGCTGGGAGGCATGGCGGCGTGGGTGCACGGGCGCGCGCGCACCGATGCGATGCGCCCGGCCATCGCGGCGGCGGAGCGCGCACGGGCCCGGGTCACGGGCGGGGCCTTCGAGCTGGACGCGCCGATGCGCCTGGACCCGACCAACGCGCTGACCGTGTCAGGCTCGTACCGCAGCCTCGAGCTCGACACCGAGGTCACGCTGGAACCGGACAGCCTGCTCGAGGTGCGTCTGCACGCCGAGCCGGGCCTGCCCAACGGCGTCACGCTGTTCCTGTCCACCGACGCGCGCTGGCCCAGCAGCTTCTACCTCGCGACCAAGGGCGGGTTCGGACCGTTGGGCGAGTCGTTCGGCCTGCTGGAAGCGGGCCGCGCGCACGAGGTGGGCCTGCGCGTCGCCGGCGATCTGTACGAGGTCACGCTGGACGGACGCCGCGCGGGCAGTGTGCGCATGCGTGCATTCCCCTCGGGCTCGGTGGTGGTGCTGGCGGCGCGGGGGGAAGCGTCGCTGTCGCGGCTCGCCATCGAACCGATCGTGCCCGAGCCCCCGGTGCGCGACGCGAGCGGCGAGGCCCGGGCCGCCGGCGCCGTGCCATGGACGCTGATGCTGCTCCTGGCGCTGTCCGCCGTCGTGCTCCTGATCGTGCCGATCGGTCGGGCGCTGGAAGCCGCGGCCTGGATGACCGTGCCGATCGCGCTGGGCGTGCACGGATGGGCCGAGCCGAACGGCCGCATGGCCTTGGTGACCTTCGGCATCACGCTGCTGGCGTTCATCAGCTTCGCGCTGCCGTGGACGCTGCTGCACAGCCACCGCTCGGGGCCGCTGCGCACGGCGGCATTCCTGCTGCTCGCGGTGCTGCTCGGCACCGCGGCGCTCGACCGGACGAACGGCCCGCCCATCGTCAACGACGAGCAGAAAGGCATCGCCTGGGACGAGTTCGACCTGCCGCGCATCGAACCCGGGCTGAGCTTCCTCCAGCACCCGTACATCCGGCGCTTCAACTCCTACGTGATCGACCACACGTTCCGCGGTCGCACCTTCGACCTGGCGCCCGCGCCCGGCGCCGTGCGCGTGATCTCGCTGGGGACGTCCAGCACGTGGGGGCACGGCATCGAGGAGTCCACCGGTCTCGACTACCCGACCGTGCTCGAGGGCCTGCTGTCCGAGCGCATGCCCGGGCAGGCGGTCGAGGTCATCAACGGCGCGGTGCGCGGCAGCACGGTCGCGCGGCTGCTGCGCATCTTCCGCGAGTCGCTGCTGGCCTTCCAACCGGACATCGTGACGCTCTCGGTCTACTACAACGACTCGGTCTACCTGACGCAGGTGGACGAAGAGGCGTACCTCACGCGCATCAGCGAGCCCGGCTACGAGCACGGCCGCAAGGAGCGCTTCGGGGAGTTCATGCAGCGCAAGCGCAGCCAGCGCATCGAAGACCACATCTGGCAGCAGATGAAGTCGGAGCGGGGCGACAGCATCGGCAGCTGGAACGAGATCGTGACCGACCCCGCGGTGAGCAGTCCGCCCGAGCGCTTCGAGGCCGGCATCCGGGCCCTCGCCGAACTGGCGCGTGAGCGGGGTTTCGAGCTCGTGTTGATCCAGGAACCGATCCGCGGCAACGTCGCCCGCATCTGGCGTGACGAGTTCCGCGCGGTCATGGATCGGCTGGGTGAGGAGTACGGGTTGCACGTCGTTGATCCCGCCCCGGCCCTGGCCGACGGCGGAGGTCGCAAGCTGTTCATGGACGAAGTGCACCCTCTGCCCGATGGGCACCGCGTCATGGCCGAGGTGCTCGCTCCCGTGATTGAGCGCCTGATTCAGGAGCGGAACGCCAATCGTTGAAGCTGACGGCGCGTTCCGGAATCGACGGGATAGAATGACGCATCGCCTCTGGTTCGATCCTCCGGGGAACGTCGCGCAGCGAGCGGCGTGGAGGGAGACAGAAAGGACGCCATGGCCATCTTCGTATCTCTCATCGCGCTGGCGGTCTCGCTCGCCGCGCTGATGGTGGCGCGGCGCAGCTCCGAGCGCGAGAAGCGCCTCGTGCTGGCGCAGCGTCGCAGCGACATGATCGCCGCGATGCGCGAGACGCATCGCACGCTCGAGGTCCAGGTGATGAACCTGGAAGGCATGGTCGACATGACCAAGGACGCCGTGCAGAACACGCGCCTCGAACGGCTGTTCGAGGATGCGCAGGAGACCGACAAGACCCTGGCCGAGATCCGTTCGCGGCTCGAGTCCCTGATGATCCCGGACAAGCCGCCGCCGGCGGTGTTCCGCGACATGGATGACATCACGGCCGACGTGATGACCGTGCGACGCGAGCTGGAACACCACGCCGAGGAGGCCGGCGAGTTGCGGTCGCGCCTCGCCGTGCGCGAGTCGCACGAGCGTGCTGCCCACGAAGGCGAGCACGTTCAGCACGAGGACTAGCGCCGGAGGGCGATCTTCCGGAAGGTCTCGAACTCGTGGTCCGAGAGCAGCGCCCGCGAGCGCAGGTCGAGCAGCCGGTCCAGCGTGTCGGCCAACCGTGGCCCCTCGGTTTCCAGCTCGGGTTCCTCGGTCGGCGCCGGATTGCAGCGCCAGCGGATGGCTGCCTCGCGGACCTCCTCGATGAATGCCGTCACCTCGGCGTCGTCCGGCCCGCCGCGCCGGAAGATCGGGGTCAGCGCGCCCTCGCGGTCTAGGAACATCGTGATGCGCTGCTGGTTCACGACGGCCGCGAACAGCGTCAGCACCGCCATGATGAACAGCGAGGGGGCGATCAGCGTGGGCACGCCCTCGCGCAGCGCCGGCAGCGTGCACGCGAAGCCCGCCGCGTACCACGCGCCCGCGAACCACAGCAGCCCGTTGCGCAGCCCGCTCGCGCTGCCCGGTTCGAGCACCATCCGGTCGAAATCGATCGTGGCCATGCGCTCGCTGAACAGGCGGCGCACCTCGATCACCAGGCCCTGCGGGTGCAGCGTGGTCCGTACGCGGAGCCACGGTGCGTAGCGCTGCTCGAGGCACGGCCGCTGCGGGATCTCAGAATCCGATTCGGCCATGGTTCTCGCGCGCCAGGATCTCGGTCGCGCGGCGGAACTCGACGCGATCGATGATGCCCTGGGTGTAGAGGTCGTGGAAGGCGATCAGCTCACCGACGCGGTCGTAGAGCTGGTCACCGTTGCTCTGCCGCTCCGCGATGCGCACCTCGCGCTGCATCTCCTCGATGCAGCGCACGGACTGCGCGACGAAGCGGCGCGCGGTCGAGGCGTCCGGCGCGTCGCGAAACAGCTCCAGGTCGGTGATGCGCCCGGGGAAGACGATGTACTGGCGACGTCCCGCCAGCCAGCCGGCGATGCCGACGCCCAGCGCGATGACCGCGATGAGCCAGTGCCCGCCGGGGAGCAGCACCAGCGCGATCGCCGCCAGCGTCGCGAACAGCGGCGTCGCGATCGGCCCGCGGCGGCGGATGACGACGTGCGCAGAGAGCGAGTCGAGCGGAACGGTCAGCTTGCGGCTGCCGAGCAGGTGGGTCGTCGTCGAGCGGATGCGATCGACGAAGAGGTCGAAGCGGGCGGTGCGGCCGCCGACCCGTTGGGACAGGGTCGCCACCGGGGATTCCTGCGGCGCCTCGTCTCGCAACATGCTCACGGAACGTAGTCCCGGATGCTGTCGATCAGCTGCTGCTTCTGTCGGTCGAAGACTTCGCGCGGGAGGTGACCGCTGTCGCGGTGGTCGGCCAGGCGGCGGATCTCGGAGGCGACGGAGATCGGCAGCACCTCGCCGTCCTCACCCACGATCTGGCGCCGCGTGGCGTCCACCAGCCGGGCCTCGAAATGGCGGAAGGTCGTCGCATCGGGTGTGTCGGCCAGCATCTGCACGGCGCCGTGGCGCACGTAGGTGCGACCGGGCCACGCGCGCGTGCCGATCATCACCAGGCCGAGCAGGATCAGGCCGATGCCCGCGGCCGTCGCGCCCATGCCCAGCGGCTGCGGCCAGCCCGCGGCGCCGGCCAGGCCGGGCACCAGCAGTCCAATCCCCAGCAGCGCGACGCGCACGTCGGGCTGGCGCACCACGCTCGGGCTCGGATCCACCGCCGTGAGCGGGATGTACTGGTCCTCGCGCATCAGCGGCGAGGTGTGGATCACCCGCACGCGGTTCCCGTACAGGATGTAGCGCGTCGTGCTGAACAGGCCGTCGCGCTGTGTGAGCGAGGGACGCCGGTGCATGGGGGAGGCCTCCGACCGGAAGGGCTGGCAATCGCCAGGAACCTATCGGCCGGGGGGCGCCCCGGACTGTTGGCCGCCTCTAGCGGCGGGTCCGGGTGCGGGTGTAGCCCTGCAGCGTGCGCGTGTACTGCGGCCCCTTGGGCTTTGGCTTCTCGGCGGCCGGGCCGCCGGTCGTGTGCGTGAAGTCGTCGTAGGTCTCCACGACGATCTCCTGGTTGATCAGCTTCTCGATCGCCGTGAGGAAGTCGCCGTCGTCGGGCGTCACGAAGGTCGCCGCGCGGCCCTCCTTGCCCATGCGTGCCGTGCGCCCGATGCGGTGCACGTAGTCCTCGGCGTTCTCGGGGATGTCGAAGTTGATCACGTGGCTGACGTCATCGATGTCGAGGCCGCGCGCCGCCACGTCGGTGGCGATCAGGAACGTGAACTGCCCGTCGCGGAAGCCCTTCAGGATGCGCTCGCGCTTCTTCTGGGGCAGGCCGCTGTGGATCTCGCTGGCCGGCAGCCCCTTCTTCTGGAGGTTCTCGGCCAGGCGGTCGGCGCCGTGCTTGGTGCGCGTGAAGATGATCGAGCGCTCGGGCTTCTCCTTCTCGAGCACCTTCAGCAGCAGCAGCGTCTTGCGCGGCTGCTCCACCGGGAAGAAGGACTGGTGCACCTCCTCCACGGTCATCTTGTCCGGCGCGAGGAAGACCTCGGCCGGCTTGTTCATGTGACGTGCCGAGATCGCCAGGACCTCGTCGCTGATGGTCGCGGAGAACAGCATCGTCTGCCGGCGCACGGGCGCCTTGGACAGGATGCGCGCGATGTCGTCGCGGAAGCCGAGATCGAACATCCGGTCGGCTTCGTCGAGGATCATCACGTCGAGGTCCTCGAACTTCACCGTGCCGCGGCCGAGGTGGTCGAGCAGGCGGCCGGGCGTGGCGGCGATGACCTGCGCGCCCTTCTTCACGTCCTGGACCTGGCGGGCCATCGAGTCGCCGCCGTAGATCGCGGTGGACTTGGTGCCCATGAAGCGGCCGAGCTTCTTGGCCTCGCGCGCGACTTGCAGCGCGAGCTCGCGTGTGGGCACGACGACCACGACGCGGGGCCCCGGCTTGTCGCTGAGCATCTGCATCGCGGGCACGAGGAAGGCCGCGGTCTTGCCGGTGCCGGTGCGCGCCTGGCCGATGATGTCGCGACCCTCGAGCGCGTACGGCAGCGTGCGCGCCTGGATCGGCGAGGGCGTCTTGTAGCCTGCGGCTGCGATCCCGCGCACGAGGTCGACGTGCAGGTCGTACTCCGCGAAGGCGCACTCCTCCATCGGGATGCCGGCGTCCTCGTCGAACGGTTCGTCCGCGGGCGCCTCGGCGTCGGCATCGTCGTCGCGCTCGGCCCTGGGGGGCCCGCCGCGCCGACGGCCGCCGCCGCCACGCCGCCCGCCGCCCGGCCCTCCGCGTCCGCCTCCGCCTCCGCCTCCGCGCTGGCCGCCGCCACCACCGCCCCGGGAACGTCGTTGCTGGGGTTCGGTCATGGGATCGGGTGTGCCATCGGTCGGGGAGTGGGAGTTGGGTTGTCCGAGCGCGCCAAACACGCCTATTGGGCATTCTCCGCAATTCACGCAGACGGGGCCATGGTCCGCAGCGCGCCAATTTGCCTCGCCCGGGGCGCGGGATAGCTTGAAGGGACCGTTCCTGGCGGGACGGACGAGCATTGGACACGCCGGGCGAGAGCCCGAGCGACAACCTGAGAGACACCTCGATGCGCAACCTGCTCGCGACCCTGGTCGCTTCGTTCACCCTTCTTTCCGCGGCGCCTGCCGCGTTTGCCGGCGACCCCGGCTACACGCTGTCGATGCCGTCACAGGTCGCGATCGGCGACAGCTTCCAGGCCTGCGTGACCGCGCCGGGCGGCAGCTCGGTCTACCTGCTGGTCAGCGGCAGCGGCGCCACCACGCCGACCAAGTTCGGCGATCTGTCGGTGGGGCTTCCCCTGCTCACGATCTGGCAGTTCCAGATGCCTCCGTCCGGGTCGCTCTGCCTGCCGCACCAGGTCGAGTGCATTCAGGACATCGTCGGCGCGACGGGACACTTCCAGTTCGTCGCCGTCGGTCCCGCGCCGGGCCAGGTGGGCATCTCCAACCCGCAGCAGCTCACGGCGATCGACGACGGTCTGTGCGACATCACGACCGGCGACTTCCACTCGTACACGATGGGCGGCTGGGGCCAGGCCTGCAGCGGCAATAACGTCGGCTGCATTCGCGACCAGTGGTTCCCGCTGATCTACCCGGCCGGTCTCCTGCTCGGCGATCGTGACGGTCCGGACTTGGACGGCATCTACGCGTTGCTGCTCACCGACTCGCTGGCCATCCAGCAGTTCCTGCCGGAAGGCTCCACGCCGAACGTGCTCACCTTCGACGACGTCAACCCGACCAGCAGCCCGGCGGGCGTGCTCTCGGGTCAGCTCACGGCAGCCAAGCTGAACGTCTCCTTCGACGACTACGGCGCCTTCGACTTGCTCAAGAACCAGACGGGGGTCGTGCTGGGCGACCTGGTCTATCGCAGCTGCGTGCACCCGGCCCTGATCGGGAAGACCGTGCGCAACGTGGTGAAGCTGGCCGACGGCGCCATCTCGGGCGAGCTGCCCCTGCCGGTGGACGTGGACGGCGACCTGATCGGCGACGTCTCCCTCTCCGACCTGAGCGGCGCGCTCGACGTGCTGAACAACAACTTCGACAACGGGACACAGAACCTGGGCTGCCTCAAGCTTCCTTAGTTCGGGAAAGCAGACAGGCGGGAACGACGCGGCGTCTCGGCTCGGGTGGCCGCGGCGCCGCGTTCTCGTTCGGGCGCGCTAGAATCCGCGCTCCCCGAAGACCAAGGAGCGAGGCCCGGCATGGAAGCGGAGTTCTGTCGAGAGAGCGCGCAGTACCTGCGCGACGTGTACCTGCCGCGGATGCGGCGCGCAGTGGCCGAGTTGCCGGCCGACGCGCTGTGGTGGCGCCCGAACGACGGGACCACCAGCGTGGGCAACCTGCTGCTGCACCTGGAGGGCAACGTGCGCCAGTGGATCCTCTCCGGGCTGGGCGGTGAGGCCGACGCGCGCGAGCGACAGACGGAGTTCGACGCGCGCGAGGGGCAGGACGCGCAGTCGCTGCTCGACGCGCTCGGCGCAACGATCGCGGCTGCTGCGCTGGTCATCGAGGGGCTCGACCCGCAGCGCCTGCTGACGCCGATCACGATCCAGGGCTTCGAGACCACGCCGATGGCGGCCGTGTATCACGTGGTGGAGCACTTCTCCTGGCACACCGGACAGGTCACCTGGATCGCGAAGGCGCGCGCCGGCACGGACCACGGCATCGCCTTCTGGGACGACGCATCGCTCAACGCCGCGCGCAACCGCGGCGGCGAACCGGACTGAGCACGAACCTCAGCGGTTCTGCGCTTCGCCGGTCATGGGCACGAAGCGCACCGGCGCGAGCACGCGCTGCGACATGCGCCCGTTCTCGCGCTTGGTGAGCAGCACCAGCGACTGGTAGCCCTCGGGGCCCTTGGGCAGGATCAGGTGTCCGCCGAGCTTCACCTGCTCGACCAGCGCCGGCGGGATGTGATCGGGTGCGGCCGTCACGATGATCGCGTCGAACGGGGCGTGCTCGGGCCAGCCGGCGTAGCCGTCGCCCTCCATGCTGGTGATCGTCGTGTAGCCGTGCCGATCGAAGACCTCGCGCGAGGTGCGGGCCAGCTCGGGCACGATCTCGATGCTGAACACGAGCGGCGTCAGCTCGCTGAGGACCGCGGCCTGGTACCCGGATCCCGTGCCGATCTCGAGCACCTTGTGGTCGGGCTGCAGCGCCAGCGCCTCGGTCATCAGGCCCACGATGTAGGGCTGGCTGATCGTCTGGCGGGCCGCGATCGGCAGCGGGCCGTCCCGGTAGGCGTCCGGGGCGTAGTCCTCCGCCACGAACCAGTGGCGGGGCACGTTGCGCATCGCCTCGAGCACGCGCGGGTCCTTGATGCCCTTCGCCTCGATCTGCTCGGCGACCATCCGGTGGCGCTCGTCGGCGCGCTCGTCCGTCCGCGGCCGGTCTTCGGCGGGGGGGAGGTCGCCGGCGCCGCCCGGGATGTCGGGTGAGGACGGCGAGCAGGCCGTCATGGCAAACAGCAGGGCGACGGTGCAGAGAGTCGTAGCTGGGCTCATTCGTTCGGACCTCAGCCTCATTGTAGCGCGGCGTGCGGACCGATCACGCGCCCCTGCGCCCTTCCGAGCGGTCACTGCCACATCGGGGAGCGGCCGGTGTCACGCCCACAGCCCCGGGCGGATAGCCGGTTCCCGCGCCCGGTGGGAGGGGTCACCTGGAGGGAACCGGCGTGTTCCGCGGAGACCCCGTCATGTGGAAAGCAGTGATCTCGTTGCTGGTGCTGGTGCCGTTGGCGGCGGCGCAGCCCACCCCGCCCCCGGACGTCGGCATCACGGGCATCGTGAACCCGGTGACCGGCTCCGTCATCTGCACGGACGCTTCGCACGGCCTCGACTGCACCAAGGTCACCCTCACGAGCAGCAACATCGACCTGTCGTTGCTCCAGGGTCAGCTGGTCAAGCTGTACGGCAACCAGACCGGCGCGGCCTGTCCGATGATCGACGTGACCGGCGTGCAGGCGCCGCCCTCCACGCTCGAGTGGTGCGGCAGCCCGACGCCCGGCTGCGTGTTGAAGTTCAAGGTGTGTCCCGGCGGGCTCTCGGAGTTCTGGCTGTTCGCGGCGCTCGAGCCCGGCTTCCTGCCGCTGCACCCGGACAAGGGCACCTGGCTGCTCGGCAATCCGTTCTTCATGATCGCGCAGGGATTCGGCGGCGCCGCATGCCACGAGCTCGCCGTGATCGTGCCCCCGATCCCGATCCTCGCCGGCCTCGACGTGTGGTTGCAGGGCGCCCGTCGCGACATCGGTCCGGTGGGTCCGATCACGCTGACGAACGCGGTCTGCCTGACGATCACGGGCCCGTTGCCGGGTTGCATCGCGCCGGGCTGTTGAGCCCGGACGCACAGTAGCCCCCTCTCTTCGACCCGGTGCGGCCGCCTCCCGGCTGGCTGCGCCGGGTCCCGGCACGTTGCGCCGGGTCGCGGTATGATCCGCTTCCCTGTTGCGCGCCGAGGGAGCGTGCGGCGCCCGTTTCGGGAACGGGTGGGCAGGCGGGGGCCGCTCGGGTCGGCTCCCCGGACATCGCACGTACCGAGGAGAGGATTCCATGAGCAGCACCGTCGAAGCCCCGCGTCCTGTCGAACCCAGCTCCCCGGTCCAGCAGTTCCTGGCACGCAGCCCGCACAAGCTGCTGATCGACGGCGAGTGGCACGCGGCCGCGGGCGGCCAGACCTTCGAGGTGCTCGACCCAGCCGACGGAAGCCGGCTCGCAGAGGTGGCGCAGGGCGACGCGCAGGACATCGACCGCGCGGTGCGCGCCGCGCGCGCCGCGTTCGAGAGCGGGCCCTGGCCGCGCATGAGCGGTCGCGAGCGCGGCAGGCTGCTCTACAAACTCGCCGACCTGATCGAGGAGAACCAAGAGGAGTTCGCACAGCTCGAGTCGCTCGACAACGGCAAGCTGCTGACCGTCGCGCGCGCCGCCGACATCCCGCTCACGATCGAGCACTTCCGCTACTACGCAGGCTGGGCCGACAAGCTCGAGGGCGAGACGATCCCGGTCGCGCCGCCCTACGACCCGGACGCGCACTTCCTGAACTACACGCTGCGCGAGCCGGTGGGCGTGGTCGGGCAGATCATCCCCTGGAACTTCCCGCTGCTGATGGCAGCCTGGAAGATGGCCGCCGCGCTGACCTGCGGCTGCACCGTGATCCTCAAGCCGGCCGAGCAGACGCCGCTTTCGGCGCTGCGCCTCGGCGACCTGTTCCTCGAGGCGGGCTTCCCGCCGGGCGTGGTCAACATCGTAACCGGCTTCGGCGACGCGGGCGCGGCCCTGGCGAAGCACAACGACGTCGACAAGGTCGCGTTCACCGGCAGCACCGAGGTCGGGCACGAGATCGTGCGCGCGTCGGCCGGCAACCTGAAGCGCGTGACGATCGAGCTGGGCGGCAAGTCGCCCAACGTCGTGTTCCAGGATGCCGACGTCGAGACGGCGGCGATGGGTGCGTTCAACGCGATCTTCTTCAACCAGGGCCAGGTCTGCTGCGCCGGCTCGCGGCTGTACGTGCAGAGCGGCATCTACGATGACGTCGTCGGCCGCGTGGCCGAGTTGACCGGCGGCATCCGCCTCGGCCGCGGCATGGATCCCGACGCGCAGATGGGCCCGCTGGTCTCGCACGAACAGCAGCGCCGCGTGAACGGCTACATCGACAAGGGCAAGCAGGCCGGCGCGAAGCCGCGGTTCGGAACCGAGACGCCGGGCGGCGATCTCGGGAAGGGCTACTTCGTGCGCCCGACCGTGTTCGCCGACGCGACGTCCGAGATGTCCATCGTGCGCGAGGAGATCTTCGGCCCGGTGGTGTGCGCGCTGCCCTTCGACGACATCGAGGACATCGCGCGCGAGGCCAACGACACGCTCTACGGCCTGGCCGCCGGCATCTGGACCAAGGACATCGGCAAGGCGCACAAGCTGGCGGCGGCGCTGCGTGCCGGGACCGTCTGGATCAACTGCTTCAACATGTTCGACGCAGCCTCGCCCTTCGGCGGCTACAAGCAGAGCGGCTACGGCCGCGAGATGGGGCGCCACGCGCTCGAGAACTACACCCAGACCAAGAGCGTCTGGGTGCGCATGTAGAGGGCGCCGGCCAAAAAGAAAGCGGCGCGCGCCCTGACCTCAGGCGCGCGCCGCGTGTGTTCTTCCCGGAGACCGGGCGTCGGCTAGTTGTCCGACTCGATCTCCTGCATCAGCTTCTCGTACTCGGCGTCCGCGTTGTCCTCGGTGATGGCGCTCGCCGCCGCGGCGTCCGCCTCCTCCTGGGTCATCACGTCGTCGAGGGCCTCGACCGCCTCGGTCACCTCGGGATCGTCGGCGACCGAGTCACCGCCGCAGGCGCCGAGCAGCGTCGCCAGGCCGAGCGTGCCGGCCGTGAGCGAGCGTCGCAGCATGGTCATGCTCAGTTCCTCCCGTCGCGATCGTCGTCGTGGCCGCCGCCTTCGTTGGCGTGGCCCCGATCGCCGTCGTCGTCATGCCCGCCGCCCTCACGGTGCTCACCGCGACCGGAGTTGGGCTTGTCTTCGTGCTTCTTGGCCTTGATGCCGGCGTCGCGGTGTTCCTGGTGGGTCTTCTGGGCCTTGTCCTTCTTGGCCTTGGCGTCCTTCTCGTGGGCGAGCTTCTTGCGCGCCTTCGCGCCGCGCGCCGAGCCGTCCTTGTCGTGGCCCCGACCGCGCTTCAGGTGCTCCTCGACGCCCCGGTGCATCTTGTCTCCGAGCGTCGCCTTGCGGCGCGCGACCTGCGCCTCGTAGCGCTTGTTCTCCTTGCCCTCGAGCTTGTCGAGCGCGGCGAGGCGCTCGGTCTGTCCCTTGGACTTCGCCAGCTCGCGCAGGCGATGGATGCGCGCGAGGTGGTCGCGATGCCGTTCTTCCTCACCGCGGATCTTCTTGAGCGCCTTGTCCTTGTCGGCCGCGGACATCTTGTGTTCCTGCGCGGTCTTGCGCTTGGCCTCGTTGGGGCCGAGCTTCTTGTCGGCGTGCTCGCCCGCGGCGGCCTTGCGGCGCTCGGCCGCTTCGCGCTCCTTGCGGGTGTTCTCCTCGAACTCCTTGCGGTGCTTGGCCTCGGCGTCCGCGCGCTCCTGCTCGGTGGCGGTGCGGCGTTGCGCCTCGGACTCCTGGGCGTTCTCGTTCGACCCGCTGCGCTGAGCAGTGGTCGCCGGCGAGGAGAGGATCAGGCAGGCCGCCAGTGCGGTGCCGGTCATCAGTTTCTTGCTGAGGGTGGACATGTTGCGTCTCCACGGTCTTCGGGAAGGGGACAGGGCCAACTCGTCGTTCTGCCCTGCAGGTCAGGCCCTTCGCGACCTCCCAGTCGCGTCGAGCTTCGATGATAGCCGACCTAGAGGCGCCTCCCGCGTGACCGATTCGACAGTCCGATCGTGGCGGATCTGCGTCGGGTGCCGCGCGAGGGCCTATCCTGGGCCGAATCGCGCCATTCGCCGGGTCGTGGGGGCGTTGATCCCTCTCGCGTCCTGCGGGATGGTGCGCGCTGCCGGTGGCGCCAGTCATGCGCCCGCGGCCTCGGAGCGGACGCCCCATGAACCTGACCCTGTTCCTCTTGATCGGCGTTGCCGCCGGCTACATCTCGCGGCGCATCATGAAGCAGCCCGAGTTGAACCTCGTGGCGAACATGGTGCTCGGCATGCTGGGCGCGATCGTCGGCGGCTTCGCCCTGGGCATCCTCGGCCTGTACGCGGGCAACATCATCGGCAGCCTGCTCACCGCGACGCTCGGCGCGATCGGGTTGATCTGGATCGCCGGTCGCGTCAGCGCGGCCGACTGAGCAGGCACGCGACGCCGCGATGCTCCTGTCCACAAACCAGCAGCTCGGGTACTGCACGAACGTGCACCCGTACGACAGCCTGCCCGGCCTGCTGGCCACGCTGGGGGAGGAGCCGGCGCAGTTGCGGCGGCGGTTGGTGGAGACGGGGCGCCTGGGCGACGACGAGACGCTCGGCGTGGGGCTGTGGCTGCCCGGCGCGGTGGCGACCGAGGTCGCGCGCGACGCGGCGCCCTTGCGCGACGCGCTGGCGCAGCACGGCCTGCACGCGTTCACGGTGAACGCCTTCCCCTACGGCGACTTCCACGCCGGGCGCGTGAAGGACGAGGTCTTCCGTCCGACGTGGGCCGAGGCGAAGCGCGTGGACTACACGCTCGACGCCGCGACCGCGCTGGCCGCCCTGCTGCCGGAGGGCGCCGTCGGTTCGGTCAGCACGCACACCGGTGGCTACAAGCCGTGGGGCGACGACGCACCGACCGAGGACGCGATCACCGACGGCTTCCTGCGCGCCGCGGACGGCTTGTCGCAACTGGAAGCCGACAGCGGTCGGCGCGTCGTGCTGGCCATGGAGCCCGAGCCGCTCTCCTTCCTCGAGACCACGCCCGAGGTCGTGTCGTTCTTCGAACGGCGCATCGCGCCCGCCGGCGACGCCGCGCGTCGGCATCTCGGCATCTGCTTCGACGCGTGTCACCAGGCGGTGCAGTACGAGGACATGGCCGCCGCGCTGGCTGCGCTGCGCGCGGCGGGCGTGCCGATCGCCAAGGTGCAGTTGAGCTCGGCCATCCGCGTCGCGGATCCCGCGCGGCATCTCGCGGCGCTGCAGCCCTGGGCGGAAGACCGTTGGTTCCACCAGGTCGTCGCACGAGGGACGGATGGCTCGCTCGAGCGCATCGCGGATCTCGGTGAGGCGCTGGGCGATGAGGACGCCGCTGGGCGCGCGGCCGAGTGGCGCATCCACTTCCACGTCCCGCTCTTCGCGCAGAGCCTCGACGAGGCGGGCGGGCTGGGCACCACGCAGGACGACCTCGCCGCGCTGCTGGCGCTGGTCGCGGACGCATCGGTGACCCCGCACCTGGAGATCGAGACCTACTCGTTCGCGATGATCCCGGCCGACCGCCGCGCCGCCCTCGGCGCGGACACTCTCGCGGCCTGCCTCGAGCACGAGTTCGCCTGGGTCCTCGACCAACTCTCCTCAAGACGCGCAGCCGAGTCGCGATGAGCGCCGGCGGGGGACGCGCCCGCTGGATGGTCGCCGTGCTGGTGGTGTTGGTCCTGGTGATCAGCTGGGGCGGCTACGAGTGGCTCCGTTCGCCGACGCCGACGAAGTCGCAGGACGAACTGGCGGGCACCTTGCAGCGCGAGGACGCGGCTGCCGACGAGTTCAAGCCGCCTCCCGTGTCGGCTGTCGTGTCGAACCCGGAACTCGTGCCGGTTCCGACAGACCCACTCGCTGTCGGTGCCGATGCGAGACCGGCGATGCTGATCCGGGTCACGGATGAGCGGGGCGTCCGCATGAAAGCGGTCCAGGTGGATGCGTTCACCGAACCGGACACGGGCGTCTGGTACCAGCGGTACACGGACAGCAACGGGCAGGCATCGTTGGAGTGTCCGCCAGGAGCCTACGCCGTGTCCGCGAACCACGCCGACGAGACCGCGCTGTACGGTCACGGTTTCAAGGTCGTCGAAGTGGCCGAGGGGGGAACCACGATCGTGGAGTTGCGCCTGTCTGACCTCACGGCCCAGGTCGATGTCGTGGTCCAGGACGATCGAGGCGTACCGATCGAGGGGGCTGTCGTGAGTGTGAGCGGCTTGCTTGCAAGGAGGCACGAGAGGAACAAGACCACGGATGAGCACGGAGCCGTCAAGTGGGCTCCCATCGCCGAGGGCGACCGCCACTTCAGGGTGACCTCTGCGGATGCACGCTTCGACGTCCGCAACACGGAGTGGACGCGGGTCAGCGTCGGTCGCGGCGAGGTGGAGCAGGTGACCCTCGAGTTGTCGCGCATGGGCCGGGTTGTCGTGAACCGCGCCGAAGTCCCGCACCTCGAGGACCTGGTCCAACTGACCCTGGTCACCGAGGACGACACGGATCGCGAGAGGGCTCCATGGAAGGACGAGCAGATCGTCTGGCATGTCCCGCCGGGAGACGCGGAGTTGAGCGCGGAGTGGTCGGCCGACGTCGACGCGTGGTCCAGGCCGCAGATGCTGACCGTCCTTCCCGGCGAGGACACGGTGGCGCGCGTGAGGGTGGAGGTGGGCGCGACCGTGCTGACCGGCCGCGTCGTGGATGCCGCGGACGTGCCGGTCGAGGGCGTGTCGATCGGGGCCACGGTGATCGAGTATTTGACGTCCTCCCAGACCAATCGGAGTTGGCGACTCCTCGCCAGGAAGACCGCGACGAGCGATACGTCCGGCCACTTCACGATCCTGGGGCTGCCGGACGGAGAAGTCCACGGCTCGGTCAACGTCGCCACCGCCAGTGGCCGGCATCTCGCGGGGTATCGAAGTAACTACGGTGACTCACCCGGATTCACCGTCGACTACCCGTGGCTGCCGCTGGACATCGTCGTCGTGCCAGGCGTCATGCTCGAAGGCACGGTCAACGAGCCATGGGCAACGCGTTGGGCCGACGGCGAGGTGTACTTGCAGGTCGTCCAGGAACAACCCGCAGGAGGGGTGCGGTACAAGCGACACCGGCCGCGGTTGCGAGACGATCGGGGTTTCTCTCTGGGTCACCTGTTCCCGGGCCTCTACTCGGCCGTGATGACGGACGGGCGGGACGAGTCCACCGAACCGCTCCTGTTCGTCATCCCCGAGGGGCTCGCCGAGGGGGCCGTGACGACGCAGCACCTCGCGTTCCCCCGCTAGCCGGGTCGGCGTTCACGCGACGTTCATGAGGGCGTCATGAGGCGTTGGCCGAAGCGCCATCGTCGCGCCAGCGTTGCGCCGGTGTCCGTCCCTGAACCGGCAGGACGCGGGCGGTAGAATGCCGGGCCGAGCGACCACTGAAATGTCCATCCTCCCGACACTCCTCGCGCTGGCGCTGTTCGTGCCGGCCCCGTCCGACAAGGCCTACGAGCAGGCGCTCGTGGTCTCGTTGGAGCATGCCTTCCCCGGAGCCTTCGGCTTCGACCAGGGCGGCATGCCTCCGCCCGGCGACCGCTGGCTCTTCGCCGACGCGCTCGCCAGCGGGGCCTTCCAGCACCAGGCGGTCGGGCCGTTCGACCTGTACGTCTACCAGGCGGACCAGCTCGGAACGGAAGCCACCGCGCGCGGCGCGCTCGAGCGCGCGGCCGCCGGACTGCAGCCGCTGGCCGACCTGATGCAGCGCCGCTTCGATCGCGAGCGCGGCGTGCTCTCGGGCAAGCGTTTCCCGATCGTGCTCGCCAACTCGGACCGCGAACGCGGTCAGACCGGCTTCGACGGGCTGCTCGCGCTGCTCGACTGGTGCGAGGGCGACTGGTCCGGCTGGACCAAGGACAACGGTTCGCTCTGGACCGAGGAGAACCGCGCCAGCCTGGTCGTGCGCACCTGGGACGTGCAGATCCTGAACCTCGCGCACGAGCACGCCGCCGTGCACGACGGCGAGTTCCTCGACCACGGCGTGGGCTACTACACGATCGCGCACCTGGTGCACCGCCTGCTGCGTCAGGGCAGCTGGGGGATGGTGCCGCCCTGGTTCGACCAGGGGTTGATCGACGAGCTCGACATCGAGGCCTACGGTCGCGCGTGGGTGGGCGGCGACTGGTTCGTCGCCACCACCGAAGGCTGGTATCGCGAAGGTTGGTCGGGCTTCGTGCCGCAGGGCAGCAGCCCGCCGCCGCCGGTCACCGGGCCGCCCGCCGACCTGGCCACGACGGTGGCCGACACCGGCGACGCCTGGGCGCACCGCAACAACAGCCCGACGCGCCACTGGGACAACCTCGCCGCCGACCTCGACGCCGAGTACCCGCCCAGCTTCGAGTTCATGGCGCAGAACCAGAGCTTCCTTCCGCGCGACCGCGCCTACGCGCGTTGCGTGATGCACCTGATGGTCGAGCTCGCGCCCGGTCAGGGCCCGGGCCTGCTGGCGATGCTCGACAAGCCCGCGCGCACGACGCCGGGCGGCATGTTCGACAGCGACCCGCTGCCCGACATCCTGGCGCGCTCGCTCGGACGTTCGCGCGACGTGGGCGCACTGGCCGACATGCCGCTGGGCCGCAAGCTGCGCACGATCGAGCGCAGGGACATCGAGACGCGCATCCGGGCGCTCGGCGCAGGCGAGGCGCTCGAGATCGCCGACCACCGCGAGCAGGGCGAGTGGCTGCGCAACCAGACCGAGCTGGACTGGAGCACGCGCAGCGAGCTGTTCAACCTGTTCCTGGCGGCGGAGCACTTCGAGCAGCTGACCGCGTGGAAGCTGCTCGGCCCCTCGCTCGACCGCGCGACGCACGCCGCACTCGCGCTCGGCGAGGGGTACCCGGAGACTCCGGCAGCCCGCGCCGGTGTGGCGTCGGCCTTCCACGCCGCGCTGGCCGAGTAGCGCGCCGGCTCAGTCGGTCAGGTCGTTCCAGCGGCCGTCCGCTTCGCGCACCAGGCAGCGCGCGCCCGTCGGCTGCAACTGTGCGACGATCTCTCGCAGCGTCAGCATGTCGAGGCAGGGTCGTGCGCCGGGTGGAAGGCCGGGACCGACGAGCAGCTTGCGCGCGAGCAGGATCGCGGGCGTACCCGGTGTGGCCGGACCGTCCTCCTCGGCGATCAGCGCGGCGCGGCGGTCGGCAGGCTCGCCGGCCGCGTCACGGCCGGTCACGCACACGTGCAGGCCACCGTGCGGCGTGCCCGACCCGCCGAGCAGCATCGACGCGCGACGGAACCACGGCGCGAGCCCGCGCAGGTCGGGGAGCAGGTGGCGTCGACGCAGCCAGCCAAGTGTGGCGAGCGCGCGGTTGAGCGTGGGCAGCTCGAGGCCTGCGCGGAAGCGCACGGTGCGCGCGCCGAACGCGCCGGGGAACAGCTCGAGGTCCGGCACGTCGCAGGCGTAGGTGGTGCGCGTGCCGACTGGCGGGGGGAAGTCCACGCGCTCGGGGTCGCTCCAACCGTGTCGCACCTGCCACGCGCCGTCGATCCAGACGCGGTGGGCGCGGCCGAGGTAGGACAGGATGGCGGCGATGGTGGCGCTGCCGCGCGGGTTCCGGTTGCCGGGGCTGAGCGTGATCCCGATCGAGTCGATCGTGGCCAGGCCGCGCGCGAGGTGGCTCGCCATCGCACCGCTGATCGCGGGGACCGTGCTCGCGCCCGACACGACGGTGACGCCCGCTGCGAGCGCCTCTTCGTCGAGGGAGACGACGCTCGTGACGACGTCGCGCGCATCGCTGATGTCGATGTAGTGAACGCCCGCGGCGATGGTGGCCCGCGCCACCGGGTGGCCGTTGTCCTGGAACGGCCCGGCGGCATGCACCAGCAGGTCCGTGTCGTCCAGGCAGGTATCCAGCGAGCCACGGTCTGCGACGTCGCAGGCAACCAGCTGCGCACCGATGGCCTCGGCGAGCTGCCGGCCGCGGTCGGGATGCCGGCCCGCGATGCGCACCGAGATCCCCTCGGTCTCCGCCAGCGCCCGCGAGATGCGTTCGCCGAACACGCCGTAGCCGCCGAGCACGGTCGCCGTCTTCACGGGGGCGGGTCCGGGATGGCGCCCTCGTTGAGTAGCCGTCTCAGCGCGGCCTGGCGCCAGGCGAAGAACGCGATCAGCCGGGGCCTCACGAACCACCGCGTCACCGGCAGCCCGCCGAGCCACCACTTCAGCGCGATCGTGACGTGATCGCGGACGATCGTGCCGTCGTTGGTCTGTTCGAACTCGTGCTTGTGCCGGAAGACCCGGAACGGCCCCTCGACCTGCTCTTCGGCGAACCCGAATGGCGCCTCGTACATCCAGTGCTCGAACACGAGCTTGATGCGGAGTGGGCCGAAGCGCTCGCGGATGTGCAGGCGCGCGCCTTCCCGGATGTGACCGTCGTGCTTGACGATCTCGCTGTAGCGCCATCCGTCGAGCAGCGCGATCAGGTGCTCGGGGTCCTCGTGAAACGTGAACAGCGCTTCGCGGTGCACCGGCAGCTGTTGCTCGAAGACCAGTCGCAGTTCACCGGACATCCAGCTCACCGCCGTGGTCCTCCGGGTGGGTCGCGCGTTCGCGCGGGGCGCATCGTCGGTCCAGGCTAGCACTTCGTGTCGAACCGGTCGTGCGTCCACGAGGCCCGCCCGGCTCCCGTCTGGCCGCGGCCGCGCCGATGTCCCATGATGCGGGGATGGACGCCACCGATCACGACCTCGAGTTCACGCCCGACCAGATGCGCGCGATGGCGCACGACGCGGTCGAGCGCATCGTCGCGCACATCTCGTCGCTTCCCGATCAGCCGTCCTGCGGCGACGTCGATGTCGAGGATGCCTGCCGCGCCATGCGCGAGCCGCCGCCCGAGGCGGGCGCCGAACTCGACGCGCTGCTGACGCCCTTCTTCGACGAGTGGGTCGGCCACTCGTTCACGACGCCGGGGCCCGGTTACCTCGCGTACATCCCCGGCGGCGGGGTGTTCCCGGCGGCGCTTGCGGACCTGATCGCGAACGCCACCAACCGCTACATCGGCATCTGGCAGGCCGCGCCGCAGCTCGCCCAGATCGAGGCCAACGTGCTGGAGTGGTTTCGGGAGTGGATGGGCTTTCCCGAGACGACGCGCGGCCTGCTGACGTCGGGCGGCTCGATGGCGACGTTCGGCGCGATCGTCTGCGCGCGCGAGAAGCTGCTGGGGCCCGACCTGCGGATGGGTGTGATCTACGTCTCGACCGACGCGCACCACTCCGTGGCGAAGTCAGCGAAGCTCGCCGGCGTGTTGCCCGATCGTGTGCGCGTGCTGCCCGTGGACGAGTCGTTCCGGATGTCCATCCCTGCGCTGCGTGAGGCCATCGAGGCCGATCGCGCGGCGGGACTGCGACCGTTCCTGGTCGCCTCGGCCGCCGGGACGACGAACACGGGTGCAGTGGATCCTCTGAACGAGATCGCGGACCTGTGCGAGGAGCAGGGGCTCTGGCACCACTGCGATGGCGCCTACGGGGCCTTCTTCCACATGGTGCCCGAGATGCGCGGAGCCCTGGCCGGCATGTCGCGCGCCGACAGCCTCACGCTCGACCCGCACAAGGGCCTGTTCCTGCCGTACGGCACGGGCGCGCTGCTGGTTCGCGACGGAAAGGCATTGCACGCCGCGCATGGGGGCACGGCCGACTACCTGCCGGACGCTCCCGACGTCGGCGAGTTCTACGACGTCAGCCAATACGGCCCGGAGCAGTCGCGCGACTTTCGCGGCTTCCGTGTGTGGCTGACGATCAAGCTCTACGGCGCGGCGCGCCTGCGCGCGGCCATCGCCGAGAAGCGCGCGCTGACGGTGGACGCCGCCGAGCGCCTTGCCCGCGTGCCCGGCCTGGTGATGGTCGCGCCGCCGCAGCTCAGCGTGTTCGCGTTCCACCTGCACTGGGACGGCGCGACGCTCGACGAAGAGAACGCCGCCACGACCGAACTGATGGAGCGCGTGATCCGCCGCGGCCGCGTGATGATCAGCGGCTGCAAGGTGTCCGGCCGCGTGCTCGCGCGCGTCTGCGTGCTCTGCTTCCGCACGCACGCCGACCGCATGGACCAGGGTATCGAGGACATCACCGCCGAGGCCGAGGCGCTGATCGCGGAAGCGATCTCCGGCTGATCCTCCGACGCGACCGCGGCCCTGTACGGTTCGCGGCTTCTCGATTAGATTCACCCTCGCCGGTTGCCCAATCCTCCCGTGCCGAAGGGGTCCCGATGCGCGTCGCGCTCTCCGTCCTGCTCGTCTGCCTGTGCTCCCCGACCCTGTCCGCCAGCGGCGGCTACGAGACAACGACACCCGGCAAGCCCGGCACCGGCGCGCTCGTTCCCGTGCTCGAGGGATCGGGCCTCGCCACGCCCGGTTCGTCCAACGCGCTGCTGCTGACCGACGCGCTCCCCGGCACCTCCGCCACGTTGGTGGCCGGCTTCAGCGAACTGGCCGCGCCGTTCAAGGACGGCATCCTCGGCCCGAGCGCGGACATCATGCTCGGCGGCCTGCCGACCGGCGGCCTCGGCCAGCTGACCATCCCCTTCACGGTGCCGCCCATCGCGCCGGCGGGCCTGACCTTCTGGATCCAGTACTGGGTGAACGACCCCGGCGCGACGCTGGGGCTGTCGGCCTCGAACACGCTGAAGCTGACGGTGCAGCCGATCCTGCCGATGACCCATCTGTTCCAGGGTGTGACCTATTCGACTGGGGGGGGCTCGGGCTCCGTCGCGATGGGAGACCTCGACGGCGACGGTGTTCCCGACGTGGTCGTCGCGAACGGAAGTTCCGACGACGTCTCGGTCCGGCTTGCCGTCGGGGACGGCACGCTCGGCGCGGATGTACGAGTTGCTGTCGGGGGTGATCCCGGGTCCGTGGCCCTCGAAGACCTGGACGGGGATCTCGATCTCGACCTGGTCGTTGCGAACAGAGATACGAACAACGTGTCGGTGCTGCTCGGCGCGGGTGACGGCACCTTCGGCGCGGCCACGAACCTCGCCGTCGGCGACTCTCCCAGAACCGTCACGATCAGGGACCTGGACGACGACGGCGCGCCCGACTTGGTCGTCTCGAACAAGAACGGGGTGAGCAAGATCTCGGTGCTGCTCGGCGTGGGTGACGGCACCTTCGGCGCAGCCACGGCCATCATCGGACCCACGAACGCCGCTGCCGTGGCAGTCGAGGATCTGGATGGTGACGATGTGCCCGACCTCGCAATCGGTGGGTCCGCTCAGATCTCGGTTCTGTTGGGCGTCGGCGACGGCACATTCGGCGCCGGGTCGGTCGTCGGCACGGGAACGGGAGGCGTCGGGAACCTGGTGGCCAGGGATGTCGATGACGACAGCGTGCCCGACCTGGTCTCGCGCTGGGGCTCCTCCGAGGTCGCGATCATGCTCGGTGTGGGCGACGGCACCTTTGGTCTCCCAACGATGTACGCCGTCGGATCAAACTCGGGCTCCCTCGCCGTCGAGGACCTGAACGGAGACGAAGCACCCGATCTCGTCGTGGCCTACCAAGGCGCTCTGTTCGTGATGCTGGGAGTGGGGGATGGGACCTTCGGGGCCGTCACGAGTGCCGGTGCTGGGCTCACCGGCTCGGGCGGGGCAACCCTGGCGATCGGCGACCTGGATGGCGACGGCGTGCCCGACCTGGCCAGCGTCAACTCAGTGGTGTTGTCCGTCGGCCTGGGCGCCGGCGATGGCACGTTCGCGCTGTTCGGCGGCCTCCCCCCGAGCTACGCCGCCGGAAGCTCCTCCCATAGCGTTGCGATCGATGACCTCAACGCCGACGGGCTGCCGGACGTGGTCGCAGCGGACGTGGGTCTCAACGCGGCCACGGTGCTCCTGGGCACCGGCGGCGGAGTGCTCGGCGCCGCGACCCAGTTCGCGGCGGGAGGCGCCCCGTTCAACCTGGTGATCGCAGACCTGGACGGGCTGGGCGGTCCCGACCTGGCCATGTCGAACTGGACCTCCGCCGACGTGTCGGTCCTGCTGGGAGCGGGGGATGGCACCTTTGCCGCCGCCGCGAGCTACGCCACTGCGTCCGGGTGTCGTGACGTGGCCGCCGGCGACCTCGATGACGACGGCGCGACCGACCTGGTGGGGGTCACGAAGCACTTCGGCGGCAACGTGTCGATCCTGATGGGCGTGGGCGACGGGACGTTCGGCCCCGCGACGAACACTCCCCTGGGGCCTCTTGATTCCGTCGCGATCGCGGACCTGAACGACGATGGGGCGCTCGACCTGGCCGTCGCGAACTCGGGGCTGGACGCTGCGTCCGTGCTGTTGGGTGCGGGGGACGGCACGTTCGCCCCGGCCGTGAGCTACGCAGTCGGCGACAGCCCGACCTCGGTCGCGATCGGGGACCTCGATGATGACGGCGCGCCCGACCTGGTGGTCGCGAGCATCAACTCCTTTGACCCGTCGATGTTGGGGGACGTGTCGGTGTTGTTGGGCGCGGGCGATGGCACTTTCGCGCCCGCCGTGTCGTACTTCGTCGGGGCCCAGCCTGGGACCGTGGCGATCGCGGACCTGGATGGCGACGGTGTGCCCGACCTGGCCGTGAAGACCAACTTCTTCGTGTCGGTGCTGCGGGGCGTGGGAGACGGCACCTTCGTCGACACCGCGAGCTTCGTTTCGCTTGGCGGCGGAATGAGCGGCCTGGCGATTGACGACCTGGACGCCGACGGGCTGGCTGACCTGGTCGTGGGCGGCTCGGACCTCTACGTCCTGCTGAACCAGCTCCGCAACTAGAGCCACCGGCCGCCACGCTGCTCCCGTCGCGCGGCTCGGCGCGTCAGGCGGGCTTCGCGGAGTCTCCCGGTGCGTCGTCCGTCGGCGGCGACTTCGGCGACTGCGGCGCACCCGCGAAGGGCTGCTCCTGCTCCTGCGCGTCCTCGTCGTCCGGCGGCGGATGTTCCTCCTCCTCGTGCACCTCGGGGCGCGAGGGGAGGACGCCGAAGTCGTCGTCGCCGATGCCCATCGCAGCACGTCGCCCGCCGAAGAAGCCCGAGCCCGGCCGGATCGCCGGCACGCCCTCGCCGAACACCATGATGTCCTCGTACTCGGTCGAGAGGACCTTGTGCGTGAGCAGCGGCACGAAGCTCGTCGCCGCGCCGTAGAGCACGAGACCGCCGATGACCCACTCGCTGACCGTGAAGCGGCCCATCAGGATCTCGGCCATGGCCACGCTGAAGACGGTGGTCGGTGCGAGCAGCAGGCCGACGTTCCAACTGTCGCCCCAGGACTCCTTCAGCGCGATGCGCCGGTGCACCATCACCGAGCCCACGCGCAGCGGCAGCGCGAGCAGCAGCATCGCGCCCGCGAACAGGCAAGCCTGCACCGACAGGGCGCCCGGGGGCAGCCGCATGCCCGCCAGGAAGAAGAAGAACGGCATCAGGAAGGCGGAGAAGAAGCGGAACGAGGTGAGTGCCGAGCGCACCGGCGCGACGGCCAGGCCCTGCTTCTGGCACCAGCGCAGGTAGCGCCGCGCGACCAGGCCGACCACGAAGCCGCCGACGAGGTAGTGCACGCCCAGGTGGTGCGTGAAATAGGCCGCCAGCAGCGCCAGGATCATCACGAACGAGAACTCGGTGCGCGGGGCCCACTTCAGGATCGTCTTGTGGAAGCCCACGAAGGCCAGCGGCACCAGGGCCATCAACACGACGATGCCGCCGAAGCCGATCAGCATGGCCTGCGTGCTGGCCGAGTTGCTGAACAGGAGCACGACCAGGATCGCGAGCAGCTCGGTCGAGATGGCCTTCTGCTTGACCCAGGACGCGCGGTCCTCGGAGAGCCCCAGCGACTCGAGCGCCGGGATGATGAACGCCGCGCTGGGCGACATGACCGCCGCCGCGATCAGCACCGCGCGCGGCAGGTCCGACTCGAACGAGAAGCCGAAGGCCACCCAGGCCGCGACCGCGAACAGCCCGATCTGGATCACCACGTGCTGCAACATGGTCTTCTTGCGTTCGAGGATCTCGCCGATCGAGACCTCGAGGCCCGCGAACAGGAACAGCGCGGAGATGCCGAGCCCGGACAGCGCCTCGAGCAGGTCGCTCGGCTCGATGAACCCCAGCACGAGCGGGCCGAACACGACGCCCAGCGTCATCTCGGTCACGGGCGACGGGATGCCCAGGCGCAGCAGCCCCTTGGGCAGGAAGAACAGGAGGGCGATCAGCCCCAGCAGCTGGAGATACGGGTCGACGTGCACGGGCCGCATCATCGCGGCCCGCGGGGCGCGGTTCTACCGGGGCGACGACTTCCTGGCGCGGCGCCTACTGATCCTGGTCGTACCGTTCCTTGTAGAACGCGCGCACCTTGGCCTTGGTCTCCTCGTCCATGCCCTCAAGCCAGGCGTGATCAGGCCCGGAGAGCGCCTCCTCGATGGCCTTCTCGGCCTCGGGGTGCCCGTGCGCGAGCTCCCGCGCCTCGGGGATGAACTTGAAGTAGAAGTGCTTGGCCACTTCGTAGAAGCCGTGCCACTGCGTGAAGTCGGGCCCCTGCATCGAGGCGCCGTGGCGCGCGCGGCGGCCCTCGTGGTGCCAGATCTCGAACCAGACCCACTCGATGTGCTCGTCGAACGGATCCTTCGTGATCGCGCCGCTCTCCTTGAGCGCCGCCATGATCGCGACGCCCGGCTCGGCGAACTTGCGGTTGTAGAGGTCGATCGCGCTGTCGTACTGCTCGTACCAGTTCTCGGTGAAGCCGATGGAGTGGCAGGCGCTGCAGACGTTCTGCATGTCGGCCTTCTTCTCTTGCCAGTCCTCCATGCGCGTGCTGATCGGCGGACGCAGCGTCCAGGTCAGGCGCTTGCCCACGTCGTGCGTGATGGGCAGGTCGCGCGTCGCGCTCATGTGGCAGGTCGCGCAGGTCGGCGCGGCGGTGTAGTCCTCGCCCACGACCCACGTCTCGCTGTCGAGCGCCATGTCCTCGATCTGCGAACGGAACGCGATGCCGTGCTTGGACTCGTTGTAGATCTCGATCTGCGGATGGTCGGGGCCCATGTGGCACTTGCCGCAGTTGTCGGGGAAGCGCGCGACCTTCGTGTCGAACGCGTGCCGGCTGTGGCAGGCCGAGCAGGAGCCCAGGCTGCCGTCGAGGTTCTTGCGGCCGATGCCGGTGTTCGGCCAGGTGTTCGGGTCCATCAGCGGGATGCCGCGCTCGGTGCGCTTGATCTCGCCCTCGGCGTCGGTCTGGAAGGCGACCTCGCTGCCGTGGCACTGCTGACAGCCGTTGACGGCCGCCGGCATGCCCTCGATGATCTCGCCCAGCACGTTGTCGAGCGAACCCAGGATGTTGGCCGCGCTGGCGTGGTGGCTTTGCTGGAACTCGTCGGCGATGGCCGCGTGGCAGCGCGCGCAGTCGGCCGGCGTGACGATCGTCGCGATCACCTCGCCCTCGTGCTCGTACTTGTCGATGTCGCCGTCCTCGGCCGTGTGGCACTCGAGGCAGCCCACGCCCAGGTCCGCGTGCCGGCTGTACTCCCACTGGCTCACGATGGCGGGCGACTCCTCGCGGTGGCAGTTCACGCAGCTCTGGTTCTCGACGCTGATGGACAGGTCGAGCTCGGGCGCGATGCGCTGCTTGCCGCCCTCGACCCAGGCCACGATCAGCAGCGATCCGAGAAAGAGGAAGCTGAGGGCGGCGACGATGATGCGCTTGGCTTCGAGGCTCATGTTTCTGTGTTCCGGTGTCGGACGGTCAGTGGGCCAGCAACAAGGCTTCCCAAACGGTCATCACGATCAGCACGATCACGGCGATCGTGCCGAGCAGCACGCTGATTTCTGAGTCGGGCTTCCTGCGGCGGATGGCCGCGTCGATCAGCGGCCAGAACATGAAGATGCCCGCCGCCGCTCCCAGCGACAGCACGGCCGTGTTCAGCCCGACCAGCTTCAACCAGCGGAAGGTCCAGAAGAAGTACCACTCGGGCTTGATGTGTTCGGGCGTGATCAGCGGGTTGGCCTTGTCCCCGAGGCCGGCCGGGAAGATCACGGCCAGGCAGGTCACCACGATCAGCAGCGAGAGGCCGATCACGACCTCGGTCATGAAGTGCTCGGGGAAGAACCCGTAGGGCTTCTCCTTGCCGGGCACGTCCTTCTTGAACCTGAACTCGGTCACGCCGTGCGCACGGATGAGCATGAAGTGCACGGCGAGCAGCGCGAACATCGCGGTGGGCAGCACGCCGATGTGCAGCACGTGGAAGCGCGTGAGCGTGTTGCCGCTGATGGCCTCGCCGCCGCGCAGGAACTGCGCCAGCGCCGGCCCGATCAGCGGGGCGGCCTCGGTCAGGTTGGCCGCGACCGTCGCGCCCCAGTAGGACAGCTGCTCGTACACCAGCGAGTATCCGGTGAAGCCGAACACGAAGGTGACGATCAGGATCAGCGTCCCGATCATCCAGTTCAGCTCGCGCGGCTTGCGGTAGGCGCCCGTGAAGAACACGCGCATTGCGTGCAGGATCACGGCCACGACCATGCCGTTGGACGACCACTTGTGCAGCGAGCGGATGTACCAGCCGAACGGCACCGTCTCGGTGATGTGCTTCACCGACTCGTAGGCCGTGTCCGGGTCGGGCACGTAGTAGAAGGACAGCAGGATGCCCGTGACGACCTGGATGATGAAGAAGATCGCCGCGGTGCCGCCGAGGCCCCACCACCAGCTCTTCAGGTGACCGGGGACGGGCTCGCTGCCGAGGTGCGTGAGCGTGTCCGTGAGCGGCAGCGGAACGCGTTGCTTGAACCAGTTCCCGATCGGCATCGCGTCAGACCAGCGGCACCAGCGCGTAGATCACGCCGTTGGTGACTTCGAGCGGCAACTCGCGCAGCGGGGTGTTCTCGTCCACCGGCGGCCCCGCGATGGGCGTGCCGGTCGTGTCGAAGGCGCCGCCGTGGCAGGGGCAGAAGAACCGCGTGTTCTCGCTCTCCCAATGCACCTTGCAGCCGAGGTGGGGGCAGGTCGCGTTGAACGCGGCGATCGCGCCGTCGGCGTTGGTCAGCAGGTAGCGCGCGCCGTCGGGAGCGAGAAACGGCCGGCTCTCGCCCGAGGTCAGGTCCTTGGCGAGGCCGACGTACATGCGGCGCACTCGCCGTTCGCCGCTGCGAGGGAGCAAGAACTTGCCCACCACGGTCAGGCCCATCGCGCCGCAGGCGGCGAGTCCCGTCCAGAGCGCACCCCATCCCAGGAAGGTGCGGCGGGTGGGGTCCTTGGTGGGCGTGTTGTCGGGGGCCATCGGGGTCCCGGAGGTCCAGGGAACGGCTGAAAACGACCACAAACTCGGGTTTGCGAGACGATGCGAAATCGACCCCCCGGTTTCAACCGGCCACCGGCCGGCCCCAGAGTGCTGACCCGTGCGGGCCCGGCGCTCGCCGCCGCGGGCCGGCCGCGAGGTTTTGTCATCACATGACACGCTGATGACAAACTGGCATGGGCTGTTAAATAAAATGCCCGTCTCATGGAACGGATCGCGATCGCCGGGGTGTCGATGCACGGCACCGACGTTTCGGGCCTCGAGCTCATCCGCCGCCCCTCCGCCGCGGAGGAGGACGCCTACCTGCGCGATCTCGCCGACGCGCTCGGCGCCAGCGAGGTGGTCTTCCTCGCCACCTGCAACCGGGTTGAGGTGATCTACGCGCGCGAGGAGGGCGACCCGCCCAGCACCGCCGACCTCGAGCAACTCGCCGCCCACGTCGGCGGCGAGCGCGCCGCCGACGTGCAGCGCATGCTCGTGCTTCACACCGGCCGGGAGGCCGCGCACCACCTGTTCCGCGTGGCCTCCTCGCTCGACTCGCTGGTCGTGGGCGAGGACCAGATCATCGCGCAGGTGCGCGAGGCCTACGGTCGCGCCTCCGACATCGGCCTGGTGGGCTCGCTGCTCGGCCCGCTCTTCCACCACGCCCTTGCCGTCGGCAAGCAGGTGCGCGCCGACACCGAACTGGCGCGCCACCCGATCTCGGTCGTGACGCTGGCCGTGCAGTCGCTGGTCGAGCGTGCCGACGAGGGACCGCTGAGCATCGGTGTTGTGGGGGCCGGCGAGATGGGCTCGCTGCTCGCGCGCACGCTGTCGGCGACCGGCCTGCCGCCCGCCGTCGTCACCAACCGTACGGCCGCCGCCGCCTGCACGCTGGCCAACGAGTGCAAGGCGCGCGCCGTCGAACTCGACGCCTTCCGCCGCCGCGAGGCACCGGTGGACGCGCTGGTCTGCGCCACCTCCGCGCCGGGCCTGGTCCTGGACGAGGAGACGCTGCTGCGCCTCGCGCAGAGCACCCCTTCGGGCAAGCCACTGCTGGCCATCGACCTGGCCGTCCCGCGCGACCTGGCCTCCGTGGACGACCCGCGGGTGAACGTCGTCGACCTGGACGCCCTGCGCGCCCGGGCCGACGCCAACCGCTCGCTGCGTGCCGAGGCCGCGGTCGTGGCCGAGCAGATCGTCGAGCGCAAGGTGGACACCTGGGCCCAGCGCTTCGGCGAACGGGCCGCGGCCGAGGCCGTGACCGAGTTGCAGGCCGTGTCACAGGAGATCCTGGGACGCGAGCTGCAGGGGCTGCTCTCCGGCCGGCTCGCCCACCTGAACGAGGCCGACCGGCGCGCGGTCGAGCGCTGGGTGCGCGCCACCTTCGGCCGGCTGATGCACCTGCCGGTCACCGCGCTGAAGCGGCTCGCGCACGACATGACCCATCACGATGATGACATCGAGGAGCTCGAGGCCGACGGAGTGAGGCCGGAGCCCACGGCGGAGCACCACCCATGACCCTTCGCATCGGCACCCGCGGCAGCGACCTGGCCCTGTGGCAGGCGCACCACATCGCCGAACGACTCGGCGTGGAGGTCGAGACCGAGATCATCGTGCTGAAGACGCGCGGTGACACGATCGACGACATCCCGCTCACCGAGGTCCCGGGCAAGGCCTTCTTCACGGCCGAGATCGAGCGCGCGCTGATCGAGAAGGACGTCGACCTGGCCGTGCACAGCCACAAGGACCTGCCCACCGAGAGCCCGCCCGGCCTGATGGTCGCGGCGGTGCCCACGCGCGGCCCGGCGGAGGAGCGCCTGCTGATCCTGCCGACCGGCCACGACAGCAACGGCGCCCTGCTGCCGCTGCGTCGTGGCGCCCGGGTGGGCACCGGCTCTCCGCGGCGCGCCGAGCAGTTGCTCGCGCTGCGGCCCGACCTGCGCATCGAGCCGTTGCGCGGCAACGTCCCGACGCGCGTGCGCAAGCTGCGCGAGGGGCAGCACGACGCGATCGTGCTCGCCGCGGCCGGCCTGTACCGCCTCGAACTGGACACCTCCGATCTGCACGTGGTCACCCTGCCGCCCAACCTGCTGGTGCCCGCGCCGGCGCAGGGCGCGCTGGCCGTGCAGGTGCGCGAGGAAGATGCCGAAACACTGGACGTGTGCCGTCGCCTGCTGCACGACGAGGACACGGCAGCGCTGATCGACGCCGAGCGCGTGCTGCTGGCGCGCGCGGGGGGCGGCTGCAACCTGCCGCTCGGCGCGTACATGGAGTTCGCACCGGGCGGGCCGGCCGGCCGCGCGGTCGCGATGGCCTTCCTCGGCGCCGACCATCCCGAGCCGGGGCATCCGGCACGCTGGGTCCGGTCCGAGGGGGCGACGCCTGAAGCCGCAGCCGACTCGGTGATGGAGCTTCTCTCCAAGCGCAACCCGTCCGGCGTTGGCACCGGCGCCGGGCCGCTCGCGGGCGTGTGCGTTGCGTTGGTGGGCACGGCGGACGACGCCCAGGGCAGCGGTCTCGGCACGCGGCTCGCGCAACTCGGGGCGAAGGCGCGTCACGAGGCTGTGCTCGAGGTCGAGGACCTGGACGTGCCCGAGTTGCCGGCGCGGGTGGCCGCGCTGCGCCCGGGCGATGCGTTGGCGGTCACCAGCCGTCACGCCGCGCGCCGGCTCGCGGGGCTCAGCGTCCCGGACGGCGCCATCGTGGCTGCGGTCGGCCCTGCGACCGCCGCTGCGCTGGTCGAGGCCGGCTTGTCGGTGGACGTCGTGGGTCACGACGGCGCGCGCGTCCTGGCCGGCGTGCTCGAGCTGAAGGAGGGCGCACGCGTGCTCTTCCCCTGCGCCGAGGCGGCGCGTCCCGACCTGACCGAGGCGCTGACCGCGCGCGGCATGCCGGTCGAGCGCCTGGTGCTGTACCGCACGGTCAGCTCCGCGCGCAGCGAACCGGTCGCCGACGCGATCGCGCGGATCTACATGAGTCCCTCGGCCGTGAAGTCGTCGATCGAACTGGATCGCGAGCGGGGCGTTGACGACGTGATCCGCGTGGCCATCGGAGAGACCACCGCGGCGGCGTTGGCCGAGCATGCCCTGCCGGCCGTGCGCTCCGAGACACCCGGTGCGGAAGGCGTGATCGCCGCGCTGATCGCAGCGAACGACGAGGTGCGGGCATGAGCACGCGCCGCATGGAGACCGCACGATGATGAAGAGACCGCGACGTCTGCGCCGCAGCCCGGCGCTGCGCGAGGCGCTGGCCGAGACGCGCCTGCATGCCAGCCGGCTCGTGCAGCCGCACTTCGTCGTGGACGGCGAGGCCGCCGACGCTCCGGTGGAGACCATGCCCGGCATCGCGCGCATGGGCATCCCGCGCCTGGTCGAGCAGGTGGGCCAGGATCTCGAGCTGGGCGTGGCCAGCGTGCTGCTCTTCGGCGTGACCGAAGACAAGGACGAGCGCGCCACGGCCGCCACCGCGCCCGACGGCGTGGTGCCGCGCGCCGTGTCGGCCCTGCGCGAGACCTACGGCGACAAGCTGGTGATCGCGACCGACGTCTGCCTCTGCGGGGCGATGTGGCACGGCCACTGCGGCGTGATGGAGGACGGGCACGTGCTCAACGACGAGTCGTTGCCGCTGCTCTCCGCGATGGCGGTGGCGCACGCGAACGCGGGCGCGGACATCGTCGCGCCCAGCGACATGATGGACGGCCGGGTGGCGGCCATCCGCGAGGCGCTGGACGAGGAGGGCGAGGCCGACGTCGCCATCCTCAGCTACAGCAGCAAGTTCGCGTCGGCGTTCTACGGGCCCTTCCGCGACGCGGCCGACAGCGCGCCGAAGCAGGGCGATCGCAAGACCTACCAACTCGACCCGCGCAACGCGTCCGAAGCGCTGCGCGAGAGCCTGATCGACGAGGAGGAGGGCGCGGACATGCTCATGGTGAAGCCCGCGCTTTCCTACCTCGACGTGATCGCGGCCGTGCGCGAGGAGACGCTGCTGCCGCTCGCGGCGTACAACGTCTCCGGCGAGTACAGCATGGTGAAGGCCGCCGTCGAGCGCGGCTGGGTGGACGAGTCGGTGATCGTGCCCGAGATCCTCGGGTCGATGGCGCGCGCGGGGGCCGACCTGATCATCACCTACCACGCCCGCGAGGCGTTGGCGAACGGGTGGGTGGCATGAGCCGCGAGGACCTTCTCCGCCGCGCCCGCGCCGTGATGCCGGGCGGCGTGTCGAGCCCGGTGCGCGCGTTCAGTTCGGTCGGGGGCGACCCGCCCTTCGTGGCGCGCGCGCGGGGCGCGATCGTCACGGACACCGACGGCAACGAGCACATCGACATGGTCGGCTCGTGGGGGCCGATGATCCTCGGCCACGCGCACCCGGCGGTGCTCGAGGCGGTGCAGCGCGCCGCGCAGGACGGGTTGTCGTACGGCGCGACGTGCGCCGGCGAGGTCGAGTTGGCCGAGACGATCCTGTCGCGCTTTCCCTTCGCGCAGAAGGTGCGCTTCACCAGCAGCGGCACCGAGGCCTGCATGTCGGCGTTGCGCCTGGCGCGCGGCGCGACCGGCCGCTCGCGCGTGGTGAAGTTCGAGGGCTGCTACCACGGACACTCCGACGGACTGCTCGTGAAGGGCGGCTCGGGCCTGGCCACGTTCGGCCAGCCCAGCTCGGCCGGCGTCCCGGCCGAGATCACCGCGCTGACCGACGTGCTCCCGCTGGACGACGAGGCCGCGGCCGAGGCGCACTTCGCGGAACACGGTGACCAGATCGCCGCGCTGATCGTCGAGCCCATGCCCGCCAATGCGGGTCTGCTCGTGCAGCGGCAGGAGTTCCTCGCGAAGCTGCGCGAGCTGACCGCGAAGCACGGCGCCCTGCTCATCTTCGACGAGGTCATCTCCGGCTTCCGCGTCGCGCCCGGCGGCATGGCCGAGCGCAGCGGCATCACGCCCGACCTGGTCACGATCGGCAAGATCATCGGCGGGGGCATGCCGGTGGGCGCGCTGCTCGGAAGCGCGCAGGTCATGGACCAGCTCGCGCCGGACGGCGCCGTCTACCAGGCCGGCACGCTCTCGGGAAACCCGGTCGCGATGGCGGCCGGTCTCGCCACCCTGGCCGAGCTGGGCAAGGACGGCGTCTACGAACGCCTCGAGAGCCTGGGCGCGCGACTGCAACAGGGCTGGACCGATGCGCTCGCTGCGCGCGGGGTGCCCGGCAGCGTCGCGCGCGTGGGCTCGGTGCTGTGGGTCTGCCTGCAAGAGGGCGAGACGCCGCGCGCCTGGCACACGATCGAGCCGGCGGCCGCCGAACGCTACGCGCCGCTGCACCGTCATGCGCTGCAGAGCGGCGTGTGGCTGGCGCCCTCGGCCTACGAGGTGGCGTTCGTGAGCCTCGCGCATGACGAGGGAATGATCGATCGCGTGGTCTCGGTCTTCGACGAGGCCCTGACCGCGCAGGGAGCCCCCGCGTGAGGTCCGTCTTCCGTCCGCTGCAGCTCTACGGCCTGATCGTCGTGCTCTACGCGACGCTGATGGGCTGGTGGGTGTACTTCTTCTCCACCGGCGGCGACCGCCTGGTGGGGGCGATGCAGGACGCGGGCGGCAAGCTGTCGCCCGACCAGGTCGACGTGCTGCGCGAGGTCTCGGTTCAGACCGGGCGCATGTTCCTGTTCGAGAGCGCCTTCCTCGGGCTGCTCATGGTGGGCTCGGTCTGGCTGGTGCTGCGCGCCATCCGGCACGAGATGCGCGCCGCGCAGCAGCAGCGCGACTTCCTGAACGCGGTCACGCACGAGTTGCGCAGCCCGATCGCCAGCGCGCGGCTGTACCTGGAGAGCATGCTGCTCGGCCGCACCGACGAGCAGCGCACCGAGCGCTACCTGCGCCACGCCCACGAAGACCTGCAGCGCCTGGGGAACATGGTCGAGGACCTGCTCGCCAGCCAGCGCAGCTCGCGCATCGGGATCAGCGTGGAGAAGAAGTTCGGCGATCTGGTCGACCTCGTCTCGGGCCCGGTCGCGACGCTCGCGCCGGCCTACGAGAGCAAGGGCGCCAAGGTCGAGCTGCACACGAACGGGCCCGTGCCGGTGCTGTCCGACCAGGGCGCGATCGAACGCATCGTGGACAACCTGATGTCCAACGCGGTGAAGTACGGGGGTGAAGGGCCGCACATCGAGATCACCGTGTCCGCGATCGGGGACCGCGCCGTGCTGAGCGTGCGCGACCACGGCGTGGGGCTGTCGGGCGCCGACCCCGAGCGGATCTTCGAGCCCTTCGTGCGCGGCGGGAACGAGAACGTCCGCACGCAGCGCGGGGTCGGCCTCGGGTTGTCGATCGTGCGCGACCTGGCCGACGCGCTGGGCGGCAAGGTCTCCGCGCAGGACGGCCTCCCGGGTGGCGGCACGGACATCCGCGTGAGCTTCCCGCTGCACCGCGGGCCGGCTCCGGCCGAGGTCGCCGTCTCGGACGAAGGGACCACGCCATGACCGGTGAGCGGTTGATCGTCGTCGAGGACGAGGTGCACCTGGCCGAAGTCATCCAGGACAACCTCGAGATGGAGGGCTGGGCCGTGCAGGTCGCGGGCGACGGGCTCGTCGCGCTGGACCTGATCCGCGAAGCCAAGCCCGACCTGGTGCTGCTCGACGTGATGCTCCCGGGCATGGACGGCTTCACCGTCTGCGAGAAGCTGCGCGAAGAGGGCAACAACGTGCCCATCCTGTTCCTCACCGCACGCTCGGGGCAGGACGACCGCGTGCGCGGCCTGGAGTTGGGCGGCGACGACTACCTGGGCAAGCCCTTCGAATTGAAGGAACTGATGCTGCGTGTGCGCGCGATCCTGCGGCGCACCGAGTGGTTCCGCGGACCGTCGACGGCGGGCGAGGTGCTCGTGCTCGGCGACGCGCAGGTGGACTTCAAGACATACACCGCCCGCGTGGGCGAGCGCAGCTTCCAGCTCTCCGCGAAGGAGACGATGATCCTGCGCTGCCTCGCGGAGCGCCCGGGCGAGGTCATCTCGCGCTCGGAGATCCTCGACCGTGTCTGGGGATACGACGCCTTTCCGACCTCGCGCACGGTGGACAACTTCATCGTGCGGCTGCGGCGCATGCTCGAACCGGAGCCGCGCGCGCCGCGCTACATCCACACCGTGCGCGGCTCGGGATACCGACTGACACCATGACCGACCACGGCGCCGATCCCCTGATGCTGCGCGCGCTGCGCCGCGAAGCCACCAGCCGTCCACCCGTCTGGCTGATGCGGCAGGCCGGTCGCTACCTGCCCGAGTACCAGAAGGTTCGCAAGGCGGCCGGCGGCTTCCTGGCCATGGCGACCAACCCCGAACTGGCGGCCGAGATCACGTTGCAGCCGGTGCGCCGCTTCGGCGTGGACGCCGCGATCCTGTTCAGCGACATCCTCGTGCCGCTGCAGGCGATGGGCATGGACCTGCGCTTCGAGGACGGGCGCGGCCCGGTGTTCGAGAAGCCGTTGCGCGAAGAGGCCGACATCCGCGCGCTTGTCCCGGTCGATCCTGCAGAGACCCTGTCGTACGTGGGCGAGGCCCTGCGCCTCACGCGCGCCGGGCTCTCCGACGAGACCACGCTGCTCGGTTTCTGCGGCGCGCCCTTCACGCTGGCCAGCTACGCGGTCGAGGGCGGCGGCAGCGCGAACCACGCGAACCTGCGCCAGCTCATGTACCGCCGCACGGATCTGTTCGAGCAGCTGATGGACAACCTCGCCGTCATGGTCGGCGAGCACCTGAGGTACCAGATCGAGAGCGGCGCGCAGGCCGTCGTGCTGTTCGACACCTGGGCCGGACAGCTCACGGTCGAGGACTACCGTCGTTACGCGTTGCCCTGGACGAAGCGTGCGCTGGACTCCGTGTCCGGCCTCGCGCCGCGCATCGGCTTCATCCGCGGCGGCGACCACCTGCTCGACGACCTGGTCGACACCGGCGTCGAGGGCGCCGTGCTGGACTGGCGCACGGACATCGCGGCGGCGTTCGACAAGCACGGCAGCCGCGTCGCGCTGCAGGGCAACCTCGACCCGGCCGCGCTGCTGGCGCCGCCCGAGGAGGTCACGCGCCGCACGCGCGCGATCCTCGATCAGGTCGGCGGACGTCCCGGGCACATCCTCAGCCTCGGTCACGGCGTGATGAAGGAGACCGATCCGGCCAGCGTGGCGGCCTTCGTCGCGGTGGCATTGGAGGCCGGCGCATGACCCCGCCCGAGGAGCATGCCGTGCTGTCGGTGGACGAGGCCACGCTGCAACGCCTGGCCGGCGCCGGGCCGCGCTACACCAGCTATCCCACCGCCCCCGAGTGGAGCAACGAGTTCGGAGAGGCCGACGCGCTGGCCGCCTACGCGCGCGCCGCCGAGCACGCCGACGAGGCGCTGAGCGTCTACGTGCACCTGCCGTTCTGCGAGCGGTTGTGCCTGTACTGCGGTTGCACCGTCGAGGTGCACGGCAAGCAGAGCCGCGCCGACAGATACCTCGACGCGGTGGAGCGTGAGATCGCGATCGTGGCGGACGCGCTGGGCGAGCGCCGCGACGTGGTGCAGATGCACTGGGGCGGCGGCACGCCGACCTTCCTCTCGGTGAAGCAGTTGCAGCGCCTGCACGGTCTGATCGCGAACACCTTCCGCTTCCTGCCCGACGCCGAGCAGTCGATCGAGGTGGACCCGCACGTCACCACGCCGGATCAGATCGACGCGCTGGCGGACCTCGGCATCAACCGCGTGAGCATGGGCGTGCAGGATCTCGACCCGGTGGTGCAGGCGGCGGTGCGCCGCGACCAGACCGACGACGAGACCTTCTCGCTGATCGACCGCTTCCGCGAGCACGGCGTGACCGGCGTGAACGTCGACCTGATGTACGGCCTGCCCGAGCAGAGCATGGAGGGCTTCGGCAACACGCTCGACCGCATCGCCTTCATGGCGCCCGACCGGCTGGCGGTGTTCGGCTACGCGCACGTGCCCTGGCTCAAGCCGGTGCAGAAGGTGCTGGAGAAGAAGACCATGCCGGGGCCGCTGGAGCGTGCGCGGCTGTTCGGCCTCGCGATCGACAAGCTCGGCGCGGCCGGCTACGAGGTGATCGGACTCGACCACTTCGCCAAGCGCGACGACAGCCTCTTCGACGCCCTGGCCGCCGGCACGCTGCACCGGAACTTCATGGGTTACGCGACGCAGCCGGCGCAGGACATGGTCGGTTTCGGCATGTCCGCCATCGGCGACATCGGCGGCGCGTTCATCCACAATGTGAAGACCACCGAGGAGTACGAGCCGGCGCTCATGGCCGGGCACCTGCCGGTCACGCGCGGCCTGTTGCGCAGCGACGAAGACAACCTGCGCCGCGCGACGATCCTCTCGCTCATGTGCCGCATGCACGTCGATCTCGACGAGCTCGAGAAGCAGACCGGCCGGCCGGATCTCGGCAACCACTACGCGCGCGAGTGGGAGGAGCTGCGGCCGTTCGCCGAGGAGGGCTTCTGCACGCTCACCGAGCGGCGCATGGAGGTCACGCACACGGGCCGGCTGTTCCTGCGGCACATGGCGATGCTGTTCGACGCGTACCTGCGCGAGCGCCGCAACGACGGACCGCGCTTCAGCCAAACCGTATGACCGTCCCGGTCGAAACGGTCGTCGTCGGCGCGGGTGTCTCCGGGCTGGCGTACGCGCACGCGCGAGGTGACGACGCCGACCTGGTCGTGCTCGAGGCGGCGCCGCGTCCCGGCGGCCTGGTACGCACGACCGAGGTCGAGGGCCTGCGCTACGAGTGGGGGCCCGAAGCGCTGCAGGACAACGCGCCCGAGACGCTCGCGCTGCTGGACGAGTTGGGCCTGTCGCCCGTTTCCGCCGCGCCCGAGGCGCAGAAGCGCTTCGTGATGCACAAGGGCGAGCTGATCGCGCTGCCCGCCGGCCCCGGCGAGTTCATGAAGAGCAAGCTGCTCTCGGCGGCAGGCAAGCTGCGCGCGCTGACCGAGCCGATGCGCAAGAGCGACCGTGCGCTGGACGGCTCGGTCGCGGACTTCGTGCGTCACCGGCTCGGCAAGCAGGTGCTTGAGCGCCTGGTCGACCCCTTCGTGACGGGCATCTACGCCGGCGACCCCGAGCTGATCTCGGTGCGTTCCGCCTTCCCCATGCTGGTCGAGCTGGTCAGTGAGCACGGCAGCCTGATGGGCGGCCTGAAGGCGCGAGCGAAGGCGCGGCGCGAGGCCGGCGAGGAGAAGGGCGGAAAGAAGGGGAGCATGCCCGGCCTGATGACCGTGGCCGGCGGCGTCGGCGGATTGACCGGCGCCATGGCCGACGCGCTGGGCGACCGGCTGCACCTGGACTGCGCGGTGACGTCGGTCGAACGCGACGCGAACGGCTGGACGCTGCAAACCGCCCACGGCGCATGGCGCGCCGAGCGCCTGGTGGTGTCGCTTAACGTGACCGCGGCCGCGCGCCTGATGCAGCAGCCCGTGCCCGCGCTCGGCGAGGCCCTCTCGAACATGACAACGGAATCAGTGGTGTCCATCAGCCACGCCTGGAAGCGCGAGGACGTGTCGCACCCGCTCGACGGCTTCGGCTACCTGATCCCGGGCGGCGAGCAGCGCAGCCACCTCGGCACGCTCTTCAGCTCGACCATCGAGCCGACCTGCGCGCCCGACGGCATGGTTCTGATGCGCACGCTGCTCGGCGGCGCGCGCAACCCCCGCCTGGTGGACTGGCCGGACGAGGAGTTGTTCGGCGTGCTGCGCGACGACGTCGGGCCGGTGCTCGGTTTCTCGGGCGATCCGGCCTGGGCCGTCGTGGTCCGCAATCGCGCGGCGCTACCCCGCTACGATCTCGCGCAACCGGGGCGCCAGGACCGGATCGACGCGCTGCTGGAAGAGACGCCCGGTCTGCACCTGCTCGGCAACCACCGCCGCGGCATCTCCTGCAACAACCTGATCGAGGCCTCGCGCGCGCTGGCCCGCGAGCACGCCGGGGTCGCGGTCGCGACCTGAGCCGGCGCCGTCCGGCTGCCTGGCGGCCCGACGGGAAAGCCGCAACAAGTCCGGGACCTTCCGCGGCCGATGGGGAGGGGAGTGTCCGGGAGCCGCGCCGTCGCGCGGGCCCTGGCCGAGGAGGACCCCGGGATGATGGCGCACGAGACCACGGCCACAGAATCGAAGCCCAACGTGAAGCTGCTCGTCTTCGCTGCGATGACCATGCTGGTTGCGATCGCGGGCATCACGCGCAGCCTGCAGCTGGCTGCCGAGGACGAGGCGGCCGAACAGGAGGCTGCGATCGTCGCCGAGGAGATCCCGGCGGGCGACGAGGGCTGAGCCGGCCCGGCGCGCCTAGCGCGCGGCGACCTTGCGGCGCGGCGCCTTGCGCGTCGCCGTCTTCTTCGTGGCGGTCTTGCGCGCGGTCGTCTTCTTCTTTGCGGCGGCCTTGACCGTCGTCTTGGCCTTCACTGTCGTCTTGCGACCGTCGGCCTTTTTCGCGGCGCGCTCGTCGGCCGCCTTGCGCGTCTTCCGGCGGTGCGCCATGACCTTGAAGATGTAGGCGCCGGCGTCGGGCGTCTTGCAACTCGTGTCGCCGTGGTCGACGTTGACCTTGCCGATCTCCTTGGCGACGCCCAGCGCCTGCTTGCGCAGGGTCTCGTTGCGGATTCCGATGCCGATGATGGTCTGGTTCATCGAGTGCTTGACCCGGTTGCGCTCGCCGCCGATCTCCTTCTTGATGCGCTTCAGGTAGCGGCCGAGCTCGGCGTCGCTGAAGGCCTCGGGAAGTTCGGCCAGCCCGGCCAGGACCCACCAGCCCGCGGCGGCGATGCCCTCGGCCTTGGCTTCGATCCACTTCTCGGCGCAGCGCCTGCCGACCTTGCTGTTCACGGTCACGGTCGCGATCGCGTCGCGGCTGATCTGGTTGTTCGCGGTCTTCACCCACTGGTCGAGCTTGGTCACGTTCATCTTGCCCGGGTCGGCGATCAGCGTCGCCAGGATTCGCGCGTCGTGGTTGCCCGTCTTCCAGAGGCCCTCGGCCAGGGCGTGGTCGGTGCCGAGCGTCTTCTGCAGCTTGTAGAGTTCCGAGTAGCTCACGCCGAACGCGTCGTTGTCGTCCACGCCGTGGCGTTTGAGCGTGCTCGCGTAGCGCTCGTTGCCGAGCGCCTTCAGTCGTTTCATGACCTCGGTCTTGTTCATCGCGGACCCCTGAGCAGCGCCTGAGCAGCGCCTGATTTGGCGCCTGCCCCGGCGCGCTCTGGCCACCATCGTAACCGCTCGGAGCCGCGCGGTGGGATCCGCGGCGGCCTCGACCCTCACGCCGGGGCGCCCGATCGGACGTCGGGGCCGAGGCGCCGCGGCGAGGACGTCACGGCGAGGGCGCGCGATTCGCGCGGGTCCGGCACAAGCCCGGCGGCCGATCTGTCGATGGATGGGGCTTGGAGTGGCCCGCCGCCCGGCTGGAACGGGATGCGAAGCGGTTCACCGACGCGTTGCGAGAGGGACCGGGGGGTCCATTTCGAGATGAGCCACAGCACGAAGGTCGGCCTGGCGTGGGGCGCCGTGCTGCTGCTCATCCAGGTGCTGCTGGCGGCGGTCGTCGCGCCCGGGCTCAGCGAACTGGTCGAGCAGGGCCGTCGCGCGGCGTCCGAGGCGATGCTCGGTGGCGTCGGCCTGATCGTGCTGGGGCTCGTCGTGATCGCGGTCGTCATCGGCACGCATCGACACGCGCACCACGGCGACACGCGCCACTAGACGCGCCTGGCCCCGACGGCTTCGTATGCTGTCGCCCGCCATGCCCATCTACGAACGCGACGAGCAGGCGGCGCCTGACAGCGAGTACGAACCGGGCGCGCTCGAGCACCTCGTGCCCGGCAACGCGGGCCGGTTGCTGGACCCGCGCCGGACGCCCGTGCGCGTCGTCTCCCTGAACGTGGCCGTCGGCACCTTCGACCTGCGCATCGAGGGCTACGAGGACGAGGGCTCGATCTGGGAGGAGTGCTTCGAGCACGTGGGCTTCTACCAGTTCGTGCGCGGCTGCACGCGCGCCGACGCGGAGCAGGTGGCCGTGTGCCGGGCGGCGATGATCGGCTTCGATCGGCCGCTGGTCGTGCCCGCGCAGCTCGACGCGTTGCCGGAGACCGAGGCGCGTCTCGACCGGGCGCAGCAGGACGCCACGACGTGGTTGCAGTCGCACTCGCGTTGGTTGGCGCAGGGGGCATGGCTGCCCGACATCTCCACCCTGCAGGGCAGCCCGCTGCTCGCCGAGGATCTGCAGCGCTTCATGCAGGAGCTGGACCTGCTCGACATGGAGGAGCGCTTCGCGCAGCAGTTCGTCAGCAACCCGGCTTCCGGCGAGCTGGTGAAGGGACACCGGCTGGTCATCGCAGCGCTGGGGCTGGTGGACTTCGAGGGCAAGGCGATCCGCGACCCGACGCTCTTCGACGACGCGTGGAGCCGCGCACGGCGCGCGGAGCACGTCATCGCGCGCATGGGGTTCGTGCGCGCCTGGCTGGCCGCCGCCGGACAGGCCACCGTGCCGCTGCACCGCGGCGTCAGCACCGACGAGACGATCGTCCCCGTGCGCAACAAGACCTTCGTGTCGACGACGTTCAGCCTGGAGGTCGCGACCGCGCACTTCGAGGCGGCCGGCGAGGGCAGCAACCGGCTGGTCGCGAGCCGGTCGGTTCCGGCCGCGCGCGTGTTCATGACCTACGTCGAGACCGCCGCGATGAACGCGCCTTTCAAGGAAGCCGAGGCGGTGCTCCTGTTCGAGCGCGGCCGGCACGCCTTCTGAACGGGGTCTGCTAGAGTCTGGATCCGAGGAGCGCGTCGCGGTGACGCGCGGTTCGCGAGAGCTCGGGGGAACCCAACGTGGAACGCCAGCCGCCCGTGGGCGTGACGATGCTCGGCCTGATCGTGCTGGTCGCGGGCTTCCTGAGTTGGGGAACGGTCACCGGGCCGATGCAGTCGCCCTTCGGCGGCGACCTGTTCGGCCAGATGACGATCACGGCGCGCATCGACGCCTGGAACGGCTCCATCGAACCGACCGGCGTGTCCCTGCCCAACGCGCTCGTCGTGGTCGCGGCGCTGGCGCTCGTGCTGTTTGCCTGGCTGCGCCACGCCGGCACCTGGCGCGCGCCGCGCGGCGTGAGCCTGGGCCTGGCCATCTACGCCCTCGGCCACGTGGCCTTCCTGATCGTGATGCTGGCGGGAGCGGATGAGGCCACGGTCGGCGTCGGCGCGCTGCTCACGGCGGCCGCCTGCGTCGGGCTGCTGCTGACCGCGATCAAGGAGGGTCCCGCGAAGGATCCCGTCGCGTAGTGCGACCATGACCGGTGTGAGCCACCCGGAGGAACGACCATGGTGAGTTCGAAAGCCGCGACCGTCGCGGCCTACATGAAGGAGCTGCCGGCCGAGCGCCGCGCCGCGCTGGCCAAGCTGCGCGCGCTGCTCCGCAAGGGCGCACCGAAGGCGAAGGAGGACATGGCCTACGGCATGCCCACCTACACGCTCGACGGCGAGTTGCTCTTCGCGTTCGCCGCGCAGAAGAACAACTACGCGCTCTACTGCTGCTACACGGGCGTGCTTCAGAAGCACAAGAAGCGCCTGGGCAAGTTGGACTGCGGCAAGAGCTGCGTGCGCTTCCGCAAGCCCGAGGACCTCGACCTCGACGTCGTCGCCGACATGGTGAGCGACTCGGTCAAGGCCGTGCGCAGATCGGTCGCCAAGAAGTGACCGTCACGCCGATCGCCGCCTGAGCTCCGCGCGACGTTGGGCTTCTACGCCGACCAGATCCTGCCGCGCGGCGTCAACTGGGCCATGGCGGGCAAGGAGTTCCGCAAGACGCGCCCGTTGGCGACGGAAGGGTTGCACGGTGAGGTGCTCGAGCTGGGCTTCGGTTCGGGCCTGAACCTGCCGCACTACCCGGACGCAGTCACGCGCATCCTGGCCGCGGACCCGGCCAAGGTCGGCCGCAAGCTCGCGGCGAAACGGCTCGCCGCGTGTCCGATCCCGGTGGACTTCGTGGAGTTGCACGACGGCCGTCTGCGACTGCCCGACGCGTCGGTGGACGCGATCCTCAGCACCTGGACGCTCTGCACCGTCCCGGACGTGCAGCGCGTGTTGGCCGACCTGCGCTCGGTGATGCGCCCCGGCGGCACGCTGCATTTCCTGGAGCACGGCCTGTCGCCCGACCCGAAGGTGGCGAAGTGGCAGCACCGCCTGAACGGTGTGCAGCAGCGCTTCTGCGGAGGCTGCCAACTGAACGTCGCGATGGACGAGATGATCCGCGGCGCGGGCTACGAGATCGAGGCGCTCGACAACTTCCACATGTGCGGTGGCCCGAAGTTCGCCACGTACCTCTACTCGGGGCGCGCGCGCAGCTCCACCTGAACCCGTGCGAGGTGCATGCGCAGGTTGTAGAGCTCCTCCATGTACGAGGGCGGCACCTTCACGCCGTGGATCTCGCGCTCGACCTCGGCCAGCGTCTTGAGGTGCGGCTCCACGTCCACGTCGGCCCCGGCCGCTTCGACATCCTGCTCGACCTGGTGCAGCACGCGATACCAGCGGTAGATCTTCGAGCGGATGCGCCAGCGGTACAGCGGCGGCGCGATCTTGAACAACGGGAACAAGAGCGTGAGCAGCGGCAGCAGCAGGATCAGCAGCCGGTCGAGCGTGGCTGCCACGGCGAAGGGCAGCACGCGGTAGAGGAAGGACGGGCCCTTCTCGAAGTAGCGCTCCGCCGACAGCGAGAGCGGCACGTCCAGCGGGCCTTCCGCGGGGAACTCGTGCGTCTTCTCGAACACGTCGCCCTTGCCGTGGATCAGGCGTGCCGAGTCGATCAGCAGCGGTGCGAGCGCCTCGTGCAGGCCTTCCGTGGTGAGCAGGCCGGCGGTGGGGGACATCATGCGGATGTCGCGGTCGGGCACGTTGTTCGCCGGGTCGAGCACGCCCTCGGCCAGCACGACCTCGCGCAGGTGCCGGAAGTTGCGCTCGTAGGCCAGCCCGCGCGGCACGTCGAAGAGCGTCAGCGCGCCGCCCTCCTCCGCCATCAGGCGTTGCACGGAGGATGAGCCGGCTCCGGCCACGACGCACAGCGCGTCGAGCTCACCGGCGAGCAGCGCGTCGATGGCCTCGCCGGTGGGCAGGCCCTGCAGGTCGGAGTTGTCCGCGTTGACGCCGTTGGCCTCGAGCAGCTCGAGCGCGACCGCGCGCGTGCCGCTGCCCTCGCCGCCGATCTGGATGCGCTTGCCGGCCAGGCCGCCGAGCTGCTCGACTCCCGGCCCCGCACCCACCAGCTCGCCGAGCCGTTCCATCCGGCCGCCCGCGTGCACGAAGACCCAGAGCGGCTCGTAGTACAGGCTGGCGATGCCCTCGACGTTCTCGAGGTGGTGCGGAGGAACGGTGCCGCCCTGCACGAAGGCGAGGTCCACTTCGCCGCTAGCGAGCAGTTCGACGTTCTCCAGCGAGCCGGCGGTCGTGCGCAGCTCGACGTCGATGCCGTAGGGCTCGAAGGCCTCCTTGAAGCGCTGGCCGAAGGCGTGGTACGCGCCGGTCTCGCTGCCGGTCGCCAGCGTGATCGTGTCGGGCACCGACGGCCCGACGAACTGCCACGTCACGACGAAGCCGATCACGGCGATGATCGTCACGATCATCCCGATCTTCATGCCTTCGCGGTCCTTGGCGGGGGCCTTGGCGCTGTCCTTGGTTCCCTTGGTCGGGGCGGTCATGCCTGTCTCACTCCTGTTCCGACTGTTCCGGCGGATTGGCGCGGTACTTGATCACGCGCACCTTCTCGAGCGTCACCAGCCCTTCGGTGACGAGTTCGTCCACGTGCGTCAGCAGTTCGGCGATCTTCTCCTCGCTGTCGACGATCTCGACCACGACGGGCAGGTCCTCCGACAAGCGCAGCACCTTGGCGGTGTGCAGGCGGCTGTGCGCGCCGAACCCCATGGGCCCGCGCAGCACGGTGGCGCCGGCGAGCCCGAGCTCGCGCGCTTTCAGCACGATGGCCTCGTACAGCGGGAGGCCGTCTTTCTTGTCGCTCTCGCCGAGGTAGATGCGCAGCAGTTGGCCGTCCTCGGGGATCTTCATCTCAGGCTCCGCGCAAATGCTGCACGAGGCGGTAGCCCGACCAGACCGCGAACAGGCCGAGCACGTTGCTCAAGACCACGTTCATGGCGGCGTGCAGGCGCTGGCCGTCCTCCAGCAGCGAGAAGGTCTCGTAGGCGTACGTTGAAAAGGTCGTGAAGCCGCCCAGCACGCCGATCAGCAGCGCGATGCGGATCTCCTCGCGCACGCGGTGCGGCCCGGCGAAGTACGCGACCAGCGCGCCGATGACCAGGCAGCCCAGGACGTTCACGATCAGCGTGCCCGCGGGGAAGGTCGAGCCGCCGGCGAGGCGCTGGCCCCAGCCGGAGACCAGGTAGCGCAGCACGGCCCCCACGCCGCCGCCGATTGCGATGTACGCCAGCTTCTCCAACCGCTCCGTTCCAACTCGACGTGCCCACTGGGGGGCGCGTCTGGAAGACGACCCGCACGAGGGGGCATCATAGGTCCATGGCCAGCCCCGCATCGAGACCGCTCCTGTCGGAAGTGCTCGGCACCTTCGCATTGGTCTTCGCCGGCTGCGGCGCGGTCGTGATCGACGGCGTGGCGGGAGGCGTCATCGGCCACCTCGGCGTCTCGATCACCTTCGGGCTCGTGGTGATGACGGTCATCTACGCGCTGGGCGACATCTCCGGGGCGCACATCAACCCGGCGGTCACGCTGGGCTTCGTGGCGGCCGGCCGGTTTCCGGCCAAGCGCGCCCTGCCCTACATCGTGGCCCAGTGCGTGGGTGCGCTGGCCGCGTGTGGTGTGCTGCGGCTGATGTTCCCCGACCAGGGCGGCTTCCTGGGCGGCACGAAGCCCGCCGGCCCGATCCTGCAGTCCTTCATCCTCGAGGTCGTGATCACATTCCTGCTGATGCTGGTGATCCTGCGCGTGGCCTTCGGCGCGAAGGAGACGGGCCTGCTGGCGGGCGTCGCCATCGGCGCGATGGTCGGCCTGCTTGCGCTCTTCGCCGGACCGATCAGCGGCGCCTCGATGAACCCCGCGCGCTCGATCGGCCCCGCGGTCGTCTCCGGCCAGGTGGGCGAGCTCTGGATCTACCTGACCGCGCCGGTGATCGGCGCGCTGCTCGCCGTGCCGGCCTGCTGGTACCTGGGTGGCGAGGGTTGGTGCGCGGACACGCGCGCGGGCATGAAGGCGAGCCGGTGAGCAGGCCGCGCCTGTCCTTCCTGGACCGCTACCTCACGCTGTGGATCTTCGGGGCGATGGGGCTGGGCGTGGCCATTGGCCACTTCGCGCCGGGCTCGGCCGACCTGCTGCACCGCTTCGAAGTCGGAACCACCAACATCCCGATCGCGATCGGGCTGATCCTGATGATGTATCCGCCGCTGGCCAAGGTGCGCTACGAACAACTGCGCGAGGTCTTCGCCGACCGGCGCATCCTGTCGCTGTCGCTGGTGCAGAACTGGATCATCGGGCCGGTGCTGATGTTCGCGCTGGCGATCGTCTTCCTGCGCGGCCAGCCCGAGTACATGGTCGGCATCATCCTGGTCGGGCTGGCGCGCTGCATCGCGATGGTGCTGGTCTGGAACGACCTGGCGCGCGGCAGCAGCGAGTACGCCGCGGGCCTGGTCGCGCTCAACAGCATCTTCCAGGTGCTGTTCTACAGCGTGTACGCGTGGCTGTTCATCACCGTGCTGCCGCCGATGCTCGGTATGGCCGGCGCGGTCGTGGATGTCGGCATCGGCGACATCTTCGAGAGCGTGATGATCTACCTCGGGATCCCGTTCGCGGCGGGCTTCCTCACGCGCTTCACGTTGCGCCGCGCCAAGGGCGACGACTGGTACACGCAGCGCTTCCTGCCGCGCATCGCGCCGCTCACGCTGATAGCGCTCTTGGCGACGATCGTGGTCATGTTCAGCCTGAAGGGCGAGATGATCGTGCAGATCCCCTTCGACGTGTTGCTGATCGCGCTGCCGCTCTCGATCTACTTCGTGGTGATGTTCCTGGTCAGCTTCCTCATGGCGCACCGCTTCGGCGCGGACTACCCGCGCACCGCGAGCCTGGCCTTCACCGCGTCGGGCAACAACTTCGAGTTGGCGATCGCCGTCGCCATCGCGGTCTTCGGCATCGATTCTGGTGCGGCGTTCGCCGCGGTGGTCGGCCCGCTGGTCGAGGTGCCCGTGCTGATCGGCCTGGTGAGCGTGTCGTTCTGGTTGAAGCGTCGGCTGTTCCCGGTCGATGCCGGCGAGCCCGCTGAGACCGACAACCCCGAACCGGCGGCCGTCGCATGACACCGCGCCTGCTCTTCGTCTGCGTCGAGAACTCCTGCCGCAGCCAGATGGCGGAGGCCTTCGCGCACCGCCTCGGCGGTGAGGCGGTCGAGGCGCTCAGCGCCGGCAGCAAGCCCTCCGGCATCGTGAACCCCAAGGCCATCGCCGCGATGGCCGACCTGGACTACGACCTGTCCACGCACACCAGCCAGTCGCTCGACGAGGCCGCGACCGGCGAGTTCGACGCCGTGGTCACGATGGGCTGCGGCGACGCCTGTCCGCACGTCCCCGCGAAGCTGCGCCTCGACTGGGCCCTGCCCGACCCGAAGCACATGGAGCCGGCCGAGTTCAACGCGGTGCGCGACGACATCGAGGCGCGCGTGCAGGAGTTGCTCGCGCAGCTCGGGGTCGCTTCGCCGTCGTGAAGCGCATCGCGTCCGTGGTCCGCGATGCGCGCCGGGAGTTCGTCTTCCGTCGCGCGATGCGGCGGTTCCTGCGGGCACCCGAGCGATGCGCCCATCCCGACCATGCCGTGCTGCGTGACCTGGTCCGTGGTTGGGGCAACGAGGAGTGGAGTGCCCTGGAGGAGCTCCTCGCCGCGTGCGTCGACCAGGCGCTGACGGTGGACGGTCCGATCCTCGAGTGCGGTTCCGGGCTGACGACGATCGTGATGGGGGCGATCGCGAAGCGTCGCGGTCAGCACGTCTGGGCGCTCGAGCATCGCCCGGAGTGGGGAGCGCGGGTGCAGGCCTGCCTGGACCGCTATGGGCTGGACTGCGTCACGCTGCACACGAAGCCCTTGAGGGACCACGCGGAGTTCTCCTGGTACGACCCGCCCCTGGCGTCGATGCCCGACAGGTTTTCCTCGGTCGTGGTTGACGGGCCTCCCGGAGGCACCAAGGGCGGTCGCTACGGCCTGCTCCCGCTCATGCGGAAACGGCTCGCGCCCGGCTGCGTCCTGCTGCTCGACGATGCGGACCGGGAAGGGGAACAGGCCGTCGGCCGCCGCTGGGAGACGGAGTTGGGTGCTCCCCTCGAGATCCGGGGACAGAGAAAGCCCTACTTCAGGATGACGGTGCCGACACTCCCGGTCGACGATGCCGCGTTGACGTTCTTCATGTCGGTGCACCGGGACCACGATCTCGCCGTGCGCTGCCTGCGACGACTCCGGCAGCACTATCCGCAGGCCGCCGTGATCGTCCGCTCCGATGGAGACGACGACCCGCGGCATCACCAGCTGGTCGAGGAGTTCGGGGTCGACTACCGGCTCGAACCCAGGCTGTTCCCGTATCAGAACGGCGCCGCGCTCGTCGCGCGCATGTTCGCGCTGTACCTCGAACAGCCGACGCCGTTCCTCTTCAAGATCGATCCGGACACCGTCTTGCACCGTCGCTTCCGCTTCCTGCCCGCACGCGAGGGGCACTTCGGGACACTGCAGGGAGAGCCCGACGCCCGCTCGGTGCAGGGCGGGTGCATGGGCTTCACGCGGGCGGCCGCCGAGTCGTTCCACTCGTCGGGACTGCTCGAGGATCCGCGCCTGGCCGATCCCGTGCCGCACGAGGACGTGACCGGCCACTGGCTCCTGCTCGCGGCCCGGGCGAGGGGTTCAGGCCTGGCCAGCTTCGACTGGACGCTCGGCTGGGCCGCGTCGGAACTCGGGATCCCGATGTTCGACTTCCCGGAGGTCCGCTCGGTCTGGAAGGCGCCGGTCGACAACGCCGACTTGGAGTACGCGGTCACGCACCCCGCACCCGGCTGATCAGCGCTCGGCGGGTTCCATTCCCGGCGGCGTGAAGCGCGCGCGTTCGGTCCACTTCGGCACGGTCTGGCCCATGCCGCGCGAGTCCTGGAACAGGACGATCTCGCGGACGTCGCGCGGCAGCAGGAAGAAGCCGTACGCGCTGACGTGGCCGTAGCGCTCCTCCCACTCGAGCTTCGCCTCTTCGCTATCGAGTCGGCTGCTCACCGTCGTCTGGTAGCTGCGGTTGAGGTACCGGATGGAGAGCTCGTCGCCTTCGCTGGTGTAGGAGACGAGCTTCAAGCCGTACGACGTCGAGCCGCGGCCGATGAACACGGCCACGATCAGTTGCGTGTCGAAGTCCACCTCCGGCGCGGCGGGGGAGACCTCTCCGGTCTCGGGGTCGATCGATTCGGGGCCGAGGTGGCGCGCCCAGAGCGCGGTCCACTCCTCCTTGCCGGCGATGAGATGGTGGCCAGCCTCGGCGACCTCGCTGTCGTCGCCGGTCAGCAGCAGTTCCACCTTGGCGGGCGTGGCCAGCGCGGCCGGCTCGTCGCCGAACGTGGCGAAGGTCGCGACCAGGCCGACGACGGCGACGCCGCAGCACCAGCAGATCATGTCTTGGATGCACATGGGGGGCTCCTCTCCCGTTGAGACGGCAACTCCTAGCCGCCTCGTCCCGTCCGGTCACGACATCTTGACGTCGATGCCGCCGAAGATCGCTGCGCCGGTCACCACCAGCCGGCCGCGGGGGCCGGTCCCGGCCGCGCGGGCGGCGTGCGCCTTCTTCGCGCCGCGCGTGCCGATGCCGCCGAAGATCGGCACGGCCTCGACGACCACGTCCCAGTGTGCGGGCACGCGCACGACCGCGCCGCCGAAGATGCAGGCCATGTGCAGGCGCGCCTCTTGCGCCTCCATCTCGCAGTCGCGCAGGTCCAGCTCGGCGCCGCCGAAGATGGTCGTGACGCGGCCGCCGCTGAAGCGCTGGCTGCCCATGCGTCGCTCGGAGCCACTGAAGATCGCGATCAGGTTGACCACGTCGCTGTGCAGCGCTGGTCCGGTGCCCGGGGCGTCCGTGCCGGCAGTCGCCCGCTCCACCGCGCGCATGTGGTGGCGTCGGATCATGTAGATGCCGATGCCCAACACGATCAGCCCGGCAATGCCCTCGACCTTGTCGGCGACCCTGTCCAGGTTTCCGCTGGCCGACACGATGGGCGCGAGCAGGCCGAACTCGGAGGCCGGCATCTCGGAGAAGATGCCGATCTGCGCCAGCACGCCCACGGTCATGAAGATGATCGAGGCGATGCGAGCCGGCCCCTCCGTGTGCCGCACGCCGCGGAAGCCGATGTACACGAAGAGCAACGGCGTGAACACGAAAGGCATCGGCAGCAGGCCGAGCACGTGCAGCACGAGCAAGGCCGCGAACACGATCAGCACCGTGCCGACGGCTCCCAATGGCGAGCTGCGCGCCTCCTCGGCGGGCTGCGGCGGACCGGGGGTCGGCGGCAGCGGCGGCAGGGGCGAGTCGGGCGGCGGCTGGCTCACCAGCGGGGGCTCCTTCATCACGGGCGTCTCCACGCGGACTTCTTGCGATTCGGCGCCTCTTCCTTTCAGTTTCCCGTCCGTGGCAGCATGGGGACATGGAAATCCGAAGCCTGTGCGTGTTCTGCGGCAGCAATGTCGGCGCCAACAAGGTCTACCGGGCCGCGGCCCAGGCCGTGGGCCACATGCTGGCGCGGCGGGGCTGCCGGCTGGTCTACGGGGCCGGAAGCGTGGGCCTGATGGGCATCCTGGCCGACACGGTCCTGGAGGACGGCGGCCACGTCACCGGCATCATCCCGACCGCGCTGGCCGAGAAGGAGGTCCTGCACGAGGGCCTGACCGAGACGCACATCACCGACAACATGCACCAGCGCAAGGCCAAGATGGCCGAGCTGTCGGACGCCTTCATCGCGATGCCCGGCGGCTACGGCACGCTGGAGGAGCTGTTCGAGGTGATCACCTGGGCGCAGCTCGGCCTGCACAGCAAGCCGCTCGGCATCCTCAACACGGGCGGCTACTACGACGGCCTGCTCGACTGCATCGACGCCGCGGTGCTGGAGGGCTTCATCAAGCCCGAGCACAGGAAGCTGATCATCGTCGGCAGTGAACCCGACGCGCTCTTCGAGGCGCTCGAACGACACGAGCTGCCCGACGTCGAGAAGTGGATCCGCCCGCAGGAGGCGTGAGCCGTGCCCGCTAGACCGCGCCCCTAGACCAGCCCGGCCTTGCCGACCGCGCGGCGCAGCAGGCCGATCTGTCCGAGGTGGTAGCACTCGTGGAAGTGCAGGAAGTGCATGCCGCCGTCCACGGTGTGGCTGCCGTCGGGGAACTTCTGGAACTCGGCTTCGCCGGCCTCGGCGGTCATCTGCGTGATGTGTTCGCGCAGGATCTCGCCGTTCTTGACGAAGGCCTCGAGCAACAGCTCGGGCGCGATGTCGTCGCTGAGCGGCGTCGGCTTGCACTTCATGTCGAAGTGCTGCTCCCACGGCTCCTCTTCCGCGCGCAACTCGAGCAGGCGTAGCGCGCTGCGGCGTGTCGCGGCCAGGTGGCCCACCAGCCACTGCGCGTGGTTGCCCTCGCCGGGCCGGTGCAACCAGTCGGAGGGCTCGAAGCCCTCGGTCAACTGCTGCAGGAACCCGTCGTTGAACGCGAAGCGCTTCGCCAGCGCGACCAGTGGACCCATCGGACTGCCCTCCGCAGGTACCCCAATGCCGGCGGCATCGTACCGTGCCGCGCGAACGGTCGCGCATGACCTGATTCGGGCACAACTCCCGGGCACAGGGGCGCGCGGCGCGCCGCCGAAGCAGCGCGCCGCGCGGGACCTGCGAGCGAGTCGCGGGCGTCAGGCGCCGGCCGGCGCCTTCAGGCCGATCTTGTCGAGGATGCCGTCGGTCACCTTCAGGAACTCGGCCAGACACGTGGGCGTGTGGTCACCCATGTGCCCGATGCGCCAGTGCGTTTCCTTGGTCTTGCCGTAGCCGCCCGTGCAGAAGTAGCCGGCCTCGGCGTAGCCCTTGACGAGGTCGGCCTGCGTGAAGCGGCCGCCGTTGGCGATGCTGGTCACCGAGGGGCTGCGGTAGCCTTCCTCCGCCAGGATGCCGAAGCCGTGGTTGGCCGCCCAGTCGAGCACCATCTTCTGCATGGCGAGGTGCGTGTCGAAGCGCGCCTGCATGCCGCCCGCGGCGTCGATGTCACGGATCTGCTGACGCATCGAACGCATCACCGGGATGGCCGGCGTGGTCGAGGTCATGGCCTTGCTGTCCTGGTACTCGAGCGCCGAACGGAAGTCGTTCGTGTATCCGCGGCCGGGCACCTCGTCCATGCGCGCCTTCGCGCGGGCACTGAGCGCGCCGAGCGCGAGCGCCGGCGGCAACGCCCAGGCCTTCTGCACGCCGCCCACCGCGATGTCGATGTCGATCGCGTCGAAGTCGATCGCCACGCCGCACGCGCTGGACGTGACGTCCACGCAGACCAGCGCGTCGGGCTGCAGGCCACGCACCGCGCGCGCGATGCCCGCGATGTCGGACAGTGCGGCGGTCGAGGTCTCGCAGTGCGCGACGAACACCGCGTCCACCGGGCCGGCCCGGTGCAACTCCTCGGCGACCTTGTCGGCGTCCCAGCCTTCGCCCCACGGGATCTCGGCCTTCACCGTGTCGATGCCGCAGGCGTTGCTGAGCTTCCACCACAGGTTCGAGAAGTTGCCGTTCACGAGGTGCAGCACCTTCTTCTCCGGGCGCGTGACGCTGCGGCTCACGCCTTCCATCGCTGCGGTGCTGCTGCAGCTGAGGATGACGACGTCGCCGGTGGTGCCGAAGGCGGCCCGCGCGCCGGGCAGGCACTCGGCCAACAGGTCCTTCATGGCCTGGCCACGGTGCCCGAACATCGGCTCGGCCTGCGCGGCCAGGATCGACGGGCGCACGTGGGTCGGACCGGGGATGAACAACTTCTGGGCGGGCGCGCTCAACGGAACTCTCCTGCGGGAAGGAATGTGAAAGGTGTCGCGACGCGCGACGCGCCGCAAGGTTCGGATGCTACCCCGACAGCGGGGGGACCAGAAGGCGACCGTGGCGCGGATCGCGCCGCAGCATGTCGAGCTCGTCGGGCGAGCAGATCACGGGCAGCAGGTCGGCAAAGGACGGGCCCGGCACGACCACGTGCGCGAGCGCCGCAACCTCGGGGTGCGCCGCGTGTCCCTGGTAGCAGATGAAGCAGTCGACCACCTCGCGCGCCTCGGCGTCGGTCATGCCGTCGCCCACGAAGGCGGTGCGCGCGGCCGGCATCGCGGACAGCACGTCGCGCTTGCCGCCGCTGCGCGCCAGCGGGCTGTTGCGGTCGAAGCCCTGGATGCGCTCGTCGGGGTCGAAGAAGGCCTTCACCGCGTGCACGTGCGCGTCGTCGATGCCCAGCCAGCCGGCGAAGGCGGTGACCGCCAGGCGCAGGCCGCCCGAGATCACGACCACCTCCTTGCCCAGCAGCTTCAGCGCCGAGACGACCTCGCGTGCCTTGGGTGACGCGGTCTCGATGTACCGACGCCCGACCGTGGCCACGGCGCGGCGCCGCGGCGCGACGATCTCGAGCCGCTTGCCGTAGACTTCTTCGAGCGGGATCTCGCCCGCCATGGCCGCGCGCGTCAGCTTCGCGATCTCGTCCTTGTGCTCGCCCGACAGCTCCTCGATGCCCTCGATCGACGAGAGCGTGCTGTCGCAGTCGAAGACGATGCGGTCGAAGGGCGGCGCGTGAGCCGCCCCCGTGGTCATCGTCCCTCCAGCGTCAGGCTGCGGGCGTGCACCAGCGGCTCGAGCTCCATCAGCTGCTTCACCTCGTCGTCCGTGATCGCGCGCGAGAGCGAGTAGAGCGCAATGGCCTCGTCGCCGCCGTCCTTGGGCTGCGCCATGTGCAGGCCGCCGATGTTCACGTGGATGGTGCCGAGCCAGGTCGCGACCGCGCCCAGCACGCCGGGCGCGTCCTTGTGGCGCGTGAGCATCATCTCGCCCTGCGGCTCGAAGTCGACGCCGAAGCCCTCGAACTGCACCAGCCGCGGTTGGCCGCGGAACACGGTGCCCGACACGGTGTGGCTCGCGCCGTCGGCGGTCTCGGCCGAGAGCTCGAGCAGCGAGGTGAATTCGCTGCCGGTGGGCTCGCGCTCCTCCAGCACTTGCAGGCCGCGCTCGCTGGCGAGCAGTGGGGCGTTCACGGCGTTGACCGGGCCGTCGAGGCTCGGCGCGAGCAGGCCGGCGATGACCGCGAGGCGCACGGCCTCGGTGTTCTGGTCGGCCAGTTCGCCCACGTAGCCGATGCGCACGCTCTTGATCGGCGCGTCGGCGCACTGCGCGAGCAGCATGCCGCAGCGGCGACCCAGCGAGAGGTAGGGGCGCAGCACGTCCAGCTCGTCGGGCGAGAGCGCCGGCGCGTTCAGCGCGTTGCGCGCCTCGCCGCGCAGCAGGTAGTCGGCCATCTGCTGGGCGATCTCGACCGAGACGCGCTTCTGCGCCTCCTCGGAGCTCGCGCCGAGGTGCGGCGTGAGCACGAGGTTCCTGGCGTGACGCAGCGGGCTGTCCTCGGGCAGGGGCTCGGTCGCGAACACGTCCAGCGCGGCGCCCGCGATGGTGTCCTTGTCGAGCGCGGCCATCAGGTCGTCCTCGACCACGATGCCGCCGCGCGCGCAGTTGATCACGTACGCGGTCGACTTCATCTTCGACAGCGCATCGGCATCGATCAGGCCGAGCGTGTCGCGGCTCTTCGGCACGTGGATGGTGACGAAGTCCGCCTGCGCGAGCGCCGTGTCGAGGTCGACCAGCTGCACGCCGCGCACCGGGCTCTCGCCGGTGAGGAAGGGGTCGTAGGCGATGACGCGCATGCGCAGCCCGACGCCGCGCTCGGCGACGACGCGCCCGATCTTCCCGAGGCCGATGACGGCCAGCGTCTTGCCGGTGATCTCGCTGCCGGCCAGCTTGCTCTTCTCCCACTTGCCGCCCTTCATGCTGGCGTCGGCGACGGGGATGTGGCGCGCGAGCGCGAACAGGTGCGCGATGGCCAGCTCGCCGGTGGTGACCGCATTCGCGGTGGGCGTGTTCATGACCAGCACGCCGTGGCGGCTGGCGGCCGAGACGTCGATGTTGTCCACGCCGATGCCGGCGCGACCGACGGCCTTCAACTTCGTCGCGGCGTCGAGCACCTCGGGCGTGATCTTGGCGGCGCTGCGCACGAGGATGCCGTCGGCGTCGCGCGCGGCCTCGATCAACTCCTCGGGCGACATGCCGGGGCGCACGACGGTCTTGCAACCGGCGGCGTCGAGCAGCGCGACACCGTCGGGGTCGAGCTTGTCGGCGACGAGCACGGTCGGCGCGTCGGTGCGGGAGGACATGGCGGGCGACTCTGCGGGTGAGGCGGTGGAGCTCATGGTGGTTTCCGGGGCTCGTCATGCGGTCGGAGCACCCGGTGCGGCGCGCCGATGGTCCCCGAGTCGCAGATCTAGGGTCATCCTAGCTCGGGAATCACGGGGCGATCCACCGCAGTGACCGACCGTTTCCGGGCCGCGCCACGGGGCCCGGTTCAGTACAGCTCGTCGAGGCTGCGGCCGGGGCCGGCGAGGTCTCCGAGCACCCGCCCGGCCGTGAAGAAACCGACGATCAGCGCGATGGCGGGCGCGCAGGCCACGGCCCAGCGGCGCATGCCGGGGCGGGCCCAGGTGGAGCGCAGCGTCTCGCCCAGCAGCACGCGGCCGTGCCGCAGGCTCTCCTTCACGCGGTCCCAGGCCTTGGGGTGGTCGTGATGGCGCGCGATCAGGCCGGAGGTGGCCCGCCCGTTGTGGAAGTGGCTGCGCACGGACGAGATGAAGCTGCGGGTCTGGTAGTGCGTCACCTGGATCGCGTCGTCCGAGACGATCGCGCCGGCGCCGAGCAATCCGGGCGCCAGGTGGGCTTCGAGCCAGCCGGATTCCGGCGGCTGGAGCGGCAGGGCCCAGCGCTTGTAGGAGATGTTGCTGTGGGGCGGGACGCGCTGCTCGGCCCGGCGCATCGGCGGCAGGAACGGGCCGAATGTGACCAGGAAGCTGGCCCAGTCGGAGACGGCGCGGACGCTGCCGTTCAGGACCGGCCCCGCCACGGCCGCGGCCTGCGGGTGGGCGCGATGGGCTGCCAGGGTGCGCTCGACCCAGCGGGGGTCCGCGCCGCAGTGGTCCTCGGTGATCCCGACCACGGCGCCGGTGGCGCGGGCGATGCCCTGGGCGCGCAACTCGAAGACCGAGGCGCCGGGCGCCACCTCCCAGCGCACCTCGGGCCAGCGCGTCGCGGCGTCGGCGGGCAGGCCCCTGCCGCAGCCGTCCATCACGATCAGCTCGCCGCCCACCGCGGCGAGCTGGCCGCGCAGGGACAGCAGGCCGTCCTGCGATGTCGGCCAGGCGCGCGTCGTGGCGATGATGACGCTGAGCGGCGGCGCCGTGCTCGCCGCCCGCGCCGCGCTCACTTGTCGCGCGACCCGGCCGAGGCCTCCGCCGGCTTCTCCAGACCGAGCTTGCGGATGTAGCCGTCGATGACCTCGTCGGGCGTGCCGTCCTCGATCACCTGCCCCTTGTCGATCCAGATCACGCGCGTGCACAGCTCGCGGATCAGCTGGAGTCGGTGGCTGACCACGACCACCACGTGGCTGCTGTCGAACAGGCGCTCCATGCGCGACCGCGCGCGCTCGACGAAGCGCGCATCGCCGCCGCTGAAGAGCTCGTCGATCAGCAGCACCTCGGGGTCCACGTCGGAGGCGACAGCGAAGGCCAGGCGCATGAGCATGCCGGTGGAGTAGTACTTCAGCGGCATGCCGGCGCTGTCCTCCAGCTCGGCGAACTCGAGGATGCCGTCGATCTTGGCGCGCATCACGTCGGGCGGCCAGCCGAGCAGCACGCCGTTGAGCATGATGTTCTCGAGGCCGGAGAGTTCGGGGTTGAAGCCGGCGCCCAGTTCGATCAGCGGCGCGATGCGCCCGCGGACGCTGACCCTGCCCCGGGTGGGGTGGTAGATGCCGCAGATGATCTTGAGCAGCGTGCTCTTGCCGGCGCCGTTGAGGCCGATGATGCCCAGCCGCTCGCCGTGCTCGACCGCGAGGTTCAGGTTGCGGTAGAGCCAGAACTCGCGGTCCCCGCGGAACGGCCGGCGGAACATCCTGTTCACGACCGACTGCTTCAGGCTGGGCACGGTGTCGCCGAAGACGCGCAGACGCAGGCTGACGTCGCTCAGCTCGATGCGAGCGAGGCCGTCGTCGTCGGGTTGGCCGATGGTCATGGGTTCAGAGCCTGAAGATGTATTCGTGTTCGTTGGCCTTGTAGACGGTGTAGCCGATGCCCAGCGCGGCCACCGTCCACAGGAGCGCCGCCGCCCAGGTGCCCGTGGACGGCCAGACGCCGTCGTAGACCGCGGCGTGGAAGAAGGCGAGGAAGTGCGTGAGCGGGTTCCACGCCATCAGCGAGACCGCGCGCTCGCCGAAAAGGCCGGGCTGGTAGAGGATCGGCGAGACGAAGTAGAGCGCCTGCAGCAGCACGCCGATCATGTGCTCGGTGTCGCGGAACCAGACCAGCAGCGTCATCACGATGAGCGACGCTCCGAATGCGAACAGCCCGAGCAGGGCGACGCCGACGGGGACGAGCACGAGCTGCGGGTGGATGCTTCCGCCCACGAACTGGAACAGCACGAACAGCGCGACGAACGCGAAGACCATGTTCACCGCGGCCACCGTCACGCAGGCCAGCGGGAAGACCATCTTGTGCACGCGCACCTTGCGGATCAGGAACTCACTGTCGATCAGGCTGCGGCTGCCGTTCTCGATCGAGGCCGCGAAGAACTGCCAGGGGATCAGGCCGCTGAAAATGTACAGCGCGTGGTCCTTGATCGGCAGGCGCATGATCATGCTGAAGACCGTCGCGAGCACGGTCAGCATCAGCACCGGGTGCAGCAGCGCCCACAGGAAGCCGAGCGCGCTGCGGCGGTAGCGCACCTTGAGCTGCGCCGAGACGAGGTTGCGCAGGATGTAGCGCGATCTGATCAGTTCGCGCACGTCTTCCGCGATCATCGACGCGATCGACACCGGCGAGAGCCTGCGTGCCCAGGCGATCGGTGCGCGGCCCACCGACTCCCTCAGTTCCAGCGGCGCCTTTTCCACTAGTGGCCGGTCTGCGCTCTCAAGTATCTTTCGTTGCGATTCCCGCTTCGACGACAACCATGCCGCAAGATACCAACAGCCGCGTCCTGGTGAACGACCAGTGTCTGTATCAGCCGGGCGCGGGGGTGGCGACCTACCTGGGCAACGTGCTCCGTCACTGGCCCGCGGACGCCGCCTGCCGCCCGTCCGGGCTGATCACGCACCGGGTCGATCGCCGCGCGCCCTGGCCCGACGAGGTCCCCGGCGCGGAGGGCGACCTGAACCTGCGCCCGCTGCGCGAGCTGAAGTTGCCGCTCGAGCCCACGCGCTGGATCCCGGGGTTCGTGCGCAACGTGGTGCGGCGGCGCCGTTTCGAAGCCATGGTGAGCGAGGCGTCGAGCGGCGGGTATTCAGCCTGCTTCGAGGCCAATCATGTCGCGGGCGACTACGGCCTGCCGACGGTCACGACCATCCACGACCTCTCGGTGCTCGAGCATCCCGAGTGGCATCCGCGGGAGCGCGTCGAGCACTGGGAGACGAACTTCCCGACGACGATGGCGTCGACGGCGCACTGGCTCGCGATCTCTGGGTTCACGCGCGACCGCATGGTGGCCGTGCTCGGCCTGCCGCCGGAGAAGATCAGCGTGGTGCACAACGGCTCGCGCGATCTGTGGGCTCCGACCCCGCGCGCGTTGACCGAGGCGCGCGCCCGGCTCGGCTTGCCCGAGAACTACCTGCTGCACCTCGGCACGCTCGAGCCGCGCAAGAACCTGCCGATCCTGCTGCACGCCTGGTCCACGCTGCCGCGCGAGTTCCGCGAGAAGAACAAGCTGGTGTTCGTGGGCGGGCTCGGCTGGGGCGGCCCCTCTTTCTGGAGCGAGCTGACCGCGCACCCCGTGTCGGACGAGGTGCTCTTCACGGGCTTCGTCAGCGACGAGCACGTGGCGGTGCTGCTGGGCGGCGCGCGCGGCGTGCTGGTCGCGAGCCGCTACGAGGGCTTCGGCCTGCCGATCCTCGAGGCGATGGCCTGCCGCAAGCCGGTGGTCTGCTCGCGCATCCCGGTCTTCGAGGAGGTCGTGGACGGCGGTGCGGAGATCGTTGACAAGCATGATGTGGCCGGCTGGGCCAACGCCATGCGGCGCGTGATCGACGATCGGGAGTGGGCCGCGGACCTGGCCGAGCGCGGCCACCAGCGCGGCAGTGAGTTCACATGGGAGAGGTCGGCGCGCGGGACCGCCGCCCTGTTCGACGCCCTGGTCCCCGCGGGAGTGCCGTGATGCGTGGTGGCTGGATGAAGGGTGCCCTGTGGGGCGCCGTGGCGTTGCTGTCCGTCGCGGCGATGCCGCACGCCGTCGCGAACATCGTGGCTCCGGTCGCGCAGCCCGCGCCGCGCACAGCGGTCGACGAAGACCTGCTGCCCTGGCACGTCGAGGCGCCGCCGCCCGCCGGCTACGACCGTCGACACGCCGCCGAGGAGACCATGCGCCACCTGAAGGCGCTGGTCGCGCGCGACACGCAGAACCCCCCCGGCAACGAACGCATCACCGCGGACTACTTCGAGAGCGTGCTCTCCAACGTGCCCGGCATCACCACGCACGTGCTCGACGCCGGGGACGGACGCGCGAACTTCATCGCGCGCCTCTCGGCCGTGAACCCGACCGGACGGCCGGTGCTCGTCATGGGGCACATGGACACGGTCGGCGCCGACCTGAGCAAGTGGGACAGCCCGCCCTACGAGCCGACGTTGCGCGACGGCTACCTCTACGGGCGCGGCGTGATCGACGACAAGGGCATGCTCGCGGCGGCCACGACCGCGCTGGTCGCGATGGCCGACCGCCGCTCCGAGCTGACGCGCGACATCGTCTTCCTGGCGACGGCAGCCGAGGAGGGCGGGCCCGAGGTGGGCATCGTGAAGGTGCTCGAGGAGCATCGCGAACTGCTCGGCGACCCGGAGTTCGCGCTCAACGAGGGCGGCCGCGTCCGCATCGTCGACGGCGCGATCCAGACGGTCAACGTGCAGACGACCGAGAAGATCTACTACGAGGTCATCGCCACCGCGAAGGGGCGCAGCGGGCACGGGTCGGTGCCGCTTCCGGACAACGCGCTGGCCGCGCTCTCGCGCGCCATGTCGCGCATCCACGAGTGGCGGCGCAAGGTGATGCTCAACGACACGACGCGCGGCTACTTCGAGGGGCTGCTGAAGATCGAGACCGACCGCGAGACGAAGCGCGACATGACCGACCTGCTCTCGACCAACCGCATGCGCAGCAAGGCCGCCGCCGAACGCCTCAGCGAACGGAACCCTGCCTGGAACGCGGTGCTGCGCACGGCCGGCGCGATCACGATCATGGAGGGCGGCATCCGCGGCAACGTGATCCCGAGCGAGGGGCGCGCCGTGATCAACGTGCGGCTGGTTCCCGGCGACGACATCATGGACGTCATCGAGGAGATGGCGGACGAGGCCGACGAGGAGGCCGTCACCTTCGAACTGGACGGCGAGGTGCGCGTGGGTCCGCCCGTCTCGCCCACCGACACCGCGCTGTACGCCGCCATGGAATCCGCCGCGCTCGAGATGTCGCCGGGCGCGGTCGTGCTCCCCTACATGTCCACCGGCGGCACCGACGGTCGCTCGCTGCGCGCGATCGGCATCCCGACCTACGGCATCAACCCCTTCCCGATGGCGAGCATGGACGAGCTGCGCATGCACGGCGACAACGAGCGCGCCCCCGTCCCCGCCATCGGCTGGGGCACCGAGTACATCTACCGGGTGCTGGCGCGCGTCACGGAGTAGTGTCCGCGACCCTCGTGCGCCGTGCAGCATTCGTCGCATCCGTGCTGGCGGCCATCGTGTCCTCCGGCTGCTGCTGTCTGACCAATTCGATGTGGAACCAGGCGCGCGAGTTGCCCGTTGGCCTGACGGAAGCACGCATGCTGGGCGACGATCTTCTGCTCGCCGTCGTGCACTTCACCGATGGCGAGGCCTACGAAGTCACGATCGACACGTCCGGTCCCAGCGAACGATGGGGCGACCTCGATGCCACGTGGGTGCGCACGGACCCGCTCGATGCGAACACCAACCAGGACCTCGTCGAGAGCATCGTGCTCGAGGACGCCGGCCTGCGAGTTCGCGTCCATACGGGGTCCATCGACTTCCGCCAGGTCGTCTCGGCGATCAGTGTGTCCCGACATCCGGGCTGGGACTCAGTTGGTCGCGTGAGGTGCGACACGCCGATCGGTTGGGCCGGCGGGCGGGCGGCGTCCTACGCACTCCTCACCCCGTTCACGTTCCTCGTCGACGTCCTGGCGACACCGGTGCAGATCGCGTGGGTCTTCGGAACCGTTGGAGGGCATGGTTCGAGCTGGGTGCCGTGGTGCAATCCAGAGCGATCCGAACGCGTGTTGTCCGGAATGGAATGACGACGCGTCGGCTCGTGGTGCGGATTGAAGCGAGGTGACGGCATGTCGGGACACGCAAACCTCATCCGCTGTCCGGCCTGCAGGGAACACGTCTGGCTGGCGGAACAGTCGGAGGATCACTTCTGGCGCACGCCCGAGCCGTTCCCCTGCCCCGACTGCGGAACGCTCATCCGCAAGTCCCGGTCGCTGAGGCGCCTTTCGACCATCGGCCTGGCAATCCTGGTCGTTGTCATGATTGCCGAGGAGTACGGTTCCGAGTCCTTTGAACCGGTCGTGTGGGTGCTCGGGTCCGTGGCCGCGGTCCTGGTGATCATCAGCGTGCTGAGGCGGCAATACGAAGTGGTCGACGAGGGCCAGTAGACTCTCCCCATGACCATCGTCTGGTTCACGCTCGCCATCCTGTTGGTCCTGTTCGGCGTGCCGTCGCTCATCGGGCTGATGCTGCCCGAGCGCTTCCTCGGGTCGGCGGAGGTCGAGTACGACAAGACGCCGGACGAGGTCTGGCTCGCGCTGCTCGACTACACGCGCGCGCCCATGACGGGCAAGATGATGAAGGCGACCGTGGCGCTGCCCGGCGAAGACGGGTTGCCGGCGTGGGAGGAGTCGATGGGCCACGGCGAGACCATCACCGTGCGCACGACCGTGTCCGAGAAGCCGACGCGCATGGTGCGCACGATGGAGAGCGCAGCCTCGCCGATGACGAGCACCTGGAACTACGCGCTCGAGCCCATCGACGGCGGCTGCCGGCTGCGCATGGAGGGTGAAACCCTCATCCCGCTCGGCGATTGGAAGTCCCCGATCTTCCGCTTCATGATGCAGGTGGGCGGCGGCGTGAAGAAGGGATTCGTGATCCAGATGGACATGGCGGCGCGCACGCTCGGCGTCGACGCGCGGCACGCGTCCTAGGTCGCGGCAACCGGCTCATCGCATGAAGCTCGAACTCGTCGACGAATACGCGCTGGGCGCCGAGCGCACCGAGGCCGTGCGCTCGCTGTTACACGAGGCCTTCCCGGACGTCGTGTTCACGCAACATCGCACCTACCTCAAGCAGATCCCGCCCTGGCGGCTGCTGGCGTGGGAGGGCGAGCGACTTGTCGGGCACCTCGGGTTGGAGCACCGCGTGATCGGGACGAGCGACGGACCCGCGACGCTGTTCGGTGTGCTTGACGTATGCGTGGCGGGCGATGCGCGCGGACGCGGCGTCGCGTCGGCCTTGCTGGAGCACGTCGAGTCGCTCGGCCGCGAGCACGCGATCGGGTTCCTGATGCTGTTCGCCACCGACCGCCGCCTGTACGAGCGCAACGGCTACCGGCACGAGCACAACGTGCTGCGCTGGTCGATGATCGACGAGCACCGCACGCTCGGCATCGACGAGCAGCCGCTCGACGAGCTGATGATCAAGCCGATCGGCGCGCGCCCCTGGCCCGCCGGCCCGATCGACCTGCTGGGGCACCAATTCTAGGGAACGTTCGTTCCGGGGAATGCCCCGACAAACGAACGCGTCGAAGGACCGCACACCTTCCCGACGAGGAGTCGACATGGGCACTCTCCCTCACTGGCTGCGCTGGACGCACATCGCGTTCAACGTCTCGGCCCTGCTCGGCGGCGCGTTCGGCCTGCTCTACATCTGGAGCCCGCCCGACAACGAGGCCGTCGGCAAGACCTTCGGTTCCGTGCTGGTGGTCTTTGCCGTCACGGGGGTGGTCCTCGCCGGCTACCGCACCATCCACCTCCGTTCGGATCACCGATGATCTGATACGGTCGCGCCTACCGTCGCGGGAGGCGCGCAGCATGGTCGTGAAGCCGGTCGAGGGTTGGTGGTTCCCATGCCGCTGTCCCGACTGCCTGAAGTTCGCGGTGCGCCGCGTACCGAGCGGCGGCCGAGGCGGCCCGCTGGGCTTGCGACTCCGCTGCGCCAACTGCAAGGCCGAGATGCGCATCCGGACTGGCGCCGTCATCGCGTTCCTCGTGCTCGTCGTGGGGTTCATCGCGATGTGGGTCGCGTCGGGTGTCGGCGTGGGGATCCGGTTCGGGCGGTACGTCGTCTTCGTGGCCATCATTGTGGTCTTCGGCTACGCGAGCAGCCACGGCGTACTCGTGCGCCGCGGCAAGCGCTACAAGCGCCCGAAACACCTGCGGTGATTTCCCTCCGGCGTCGCGCAGTCAGCCGCCCGCGCCGCCGAGGCCGGCGCGGAACTCCGCGTGCAACGCCTCGGACAGATCGTCGAGCAGGTAGCGCACGGCGGGGCTGTCGAGGTCGGCGGCCGGCGGGTCGATGAAGCGCAGCCGGTAGCCGGCGCCGTAGCCGCGCGTGAGCGCGGGGTGCAACTCGGCCGGCAGGTTGGCCAGCGAGCGGCGCATCAGCTTGATGGTGGGGAGGCTGAATGCGTTCGCCATGGTGCCGATGCGGTACCCGAGGCCGAACGCGATCTCCCGGCGATCGATGTCTTCGGGGAGCATGGCCAGTCGCGACGCGACCTTGCGCCCGTCGAACGTGCGCTGGCGGTGGGGGTAGATGAGGCTGAGCCCCGTGCCGAACCCGCGCAGGATCGCGCGCGTGTCGTCCTGGGTCGTGCCGGCACGAAGCAACGCGATGGCGTGCGGCAGGCTCAATTCCCTCGCCTCCGCGAGCGCGTGGGCGGATGCCGCGCCCGCGTAGGCGCGCAGGTGCGCGGGGATCGCGTTCATCCGCGTCGCGACCGTCTCCGGCGCGCCGGTGTGCAGTGAACCGCTCGGCACGGGCAGGCGGTAGCGCAACGGCCAGGTCCACTCCGCGCCGTCCTCGTATCGCGCGATCAACTCGAGCGTCGTCCGGAGGTCCACGTGCTGCCGCAGGTACTTGTCGACCGCCGCCTTCTGGCCCGGCTCGCCGTACAGCGACCACTCCAGCTCGCGCAACTCGTCCTGCTCGCTCTCGTCGAGCGATCCGTAGAGCAGGTGCTCGGTGTAGAACTCCCACTCCCCGGCGCGGCGCGCCGGCTCCTGCGTGATGCTGGAGACATCCCAGGTCGAGAGGCTGCCCCAGGTGCCAAGGACCAGCGCCGGCGCGAAGACGGCCGTCGCGAGGGCGCGTCGTCCGGCCTGCGCCAGCCGCGCCGAGGACACCGCGACGGGCAGCAGCAGCAGGAACGGCACGGCCGGCAGCACGTAGCGCACCGAGATGACGTTCTGCACGACCGGCATCACCGTGTAGCGGCTGAGCGCGAACACGACCGAGAACACGAGTGGGTAGATCACGAACCACCCGCTGTTCGCGAGCCAGCGTTGCGTGGCGCCGCGCTCCCGCGCGCGCCAGCCGACCAGGCCGAGGCCCAGCACGCAAGCTGCAGCGAGAAGCACCGTGCCGTAGGCCGCAACGCGCGAGGTGTACTGCAGCGAGACAGCGAGGTCTTCCGTCCAGAAGGCGAGCCACTTCTTCGCCTGCACCGCGGTGATCCCGCGCGCGAACAGGCCGCCCGGTCCCTCGCCCTGCACCAGCAGGCCGTTGCTCGCGGTGATCCAGTCGCCGATCGCGTGCGGGATCAGGCCGACGATCGCTCCCGGCACCAGGCCGAGCCAGCATTCGCGCGTGAACAGCCGGCGCGGCGCGGCCAGCAGGACGGTGAGCGCGAGCGTGGCGATGCCGAGCCGCGACTGCGCATGCCAGCCCACGCCGAGCCCGCACACGATGCCCGCGGCGAAGGCCAGCGCGGTTCGGCGTCCCGTGCGGTCGTCGATCCAGGTCAGCACCAAGAGCGCCGCCAGGAACATGAACGCCAGGCCCTCGACGTGGTCGCCGTACGACAACACCGCGATCTTCGCCAGCGACGGCGGGGCGAGCACCCACAACACGCCGGCCAGTGTCGCGGCGCGCCGCCCGAACTGCCGGTGAATCAGCAGCATCAGCGTGAGCAGCCCGGCCAGGTGGAACAGGATGCCGGAGATGCGCACGGCGAACGTGGTGGGACCGAGCACGGCGAAGAACGGCACCGAGATCCAGCTCATCACGACCGAGCCGCGGATGTGCGGGATCTGCGGCGCGTGGCTCGGCCAGACCGGCGCACCCTGCAGCATCGCGGAGGCCAGCGAGCCGCGCACGAGGCCCTCCTGGAAACACTCGTCCACGCGGCTGAGGTTCGTGCCGAGGCGCAGGATCAACGCCAGCGCGAGCAGCACCCACAACGCGCGGCGCGGAAAGCCCGGCGGGATGATGCGGGCGGGTGCGGGCTCGGTCGGCACGCGCGCCATGATGGCGCGGGGACCGCGCCGATCAACAGCGCCCTGTCGCGACGGCGCCGACGGTGCGCCCCGACCGAGCGCCATGGTCTCGTGCGAATTGCGCATCGGACGGCCGCTACGATGTCCCCGTCACGGAGGAGATCCCCATGAGCAGGTTCGAGTACGAGTTCGTCCGCATCGGCGAAGGCATGCTGGCCGCCAAGAAGGAGGCGAAGCAGACCTACCAGGACGTGGTGCACCAGTACGCGCGCAAGGGTTACCGGCTGGTGCAGATCTTCGCGCCTGGTGTGGGCGCGTACGGCGCGGCCAAGTACTACGAACTGGTGCTCGAACGGCCGATCTGACCGGTTACAGCGTGGTGAGCTGCACCGCGTTGCTGGTCGAGTAGCCGCCGGGGACGTTCGGGTCCTCGACGAACGCCTGCATCGTGAACGTCGCGCCGACGGGCAGGCCGGGCGGCAGGTGTCCGGTGACCGTGGCGGTGCCCGACCCGGGGAACATGCCGGCCAGCAGCAGCGAGAGATTGAGCGGCAGCAGCGGCTCGACCCACAGGATGCACCCGGTGTCGAGCAACTGCAGGCCCTGGCCGGTGCCGAAGAAGATCAGCGCGAACGAACCGCCGGGCCCGCGCGTGACGATCAGGTCGAGCGGCCCGTTGCCGGTCGGGTCGCCGAGCAGCTCGAGTTCGGGCGTGATCAGGAAGCTGTCCGGGCAGCCGAAGCCGTAGGGAAGGATCGTCCCGGCGAAGCGGCTCGACATGACCGCGGCCTTGCCGGCAAGGTGCGTCGCGCCGTCGTCGGATCCGGGTGCGCCGAGCCCCACGTCGGACAGGCCGTCGCCGTCGACGTCGCCGAGCGTCGCGACCGAACTGCCGAGCCGCGCGCCGATCCCCGATCCGGGGAAGCGGAACAACTGGTTGCCCGAGCTGCCGGAGATCAGGAACACGCTGCCGGCCAGCGCCTCGCCGCCGATCGTGTCGTCGGGGGCGCCGATCACGTAGTCGGGAACCGTGTCGCCGTCGACATCGGGGATCATGTCCACCGAGGTGCCGAACGCGCCCGATGGCCGGATGAATCGCCGCAGCAGCGAGCCGTTCTCGCCCGAGCGCACGTCCACGGTGTCGAAGCCGGGTGCGCCCACCGCGACGTCGTCGAAGCCGTCGCCGTTCACGTCGCCGGCGGCCGAGACGGCCCGGCCGAAGCCGCTGCCGAGCCCGAGGCCGGGGAGGTGGTGGATCAGCGAGCCGTCCTCGCCGGAGAAGACGCGCGCGTAGTCGCCCATGCCAGCCCCGACGACCACGTCGTTGACGCCGTCGTCGTCCACGTCGCCCGCGAGCGCGACCGCGTAGCCGAACTGGTCGCCGACCGCGAGGCCGTCGAACTCGAACATCGGCACGCCGTCGAGCCCGCAGTACACGCGCGCGAACCCCGCGGTCTCGCCGGAGAAGGAGGGAGCGCCGACGATCCAGTCGTCCATGTCGTCGTCGTCCACGTCGCCGATGCCGTCGAGCGAGAAGCCGAACGCGGCCCAGCTGTCCTTCGACACCGCCGGCAGTTCGTACATGATCGTGCCGTCGATGCCGCGGAACACGCGCGCACAGCTCTCGCCGGGCGGCGGTGCGCCGGCGGGCGCGCCCACGATCAGGTCGTCGAAGCCGTCGTTGTCCACGTCGCCCGCGCCCGCCACCGCCGAGCCGAACAGGTCGGCCTCGCCGGTGGTGGTGAGCCGCCAGATCAGGCTGCCGTCCGCGCCGGACAGGACGCGCGCGTAGCCCGGCTCCGAGAGGCCGCCCGGAACGGAGGGCGCGCCGACGATCACGTCGGGCACGCCGTCGTCGTTCACGTCGCCGGCGGCGGCCACCGAGGTTCCGAGCGCGTCGGCGTCACGCCGGCCGGCCCACTCCCAGGTCGGGGACTGCGCCGTGAGCGGCGCGGCGAGCAGGAACGACAGCAGGACGGACGCCGGCCAGGTGCGGATCATCGGTGGGGGTCTCGACGGGAGTACGCGCGGAGCGGGACGCGAACCGGCGAGTGTATCGCGTTTCGGGGAACGCGCCTGCGGACCCGCGTGTCCGCTAGTCCTCGGCGAGCAGTTCCTCGACGATCTGTTCCCATTCGGCGCGCTGGTCCAGGAAGGCCTGGCCGGTGGCCGGGCCGCTGAAGCCCGAGTGCACCGCGCGCACGCGGCCGTCGCCGTGCAGGAAGATCGTCGTGGGGAAGGCGCGGATCTTGTCCAGCGCGCCGAAGCTCTCGGTCGCCTTCGTCTTGTTCGAGAGGCCGGCCACGAGCATCGGGTAGGTCGCCGCGTGCCGCTCGGCGTACACGCGCAACCGCTGCGCGTTGTTCTCGAGGATGTCGTCCTTCTCGAACGCGAGCCCGATCACGGAGAGCCCGCGCTCGCGGTAGGACTCGTGCAGGCGCACGACCTCGTCGCTGGCGTCGTTGCAGTTCGGGCACCACGTGCCGAAGCAGTGGATCACGATCGCCTTGCCGGCGAAGGCCGGGTCGTCCAGCGCGCGAGGCGCGCCGTCGATGTCGGGGAACACCAGGTCGGAGAGCGACACGCCCTCCTTCCACACCGCCATCTCGAAGGCGCTGGGCAGCTTGGCGTTCTCGTCGCGCACGGCGGTCCAGGTCTCGTGCCAGGAGTTGCGCGACCAGAAGTCCCCGGCCAGGCTTCCGTCGTCCTGCAGTTCGGCACCGAACAGGAAGGCGTGGCTGCCGTCGAACGTGGACAGGCGCAGCGCGCGCCCCTCCTGCTTGCCGGCCAGCCAGCGGTAGTCGCCCGTGGTGGTCTGGAAGGTGCCGGTGGCCGAGCCGTCGTCAGCCACGTCGAAGATGGCCACGCCGGGGTTCTCCGTCTGCGACCAGGTCACCAGCCAGCGGCCGGTCAGCGGGGTCTCCGGTGTCGTCTGCCCGCCGAAAGGGTGGAACCTCGGGCCGCTCCCCGCGGTGGCGTGGAACTCGAGCCGCGACTCCTTGGTCGTGCCGTCGTCGGTCACGCCGTCGTAGCGCACCCACATGCCGTCGAGGCGGTTTCCGTCCTCGCTGGCGCGCGCCGTGATGGTGGCCCCGTAATGCTGGAAGTCGATCACGAACTCGTCCCCGTCGAAGGTGACGTGGTCCTCCGTTTCGGACTCCGCTCCGTTGTGCAGCACGGCGCGCCAGGCGCCGTCCGCGTACGAGAGATCGAGGCCGAAGGGCATCTCGCCGCCGCGGGGCCGCTCGTCGTCGCCGGGCACGTCCAGCCAGGCGCGCCACGTGCCGGTGGCCAGCGTGGGGGAGTCGGTGGTGCTGTCCATGGACTGGTCTCCGCAGGCGCCGGCCAGCATCGCGACGAGGGCGACGGAAAGGAGGCCCGGGGTGGGGGTTCGTGACGACATGGGGCGGACAACCTAGCACGAAGCGCGAAGGATCCCGGGTCGTGCGACGACCAAGCCCGCGCGGATAGGATGGGCGCTCCGATCCCGCCGACCGACCCACGTGTGTCCGACCCGCCGATGATCCGACTGCCAACTGAAACGATCCGTCACGCGCTCGCCGGCGCAGCCCTCGCTCTACCGCTGGCGCTCTCCGCGTGCAGCGAGGAGGCCGCGGCCGGCGCCGGCGGCGGCTTCGTGTTCCGCATCCCCGTGACTTGGTCGCCCCTCGCGCAGGCCGAGGTGGTCGAGACGGTCGAGTTGGTGGGCGACGTGTACTCCCGCCGCTGGGCCGAGCTGGCCTTCGAGCGCGCGGGGCGCGTGACCGCGGTGAACGTGGACATCGGCGACGAGGTGCACGAGGGCGCCGAGTTGGCGCGGCTGGACGACAGCGTGCTGATCCAGGAGCTGGCCGTCGCGCGCGCGCTGGCCGAGGCGGCGCGCGCCAACCTCGACTTCGCCGAGCGCGAGGCAGCGCGCGGGGAGAAGGTCGGGGTCGACCTCATCAACGCATCCGACATCGACCGCCGCACCTCGGCCGCCGCCGCCGCGCGCGCGAACCACGCGCGGAGCCTGGCCGAGATCGAGCGGATCGGCGCCGTGCTCGCGCAAGGCGTGCTGCTCGCTCCCTTCGACGCGGTCGTGTCGTCGCGCAATGTGACGCTGGGCAGCTACGCCACCGCCGGACGGGCCGGCGCGCTCGGCAGCGCCCCCTTCACGCTGGTGGACATGGTGAACCGCGAGGTGCGCTTGGAGCTGCCGCCCAGCGTGGCCACCGGGCTGAAGGTCGGTGCGCCGGTCACGCTGCGCGCAGACGAGCTGCCCGGCCTGGCCCTCGAGACGCAGCTGCACGAGCTGGTTCCCGCCGCGGACCTCGCCAGCCGCACCTTCGTCGGCGTGGTGCGCCTGGACGGCCTCGACCCGGGACGTCGCCTGATGCCCGGCATGTTCGTGCGCGCGACGTTCGAGCGCACGCGTGTGCAGGGACAGATGGTCGTCCCGACCGATGCGTTGATGGTGGGCGGTGGGGGCTACTCCATCGTCGTCATGGACGACCCGGCGGGCGGCGTGGGCGAGGATGGCATGCCGCCGGCCCCGACGGCCCGGATCGTGCCCGTGAACGTGCTGGCGCACGACCGCGAGCAGGCGGCCATCGCGCCGCTGCAGCCGGGCGCGCTCGCGCCCGACGCGAAGATCGTCGTGACCGGGGCGGACAACGCGTTCCCCGGTGCGCCGCTGGCGCCCGTTGCGCAGAGCACGCTCGGTCCGTCCGGCGCGGGCGTCGGTACGGCGGGCGGCGGAGACGCGCCCTAGGCGCGGCACGCGATGGATCCCGTCCGCTTCGCCGTCAGCCGCCCGTACACCGTCGCGGTGGCGGTGATCCTCGCGCTGCTGTTCAGCCTGCTCGCCTACAACCGCATCCCGGTGCAGCTCAAGCCGACGGTCGAGGCGCCGATCATCAGCGTCAGCACCATCTACCGCGGCGCGGGGCCGATCGAGGTCGAGGAGCAGGTCACGCGCAAGGTCGAGGACCTGCTCCAGAGCGTGGACGGCCTAGACAAGCTGACGAGCAGTTCGGTCGAGGGCATGAGCGTCGTGACGCTGCGCTACGACTGGGGCGTCGACAAGAACCGCGCGGTCGTGGACGTGATCAACAAGCTCTCCGAGTTGGGCGACCTGCCACCCGACTCCGAGAAGCCCACCGTCGCGCTGACCAGCCAGGAAGGTGGCAACGCGGTCATGTGGATCGCGACGCAGAGCCACTACGAGCCCAATCGTGTGCGCCAGATCGTGGCCGACGTGATCGAGCCGCGGCTCGAGCGCGTGGCCGGCGTCGCGGACCTGATGATCGTGGGCGGCGAGGAGCGCGAGATCCGCGTGCTCGTCGATCCCGAGCGGTTGGCCTCGCGCGGCGTCACCTGGGCCGAGATGGCCACGGCGCTGCGCGCCGGCGCGGTGGACCTGCGCGGCGGCACGGTGGAGACGGCCACGCGACAGTGGGTGGTGCGCACCGAGGGCCGCAGTACGGACCCGCAGGCACTGGCCGACATCGTCGTGCGCCGGAGCGGCAACGGCACCGTGCGCGTGGGCGACGTCGCGACCGTCCACGACGACTACCGCGAGACGACTTCGGTCGTGCACAACGAATTCGGCGACATCGTCGCCATCGGCGTGCGCAGCGAGCCCGGCGCGAACGTGGTCACGCTGATCGACGGCGTGGACGAGGTGCTCGCCAGCCTGAACGAGCGCTTCCACGAGCAGGGCCTCGATCTGCAGCTCACGCCCGTCTACCGCGACACCACCTACCTGCGGCAGGCGCTCGACTTCGTGTGGAACAGCCTCGGCCTCGGCGCCTTCCTCGCGGTCTGCGTCCTGCTCGCGTTCCTGCGCAGCGTGCGCAGCGTGCTCGTCGTCGCGCTTTCGATCCCGGTCTCTCTGATCACGGTGTTCCTGGTGATGGACGCGTTCGGGCGCACGCTCAACGTCGTCAGTCTCGCGGGCCTGGCCTTCGCGGCCGGCATGGTCGTCGACAACGCGATCGTCGTGCTGGAGAACACGTTCCGCCACCTGGAGATGGGCAAGGGCGCGCGCGAGGCCGCCGTGGACGCCGGCCGAGAGGTGTGGGGCGGCGTGATGGCCTCGACGCTCACGACCATCGCGGTGTTCGTGCCGGTGCTCGGCATCCAGGAGGAAGCGGGGCAGCTCTTCGCCGACCTCGCGCTGGCCATCTCGGCGGCGGTCGGCCTCTCGCTGCTCGTGTCGCTGACCGTCGTGCCCTGCCTGGCGTCGCTGCTCTACCGCGGTCAGCGCGTGCGTCGGCGTGACACGTCGCTTGCGGACGGCACGGTCGCCTCGGCACACCTCGGGCCTGTCGCGCGCTGGTACGCGCGGCGCGTCGGCAACCTCACCGCGAAGGGGGGCGGGCGCGTCGCGGCGCGTGTCGCGCTGGTCGCCGTGGTCGTGGCCGTCTCGCTGGGCGCGATCGCCATCGTGCCGCCGGCCGGCTACCTGCCCTCGGGCAACGCGAACCTGGTCTTCTTCTTCGGCGCGCCGATCCCGGGCACGCGGCCCGAGGCGCTCATCGACCACCTCGCGCCGCTCGAGGCCTTCATCAACGAGCAACCGGAGACCGAGCGCTACTTCATGGTGGTCGCCACGGGCTTCAACGGCGGCGGCGTGATCCTCAAGGACGAGTACGCGAACGGCCCCGACCTGGACGCGTTCACGATGAAGATGCTGCCGGTGTGCTTCGCGGTCCCCGGCTTCCGCAACATGATCGCGATCCGCAGCAGCCTATTCCGCGACGCGGGCAACGTGTTCGACGTGGAGATCACCGGGCCCGACCTGGACGTGCTCGCGCGGGCCGCGGCCGAGCTGCAGCAGCGCATCGGCGCGCTGCCCTCCGTGCAGCGCGTCACCAGCGACTACGTGCAGGGGCGGCCCGAACTGCGCGTGACCGCCGACCAGCACCTGGCGAGCGAGGCCGGCCTGACCGTGGCGGGCGTGGGCAGCATCGTGGAGACCGCGCTTGCGGGGCGGCGCGTGAGCACATTCAGCGACGGCTCGCGCGACTACGACGTGAACCTGGTCGTGCCGCCCGAGCGCATCAGCAGCCTGGACGACCTGGCGACCCTCCCGGTGGTCACGCCGACCGGCAAGCGCACGACGCTCGGCGCGCTGGCCCGCGTGGTTCCGACCACCGGGCCGCAGAGCGTGAACCGAATCGAGCGCCAGCGCTCGATCATGCTCTCGGTGAATCTGAGCGCGGATGCCGTGCTGCAGGCCGTGCTCGACGACGTGAAGGAGATCGCCGTACCGCCGGTGCTCGCGACGCTGCCGCGCGAGGTGCGCGTGGAGATGGGCGGCTCGGCCGACAAGTTCTCGAGCACGCTCGACTCGCTCACGGACAGCTTCTGGCTGGCGATCCTGATCACCTACCTGCTGCTGGTGGCGCTGTTCCGCTCGTGGGGTTCGCCTTTCGTGATCATGGTGTCGGTTCCGCTCGCGCTCTCGGGCGGGTTGATCGGCATCACGCTCGCGCACTCGCTGTCTGCCGACGCGAGCTTTGACCTGCTCTCGATGCTGGGCTTCGTGATCCTCGCCGGCATCGTGGTGAACAACGCGATCCTCATCATCCACCAGTCCAACAACCTGGTGCTGGACGGGAAGCCGCAGCGCGAGGCGCTGGCCGAGGCCAGCTTGTCGCGGCTGCGCCCGATCCTGATGTCGGTCACGACGACGGTGTTCGGGATGGCTCCCCTGGCGATCGGCGGCAGCTCGGGCGCCGAGCTCTATCAGGGCCTGGCGGCCGTCGTGGTTGGCGGACTGATCCTGAGCACGCTGTTCACGCTGTTCCTGGTTCCCGCGCTGGTCACCCTGGGCTGGGACATCGGCGCCGTTCTGCGGCGCACGCCCGAGGCCCGTTCGGAAGCCGACCCCGCAGTGACCTGACAGGCCTCCGGGTCTGGCTTAGGGTGGTGAACCGATGGGGTGTTCCACTCGACCGGGGGCCTGACCATGCGTGAGCGCGTTTCCATCCTCGTCCTGGGTGCGCTGTGCTTCCTGCTCGCCGCGCCGGCGTCGGCGGACATCATCACCGTCGGCGGCATCGACGGCGACTTCCAGGAGATCGACACGGCCTACGCGGCCGCGCAGGACGGCGACACGATCCTGGTGCGGCTGGGCGTGTACCCGAAGGTCACGATCGGCGGGAACAAGTCCGTCACGATCACCTCGGACTTCCCCGGGTGGGTCCTCATCGAGGGCCGCGTCGTCGTGCTGGGCGTGTCCGAAGGCAAGACGGTGGTGCTCAACGGCCTGCGCGCCACGGGCGAGGTCGGCTCCTTCCCGCCGTACATGGGCTACGGGCTGGCCGTGCTGAACTGCTCGGGCAGGGTGCGCGTGCAGAACTGCGACTTCACCGGCGCGGACGGCGACCCGGACGGCTGGGAGTGGGACGGACTGTTCGACTACGAAGTCACCGGGCACGCGGCGGGCTGGGACGGCGTGCTCGTGCGCGACAGTACCGGGCCGATCAGCTTCAGCCACTGCGATCTCGTCGGCGGCGACGGCACGAACATGGAGTCGTTCCTGATCGACATGTCGGGCTGCGGTTGCGTGGCGGGCGAGCCCGGTGGGAACGGCCTGCGCGTCGAGAACAGCAACGCCGTGACCGTCGCACACAGCACCGCGACGGGCGGACGGGGCAGCACCTCGGACTACGCGGGCGGCCGCGGCGGCGCGGGCGTGTCCGCGCACAACTCGTTCGTGCAGGTCACCGGCGGGCTGTTCGACGGCGGGGACGGCGGCGGCGCCTTCGACTGCTGCACCGGCTTCACCGGCGGACCGGGCGGCCACGGCGTCGACGCCGACGCCGGTTCGGTCGCGTGGACCCTGGAGCCGTCCGGCACGGGCGGGGACGGCGGCTCCGCGCTGCTCGCCGGGCCGGGCCCGGACGGAGTCCTGGTCGGCGGCGCCGGCGCCATCACGAACTTCCCCGGGACCTCGCGCGAGCTGATGGTCTCCACGCCGGTCTACGACGACGGCTCGGTCACTGTGACGCTCAGCGGCAACCCCGGTGACCAGGCACTGGTCTTCCTGAGCAGCGGCACGGGCTTCGCCCAGGTGTCGGGCTTCCAGGGCACCTGGCTGCTGGGCCCGAGCTTCGGCTTCTCGATCGGCGCAATCCCGGGCGGCGGCACGCTGACGCTCGTCGCGCCCGCTCCGCCGCTGGCCGTCGAACACCTGGGCTTCCACCTCCAGGCGCTCGTCGGCGGTGTCGGCGACGCGGCGCTCACCGGCAGCACCGCGCTCGAGCTGGTGGACGCGGCCTTCCGATAGGCTGCGCCCACCGGGCTCCTACGGGATGATGAAGTCCGACGGGTTGCTGAAGCTGCCCTTCACGCCGCCCTCGCCCGTGACGAGCGCCTGCAGCTGGAAGGTCAGGCCCGAGATGATCGGAGGCAGCGGACCGAAGGCCAGCGGCAGCGGCGTGCCCGCCTCGGGGAACAGCTCCACGATGAACAGGTACGGCACCGCCTGGATGATGCCGGCGTAGTTGGCCAGCGAGACGCCGAGCGGCGGGAACAGCGGGTCGTCCAGCCAGACCGTCACGAGCTGCGGTCCCACGGCCGGATCGGTCAGCCACGAGATGGTCAGCGTGCCGCCCGACACCGTGTTGCCGGAGACGGAGGTGTACAGCGCAGGCGTGTAGTTGAAGGCCTCGCAGAGCGTGCCGCTGCCGTTGCTGTTGGTGATGACGATGTCGAGCGCGTCCGGATCCACTTCCGGCAGGCCCGCCGTCACGATGTCCACCGTGGTCGCGGTGACGCCCGTGACCGTGGCCGCCACGCCGCCGATCGTGGCGGCCGTGTCCGGCACCGTCGTCGTCGGGGTGACGTCCACCGTCAGCGTGGTGCCGCCGGTGAGGTTGCCCGCCGCCGGAGCGACGCCCGTGACGCTGATGCCGTCGTAGGTGAAGCCGCCGACCAGCGTGCCCGGACCGTTGTTGCTGGTCACGGTCACGTCCACGTTCGCGCCGGGCGTGCCGGCGGGGAGCGTGCAGACGATCGTGTCGGGCACCGTGATCGAGACGATGCCGGCCACGTTGCCGTCGATGGTCACGACCGTGCTGCCGTCGTCGATGAACAGGCCACCGCTGATCGTGTGCTCCGTGCCGCCGACGGGCGGACCGAAGTTCTTCGTGATCGAGCTCACGTTGGTCTGGTCGTACATGAACGCGCCGGTCAGCACGCCGGTGCCGTTGTCCGAGCTGACCGAGACGTCGACCAGCGTGTTGCTCGGGCCGATCGGCACGTTGACGTTCATCGAGTTGGGCGGCGTGATCGAGTTGATGGTCGCCGCGTTCGCGCCGAACATCACCACGGTGCTGCCGTTGTCGATGAAGTGGTCGCCCGTGATGGTGACCGGCGGGCTGCCCACCGACGGACCCGCGCTGGGCGAGACCGAGGTCACGATCGTGGACTCGTAGGTGAACGCGCTGGTCAGCACGCCGACGCCGTTGTCGCTGCTCACGGTCACGTCCACCGTCGCGCCGCGCGATCCCTGCGGGACGTTCACGACGATCGTGTTCGGCGGCGTGATCGAGACGATCGACGCGGCCAGCGCGCCGAAGGTCACGGTCGTGCTGCCGTTGTCGATGAAGAAGTCACCCGTGATCGTCACCGGCGGGCTGCCGATGGGCGGGCCGCTGGTGGGGGAGATCGAGGTGACGGTCGTGACCTCGTAGCTGAACGCGTCGATCAGCGTGTCGGTGCCGTTGTTGCTGCTGACGGTCACGTCCACGGTGTCGCCGCGCGTGCCGGCCGGCGCGTTCACGACGATCGTGTTCGGCGGCGTGATCGAGACGATCGAGGCGACCAGCGCGTCGAAGGTCACGACGGTGCTGCCGTCGTCGATGAAGAAGTCGCCGGTGATCGTGATCGGCCCGCCGCCGACCGCCGGGCCCGACGTGGGCGAGACGGAGGTGACGACGGTGGTCTCGTAGCTGAAGCCGCCGACCAGCGTGTCGATGCCGTTGTTGCTGCTGACGGTCACGTCCACGGTGGAGCCGCGCGTGCCCATCGGCGCCGTCACGACGATCGTGTTCGGCGGGGTGATCGAGACGATGCCCGCCGTGAGGCCGCCGAAGGTGACCACGGTCGAGCCGTCGTTCAGGAAGTAGTCGCCCGAGATCGTGATGTTCGGGCCGCCCACCGCCGGACCGACGCCCGGGGTGACCGACGTGATCTCGGTGCCCTTGTACTCGTAGGCGTTGGTCAGCGTGTCCGACAGGCCGGTCTGAGTGATGACCACGTCGGCGAAGGCGCCTTGCACGCCCGCGGGCGAGACGCAGTCAACCTGGCCGTCGCTCACGCGCACGATGCTCGTCGCCGGGACGCCGTCGAAGGTGACGGTGATCGTCTTGAACTCGACGAAGTTGGCGCCAGTCAGCGTGATCGCGTCGCCGCCCTTCACCTGCCCGAAGCTCGGGCTCAGCGAGATCAGCGAGGGGCCGGGGCTGGTGCACCACGTGTAGGCCGCGCCCGCGAAACCCGCGACGCTGTCCGTGATCGGCGCGCCGGCCGCCACGAAGGGGTAGGACACCGCGACGCCCGCGCCGAGCAGGCCGGTGTTCGGCCGCGTCAGCTTGGCGGACTGCACCCAGCTCGCGGCGGGCTTGCCGAAGCGGTAGGCCGCGCCCGCGCCGGAGTTCTCGCCCCAGGCGCCGACCAACACGTCCTCGCCCTCGATGTCGACGGCCGTGCCGAAGAAGTCGTCGGCGGCGTCGTCGCTCGCGAGCAGCTTCTGCTCCTCGTTCCAGGTGCCGGCGGTGCGGCGGAAGACGTAGGCCGAGCCCGAGTCCGTGCCGCCGTCGTCGTTCTGGTAGGCGCCGATCACGAGGACGTCGCCGCTGACCGAGACCGAGTAGCCGAACTCGTCGCTCGCGGCCGCGTCGGAGGCGGTCAGCTTCTGTTCCTGGTTCCAGTTGGAGCCGCTGCGGCGGAACACGTACACCGCGCCGCCGCCGGTCTTGCCGGGTGCGCCGACGACGAGCACGTCGCCGTCGAGGTGCACGGCGTGGCCGAAGCCGTCGCCGCTCGCTGCGTCCGAGGCCGTAACCTTGTCCTGCTCTGTCCAGTTGCCGCCGCTCTCGGTGAAGACGTAGGCCGAGCCGGTGCCGTTGAAGCGGGCGCCGGGGCCGGAGGGCTCGTCGCCGCGCGCGCCGACGGCCGCCCGCGTGCCGCTGACCGAGACGGAGAAGCCGAACTGGTCGAGGGTCTGGCCGTCGCCCGAGGTGAAGGTGTCCTCCTGCGACCAGGTCACGCCGGTGCGGCGGAACACGAAGACGTCGCCGGGACCCGAGGCGGGGCCGAAGGGATCGAAGGGGTCGGGCGCGCCCGAGACGATCACGTCGCCGTCGATCGAGACGCCGGCGCCGAACCAGTCCTGCGGGCCGGTGCCCGAGCCGGTGAGCTTCTGCTCCTGGCTCCAGCCGCCCGCGCCGCGCCGGAACGCGTAGGCCGCGCCCGTGCTGCTGTCGTCGCTGCGCGCGCCGGTGACGAGCGTGTCGCCGGAGAGGGAGATCGACCCGCCGAGCTGGTCGCCGAAGGCGGCGTCGCTGGCGGTGAGTTCGTCCTCGAAGGTCTGCGCCGCGGCCGGGGAGAGGCCGACGAAGAGGGCGCACAGGAAGGCGAGGGCGAGGGAGGAGAGACGGGTGCTACGAAGGGCGGTCACGAGCGGACTCCTGGTGTCGATCCTGGTGCTGCGCGCGGAGGGACCTTTCCCGAGAAAGGCGGGCGAGCCGGAGGAGTATATCCCCCGTTCCGGAATCCGTCGCGGGGCCGATTCGGGCCACGCAGCGGCCTGCGCGCCCCGTTTCGTGGGCCGCTCGGCGGCGGTATCATCTCTCCCCCTCGCCATCGGCAGATATGCCGCCGCGGGGCCCGGATCGCCATTCCCCTCACGGGATCGCCGAATGTTCGACGTCGACGACCAGACGGCGCCGCGGATCAGGCAGCTCTCGATCTTCCTCGAGAACCGGTTGGGCGCGCTGCTGCCGATCACGCGCATCCTCGAGAGCCACGACATCCACGTCTGCGCGATCGACATCCGCGACGGCACCGACTACGCGGTGGTGCGCCTCGTCGTGGACCGCCCGACGTTGGCCGAGGCCTCGCTCAGTGCCGAGGGCTACAAGGTCTTCCTCACGGACCTGCTGGGCGTGGCCATGCCGCACGGACGCGGGATCGGCATCCGCAAGATCCTGACCGCGCTGCTGATGGCCGAGCTGAACGTGCACTACGTCTACGCGGTCGTGACCCACAGCCGGACCCACGACGTGGTCGCAGTGCACGTCGAGGACATGGACCGCGCCGCCGAGATGGTCAAGCAGCACGGCCTCGGCCTGATCAGCCAGGACGACCTGCCCTAGAGCGACCATGGCCAAGCGTGCGACGTCGCTCCTGCGGGAGCTGGAAGGGCTCAGGTATGCGTTCGGCGGCGACGCCGCGAAGCCGAAGCTTGCGCTCCTGTCGAGCCTGCGGCGCGCGCGCTTCTCGCGTGCCGCCGACCTGCTGCAGCTGCACGAGCTCCTGTGCTTCATGCGTGCCTACGCCGACGACGCGGCCGTGCTGGCGCGGGTCGAGGAGTTGCTGGCGGGCTTCGATCGACGCAGCGACCTGCGCGCCTTCGCCGAGGACCTCGCGGACAGCGGCGTCGCCGGCACGCCCACCGACTACCGGTTCTACGCGCCGACCGCGCGCTGGCTCGCGCGACGCTGGGGCGACCGCCTGCACATCGACTGGGACGACTTCGAGAACGCGGCGCAGCTCGACGAGCTGATCCACCACTTCGCGCTGTGGGCCGAGACGCCCGGGCTGGACGAGTCGGGGATGGGCGCGCGCGAGTGGTTCGAGCGCATGGCGGGGCCGGACGAGACCGACGCGGCCTTCCTGGTGCGCAGCTTCGACGGGCTCGACGTGGCGGAGTCCGTCCGCGTCCACATGTACGAGCAGCTCGACCCGCCGATGCGCCTGGACGCCGGGCCCGACACGCCCAGCCGCACGCGCGCGCGGTTCGCGGGCAGCCCCGTGACCTTCCAGACGGGGCCGCTGAACACGTCGCGGCCGAAGCTGCCCGATGCGATCCGCGCTACGCCGAAGGCCGTGCGCGTGGTCCCGCCGCGCGAGGCGAAGCGGCTGGTGGAGATGACGCGCGAGGCGATGGTCACGCGCAGCCGCGACCTGGACGTGTTCATGTTCGGCGACGCGCGCGACGTGCGTCTGGTCGACTGGGGCGACGGGCTGCAGTTCGCGGCGTTCTGCGCCGCGCCCGACCGGCGTCTGCTGCTCGAGTCGGTCTACGGAATGCTCACGCTGAAGAACGGCGTGCCGATGGGCTACGTGCTGATCTCGGCGCTCTTCGGCAGCAGCGAGATCGCCTACAACGTCTTCGAGACGTTCCGCGGCGGCGAGGCCGGCCCGGTGTACGGCGCCGTGCTCGCGACCGCGCACCACCTGTTCGGCAGCGACACCTTCACCATCTACCCGTACCAGCTCGGCGGCGAGAACAACATGGAGGCGTTGTCGTCGGGGGCGTGGTGGTTCTACCAGAAGCTCGGCTTCCGCCCGCGCAACGCCGACGTGCTGCGGCTGATGCGGCGCGAGCTGGCCACGATGAAGAAGCGACCGAAGCATCGCTCGAGCATCCCGACGCTGCGCAAGCTCGCGGAGCACAACGTCTACTACGAGATGGGCTCGTCTCGCGACGACGTGATCGGCGAACTTCCGGTCGGCAGGGTGGGCGAGGCCGTGACCGACATGGTGGCGGAGCGCTTCGGCAGCGACCGGCGCCGCGCGACGCGCGAGCTGACCGCGGAGGCGCGCACGCTGCTGGGCATCCGCTCGTTGCGCGGCTGGGATCCGGGCGAACGCCTGATGCTGCAGCGCTGGGCGCCGCTGATTGCGGTGCTGCCCGGCGTGGATCGCTGGAGCGCGGCCGACAGGAAGGCGCTGGTCGGCGTCGTGCGCGCCAAGGGCGGTCGTCGCGAGTCGGACTTCGTGCGTCGGTTCGATGCGCACCGCAAGCTGCGGCGCGCCGTCGTCAAGCTCGCCCGCGAGGGCTGAACGGCGACGCCGCTACGCGCCGTCGAGCGACGGTGACTTCGGCTGGCTGAGCAGCGCGGGGTCGATGTCCGTGTCGGTGAGCGCGTGCAGGAACGCCTCGAGCTCGTCCATCTCCGTCTCGCTCAACCCGAGCGGCACCAGCGTCAGCTCGAAGTGATTGCGGATCGGGTCGAAGGCGTTCTCGAAGGTGGAGTAGTGGTGCAGCACGTCGCGCAGCGTGGCGAACTGCCCCTGGTGCATGAACGGTGGCGTCACGCCCACGTTGCGCAATGAGGGCGTCTTGAACTGCCCGTAGTTGTCGACGCGCGGCTTGGTGTAGTCGAGCTTGAGGTGGGCGGCCTGGCCGGTGTCGTCGCTGAAAGCGCCCAGCCCGTTGAAGGGGTCCTCCAGCAGGCGGCGCACGCCTTCCTGCCGGCCGGGGTCCTCGCCCAGCTTGGCGGTCAGCGGCGGCACGCGCGTGGAGTGGAACTCCTGGTCCGTGAAGTTCGGGCCGCTGTGGCAGAGGTGGCAGTTGGCGTTCCCCATGAAGCTCTTGAGACCGCGTTGCGCGGTGGGCGAGAGGGCGGCGAGCTTCTCGGCGTCGTCCTCGACAAGGCCTTCGACGAAGACGTCGAACGGCGCGCGGTCGCTGGTGAGCTGCGCGACGAAGGCGGCGATGGACTTGCCCACGTTGACGAAAGCGACGTCGACGCCCTCGGCATCGCCGGCCGGCGGCAGCGGGCCGAACACCTCGCCGTAGGCGCGCGCGAGGAGCGGGTCGTTCCGGATCGTCGCGAGGACGATCTGCCGGTCGATGCCGTGCTCGCGCGCGTCCTCGAGCGGTTGCAGCGCCTGGCTCCACAGGCTGTCGGCACGGCCGTCCCAGAAGAAGTAGCGGTTGTGGCCGAGGTTCCACAGGCCGGGCGAGTGGCGCTCCATGTCGTCGATGCCGCGTCCGAGTTGCTGGCCGTCGGTGAAGGCCAGGTCCGGCAGGTGGCAGGTGACGCAGCCGACCGAGTCGTCGGCCGACAGGCTCAAGTCGTAGAAGAGGAACTGTCCGAGGCGCGCGGCGGCTGGGTCGGCCGCGAACGCGTTGGTGGGGTCGGGCGGCGCGGGCAGCAGCGGCGAGGCGCGCAGGATGCGGCTCAATTCCGCATCGCTGAACTCGACCGCGGCGCGGCCGGCGGCGGTGGCCGGCGGGGCGGTGATCTCGGTCTCGATCACGGCCTTCGCGAAGGCGCGTTCCGCGCGCACGTTGACGATCAGGTCCCAGCGCCCGGACATGTGGAAGAGCATGCCCTTCACGAGGAAGTCGCCGTCGCCGATCGACTCGATCAACGGCACGCGGTTCATGCCGTGGCCGTGTTCGGGCATCAGCGCGCTCACGTCCAGCGTGGCGGTGGCGTCGGGTACGTCCGGGGTCTCGGCGCGGGCGACGAGGACGCGCAACGTGAAGCTCTCGTTGTGCGGGATCGGGTGGGGCGTGGTGCCCCAGCTCAGCACGAACTTGCCGTCGAAGCTCTCGTTGCGTTGCGTCAGCGCCGGCGGCCCGGCGTCGACCACTTCGGCGGCGGGCTCGGCGGCCGGCTCCGCGGTGCCGGCGTCCGGGATGGCGGCGCCGTCCTTGCCGTCTCCCGGCGCGCTGTCGCCGCATGCAGGGGCCAGCAGCAGCGCGAGAAGCATCGGAGCGATCGATCGGAGCGGGGTGTCGGGGAGCATGCCGCGGATTGTAGACACTGGCGTGTCGTCCGTGCGGGCCGGGGTCGCGGGGCTATGATCGCGCGATGCTCGTCCTGTTCGACATCGACGGAACGCTGCTGCTCTCGCGCCACGCCGGCCGGGACTGCTTCCACGCGGCGGCGCGCGAGCTGTTCGGCACCGACTTCCAGCAGGACGACCGGCTCTTCCCGGGCGGCCTCGACCCCTTCATCTGGCGCGAGCTGTGCGCGCGCCACGACATCCACGACGGCGAAACGCAGCCTGAGGCATTCCGGGCGACCTACCTGCGGCTGCTGGGCGAGCGGCTCTCGGGCGAGGGCACGGCCGACGCCCTGCCCGGCGTGATCGAGCTGCTCGACGTGCTCGCCGATCTCGAGCACGTGACGCTCGGACTGCTGACCGGCAACTTCCCCGAATCGGGGCGCATCAAGCTGCGGGCGGCGGGAGTCGATCCGGAGCGATTCGTCGCCGGCGCGTTCGGCGACGACGGTCCCGACCGGCGCGCGCTGCTGGCCGTGGCGGTCGAACGCGCGGCGCAGGCGACGGGCCGGGAGCTGCGTGGCGACGACGTGGTCCTCATCGGCGACACGCCCCTGGACGTGGACTGCGCGCTGGCGCATGGCGTGCGTTGTCTCGCCGTGGCCACGGGCATGCATCCGGCCGAGGACCTCGTCCAGGCCGGTGCGCACCTCGTCCTGGACGATCTCGCGGACACGCAGGCCGTGCTCGCCTGGCTCGACGGCCGGGCCGCCCGCGCGCCTGCGCGCGATCCATGACCGTCGGCGAGATCCTGTTCCTGCTGCTCGTCGTGCCCGCCAGTGCCATCTGGTGCTGCGCGACGGCGGTGGCGTTTCGCGTGCGGCGCGCGATTCCCGAGCTGCGAAACCTGGACGCGCCGGCGCCCGAGGCCTGGCCGCGCGTGTCGGTGATCGTCCCCGCGCGCGACGAGGCGCTGGACGTCGAGGTCGCCGCGCGCTCGCGCCTGGCCACCGACTATCCGGACTTCGAGCTGGTGCTCGTGGACGATCGCTCGCGCGACGGGACCGGCGAGATCATCGATCGTCTCGCCGCCTCGGATGCGCGCGTCGCTGCCGTGCACGTGACCGAGTTGCCCGAGGGCTGGCTCGGCAAGGTCTGGGCCATGCACAAGGGACTCGGCGTCGCGAGCGGCGAGTGGGTGCTGTTCACCGACGCCGACGTGCACCTCTCACCCGATGCCCTGCGGCGCGCCATCGCCTGGTGCGAGAGCCGGGAGCTCGACCACCTCGCCGCATTGCCCCAACTGCCGCAGGGCGGCTGGTTGCTGGACGCTGCCTTCGCTGCCTTCGGTCGCGTGTTCTCGCTGGGAACGCGCATGTGGCAGGTGGGCAACCCGAACAGCAAGACGGCCGTCGGCGTCGGGGCCTTCAATCTCGTGCGGCGTTCGGCGCTCGATCGCATCGGCGGGCTGAAGCACCTGCAACTCGATGTGGCGGACGACGTGATGCTGGCCGTGTTGCTCAAGCGCTCGGGCGCGCGCGCCGGTGTCGTGAACGGCCGCGAGACCGTCACGCTGCACTGGTACCGCTCCCTCGGAGAGATGATGCACGGCCTCGAGAAGGGCCTGTTCGCCTACGCCGGGCGCTGCCAGATGTGGCGCATGCTCGCCGCCGGCACGCTCGGCCTGCTGTTCGAGTCCGCGCCCTGGCTGGCGCTGTTCGTGCCGCACGGCATGGCCTGGCTGCACGTCCTGGGCGGCCTTGCGCTGATCTCGGCCGTGATCGCGCACATCCTCACCGAGCGCTGGATGGGCCGCTCCCCCCGTTCCGTGCTCACGATGCCGCTGGGCGCCCTGATCCTCTTCACCCTGTTCGTGCGCACCGGCTGGGTCGGCTGGCGCCGAGGCGGCGTTCTCTGGCGCGGCACGCTCTACCCCTCAGCCCTCCTCCGAGAGCACATGGCCCGCGAGGGGCGCTGACCTTTCCCGGGCGGGCGTGAGACAGCCGTCAGCTCCGTGCGGACGAATCCGGGCGGCCGTCGCGAACCTCCATCCCGAACCTCCATCCCGAACCCCTCGGGAGTTACCACATTGTGGTAACTCCCGAGGGGTTTGGACGACGGGTAGTTGATGAGTGGCGCCTGTCCACGACGACCGAGGGAGCGCACTTCGACGTGTCCTCTCGGTGGTGCGTTCGAGCAGCTTGTGCTTCTCGCAGTCGTTCGACTGGGTGAGCGTGCCTGCAGTTCGTCGATCCTGATCGAGATCGGTGGGCGAACGGACCGGCGGGTCAGCCTGCGTGCCGTGTACACGACAGTGGCCCGCCTGCTGAAGAGAGGAATGTTGGAGCGCCGGGTTGGACAGCCCGATTGGGCGAGTTCGGTTCGAGCACGGTACAGCTTGCGCATCACGGTGTACGGACGGCGTGCTCTTCGCTTGGCGCTTCGCGGGTCCGACCGGATGCGAATGGGACTGCCTGGTCTGGGGAAGCCGGAACGGGTGCCGGGTGATTCGGCATCATGGGCATATGGGCGCTTCGGATGAGGTTGCGTGGCGGCACATGAGTGTGGCGACCAACGGTGTCCGGTTGCATGTGGTGCAGGCGGGGCCGGAGGAGGGGCCGCTGGTGTTGTTGTTGCACGGCTTCCCGGAGGGGTGGCGGTGTTGGCGCCGGCAGATCGGTGCGTTGGCGGAGCGGGGATGGCGCGTGTGGGCGCCCGATCAGCGTGGGTATGGGGAGAGCGATCGGCCCGGCAGCGTGGCCGGCTACCGGCTCGGGCAGATCGGGGCTGATGCGATCGGGTTGATCGAGGCGGCGGGGGTGGAGCGGGCGCACGTGGTGGGGCACGACTGGGGCGGCGCCGTCGCGTGGTGGCTGGCGGCCCATCACCCCGAGCGGGTGGAGCGGCTCGTGGTGCTGAACTGCCCGCACCCGGCGGTGATGCAGCGGGCCGTCATGCGCAACCCGAGGCAGATGCTGAAGAGCTGGTACATCCTGTTCTTCCAACTGCCGTGGCTGCCCGAGTGGATGGCGCGCGTGCGTGACCATGGGCTGCTGACGTGGGGTCTGCGCAGCAGCAGCCGACCGGGGACCTTCGGTGAGACGGCGTTGGAGGAGTACCGGACGGAGTGGTCACGTCCGGGCGCGCTCCGCGCGATGATCCACTGGTATCGCGCGATGCGCCGCCCTCCGTCGATTCCTGACGCGAAGATCCGGCCGCCCTCGCTCCTGATCTGGGGCTGCCGCGATCGCGCCTTGGGCCGCGAGTTGGCCGCGCCGAGCATCGCAACGTGCGTGGACGGGCGGCTGGAGGAGATCGAGAACGCGACGCACTGGGTGCAACACGAGGAAGCGCAGCGCGTCACCGCCTTGATCGACGCGCACCTTCGGTGCAAGCGACCGGATGATCCGAACTGACGTGATGACGTCAGCACACCGGCGCGAGTCGCAAGGCGCCGACGAACTGCAACGACACGCCGCGCGAACGGCGGATAGAATCCCACGCCATGAGTCGCCGTCGCCGACGCACGTTGTGGAAGAGCTTGAAGCCTCCGGTCGAGGTCGACAGTCCGTGCACCGGGAGTTGCACGCTCGACAACGAGGGCTTGTGCGCGCGTTGCGGTCGCACCATCGCGGAGATCGCCCGCTGGATGGACGCCAGCAACGAGGAGAAGGCCGAGATCGCGCGCGCCGCGCACGGCCGGCGCCACGGCGCCGCCTAGGCTTCGCCCCGCAACCGCTCGGCGAGGCGGCTGTGCCGGTAGCCTGAGCCCTCGGCCGCCGCCGCGGTGGAGAGCGCGCGCCACTGCCCGACCGCGACGAGCACCTGCCGCGCGCGCGTGAACGCGGTGTAGACGAGGTTCCGGCGCAGCATCACGAAGTGCGCAGAGACCAGCGGCAGCACGACCGCGGGAAACTCGCTGCCCTGGCTCTTGTGGCACGTGATCGCGAAGGCCGGCTCGAGCTGGTCGAGCGCGTCGAAGCCGTACTCGACGCGGCGGCCCTCGAAGTCGACCACGGCCGTGCCTGCCTCGGCGTTCACGGTCACCAGCAGGCCCACATCGCCGTTGAACACGTTCAGGTCGTAGTTGTTGCGCACCTGCATCACCTTGTCGCCGCGCCGGAACAACCGACCGAAGCGGTTGATCTCCGGACGGTCCGGTGCGGGCGGGTTGAGCGCCTCGCGCAAGGCCTCGTTCAGCGCGGTGGTCCCGAGCGGCCCCCCGTGCATCGGCGTGAGCACCTGCACGTCGCGCAACGGGTGCAGCCCGAAGCGCTGGGGAATGCGCTCGACCACCATCGCGCGGATCGCCTCGAGGGCCGCGCCCGGATCGTCGCGCTCGACGAAGAAGGCCTGGCCGTCGGGCCCCTCGTCGAAGGCCGGCACCTCGCCCGCGTTGAGCTCGTGCGCGACGCGCACGATCCCGCTGTGCTCGGCCTGCCGGAAGATGGTCGAGAGGCGCGCGACCGGCACCACGCCGCTGTCGATGAACGCGCGCAGCACCTCGCCAGGGCCTACCGACGGCAACTGGTCCACGTCGCCCACCAGCACCAGGCCCGCGCCCGGCGGCAAGGCCTGCACGACCGTCGCCATGAGCGAGATGTCGACCATCGAGGTCTCGTCGACGATCAGCACGTCCTGCTCGATCGGCTCGGTGCGCTCGCGCCGGAAGCCGCTGCCGGTGGGGAGGATGCCGAGCAGACGGTGCAGCGTGGACGCCTCGCGCCCGGTGGTCTCCGAGAGACGCCGCGCCGCGCGCCCGGTCGGCGCCGCCAGCGCCGCGCGCTTGCCGGCGTCGCGCAGCACGTCCAGCAGGCAGCGGATGATGGTCGTCTTGCCGACGCCCGGCCCGCCGGTGATGACCGACACGCGCGCGCCCAGCGCGACCGCCAACGCGCGCCGCTGGTCGTCCGACAACTCGACGCCGGACGACATCTCGGAGGCCTGCACGGCGACCTCGGGCGAGACGTCCACCAGCGGCCCCTGGTGCGCGAGCGCCGCGCGCAACGCGCTCGCCACGGTGCGCTCGTCCTCCAGCAGCTCGGGTCGGTAGACCAGCCCGTCCTCGATCAGCTCGCCCGCCTGCAACGTCTCGACCAACACCCCCTCGGCGCGCATCTCGTCCACGCCGAGGAACGCCGCGCCCTGCTCGACCATCAGTTCGGCGGGCAGGCCGACGTGTCCGTCGAGCGCGGCCTGCCCGAGCATGTAGCGCAGCCCGGCGGAGACGCGGTCAGCCGAGTCGGGCTCGTGACCGAGATGGCGCGCGACGGTGTCGGCCAGCTTGAAGCCGATGCCGGCCACCTCGTCGGCCATGCGCCAGGGGTTCGCGCGCACGACCTCGACCGTGCGCTCGCCGTACGCGCGCCAGACGCGCTGGCTCTGCCCCGGCCCGAGACCGTGCTCCTGCAGGAACACGATCGCCGCGCTGGAGGCCTTCTGCTCCTCGAGCTGCGCGAGGATCGTGTCGGCCTTCTTGCGCGAGACGACGCTGGCCAGCAGATCGGGGTCGCGTTCGAGGCGCGCGAGCACGTCGTTGCCGAGCGCATCCACGATCTTCTCGGCCGTCTTCGGACCGACACCCTTGATGCGCCCGCCGCCGAGGAACTTGATCAGGCCGGTGCGCCCCGCGGGCAGGCGCAACTCGCAGCGCGTCACGTCGAGCTGGCGGCCGTAGCTGGGGTGTTCCGACCAGCGGCCGCCGAGCGCCAGCGTGTCACCGGTCTCGACGCCCGGCATCACGCCGACCGCGGTCACGGGCAGCTTGCGCCCCTCGACCTCGATGCGCGCGACCGTGTAGCCGTTGTCCTCGTTGCGGAACGTGATCGAGAGCAGCGTGCCGTGCACGACCGCATCGCCGGTCTCGCCGTCCGCTCCGGCCTTGAACGCGAGCTTCCCGCTCACAGCCGATGGGGGCTCGGCGGCGCGCGCAGCGGGATGCTCTCGTCGGCGATGACCGAGTCGAGCACGTCCAGGATGCGCTGCTTGTCCTTGGGCAGGTTGCCGGCGAGTGGCAGGCTGTTGCTCGCGTGGTTGCTGCGGAAGATCGCGCGCGTGGGTTCCATGTGCGCGACCATCGTGCGCAACTCGGCCAGCGCCTCGCGCGGCCCCGGCAGCACCATCTCGCCGCGCTCGACCGCGTCGTGGATCGGCGTGCCCGGCACCGGCACCAGCGTCAGCGCCGAGACGTAGTGCGGATCCATCGCGGTGACCAGCTCGCCCGACGCGCGCGCGTGTTCCTGGGACAAGTCGGTGCCGCCCACGCCCAGCAGGAAGATCGTCGACAGCTTCGCGCCGGCGTCGATCACGCGGCGCGCGCCGTCCACGACCTGCTCCGGCGTGACGCCCTTGGCGATGCGCTCCATCACCACCGGGTGGCCGGTCTCCGGACCCAGGTAGTGCAGCGGCAGCCCGGCCTCCTTCAACTCGGCCAACTCGGCGACCGACTTCTTCAGCAGTGCCTGCGGGCTGGCGTAGGTGGAGGCGCGCTGGAAGTTCGGGAAATGCGCCTTGCAGTCCTCGAGGATCTCGAGCAGGCGCGAGGTGCGCATGATCAGGGCGTCCCCGTCAGCCAGGAAGACGCGGCGCACGTTCTCGGCCCCGTGGAAGGACTGCGCCAGGGCCATGTCCTCGAGCAGGTCTTCCCGGCTGCGCTGGCGAAAGCGCTTGTCGATGTACATCGCGCAGTAGCCGCAGCGGTTGTAGCTGCAGCCGATCGTGGCCTGCAGGATCAGGCTGTGGCCCTCGCTGGGAGGACGGTAGACGGTGCCTTCGTAGCGCATGGGCTGCCAGGATAGCGTGCCCGACCGCCGGGATCCGTCTGGCTCCTATCAGCGGCAGGAAGCGTCCGTATAATCCCGCCCCATGATCCTGCCCCGCCTCGCCCTGCTCGCTTTCCTGGCCCTGCTCGCTCCCGCGACGTCCCTCGCCGCGGTGGAGGACGAGGCGGCCCCCGCCGGCCCGCCCCGCTACCTGCCCTCGCTGCACCTCAGCTCGTTCGCGACGCTGCTGGCCGGGCGGCTGGACGACGACGGCACGCTGGACAGCGGCGCCGGCGTGCTGCGGCTGCGCAACGGGGCTGGAGAGCCGCTGGCGCTGCTCAACATGGCCTACGGCAAGCAGACGAACCTCTGGGGCCGGTTCACCGTCGACCTGGGCGACGTGGACGTGAAGGGGCGCGCGCTGGGCGCGTCACGCACGCGCGACGGCGACACCCGCCTGGTCTGCATGCTGCAGTTGACCCTGTCCAACACGAGCCGCGAGCCGCAGGAGGTGGCGCTGCAAGGCCTGCTGTCTGCGGGCGGTGACGATGTCCCGCTGGCGCGGCCGCGACCCTCGCTGCCTTTCGACGCCGGCACGGTCTACGCGCACGAGGGACAGTTGGTCACGCGCGACGGGGCGGCGCTCCTGCAGTGGACCGGCCCCGAGCCGGAGGTGAGCATCGCGGGAGCGGTTGCCGGACCGGACGACACGGCCGCCACGCTGGACTGGTCCTTCACGATGGACGCGCGCAGCACGCGCTACATCGAGGTGATGCTCGTCGGCCCGCCGGCCGGCGCCACCGTCGGCGAGGAGAGCTACCGTGCGCTCCTGGCGGGCCTGGCCTTCGACCTGGTGGCCGAGGGGCTCGACTGGCAGTCGATGTACCGCGGTCGCTTCGCCAACTTCGAAGGCGGCAGCGAGCAGATGCGCAAGGCGATGATGCTCTCCGTGCACACGCTGCGCATGCTCGGCGTCGCCAACTCGAACGTGGAGACCATCACCGAGAAGCCCTTCGGCCATCTCAGCGCCGACGAGGGGATGAAAGCAGAGGCCCTGGGCGTCTTCTCCGAGTGGGGCCTGGGAGGGTACGCCGAGCCCGACATCCTGGCCATGGTGCGGGGTGTCTCCGACGTGGCCGCGGGCCTCGACCCCGACCGGCGGCTGGTGATCGTGCACGGCCTGGTGCGGGCCTCGCGCATCTCGGCGGACGAGGAGATGCCCGCGCTGCTCGCGGCGGCCATCCGCGAACTCGTCACCGAGCCGACCACGGTGCAGCCGTGGCTCGACCCGCACGAGGTAACCACCGACCTGGAGCAGATGCTCGCGCGCGACGCGATGTTCAGTGGACAGGACGACGGGTACGAGCTGCCCGAGCTGTCCTGGGCGCCCGAGCCGGCGGAGCCCGTGGCGAAGCTCATGGCGTCCATGCGACGGGCCCTCTCGCAGAACCGCACCCAGGACGCCTGGGACCTTTACGAGCAGATCCTGGCCACGACCGACATGCGCGGCATCGGGGGGATGGCCGGCGACGGTTCGATCGACGGGCGCTTCGCCCTGGGGTTCATGGCGCTCACGCGCGCGATGCTCGTGGACGACCGCGGCGACGACGTGATCTTCTTCCCCCACATCGTGCCCGAGCTGGTCCCGGCCCTGGGGCAGCTCCACCTGCCGCTGATCCCGACGCGCTTCGGCCTGATCGACGCCAGCCTGTTCTGGGTCGGCCGGAGCAAGACCAAGCTCGCCGCGCAGATCTTCGACCGCGGCATGCTCATCCCCGGCCGCGTGCTGCTGAAGCTGCCCGCCGGCCTGTCGGCGCGCGCGCTGCAAGGCGTGTTCGGCGGCGAGGCCGAGCTGCTCAAGGGCGGCGCGATCGAGTGTCGCCCGGGGCGGGCGGCGCGCGGCGTGCGCTTCAACATCCCCTTGCGACGCGACTGAGTCGCCAGGGGTCGAGCATGAAGCCGGGCCGTGGCGACGACTTCGACGTGCGGCTGCTCGACGGCCGGCGCGAGACCCTGAGCTACCGCGTCGCGGCGGGCGAGGAGCGGCTGCGACTCGACCAGTTCCTCGCCAAGCGGCTGTCGTGGCGGTCGCGCAGCAGCGTGCGCGCCCTGCTCGACGAGGGCCTGGTCTCGCTCAGCGGTCGCAGCCCGCGCGCCTCGCGCCGCGTCGCGGTCGGCGACATCGTCACCGTGCGCCTGCCGAAGCCGGTGCGCGACGACCTGTACGAGAAGTCCGCGGGCGCGTCGCACGACTTCGAGCGCCTGTTCGAGGACGGCCAGCTGGTCGCGATCGACAAGCCGCCGAACATGCCCGTGCACCCCTCGGGGCGGCTGCTGCACCACACCGTGATCACGGCGCTGCACCGCGAGTACCGCGACTTCGACGATCCGGCGCGGGACGTGATCCCGCGGCTGTGCCATCGGCTCGACCTGGAGACCAGCGGCGTGCTGCTGGTGGCCAAGACGCGCACGGCGCTCACCTTCGTCCAGCAGCAGTTCGAGAAGCGCACCGTGACCAAGGAGTACCTGGCGCTCGTGCACGGCGCGGTGGAGGGCGAGGCGGGGGAGATCGACCTGCCGCTCGGGCCGGGGCACGCCGGCCACGCGCGGCCGATGCACGCGGTGCGCCACGACATCGGTCTGCCGAGCCGCACGCGCTGGACGGTGCGCCAGCGCTGGCAGGAGTACACGCTGTGCCACGTGGAGCTCCTGACCGGGCGCCACCACCAGATCCGCGTGCACTTCTCCGCCATCGGACACCCGGTCGTGGGCGACAAGCTCTACGGCCACGACGAGACGATCTTCCTGCGCCACGGCGACCGCACGATGACCGCCCGCGATCGCGAACTGCTCGAGCTGCCGCGGCAGGCCCTGCACAGCCACGCGCTGGGCTTCGATCACCCCCAGTCGGGCCGGCTGCGCGTGGAGTCGCCGTGGCCCGCGGACCTGGCGGTCTTCTGCTCTTCCCTGGCCTGACGGGGCGCGAGCCGGCCCCACGCGGCAGGCCAGCGTCGGGGTCTTGGCGAGCGGGCGTCCGTCGTCCTAGAGTGTTGCCATGAGCGCCTCACGACACCCGATCCCGAACGGCGTACGCGCCATCGCCCGGCGCATGCGGAGGTCGTTGCTGGCCCCGTTGGCGCTGCTCGCCCTGCTGCCCGCGACGGCCCTGCCGCCGGCTCCGGTCGCCGGCGGGTCAGGCTTCGCGCGGTTCCTCGAGAAGCAGACCAAGGCCGCGCAGATGGCCATGCGCAAGAAGGACCACGCCGCCGCCAACACGGCCTGGCTCAGCGTGCTGGAGCTGGACGCCAGCAGCATCGTGGCGTTGACCGGCCTGGCCGACATCGCGAACGCGAAGGAGGATGTCGACGCAGAGGTCTTCTGGCGCACCGAGCTGAACGACGTGCTCCAACTCGCGATCGCTGCCGGCGACCGCAAGTCGGAGAACGCCCTGCGCAAGTCCGCCGAGCGCCTCGCGAACATCGATCCCTTCGCCGGGCAGGCCGAGGAACTCCTGGCGGCCTACGGCGCGGCGCAGCGGGCGCTGGCCGAGGCCTACCTCACCGACCAGATGTACGCCAACGCGCTGGTCGCGATGCAGCGGCATTTGCGGTTGCTGCCGCGGGGCAGCGCGGGCGCCGAGGAGGCGCAAGCGAAGATCCGCGAAGTGCTGCGTGATGCGCCCGACGTGGTGGCGCGCAACTTCGGCGGCGGTGTCGTGATGGAGCCGCGCGACGAGGAGTGGATCGCCGACCACGACAAGAAGACCGGCAAGTGGAGCCGCGCGGCAAAGTGGGAAACGCCGCACTACCGCATCAAGACCAACGCGGGCTGGCGCATCGGCAGCGAGACCGCGCTGGTGATGGAGCAGCTCAACGCCTTCTACCGCGAGACGTGGGGCATCGTCTCCGACCCGCCGCCCGAGAAGGTCCCCGAGGGCGTGCGCGAACTCTCGATCACGCCGATCGAGGTGAACATCTACGCCACGATCGAGGAGTACAGGAAGCGCGCGGGCCAGGGCGCGCAGGACTGGAGTGCGGGGAACTTCACCGGCAGCGCGGTGAACACCTACGACCACAGTCAGCAGGGCGGCAAGGGCAGCCGCGCGACGTTGCGCACGCTGTCGCACGAAGCCAGCCACCAGTTCATGAGGGTGGCCGTCGGCAGCGTTCCGTCCTTCGTGAACGAGGGCATCGCCAGCCTGTTCGAGGGCATCGAGGTGCTCTCCAACGGCAACATCCGGCGCGACCTGCCCGTGGGTGGGCGTCTGATCCCGCTGGCCAACAAGATCGAGAACGGCACGGCGATGCCGCTCGCGAGCGTGATGAACGCGCCCGAGAACAAGCCCGAGCTGTACGACTACCGCTGGGGCTTCATGTACTTCCTGCGCATGTACGTGGACAAGCAGGGGCGCTACGTCTACCGCGACCGGCTTCAGGACTACATGTACGAGTTCAAGAAGGGTAGCCCTGGCGACATGGTCGAGCACTTCCAGGAGTTCGTCCTGGACGAGATGTGGGTGCCGGGCATCGAGACCTTCGAGCAGTTCGAGGCCGTGTGGAGACAGTGGATCCTGGACCTGGCCGAGGAGCTGCGCACCGCGGACAAGCGCCTGGACGAGTACCGCGGCAAGGGGCGCCTGGCCGGCCTGAAGGCGAGCCACGAAGAGGCGTTGCGCTTCTACGAGCGCGCGCTCGACATCGACCCGGACGACGTGGACAGCCTGTTCGGCCTCGCCATCGCCGCGGCCGAACTGGGTTACGTGGATCGCACGGTCTCGCAGCACCGGCGTTTCCAGGACCTCGCGCCCGAGGGCGACACGCGCCGGCGCGAATCCATGGGGGTGCTGGCCGCGATGGATCCGCACGACCAGGCCTTCATCGAGGCGCGGCGCGAGCTCGCGGGCGGGATGGCGGCGCTGGCGCGCGAGTACGACGGCGCCGAGCTCCCGCGCATGGCCATGCGCTGCGGGCGGGCCGTGCTCGACGTGGACCCGTTCGAGCCGGCGGCGCGGGCGCTGGTCAACCGCATCGAGCGCGAGACCGGCCTGTCGGTCGTGCGCTGGCAGCGGCTCTTCAACGGATTCGACCTCGAGGGCTGGTACAGCGCCGAGGGCGACGGCAGCTTCTACGTCGAGGACGGCGTGCTGATGAACGACAGCGGCCGTGTCGGCGGCGGCGGCGTGGGGGACGACCCCGACGCCATCACCTACCAGGCGCTGCTGCTCGAACGCCCGGTGGACGGCGACTGGTCGCTGGAGGTCACGCTCCAGGCCAGCCGGTCCTGGCAGATCGCGGGCCTGATCTTCGGGGCCAAGGACACCGACCACTACGAGGCCATCGTGCTGCGCAAGACGGGCAGCAAGACGAACAACATCGACTTCGGCTCCTACGACACCGGCACCTGGAGTTTCCGCGGCGACGGCTCCTACAAGGCCGAGTACGACGCGGCCGACGGGGTCACGCTGCGGGTGGACGTCCGAGGGCGGCAGGTCGCGGTGACCGTGAATGGCGAGGTCGTGAAGCCGATCGTGGGCGGGAAGGCCCTGCCCTCGATGAAGTATCCTCTGGCCGCCTTGCGCGGAGACGTCGGCCTTCTGGGCAGCCGGGGACGCACGAAGTACACGGACGTCCGACTGCTGGCTGGCGGCCAGCGCTGACGGAGAGCACCTGATGACGCTGTTCAGCATCAACGATCACGTGATCGTGTGCGGCTTCGGCAGCACCGGTCAGCTCGTGGCCAAGGACCTCGCCGAGCAGGGCGTGGCCGTGGTCGTGATCGACAGGTCCGCCGAGGCCGCGAGCCTCGCGGAGGACAAGGGCCACCTGCCCCTGCACGGCGACGTGCTCGACCCGGACGTGATGCAGGAGGCCGGCATCGACCGCGCGCGCGGCGTGATCCTGCTGCTGCCGGCCGAGAGCGACAACCTGTTCGCGACCATGACCGCGCGCGAGCTGAACCCCGACATTTTCATCATCGCCAGCCACACCTCGGCGCACGCGCGCGCGAAGTTCCTGCGGGCCGGCGCCGACCGCGTGGTGAACCCGTTCGAGAAGAGCGACCGGCGCATCGGCGTCGAGTTCGTGCGGCCGGCCGTGACCGACCTGCTGCGCATCTTCGGCGAGGACACGCAGGCCGACAGCGAGGTCCGCGTGCGCGAGATCACGATCGCGCCGGGCAGCCCGCTGATCGGGCAGTCGCTGCGCGACGCCGACATCCGCGCCAAGATGGACATCATCGTGATCGCGATGCGGCGCGGGGGCGACAGCACGCGCTTCAATCCCGACCCGGCGCGCCCGTTCGAGCAGGGCGACGTCATGGTCTGCATGGGCCGGCTGGCCCAGCTCAAGGAGCTGCACGAAATGGGGCGCGGCACGATCGAATGAGCGTCGTCACCCGCATCGCTCCCTCCCCGACGGGTGATCCGCACGTCGGGACCGCCTACGTGGCCCTGTTCAACTGGGCCTGGGCCCGCAAGCACGGCGGCCGGTTCATCCTGCGCATCGAGGACACCGACCGCGCGCGCAGCACCGCCGGTTCGGAGGCCGAGATCCACACGGCGCTGGCCTGGCTCGGCATCGAGGCCGACGAGGGGCCCGCGGTCGACGGCCCGGTGGGGCCGTACCGGCAGAGCGAGCGCAGCGCGATCTACAAGGAGCACGCCGACCGGCTGATCGCGTCGGGCCATGCGTACCGCTGCTTCTGCACGCCCGAGCGGCTGGCCGAACTGCGCACGTTCCAGAAGGCGGCCAAGCGGCCGACCGGTTACGACGGCTCGTGCCGCGAGATCCCGGAAGAGACGTCGAAGATCCGCGCGCTGACCGACACGCACACGGTGCGGCTGGCGGTGCCGCGTCCGGGCAACACGCGCTTCACCGACCTGCTGCGCGGTGAGATCGTGATCGAGAACGAGAACGTCGACGACCAGGTGCTGATGAAGTCCGACGGCATGCCGACCTACCACATGGCCAACGTGGTGGACGACAAGCTGATGGGCGTGACGATCGTGATGCGCGCCGAGGAGTGGATCCCGTCCACGCCCAAGCACGTGCTGCTCTACAAGGCCTTCGGCTGGGACCTGCCGGTCTTCGCGCACGTGCCGCTGCTGCGCAACGCCGACAAGAGCAAGATCTCCAAGCGCAAGAACCCGACCTCGCTGATGTGGTACCGCACCGAGGGCTACCTGCCCGAGGCGCTGCTCAACTTCCTGGCGCTGCAGGGCTGGAGCCCGCGCGAGGAGGACGAGGAGTTCACGGTCGGCGAGTTCATCGACAAGTTCGACCCGAAGGACATCAGCACGGGCGGGCCGGTGTTCGACTTCACCAAGCTCGACTGGCTGAACGGCGAGAAGATCCGCAAGCTGAAGACCGAGGAACTGGCCGACCGCCTGATGGCGGAGGGCTTCGCCGACGGCTGGACGCGCGACGAGATCATCGAGTTGCTGCCGCTGTTCCAGGACCGGCTGCGCAAGCTGAACGAGTTCACGACGCTCGCTCGCTACCTGCACGAGCGGGTCGAGCCCGACCTGGAAGGCCTCGCCAAGAAGGTGAAGAAGGCCGATCCGGTCGCGCTCAACAAGGCCATGCTGGCGGCCGCCAAGCGGCTGGTGGAACTGGAGGGGCGTACCGAGGACGAGCGTGAGACCGCGCTGCGCGGCATCGCCGACGCGCACGATCTCAAGCACGGCCAACTCTTCATGGGATTGCGCGTCGCGATCACCGGCGCGATCGCGAGCCCGCCGCTGTTGCCCTCGGTTGATCGCCTGGGCGCCCAGGAAGCATCGGAGCGCGTGCGCGAACTCGTCGGGAAGCTCTCGCCGACGACCTGACCGTCTTTCGTGCGCCTCGCACGATCGATTGCGGAACAGCGGTTCTCTGGTCGATCACGACCACCGCGCGCGCGCGATGCAACGCATGGGTGAAAGCCTCCCTTGTGCAAATACAAGGAGGTGGGTGACGATGGCTCCGTCGAACCAAGGAGTCGCGGATCCTCCGCGATCGGTTTGAGGGAGAGAGTCATCGTGAAGTTGTTCGTGGGTGGGCTGTCCTGGGATACGGACACGGAAGGATTGCGCGCGGCGTTCGCGGAGTACGGAAACATCTCCGACGCCGTCGTCGTGCAGGATCGGGAAACCGGACGCAGTCGTGGTTTCGGTTTCGTGACGTTCGACAACGACGAGGAAGCCAAGAAGGCGATGGACGCCATGAATGGCGCCACGCTGGACGGCCGCACCATCCGTTGCGACCAGGCGGTCGAGCGTGAGCGTGGCGGCGGTGGCGGTGGCGGTGGACGTGGCGGCGGGGGCGGCGGCGGCCGCTACTGACCGTGTTCGGGCGCGCCCTGCCTGACAGCGCGCCCCGCGGCATGACCCTCGATCCGGCCCAGGTGGCCGGTTAGAACCGGTCCATGCCCGCATTGCGCCCATCGCCCGCAGTGCCCGGACCCCGGCGAGCGCCTGGCGAGTGAGCGGCGCCGATCCCGCCACGATCTGGGCCTTCGTCGGCTACCTGCTGCTCGTGGTGGGCATCGGCATCGCCGCGGCCCGCTTCTCGTCCGGCGGCCTCGGCGAGTTCTTCCTGGCCGGGCGCAAGCTCAATCGCGTCGTGGTGGCGCTCTCGGCGGTCTCGTCCGGCCGCAGCTCGTGGCTGCTGCTGGGCTTCTCCGGCATGGCCTACACCATGGGCGCCGCCGCGGTGTGGGCCGCCGTCGGCTACATCATCGCCGAGTTCCTCCTGTTCTGGACCTATGCGCGCCGGCTGCGCCGCTTCGCCGGGGCGAAGGACTGCATCACCGTGCCCGACTTCTACGCCGAGCGCTTCGGCGAGGGCAACGGCACGTTGCGCGTCCTGCTGGTGCTGATCTTCCTGGTGTTCATGACGCCGTACGTCGGCGCGCAGTTCCTCGCCGGCGGCAAGGCCTTTCACTCCGCGTTCGGTTTCGAGCAGACGACGGGCAACTGGATCACCGCCGCGATCGTGTTGGCGTACACGGTGCTCGGCGGCTTCCTCGCCGTCAGCCTGACGGACGTGGTGCAGGCCTGTTTCATGTTGTTCGCGCTGATCGTGCTCCCCGTCCTCGCCATCGCGGACATGGGCGGTCTCTCGCCGGTGCTCGACCAGTTGCGCGCGATGGACGGGTCGCTCGTGGATCCGATGGCGCTGGGCGCGGGCGCGTTGATCGGCTTCGTCGGCATCGGGCTGGGCTCGCCGGGCAGCCCGCACATCATCGTCCGTTACATGGCCATCAAGAACGCGGAGCAGCTTCGCGGCGCGGCGATCATCGGCACGACCTGGAACGTGCTCATGGCCGCGGGCGCGCTCTTCATCGGCCTGGCGGCGCGCGCCGCCTTCCCCGACGTCGGGCTGCTGCCGGGCGGGGACAAGGAGCAGGCGCTGCCGCAACTGGCGCAGCAGATCCTGCACCCGGCGCTGTTCGGCATCATCATGGCGTCGATCTTCGCGGCGATCATGTCGACCGCGGACAGCCAACTGCTCGTGGCGGCCTCCGGCGTCGTGCGCGACATCTACGAGAAGCGGATCCTGCGCGGCCGCAAGGCCTCGCCGCGTTCGCTGGTCGTGATCAGCCGCGTGACGATCGCGGTCCTGGTGCTGATCGCGGTGTGGGTCGCGGGACGCGGGCAGGTCGTGTTCTGGTTGGTGCTGCTGGCCTGGGCGGGAACCGGCGCGGCACTGGGACCCACGTCGATCCTGGCGCTGTACTGGCGCGGCACGACGCGCGCGGGCGTCATCGCGGGCATGCTCGCGGGCATCGCGACGGTCGTCGTCTGGCGCGTGTACTGGCACGACCTGCTCTACGAGCTGGTGCCGGCCTTCGCCGTCGGGCTGCTCGTCACCTGCCTGGTGAGCCTGGTCACGCGACCGCCGGACGACGTGCAGGAGACCTTCGACCTCCTCACGCGCCCGGCCGAAGCGGAGTAGGATGTCCGGTCGCTGATTCGTTCCCGCACCTGGACTCCGCTCCCCCGACCACGAAACGAGGCGCATGCTGCGTTCCCTCCTGCGTTGCTCCCTGTCCGTCTGTCTGCTCGCCGCCGTGTCGAACGCGCAGTGGTCGGGCGACGCCGCGGTCAACTTCCCGATCGCCGACGCATCGTCCGACCAGGTGCAGCCCAAGATCGCGCGCACGCCCGACGGCGGCTGCTGGATCAGCTGGCTCGACGGGATCGCAACGGGCTTCGACGTCCGCATCCAGAAGCTCGACGCGCAGGGCAACGAGGTGTTCCCGCACAACGGGCTGCTGGTTGCGGATCGGGGGTTCAGCTCGACGCAGGACTACGGGCTGGACGTGGACCGTTTCGGGAACGCGGTCCTCGCGTACCGCGACGACAGCGGAACCGGCATCCAGATCACCGCGAACAAGGTCACGCCGGCCGGTGCGCTGGACTGGGGCGCGGCGGGTGTGCAGGTCACGTCGACGACGGCCTTCGTCGCGTCGCCGAAGATCGCCGCCACCGACGCCTTCTCCGGTGCCGTGATCGCGTGGACGCAGGACAACTCGGCGCATCTCACCGCGCTGAACAGCATGGGCCTGTGGCTCTGGGACGACGTGCTGACGCCGGTCTCCGGCAGCTATTCCCCGGCCGACATCCAGAGCGTGGGCGACGACTCGATCCTCTCCTACGTGCACCAGACCGGCGGCTTCGGCTCGCCGCGCCGCCTCAAGGCGCAGAAGCACAACCCGGCAGGCCTCCGCTGGTGGGGCGCCGAGGGCAAGGTCGTGTTCGACACGGGATCGCTCCAGTTCGGCAACTTCCCGGCGTTCACGGCCGACGGGAACGGCGGCGCGGTGTTCTCCTGGTACGACACGGGCTCGCTGCAGCTTCAGTGTTACGTGCAGCGGCTGAACACCAGCGGCACGGAGGTCTTCGCGCACAACGGCGTGGCGGTCTCGACCAACGCCACGCGCATCCGGGTCAGCCCCTCGGCCAGCTACGACCCGGTCAGCGGCGACACCTTCGTGTTCTGGGTCGAGCAGAACTCCGCGCAGTCGCAGTGGGGGCTGTTCGGGCAGAAGCTCGACGCGACCGGCGCGCGCCAGTGGACCGACGAGGGTGCCGCGCTGATCCCGGTCGGCTCGACGGTCGTCGGGCAGGTGAACGGCCTCGCGGACGGCGTGGGCGCCGCTGTGTTCTGGGAGAGCTCGCCATCGTTCGGCAACGACGTGCTGAACGGCGCGCACGTCAGCGGCGCCGGCGCGTTCGACATCGGTCCATACGACGTGGCTTCCACGCCGAGCGGCAAGTCGCGCCTCGCGGTGGAGCTCGGCAAGCTGGGCAACGCGCTACTCGCATGGACCGACGACCGCGTCGATTCGGGCGACGTGCTCGGGCAGAGCGTCGACTCCGACGGCACGCTCGGCCCGCCCCCCGGTTTCTGGACAGACCTCGGCTTCGCCCTCGCCGGAGCCTACGGCGACCCGACGCTCTGGGCCGCGGGCTCGCTGGTCGTCGGCACGCCGTTCCGCCTCTCGCTGGGCAACGCGCTCGAGAGCAGCACGGCGGGCCTGTTCGTCGGGCTCAGCGCGATCAACGCGCCGTTCAAGGGCGGCACGCTGGTGCCCGCCAACGACCTGCTCGTGATCCTGCCGACCAGCAGCACCGGCGGCCTCGATCTCGGCCTGCCGGCCTGGCCTCCGGGCCTGCCGACGGGTCTCGTGCTGCACATGCAGGCCTGGATCGTGGACATCGCCGGTCCGGTCGGCTTCTCCGCGAGCAACGCGGTCGCGCGCACCGTGCCCTGAGAACTTGCGTCAGTCGGGCAGCTGCGGGAACCAACGCGGCACGAGCACGCAGTAGCCCTCGTACTCCCCGCCGAACAACCGGCGCAGGTGCGGCTCTTCGTAGAACACCACGAAGCAGTGGAAGACGAGCCACAGCGCACCGAAGTAGAGCAGCAGGTTCGCGTTCTCGTAGAGCAGCATTTCACCGAGGACGATCGTGCCCACGGTGACGTACATCGGGTTGCGAACGAATCGATACAGACCGACCGCGACGAACGTCGTCGGCGCGTCGAGCGGGAAGGGCGTGCCCTTGCCTTCGAACGTGAAGTGGAAGGCGCACAGCAGGTAGCCGGCTGCGCCGATCGCCACGAGGATCCAACCCACGTGGCGAAACGCGCCGAACTGCATCGTCGGGTCGAACGGCAGCGATTCGGGCGCTGCTCCCGCAATCAGCCACGGGAGCAGCCCCGCGACCGTTCCCGGCGCGACGATGGTGAAGATCAACGTGCGTAGATACACCGGCATGGCGGTTTGTCCGCGTCCGGGCCGATGATAGCGTCCGCCTCCATGACAAACGCACAGAGCAAGGCAATGGTCCCCACGGTGCTGGCTGCTGTCGCCATCGTGGCGGGGTTGTTCGGTCCTCTCGCGAAGGTGGGAGGTGAGGTCGAGCTCATCGGCGATGTCTCCACGAGCCCGACGTACTTCGACTTCTTCGCGACGCAGAGCTACGTGCTCATCGCCCTGTCGGTCGTCGCGCTGGCGATGGCCCTGCGCGGCATGAAGCTGATCTGGCTCTGCGCGATCGGCGTCTGGGTCACGCTGCTGTGGGACGTCATTCGCGGCGGGACGACGCCGAAGGACGACAGCATCGGCGGTCAGATCAAGGACCTGATCTCCGACGAGGTCGGGAAGGTCGTCAGCGAACACGGTGGCATCCTGTTCGACGTCACATCGCTCTCGTGGGGCGGGTTCGCGCTGCTGGCCGGCGCGCTGCTGATGATCTGGGCGGGCATCAAGGGCCGCTGAGCGGCTGCGGCGTCCAGACGACCACGTCCAGGTCTCGCGCGAAGTGCAGGCGCGGCGCCTCGTCGGGTAACGACAGGCCGAGCGGCGCGACCATCGTGATGAGATCGATCTCGGCCTCGGCCGGCTGCAGCGGCCAGGGCGCGTGACGGATCTCCGCGCGTCGCAGCCCGTCGCGCCGATCCTTGGCATACAGGCAGTAGCGTTCGGTGAGGAAGTGCTCGAGCGAGCCGGTCGTGGGCGGCGCGGGTGCGCCGGTGGGGCGGTAGCGCGCCGCGAAGTCGGCGGCGGTTCCACCCGCGTCGACCGTGCGGTGGCTCTCGTAGCGGATGCCGTCGCCATCCGCCTCGCAGCGCATGCGCGCGCGGTAGTACGGCAGCCGGAACCACGCGCGCGCGACGCGCACGGCCAGGGCGCTCGCGGCATCGAGGCTGAAGAACCACACGCCGGGTTTGCCGCCTTCCCCGGCCAGGGCGCCGGTCGGGGCATCGGTGACGTACGTGCGCACGTTCAACTCGGGAAAGGCGCCCGCGCCGGGTATCGGCGGCAGTCCGCGCAGGCGCACGCCGCTCATGCGGAACGGGATCACACCGATCCACGCGCGCCCGTCGAAGGTGTCGAGCGTCAGGCCGGGCGGGATCAGCGGCGCGAGCGCCTCGGCAGGCAGCGGCCAGTGTGCGAAGAGCAGGTCGTGCCAGCTCTGCGCCATGCGCCAGGGACGCGCGGGCACCGGCCAGGGCCGGTGCCCGATCTCGTCCCGGGAGCTTACCGCTCTACTTGACGTCCTTGCCCTCCACGACGTCCGTGATCGGCGGCGCGTCATGCGGGTGGAACTCACCGTCATCCAGGCGCTTGAAGTAGCCGTGGTAGGCCCTCATCGCCTGACGTCCGAAGATGATCATCAGCGGGATGTTGGCGAACAGCATCACGCCGGTGCCCAAGACCGAGATGGTGTCCAGCTCCGCCTCCGTCGCGATCAGCGGACTGGCCGCCACGAGGATCAGGACGCAGTACACCAGGCGGTAGGGCAGCACCGACTTGTCGCCGAACATGTAGACCATGCCCTGCTCGCCGTAGTAGCTCCACGAGATCATGGTCGAGATCGCGAACAGCCAGGCGGCCAGGGTGACGAGCCACTTGCCGAGGTCCTCGAACGTGTGGTCGAAGGCCTTCGCGGTGAGCGTTGCGCCCTTGTATTCGACGTAGACGCCTTCGGAGATGATCTCCGGCTGCACCTCGCTCTCGAACGTCTCCCAGGTGATGTCTGCGCCACCGTCGCTGTTCGGGTGGGCGCTGCCGATCAGCTGGTGCCGCGCGTTCGCGGTGTCGTCGTTGTCGTGGGCGCTGATGATCGCGAAGACCTGCTGGCCGTCCGAGATCGAGCCGGCCTCCTCGCCCGAGGCCGACAGCGGCTCCAACGTCCAGGTGTTCTCGGCGGACTGTGTGAGCAGCGGCGGGCTGTCGAAGGACAGGTCCGGCGCGCGGTTCCAGGCGCCGCTGGAGAGGATCACCAGCGCGGTGATCGTGCACACCACCAGCGTGTCCACGAACGGCTCGAGGCCGGCCACGACGCCCTCGCGCACGGGCTCGTCGGTCTTGGCCGCGCTGTGGGCGATGGGCGAGCTGCCTTGCCCCGCCTCGCTGGAGAACAGCGAGCGCTGCATGCCCTTGAGGAAGATGAAGCCGGCCGCGCCGCCCAGGAAGGCGCCCTGCGCCTCGGTCGGGTTGAAGGCCTCGCTGACGATCAGGCGCAGCAGGCCCGGGATCATGCCGATGTTCATGATCAGCACGGCGATGCCGACCAGCAGGTAGGTGACGCACATGAACGGCACCAGGCGGCCGGTCACGTTGCCGATGCGCTGGATGCCGCCCAGGATCACCAGCCCGACGATCACGGCCAGGATCGAACCCGTGAACATCTGCGGCACGTTGAAGTAGCTGAAGGTGATGTCGGCCACGTTCCAGGCCTGGAACATGTTGCCGCCGGTGACGGTGGAGATGAGCAGCGTGAGGCAGAAGATCACCGCCACGACCTTGCCCAGCCAGGCCAGCTTCGGGCTCATCTTCGCGAAGCCCCGCGCGGAGACCCACATGGCGCCGCCGTGCGGGTTGTTGGGGTCGTCCGTGTTGCGGTAGAGCATGGCCTGCGTGACTTCGGTGGTCTTCAGCGCCATGCCGATCAGGCCGGTGACCCACATCCAGAAGACCGCGCCGGGGCCGCCGAGCGAGACGGCCAGCGCCACGCCGGCAATGTTGCCGAGGCCGACCGTGGCGGAGAGCGCCGTGGAGAGCGCCTGGAAGTGGTTGATCGCGCCCGGATCGTCCTTCTTGTCGAACTTCCCGCGCACCACGGCCGTGCCGTGGGTGAGGGCGCGCACCTGGCAGCCCTTGGTCCAGATCGTGAACAGGATGCCCACGCCGAGGATCGCGTAGAGCACGTAGTTGTGCCACAGGATGTTGTTGACGTCGCCGAGCCAGGCCATGAGCTGATCCATGGGCGTCAGGCTCCTTTCCCGCGGGCGGCCCCGCGAACCGTGGGGGGCTGCCGCCCCCGCTGCGTTCGTGTCCCCAGCTTTCGCCGACCCGCCGGGTTGGGCGACGGTTTTACCACGCGAAGGGCGCCGATCAGCCGCTTCCGGGCGTGCCGAGCGGCCCGACGGGCGCCCCGTGAGCGCCTTGGTTCGGGCGAAATGGTCCTGATCGCGCACGGATCGGCGTAACGGGCTCGGCACGGCCGCGACAGCGGGGCGCAGCCCGCCGGGGCCCGCCGCGCGGCACGGTCGGACGGGCAGCGGTTCCACGAGGAGGGTGATGTGATGAAGATGGGTGCATGCAAGGGCGCGCCGGGAGCGGTCCTGGCGGTCTTGGTGCTGGGCGGGCCGCTGCTCGCCGGCGCGACGGCGGACGGTGATTCGGTCTGGGCGCCACCCGCGGCGCAGGGCGTGAATCAGGTTGCGGGCGACGGCGACGCGGCGACGGACGAGGCCGCGACCGAAGCGGGGGAAGCCGCGCTGGCCGAGGCATCTGCGGCGAAGCGCGCGGCGCAGAAGCTCGAGGACGAAGCCCGCGAGCAGGCGCTGCTCGACGTGGCCGCGCGCTACGACGCCATCGCTGGGCGGGACTCCTACGCCGTGCCCGAACGCACGGAGGCCGCGTTCCGCGCCGGCGAGATCCTGCGGACGCTGAAGCGTGCCGACGAGGCCGACACCCGGTTCCTGCGCGCCGTGACGCTGGGCGAGGACGTCGAGGGCGCGCGCGAGTTCGCGGCGCGGGGGCTGCTCGAGCGGGCCCACATCCTCCGCCGCGCGGACGACATCGAGGCGGCGCTCGCGCTCTACGCGGAGGTCGGCCGGCGCTTCGCCGACCAGCGCCGCTCGGCCGCCCACGCCGTCACCTGGACCGGCAAGCTGCTCGTCCGGGACGGGCGGCTGGAGCAGGGCGCCGAGGTCCTGCAGGGTTTCGCGGATGGTTTTCCCGAATATGCGACCGAAGCCGTGCGCAACGCGGACCTCGTCGCGGTGTCCTGGTGGGAGGCCGGGGACGAGCCGGCCGCCCGTGCCACCGTTGCCTGGATTGAGGGCCGCATGGAGCCCCTGCTGGAGATCGGTGGCCGCCAGGCGGAGCTCGTCCGCCAGGCTCTCGATCGGATGCGGGTTACCGCGCTACTGGCTGGTGACTAGCTGCGATCGACGGTGTCAAGTTGCCTGACGCTGGCGATTGGGAGAGACCCGGTGTCGGCAACCCTGAGGCGCCCCCCGCACGCGGAGAGATGCTGGGGGCGCCTCCCTTAATTCCCCGTGATCGCGCCCGTGATCGCGAAAGGGGAGGACGTCCGCCGGCCCGCGCGGTCGGGGCTCAGGCGAGGACGCGGGTGGCGCCCTTGGGGGTGGTGACGAACTCGGGGTCGGACATGGTGCCGTCGGGGTGGATGTCGAGGAGGACGCCGTCGCCGCGGTAGGCGCCTGCGCCGCAGAGGCAGAGGGTGTCGTCCAGCGTCTCGACCTTGCCGTAGTTCTCGTGCATGTGGCCGCTCAGGCAGAGCACGGGTGAGAGGCTCTTGATCGCCGCGATGCAGCGGTGGCTTCCGACCAGGCGGCCCTGCGCGAAGTCGGGCAGCTCGGGGTTGTCCACGCCGTCGAGGCTGCTGCCGTAGGGGACGTTGTGGCTGACGAGCACCAGCGGCACCTCGTCGCCGGCGATCTCGCTCTGGCGCTGCTGGTCGAGGCGCGCGACCTCGCCGGCGATGCGCTCGGGGTCGCTGGGGCCCGACCACCCGCCGAGCCCGGCGAAGGCGATGCCCTCGTGCACCACCAGGCGCGTCTCGATGTCGGTCATGCGTCCGTCCACCTGAGGGCGATCGGCGCGCGGGCTGTGCCGCTCGATCAGCTCGGGGAAGTACATGCCGGCGCGGTCGCTGTTGCCGGGGATGGCGAACACCGGCACGCCGCAGGCGGCCAGCGCCGCGACGACGGCCGACCCTTCGGCCAGCGCGCGGTCGACCAGCTCTTCGGCGTGGCTCCGTCCCGCCAGCTCCACCCAGTCGGTGGCCTTGTGTCCGCGCTGCATCGCCGCGAACTTCAACTGCCGGATCTCATCGACCTCGCAGTAGTCCCCGCCCGCGACGACCAGGTCCATCTCCCAGCAGGAAATGTCGGGCATGTGCCCATGGAAGTCGCTCAGGAACAGGATCCGCATCGCGATCCACGATAGCCGACGACACGTTCTACGCCCCACTCCTCACCGTGTGCGGGCGGACGTTCGCGCAGACCGGCGGCCCGGCGGCAACTCACACGGACCGGAACGCCCCGCGGGGCGTCGTCAGGCGGTGACGGGGTCCGAGCCGATCGGGTAGCAGGTGAAGCCGAGGCGCTTCATCTCGTCCTTCGGGAAGATGTTGCGGCCGTCGAAGATGACCGGCTGCTTCATCCGCTCCTTCATGTGCTCGTAGTTCGGGTTGCGGAACTCCGACCACTCGGTCACCAGCAGCAGCGCGTCCGCGCCCTCGAGCGCGTCCATCGGGTGCTCGCAGTACTCGATCTTGTCGCCGAAGTGGTGCTTGGCCTCGGCGATCGCCTCCGGGTCGGTGGCGCGGATCTTCGCGCCCGCGTCGAGCAGGCTGTTGATGATGTAGATCGCCGGCGCCTCGCGCATGTCGTCGGTGCGCGGCTTGAAGGCCAGGCCCCACACGGCGAAGGTCTTGCCGGCCAGGTCGCCCTTGAAGTGCTTCTTCACCTTCTCGAAGAGCACGAACTTCTGGCGGGCGTTGACCTCTTCCACGGCCTTCAGGATCTCGAACTCGTAGCCGTGCTCGGCCGCTGTCTTCACGATGGCTTGGACGTCCTTCGGGAAGCAGGAGCCGCCGTAGCCGCAGCCCGCGTAGAGGAAGGGGATGCCGATGCGCGAGTCGCTGCCGATGCCGGCGCGCACGTTGGCCACGTTGGCGCCCACGCGCTCGCAGATGTTCGCGATCTCGTTCATGAAGGAGATGCGCGTGGCGAGCATGGCGTTGGCCGCGTACTTGGTCAGCTCGGCGCTGGGCACGTCCATGTGGATGATCTTGTTCGTGTTGTCGCGGCAGAAGGGCTCGTAGAGCCGGTGCATGACATCCCGCGCGCGTTCTTCGTCGCTGCCGATGACGACGCGGTCGGGCTTCATGAAGTCGTCGATCGCCGCGCCTTCCTTCAGGAACTCGGGGTTGCTGACGACCGTGATCGGCTGGTCCGTCTCGGCGGTGGCGGCGGCCTTGACCTTGGCCGCGGTGCCGACCGGCACGGTGGACTTGTCGACGATGATCTTCGGGCCGTTGGCGGCCTTGCCGACCTCGGTGGCCACTGCCAGCACGTACTGAAGGTCCGCGCTGCCGTCCTCGCCGGGGGGCGTGCCCACGGCGATGAACACGACCTCGCTGGCCTTGACGGCCGAAGCCGTGTCGGTGGTGAAGGCGAGGCGCTCCTCCTTCACGTTGTGCTTGACCATCTCCTCGAGCCCGGGCTCGTAGATCGGGATCTTGCCGCCCTTGAGGGCCTCGACCTTGGCCTCGTTGATGTCGACGCAGACGACGTCGTTTCCGCTCTCGGCGAAGCAGGTTCCGGCGACCAGACCGACGTAGCCGGTACCGATGACAGCGATGCGCATGGTGGAGATCCTTCGGGGATGAGGCTGGGGAGGGAGTCTGCGCGCAACAGGGCGCGCGCTGTGTGTATCGTGTGCTCGGACGAGCGGTCTTAAGTGAGAGAAAAGGCCGGGCAACGTAACCGTGTCGGGGCAGGTGGTCAACCCGGGTTCGGCGCTGCAAACCGCGTCGTGGACGTGACTTGTGGTGCGATCCGGAGGGCCTCGCTGCGACGCGGTCGCGTCAGCCGCCGGCACCGACTGGGGCCGGCCAAGCCGGAACCGGGCGATTGGCTCAGTTGGTTAGAGCACCTGCTTTACACGCAGGGGGTCGGAGGTTCGAATCCTCCATCGCCCACCACCGCACCGCCGCCCGCCCGGTCGGGCCGATGGGGCGACGAGCGAGGGCTGCATGACTACCCTGTGGGTTCCACGAGAGGAGCCCCGATGCTGCCGAACCTGGGAATCATGTTGCTGACTTCCGCGCTGCTGCTGCCCGCGGAGGAGGTCCTCCCGACCGCCGAAGGCGGCCTGCCGCGCGAGGCGCAGTCGCTGGCCGACGCCGGTCGGCCGATCGACGCCTGGAACCTGCTCACCGACCGGGTGGGGGAGACGCTCCGGGCTGGTCGCTGGGACGGCGGCATGGCCACCGCCGAGACCGAGATCGCGCTCCTGCAGCTGATCTCGATCGCCGGCCAGTTGGATGCCTGGCCCGAGACGGCGGCGCGCATCGAGGCGTGGCTGCCGCTCGCCGACGACGTGCCCCCGCACGTCGCGTTCCTGGCCCAGTACCTCTACTCGACGTGCCTGCGCAACGTCGGCCGCCACGAGGAGGCGCGCGCGATCTCCGGAGCGCTCGGCTACCAGTCGGACTACCTCATCGTCGGCCCGTTCGACAACGAGCGCGGCAGCGGCATGGCCGTGACCTACGCGCCCGAGACGGCGATCGACATCGACACGCCGATGCTGGGCAAGGAGCGCGCGGTGCGCTGGCGCAGCAACCCGGGCAGGCACCACCCGCTGCGCCGGATCGTGCTGGGCCAGATGATGGACCCGAACGATCAGTCGGTCGCCTACCTGGCCACGGCCCTCGTCGTGGACGAGCCGCGCGATGTCGTGCTGCGCCTGGGCACGTCCTCGCCGTTCGAGGTGATCCTCAACGGCCGGGAGGAGTTGGCCCGCAAGGTGGAGCGTCCCCGTACCCCCGACCAGGACCTGATCGTGCTGGCGCTCTCGCCGGGCGTGAACCAGCTGCTGATCAAGTCGGGCGTCGAGGACGGCAACTGGTCGCTCGAGACGCGCTTCACCGGGTTGGACGGCAGCCCCGTCACCGACCTGGTCGTGGACAGCGCGCGCGTCGCGGACCCGACCCTGGAATCGCGCTACGCCGATGGCACCCGCGCGCCCGAGGCGCGCGACATCCTCGAGGAGATGACCGACGACGCCGAGGCCGCGCGGCTGCTGGCCCTGTACCACCTGCTCGTCCACCCCGACGACACGGTGGACCGCAGCGCGCGCTTCGCCGCCGAGCTCGCGCTGGAGCTGGAGCCCGACGACGTGCCGGGCCTGTACCTGCTCGCGCGCGCCAACCATCCCGAAGGCGCCAGCAAGGAGGAGATGCAGGTCAACCCGCGCGTGCACGCGCTGAAGGCCGTGCTGGAACGCGACCCCGAGCACGTCGCCGCGCTGCTCGACCTGGCCGACTTCGCCGCCGACCTGAACCCGACGCCCTCGCGCGTCGACGAGTTGACCGAGCGTGCGTTGCGCGCCGCGCCCGAGAGCTGGCGCGCGATGAACGCGCGCGTGGACTACCTGCGCTCGCGCGACCGCGATGCCGAGGCCGATGTGCTGCAGGCGCGGGCGCTGCAGGTTCCCGAGGCGTCGTTGCGCGTGTCGGGTGCGCTGGCGCGCTTCCGGCGGTTGCGCTGGCTGGGCCAACAGCAGGAGGCGATCGCCGAGCTGGCGGCCGGCTTCGAACGCCAGGTGCTGAACGGCACGATCATGCGCGAGCTGGTCGACCACTGGGTGGACGCGGGCGAGTACGAGCGCGCGCGAGAGACGACGCTGCGCGTGATGGCTGGCACGCCCTACATCGGGACGGCCGCGCTGCACACCGCCGGCCGCCTGGAAGACGCGGGCGACCTCGCCGGCGCGCGCGAGCTGGTCGAGCTGGCGCTGGAGATCCGCCCCGAGCACCTGTCTGCGCTGCACGCGATGGTGCGCCTGCACGAACGCGCCGGCAACGTCACCGGGGCCGCCGAGGTGCTGGCCGAGATCGTGCGGCTCGACTCGGGCGACAGCAACGCGCGACGCCATCGCGAGATGCTGCTCCAGGAAGGCGAGAAGGACCGCTTCGAGGCGCCGTACCGGACCGACGCGGTCGCGCTGGCGGACACGCCGCTTCCGAGCGATGAGAACAGCGAGCCGGTCGAGGTGCTCGACCGCACCACGGTCTGGAGCGTGCAGCCCGACGGCACCGAGCACGTCTACGAGCACATCGTGATGCGCGCGCTGACGCAGGGCGGCGTGAAGCAGCTGGACACCTACTCGATCTGGGCGCCCGGCGGTGCGACGCCGAAGGTCTACAACGTGCGCGTCATCCACCCCGACGGCAGCTTCGAGCGCGCGCCGTCGCCGCGCGGCGGGGGCGGAGGCTGGTACGACCTGCCACCGCTGCGCCCGGGCGACCTGGTCGACGTGGAGTACCGCATCGACCAGCGCGAGGCCGACGTCTTCGGCCAGTACTTCGGCGCGCGGCACGAGTTCTACGCGGACGTGTTCGACGGGCTGGTGCCGACGCGGCGCTCCGAGCTGGTCGTGATCGCGCCGGCCGAGGTGCCGATCCACGTGTCCGAGCGGCGTGCCGAGAGCCTCGAGCACAGCAAGAGCACCGACGAGCAGGGCCGCACGGTGATGCGTTGGGTCGCGCGCGACCTGCCGCGTCCCGCGATGCAGAGCGGCATGCCCGGTCGCGGCGAGTTCGCGCCGGTGGTGGACGTGACGACCTTCCGCGACTGGGACGAGTTCGCGCAGTGGTGGTGGTCCTTCATCGAGAAGGAGTTCGTCACCACGCCCGCCATGCGCGAGAAGGTCGTCGAGTTGACTGCGGACCTGCCGACCGAGGCCGAGAAGGTCGAGGCCGTGGCGCGCTTCGTGGGCCAGGAGATCCGCTACAACGCGTGGCCCTTCGGGACGCACGGCTACGAGCCGTTCAGCGCGGCGACGATCTTCGAGCGCCGTTTCGGCGACTGCAAGGACAAGTCGATCCTGTTGAAGCAGATGCTCGCGGAGATCGGCGTGGAAGCCGTGCCCGTGCTGATCAACGCGGAGTACAACCGCGCCGAAGAGCCGCTGGACGCGGCGATGGTGGGGCTGTTCAACCACTGCATCGCCTACCTGCCGGAGACGGACGACCGGCCCGGCTACTACCTCGACGCGACCGCCGACCACAACCCGGTCGACTACCTGCGCGCCGACGACCAGGGCGCGCGCGTACTGCACGTGACGCCCGAGGGCGGGGAGATCCATGACATCCCGTACGCGCCGCCCGAGCAGAACGCGCTGCGCCGGCACTACACGATCACGCTCGACCATGAGGGGCGCGGCGAGGTGAGCCTGCTCGACGAGAGCAACGGGCACTACGGCGTGCGCATGCGCTACCGCTACGCGGGCGAGCAGGGCGACCTGGAAACGACGCTGTCGCGCGCGCTGGCCGACGCGTTCGGGCAGGTGGACATCCGGCAGGTGGAGACGAGCGATCTCGAGGACATCACCGTGCCGGCGCGGCTCGAGGCGACGTTCGTCGCGCAGAACCTCTGGACGCCGCAGGGCGGCCTGCGCGCGCTGCGGCTGGGCTTCGACGACGTCGGCCTGAGCGGCGTGGCCGCGGAGTCCGACGAGCAACGCGTGCACGACATCGTGCTCGACCGGCCCTTCGCCCAGGACACGACCATCGTCTGGCACCTGCCGGAGGGCGCCGAGGCCGGACAGCTTCCGCGCGACGTCGACATCGAGGCGCCCGACCTGCTGATCTACCGGCAGCGCTCGCGCCTGATCGAGCCGGGCGTGATCGAGGTGACGCGGCACTTCGAGCTGCTGCGCCGTCGCATCGCGCGCGAGGAGTACGCCGGGTTCCGCAAGGTGCTGCGCGACGTGCAGCAGGCCGAGGAACGAACCGTGTCGGTGACGCCCGCGCCCCCGAGCGAGGGGCGGTGAGCGAGGTGCGAGGACTCATGACGATGTCGCGGACCGTTCTCGCCGTTGCGCTCGGCGCGCTGGCCCTGCTCACGCCGCAGGCCAGCGGCCAGGACATCCCCGCGGAGACCTGGGCGCGCCTGCTCGTGGACCACCCGCTGATGGCATCGGGCGATCGCGACCGCGTGCTCGGCAGCTGGCTCGACCTGATCGAGGAGGAGCCCGGCCACCCGCTGGTCGAGGGCACGCTGAAGCTGATCGAGGCACAGGGCACCGTGCAGGACGACCCGGCGGCGTTCTACGCGCGCGTGGCCGAGTTGTCGGCCGAGGGCATGGACCCGCTCGCAGCGCGGCAGCATGAGCGCCTCACCGTCTTCACGGCCGTGCGTTGGGGACCGGTTGGGCAGCTGACGCCGGACCAGCTCTTCCGCTCGTACCTGGGCATGTTCGAAGTGCTCGGTCCGCTGGGCCCGCTCGGCCACCCATTGGCCTTCACCGATCCGCCGCCGCAGTTGCGCGACCCGGGTTTCCTGCGCGCGCACGAGGGCGTGGACGGAGACGTCGAGTGGAAGCGCGTGATGCTCGAGGGCCATCGCCCGTACGTCATGGCCAACACGGCGCTCTCGACGTCGAACGGCTGGGCATTGGTCGCGGCGCGCTTCGACGTGCCCGAGGGCGGGCCGGCCTGGCTGGAGATCGAGGCCGAGCCCGGCGGCGGCGACAGCTTCGCGTTCAGCGGCGCGACGCAGGTGCCCACGCGCGGCGCTCCCAGCTACGCCTTCTCGCTGAACGGTGAGGAACCCGTGATCGTCGAGCGGCTCAGCGCCGAGAGCGGCAACGTCTGGCGCCAGCCGGTGACACTGAACGTCGGCCGCAACCAGCTCGTGCTTCACGGTGCGCTCGACACCGGCGTGGCCTTCGCCGTACGCGTGCTCGGGCCAGACGGGCGCGTCTACCCGGGCCTGGACCAGCCTTACTTCGAGGATCCGCTCGAGGCGACGCCCCTCGGTTCGCCCGTGGATGTCGCCCCGCCGAGCGAACCGCTGCGGACCTCCGAGTCCTGGCTGGCGGGACACCCCGGCCTGCACGACAGCGCGGACATGCTGGCCCTCGCCGGCGTGCTCGCCTACGTGGACGAGCGCCAAGCCGAGGGCCTCGCGCGCATGCGCGCCGCGCTCGACCTCGACCCCACGCGCATCGGCCTGCGCGCGCTGCTCGCGCGCCTCACGCAGGAAACGCCGTACCTGCCCGAGGTCTGGCGGCGCAACCGCGCGCGCAACCTGTCCGAACAGGTGCACGCCGAGCGCCCCGACTTCCTGTCGGTGGGCCTCGACCTCGCGCGCGTCCTGTCCGACGAGGATCGCGAGGAGGAGTCCATCGAGCGGCTGCTCGAGCTGACGGAGCTACACCCCCGGCAGTCGCGCTCGCTGCTCGACCTGCAGTCTGTCTACCTCAAGCTGGACATGGACGTGGCCGCCGAGCGCGCGCTGCTCGACGCGTACGAGCGCACGCCGAACAACCCGGGCGTGCTCGATCGCATGGCACGACGCCACAAGGCGGGCGGTCGTATCCGCGCCTGGGCCGAGACGGCCGAGCGCACGCTCGAGGCACGGGGGCGGACGGCGTCGGGGTTGCGCTCCCTGGCGCAACAGTTCGCCAACGAGGGCATGACCGAGCGGGCTCTGTGGCATTACGGAGGGGCCGTGGCGCTCGACGGTGCGGGCCACATGCGCCTCACCTTCGGCCGCTTCCTGGCGTCGATCGAGCGCCTGGATCTCGCCTTCGACAAGGCCGAGTCGCTGATGCACGCATTCCCGGACTGGGCGCAGCCGCACCTGCTGGTCGCGGACCTGTTCCACCGGCAGGGGAACGCCGAACAGGAACTGGTCCACCTGCGCGCCGCGCTCGAGCGCCGGCCGTCGATGCGCGAGGCGCGCGACCGCGTGTACGAGATCACCGGCGAGGAGCGCACCGAGGACTTCTTCGCGCGCTTCCTGCTCGATGCCGACTCGATCCGCGAGGGCTGGGACGACGGCGCGAGCGAGGATTCGGTGGTCAAGCTCGTGGACCACCAGATCGTGATGGTCTACGAGGACGGCGCGGCCGAGCGTCTCACGCAGGACGTCTACCAGGCGCGCGACCTGGCCGGTTGCGAGGCGCTGGGCGAGTACGGCGTGTCGGGCGAGGCGATCGAGATCGCGACGATCAAGGCGGACGGGAGCGTGTTCGAACCCGTGGAGATCGGTCGCGGCTACGTGATGCCGTCGCTCGAGCCGGGCGACTTCGTGGTCGAGACCTCGCGGCAGTTCCAGTACGAGCCGCCCAACGGCGTGGCGCGCATGGGCAGCTGGTGGTTCGCGTCCACGGATCAGCCCTTCGAGGTCAGCCGCTACGTGATCTCGGTGCCACACGCGTTGTCGCTGCGCATGGAAGTGCGCAACGGCGCGCAGGAGATCGAGCGCATCACCGGCGAGGACGCGACCATCTACGTGTTCGAGGTCCGTAGCCAGCCGCGCATCCTGCCGCAACCCGGTGCGCCGCCCGACGACTGGTTCGTGCCGTGGGTCGAGTTCGGCATGGACTCGGACGAGGACACGATCCTGGCGCAGCTCGCGGCGGCCGTGCTCTGGCCGACGCGCGTGACGCCCGAGATCCGCGACGCGACCGAGAAGACGCTGGCCGAGGCCGGCGATCCGGTCGGCGACGAGGCACGCGCCCGCGCGCTGCACGCATTCACCAACGACACGCTCGACCAGCGCGGAGGCTACGACGCGACGCAGTCGCTGCTCGCGCGCGAGGGCAACGCGGTCTGGCTCTACTCGGCGCTGTTGAAGGCCGCGGACGTGCCGCACGAGATCGTCTGGTCGCGCAACGTCCCGCCGGACGCGGACCTCGAGCCCGACGCGCCCTTCGTGGAGCCGGGCTACTGGAGCCGCAAGCTGCTCGTGCTCGTGCAGCCGCGCGACGGCGAGCCGGCGTGGTGCGACATGGACATCAAGACCATGCCGTACGGCGAGATGATGGGGGACGCCGCCGGCGCGCCCGCGGTCGCGGTGCCGTCGATGCGCAGGATCGCCCTGCCGACGCTGCCGATCGAGGAACAGCCCGGCGTGCACCTCGCGATGCGCCTCGCGCTGGAGCCGGACGGCTCGGCGGAGCTCGAGGGATCGGCCGACATCAAGGCCGGTTACGGCTTCATCGCGAAGGAGGCCATCCGCGACATCCCGGAGGCGTACCGCAGCTACGCGATCAACGCCGCCGTCTCGCAGCTGCTGCCGGGCACGAGCGTGACCGGCTTCGAGTTGCCGGGACTGGAGGTGGACGGCGAGCGCGTCAGCGTGACGGTCACCGGTCAGGTGGACTCGCTGCTCGACGACGACGGCGTGACGCTCGGCTGCAACCTGCCCTTCCCGCGGATGGAGCTGAAGAGCAACCTCGCGGGCGGCGAAGGCGAACGGCGCCTGCCCTACCTGCAGCGCGGCTCCCAGATCGAGTCGGCCATCGTCCGCATGGAACTGGCCGACGGGCTCGACGTGCTGGAGCTTCCGCCCAGCCTGGAAACGAGCTATGGCCAGAGCAGCTATAGGTTGCTCGTGGAACGCGACGGCGACCGCGCCGTGACCATCCGCCGCGAAATGGTAATCAAGCCGTTCTACATCGAGGCGGGCGGTTTCGCCGAGTTCGCGGCGTTCTGCGCGCGCGTGGACGAGGCCGAACGGGTTCGCCTGAAGTTCACGCGCGGTCCGGCATCGGGCGACGTTGATCAGTCGGCCGAGCCCCGCTAACCTCACGCGGCTGTGTGCTGCACGACATCTCGGAGAGTTGGGAACCCATGCTCCATCGCGTTCATTTCCGCCACGAGAACCTGACCGTCCACGTCGGTGACGGGCTCAACCTGCGCAAGGCCTGCCTCGAGAACGACGTGGATCCGTACCCGCTCCTGGGCGGGCTCGTGTCCTGTCACGGCAAGGGCTTCTGTGGCACCTGTGCGGTGGCCGTGGACGAGGCCGACGCGCTCTCGCCTCCGTCCAAGCGCGAGGCGAAGTGGATCAAGAAACACACCGCCAAGGACAGCAACATCCGCCTTTCATGCCAGGCCGACGTGAGCGGCGACGTGATCATCGAGACCGACCCCGACACGAAGCCGGCGTGGCAGGGCCACACCTTCTACTCCGGGCGCCCGGCGCGCTCGTGGGAGAAGGCGTCCTGATGCGCGCCCTACGAATGGCGGCGGCGGTGTCCCTCGTGCTGATGGCTGCCTGCAGCAGCGCACGCGAAGAGGAACTGGCCCTGGCTGAGGCGAGGGCCGCGGCGGATGCGGCGACCGGGGCGGCCAAGGCGGCGGCCCGGGAGGCAGGGGCCGCGGCCAAGGCGGTCGAGGACCAGCGGGCCGCGGAGATCGCCCGCGAGGAGGGGAAGCGCGCAATGGAGGAGGCGATGCGAGCGAGCGATGAGGGCGTCGTGCGCGCCAAGGCATCGATGGCGCGCGCAGAGTCCCGCGGGCAGGACCGCGTGCTGCCCGGCGAGACGCACCTGTCCAACGTGCGCCAGATGACCTTCGGCGGACAGAACGCCGAGGCCTACTGGTCGTGGGACAGCCGCTCGCTGACGCTGCAGATCACGGGCGCCGACGGGGGCTGCGACCAGATCTACGTGATGGACGCGGAGAGCGGCGAGTTGACGCAGCTCACCAGCCGCGGCCGCACGACCTGCGCGTACTTCCTGCCCGGCGACGAGCGCGTGGTCTACGCGTCCACGCACGAAACCAGCGAGGACTGCCCGCCCGAGCCCGACCGCAGCCAGGGATACGTCTGGCCGCTGTTCGAGTACGAGATCTACTCGGCGAAGCGCGACGGCAGCGACGTGCGCAACATCACCAACCTGCCCGGCTACGACGCCGAGGCCACCGTCGCGGCGGATGGGCGCATCGTGTTCACGTCCACGCGCAGCGGCGACCTCGAGCTGTGGACGATGAACTCCGACGGCGGCGAGTTGCGCCAGCTCACGCACGAGCCCGGCTACGACGGCGGCGCGTTCTTCTCACCCGACGGGACGAAGCTGGTCTGGCGCGCGAGCCGGCCGCAGACGAAGGAGGAGAAGGACGAGTACTTCGGCCTGCTCGGTCGCGGCCTGGTGCGCCCCAGCCGGATGGAGCTCTTCGTCGCCGACGCCGACGGCAGCAACGCCGTGCAGATCACGAACAACGGCAAGGCCAACTTCGCGCCGTACTTCACGCCGGACGGCGGTTCGATCCTGTTCGCCAGCAACATGGGCGATCCTCAGGGCCGGACCTTCGAGATCTGGAAGATCGACGTCGATGGTGGCAACCTCGAACGCGTGACGCACGACCCCTCCGGCTTCAACGGCTTCCCGATGTTCTCCCGCGACGGCCGGCGGATCGCGTTCTCCAGCAACCGCTTCGGCTCCGTCCCGCGCGAGACGAACGTGTTCATCGCGGACTGGACGCCATGAGATGAAGGATGTCTGCGCGATCATCATGGGCGGCGGGCAGGGCTCGCGCCTGTTCCCGCTGACCCGCGATCGCGCCAAGCCCGCCGTGCCCGTTGCCGGGCGCGTGCGGCTGATCGACATCCCGCTGTCCAACTGCATCAACTCCGGGCTCTCCCGGATGTTCGTGCTGACGCAGTTCAACTCGGCCTCGCTCAACCGCCACATCTCGAGCACGTACAACTTCGGCAGCCTCACGGCCGACGGCGTCGAGGTCATCGCGGCCGAACAGACCGCTTCGAACAAGAACTGGTTCCAGGGCACGGCCGACGCGGTGCGCCGCTCGCTGCACCACGTGATGGATCGGCGCACGCGGCTGGTCCTTGTGCTGGCGGGGGACCACCTCTACCGCATGAACTACGAGAAGTTCGTGCGGCGGCACGAAGAGGCCGGCGCCGACCTGACGATCGCGGTGTGCCCGGTGGCCGAGGAGCACGCGTCGTCGTTCGGGTTGCTGCACGCTGACGACGAGGGTTACGTCACGCGCTTCGCCGAGAAGCCCGAGGGGCCTGATCTGGAGGCGATGCGCGTCGACCCGCAGCACGCACCGGCCGGAGTGCAGGCGACCGAGGAGCCGTTCCTCGCGTCGATGGGGATCTACGTCTTCAGCCCGCACGTCCTGGAAGAACTGCTGTCGGCGCATCCCGACAAGAACGACTTCGGCCGGGACCTGATCCCCGAGGCACTCAGCCGCTACAAGGTCGCGGTGCACGCCTTCCACGGATACTGGGAGGACATCGGGACGATCTCCGCCTTCTATCGCGCGAACCTTTCGCTCGCGCAGCGTCGCGACTTCTCGCTCTACGATCCGGACTACCCGCTGTTCACGCGTCCGCGCTACCTGTCGGCCACGCGCATGGACGACGCCGAGGTGAAGGACTCGCTCGTCGCGGAGGGCAGCATCATCGGGCGCGCGCGCATCCGCGGTTCGGTGGTGGGCATCCGCTCGATCCTGGGCGACGGCGTCGAGCTGGACGGCGCGCTGGTGATGGGCTGCGACGACTACGAGACCGAGACCGACCGCGAGGCCAGCCTGGCGCGAGGCATCCCGCCCATGGGCATCGGCCAGAACACGGTCGTGAACAAGGCCATCCTCGACAAGAACGTGCGCATCGGCTGTAACGTCCAGATCGTGAACGAGCGCGGCCTGAAGGATCACGACGGGGACAACTTCTTCGTGCGCGACGGCATCGTGATCATCCCGAAGGCCGCCGTGGTGCCCGACAACTCCGTGATCTGAGCCCCGATGCCACACCCTCGTCACTGGGGTCGGGCCGGGCGCCAAACGGAGCGCTGGTAGACTCGCCGACCGGGCGCGCCTGACCGCGCCGACGAACCAGCGGACAACGAACCGGGAGCAGGTGCCATGCGTCGAGTGTCGATCACGAAGTTCTGGTGGGTTCCGATCCTGCTCATCGCCACGACGGGCTGCGTGTTCAACGTGGGCCAGTGGGATTCGCAAAGCGGCAGCATCAGCACCCGCAACGGCACGATGTACATGGACGGCGTCGAGTTGGCGTTCGACCGCTGGGTGGACGTGCAGGCCGAGATGGGCGAGGCGACCAACGCGAACATCTCCACCGCGACCGGCGAGATCACGCTGCGCGGCACGTCGGGCAGCGCCGTGAACCTGCAGGTGCACCTGCACAGCGAGTTCGAGGGTGACGGCAGCGCTCGCTTCGCCGAGGGCAAGCTCGATGCCGTGGAAGGCAGCGGGAAGGTCTTCATCAACGACGTGCGCGGCACGATTCCCGACGGCGTCTCGGTGAGTCTCTCCACGGGCACCGGCTGGATCCGCCTCGAGGACATGAAGGGCAATCGCACGCTGGAGCTCAACTCGGGCACGGGTCCGATCGACCTCGGCAACAGCACCGCCGGCATGGTCGAGGTGGCGATGGGCACGTCCGAGATCCGCCTCACGGGGACGCAGGCCGATCGCATCCAGGTCGAGACGGGCACCGGCGACCTGAGCATCACCGGCGGCGGCGCCGGCTCGCTCGAGGTCGACACCGGGACGGGCGACGTCACGCTGAGCAGCGCGCGCTTCGACTCGATCCTCGTGGACAGCGGTACGGGCGACGTCGTGCTGGACGACTGCGAGGCCGGACGCGTCGAGGTCGACTCCGGCACGGGCGATCTGACCCTGCGCGGCGGCCGCTGCGAGGCGGTCGAACTCGACTCGGGCACGGGCGACCTGCGCATCCGCGAGGGTGCGGTGGTGGGGGTCACGCGCGAGAAGTAGACCGCGGCCCCGGCCGCGCGATCAGTCTCCGCTCGTCTCCATCGCTTCGACCAGGATGTCGGCCAGTACGTCGTAGGTGGCGTGGCCCTCCTCGGCGCTGGCCTCGGCCGGTGCACCGAAGTAGGCCTGGGTACCGCCTGCTGCGAGGAAGTCGGCCTGTCCCGCGCGGATTGCGTCGACCAGGCTGATCGGCACCTCCGGAAGGTCGCGGCGCACGTCGTCCTTCACCGCGTCCGGATCGTCGGCCATCACCAGCGAGCCCTCGTAGCGGCCTGCGTGGCACGCACCGCTCGTGAACTCGTCGCCGAGGCGCTCCGCGTTGCGTCGGCGCGTGACGTCCGGGAAGACGATCGTCGCGCCGGACACGCCCGCGACATCCTCGATCGCGCCGCGGATGGTCGCGATGTGCGCCGGCTCGAGGTGCGCGTTGGCCACGGCAACGGGCGAGAAGCCCATGGCGATCGCGCCGGCGAGCACGTCGCGCAACATCGCGCGCGCCGTCTCCTGCGGCAACGTGAGCGTGCCGGGGAACGGCGCCGCGAAGTCGGTCACCGAGTACGCGACCGGCGGCAGCACGACGCAATGCCCCGCGATCTTCGCGGCCGCACGGCGCGCCATGCCCAACGCGATGGTCACGTCGGTGTCGAGCGGCAGGTGCGGGCCGTGCGCCTCGGTCGAGCCGACGGGGAGGATGGCCGCGCAGCCGGCATCGATCAGCGCCTTCGCATCGGTCCAGCTCAGCTTGCCGAAGTCGGTCATCTCACCCCCGGGTGACTTGGACGCGGTGCGACAGCCCGTCGCTTCGCGCGATGAATCCGAGTATCGGCGTCCGGTCACGCCCGCGAAAGCCCCCTGTCCGTTCGATGCGCGTCGATCGTCGCGGGGACGTCCGGACTCGCAGGAATCCTGCTACGTTGGGCCCGGCGCTTGGCCGTCCACTGCGCGCCGGTTGAGCGCGGCGGCCCGGTCCCCGGTCCCGGAGACCCCTCGCATGCATTCACGCAGCCTGCTGGTCGCGGCGCTCGTCCTCGCCGCATCGTCCGGACGCGCCGACGCGGCGCCGCAGTTCCCGCACGTCGAACGCGTGAGCGTCAGCTCCTCGGGCGAGCAGGGCAACGCCCTGTCGCGTGGCGCGACGATCAGCGCCGACGGTCGCGTGGTGGCCTTCGTGGCCCGGGCCGACAACCTCGTGCCGGGCGATCGGAACGGCTGGGAAGACGTGCTGGTGCGCGACCGGCTCACGGGCGTGACCGAACGGGTCAGCGTGTCGACGGAGGGCGTGGAGGGCAACCTCGAATCGGTCTCGCCCGTGATCTCGGACGACGGGAGCGTGGTCGCCTTCCAGAGTGACGCGAGCAACCTCGTGCCGGGCGACACGAACCACTTCCCGGACGTGTTCGTGCACGATCGCAACACGGGCAGGACCACGCGCGTGAGCGTCAGCAGCACGGGCGTGGAGGCCGACCTGCCTGCCCACGTGCCGGCGATCTCCGGCAACGGGCGCGTCGTCGCGTTCATGAGCTACGCCAACACGCTCGTTCCCGACGACCAGACGCTGAGGCAGGACATCTACGTGCACGATCGCGACACCGGCCGGACCACGCTGGTGAGCGTGAATGACCATGGCATCCAGGGGAACAACAACTCGTGGTTCCCGGCACTCTCGTACGACGGCCGCTACGTCGCGTACCGGAGCCAGGCCGACAATCTCGTGGAAGGCGACACGAACTTCTCGCAGGACATCTTCGTCCACGACCGTGTGACCGGCCACACCTCGCTGGTCAGCATCGCCACCGATGGCACGCAGGCCAACAGCACCTCGCTGAGCGCGTCGATCTCGGCCGACGGCCGCTTCGTCTCGTTCCACAGCTTCGCGACCAACCTGTCGCCGGTGGACGTCTCGGCCCACGCCGACATCTACGTGCGGGACCGGCTGCTTGGCGTCACGGAGCTGATCACGCAGTCGCTCGGCGGGACGTCGGGCGACGACCACTCGCAGTTCTCGAAGATCTCCGCGGACGGCCGCTTCGTCTGCTTCGAGAGCGCGGCGACCTTCCTGGTGCCGGGAGACACGCCCTTCTCGCTGGACGTGTTCGTGCGCGACCGCGTCGCCGGGCACACCTGGCGTGCCAGCGTCGACTCGCACGGCATCCCCGCCGACGGGCCGTCGATCGTGCCCGCGCTCTCCGCCGACGGCTTCAGCGTGGTCTTCGAGTCGCATGCCAAGAACCTGGTTCCGGGCGACACGAACGGGGAGGCAGACGTCTACGTCGTCGAGTTGGGCTTGCCGGCGGGGCCGTAGCGGCGGTCAGGCGTCCGCGCCGGCTGCCTTCTGGCTGCCGAGCGCCTTGCGGTCGACCTTGCCGCGATCGTTGCGCGGCAGCTCGCTCACGAACTCCACGAAGCGCGGGTACTTGTAGGGCGTCAGGCGCGTCTTCACCCAGTCCTGCAGCGTCGTGACGAGCGCGTCGTCCGTGGCCACGCCGGTCGCGGGCACGACGAAGGCCTTGGGCTTCACCAGTTCGTCGTCATCGCGCCAGCCGACCACGGCCGCCTCGGCCACGTCCTCGTGCTCGATCAGGCAACCTTCGATCTCATGCGGCGCGACCCACACGCCGCCCACCTTCAGCAACTCGTCCGCGCGCCCCTCGTAGTGGAAGTACCCGTCGGCGTCCTTGCGGAACATGTCGCCCGTGATGACGAGGTCTCCGGCGAAGGTCTCCTTGCTCTTGACGTGGTCCTGCCAGTAGCAGAGCGCGGCGGACTCGCCGCGCACCTGCAGTCGGCCGGCCTCGCCGTCGGGCAACTCGTTGCCCTCGGGGTCCACCACGCGGCAGTCGTATCCGGGCACGGCCTGGCCGAGACTGCCGGGGCGGACGGCGCCCGGCCGGTTGCTGATGTAGATGTGGAACAGCTCGGCGCTGCCGATGCCATCGAGGATCTCGACACCGCAGCGGTCGAGCCACTGCCTCTGCAACGCGTCGGGGAGCTTCTCGCCGGCGGAGAGCACGAGGCGCAGGCTGGAGAGGTCGCGGGGGCCCTGCTCGGCCTCGAGCGCCAGCATCTTGCCGATCATGGTGGGGACGTTGGTGAGGATGGTGGGGCGGTAGCGCTCGACCACGTCGAAGATCGTCTCGGGCGTGCTGCGCTCGCTGAAGAGCGCGGTGCTGCCGCCCACGGCGAAGGGGAACATCAGGTTCGTGCCGGTCGCGTAGCCGAAGAACAGCTTCGGCGCGCCGGCGGTGACGTCGTCCTCGCGGATGCCGAGCACGCCCTTGGCGTAGTGCTCGATGTTGAACGCGTAGTCCTCGTGGAAGTGGACCGCCGCCTTGGGCTTGCCCGTGCTGCCGCTGGTGAACAGCCAGCCGGCAACATCATGCTTGTGCGTGTCGGCCATGCGGGCCGAGGCGGGGGCGGACTGGATCAGGTCGAGCATCGAGTATTGGCCGGGCGCGAGCTTCGGATCCGCGCGGCTGTCCTCGCCTCCCGACACGACCACGGCGCGCAGGTGCGGCGCCCTCTTCTTCAGCCGCTCGAAGATCGGCGCGAGCGACTCGTCCACCACGGCGATGCGTGCGCGGCTGTACTCGAGGTAGTACGCGTAGTCCTCCTCGTTCAGCAGCGGGTTGACCATGGCGAAGACCGCGCCGCACTTGAGCGTCGCGAACCAGGCGTGGCTGAACTCGGGGCGGTCCTTGAGCACGATCAGGACGCGCTCTTCCATTCGCAGCCCGAGCTCGTGGAAGGCGTGCGCGAGGCGGCTGGAGGCCTCGGACAGCCCGGCGTACGTGTGCTCCTCCTCTCGCCAGCGCAGCGCGACCTTGTCGCCGCGGCCCTCGCGCAGGTTGTGTTCGAGCAGGTAGTCGGCCAGGTTGAAGCGGTCGGGGAACACGTCAGTCCTCCAGGACGGTGCGCACCGACCAGAGGTCGGGCAGCGCGTTCTTTCCCAGCGTGGTCTTCAGGTAGCGGATGCCGTCGAGTTCGCCGGTGTGGCCCTTGCCGGTGCCCGGCTTCGCGCCGATCTGTCGCTCGACCATCATCACGTGGTGCCGGCGCCACAGGACGAGTTGCTCGTCGATGTCCACGAGCGCCTCGAACAGGTCGTAGAGCAGGCCGTTCTCGTCCGGCGCGTGGTAGATGGTCGCCAGCGCGGCCACGGTCGCGTCGCGCTGCGCTTCGGTGCGGTTGTCGCCCGGCAGCGTGACGTCGAGGCCTCGCGCCGCCAGCAGGCGGTACACCGACTCGGGAATCGTCTCGGCCTCGAAGCGCGCCATCAGCACGTCGATGCGCGGGTCGTCCTCGACGCGCCGGATCAGGGCCATGTTCTTCAGGCCCATCAGGCACTCGACCTCGCGGAACTGCGCGGACTGGAAGCCGCTGGCGGGGTTGAGCCGCTCGCGGAACGCGAGGAAGTCCACCGGACGCATGCTCTCGAGCACGTGAATCTGGCCGACGAGCACCTTGAAGATGGTCTCCACGCGACGCAGCAGGTGCGTGGCGCGGCGCAGGTCCTTGTCGGTGCCGCTGTCGATCGCGGCCTTGATCTCGTCGAGCTCGTGCAACACCAGCTTGAACCAGAGCTCGTACACCTGGTGCACGACGATGAACTGCAGTTCGTCATGCGCGGGCGGGTCGGACAGGCAGCGCTGCTGGTCCAGGATCTCCGGGACCCGGAGGTATTCGGAGTACTTGAGGGGGTCGCCCTCGCCGTAGCCGGTCACGTCGTGTACCTCTCCTCCTAGTAGGCGGCCGCGCGCTCGGCGTGCGGCTTCCAGGCCCCTGTCTCCAGGATCTCGCACACGGCGTCGAGGCACTCGTCCAGCTCGTCGTCCGTGTTGTAGAAGTGCGGCGAGAGGCGGAGCCCGACGTCGGGGCGGCAGTCGAGCAGGATGTTGCGTTCTGCCAGTGCGGAGACGACGGCCGGTCCGTGCGGGACGTCCAACGTGACCGATCCGCCGCGCCGGCTGGGGTCGATGGGCGACTTGCTCTTGAGCCCGCGCTCGCGCGCCCGCTCGAGGAAGCGCACCGTCTGCCCGATGCTCTTCTCGCGGATCGCGGTCACGCCGGCCTCGAGGATGATCTCGTAGCCCGAGCGCGCCGCGTACAGCGCGGGCACCGCCGGGCTGCCGTGCAGCAGGCGCGTGGCATCGTCGGCGTAGCGTTGCGGCCCCGGCTCGAAGGCGAAGGGCGACGCGTGCGCCATCCACCCGGTGAGCGCCGGCTCGAGCCGCTCGCGCAGATCGGGGCGCACGTACAGCCAGCCCGCGCCGGGTCCGCCGCAGAGCCACTTCACCGATCCGCCGCAGGCCATGTCGAGGCCGAGCTCGCGCACGTCGAACGGGACCGTGCCCGCCGACTGGTAGCAGTCCGCCAGCAGGATCGCGCCGACCTCCTTGCAGCGCTTGGAGATCGCGGCCAGGTCCTGCACGTAGCTGCTCTGGAACAGCACGTGCGAGATGGGAACGATCAGCGTGCGCTCATCGATCGCGTCGATCATCGCCTGCGTGTCGACCGTGATGCCGTCCGCCGACGGCACGACCACGATCTCCGCGCCGTGCTTGCGCTGCGCTTCCCACACGTACATCACGGTGGGGAAGTTGAGCGCCGTGTAGACGACGCGGTTGCGCTCGGTCGAGAAGTCGAGCGCGGACGCCACCAGCCCCTGGATCACGGACACGTTCTGGTGCATCACGACCGTGCCGGGGTCGGCGCCGATGATGCGCGCGATCAGGTCGCCGGTCTCGGTCGGGCTGGTCCACCAGCCCTCGGCCCAGGCGCGGATGCCGCGCGTGGCCCACAGGTCGGCGAACTCGCGCAGCCGGTCGTACACGGCCAGCGGCATGGCGCCGAGGCTGTGGTTCACCAGGTAGACCGTGTCCTTAAGGATCGGGAAGCGGTCGCGGAAGGCCAGCAGGTCGCTCACCGCAGGGCCTCCACCTCGTCGATCGACTTCGGGATCGCGGCGGTGAGGTTCTCGTGGCCGTCGGCTGTCACCAGCACGTCGTCCTCGATGCGGATGCCGAGGCCGCGGAAGCGCTCGGGGGCCTCGCTGTCGTCGCCGCTCACGTAGATGCCGGGCTCGACCGTCAGCACCATGCCGGGCTCGAGCGGTCGGCTGCCGCCGTTGCTGTAGTAGCTGCCGACGTCGTGCACGTCGAGGCCGAGCCAGTGGCCGCTGCGGTGCATGTACCAGCGCTTGTAGCTCTCAGACTCCAGCGCTTCCTCGACGGAGCCGGTGAGCATGCCGATGTCGATCATGCCCTCGATCAGCCTGGCTGTCGTGACGTCGTGCACCGAATGGAATCCGTTGCCGGGCGCGGCCTGCTCGCAACCCGCGATCTGCGCCGCGAGCACGACCTCGTACAGCTCCCGCTGCGCGTCGGTGAAGCGTCCGCTGGCGGGGAAGCAGCGCGTGACGTCGGCGGTGTAGCCGTCCACCTCGCAGCCTGCGTCTAGCAGCATCAGCTCGTCCTTGCCGACCTTCATGGCGTTGGTCGTGTAGTGCAGCACGGTGGCGTTCTCGCCTGCCGCGCAGATGGAGGCATAGCCCGGCCCCCAGCCGCCGGCCGAACGGAACGTGGCGTTCACGAGGGCTTCGATCTCGTACTCGTGCATGCCCTCGCGCAGGCCGGCCATCGCGGCGCGGTGCGCGTCGTCTGTGATCGCGGCGGCGTGCCGCATCACCGACAACTCCTCGTCCGACTTGCGCAGGCGCAGCTCGTGCAGCAGCGTGCCCGGCTCGACGATCTCCACCGGGCCGGTGACGCCGTCGCGCGTCTGCGTGTACATCGAGTGCGCCCAACCCAGGATCTTGCGGTCGCGGTCGGCGTTGTTGCCTGTGGAGTAGTACAGCCGCGCCGCGCCGCGCAGCAGCCGCGGCAACTCGGTGTCGATCGACTCGATGGGATACGCCGCGTCCGCGCCGTAGCTCTCTTTGGCGCCCTCGATGCCCGCGCGCCGTCCGGTCCATGTCTCGGCCAGCGGGTCCTTGGGGCGCACGAAGAGCACGAAGCGCTCCTCGTCCGCGTCCGGTCGCAGGACCGCGACCGCGTCGGCCTCGGCGAATGCGGTCAGGTACCAGAAGTCGCTGTCGGGGCGGAACGGATAGTGCGCGTCGCGGTTGCGCACCTTCTCTCCGCCCGTGGGGAGGATCGCGGCTCCGCCGGACATCGCGTCCATGAAGGCCTTGCGGTGAGCGGCTGCCATGCCGGGGTTCATGCGGTCCTCGCTGCGGGGTCTGCCTAGTTGGGCGCGCCATGATAGCCGGGTTGCTAGGATGCGATCGACCGGCTCCCAGCCACGCGAGAGACCCCCTTGGCCGCCCCGACGATCTCCCTGCGCACGTATGTCTACCTGGACATCCTGCAGCCCCAGCTGGCCTCGTTCCTGGCTACCGTGGCGCAGGGCTACCTGCCGATCGAGGAGCAGGCGTCGCTGTTCATCGAGGTGCAGCCGGGCATCGCGATCAACCGAATCACGGATGTCGCGCTGAAGAACGCGAGCGTGACGCCGGGCATGCAGGTGGTCGAGCGAGCCTTCGGCGCGCTCGAGGTGCACTCCTTCAACCAGGCCGAGGTCCGCGCGGCGGGCGAGGCTGTGTTGCGGTACTACGGGCTGGAGGAGAGCGACCGGCTGACGCCGCGCGTCGTGACCTCCGAGATCATCACAGGGACCGATCCGTACCAGACCATGCTGATCAACCGGTTCCGCCACGGAGACGTCATACTCAAGGGCCAGTCGCTGTACATCCTCGAGACGCACCCGGCGGGATACGCCCTGCTGGCCGCGAACGAGGCCGAAAAGGCGGCTCCGATCAGCTTGCTGGAGGTCATGTCCTTCGGCGCGTACGGGCGGCTGTACCTCGGCGGCGGCGACGACGAGATCAAGGAAGCGGCTCGCGCGGCCGAGGCCTGCCTGGCGGGCATCACCGGCCGTCCGAACGAAGAAGTCGTGGACGTCCGATAGGCCCCTCACCGGAAACGGAGGATCCGTCTTGAAGACCACCCGACTGCTGGCTGCCGTCGCGCTGTTCGCGCCCCTCTCCCTGCTGCCCGCCTGCTTCGGCCCGAGCGTCACGCGGGCGAGCGACGATCCCGAGATCGACGAGCCGGCGCTCTCCACCGGCTTCGACCGCGTGGACCTCGAGCTGGCGCTCGAGACCTGGGTCGCCGACTTCGATCAGTCCGACTTCGTGCGCGGGCTCACGCGCGAACCGTCGATCGCCGTGCTGAAGATCTCCAACCAGACCAGCGAGCACATCAGCGGTGCGCTGGACAGCCTGCTCGACTCCTGCGAGGTGCACCTGGTCCGGTCGGGTCACTGGAACGTCGTGGACAACACCGACCTGTCCCGCAACGCGATCATCGCCGAGCGGCTGCGCGACATGAGCGATTCGGTCGACCCCGAGACGATCGCCGCGCTGGGCCGGGAGTACGGCATCGAGTACTTCGTGAACGGCCGCGTCTGGGACACGTCCGAGAAGCTCGGGGACGTGCGGCGCGTGCAGTACTACCTGTTCCTGCGCGTGACCGAGGTGGCCACGGGGCTCGTGCGCCACGCCGAGCAGGTGGACATCACGAAGCAGTACGAGCGGTAGACCTCCCGTGCAGCGCGCACCCCTGGTGCTGGCGGCTGCTCTCGCGGTGGTGCTCGGCGGTTGCCGATCCACCTGGGAGCAGCACCTCGAGCCGCCGCAGCGGGCGTTCTACCGCGGCGACCTCGACTCCTCCACGCGTCTGCTGACCTCGCAGCTCGCCGACGCGCGCCGCGGCGCCGACGAGGACGTGCTGCGGCTGGAGCTGGCCATGGCCCTGCAGGCCGCCGGTCGCTACGCGGAGGCCGCCGCGCACCTCGTCGTGGTGGACCGTTCGCTGGAGGCGCTGGACTACACGTCCACGCCGCTGGACGAGCTGGCCTACGCCCTCTTTGCGGCGCCGCGCAACCACTACCGCGCGCCGCGCCCCGAAAAGCTCCTGCTCAACACGCAGAACATGATCAACTACCTCGGCGCGGGGCAGTGGGAGGACGCCGCGGTCGAGGCGCGGCGCGCGCGCATCCTGATGCTGCAGGCCGACCTGCCCGAGGAGGAGCGCTACAGCAACCGCCTGGCCTGGGCGCTCGCCGGTGTGGCGCTGCAGCAGTCCGGCAGCGACGGCGAGGCCGCCGACGCCTTCCGCGAGGCCGGCGCGACGGACCTCTCGAGCGCGCCGGGCGAGGGCGAGGGCAGCGTGCTGGTGCTGGTGCAGAACGGTAAGGCGCCGGTGCGCATTCAGGCAGCCTACTGGCTCTGGGTCGACGGCCTCTACCACCGGCTGCAGATCCCCGCGCTGGTGTCGCGTCCGAGCGGGTTCGCGCGCGCCTCGGTTTCGGTGGACGGCAAGGCGGCCGGCAACCCCGCCACACTGCTCGACATCGGCGGCCAGGCCGAGCACCGCTACGCCGACGAGTTCCCTCGCCTGGTCGCCGCTGCCGCGCTGCAGGCCGTGCCGCGCGCGCTCGTCGCCGACAGGGTGGCCGACGAACTCGAGGACGAAGACAAGCCCGACCACCACGCCCGCAACGAGATTGCGCGCCTGTTCGGGTCGCTTGCCGTCGAGTGGCTGGCATCCTCGCTGCCGTCCGACACGCGCTCCTGGTCGCTGCTGCCGCGCGAGGTGCGTGCGATGCGCCTGAACCTGCCGGCCGGGACGCACGAGATCGAGGTGGCGCTGGAGGGCGAGGCGCTCACCGGGAAGAACCGGACCATGACGTGGACGGTGGAGGTCACCCCCGGTGGCCTCGCGTTGGTGAATGCGGTCACGGCCACGCGCGAAGGCTGGAAGGAGATGCCCGACCCGCGCACCGAGAACCTCTCCAGCCAGCCGGCGGGCATCGCGGCGCTGGCGCTGCTGGAGTCGGTGCTCGCGGACCGCGACAACGGCGGGAACCAGGCCGTCCTGTCCACGCCGCCCGCGGCGAACAAGGCCAAGGCCGGCAAGTCGGGCAAGCGGAAGAAGCGCGACCGCAAGCGCTGAACGACGTTCAGGGGCGGACGTCCGAAAAGGCCTGTTGCACGCGCGTGTTCTCTTCGGCCGAGCGCGTCGTGACACGCAGCCACTCGTCTCCCAGCGGGGGACCGAAGGCCGTTCCGTCGCGAACCAGCACGCGTCGATCGCTCAGCGCCGCCACCACGTCCGGAGCGCCGGGCCAGGGAGCGTGCAGTCGGACCAGGAAGTAGTGCGCGCAGGTCGGCAGCGGCTCCAACCCGTCGAGCGCGGCGAGATCCTCTCGCAACGCGTCGCGTAGCAGGCGCGTCGCCTCGATGCGCTCGTGAACGTGCTCGTGCGTACGCAGCGCGGCCAGCCAGGCGGCCTGCGCGGGAAGACCCACCGGCCAGGGTGGGGCGATCCACTCGTGCGCGTCGCGCCAGCCCTCGCCCAGACGGGCGTGGCCCGCGCGCAGGCCGGCCAGCGCCGGTCCCTTGCTGAGGCTGCGCACGACCGCCAGCGCGGGCGCCGACGGCGTGCGGCTCCAGGCCGAGGCGCGCGGCGTCCAGTCGATGTAGGCCTCGTCGACGAGCAGCCGGCATCCGTGGGGCAGCGCGGCGAGCAGCGTGTCCATCGCATTGCCGTCGAGCACGGCGCCCGTCGGGTTGTTCGGGTTGGCCAGCACGACGAGCGTGGCGCCGCTGAGGCGAGCCGCCTCGGCGAGCTCGTCGGGGTCGATCGCGAAGCCGGACTCGACCTCGAGCAGCAGGCGCACTACACGCGCGCCGGACGCGCGCGCGACCCGCTCGTACTCGGAGTAGGTCGGCGCGGGCAGCAGCACCGTCGAGCCGGCGGGGGCCGCGCAGCCGATCAGGTGGTGGAGCAGCGCGCTGGCGCCGGCGCCGATCAGGATCTCACCGCTCGGCGTGTCCAGCATGGCCGCGACTTCGTCGCGCAAGCGTTCGCTGCCCACCGCCGGTGTGTGCTGTATCGAGTCCACCGCGGCATGCAGTGCCTCGTGCACCGCATCGGCGGGCGGGTACCAGGCGTCGTTCACGTCCGCCGGCACGTACTCGCCCAGGCGGTGGAGCTCGGGGCCGATGAGCGACCATTGCCGACCGCCGTGAACGGCGCCGCAGGGCCCGGCCGTGCATTCCACGAGCCGGGCAGAGAGGTCGGGGTTCACGGTCGGGCCATGTCCCAGCGGTCGCCCAGAGTTCCGTTCGCTTCCATGCGCTTCGCCTTGCGGATCACGTCGGCGAGGTGCAGGACGTGCCGGCCGGCGGGGCTGGCCAGCCACATCCAGGCGCAGAGCGCGGCCACGCCCAGCACTGCGCACGCCCACAGCGGCGCGCCGACCGCCGGCAACCAGGCCGCGATCGCCGCGACGGTCAGCACGGTCACGACGGCCCAGAGGAGCAGTGCCGTGCGCGGAACGTTGCGATACAGGCTGAGTTGCAGCCGGTCGGTCAGGGGCGCGTCGGCCGGCAGGCCGCGGTCCTTCATCACCTGCAGGTACGCGCGGGCGCGGCGCAACTCCTGTGCGTCGCGCGCGGCGGGATCGCTGGTCTTGACCTCGAGGAAGGCGAGGCCGGACAGCATCTCGACCCGCAGGCCGCGCTCGCGCACCTGCAGCATCAGGTCGAGATCGTCGGCGGCGATGCCCGGCGTGGGGGTGAGGCCCAGGTCCGCACGCCAGGCGAGCAGTTGCCCGTGCACGCTGAACAGCCGGCCCTTGCGGCTCTCGCGGGTCCGCACCTTCGCCGTCCAGCGGTCGTAGGGATCGCTCGCATCCACCGGTTCGTGGCCGTCGGCGCCGCGACAACTGCCGTCGGGCGCGAGGTCGCGCACGAACTCCTGCCGACCGCAGGCCATTCCCAGCTCGGTGCGGTCGCGGAAGGCGGGCTCCAGGAGCAGCAGCGACATCGGGCGCACGATCACGTCGGCGTCGGTGAGCACGATCACGTCCACGTCGTCGCCGAGCGCTGCGAGGCCGGCCGAGATCGCGCCGGCCTTGCCCGGGCGCACGTCGTTGCCGATCACACGCGCGGCGGCGGGGGCTCCGCGGGCCAGCGCGGGCACGGTCATGCGGTTGTTCCCCGCCGGGTTGGCGAAGAGTTCCTCGCACAGACCGCGCGCGATGCTCGCGGTGTCGTCCTCGCTGTCGTCGTCCACGACGACCACCTGGTGGGGCCGCTTGCTGAAGGGCCAGCGGCTGTCGTGCAGGTTGCGGAGCTTGCGCTCGATGACGGCGGCCTCGTTGTGCGCAGGGATGATGACCCCGAGCACGAGGCCGGTCTCGTTGCCGCCCGGCGGCCCCCCCCCCGGAGCTGCGCTCACCGCGCGGCGGCTCCGGGCCCGGGCGTCCCGACGCCGCGCGTCGCGGGCGAGAGCGTGCGCGCCGCCAGTCGCGGCCAGCTCTTGGGGCCGAACAGCACGTTGTCGGCCACCGCGCACTCCCAGGTGCAGGTGCAGTGGGTGTCGCGGATCGTCTTGCGCAGCGCGTCGGCGGACGGGGCATTCCACACGCGCTGCAGGTCCCAGTCGGTGTCGGCGAGGTTGCCGATGGGCTTCCCGAGGATCTCGCACGGGTGCACCGAGCCGTCCTCGAAGATCACGGCCGAAAGCGTCCCGGCCGTGCAGGGCAGGTGCCTGCTGCGATCGCCCTCGGCCACGCGCGCGACGTGCTCGTACATGAGCTGGTCACGGGCGACCGCCAGCCGCGCGGCCGGGAAGTCGAAGTAGGGCAGCGCTCCGCTCGCCACCAGGCGCGCCTTGGTGGCCACGACCTCGCGGTAGCGGGCCACATCCACGTCGAGCATCTGCGGCTCCATGGCGGTGCCGCGCGCGAGGTTGATGGTGACGTTGTCGGGGTGCAGCTCGTCCACCAGCTCCTCGAGGTGGCCGGCCATGACGTGCTGGTTCTCGGAGGTGACGGTCACGATGATCCCGACGCCGAGGTTCTTCCGCCCCGCGGCCTGTTCCTTGTAGGCGCGCACCGAGGCCATCGAGCGCGCGTGGCCGCCCTCCACCTGGCGGATCGCGTCGTGCACCTCGGGCGGTCCGTCGAAGGAGACCGAGACCGAGAGGAACATGTCGGGGTTGCCGTCGAGGATCGCGTCGACGGTGCCGTGCTGGCTGGGCTCCACCAGGCCGTTGGTGGGGATGGCCAGGTGCCGCAGCTCGTGGCGCCCGAAGGCGGTGGCCAGCTCGGGCAGGTCCTTGCGCAGGAAGGGTTCGCCGCCCCCGAAGCTCACCCAGAGGAGCGGACCCATGCGCGCGGCCGAGTCCGCCAGGCGCCCGACCTGCTCCAGGCTGGGGCCGGCGACGCCCGCGGCGACCTCCTCCCAGTGGAAGCAGTGCCGGCAGCGAGCGTTGCAGGCGCCGGTCACGAAGAGCGTGAGGTGCAGCGGCGGCCCGCGGCGCCGCAGGCCGCGTCGGACGAACGGCAGATAACGCAGGACGTTCACGAGAGCCTCGAATCATATCACCTGCCCTCGCCACGGATTGTGGTGCCAACGCGACGTCGGTTGCTCCGTCGATAGGGATTCGCACACTGGCCAACAGGCCTCCCCTCCCGAATGCCGATGTACCCGACACCATGATCTGGCCCTTCTCCCGCAACGGCACGTCCAAGAACGGTCACGGAACCAACGGACGATCTCCTGACCACGTCGTGCGCAACGGCGTCGACCGCAACGGCACGGCGTTGCCCCGCGTGGGCGATCCGGACGCGGACGCCGAGTCGGTCGACGCTGGCGTGGACTCGCGCCTGGTCGTATTCAGCGACCCGCAGGGGCGGCAGGCCGAGCAGTACCGCGGCTTCCGCACGAACCTGCGCGCGATGAACCCGAACGACGAGCCGCGTACGCTGCTCTTCACCTCGGCGCAGCCGCGCGCGGGCAAGTCGATCAGCGTGGCGAACATCGCGCTGGCGATGGCCGAGGCCGAGCACCTGAGGGTCTGCCTGGTGGACGCCGACCTGCGCGCCGGGCGCGTGGCCCAGTTGTTCGGCGCGAAGATGGAGCCGGGCCTGGCGGACGTCATGCTGGACAAGCTCCCGCCGCAGGAGGCGCTGCAGTCGAGCTGCCTCCCCAACCTCACGCTGCTCACGGCCGGCCGCTTCGTGCACAAGCCCGGCGAGGTGCTGGCCTCCGACTACATGCAGGAGTTGATCGCCTGGCTGAAGCGCAGCCACGACTACATCCTGTTCGACTCGCCGCCGAGCATGCTCTTCGCGGACGCTGCCGAGCTGGGTCGCCTTGCCGACGGCGTGGTGCTCGTGGTGGCCATAGGCGACACGACGCAGGCCGACGCGGACGACGCGCTGACGCAGCTGAACAAGGTGGGGGCCAACCTCATCGGCAGCTTCGTGACCGGCGCGCCGCCGCTCGACCAGTACGAGCGCGACACGGTCATCGAGGCCGCGGAGTAGCGGGCTTCGGACCTCGCGGTCCTGGCCGGATCGCAGTCGGTGGGGCCTGCCGGGGCCGGGGCTTCCGTGAGGGGCGCTCCGGGTCCAGAATGGGCCTCCGCCTGCCTGTCCCCCGCGAGCCCTCCATGGCCACTCCGCGCGACGACTCCACCGAGCCTGCCCGCGAAGACCCTGCGGTCGCGCGGAGCCTCTCCATCGGGGCGCTGGCGGCGGCCACGGGCGTCTCGCCCGACACGATCCGGGTCTGGGAGCGGCGCTACGGCAGGCCGGTGCCCGAACGACTGCCCTCGGGTCACCGGCGGTACACCGATGAGCACGTGCGCTGGATGCGCCGCGTGACGGAGGCGCTGTCCTGCGGTCACCGCGTCGCCGTGGTGCTGCGCGCGAACGAGCAGGAGCTTGACGGCCTGCTGCCTCGCCCCGGCACCAACGCCATGGAGTTCGAGCCGCGCCGCCTGCTGGACCTGGCGCGCGACTACCGTTCGGGCGAGTTGCTGGTCGCGCTCGATGCGGCGTGGCGCCAGCTCGGTCCGCGCGCGTTCCTCGAGCAGCGTGTCGCTCCGTTGCTCACCGGTTGCGGGGGCGCGTGGGCGGACGGCCACCTCGATGTGCGCCACGAGCACTTCCTGAGCGAGATGGTCGAGGACATCCTGCGATCGTTGCGAGTCTCGCTGCAACGCACCGACGTGGGGCCGCTGATCGTGCTGGCCACGCTCGAGGGCGAGGCGCACCACCTGGGCGTCCAGATGGCGGCGCTGCTTGCCGCCAGCAACGGAGCGCAGACCTGCGTGCTCGGCCGCGCCGCGCCTCGCGACGAGATCGTGGCCACCGCGCGCGAGATCGGTGCGGCGGGCGTGTGCATCGGCGTCTCGCTGGCGACCGCCGGCGTGCGCAACGACCGCGCGCTCGCCGACCTGCGGCAACACCTGCCCAGGCACGTGCGGCTTGCCGTGGGCGGGACCGGGGCGCGCGGCTCGCGCCGCGGACCGCGCGGCGTGGACTACCTGGACGGCGCCGACTTCGGTGCGTTCGAGGCCTGGCTCGAGGGCCTCGCCTGACCCCGGCCCGGTCGGCGGCCGGACGCGCGTGGGAAGCCCGGCCTTGTCCGGGCCCCCGGGCGGGGGCACCCTTTGTCCCATGCTTGCGAGGCTGATCGACCGCATGCCGGCCCTGCTGCTGGGCGGCCTCGTCCTGATGTCGGCCCACGTGGCGCTGCTCGAGGTCGACCAGCCGGTGCGGCTGCTCGCCTCGGTGCCCGCGGCGCTGGTGCTGCTCTTCTACCTGCGCGCCGGTCGCGCGGCGCGGCGGAGGCGCTGAGCATGGACCCCCTGGTGCACCTGGACGCCGGCGCGTGGCGCCTGGCCGTCGTGCTCGGGACCTTCCTCGCGGGCGCGCACGCCTACCGCAAGCTCTCGCCGTACTTCGCGATCGCGTGGTTCGGTTCGGGGCTGGTCTTCGGCTGGTTCTGGACGGACCAGCACGCGGCGCCCGAGGCGCTGCTGCTGCCGGCGTTCCTCACCTACCTCGCCGCGGCGCTGACCAAGGGCCTGGTCGAGGGCGGCCGCTTCTCCGGCAACCACGTCGTGCACGTGATCGTCACGGGCGTGCTCACCGGCGTGGTCGCGCTGCCGGTGGAGTCGGCCGGCGCAGCGATGGGCTGGGTGTTGCCGCGCGGCGCGGCGCGGATCACTGGGGGCGCGGTGGACCCCGAGTGGCTCGGTAGCGTGCCGCTGGACACGGTGGTCCAGTGGTCGCTGGTCGGCACGCTGTTCTACGGCCTCTACAAGCTGCTCGACCACGTCGGCATCGGGAGCACGATGCAGACCGTGCTCCTGTTCGGCGGCATGCCCTTCCTGGTGCGCTTCGCGGAGTGGGTCCTGCGTCAGTCCGCCTGAGCGCGGCTCAGCCGATGGGCCGCATCAGCAGTCCGCCCAGCGGCGGCAACTCCAGCGAGATCGAGTGCGACAGCCCGTGCCAGGGCATGTCGTCGGCCTCGATCAGCCCGCGCGAGGGATAGCCGCTGCCGCCGAACTCCTGGGCATCGGTGGTCAGCAGCAACTCGTAGCGCCCGCCCTGCGGCACGCCGATGCGGTAGCGGTCGCGCGGCACGGGCGTGAAGTTGAACACGACGATGCCCAACTCGTCGGCGTGGCGCCGCTCGAACGCGATCACGGAGTTCTCGCGGTCGTTGCAGTCGATCCAGCGGAAGGTGTCGCCGTCGGGGTCGCCGCGCCAGAAGCAGGGCTGCTCCTTGTAGACCCGCCCCAACTCCTCCATGAAGCGGAACAGGCCGACCCGCGTGGGATCGTCGGCCAGGTGCCAGTCCAGGCTGCCGTCGTGGTCCCACTCGCTCGTCGAGGCCAGCTCGGTGCCCATGAACACGAGTTGCTTGCCGGGTCGTGTGGCCTGGTAGGCGAGCAGCAGCCGCAACGTGGCGAGCTTCTGCCAGCGGTCGCCGGCCAGCTTGTTCAGCAGCGAGCCCTTCCCGTGCACGACCTCGTCGTGCGACAGCGGCATGAGGAACCGCTCGCTGTGCTCGTAGAACATCCCGAACGTGATCTTGTCGTGGTGCCAGGCCCGGTGCACGGGGTCGAAGCCGAGGTACGCGAGCGTGTCGTGCATCCACCCGAGGTTCCATTTGAAGCTGAAGCCGAGACCGCCGTGCTCGACCGGGCGCGTCACGCCCGGCCAGGTCGTGGACTCCTCGGCGATGGTTACGCAGCCCGGGCACTCCTCGTTCACGGCGATGTTCAGTTCGCGGACGAACTCGATCGCTTCGAGGTTCTCGCGCCCGCCGAATCGATTGGGCAGCCACTCGCCGGGATCCCGGCTGTAGTCGAGGTGGAGCATGCTCGCGACCGCGTCCACGCGCAGGCCGTCGGCGTGGTACTCACGAAGCCAGTAGAGGGCGCTCGCCATCAGGAAGTTGCGCACCTCCAGCCGCCCGTAATTGAAGATCAGCGTGTCCCAGTCGGGGTGGTGCCCCAGCCGCGGGTCCTCGTGCTCGTACAGCGCGGTGCCGTCGAAGCGGTTCAGCGCGTGATCGTCGCTGGGGAAGTGCGCCGGCACCCAGTCGAGGATCACGCCGAGCCCCGCCTGGTGCATGGTGTCGATCAGGAAGCGGAAGTCGTCCGGCGTGCCGTGTCGCGACGTGGGTGCGAAGTAGCCCGTGACCTGGTAGCCCCACGATCCGCCGAAGGGGTGCTCCATGATCGGCATGATCTCGACGTGCGTGAAGCCGAGTCGCACGCAGTGCTCGGTCAGGCGCGGCGCGATCTCGCGATAGGTCAGCGAGCGGCCTCCCTCCTCCGGCACGCGCGCCCAGGAGGAGAGGTGCACCTCGTAGATCGACATGGGCTCGCGCGGCGGGTCGCGCTGCGCGCGCGCCTCCATCCACTCGGCGTCCTCCCAGGTGTGGTGGTCCAGCCGCTGCACGATGGAGGCTGTGCCGGGGAACTGCTCGTGCTTGTAGGCGCAGGGGTCGGTCTTCAGCCGCAATTCGCCGTCGGCGCCGATCACCTCGAACTTGTACAGGTCGCCGGGGCCTACGCCCGGGATGAACAGCTCGTGCACGCCCGAGCTGCCGAGGCTGCGCATCGGGTAGCGCCGACCGTCCCATTCGCAGAAGTCGCCGACGACGCTCACGCGACGGGCGTTCGGCGCCCAGACGGCGAAGCCCGTGCCCTCGACGCCGTCCATCGTGCGCGGGTGCGCGCCGAGGATCTCCCACAGTCTTCTGTGCCGCCCCTCGTTGAAGAGGTGCAGGTCCAGCTCGCCGACGGTGGGGGGCAACTTGTGCAGCGCGCCGATGTCCTGTCGGCCGTCGGTCTTCATGCGCCCGGCCCGCCGGCGAAGTGCCGCAGCAGCATGAAGGTGTGCGCCTCCAGGCCCAGGCTCGCTCCGGCGGGCGAGTCCGGCGGGGCGTCCGGAGCGAGCGCGGCGTCGTCTCCCGCGCGCGAGGTGTCGACCCGCACGTGCCACGCCCCTGGCGTTGCGACGGTCGGCAGCGTGAACTCCACGTCGGTCGCGCCGCCGTTGAGCAGCATGAACAGCGTGTCGCCGCGGATCGGACGGCCCCGCTCGTCCTGCTCGTCGGCGTGCTCGCCGCGGAGCAGCATGCCGAGCACGTGGCCGGTCTCGTTGCGCCAGTCCTCGACGCTCATCTCCTCGCCGTCGGGACGGATCCAGATCACGTCGTCGAGGCCGTTGCCCTCGCTGTCGCGTCCGCGGAAGAAGCTGCGCCGGCGCAGCACCGGGTGCTCGCGGCAGATGGCCAGCACCGCGCGCGTGAAGCCGAGCAGTCGCGTGCGCTGCTCGTCCAGGTCCCAGTCGACCCAGCCGATCTCGTTGTCCTGGCAGTAGGCGTTGTTGTTGCCGCGTTGCGTGCGGCCGAGCTCGTCGCCGGAGCAGAGCATGGTGACGCCCTGGCTGAGCGCCGCCGTCGCGATCAGGTTGCGCTGGATGCGCTCGCGCTGCGCCAGGACCTCTTCGTCGTCCGTGGGTCCCTCGACGCCCCAGTTGCGACTGGCGTTGTCGTCGTGGCCGTCACGGTTGTCCTCGCCGTTGTCCTCGTTGTGCTTGCTGTCGTAGGCGACCAGGTCCGCCAGCGTGAAGCCGTCGTGGCAGGCCACGAAGTTGATGCTCGCCGTCGGCCCGCCCGCGTAGAGGTCGCTGCTGCCTGCGAGGCGATAGGCCAGGTCGTCCACCAGCCCGGGGTGCCCGCGCCAGAAGCGGCGCACGGTGTCGCGGTAGGGGGCGTTCCATTCGGCCATGCCCGCGGGAAAGGCGCCCACGCGCCAGCCGCTGTGCCCAAGGTCCCAGGGCTCGGCGATCAGCTTCACCTTGGCCAGGGTCGGGTCCTGCTGCAGGACGTTCCAGAACGTGTCGAGGTGCTCGCCGTACGGCCCGCGACCGAGGACCGGCGCGAGGTCGAAGCGGAAGCCGTCCACGTGCATCTCCTGCACCCAGGTGCGCAGGCTGTCCAGCACGAGCTGCATGCCGCGCGCGTCCACCGTGTCGAGGCTGTTGCCGCATCCGGTGTAGTCCATGTAGTAGCGCGGGTCGTCCGGCGAGAGCCTGTAGTACGCGGCGTTGTCGATGCCGCGCAGGCTCAGCGTGGGGCCGTGCCGGTTCCCCTCGGCTGTGTGGTTGTAGACCACGTCGAGGATCACCTCGATACCCGCGGCGTGCAGCGCCTTGACCATCGCCTTGAACTCGGTCACCTGCTCGCCGCGGTCGCCGGTCGCGTACCCCGCGTGCGGCGCGGTGAACGCGATCGGGTTGTAGCCCCAGTAGTTGCGCAGACCGCGGTGCACCAGCGCGGCCTCCGAGAGGAAGTGCTGCACGGGCATCAGCTCGACGGCCGTGACGCCCAGCGAGAGCAGGTGCTCGATGACCGGCTCGGAGGCCAGGCCGAGGTAGGTCCCGCGCAGCGACTCGGGCACCTCGGGGTGTCGCATGGTCAGCCCGCGCACGTGGCACTCGTAGATGACCGTGCTGCTCCACGGCGTGCGCGGCGGGCGGTCGCCGTCCCAGTCGAAGCCGTCGTTCACGATGATGCCCTTGGGCACGAAGGCCGCGCTGTCACGCAGGTCCATGGCGAGATCGCCGGACACGCGCGGTGTGCCTTCGATCGCGGGGTGCCCGAAGACGGCGTCATCCCATTCGAAGCGCGAGGTGACCGCGCGCGCGTAGGGATCGATCAGCAACTTGTTGGGGTTGCAGCGGTGGCCTTCGGTGGGGTCCCAGGGCCCGTGCACGCGCAGCCCGTAGAGTTGCCCGGGCCGCAGGTCCGGCAGGTAGGCGTGCCAGACGTGGCCCGTGCGACTCTTCAGCGGGATGCGCGCCGTCTCGGTCTCGCCGACGGGCGGATCGAAGAGGCACAGCTCGACCGCGCTCGCATGCCGCGAGAAGACGGCGACGTTGACGCCTTCGCCGTCCCAGACCACGCCGAGAGGATGGGATTGACCAGGCCAGACCCGCATGCCCACAGGTTAGCGGTCGCCGGGGCCGATCGGCAGAGCGATCGGACGCCCCGGGCGGCGTCAGAGCGTGGTGACGCGTCCCGTGGCGGCGTCCACGGAGATCGTTCGCGTGGTGCTGCCGTGCCCCAGCGAGACGGTGCCGCCCGCGATGGGCACCCCCTGCGGGTCGAAAACGATCGCCGTGCCGGTCGCGCCGAAGTCGGCCGTCTTCACGTCGATCAGCGCCGGCTGGTTGGGCACGCCGAACTGGACCACGTAGTCGCGCCGTGTCAGCGGATCCACGACCAACGCGCCGCTTTCGTCCACGATCGCGAACCGGTCCGTCGCCAGGTCGAACACCACACCGAAGGCCTCGCGGTTGCTGCGGGCCAGCGCCTGCGCGCGGCCGATGGCGTCCGTCACCTGGATGTCGGCCATCTCGAGCGACTGCTGGCTCGTCTGACCGCCGGTCCGGCTGATCACGCCCGCAATGATGCCGATGATCACCACGACGACCATCAGCTCCACCAGCGTGAAGCCGGCGTGCATCCTGCGGCGTGTCCTGGTCCGTGCGTTCATCGGGTGCGGATCCACGGTCCTCAGGGGATCTTGAAGCTGGTGATGGAGCTGACGTCGCTCGAGGTCATCACGCGCGGGACGTAGGCCATGGTCTCCACGTCCCAGGCGCCCGACATGTCGAGGATGCTGGCCCAATCGCGCGGCGTGCGCGCGGCCCCGGGGAGTTCCACGTCCGACGAGAGGTCGAGCGGCGCCACGCAGGCGATGTTGCCCAGGCACGTGCCGTCGATCGCGTCCAGCATGATCGTGTGCGCGACGATGTCGCCCTCGATCTGGATCGCGGTGGGGGATGTCCAGTCACGCAGGACGCCGTCGGGAAGCAGCATGGCCACGCCGGGCAGGAAGTCGCCGGGCTCGATGCGCAGGTTGCCGTCGAGGATGACCGCGGGAGCGCTGGTCGGGTCGTAGTCCCCGACCGGGTTCGCGCTGTCGAGCACCGCAGCGCTCACGATCGCGCCGTTCACCGTGACGTTGTCGAGGTACAGCGCGGCGTAGTCCTGGAGGATGATCAGGCCGGTGACGTCGGTGTCCTCCAGGCGCTGCGTCCCGCTGAAGTAGATCTTCGGCACGGTCGGGTCGGCGAGCAGCGACGCGACCGTCGTGGCGTCGAGGCTGGGCAGCGTGTCCGGACTTTCCGTGACTGCCTCGCGACGACGCGTCGTCTCCGTCACCACCGTCGCGCCCAGACCGTCGCTGTCGATCGTGCTCGACGCGATGCGGGCCCGGTCGTCCGGGAGGTCCGTCACGGTCACGGTCGCCGTGCGCGATCCGCTCGATACCATCGTGCTCGTGACCGGCGTCCCGGACCGCAGGGCCTGGCGGCCCCACTGCAGACCCGAGTGCACCGCTTCGCGCGCGTCGATGGCCGGGCGCCCGACCTCCGAGTTGCCCGCGTCGAGGATGACGTTGCGGAGGTAGGTGGCGCTGATCATGCCGATCAAGCCCACCAGCAGGAGCACGGCGATGATGGCGAAGCCGCTTTCGCGACGCGGGTTGCGGCGTAGGTTCGCGTGATGCTTCATGGCGTGATCCACCACTGGTACGTGCCGACCTGGGTTCCGTTCTCGAGGATCGTCACGGTGAGCTGGAACATCCGCGAGGCGTAGGTCGCGAACAGCGCGGCCGGATCCTCGCCGGTGGGCGTGCTGAGGTTGTCGATCGCGTAGACGTCGAGCGAGACGCTCTGCCGCCAACCGGTGAGTGAGTTGGCCTGCGTCCCGTCGGCGAGGATCGGCGGACTGAACGAGGCCCCGATGAGCGAGTCGAGCGCCGTGACCGCGGCGGCCGACGTCGCGCCGGTGGTCCCGCTTGGTTCACGCGACAGGATCTTGCTGAGCGTGTGCACTTCCTGCGCGAGCTGCGACGCCTGGAACGGCTCGCTCGCGAGTTCTTCCTTGCTCGACGTCGCCGCGGACATCGCATTCGTGACGCTCACGAAGGCGACGCCGACGATGGCCGCCGCGATCAGCACCTCGAGCAGCGTGAAGCCGGCGAGGCGATGGCCGCGGGGTCGTGGGACTCGGGCTGTCTTGGAACGCACCATCCGCATTTCGTCCCTTTCGGCTCCTCCGGGGGCCCTTCCTTGAGCCGTTCTGGGGCCGGATTCAGCTGCCCGGCGTGACGAGCCCGGCGGCCTCTCCGGGCACCGACCCCAGCCAGGGGTCGGGGGCCGCGATCTGGCCGTCCACCACGGCGGAGCCGGTCATGCTGTTTCCCGCGTCGGTGGCCAGGTTGACGGTGATCCTCGAGACCACGTCGCGGGCCTGGGTCTGGGTGTAGAGACGCGTGCCCTCGAGGCTGGCCATGACGCGCATCGGCTGGGGCGTGAAGGCGCCCCCCGGGGACGAACGCAGCGCCACGCCCGAACCCTCGGCGGCGCCCAACGGGATCGCGCGCACGCTCACGTAGTCGTAGCCGTCCACCTCGATCAGCAGCGTGTACCCGCGGCCGGGCTTGATCACGGACGCGAGTCCCGAGAGGTCCATCGGTGCCTCGATCATCGGCGCCGACACGGCGAGTTGGACCTGCGGGTGGTCCGTCCACCAGCCCCAGGCGACGCCCGTCGGGGGGTCGATCACCTCCGGGGCGACGACGGGGTTGTCCAGGTGGTAGTCCCACCAGGTCCAGGTGGCCGCGGGCAGCGCGGTCGTCGGCAGCGTGGTGCTTGCCAGGGGCGCGCCGTGCGGTCGCGCGTCGCCGGGTACCACGGCCTCGTACAGCGTGAGCGTCAACAGGCCGGTGTCGGACGGGTGGCTCGGGTTGTGCGGCGGTCCGGGTGCGTGCAGGTGGCAGAACTCCATCGGGCTGCCATCCAGGAATGAAACAGGCATCAAGAGCCGACCCAGCGTGGCCCGGATCATTTCCTCCGTCACACCAGGAACGCCGTTGAAGGCGTCGGGCGCGGCGACGGGGGCGTGGAAGCCGATGGCCAGAGCCTGGCCGTCGTGGATCTCGATCGTGTCGGGCGTGCCGGCCGGGACGGAACTGCTCCAGATGGTCCCGTAGTCGCTCGTCGGCGTGGCATCGCGCAGGCGTTGCTTGGTGTCCACGGTGAACGTGGCGCTGGTCAGATCGCTCGCCAGGACGCCCACGACGCCCGACGGTCGGCGGACCTTGAGCTGCTTCGCGTCCATGTAGTAGCGGGTCACGTTGCCCAGCGGGTCGGCGACGGAGACATCCGTGGCCGAGTTCATCTGCACCGCCCAGGCCTGGCGCGCCGCGCCGGTGATCTCAGTCACCGCCAGGTCGAGTTCGTGGTCCTCGCGTTCGCGCACGGCCTCGGCCTGCTCGCTGAACAGGCGGGTCGCCGCGCCCAGGCTCACGAGGATGGTGGCGGCAAGGGCGGTCGCCACGACCATCTCCACGAGAGTGAATCCGGTCGTCCTCGGCCGGGCTGTTGCTTCGTCGGTCATGGTCCAGCGCCTCACTTCGACTGGCCCGTCTTCCCACGGGCCAGGGGAGAGCGATCCCCTGAATCGGGATCGACCAGATGAGCGGTCGAGTTTCTGTAAAAATCGGGAGAACCACGAAACGGCGTGGGGCAGCCCGGAACGAGCGAACGCCGCGCCGACTCATCGCCGACACGGCGCTCGCAGGAGGTTCCGTCCGGACGGCGGGAGGCTGTCCCGTCGACCGGCCAGGGGCGTTACTTCATGGCGGGGATGACGCCCTCGAGGTAGACGGTCAGGAGGTCCGCGCCGCGGATCTGGACGTCGCGACCCTCGAGTTCGTCCACGCCCTTGATGCCGAGCGGCAGGGCCTGGCCGTCCTTGGTGCGCACGCGGAAGCGACCCTCGGAGCTGCCCTTCTGCACGAGCACGGCGACCTCGGCGAACACGCCTTCGACGGCCGTCTCGATGAACAGGTGGAACGAAGCCACGGTGTCGTAGGGGAGCTTCTTGGCCTTCACCTCGATGCGGTGATCGCCCTTGTCGAACTTCGAGCGCATCTCGACCTTGCCCTGGGCGTCGGGCGCGGGCGGAACGCCCGGCAGCGACATCTTCAGCTTGGCCTTGACGGGCTTCTTCTTGGCGCCGAGCGCGGGCACTTCGCCCTCGAGCACGGCGGCGAGACCGGTGGGCCGCACCTCGACGCCGAGGCCGCCGAGCGCGACGGCGTCCGCCGCACCATGCGGCAGCGCGTCACCCTTCTTGGTGTCGACCTTGTACTTGGCGCTGTCGTCGCCGTCGGAATCCATCACGGCGATGAACACGAACGTGCCGGGTAGCAGCGGGTCTTCCATCCACAGCTCGTGAACGAGCAGCGGATCGATCTGGATCGCGTGCACCTCGAACTTGTCGGTGCCCTTCTTGGTGTCGGTCTCGACCTTGAGTTTGCCCTTGGCGGTGGGCGCTGCGCCGCCGCTGGGACGGACGAGATCGACCTCGCCCTTCATCTTGGACGAGCCGAACGCGTACGCGTCGGGGGTTGCAACCAATCCGGTGAAGAGGAGGGCTGCAAACAGGGTGATGCCGGGCCGGCGAAGCATGGTGAGTCCTCAGAAGGTGGTGGCGGGGCGGATCGAGGCATTCATCGTATCGAAGGCGGGATGGGACGACTGATGACGAAACGCTGTGAAATGCCTGTTTTCTAGACACCCGGACAGCCTCGCCGTTCCGCTGTTCAGGCTTCGTTTTCGGGGGTCGCGTGGGCCTCCCATGTTGCCAGGTCGAAGGGCCGGCAATGGCTGCCCGGCGGGAAGCCGCGGAACTGCGCCTTGCACCGGTAGCAGATCAGCAGGCGCTTCACGAGCAGGCGCAGCAGCAGCACGTCGACCAGGGTGAAGGCCAGCAGCGAGCCGACAAGCCAGGGGATCGGCACGCGCGCGATGAGCAAGCCGATGAACACGACCGCGACCAGGATCACGCCCAGCCGGTTGTTCACGTCCTTCTGGATGCACAGCGTGTGGTAGTCGCAGCACGGGCAGCCGTCGATCGTGCCGTCCTCGTCGACGTGGCCGGCGAGGTCCAGCGGGATGTCCGCCGCGCATTGGTCGCAGCGCAGCGCGCCCATCCCGCCCGCCGCCGGGTGCCCCTCGTCGAGGCGGGGCGGCGGCGGTGCGCTGTCGAGCTCGCGCTCCTGCCAGCGCCCGCAGCCGGGGCAACGCACCACGCCGCTCCGCCTGCGGTGGTCGCGCGTCGGGACGTCGGCCAGGCGCTCCTTCAATACGGGACCCCCGATCCGCCCTCGACCATCTTTCCGATGATGTCTCCCAGATAGACGAGGACGCACATCGCGTAGAGGATGCCCGTGGCGGGCTGCGTCTTCTCCATGCGCACGGTGACCCGAGTCATCAGCGCGAGCACGGCCGGGATGGCCAGGCCCACGGGAATGCGCACCCACACGCTGAACACGTCCATCGTGCCGCTCGGCGAGCGCTGCATCAGGTCGTCCAACGTGGCGTTGCCCGGCCCGAGGAACGCCGACCACATCCAGTACAGCGCCAGGCCCGAGACAGCCGCCTTGCCAAGCATGATCCACGGCATCGGCGTCACCAGCCGCGCAAGGTGGCTGACCGGCAGTCCCTGGCTGACGAGATACCAGTGCCCGAGGATCATGCCCCAGGTCGTGAAGCCCAGCACCAGCGACGAGCCGACGGCTCCGGCCACGGCCAGCACGACCTCGGCGCCCTCGCGCTGCACTCCGACGCCGACGTTGAGCGAACTGCTGACGACGACGGTGCCGCCGCACAGGAGCGCCAACCACATCGAGGCGGACTCGAGCGCGGGACGATCCCACCCGCTCACGCTGACGAACAGGAGCGTTGCCGCGGCCGACGCCGCGATCAGCAAACCGAGCATCTGCAGCGGTCCGCTCGCATCGGCGGCGAGCGCTTCGGACCAGACCATGCTGCCGGCCAGCCCGTACAACCCGAGCACGACCCAGCCGCCGAACTTGAAGTAGCGCGGCCCCAACGCGGGGCGGTCGCTGATCGCGAAGGTGATCAGAGAGCCGAAGCTCATCTGCAGCAGGAACAACAACGACACGTCGGTGAGCGACATGCGGCGAATCGTAGGAAAGCCGGAGCCGCGGAACACCCGCTTGTGTGCAACCGCTGAATGGCCCATCGCTGCCCGGAATCGCGGTCGGATTGACGGTTATTCCGAACCGACCTAGACTTGCCGCCGCTCGGGCATGAGGGCGCCAGGAGGGCGCCCGACCAGGTGATTCACCCCGTAGCGGCTCCGCTTCCACTTCGACTGACACCTCACGCCATGCAACGCATCTCCGGAACACGCCCTGGGGAGGGCCGGCCTGGAGGGGGGGACCGCATGCGCGCCGCCCTGTTGGCCGCGCTCCTGTTCTCGTCCCTGTCCTGGGCCCAGACCGTCACCTTCGATCCCGCCACGCGGGATCTCGAGCTCGATCCGGGCCAGACGATGGATGTCACCATCGACGTCTGCCTGCCGGGCGTCGTGACCAAGGCCGACATCTACCTGCTGGCCGACACGACGACGAGCATGACGCCGATCCTCGACCAACTGAAGCTGGACGCCGTGCAGATCGTGAGCACGCTGCTCGCGACGCCGGGCGCCGACATCCAGGTCGGGCTCGGTCAGTACCGCGACTTCCCCTGGGACACTGCGCCGTTCCCCTACGATCACCAGGTCAGCCCGACCACCGACCAGACCAGCCTCGTGAACGCGATCAACACCTGGTCGGCCGGCGGCGGCGGTGACGGCAGCGAGGGCCAGTTCTACGCGCTGCACCAGCTCTCGACCGATCCGATCGTCAACTGGCGACCCGACGCCAAGCGCATCGTCGTGTGGTTCGGCGACTCGCCGGGACACGACCCGATCTGCGCATTCTTCGTGGGCGGCGGCGTGCCGACCTTCGACATCGACGAGGCGCTGGTCACCAGCGTGCTGCAGGCGGGCGGCCCGGGCGGCACCGCGGTGATCGCCATCGGCGTGCCCACCGGCTATCCCAACGCGCTCAACGACGACCCGCTGTTGTTCGCCGACGACTACACCAACTTCTGCACGCCCGGCGGGACACCCGGCCAGGCCGATCGCATCGCGCTCGCCACCGGCGGGATCTCGACCTCGGTCGCCGATCCGGTGCAGATCACGCAGGCCATCCTCAACACGGTGAACGCGGTCCTGAACGACGCCGACGTCGACCTCGTCATCTCCGGCGACATCCAGTCGTTCGTGACCGACGTGCAGCCCGGCACGCACCAGGACGTGACGCTGCCGGCCGACCCCAAGGACGAGATCTGCGTGCAGTACGTCGTCACGCTCACCGGCCCGCCCTGCGAGAAGGGCCTGCCGTTGTTCACGGGCGAGATGGAGGTGCAGCTGGACACGGTTCCGGTCGCGACGCACGAGGTCACGATCACGCAGCCGGCCTGCTACGACACCGTCGGGACGCTGTTCGTGGGACGGCGGCGCACCGAGATGCCGCTGCCGGGCGGCGGGCCGGAAGACCTGTTGCTGGTCGAGCCCGACCTGACCTTCATCGTGGACCTGACCGACATCCCGCCGCTGCGCATCCCCGACATCCCCGCGCTGTTCGGCTTCCGGTTCTACATGCAGACCACGTATCTCGACGAGTTGAGCTACCCGGCCGACCCGCTGCTGACGAGCAACCTCATCGCCGCGAGGCTGGGGTACGACATCGCGCACTCCGTCGGAACGGGAAGCGGCCTGATGTTGACGTTGCGCGTGCCGCCCGTGCTGGGCGGGAGCGTCCAACCCGTCTGCCTGATCCTCGGACCGCCCTAGCGGCCGATGCCGCGAGGCGCGGCGAGCAACGAGCGATCTAACCCGGTCGCGTGACGCCGTAGAGGCGCCCGCGCGGCAGGCAGGCCATGATGCGTCGCAGCCAGGGCGTCGGCAGCGGGCCCAGCAGCGCGCGCGGCGCGCGCACGCGCCAGCGCCAGCCCCGCGGACATCGCGAGCCGGCGCGCGCCATCCACTCGTCGCTGGCCGGGAGGTCGGCACGGCGTAGCGCGTGCCAGGCCATCTCCGCGCAGCGCTGCGCGCGCAGGCGCTCGACCGCCTCGCGCTCGTCGAGGCGCAGGCCTCCGTCCGCGCTGCCGAGCGCGTCGAGGATCGGGATCCACTCGGCCAGCAGGGCCTCGCGCTGGTGGCTGAGGTTCTTGTCGTGCACGCGATACTTGGCCAAGACGGCGGTCTGGCAGCCGATGGAATGGCCGCGCGCGATGCGCAGGAACAGGTCGAAGTCCTCGAGGTAGCGCAGCGACACGTGGAAGCCGCCCAACTCGCGGAAGACCGCCGTACGCATCAGGCTGGTCTCGATCGGGATGAAGTTCCCGCGCTGCAGCAGGTCGTCGAAGATGTCGCCCTCGAGGTAGCGCAGGTAGCTGCTGCGCCGGCCGCGCACCTTGCCCATCGCGTCGATCACCCAGGAGTCGGCGTAGACCAGCGCGCTGTCGGGGTGCCGCTCCAGGTAGTGCACCTGGGTCGACAGCATTCCGGTCTCCCAGACGTCGTCCTGGTCGAGGAACGCGATCAGCTCGCCGCGGGCTTCCTCCGCGCCGCGGTTGCGCGCCGCCGAGACGCCCGCATTCTCCTGCCGGATGACGGTGACGCGTTCGGCGTAGTGCGACAGGACACCCGCCGTGCCGTCGGTCGAGCCGTCGTCCACGACGATCACCTCGACGGCGTCGTGGTCCTGGGCAAGCACCGAGTCGAGCGTCTCCGCGAGGAAGCGCTCGCCGTCGTACGCCGCGATGACGACCGAGACGAGCGCGCTCATCTCTTCCGCCCCCGCGACAGCTTCGCGCGGCAGAAGCCCCAGTCGCGCAGCAGCGCGCGACGGTCCGCGAGCAATCGCGCGATGCCCCAGAGCAGCAGGGCGACGAGGGGCAACACGACCAACAGCATCGACGCCTGCTGCTCGAGGCGCACGGTCAGCCAGCGCGCCGCCGGCACGAATCCGGCGCACCACAGCAGGCACGCCAGCGCGCCGGCCAGGGGCAGGCGCGTCCTGCTCTCGCCGACCAGCTCAGGACTCCGGCCCGCCGCGATCAACGCGGCCAGCGCGCCGGCCGTGCGCACGCCCAGCATGCCCAGCGCGACGGCGCGTGCCCCGTGCTCCAGGCAGAGGGGCAGCACGATGATGAGCAGGGTCAGCTTGATCGCGCTCAGCACCAGCACGGTGCGACTCCGTCCGGCGGCCTTCAGCGCCGTCGAGGGCGCCATCTCGATGCAGCGCGCGCCGGCGCACAGCGCGAGCACCGCGAGCAACGGGCCGACCGGTTCCCAGATCGGCTTGTACAGCCAGGTGATCAACGGGATCGCGAGGAACGAGAGCAGCACGTTCAGGGGCACCGCGAACACGAAGCCGGCACGCAGCGACTCCTCGTAGGTGTCGTGCAGCCGCTCCTCCCGCTGGCGGATCATGAGTTCGGGGAAGAGCCCGCGCTCCGCCAGGCTCATGAAGAAGTTCTCCGACCACTGCGCGATGTGCCGGGCCAGCGCGTACACGCCCAGCACCGCAGGGCCCAGCACGCCGCCGACGAGGAAGCTGTCGAGCTGCTCGGCCAGGTAGGCCGCCAGCCCCGCGCCGGTGAGGTGGCTGCCGTAGCGCAGGATGGGGACCGCCTCGTCAGGGTCGCCCTCCTCGACGGGTTGCAGCGGACGGGCAAAGCGACGGCTGGCGAGCACGGTCACGACCGCGTTGACGTACCAGCCCCCGACGAGGCTCCACGCGCCCGCGCCGGCCGCGGCCAGGGCGACGGTCGTGATCGAGAAGGCCAGCACGGCGTACACGTCCATCAGGAAGATGCGCTGGAACGCGCGCTCGCGCACGAGCAGCGCGGTGGGCAGCACGGACGTGTTGGCCAGCCAGACCATGGGCGCGAAGGCCATCACCATGCGACCGAGTTCCGGGTCGTCGCTGGTCATGGTGAGGACCCAACCGATCAGCGCGCACAACACGGACATGGCGGCGCCGCTCGTGTGGTGCACGCGTTGCAGTCGTCTCCATGACGTGCGCGTCAGCCTGTCGGCGAAGACGAGGCCTTCGTCGAGGCCGCGCGCGGCGATCAGCGAGGCGCCCAGGACGATCAGCAGCGCGAGCACCGGCTGACCGAGTTCCTCGGGGAAGAGGAACGCGGCGAGCACGAGCTTCGCGAGGAAACGCACGGCCTGCACCGTGGGTTGCGCGAGCAGCACGAAGCGCCAACCGCGCGAGCCGCCTGCCGTCGGTTTCGGAACGCTGCGTGAACTCTGCATCAGCGTCGCGTCAAGGGCTCGTGCTCAACTTGACGGTTTTTGGGCATGCCTTATAGTTTCAAGCCCGGAGGTCGTGAAGGCGCAGGCGCGAGTCGATTGTGCCCGAGCGGGCGGGTCGCGGGTAGCGATCCGGTTGAAAAATGGGGCCGTCGCGTGCGGTGCTTGCACCTCGGGACCATGGGAGCCAGCGGGTCGGGAACGACCCCGGAGAGAGAAGACGATGTCCTTCCCGAGCTTGATGAAGCGCGTTCGCGGCCTCGCAGCCGCAGCCGTCCTCGGCCTGATGGCGACCACTCCGCTGGCCGCCCAGATCACATTCGACCCGGAAGACTGCGATGCGGTGATGACGCAGTTCGGGACGGTCTTCCAGGAGATCACCGTCTGCATCCCCGGGGACGGCGGCGTGCCGCTGGCCGACGTCTACATCCTCGCCGACACGACCGGCAGCATGAACTCGGTGATCAACCAGGTGAAGGCCGACGCGGCCATGATCGCGAACGACCTGCTGGATCGCACCGGCACCGACATCCAGATCGGCATCGGGAACTACAAGGACTTCCCCTTCAACGACTTCGCCTTCCAGCACCAGCAGGCCATCAGCGGGAACGCGACCGACATCGTGAACGCGATCAACGGCTGGAACGCGATCGGCGGCAACGACGGCAGCGAAGGCCAGCTCTATGCACTGACCAAGATCGCGACCGACCCGGCCATCGGCTTCCGGCCCGGAGCCAAGCGCATCATCGTCTGGTTCGGTGACGCGCCGGGCCACGACCCGATCTGCACCGACATCTCGGGCGAGGCGAGCGACATCACCGAGGCGACGACCACGGCCGACCTGCTGGCCGGCGGCCCGGGCGGCATCACGGTCATCGCGATCAGCACGCCCACGGGTTTCCCGGCATCGCTGAACGACGACCCGCAGCTCGACGCCTTCGACTACGTGCCCTTCTGCAACATCGGCGGGCTGGCCGGACAGGCCGGGCGCATCGCCGCGGCGACGGACGGCATCGACACCGCCATCGGCAACCCGCGTGGCATCACGCAGGCGATCCTCGAGTCGATCGACGCCGTGCTCAGCATGGTCGATGTCTCGCTGTGCGCCCTCGGCGACGACGACTTCCTCGACTTCGTCGCACTGATCGATCCGCCGATGTACACCGACGTGCTCATCCCGAGCGACCCGAGGGACGAGGTCTGCCTCGAGTTCCTCGTCGTGCTCGAGGACCAGCCGTGCATCGAGAACGTCTCGAGCTACGACGGCGAGTACGTGATCAAGATCGACGAGGTGGAGTCGGCGTCCTGCGAGGTGACCATCACGCAGCCGCACTGCGTGGAGGCCATCTGCATGTCCTTCGTCGGACTGACGCCCGACGCGACGCTCTTCGCCGGCGGCGACCCGACCGACATGGTGCTCGCCACGCCGGACTTCACCTTCCCGGTGCTGCTGGACGAGATCCCGATCTTCCAGATCCCGTCCAACCCGGCGCTCGACGGCCTGCACGTCTACCTGCAGGTGCTGATGGTGAACGCCTTCGACTTCCCGACCGATCCGATCAAGGTCACGAGCGGCCTGGACGTCACGCTGGGCAGCAGCGACCTCGGTCAGCCCTACGGCGTGTCCAGTGGCATGCAGGTCTGGCTCAACCAGCCCGCGCTGCTGGGCGGGGTCTTCGACATGGGCTTCTCGATCGACGGCTTCGTGCCGTAGCCCGGGTCCTCCGGCCGCCAGCCGGGCCTACTTGTCGAAGATGTTGCGGTCCTTGGGGATGTGCCGCTCCTCGATCTCCTCGATGTGGAGGTCGGGGGCACCCGGCTTGCCGGGCTTCTCCGGCCGGCGCTCGGGGGCCGCGATGGGCAGGGCCACGCTGCGCTTGCCCTTGCTCGGCGTCTTCTTGCTCTCGGTCGGCATCTCGCGCTCCCGCGGTCTCGGTGGGGGTCGATGGACAGTCTTACACGTGCGCCGAACCGGATCGCAAGACGAGATTGCCGAGGCTCGCCCGAGCCCGTAGGCTCCGGGCCTCAACCAGCAGGATCCGGACGCCATGACCGCATCAGACACCTCTCCCGACCACCCCGCCTATCTGCGTGACGTGCCCTTCATGGGCGTCATCTGGGTCGTCCACCAGGCCGTGAAGCGCGGCTTCGTGAACGGACACCCCGACTGGTGCAACCTCGGCCAGGGGCAGCCCGAAGTGGGCGAGATGGCCGGCGCGCCGCCGCGCATCGACACCATCCAGCTCGACCCGGCCGATCACGCCTACGGCCCGTTGGGCGGCACCGACGAGGTGCGCACGGCGGTGGCCGAGCACTACAACCGCCTCTACCGCCAGGGCAAGTCGACGCAGTACGACAAGGACAACGTGGCCGTCGCGATGGGTGGGCGTCTCGCGCTGTCCCGTTCGCTCTGCGCGTTGGCGCCGTTGAACATCGGCTACCAGCTGCCCGACTACACCGCGTACGAGGACATGCTGGACCTGCACCTCTCGCGCCTCACGCCGGTGCCGCTGGTGGCGACGCCCGAGAACGGCTTCGCGATCACGGCCGCGCAGTTCGAGCAGGCGGTGACCGACGCGGGCCTCTCCGCGCTGATCCTCTCCAACCCGTGCAACCCGACGGGCAAGGTGATCAAGGGCGCCGAGTTGCAGTCGATGCTCGAGACCGGCCGCAAGCACGACTGCCTGCTGTTGATGGATGAGTTCTACAGCCACTTCATCTACGAGCAGGGCGCCGACGGGGAGTGGGGGCCGGGCGACGGTCCCATCTCGATGGCCGCGCTGGTCGACGATGTCGAGAGCGACCCCGTGCTGATCTTCGACGGCCTGACCAAGAACCACCGCTATCCGGGTTGGCGCGTGGGCTGGATCATCGGCCCGAAGCACCAGGTTCAGACGGTCGAGCGCGTGGCCAGCGCGCTGGACGGCGGCCCCTCGCGCGTCACGCAGCGCGCGGCGCTGATGGCCCTGGAGCCGGACTACGCCGACCAGGAGACGACCGCGGTGCGCGAGGTCTTCGCCGAGAAGCGCAACGTGATGATGCGCGCGCTGACCGAGATGGGCGTGACCTTCGCCGCCGAGCCCGACTCGACCTTCTACTCCTGGGGCTGCCTCAGCAACCTGCCCGAGCCGCTGAACGACGCGAAGACCTTTTTCTGGCGCGCTCTGGACCGCCAGGTCCTGACCGTGCCCGGCGAGTTCTTCGACGTGAACCCGGGCAAGCGCCGCCGCGGCCCGTCGCCCTACGAGCAGTGGATGCGCTTCTCGTTCGGCCCGCCCATGGACAACATGGTGCTGGGCCTGGAACGCTTGGCGGAGATGGTCTCCGAGGCGCGCTAGCTGGACATTTCGTCGCGAGGCAGCTTCCACTCCCTTCCATTGAGGTCACCATGAAGACTCGGTTTGCGATTGTCCTTGCTCTCTCGTTCACCGGCCTCGCGGGCTGTACCGGCGTGAGCGACACGTCCGAACTGATGACGAGGCTCGCTGACCTCCAGGCAAGGGTCGATGCCCACGAGGCGGAGCGGGCGGCCACGGCCAGGCACCTCGCGACCTTCGATGAACTTGATCTGGTCGCGTTCAATAATCGGGACATGACACGCATCAAGCAGATCCATGCGGAGGACGTGAGGGTCTACAACCCGGACGGTTCCGTGACGACGCCGATGGTTCCGCATCACGCCGACGAGTTGCAGTTCCTGTTCGACACCTTCGAGTTCACGGTCACTGATCACATCGTCGGGTTTGGCCACGGCGAGTGGACGGCCGGCATCAGCATCTCCGAAGGCAAGTGGGTGAAGCCGATCACGTTGTCCGACGGTGCCGTGCTGCAACCGAGCGGCAAGGCGCTTCGAATCAAGATCGCGACGATCGCGCGTTGGGAAGGCGGCCGCATCGCCGAGGAGTATCTGTTCTGGGACAACGCCGATTGGAATCGACAAATCGGACTTGGCCAATAGGACGGGCAGAGCATCAATGGGCAAGCCGGTCCTTCAGAACACGACGGTGACAACGAGAAGGGCGAGAGTCTGATGAGTCAGGAGAGAGTGGTCGTCATCGGCGCCTCCGGCAATATCGGTCGGGAACTCGTGTCGGCGTTGGAGTCACGCTACGAGATCGTCAGAGTCGGACGAAGCGGCGGTGATATCCGCTGCGACTACACGGACGTGGAGTCCGTCCAGCAGTTGTTCGCCGCTGTGAACTCGTTCGATGCGCTCATCTGCGTCGCGGGGCGCGACAGCGTGTTCAAGACCTATGCGGAACTCGGAGACGAGGACTTCCGATACGGTTTCGAACGAAAGGTCCTTGCCCAGCTGCGCCTTGTGCGCCTGGGTGTGCCCCACGTACGGGACGGAGGGTCGTTCACGCTCTCCAGCGGTTTCCTGAGTGACTATCCGAATCCGGCGAGCATCGCCACGGGCCCCTTCAACGCGGCCGTCGATGCCTTCGTCGAGCACACGGCTCCGTTGCTCGAACGAGGTGTGCGATTGAACGTGGTGAGTCCCGCGCCGGTCGTGCCGGCCGACCGTGCAGGCCGCGGCGCGATCACGGCAGCGCAGGCGGCGGAAGCCTACGTCCAGGCGATCGAGGGGGACTTCACGGGACGCGTCATCAGGCCCTGGGGCGGACTCCCCGAACCCAAGGGACTCGAGTAGCACTCACGCGCGGTTTGGACCGCGGACTCAGGCGGGTTCGAGCAGGCCGGTGTCCACCGCGCTGGCGAGGAAGCCGGCGGCCGTGCCGCGGTGCTCGTCGCCGAACAGGTCGAGCGCCGCTCCGGTGCCGTCGCGCGTGGCCGTCTCGAGCACGCGCCCGACGTCGGCGCCGAGGTCGAGGAAGCGGTGCTCCCGGCCGAGGAAGGCGAGCCAGGACACGGCGGCCGGCACTGGTGTCGCATCGGCCGTCGCGTGCGACTCGCTGCGCGCCACGCCGCCCAACGGCGTCGGGTCGCTCCACACGCGGTCGAGTCGCGCGCGCACCTGTCCGTAGGGGAAGGGTAGCGCGGTGACGTGCACGTCGTCGCAGAGCGCAAGACGCGCGGGCAACTCGCTCGAACTGCGCACGTGATCGCGCGGACCGGCCAGGCGCGGCGGCGGCTGGTCGCGGCGGAACACGTCGCTCCCGAAGCGGCACAGGTACAGGAAGATGTGGCTCTTGTAGCGGTAGTACAGGAAGTTGTCGCCGCGCAGCGCGGCCAACGCCTCGGTCGCGGCGCCGAGCACGTCGTTGAAGGCCTCGCGCACCTCGGCCGGACTCATGCCGCTGGCCGATTCGTGTTCGAGGTAGCGCGCGAGGTCGTCCTTCGCGGTCGCGCCCGGCTGCAGGTCGCGCGGGTCGTTCACGATGCGCGCGATGCCGAAGCGCTCCGGCTCGCGGTACATCGGGCTGACCATGTCGAGGTTGAAGATCTGCAGGCTGATCTCGCCGATCCAGTCGGCGTTGCGCACGATGAACGAGCGCGTCGCCTCGGCCTCTTCGCGCGTCTCGGTGGGCAGGCCGACCATCGTGTAGAGCGTTGCGGAGATGCCCGCCTCGTGCGTGGCGCGGATCACGCGCTGGGCCTCGTCGAGGTCGGTGCCCTTCTCGACCAGGTCGAGCACGCGCTGGCTGCCCGACTCGAAGCCGTACATCAGCTTGCGGCAACCCGCGTCGTACAGCCGCGGCAGCGTCTCGCTGTTGAAGATGCGCTCTTCCATGCGCGCGTCGCACCACCAGCGCACGTCGAGGCCGGCCGCCTCGAACGCGTCCGGGATGCGCTTCGCCAGCAGCGGCGGCATGTCGTCCATGATGAAGTAGAAGTACGGCGTGTCGTGCTTGGCGACGAGCGTCTGCAGATCCTCGACCAGCTTCTCCACGCTGCGCTCGCGGTAGGTCGGGCCGATCGCGGTGTAGAGGGTGCAGAAGCCGCACTTCTCGTAGTAGCAGCCGCGCGCCGGTGCGATCGGCAGGACCAGTTCGCCGGAGAAATACTGGCGCAGCGGAAGGTCCGAGAAGTCCGGCGTGGGCAGTTCGTCGATCGGCAGCGGCAGCAGCTCGCCGTTGGTCGCGGCTGCGCCGTCCCTGCGGTAGACGAGGTTGGAGACACCGGAGAGGTCCGGCGCGCCGCGCGCGTGCCCGACCGGCACCGCGCCGTCCGCTTCGCGTTGCACGCCGCCGGCGGCCGCGACGGCCTGGCACAACTCGAGCAGCGGACGCTCGCCCTCGTACACCGCGATCGAGTCGGCGCGATCGAACAGCGGCGCGGCCGTGCCCAGCCGGTGGCCCACGTACGCCAGCATCCCGCCGCCCAGCGTGATGTGGATGCCCGGCCAGCGCTCCTTGACCATGCCGGCCAGCGTCAGCGCCGGCACCATCTGGCTGCCGTAGGTCACGCTGATGCCGAGCACGTCGGGCATCTCGCGCTCGATGCGCGGCAGCGCGCGCTGCTCGAAGAACTCGCTGAACACGTTCGCGGGCACGTCGTCCACGCCCGCGAAGAGATCGTCCGCGTTGTCGATGGAGGTGCGCTGCGTGTAGTTGTGCGCGGTCCAGAGGCTGGGGTGGTACTCGGTCGAGATCAGCTTCAGCCCGGCCTCGAAGGTGCGCATGGCCCAGAGGTAGCGCTGCCGGTCGTAGAACGCTCCCTTGTCGCGCATGACCGCCTTGGCCTCGTCGGCGTGCGCGGCGAGGTAGGGGCCGGCCGCGAGCGCGTCGGCGTGCAGGCGGAAGCGGTCGAGGTCGTCGGGGTGCAGCTGCTCCTGGTCGTCCAGGCCCCAGTCCTCTCCGCGCGCGCGGATGCGGTCCAATGCCAGCCCAAGGCGGTCGTTGCTGACCAGCCGGTCGTAGGCCTCCAGGTTGAGGTCCCAGACCGTCGCACCCGTGAACTCGTGCTGCGCGAGCCAGGCCTTGAGCGAGGGCAGCGCCAGGTACGGCTGGGTCGGGTGGCCCTGCGGCGGGAAGACCAGCAGCACGCGCAGGTCCTCGGGCGAACGGCTCGGGGCTTGGCTCATGGTGTCGCTCCGCACAACGTCGTCAGCATCTCCTTCGCGCGTCCCACGTCCGCATCATCCGCGGACGGCCACTGCGATGCGAGGCTCGCGGCGAGGTCGTCTTCATCGAGGCGCTCGTACACGTCCGCAAGGAAGGGCGACAGCGCGTGCGCCGCGGTGCGCTCGTCCCGGCGCAGGAAGAGCACGGCGCCTGGGCCGGAGACGTCGGGCAACTCTCCGGCGCCGTGATCCAGTGCGCGCACCAGCGGCACGGGATCGGCCTCGAAGCGCACCAACGAACTCCCGGCCGTCTCGAACAGCGCGCGCTCGTAGTCCGCCAGCGCGGCGACGCGCGCGTCCCCTGCGGCGCGCGCGTGCTCCGCCAGCAACGCGATCCCGGCGGCGCGGTTCAGCACCAGCGGCTCGTCCCAGGCGTCGGCCGGCGCCTCGCCGCTCGCCAGCCCCTCGAGGAACCCGCCCAGCGTCGCGCGCAGCGAGGTCCCGTGGTGCATGGCCAGCGCCCGCAGCGTGCGCGGCATGACCTCGAGCAGCAGGTGTGCGTTGCGGGTGAGCAGGTACAGCGCGCGCGGCGTCTCGGGCGGCAGCGCGAACACGCGGAAGCCGGCGAAAACCTCTGCGTCCTCGGCGATCAGGGACTGCTGCTCCGGCGCCACGTGGCCCGCGGGCAGGTCGCACCCGCGCACCAGATCGGCGTGCAGGCCGGGTTGCAGCTGGAGTTCCGCGCCGGCCGCGGCGACCTCCTGCTCGCGCGCGTTGCCGGGCGTCACGTTGAACCAGTGCAGCGAGAGCGAGGTGCCGTCCACCACGGCGGCATCGGCCATCAGCCGCAGGTTCCGTTCGAGGTCGTCCGGGGTCTCGCCGGGGACGCCGGCCATGACGCCCACGATCGAGGCCACGTTCGCGCGCGCCGCCGTAGCCAGCGTGGCGCGCACGTCGGTCGCCACCGCGCGCCCGCCCTTGTTCACACGCGCCAGCACCTCGGGGCTGTCGCTCTCGACGCCGTAGAGGATGCGGCGGCACCCGGCCGCGCCCATCGCTCTCAGCAGCTCTTCGTCCACCAGGTCGATGCGCGTGCGGCACTCCCAGGCCAGCGTGTTGCCGCGCCGCACCTTCTCCTCGCAGATGTCGAGCACGCGCCGGCGGTCCACCGTGAACAGGTCGTGCGTGACGTAGGCGCAGCCGAGCCCGTCCATCGCGGCCAGCCGATCCAGTTCGTCCACCGCGCGCGTCGGCGAGAGCTGTCGCGCCGCGCGCCCCCAGAAGCCCGGCGTGGTGCAGAAGCTGCACGCGTAGGTGCAGCCGCGCCCGAGGTCGATCGGGAACATTGCCTCGCGCTCGCCCGCGGCTTCCGCGTACGCGAGCGGCGGCTCGGCCAGGCTCCAGTCGGGGCCTGGCACGTCATCGAGGTTCGCGATCAGCGGCCGCGCGGCCGTGCGGTGCGGCAAACCGTCCCGGCGCACCACCAACCCGGGCACCTCGGACCAGTCCCGGACGAGCGTGGCGACACCGCCGGCGGCCGAGGCCCGGCCCGGCGGTGCGCCGAGGCGATCGAGGCAATCCGCCAAGGTGAGGTCGGCCTCGCCCACGGCCACCGCATCAATGGCTGCGTAGCGAGAGACGACCGCCTCCTCGACGGTTTCCGGTCCTTGTCCACCCAGGATGACGGGCAGGTCGGGCCGGCGTTTCCTCACCTCCGCGGCCAGGTGCAGCGCGGCCGGCATGGCCGAGATCATGGCGCCCAGGCCCAGCACGTCGGGCTCGGCCTCCAGGATCCGCTCGGCGCAGCGCCCGGTCAGGCCGTCGTCTGCCCGCAATTGCCCGCGCCGGACCATCAGCGCGAAGTCGAGGAACACGACCTCGTGGCCCCGCTCCCGCGCCCCGGCCCCGGCGTGCAGGATCCCCAGCGGGGGCATGGAGTACCCGAAGGTGTCGCGATGGGGAGGTTGCACCAGGACGACGCGGGCCATGCTGGGTCCAGGCTAGCAGAGGAGAGGGCCGCTCCGGCCGCGTCGGCGACTGGCAAGCGGGCGATCAGTACGCGGCAGGTGCCAGGGAAGATGGGTCCGGGCCGGCCAGGACCGCTCCCAGCGCTTGCCAGCCCCGTGCCGCCTTCCTATCATCCGCCGCTCCAACGGATCGTGGCTCGCCACGCATCCGGCGGGGGTGTAGCTCAGTTGGTTAGAGCGCTAGCCTGTCACGCTAGAGGCCGAGGGTTCGAGTCCCTTCACCCTCGCCATTCTCTTGCTCCTGGGTTCATGACGCCCGCTCTTGCGTGTGGCGCGGAACGCCTTGGTCAGCGTCGCCCTGTGTGCCTGCCTGCAACGCTAAGCTGGCCGCATGAATCACGCACAGCGCTTGACGCACCTTGCCGTTGGCTTGTTCCTATTCGCTGCCCCGTTGCCCGCGCAGCTTGATTCGCCTGCTTCCGACAACAGAGCAGCAGCAGCGCCGCTGGTCATCCTCGTGCGCCACGCCGAGACCGACTCCGGAGGCGGCTCCGACCCCGGGCTGAGTCACGCCGGGCAGACACGCGCGGCAGCCCTTGCGATCGCTCTGTCCGACGCCCGCATCACGCGCGTGGTCAGCTCTTCGCTGCAGCGCACGCGCGAGACGGCCGGACCGACTGCCGAACACTTCGCCCTCAGCACCATTGCGGTGTCGGTATCGGGTGAAGGCGGCTTGGCAGGCCATGTGGAACGCGTGCTCGCTGCGATCTCGGCACCCGCCACGCACGGCGCCGTGCTCGTGGTGGGTCACTCGAACACGGTGCCGAGGATCATCGAAGCGCTTGGTGGGCCTGCGCTCACGGACCTCGAACACGCCGACTACGGCGGTCTGTTCGTGTTGCAGCGCCACGCCAACGGAGAGGCATCGCTGATCCGCTCCGACTACGGCGCTCAGGCAACTCAAGCGACCGAGCCCGACGCGCCCGCCGCCTACAACGTGCGCGATCCTGTCCCCAGCGCGACGTTCCCGGAACAAGCCAGCTCGCAGTACGTGCTGCCCTATCCGGTGGGCGATCGACACAACGTGCGTCAGGGCAACGGCAATCCGTACAACACGCACAACGACAAGTACGGCGCCACCTTTGCCTACGACTTCGAGATGCCGATCGGCTCGGAGCTCGTTGCGGCCCGTGGTGGTGTCGTGTTCAAAGTCGAAGAACGCTTCACCGACTCACAGCGCGGGGTGTCCCAGGGCAACTACGTCGCCATTGATCATGGCGACAACACCTACGCGGTGTACGGGCACATCACCCACGAGGGTGCACTGGTGGAAGTGGGTGAGACCGTGGAGCAAGGTCAACTGATCGCCTCCTCGGGCAACAGCGGGCTCAGTCGCGGGCCGCACCTGCACTTCGCCGTGAAGCAGTGTCCGCCGGAGGGCCCGCTCGGCGGCCCCGACTGCACCACGATTCCAGTGAGCTTCCGCAACACGCGCCCTCACCCCCGCGGTCTGATCGGCTCGCCCACCTCGGAACTCGGCGGTGGCGAGTCGTACGAGGCGCTCGACACCTAGGACGACGTGATGGTCTCGGCGCCCTTGACCCGGGGGGACTTGATGGCCGTCTTGATCAGCTTCTTGAGCGTCGGGACGTGGATGTCCTCGAGCGCCTTGAGGTAGAGGCAGGACTTGCCGATCTTGTGTTTGCCCAGCTTCTCGAGTAGCGCGCCCTGCTCTTCCAGGACGCAGTGCAGGTAGAGCGTCAGGTCTTGCTTGCGGGGGGAGAAGCCGACGGGGAACCAGTCGCCCTCGCCGGTCTTACCGCGGTAGCGAAAGCTGCCGAAGCCGATGATGGACTTGCTCCACATGACGGCCGGTTCACCGCTCAGGTCCTTCATCAACTCGAGCACGGCGAAGCAATCCGCGCGCCTCTGCTCGTCCTTCACGCCGGCCAGGAACTTCTCGACGTCGGCGGAGTTCTTCTTCGTCTTGGATGTGGCCATGCGTGGTGGGGCGTCCTTGGCGGCTGTAACGGCGGCGCACACGTCGCGCAGGATGGATCTTCCGTGAGGCGCCCGAGCCCGTCAAACCCGCCGCTTGGATCGGAGCGTGTGGGAGCGAGATCTCCAGCGGCCGCCCCGGTATCCTCACGGCGATGCCTGATCGTGAACCTGAAGACCTGATGAACACGACGGCGGCCGACGCGCCGTTGCGCCTGGACGACGTGGAGACCACCCGCCGGCTGCAGGAGATGCTGCGTCTGGTGGAAGCCGTTGCCGCCGATCAGGTGCTCATGCAGCGGCTCTCCGCGGAGGAGCGCGCTCGGCTGATCCGTTCGGCCGGAGAGATCTATGCGCCCGATGCAACACAGCGTCGACTGGCACTGCGTGCCAAGAAGCGGATGCGCAGAACCGAGCAGGTCAACCGGGACCAGGCCGCGCTGAACGAAACCGGCATCCGCGCGCTGCGACGCAAGCCGGTCTACATGTCGCCCAACGTGTTCCCGCCGACGGAGCCGCCGCCCGCTGAAGTCGACGCTGAGGTGGCGACGCCGGACACGCTGGACGTGCCGCAGGCCTGCTACGTTTGCAAGCAGGACTTCGAGCAGATCCACCACTTCTACGACCAGCTCTGTCCGCCGTGCGCCGAGTTCAACTACGCCAAGCGCACCGAGACCGCCGACCTGCGTGGTCGCGTCGCGCTGCTGACCGGCGGTCGCGTGAAGATCGGGTACCAGGCGGGCATCAAGCTGCTGCGTGCCGGAGCGCAACTGATCGTGACGACGCGCTTCCCGCGTGACGCGGCACAACGCTATGCGGCGGAGCCGGACTTCGCCGAGTGGAGCGACAGGCTCGAGGTGTTCGGCCTGGATCTGCGACACACGCCGAGCGTGGAGGCCTTCTGTCAGCACCTGCAGGAGAAACTCGGCCACCTGGACTACATCATCAGCAATGCGTGCCAGACCGTCCGCCGCCCGCCCGAGTTCTACAAGCACATGCTGGAGCTCGAGTCGAGGACGTGGGACGAGCTCCCTGCATCCGCGCGACGACTCGTCGGCGCCTACGAGGGGCTGCGCGGACACGACATGCTCAAGGGTGGAGAGCAGATCGGGCTGGTGAACAACGGCGCCGCGGGCATGACGCGTTCCGCGGAGTTGTCCCAGACACCGCTGCTCCCTGACGAGCTGACGACGGAGGGCCGCCTGTTCCCCGCGGGCGAGCTCGACCAGGACCTGCAACAGGTGGACCTGCGGGACAAGAACTCGTGGCGCCTGATGCTCGACGAGGTCTCGTCGGTCGAGCTGCTGGAGACGCAACTCGTCAACGCCGTCGCGCCGTTCGTGCTGAACGCCCGGCTGAAGTCGCTGATGATGGCCGGCTCGCGGGGCGACCGTCACATCGTGAACGTCTCGGCGGTGGAGGGGCAGTTCTACCGGAAGTTCAAGACCACCCGGCACCCGCACACCAACATGGCCAAGGCCGCGCTGAACATGATGACGCGCACGTCCGCGGCGGAGTACCACGCCGACGGCATCCACATGAACAGCGTGGACACCGGCTGGGTCACCGACGAGGACCCGGTGGCGATCGCCGAGCGCAAGACCAGCGAGCACCGCTTCCACCCGCCGCTGGACATCGTCGACGGCGCGGCGCGCATCGTGGACCCGATCATCGCCGGGCAGAACACGGGCAACCACGTCTGGGGCATGTTCCTCAAGGACTACAAGTCGACCGACTGGTAGGTCCGCCGCGCCTGGACGGATGAGGGCTGCGCCCTCGCGGGCGCCTCCGGCGACCCGCTGCCGACGCGCGAACGGATGCCTCCATCAAGCCATGGTGAGGGCCGGGGTTTCCGGTTGCCGGTTTCGGCGAGGCGATCTAATTTCATGGGCCCTCCCCCGACATAGGCCCTCCCCCGACATAGGCCCTCCCCCGATATTGAGGCCGACCGTGAAGACGCTGTGGTGTGCTGTCTCGTCCCTGATCCTCCTGGCAGGCAACGCTGCCGCCCAATGCGACACCGGCACACTCCTGCCGGCAGACGGGCAGCAATCCGACTCGTTCGGGAGGGCGGTGTCGCTCTGGGGTGACCGGGCGCTGGTCACGAGCGTGTTCGACGACGGAATCGGTGCCGACTCGGGGTCGGCGTACATCTTCGAGCGGCAGGGTGGCATCTGGTCGCTGGCTCGCAAGCTGGTCGCCAGTGACGAGGCGGACAGCGATCGCTTCGGCCACGACGGTGCGATCCATGACGACACGGCCATCGTTGCCACCCGCTACGACCAGGATGCCGGCTACGGAACGGGTGCCGTCTACGTCTTCGAGCGGCAAGGCGGGCTCTGGGCGGAGACCGCCAAACTCGTTGCGAGCCCGATGCAGTCGGGGGCCTTCTTCGGCCAGGCCGTCGACATCGGTGTCGACGAGATCGTCGTGGGGGCCTCGCTCGAGGACGGGTTCATCTTCCCGAACAAGGGCGCCGTGCACGTGTTCCGTTTGCTGGCCGGGGTCTGGACCGGGACGCAGACCCTGTTCGCGAGCGACGCCTCGGCGAACGCGCGGTTCGGCGAGGACCTGGCGATGGATGGCGGCACGCTGGTTGTCGGTGCGCGCAGCGAGAGCGAGAAGGCGCCGTCGGCCGGTGCGGCATACGTGTACGAGTCGATCGGCGGCGTGTGGACCGAGACGCAGAAGCTGACGGCCGGCGACCCGGAGAGCGGCGCGCTCTTCGGCGTGTACGTGGCTGTGTCGGGCGATGTCATCGCGGTGGGAGCGCCCCAGGAAGATGCGTTGGGCACGGACACGGGAGCGGTCTACGTCTTCGAGCGGGAGGGATCGAGCTGGGTGCAGACCGCCAAGCTGCTTCCCGACACCTCGACGCCCTCGTCGTTCGGTTTCGTCGAACTGTCGGGGAACACGCTCCTCGTCGGTGCCTCGCGTGACCCCGCGCTCGGCGTTGCGTCAGGCGCGGTGTACCGCTTCACCAAGCAAGCCGGCAGCTGGATCCGGGCGGGCAAGTTCTCGGGCGATGGAACCACGGACACTGACCAGTTCGGAAACGCCATCTCGATGTGGGGGACGGAGACCCTGATCAGCGCCCGCGCAGCGATGGACCCGAACGGCTTCCGGACCGGCAAGGCCTATCTGTTCGACACACTCAACGCGGTGATTCCGTACGGCTCCGGAACACAGGGCAGCCTGGGCTTCGTGCCGACGCTGACGGTTCGGGGCTGCGGGGCTCCCGGCGGCATGCTCGACGTCGATGTGGCCACGGCAGTCCCCGGGTCGATGGCCCTGATGCTGTTCGGCCTCGATCAGGTGGCGCTCAACGCGGTCGGTTGCACCTTGCTGACCTTCCCGTTGCTGCCCTCGCAGTTCAGCTTGCCGCTGGACGGAGCGGGCTCGGCCAGTTTCAGCGGGCAGCTCCCGCCCGGGCTCGTCGGCCCGCTGACGCTGAACATGCAGGCCTTCGTGGTCGATCCCGGCGGTCCGGCCGGGTTCTCGAGCACGGCCGGCGTCTCGCTGCTGATCGACTGAGGGCGGGACGGCCGCCCGAGGCCGGCCGCTGCGAAGGACGCGCGTTCCCGATAGGATCGACGCCATGTTCGATCCCTCCATCCACCTGCTGTGCACGCTGCTCGCGCCCCTGGCCGACGGCTCCTCGTCCGACTGGTCCGCGGCCCGCGCCGCACTCGATGCGGCGGGCGAAGCCGAGGGCGAGTTGCCGGGCATCGTCGAAGCCGAGGACCGTGCCGCGCTGACCGCGTTGCTCGAAGGCTGGGCGTCGGGCAAGACGCTGCGCCCCGTTCACGATCGCGGCGTACTCAAGCGCGCGGTGAAGGCCTTTCGCAAGCGGCTGAAGGTCACGCGCCTCGATGAGGAGTCGCGCATCGGCGGCATGTTCAGCAAGGGCGAGCGCTCGGGCATCACGGGCGTCGAGCCACCCGACAGCTACGGCCCCGACGTGTGGGACGTCCTCGTCCACGACGGTCGGCTGATCGACGCGAGCCACGGCATGCTCGAACTCCCGCCGGAGTAGGGCCGGCGGTCGGCTCGCGGCGAGGCCGGACCGATCGACGACCTGCTGAGCACTGCTTGGTTCCAGCGACGCTCCATGCTTCGCACCAAAGGCGCAAGGCGGAGGATCAGGTGGTTCCCGTGATCGTCCGCATCAGGAGTGGCAGGCGGATGATGAACGTCGTGCCCACGCCGACTTCGGTCTCGAACGTGAGCGTTCCGCCGTGCTGATTGACCACGATGCCGTGCGCGATGGAGAGCCCCTGACCGGTTCCCTTGCCGACCTCCTTGGTCGTGAAGAACGGATCGAAGATCTCGGATCGGGCTTCCTCCCGGATCCCTGACCCGGTGTCCGAGACGCGGATCTCGGCCCAGTCGCCGTCCAGGCGGGTGGACATCGTGATTGTCCCCTTGTCGGCGGGGGGATTGCCGAGCCTGTCTGCGATCGCGTGGGCGGCGTTGACGAGGACGTTCAAGATGACTTGATTGACGCCGCCCATCAGGCAGGGAACCAGCGGCAGTTCGGGGTCGAGGTTGGTCTCCACATCGGCCACGTACTTCCACTCGCTGGCGGCAAGCGTGACCGCGTTCTCGATGGCGTGGTTGATGTCGCCGTGGGTGAATTCCTCTCCGCCCGGATGGGAGAACTCCGTCATCGACTGGACGATATGGCCCACTTTCTCGATTCCCTCCAGGGACTCCCCGATGGCGCGCGGAATCTCGCCGGCGAGGAACGCGACTTCGGTCTCGTTCATGGCGAGCTTCAGCTCGTCGGCGAGCGCACGGCAACTCGCGCCGCTGCATACCGCGTCAGCGAGTTCGCCCGCCTTTTCGAGCAGGGGAACGAGCTCACCGAAGCTCTTGTCCAGGAAGCGCGTGTTGTCGGCGATGAACTGCGTGGGTGTGTTGATTTCGTGGGAGATGCCCGCGGCCAACCGGCCCAGGGCTTCCAGCTTGCGAGCGGCAAACAGCTGAGACTCCGCGAGTCTCCGATTCTCCTCGGCCCGCTTGCTTTCGGTGATGTTGATCGACACGACGATGATGTAGTCGATTCGACCCTCGTCGTCGTAGACAGGCGCGAGGGTCGCGTGGAACCAATGCTCGTTTCCGCTGGTGTCCGCCAGCAGACCTTCCTGGGACACGATCTCGCCCTTGTCCCGGACCTTCTCCAGGTCTCGCGTCATCTGTTCCCGGAATGACGATGAGAAGAAACCGAAGGGATAGGGCTTGCCGTAATACTCCGTGATGTCATCGATGCCGAGAGCCTCGATGCCCGCACTGCTCATGTACTGCAGGTTGAAGTCCAGGTCGATGATCTTCGTGCAGACCGGTGAGCACTCGAGCCATGCACGGCTTCGCCTCTCTGAGTCCCAGAGCCGTTGCTCGGCTCGACCCTGCGTGTTGCCTGCGACGTCGACCACGTCGGTGTGCTGAAGCACACTGCGGGACTCGTCCTGAATCTGCGCCTTCGAAGGCGTGTTGCTCGCTGACATGGCCTGGCACTCCTGCTTCGGTTCGGTTGGGAAAACCGAACGCATTCATCGACGGTTGCTTCCCCTAACTCAGGGCTTCTTGTCGGGAGAGCAGCGAGCGGCCAAGGGGACGAACAGCTGACCTAGTTGGGGCACACGGTTGCGGCACGCCGTCGCAGCCGAGGACGGCGCCGCCCGGAGTCGGGCCGGCGGTCAGTTCGCGGAGAGGTCGAGCGACTCGCCCCAGCGGGCGTACTTCGCAAGCGCCACGTGACGCGCTTCGGGGTCGCGGGAGAGGAGCTTGCGCAGCAGGCGGTGCAGCTTCCAACTCACGCCCGGGCCGATGTCTCGTGCGGGCGGGAGCCGGAAGCCGCGCTTCAGCGAGAGCAACTCCGACAGCGAGTCGGCGGCGAAGGCCTTGCTGCCCGTCACCAGCTCGAGGATGACGCAGCCCATCGCGTAGAGGTCCGACGAGGGGCAGGGCGGCGCGCCGTCCAACTGCTCGGGAGACATGTACAGCGGCGTGCCGAGGGAGGACCTGGCGTCCGCGGCGTTGGGTTGGCAGGCCGACGTGGCCAGGCCGAAGTCGGTCAGCTTCACCTCGCCACGCCGCGTGGTCATGACGTTGCTGGGCTTGAGATCGCTGTGCACGATGTCGCGCTCGTGCAGGTGCAGCACGGCCGCGGCGAGGTGGCCGATGACCTTGCGTGCCTCGCCTTCGGGCAAGGCGCCGCGGCGATTGACGATCTGCTGCAGGTCCTCGCCGTCGCAGTACTCCATCGCCAGGAAGCACGTGCCGAAGGCGGGGAAGAGCCGGTGCAGGCGCGCGATGTTGTCGTGCTGCAGCGACATCATGATGTCCGCCTCGTCGTGGAAGCGCTGCATGGCGCCCGGCTCGTAGACCAGCCGGTGGCTCATCATCTTCAGCGCGACGGGGTCTTCGCTGTCGGGCTCGCGCGCGCGATAGACGACGGCCATCGCACCGCGACCGACGCAACGCTCGATGCGGTAGCGATCGAGCGTCTTGCCGCCGAGCCCGTCCGTCGCCTCCTCGCCGAGTCGCTCGCCGATCAGGTAGGTGAGCACGATGCCGAGCTCGGGGTGTTCCCGGGCGATCCGTTCGAAGTCCTCGATGCCGAGCTGGAACGTCCGAACGGGCCCGCGGGCGACGACGTCGGCGGTGACCGGCTGCTTCGTGAGCAGCGACATCTCCCCGAACACCTCGCCGACGCCCAACCGGGCCAACTCGCGGCTCGCGCCCTGCTCGTCGCGCAGCAGCACCACCGTCTCGCCGTCGGCCACGATGAAGACGCCCTCGCCCGGCTGTCCCTGGGCGATGACCACCTCGCCGTCGGCGAAGCGGCGCTCGGCCAGGCCGCCGGCCAGGAGCCGCTTCACCGGCTCTTCGAGCGTGGCGAGCGAACGGCACGCTGCCACGACGTCGAGGGCTTCGGGGGAGGGGTCAGGCACCGGCAGGCTCATCCTGGTTGCTTTCGCGGGAGGTGGAACCTTGGAATGGAGGTCCCGGGTCGACTAGCTTTCCGGATTGTTCCGTTCGTCGAGCGGGTGCTGCAAGGGTAGCCAGTCGGGATCACGTCTGGCGCAAGGGGCGGACGCCGCCCGACACGAGGGAGTCGCCGTGCTCGCTGGCATCCATGAGCTCTTCAACAACGCGAGAATGCGTGCCTTCATGATGAAGGCCCGGCGCCCGGCGGGGCTGGTGGTGCTCCTGGGCGCGCTGATCCTCATCAGGCGCGAGTGGTTCTGGTACGGCCTGGCCGTCTCGGCGGTGGGGGAGGCGCTGCAGGTGTGGTGCTTCTCGAGCCTGCACAAGGAGGCCGAGGTTTCGTTCAACGGACCCTACTCCGTCGTGCGCAACCCGATGTACCTCGCGCGCTTCCTGCTGCTGTTCGGGATCCTGATGTGGTTCAGGAACCCGTGGGTGCTCGGGGTCTTCACGCTGGTCTACTACTTCTACATGGTGAACCGCGTGCGTCGTGAGGAGAAGACGCTCACGAAGCTGCTGGGCGAGCCCTACGTCGAGTACACCAAGAAGATCCACCGCTTCGTGCCGTGGTTCCCGCCCTACCCCGGGTCGCGCTTCCTCTACTTCAACGCCGCGTTCTTCAAGAAGAACCACGCGATGTCGAACGCGGTCGCGTGCGCGATCTTCTACGCGCTGGCCTACGTCTCGACCTACGTGATCGACCTGCCGGGCCGAGTGCTCGGGTAGATGCCGCGGCCTACTGAGCCCAGATCACGAACGAGGCCTGCCAAGGTCCGAGTCGGACAGAGACGTGCCATGCCCTGGTCCAAAGCAGCAGGCGGACCCTGACGAAGTACCGCGGTGCCGAGCTCGGTTCGACTGAGGTCCTTTGCAGCTCGGCGGGAGGATCGAGCTCACCTTGCCCACTCTCGCCAGCTTGTGATTGGGTGTGATCCTGCACAGTCGGCTTGTATGAACCAGCATGAGGCGGGGTCGGTTGCGAAGCCCCTGCTGGTGTCGTCAGTGCATCGGTGAGCAAGGTGTCTGACGGCCCGATGATCGGGTCGTCCGCGTCGATCTGTGCACTGACCATCGTCGACAAGCACACCAGCCAGGTACACGTCAGCGCGCACCGGAACCAGTTCGGTCTCATGAGCCTCAAGCGCATTCTCCTTTCAGGCCTAGTCGCGCGGCCATCTCCGGGGACTCCCTCCTCCAGTAGTCTCGCAGCGCCGGGTAGTCCCTCTCGCACAGGGTTGCCTGAACATCGTTGTTCCAGGCGCGGAGTGCTGAAGCTGTCAAATCGTGCGCAAGGCGGTCGCCCATCGGGTGGCAGGCGTCCAGGAGTACGTCGACGAACCTGGAGTAGTTGTGCCAATGGCCGTGGTGTCTCGCGTGAGGTTGCGACGCTGCGGTGGCCAGCCGCGTGGCCCCCTTGCTGATCAACGAGTCATCGTCCAGGTGCACTCCGCAGTAGGCGAGGCCGCAACCTGAGTAGCCCTTGGTCTTCTGGCTCGTCGTCGACCGGATGTCCATCCTCACGGCCTCTGGCGCGCTCTGAAGAGCGACCTTCACGAGGCAGTCGATGCGAAGAACCGTGTAGGCGAACAGACTCTCTTCTGCTCCTCGGATGCTCGGAAGCGAGACCAGCCCCCCGATCGCGATCAGTGTCCGAACAGACGTGCTCGCGCGGTAGCCGGGGTGACAGTGGACCGCCTGGGAGCAGTAAGGCCCGATCATCCTGAGCGCGTAGACGGGATCGGTCTCCTCGAGCAACTGCTGGATGCCCTCCGAGTGGTAGTAGGCAGCCATGTATCCATCGTCCGGTGGGTCCAGACGCGGCAACTCGAGCGGTTGCCGGTTGATCAGGTGTCGTGACGAGAACAGCAACTCGAGTTCGCGAAGGAGGCGCAGCATTCGAGTGCGGTGCAGCAGCGGTTCGCACTCGGGGTAGTCAGCAAGGAACTTGGCCAGTGTCGTTCTGCAGACTCCGAGTCGGTTCGCGATCCATTCCTGTGTCGCACGATGAGCCTTCATCCAACTCGGCGCTTCGCGCATGACGCGCTCGTAGGCGCGTCGGATGGCTCGTGCTTGTTCCGGCCGAGCCTCTTCCGTTCTCTCAGCTCTATCCACCACGCGTCTCCAGCCTGAGTCTTGGTCGGCGAGACTTGCGATCACTGAGTTCAAGGTATCCCGCATTCGCGGGTCGGCAACCAGGTCGGTGGAACATCTGGTGTTCCATGCCGGCCGTCCGAGTGATGCATGCACCAACTGTGATGGTTGAAACCTGCATGCGCTTCTTGAACTGACGCTGTTCTTCCCGGAACGCGGAAGCTCGTGTGAACTGCGAAGCGCAATGAGCGCCCAGCCGAGACGAGCGAAGCACGAGCCGCACGACTGCCCATCGAGGCAAGCGGCGTGCCCGCCGTCTCGTCCGGTCGCGTTGTTGGGACGGAGAGCAAGAAGGGATTGGTCGGGGGGCCGTGTCGAGAGGGAGGTGGAGCGGCGCGGTCTCTCGGCCTCTTTTCCCTTGGCGCTTCGTTCGAAGTTCAACTCGGGGTGCGTGGTCCCGAGACTTACCACGCGTCACGGAAGGAGACAGGTTATGTGGTCAAAGACATGGACAAGTATCGTCGCGCTGGTCGCCGTGCTCGGGGTGTTCCCGGGGCAGTCGATCATGGCGCAGGTGGCGAAGGGTGGCTCTCCCAAGGTGGAGGCGAGCCCCGCGGCGACGATCGCCTGCTTCGCCATCGGCCCTGGCGAATCAGCGACGAATTGCGATGTGACCGTCGACAACGAGCTCCCCGAGAACTCGGACGCCCTCGGTGGGTCGGCAACGATTGACCCGCCCAAGGTCTTCGCCGGAGAATGCGACTCGACGGACTCGAAGGTGAAGACGACCGGGAACTTCGAGGGATCCATCGGTGGCATCGAGGACGGCGATATCGTGCAACTCGGCTACTCGAACGACGTCGAGGTCACCGGTGACGGTGGCGTGGTGAAGGTGTCCGGGAACTCCGACGTTACGGTCAAGTGCAACGCGGGTGGCACCGGTATCACGGTTAAGTCGGGTGGAACCACCATTGTTGTTCCGCCGGGCAGTTCTGTCACGGTGTCGACGTGATGGGAACCAGAGCTTCGCTGGTGCCCTTGCTCGGCCTGGGCGTGCTCATCGTGGGCGTGGAAGCGTGCGGAGATCGAGGAGCCGGCAACGCCTCGGTCTCTGCCGACCAGGCAAGAATCGCGAACGTCCTACGGAACACGCACCCGACACCGGAGGATGGTGTCAGCCCGCTGTTCCAGTTGCCACCTCCCTTGGAGGCCTGGCCCGAGCCGCTGGGTGAAGACCCGCAGGTCGCGCCACCGCGTGAAGAGTTTGAGTACGAGGCGCTGCGCGCACGGATCACGCAATTGGAACGATTGGTCGCGGACCTGGAGGGCGACGTTGCACTCTGTCGCCAGCAGGTGGCTGTAGACGCGTCCGTGAGGTCCTTCGCCGAGCTACCTGATGCCGCTCTCCTGCAGGATGAAGAGGGCTCCAACTTTGTGCTCACCTTGCTGCACGACTTCCCCGGAATCGTCCTGGAGCCTTACGAAGCGACGCAACTGTACGAGCGTTTCCGTGATGGAAGCGAGGCATGGCGTGGGTGGAGTCCCTCCGATCCGTTCAGAGCCAAGATCGAGATGCTCGGACTCGAGCGGATCCTGGCAGAGGTCGAGCCGGACGAGGCCGAGTGGATTCAGGAGTACTGGGATGCGACCGCAGACGACGGCTGAGTCGTTCTCAGCTTCGTAGGCGAACACCTCGGAGGTGTGTCTTGCCGGTACGCACGTCGGCGACTGCCTTCGTCCCGGCGACCGCCTAGGGCGAAGTGCGCGTGATCCCGTTGCTGGCGGCGAAGCCGTCCGGGCCGCCGGCGTCGAGGATCCAGTACTGCAGCACCACGTCGAAGCCCGGCGGCACGCCCACCGGCCAGAACACGGTGAACGCGATGTTCCCGTCGAAGCCGGTCTGTAGCGACACGATGAAGCCGGGCGCCGACGGCGACGGCACCAGCACGCCGCCATGGAACGGCGCGTTCAGCACGGATGTGCCCATGATCAGGAACGCGGGCGCGCTCTGCGCTGCGTTGCCCAGCTCGATGTCGATCGGGCAGCCCGGGAGCATCGTGCCGGACCCGGCGAGCGCCGGCGTGCCGGTGGTGCCGGCCAGCGCTCCGCCGAGGTCGGTCCACGGGCCCGGCTGCGCGTCGCAGTCGGAGAGATCCAGGAAGATGCCCTGGGGTCCGTTCACGTAGTTCGCGAGGTTCTCCAGCTCGCTGCCGTCCAGGTTGGCGCGGTTGATGCGCGTCGGGTTGAGGCCGGCCCAGTAGATCTTGCCGTTGCCGGGGTCGAGCGCGACGCCGCGCATGATGTTGACGTCGTCGAACAGCTCGACCGGATTGCTGCCGTCGAGGTCCGAGCGCATCATCTTGCCGAGCTGCTCGGTCCAGTAGACGTGTCCCGCGTCGACGTCGAGCGTGATGCCGTACGCCGGGCACTGGTGCAACTCCTCGACGTCGCTGCCGTCGAGGTTCGCGCGCATGACCTGCTGGTCGTTCTGCTCGGTCCAGTAGATCTTGCCGCCCGCGCCGTCGACGGCGATGTGCGACGGGATGTTCAGGCCGTCACCCGGGCTGACGATCTCCTCGAGCGCCGAGCCGTCGAGGTTCGCGCGCCAGATCTTCTGCTGCAGCGTGTCGGTCACGTACATCTTGCCGCCGGGCACGTCGAGCGCGATGCCGCGCACCGACCCGCCGGTGGAGAGCAGCGTTTCGATGTTCGATCCGTCCAGGTTCGAGCGATGGACGTTGTCGTTGTTCGTCCAGTACAGCTTGTCGGCCACGCCGTCGACCGCGATCGTCTGCGGGAAGGTCAGGCCGTCGACGATGGACACGACACCGGAGCCGTCCACGTTCGTGCGCCGGATCGGGTCGGGCCCGACCCCGTTGCCCACGAAGTAGAGCTTGCCCTGCGCGACGAGCGGCCCGGCGAAGGGCACGGCGAGCAGGCCGAAGACGACGAGCGATCGGGACAATCGAAGCGATGCGTGCACGGCAGACGCCTCCTGTGAGTCGCGGATCCCCTCGTAGCGTCGAGTCTAGGTCAGAATCGGGACGCCGTGGTCCGGCGCGGCGTGGCGTGCTGACGGCACGTCACCCTCCGGATCGCCCTCGATCCGAAGGCTGCTGGTACGATCCGCCCCAGCGTCGCCGCCGCGGCGCCCGGCCGGCGGGCACCGGTCGATCGGGTCACGCGCTCCCTTGCTTCCGGGAGGCGCACACGTCGAGCGCGTCATGCTCGCCCTCGACCATGGGGAACCTCATGCGCAACGCGTCCTCGTTCTCGCTCTGCGTCTCGCTGGGCCTGTGCCTGCTGCTCGCAGGATCGCTCGGCGCCCAGACCCTCGGCGGCGGCCGCGCCCAGATCGACCCGCACGCTTGCGTGCACCCGCCGTCGTTCGAGCGTTGGTCGGACCCCGCGACGTGGGGCGGCGTGCTCCCAGCCAACGGCGACACGGTCACGATCCCCGCGGGCCGTCGGATCGTGCTGGACGTCAGCCCGCCACCGCTCAAGGAACTCACCGTGCAGGGCCGACTGGTCGTCGGGTGCGGTGACCTGCTGCTGACCGTCGACCGGATCGTCGTCACGGGGCGCTTCGACGTAGGTTCGCCGGCCGCGCCGCACGCCGATCCGTTCCGGATCGATTTGACCGAGCGGTTCCACTCGCCGGTCGATCCGCTCGCGCGCACCTTCGAAGTGGTCGGCGGGCGGCTCGAAATGCACGGCACGCCGCGCGTCAGTTGGGTGCAGCTGGGCGCGACCGCACCGGCGGGCGCATCGTCCATCCAACTCGCGACGCCGGTGGACTGGAAGCCGGGCGAGACCATCGTGCTGGCGTCCACCGACTTCAGCCAGGACCAAGCCGAGGAGCGCGTGGTCACGGCCGTGACGTCCGGCGGGACGGTCGTGTGGCTCGACCAGCCGCTGACGTCCACGCACTGGGGCGAGGTCGAGACGCTGGGCGTCGACGAGCGCGGCGAGGTCGCGCTGATCGACCGCAACATCCGGGTCCACGGGCCGGCCGGCGCGTCGGCCGGCGCGCCCGACGAACTCGGCGGACACATGCGCTTCATGGGCAGCGGCTCGACTGTCATCCACCTCTCCTGGATCGAGCTCGACTCGATGGGTGAGGGCGGGCAGCTCGGACGCTACCCGGTCCACTTCCACCAGCTCGGCGACATGACGGGCTCGTACGTGAAGGGGCTGAGCATCCACCACAGCTCCAACCGCAGCGTGACCTTGCACGGCACGCACAACGTGCTCGTGGCCGACACGCTCTCGTACGAGACGCTCGGCCACGCGTTCTTCTTCGAGGACGGGACCGAGACGGGCAACCGCCTGCTGCGCAACCTGGGCCTCGGCACGCGCCGACCCAAGTTCGCCGACCAGCTGGTTCCGAGCGACAATTCGCCGGCGACCTACTGGGTCCAGAACACCGACAACATCCTGATCGGCAACGTGGCCGCAGGCTCGACCGACTACGGCTTCTGGTACGACATCCCGTCGGTCCAGTCGATCGCGAACCCGCCGGTCTTCATCGACAACGTCGCGCACAGCAACGGCCGGAACGGGTTCTACAAGAGCGACTACAACGCGCTGCCGGTGAGCTGGCCCGGGCCGGGCCTGTACCAGGGCTTCACGGCATACAAGAACAAGCAGATCGGCATCTCGCACCGGACGGTGACGGGGCGGACGGTCTGGATCAACGCGCGCGTGGCCGACAACGGCACCGGCCTCTTCCTCGCGTCGGACGGGCTGCAGAAGGACGGCGCGAGCGACACGATCCTGATCGACAGCGTCGTTGTCGGCGAGAGCGACAACGTCGGCATGCCCGTGACCGCCGCCGAGATCGAGTACGGGCGCAGTCTGCCGAGCCCCGGCAATCCCGGCGACCCGCTGCTGGGCCACGAGATCTACGAGGGCCACGTGGACGTGCGCGACACGGACTACGCGAGGTTCCGCACGGCCGTGATCGGCGGCAAGGTGCGCGAGGCGGCCGCCTTCGGACGGACGAAGTTCGACACGAGGTGGGCCATCGACCCGCGCAACAGCGTCATGGGCGTGACGTTCGACGACGCGAACCGGATCTACCTGGAGCCCAGCGCGCCTCTCGCCAGCGGCAACGCCAGCATGCTGATCCACGATGTCGACGGTAGCCTGACCGGGCTGCCGGACATGTACGTCGCCGCGAACACTCTGCTGCTCGTGCCGACGACAGGATCGGTCTACGACCCGATCTCGAACTCGGTGCTGGTTCCCGGCGCCACGGCCGGCAACCGCTACGCAAACCTCCGCCTGCGCGACTACGGCGGCGTGTCCCAGCCGTCGATCCACCTCGCGTCGGTGACCCGCAGCACCAGCTACGACGTCGGGCAGTCGATGAACAGCGCCGCCTACGCGATGAACGTGCCCACGCCCGACGACTACGAGATCACCTTCGGTCCCGATCTCGGACCGCGCAGCTTCGGCGTGGAGCTCCGCTTCGGCGTGCCGCAAACGACCACGACCGTTGCGGTCGAGTACCCTGCGCCGGGACCGAGCAGCGTCACGCTGAACGGCGCGGGCATCGCCGCGGCAGGAAGCCTGGCCACCCTGGGCGAGTCCGCCACGAGCGGCTGGTTCTACGACGCGGCCATCGATCGCGTGTTCCTGAAGTTCGTGCTCGGCGGCAGCGGCAGCACCGTCACGGATGGCACCGAGATCGTCCTGAAGGTCACCGAGTAGCCTCGCCCATGCTCCGGCGCGCCCCGCGCGCGCGGAAGGCGGCTTCGCCGGGATGCGCGGGGTATGCCTTGCGCTCCCGGCGCCCGATCGGCTCAATCTGGGGTCCGCCCGGCGCTCGGGAGGACGAGAGGCAGCCACCGATGAGCACACCCGCAGACAAGCCGGCCACCGGGTACCTGCACGGCTTCACGCCCGAAGAGCAGGACCGCCTCTACCGGCAAGCCCGCTTCCTCGAACGCAAGGTGCACGACCAGTTGCCGTACCGGCGCTCGCGCCGGTTGCTGGAGGTGGGTTGCGGCGTGGGCGCGCAGACCGAGATCCTGCTGCGGCACTTCCCCGACCTGCACGTCACCGGCGTGGACGCGTCCGAACCGAACCTCGCCGTCGCGCGCGAGCGGCTCGAGGGCCTGGGCTGGGCCGACGGTCGCTGGCAGCTCGAGCGCGCCGACGCGGGTCACCTCGACCACGGCGCCGACTCGTTCGACGGCGCGTTCCTGTGCTGGATCCTCGAACACGTGGCCGAGCCGGCGCAGGTGCTGAGCGAGGTGCGCCGCGTGCTGCGACCGGGCGCGCCGGTGGTCGTGACCGAGGTGCAGAACAGCACCTTCTTCCTCGACCCGTACAGCCCGCACACGCTGGCCTACTGGACGGCTTTCAACGAGCACCAGATGGACCTGGGCGGCGACCCCTTCGTGGGCGTCAAGCTGGGCAACCTGTTGCAGGCGGTCGGCTTCCGCGACATCACCACGAAGCTGCGCACCTTCCACCTGGACAACCGGCACGCCGCCGAGCGCGCCGAGATCCTGGCCTTCTGGTCCGAGCTGCTGCTCTCGGGCAGCGAGTCGCTGCGCTCGGCCGGCTGCGTCAGCCAGGAGACCGTGGACGGCATGAAGAGCGAGCTGGCCGAGGTCGCTCACGACCCGAACGCCGTGTTCCTGTACTCGTTCGTGCAGGGGCGCGCGCGGGCTTGGTAGCCTGGACGGCACGATGACCAACGAGTTGCGCGCGCTGCTGGAGGGCACCCTGCTGGGCACCCTCTCGGCCGACCAGATCGAGCAGGCGGTGGAGGGCCACTGGGTGCGGCGCGACATCGTCCACCACCTGGGCGCCAACGCGCTGCCGACGCTGACGCCACCGCGCCAGGTCGTCGGACGTCACGGCTTCACCGACGAACTGGTCAACGAGGTGATGTACGGAGAGGTGGGGCAGCCCGCCTGCCTGCTGGTCACGACGCCCGACCCCGGCCGCTACGACCGCAAGTTCCGCGAACTGCTCGTGCCGCCGCACGTGCACGAATCGGCGCACATCGCCGTCGTGATCTCGGGCAATCCGCTGTGGGTCGTCGGCTGCCCGTCCGAACAGGGAACCGTGCTGATCGCCGAGCCGATGGCGCCGGGATCGATGGCGATGTACCCGCGCGACGTGCCGCACACCTTCGTGGCCGACGAGACCTTCGTCGTGGCCACGGCCGAGGCGCGCTCTGCACAGCCGGAGAGCGAGCGCTTCGCGCGCCCGTCCCCCGTGGACTTCGGCGGGTTGCCGCGCATGAGCTACGAGGCCTGGCGGGGCGCCACGCGCGCGGACCGGCCGCCCGAGGCCGCCATCGGTTCCTGAACCGGCGTGTCGCGAGCCGAAGCCTTGCCGCTCGATCTGGCCGCCAGCGTGGCCGAGTCGGCGCGCATGGCCTGGGAGCGCGCGCCGACCTCGTGCGCAACGGGCTGGCGCGGCGACGGGAGCTGCGCCTGGTACCACGGCTTCTGGCCGACGCTGCGCGTGCTCGGGCTGGCCGCGACGCCCGAGCGCGAGGCGTCGTTCTTCTCCGAGGTCCTGGGGGAGTGCGCGCGGAGCGGGGAGCACGATCGCGTCCTCGTCACCGGCGCCGCGGACCAGGGGATGCTCGCGCACGTGCTGGCGGCCTGGCACGCCGAGGGACGCGTTCCCGAGCTGACGGTGCTCGACCAGTGCGGCACGCCGCTGCACCTGTGCGAGTGGTACGCCGGGCGGAACGGGCAGGCCATCCGTACGATCGTCGGTGACGTGCTGAGCTGGGAGCCCGATCGGACCTGGGACGTCGCGACCTCGCACGCGTTCGTCGGCATGCTGCCGCACGCGGACAAGGTTGCGCTCGTGGCGCGCTGGGCCGCGGCGCTGCGTCCGGGCGGCCGGCTGATCACGAACGCGCGCATCGACCCGACGTGGGACGCCGCCTGCCCCGGCTTCTCGCCGGAGCAGGTCGAGCAGTTCGTCGCCGTGGTGCGCGAGCACGCCGAGGCGTCCGGCGCGGAGGGCATTCCCGAGGCGAGCGCGCTCGCGGACGCCGCGCGGCTCTACGCGCAACGCATGCTCAGCTTCCCCTTCGCGTCGGTGGACGAGTTGCGGGAGCTGTTCGAGCAGGGCGGCTTTCGGCTGGCCCGGTTCGACGTGATCGAGGTGGCCGGCCGGGACGCCTCGCGTCGCTCGGGTCCGGGCACGAACCGCGGCGGCACCTTCGCTCAGCTGGTGGCGGAACGCCGGTGATCGGCGAGGTCCGTGCGACCGAGGGCGGCCATTTCGTCGAGGCCGACGTCGATGGCGTGCCGGTCTGGTTCGCGTCGGAAGAGGAGACGCTCTGCACCGACGCGGTCGCGCCGGCCAGCGCCTTGATGCTCCCGGCGCTGCACGCGGAGCGGGCGGTGCACACGGACGGTGCGTTGTGGCCGCGCTGGCGCACCGGCATGAGCGAGTTGCAACACATCCTGCACGAGTGGTGGGGCTACCCGGAGCTGGCGCCCACGTCGGCGGTGCCGGACGCCGAGTCCCCGCCGCCTGCGGCCGGGCGCGCGCTGCTCTTCAGTGGCGGCGTGGACTCCTTCTACAGCCTGCTGCGCGCGGGCACGGAGGCCGACCGGCTGGTGTTCGTGCACGGCTTCGACGTGCCGCTGGCGGACGAAGCGCATGCGGCGGTGGCCATCGCCGCAATGCGCGAGGCCGCGAGCGCCGTGGGCGCCCGTCCCGTCGTCGTGCGCACGAACCTGCGCGAGCACCCGGCCGTGGCCGCCGTGCCCTGGGAGCGCGCGCACGGCGGTGCGCTGGCCGCGGTGGGGCACGTCCTCGCCGACCACGTGGGGACGGTGCACGTCTCGGCCACCTACGCGCGCGACCGCTCGCCGCCCTGGGGCAGCCACTGGCGCACCGACAAGCTCTGGTCGTCCGAGCGGGTGTCGCTGGTGCACACCGGGGCCGAGCATCGTCGCGCGGAGAAGCTGCTGCTCGTCGCCGACGAGCCGCTGGTGCAGCGCCACCTGCGCGTGTGCTGGAAGAGTGAGGGCGGCACCATCAACTGCTCGCGCTGCGACAAGTGCCTGCTGACGATGCTGGTGCTCGACCGCGCGGGCAAGCTCGGCTCCTTCGACGTGTTCGATCCGCCGCGCTCGCTTGCGAGGGCCTTGCGCGGCCTACCGTCCACGATCTACGTTCGCACGGTGGCCGGCCTGCTCGAGCAGGAGCTGCCGTTCTCGTTGCGACGCGCGCTCAGCGGGTTGCAGCGCCGCAGCCACACCGCGAGGAACCTGCCGTGAACCGACGTCCGTTGTCCGCCCTGTTGCTGTGTCTGGCCGCGCTGACCGCCTGCGCGGACGACGGGCCCGCCGACCTGGGGCGCTCGGGGCAGACGCTCTACGTGCTCAACAGCCGCGCGAAGGACACGACCGTCATCGACGTGGCGACGAACGAAGTCGTCGGCTTCATCGAGACGGGGCCGCTGCCGCACGGCATTGCGGCGCCGGCCAGCCAGGACCGGCTCTACATCGCGAACGAGGGCGGCAAGAACGGCCTGGTCGTCGTGGACCCGGCGAGCGGGGAGGTGATCGAGCGCCACGAGGGCTTCGGCGACCGTCCGGGCGAGATCGAGGTCACGCCGAACGGCAAGTTCGTGTACGTGCCGGCCAAGGGCGACGGCGTGTACCGCGTCTTCGAGACGCGCCTGCAGCGCATCGTCGCGGTCATCCCGACGGACGGTCAGCCGCACAACGTGGTCGCCACGCCCGACAACCGGTCCATGATCCTGGCCTCGATGGACGGCAACGGCCTGTCGCCCGAGAAGCTGGCCGAGGCGGGCCTGCCGACGTCGGACAACGAGAAGATCTACGTCGTGGAGACGCGCAGCCACTCCGTCATCGCGACCATCGACTGCGGCGGGACCCCGCGCACGATCGCGATCAGCCCCGACGGCACACGCCTGTACGCGAACCTCGACGGCTTGCTCGGCTTCGTCGTGCTCGACCTGGTAGAGCACCGCCTGCTCGAGAGCGTGGAGTTCGAACTGACCGAGGAGGAGCGCGGGGTCGCGAGCCGCTCGCACGGCATCGTCGTCACGCCCGACGGCCGCGAGCTGTGGACCGCGGACGTGAATCACGAGCTGGTGCATGTCTTCGATCTGGAATCGGAACCACCGCGACAGGTTGCACGCCTGCCCGTGGGGGCGATGCCGCTCTGGTTGGCGGTCACGCCGGACGGGAAGACCGTCTACGTCTCGAACACGGGCGAGGACTCGATCTCCGCCTTCGACACGGCAACGCGCGAGGAGGTGGCGCGCATCCAACTGCCCGAGGGCAAGGCGCCGAAGCGCATGCAGGTGCTCGACGTGCCGGCCCCGCGCTGACGGTCCGTCGTGCGGCGAGCCGCGCGACGCGCTCTGCTAGACTGCGCCGCATCATCGCGCTCGCTCACATCGTTCGGTTCACCGCGCGTTGCGCGAGGCTCCTCGTGCCTGCCCTGCTCATGGCCTGCGGCGGCGAGCGAGCCGGCTCCGTCGCGCTGCGGCCGGGCGACACGCTGCTGGACGTCCTGGCCTCGGCGCGGCTCGTGGGTCACCCGTCGAGCAGCATCCCGCCCGAGGTGACCGCGCGCCTCGCGCAGCGGGCCGAGCCGGTGGTCATTCCCGCCGGCGCGTGGTCCGAGTCCGGCCCGCCGGACGCCGCCAAGCGCGCCTGGTTCGAGGAGTTGCTCGGGCACCGGGGCGAACTGAAGCGCTGGCACGTGCTGCCGGCGCAGCCATTGGACCAGCCGGGCGGCAGCGTGCGGTTCGTGCACGACGGCACCGAGCTGCGCTCGCTGGGTCGGATGACGTCGGAGATCGCGTCCGTACGCCGGCTGATGTGGGGCGACCTGCCGCGCGGGGTCGTGTTCTGGTGGGATGCATCGACGGGGACGTTGCAGGCCTTCTCCGCGTCGCCCCCGGGAGATGTCATCGCGGAGTTCTCGAAGGACGCGGCACAGGACGTCGGTCGCTACGAGTGGAGCCGCTCGTCGTCGGCGGCGACGCCGGCGCCGACAGACCTGCACGGACGCTTCCAGTTCGGCCGAACGACACGGCGCGGCGTGCTGCTCCCCGCCCCCGCCACGTTGGAGTTCCCGGTGGCGGAGCTGCCGGGGGGCACGCTGGAACTCGCGCTGGGCGTTATCGACCACGCCTACGCGGTCGAAGACGAGCAACTCCGTCCCGCGCCGGGACTCGGCGACGGCGTGACGTTCGCGGTGGAGGTCGTCGCCGACGGAGACGTCGTGCGCGCCTGGAGTCGTCATCTGCTGCCGGGCGACGAAGTCGTGGAGGCGCGCGTGGACCTCTCCGCGTATCGAGGGCGAGCCGTGACGCTCCGGCTGCTCAGCGAGGCGGGATCGGCGGGGAACCACGCCTTCGACTACGCCGTCTGGAGCGACCTGCGCCTGTTGGGGCCGCCGAGCGGCCCGCCGGAACGGCCGCACATCATCCTCATCGACATCGACACGCTGCGGGCGGATCGGTTGGGTTGCTACGGGCACTCGCGCGAGACCTCCCCGCGCATCGACGCGTGGGCGGCGCGGCGCGCTGTGCTGTATCGCAGCGCATCCGCAACCTCCAGTTGGACGCTGCCGTCGACCGCCTCGATCCTCACGGGACTGGACGTCCAGCAACACGGCGCGACCAATCTGCAGGTCCGCCTGCCTGCGGCGGCGGTACCCGTCGCGGTTCGCCTGGGTCGCGCGGGGTACGAGACGCGGGCCATCACCGACGGCGGCGGGGTCGTGCCCGCCTTCGGGTTCGACCGCGGGTTCGACCGCTTCGACGTGCGCGAGGGCAGCGACGTGGACTACGACCCGCGCTGGGGCGAGGCTCTCGACTGGCTGGACCGGAAGGACAGCGAGCGGCCCGTCTTCCTGTTCCTGCAGACCTACCTGGTGCACGCGCCGTTCCACGACAGCGGGCGGTTCCCGGAGCCGCACCCCGACGAGACGGCCTGGCTGAGCGAGCAGCCCATCGACCGCGAGGTGATCCTCCCGTTCCAGAAGGGCCAACTCGCGCTGGACGCCAACGAGCGCCAGGCGATCGGGCGCATCTACGACGAGGGCGTCGCGCGCATGGACGCGATCGTCGGCGCGTTCCTCGAGTCGCTGGACGTGGTGTTGGACGGCCAAGAGGCCCTCGTCATCGTCACCTCCGATCACGGCGAGGAGTTGTTCGACCACGACGGCATCGAGCATGGCCACGCCCTGTACCAGGAACTGCTGCACGTGCCGTTGCTCGTCGCGTTTCCGGACGGCCGACAGCCCGGCGTGGTGGAGCAGCCGGTCTCGACGCTCGATCTCGTGCCGACGCTGCTCGACATCGCCGGCCTGCCGCGGGACGACGGCCTGCCCGGCCGCTCGTTGCTCGCGGACCAGGATTCGCAGCGTCGACTCGTCGGACACACGCAACAGGATCCGCGGGCTCCTCCGCTGCACTCCCTCCGGCTCGACGGGAACAAGATCATCCTCCGGGGCGAGCTCGATCAGGTCGTTGCGCCCGAGGCGATCGGGCTCTACGACCTCGGCCAGGACCCGACCGAGCGGCACGACCTCGCGGCCGAGCGGCCGGACCTGCTGCGCAAGATGCAGGACGCGCTGCGCGACTACCTCGCGAGCTATCCGTCGCTAGGCGGAGCCGGCGGCGCAGGGGAGAACGCGGCCGAGTTGCCGACGCGCGTGGTCGAGGATCTCCGCGCGCTCGGGTACATCGGAGACGAGGACGTCGCACCTCGCGACGGGTGAGGCCGGGCGCGCGCCCTCAGTCCTCCCGTGATCCGCGGCCGCGCCGTCGGCGCAGCGCGTCGCGCAGCAGGTACTCGATGTGCGCGTTGAGGCTGCGCATGTCCTGAGCGGCCCAGGCGCGGAGCTGTTCCATCAACTCGGGCGATAGGCGCAGGGGGAAGCCCTTGCGGGGGCCCAGCGAGGGGCGGCCGCCGCGTCGCCCCGCGCCCCCGGCGGGATCGCTCCCGCCGGGGTGCTCGGGGCCGCTGCGGTCGGCGGGGGGCACGGTTTGCCGTCAGCCGGTCAGTTGTAGAGGCTGCCGGTGTTGAGCACGGGCGTCGGGTTGGACTGTCCGCACAGCACCACCAGCAGGTTGCCGACCAGCGTGGCGCGGCGTTCGTCGTCCAGTTCGACGATGTGATCGCGCTGCAGGTGGTCGAGCGCCATGTGCACCATGCCGACCGCGCCCTCCACGATCTTCTCGCGGGCGGCGACGATCGCGCTGGCCTGCTGCCGCTGCAACATGGCCGAGGCGATCTCCGGCGCGTAGGCCAGGTGGCTGATGCGCGCCTCGAGCACCTCGATGCCGGCGCGCGCGAGCCGCGCCTGCAACTCGTTCTGGAGTTCGTCGGTGACCTGCTTGGTGTCGCCGCGCAGCGTGACATGCTCGCCCGGCACCTGGCCCTCGTCGTAGGGGTGGACCTTGGCGAGCTCGCGCACGGCCGACTCGATCTGCACGTCCACGTAGTCCTCGTAGGACTCGACGTCGAAGCTGGCCTGCGCGGTGTCGGTCACCAGCCACACGACGACCGTCCCGATCTCGATCGGGTTTCCGGCGAGGTCATTCACCTTGATCTTCTCGCTGGCGATGTTGTGCGCGCGCAGCGACAGCTTGTGCTTCATGGTGAACGGGTTGGTCCAGTAGAGGCCCGGCTTGCGCACCGTGCCGCGGTACCTGCCGAACAGCACCAGCACCGCCGACATGTTCGGATTGACGACGAAGTAGCCGAACAGGCAGACGAACGACACCACCACGCTGGAGATCAGCCAGGTCAGCCAGAACCACTTCGTGGCGCCGGTGACGCCGCCGAGGATGCCCCCGAGGGCGATCGCAACGGCGTTGGCGATGGTCAGGATCAGGATCGGCCAGCCCGACAGGGCCGGAAAGCTCCGCTCGGTGGATGCCTCGCGCTCGGTCATGGGTTCCTCCAGGATTCGTGCCCGCTTGATTGGATATCAAAGTGATATCACTTTCTCGGTTGCTCGCAAGGGTCTCCTGAGGCGGGGAAGCCGTGGCGGGGCCCAGATGTTGCGTAACTGGTTCCCAGGAAGTCGGTTGGGGCGAAGAGGGCGGTTCCGTGGCAGCAGCTTGGGCCGGCTTGCGGCCCGGCTCGGGTGGCTGGGGGCCTCGGTGCGTGGCCATGGTGCCCTTGGGGCTCAAGCGGCGCGCCGCGCCCGGTCGACAACGAAATCGAGGGACCCTTCTTCCGCGATTGGAATGTGGCATGCGACGTCAGATCCAGCCTGCTTCAGAGCCGTGTTTCGATCCCCTCCACGCGGGGTTCTCGCTCACTGAACTGCTCGTCGCGACCGCGCTGGCCGCGTCCCTGCTGATCGCGCTCGCGGCGGGTTCGCACCTGTTCGCGGAGCAGGCCGAGGAGGCGCGCAGCACGGCCGATACACGCTTCGAGGAAACCGTCCACGCGATCGTCGCTGACGTGCGACAGGGGTGGGTCCTCGAGCGGCCGTCCGCGACGCGGCTCGACCTGACGGACCCATACGGTGCGTTGACCTCGTACTACCTCTCCGCCGGAGCGTTGAAGGTCGATCGTCCTTCGGGAGTCACCGGTGAGTTGCTGGCCGGCGTGAGCTCGGCGTCGTTCGACATCGACACGGTCCAGCGCCTGCGCGAGGCGCCGCCGCTCGCGGTGACCGAGACGTGGTGGGTCAACCAGGCGACCGGTCCGGGGCTGTCCTACCTGTACGGCGTGACGGAAGAGGATCCTCCACCGTCGCCGGGCGAAGAAGAACGGGAACCCGGCCTGCTGACCGCAGACCAGTCCGTGGCCATCGGTTTCACGGTCTCCACCAAGGCGCCTCCGGCCGTGTCGACGGTACCGGGCATCGACGAGGAGGTGCTCGACGTCTCGGTGAGCGGGCTTCAGCTCCCGATCGCGTATGCGGCCGTCGACCCGCTCGTCGACATCGGCCTGCTGGGCAGCGGCAAAACCGAGATCTGCCACATCCCGCCCGGCCATCCGGGCAATGCACACTCGCTCAATGTGGGCTCGATTGCGGTCACTGCGCACCTGGCCCACGGTGACTACGTTGGGGCGTGCTCGACGTCCGGACCTACGTCGGGCGAATTGAACGTTCAGCTCTACGAGGCGCGCGTCCCAGGCGATGGTCGGCCCTATGGACCGATGCTCGGGCAGACGATGTACTCGGCGAGCATGTTGCCGGCGGCGGCCTACTCGTACGTAGGCGGCTCGTTCATCAGCCAAGCCAGCAAGTGGGTGAAGCCGCCGACGGGGATGCTGATCGCGCAGCCCACCGCGTCGTTGCCGATCGACCTTTCGGCGATGGGGGTAACGCTCGAGCCGGGCAAGGCCTACACGCTGGTTCTGTACTACACGGGGGACGGGGTGGTCGCCCTGCGCACCGATCCGGGCGGCGACGGCTCGGCTCTGCGGGCAAGCCTGGGTCAGGGCTTCACGTCCGCCGGGGTCGAGGTGCAACTGAGCCTCAGCGGCCGGCGCTTGTTCACGCAGACCATGGCGCACGACGTCATCTCGCGCGTGAGCCTCGCGGTCGGTTTGGACGACGGGCGCAGCCTGACGGCGTCCGCGGCGGTGGACGGGCAGGTCGCGGCAATCAGCCCGTGGCACGGCGTGGTGCCGGGCGAGTTGCCCGCACTGGAGACGCACGGCCAATAGGCCCTTGTGCCCCGATTTCGGGGGTGTTCGGGGGCCTCAAGCAGCGCCTTCCGAGCGGCCGATAGGAAGCGGAAGCACTCCGCCCCGGATTCCGGATCCCGAGCCCAGGTCCCCATGAGAAGCACCCGACACGCCTTGCGAGACAGTCACCTTGGTTCAGGACCTGCCCTGCGGGGCCGGAATGCCGGGTTCTCGCTGACGGAACTGCTCATTGCGACGGCGCTGGCCGCCTCGTTGATGATCGCGCTCACGGCGGGGGCGCAGTTGATGGGCGAGCAGGTCGAGGACGTGCGTGATGTCGCCGACACGGACTTCGAGACCTCGGTGAACCACGTCATCGAAGAGGTGCGCCGCGGTTGGGTCGTCGAGCGGCCGTCTGCAGACCGTCTTGATCTCAGGGATGCGTCCGGTGGCCAGACCTCCTACTACGTCGAGAACGACGAGTTGAAGGTCGCGCGCCCTTCGGGCGAAGTCGGCACGCTGCTGGGCGACGTCGCCTCCGTGAACTTCGATGTGGGCACCGTTCAACGACTGCGTGAAGCGCCGACGGTCTCGGAGACGGGGTCCTGGTGGTCGCGCGTTCCGAGCGGGCCGACACTTCCCTATCTGTTCGGCTCGGCGGGCGGGGGCTCGCCCGGTGATCCCGAAGATACGTCGCCGGGCCTGGTCACGAACGATCAGGCCGTGGCCATCGGGTTCCGCGTCTCGAGCGGTGCGCCCTCATCGGTTATCACCGTGAGCGGTGTCGAGGAGGAAGTGCTCGATGCCACGCTCGACGGACTGTCCCTGCCCGTCTCGTTCGCCGCACGCGATTCCGCGCTCGCCGGCAGCTCCGCCGGCGCGTCGTCGGGTGGCGGCAGCAGCGGCGGCCAGGGCCAGGGCCAAGGGCAAGGGCTGGGGCAGGGACAGGGCCAAGGCAGCAGTGGCAGCGGCAGCAGCGGCAAGGTGACCATCTGCCATGTGCCGCCCGGCAACCCGGCCAACGCGCACACCATCAGCGTGGGGGCGAGCGCGGTGCCCGCCCACCTCGCGCACGGGTGTTCGGTGGGCGCTTGCAGCTCGGGATTGGTCACGACGGCGGGCTTCGTCGGGATCGAGCTCTACGAGGCGCGCGTGCCCGGCGACGGCCGTCCCTACGGCGTGCTCCTCGGCGCCACCGAGATGCCCGCCGACCTGTTGCCGCCCGCGAACTACACCCTGGTCGGCGGCCAGACGACCCAGCAGGGCAACAAGACCATCTACGTCACGCCTCCCACGGGCATGCTCGTGGACCAACCGCTGGCAGCCGTGCCGATCGACTTGACCGCGATGGGGATCACGCTCGAGCCGGGCAAGGCGTACACGCTCGTGCTGCGCTACACGGGCGACGGCATGGTCGCGGTGCGCAGCGCCCCTGACGGATCGGGCGGGACCGAGGTCGCGGCACAGGACGACGCGGGCTCCGCCTTCGTGCCCTCGGGTGTCGAAGTGCAGGTCAACCTCGACGGGACGCGCGTGTTCAGCCAGACGGCGGAGCACCAGGTCATCGCGCGCGTCAGCGTCACCGTGACGCTGTTGAACGGTCGCTCGATGACCGCGTCGGCAGCGATCGACGGGCAACTCGCAGCCACGAACCCCTGGCACGGAGCCGTGCCGGGCGAGTTGCCTTCGCTGGAGTCGTACGGCCAGTAGATCGCGCGCGGCCCCTCCGGGCGCGCCGACGCTGGGTCCGTCGATCCACTCCGGGTAGCGTACGTCCTCGTGGACGGCACGCGCACCGCGACGGCTCCGTGGCTGCTGCTGCTCTCGGGAGCGGCGGCGCTGATGCACCAGGTGAGCTGGGTGCGCTTGCTCGGCCTCAGTGTGGGCTCCACCAGCGAGGCTGTCGGCATCGTGCTGGCGGCGTTCTTCGCGGGCGTCGCGCTGGGCAGCCGGCTGGCCGGGCGCATCGCCGCGCGCTGGCCCGACCTGCGCGCGTTCGGCGCGCTCGAACTGGTCATCGCCGTGTCGGGCGTCGCGCTGCTGCCGGTGCTGCTGCACCTCGACGTGGTCGTCTCGGCGCTGCCCGCGATCGGGCGCGTGCACGGCGCGCGCTTCCTCGCGGCCTTCCTCGTCATGGCCGTGCCGACGCTGGCGATCGGCGCGAGCTTCCCGGTGCTCGCGGGCCTGGTGGCCGGCGGCCGACGAGCTGCGGGCGAGCCGCTCGGCCGGCTCTATGCGGCGCACACGGCGGGCGCCGTGCTCGGCGCGCTGCTCGCCGGGTTCCTCGCCATCCCGTCCGTCGGGCTGGACGGCGCGATCTACCTCGCGGCCGTGCTGAACGTGGTCGCGGCGGTCGGCGCGTTCGTCGTGGCGTCGCGCGAGCGCGCGGCGGAGGACGCCGCCGCGGCCGTGCGCGCGGCTGACCCGCTCGCGTTGCCGCAGCCGGGGTTGCCGCCGGTTCGCCTCGCGCTGCCGCCCTGGGCCGACAGCCAGGCGCCGCACCGCCGCGCCGCGCTGGCCGCGCTGCTCACCACCGGCGCCGTCGCGGTCACCGCCCAGATCGCGTGGACCAAGTACCTGTCGATCTTCACGGGCTCGACCATCCACGGCTTCTCGCTGCTGCTGGCCGGGCTGCTGGCGGGCATGGCGCTGGGTTCATGGGCCGCGCGCGGCCGGGTCGACAGGGCGCGACCCGCGCGCACCTGGTTGGCGGGGGGGCTGCTCGTGCTGGCCGCGTGCCTGCTGCTGACGCGCGCCGCGTTGGGATCGGCGCCCGCGCTCTCCGGTTGGCTCGGCGGGCTGTCGCTCGGTGCAGGCGGCACCGTCGCGCTGCGCGGCACGTTGGTCTTCCTGCTGCTGCTTCCGCCGGCCGCGACGCTGGGCGCGCTCTTCCCGCTCTCGCTCTCGCTGTACTGCGGCCCGGAGGCGGCCGGCGGCGTGCGCATCGGACGCGGCTACGCGGCAAACACCCTGGCCGGCATCGTCGGGGCGCTGGTCGCCGGCTTCGTGCTGGTGCCCCGCTTCGGCACCGATCGGGCGCTGCTCGCGGCCGTCGTCCTCGCGGGCGGCGTGGGCCTGGCAATGGTGCCCTCGATGCGCGCGGCGCGCGACCGCCGCCTGTCGGTGGGGCTGGCCGCGATGCTGGGCCTCGGCGTTCTCGGCCTGCCCGCGCTCGACTACCGGCCGTTGGTCGAGGCGGTGGACTACCGCTTCGACCCGGCCGCGCGCGAGGGGTTGCCCGCGACCACGCTGTTCCTGCGCGAGGGGCGCGCCGGCGTGGTCTCCGTGGCGAGCTACGGCGATCGCTTCGCGCGCCTGCAGATCAACGGCCTCAACGAGTCGCGCCTGGATCGGGAGGATCCCGACAACGGGGGCATCGCGGAGACGCTGTTGGGGCTGGTGCCGTCCTTCCTGCGCCCCGACGCGCGCTCGGCGTTCGTGGTCGGCTTCGGCGGCGGCACGACCGCGGCAGCGCTGACCGACGGCCCCCTGCAGCGCATCCGCGTGGTCGAGATGGAGCCGGCGGTGATCGACGCGGTGGCCTCCGTGCGGGGCGACTACATCCCCGCGCTGCGCGACGAGCGCGTCGAGCTCACGATCGCGGATGCACGCGCCGTGCTGGTCGCCGAGCCCGAGCGCTACGACATCGTGGTCAGCCAGCCGAGCCACCCGTGGCTGGCCGGTGCGGGCAACCTCTACACGCGCGAGTTCTTCGAGCTGGCCGACGCGCGCCTGTCCGACGACGGCGTCTTCGGCCAGTGGGTCAGCCTGTTCGGGATCGACAGCGCCACGCTGGGCTCGGTGCTGGCGGCCTTCTACGAGGTGTTCCCGCACGGCTTCACGATGGTCAACTCGCGCACGGCCGACATGCTGCTGTTCGGATCACGGGAGCCGCTGCTGCTCGACCTCGACCGGATCGCGCGGCGCATGGAGGGCCTTGGGAACCGCACCGGCCTGGAGGCGGCGGGCATCCGCCGGGCGCGCGACCTGCTGCTCTACTTCTCGCTGTCGCGCGACGAGGCGCTGGCGGCGGCCCAGGGCCGGCCGCCCAACACGGACACGCGGCTGCTGACGGAAACGCGCCTCTCCGCGCTGCACCAGGACCCGGTCGGCGCGGACAGACCCATCACGCTGATCATGAAGCACTACACCTTCGACCTGCGTCCGCACCTGCCCGCGCACACCGCGGCGCGCGACCTACACCAGGCGGGCCTGCTCTTCCTGGAGTGGCGCTCGGCGCGCAACGCGACGATGGCAGCGGAGCGCCTGGCCGAAGTGGACGTCACACTGGCCGGTAACCTGCGCCGGGCGATCGACGAGTTGGAGGCGCCGCCGGGGCGCTAGCCGTTGCCGCCGGCCGCTTCGGCCGCTTCCTCGGCCTCCGTCTTGTCGGACTTCTCGTTGCTCTCGCGCAGCAGCGTCAGGACCTTGTCCGGGCCGTCGTTCGCGACGATCTCCTGGAACTGGCTGCGGAAGTTGCTGATCAGGCTGACGCCCTCGACGATCACGTCGATGATCTTCCACTCACCGAGCTCGTCGTTGGCGAGCGTCTCGCGGCGCATGCGGTAGTCGACCTTCACGTCCCCGGCGCTCTCCGAGCGGATCATGGACTTCACTGTCCAGTCGCCGCGCGCCTCCTCGCGGTCGTCCACGACGTCGATGCGCTCGAAGGTCGCGAGCTTGGCGTTGCGCCAGTAGGTGTTCACCAGGTGCCGGCGGAAGCTCGCGGCGAACTCGATGCGCTGGGTCTCGTCGAACTTCTTCCAGTTCTTGGCGAGCACGAGCCGCGACACGATGTCGATGTCGAGGTTCTCGTTCACGACGCCCTGCACGGACGAGCGCTTGACGATGTTGGTCGTGGACTCGTCGTGCAGCGCGACCACGATCCGGTCCAGCGCCTTGCGCATGACCTTCACGGGGGGCGCGTCGCTGGCGCGGTCCTGAGCGGGCAGGCCCGAGAGGCCGACCAGCGCGAGGCAGAGCGCCGCGAGGCCGAAGGGGAGAAGCACCTTGCGGGTGCGTGAGGGGTCATTCGTCATCGGGGATGTCATACAGGTCCTCTTCCACCTCGGGTTGCACGTCGGTGTCGTCGGCGATCAGCGACGCGCGGCTCTGGCTGTAGGCGTTGCGCACGAACGCGTAGAAGTCGAGGGAGGCCGCGCGCAGGTCCTCCATCCGCTGCAGATTGTGCGAGCGATCGTTCACGGCGTCCGCGCTGAACACCAGGATGTGGCTGATCGAGCCCGGCGTGATCCAGTCGACGATGAAGCCGATCGTGTCGCGGCCGTTGTTCGGCCCCCAGAACGGCAGCGTGATGTACGCGCCGGGCGCGAGTCCCCAGACGCCGAGCGTTTGGCCGAAGTCCTCGTGGTGCGCCGGCATGCCCCAGTCCGTGGCGGGGTCGAAGAAGCCCAGCACGCCGACCGTCGTGTTGACGACGAAGCGCCCGGTCACCTCGGCCGTGTTCTGGAACTTGCCCTGCAGCAGGTTGTTGAAGAAGTCGTTCGCGAACAGCAGGTTGTCGAAGAAGTTGCTGACCGAGCGGCGCACGCCGTCGCTCGCGATGGCTTCCCAGCCCGTCGCGGTGGGCGTCAGCACCCACTCGTCGAAGCCCTCGTTGAACGCGAACAGGCCGCGGTTCATCGTCTCGAGCGGGTCGTAGTCGGGGTTGCGGCTCGCGGCGGTGCACGCCGGGAGCGCGAAGCAGAGTGCGAGCGCCAGCCCGAGGGCCGGACGGGAACGGGCCGTCATGTGTCCTCCCATCATTCGTCGCCGACGTCGGCGTTGTGGATCAGCTTGCCGATCATGCGCTCGAGCAGCAATGCCGACTCGGTGAAGCTCAGTTCTTCGCCGCTCGCGAGGTACTGCACGTCGCCCCCGAGCTGCAGCAGGATGTAGCGGTCGCCCAGGATGCCATTGGTCATGATCGAGGCGGAGGTGTCCGCGGGCAGCTCCAGGTCGTCGCGGAGCGCGAGCTCGACCCGGGCGCGGTAGTCCTCGTCGAGTTCGATGCCGATCACCTCGCCGACACGGACGCCCGAGATGACCACGGGTGCGCGAGCCTTGAGGCCGCCGGTTTCGTCGAACCCGGCGAAGAGCCGGAAGTCGCTCGGCCCCTTGAGCGACAGGCCGCCGATGTTCAGCGACATGTAGGCCATGGCCGCCAGGCCGGCGAGAACGAAGACGCCGACAACGGTGTTTCGGGCTGCAATGCGTCCCATTTGGGATCAGCTCCCCCAGAGCGCGGTGATGAAGAAGTCGAAGATCAGGATGCTGACCGAGCCGATCACCACCGTCGACGTGGTCGCCGCGGAGACGCCGGCCGATGTGGGCGCGGCCGTGCAGCCGCGGTAGGTGGAGATCACGCCGACCAGCAGGCCGAAGACCCAGGCCTTGACGATGCTGCCGAGCACGTCGTCGTGGAAGGTGACGGACGACTGCAGGCTGGACATGTAGCTGCCGCCGTCCACGCCCATGACCTCGACGCCCACCAGGTAGCCGCCGAAGATGCCCGACACGATGAACAGCGCCGAGAGCAGCGGCATGACGAAGGTCATCGCGACGGCGCGCGGCACGACCACCAGATCGACCGGGTTGACCGACATCATGCGCAGGCCGTCGAGTTGCTCGGTGGCGACCATCGTGCCGATCTCGGCGGTGGTGGCCGAGCCGGCGCGCCCGGTGACGAGCAGGCCGGTGAGCACGGGCCCCAACTCGCGGATCAGCGAGAGGCCGACCATCGCGCCCAGGGATCCGGTGGCGCCGAAGTCCACCAGCGTGTTGTAGCCCTGCATGCTCAGCACCATGCCGACGGCCAGTCCGCTGATCATCACGATCGTCAGCGAGAGCACGCCGAGCTTGTAGAACTCCTTGATGAACAGGCGCGTGCGCAGCGGTGGCTTGAAGAGGTGCTTCGTCGTCTGAGCCGCGAAGATCCCGATCTTCCCGAACTCGTCGACGATGCGGAGCGTGACCGCTCCTAGCGTTTCGAGGGCGTGACGTACCATGTCGAATCCAGGTCCATGGGGCGTACGACGGCTTGCGCCTCGACCGCCACCTCGAGTTCGATCACCGATTCCTCGACGTCCTCGCTGAGGAGGTTGCGCACGCGCGGGTCGCTGCTGTTGCGCAACTCGGCGGGCGGGCCCTGCGCGTGTCCGTCGGGCAGCATCACCAGCAGTTGGTCCGCCATGCGCATGGTCGAGGCCACGTCGTGGCTGATCATGATCACGGTGATCCCGAGCTCCTTGTTGACCTTCTTGAGCAGGATCTCGATGCGCTTGGTGGTGATCGGGTCCAGGCCGCTGAAGGGCTCGTCGCAGAGCAGGATCACCGGCTTCATGATCAGCGCGCGCGCCAGGGCCACGCGCTTCATCATCCCGCCGGAGAGCTCGCCGGGGAGCAGGTCGTCGACGTCCGAGAGGCCCACGCTCGCGAGGCACTCGCGCACTTCGGCGGCGATCTCGCTCTCGAACATCGCGGTGTGCTCGCGCAGCGGGAAGGCGAGGTTGTCGTAGACCCGCATCGAGTCGAGCAGCGCGCCGTGCTGGAACATCATCCCCAGCTTGCGGCGCACCGGCGCCATCTCCTTGGGGGAGAGCGTGGTGATGTCCGCGCCGTCGATCAGGATCGACCCCGACTCGGGCTCGATCAGGCCGGCCACCAGGCGCACGAGCGTGCTCTTGCCCGAGCCGCTGCCCCCGAGGACGACCGTGATCCTGTCCTTCGGGAAGGTGCACGACAGGTCGGAGAAGATCGTGCGATCCCCGAACTCCTTGCAGACGTTCCGGAGCTCGACGTGCGGGTCTCCCGGTCCTGCGCGCGGCGGGGTCTTTGCGTCGGCCATGTGGGGCGACAAGATACCCGTTGGCCCCAAGAAACGCCAAGAAACCGGCGTTTCCGGGCGGTTCGAGCGATCCGGGCGCATTGCCATCGGTGCGCCGTCCTGAATAACGGATCAGTGAGTTGCAGCCGTGTTCCCGGGCATGAATGATCCTCGGCTTCGTATCGCGCCCGGCGGCCATGGGGGCCGGAGGGGGGCGCAGACACCCCGTTTGATCACCCACTCTCCATATCCACGTTTCCGCGACGGAGATCCTTCCATGCTGACCTCACTGTTCAACCTGATCCTGCTGGTGCAGGACGCCGGCGGCACGCCCACCGACGGTTCCGGCAACCCGGCGGACGGCGTCATGGCCGACCCGGCCGGCACCGCCGAGAAGATCAAGGACTGGGCCATCGACTTCGCGCCCAGCCTGATCGGCGCGATCCTCACCTACATCATCGGCATGTGGGTGGTGAAGCTCATCCGCAGCTTCCTCGTGAAGCTCATGGGCAAGTCCAAGATGGACGAGGCCCTGGTCCGCTTCCTGAGCAACATCGCCTACTACATCCTCGTGATCATGGTGGTGCTCGCCGCGCTCGGCAAGCTGGGCGTCGAGACCACGTCCTTCATCGCCATCATCGGCGCTGCCGGCCTGGCCATCGGCTTCGCGTTGCAGGGTTCGCTCGGCAACATGGCCGCGGGTGTGATGATCCTGCTGAACCGTCCCTTCAAGCTCGGCGACTTCGTCGAGGCGGGCGGCCAGGCGGGCGTGATCGAGGACATCGGCATCTTCGCCACGATCATGAAGACCGGCGACAACCGGAAGGTGATCCTCCCCAACGCGCAGGTCACCGGTGGCGCCATCGTCAACGCGTCGGCCAACGACACGCGCCGCGTGGACATGGTGTTCGGCATCGGCTACAGCGACGACATCGACAAGGCCAAGGCCCTCATCAACCGCCTGCTCGCCGCGGACGACCGCATCCTCAAGGATCCGGCGCCGACGGTGGCCGTCGCCGAGCTGGCCGACAGCAGCGTGAACTTCGTCACGCGGCCGTGGGTCAACAAGGCCGACTACTGGGCCGTCCGTTTCGACACGCACGAGAACTTCAAGAAGGCGTGCGATGCCGAAGGCATCAGCATCCCGTTCCCGCAGCGCGACATCCACGTCTTCAACGAGACGAGCGCCTGACGGAAACGGAAGTGTGGGGCGCCTTCGGGTGCCCCTTGAACGAGGCGGCCTCCGGCCATCGGCCGGGGGCCGCCTCGCTTCGTGTCGGGCGGGCGTGTAGCTTTCCGGCATGGACGCCGAGCGCAAGGACCAGCGCGCCGCCGTGACGTCGTGCGTCGGCGCCGCGCCCGGCCGGCCGCTGATGATCTACGACGGCGACTGCGGCTTCTGCCTGCGCTGGATCGAGCGCTGGCGCCGCCGCACCGGGCCCGGCGTCGACTATGAGCCGTCGCAGCGCGCGGCCGAGCGCTTCCCCGAGATTCCGGCGCAGGACTTCGAGCGCTCGGTCGTGCTGATCGAGCCGGACGGGCGCGTCAGCCGCGGCGCCGAGGCCGTCACCCGCTGTCTCGCGCACGCACCTGGGTGGCGTTGGCCGCTGTGGATCTACCGGCGCGTGCCGGGCGCGCGTCCGCTCGGCGAGGCGTGCTACCGTTTCGTCGCCTCGCACCGGAGCGGTCTCTCGCGCGTCGAGGACCGGCTCGTCGGACGGCGCGGGCCCACCGACGCACCCGGGCGGTCTGCCTTGGCTCTCCTCTACGCCTTCTTCTTCGCGTCGGGCCTCTCCGCGCTGATCTACCAGGTCGCGTGGGTGCGCATCCTGAGCGTGGACTTCGGCACGACCGTGCACGCGGTCTCGACCGTGCTCACGATCTTCATGGCGGGCCTCGCGCTGGGCAGCTGGGCCTTCGGTCGTTGGGTGGACCGATCGCGGCGGCCGCTGCTTATCTACGCCGGCATCGAGGGCGGCCTCGCGTTGTGGGCGCTGGGCTTCGTGCTCGGCACGCCGTGGCTGCACGAGGTGTCCACCGGCCTGTTGCAGTCGGCCACGCTGTCCGGCGCGCCGACGAGCCTGGTGAAGTTCGGGATCGCGCTGGTCGTGCTGCTGCCGCCGACCACGCTGATGGGCGGCACGTTGCCCGTGCTGGCGCGACAGGTGAACCGCTCGGCCGACGCGATCGGCCTGAGGCTGGGTTCGCTCTACGGGCTCAACACGCTGGGCGCGGTGTTCGGCTCGCTGCTCGTGGCCTTCCTGTTCATCCCGACGCTCGGGATCCTGGACTCGATCCTGCTGGCGGGCGCGATCAACGTCGTGCTGGCGCTCGGATCGGTGTGGTTGTCGCGAAGCGTGCCCGCGCCGCCGACGCCTGCAGCGGACGCGCCTGCGAAACAGAGCGCTGTCGCGGCGCCGGCCTCGGGCGCGCCCGACCGCATGGGCCTGGTCTACGCGATCGCCTTCGCGTCGGGCTTCATCACGCTCGCGACCGAGGTGCTCTGGACGCGGCTGTTCATCAACCTGCTCTCGGGCAACGTGCTCGTCTTCGCGACGATCCTCGCGGCGTTCCTGACCGGCATCGCGCTCGGCAGCCTCGTGGTCGCGCGCCGGGTGGATCGCATGGCGCGCCTGGACGGACCGCTGGCGTTGGCGCTCGGCCTCGGCGGGTTGTGCCTGCTCGCCTCGATGCTCGGGCAGCAGCCCGTGGCCGCGCTGCTGCACCGCGTGGCGAGCACCGGGACGACGGGCAGCGGGCCGGCGCCGATCTACCTCGCGCTGGGGACGATGTTCGCGCTGCTCGCGTTGCCGGCGACGGTGTTCGGCGCGGTGTTCCCGTTGCTGTTCCGCTGGGGCACGCGCAGCCTCGCGACGATCGGCCGCGACGTCGGGCGGCTGTACGCGTTCAACACGGTCGGCTCGATCGCCGGGTCGTTCGCGTCCGGCTTCCTGATGATCCGCTTCATCGGCGTGAACGGCAGCCTGTTGTTGCTGGCCGCGGCCTACGGTGCACTGGCCTGCGGCGTGGGGCGCCGCGCCCCACTGCGCGTCGGCGGCGCACTGCTCGCGCTCGGTTGCGTCGTCCTGTTCGCCATGCCCTCGGTCCGCCGACCGGTCCACTGGCTCAACGGCGGCTTCCTGGGTGTCGTCGCCATCGACGAGGAGGACACGCTCTACATCGCGGAGGGCGTGGAGGGCACGGTCGGCGTGGCGCAGATGGGCGACGCGCGCGCGCTCACGGTCAACGGCGTGATCGTGGCCGAGTCCTCGCGCATCGACCTGTGGGACCTGCTGCTGAAGGCGCACCTGCCGATGATGCTGCACGAGGACCCGGCCAAGGTGGCGCTGGTCGGTCTCGGCGCGGGCGTGTCGCTGGGCGCCGTGCAGGCCTACGACGAACTGGAGCGCGTCGACTGCATCGAGATCGCGGCCGAGGTCGAGCCCGCGCACCGCTACTTCGGCGACGTGAACGGCCGCTGCTGGGAGGACCCGCGCCTCAACCTCGTGCGCGGCGACGGCCGTCACCACCTGCTGCTCACCGACGAGCGCTACGACGTGATCAGCGTCGACCCGACCGACCCGCCCGTCGTCTACCAGTACACGCAGGACTTCTTCCAGGTCTGCCACGACCGGCTGAGCCCTGGCGGCCTGATGGTGCAGTGGGTGCCGATGTTCCGGCTGTCGCCGCTGCACCTGCGCATGATCTTCCAGGCCTTCGCGCGCGTCTTCCCCGAGACGACGGTCTGGTACGACGGCACCTCGGTGCTGCTGATCGGATCGCGCGACCGGCGGCTGGAGGTCGACGTCGAGCGCTTCCTCGAGCGCGCCGCGCGTCCCGCGGTGCAGGAGAGCCTCGCGCCGATCGGCGCGCCGCCCGGATGGCTGCTGCTCGGCACCTACGTGTCCGGCCCCGAAGGCCTGGCCGAGATGATCGGCGCGGACGTGCCCGACAACACCGACGACTTCCCCTACCTCGAGTACGCGGTGCTGCTGTCCGGGCGATTGGGCAAGGGCAACATGGCCGACAACCTCTCGATGTTGCAGTCCGTCTACGAGCCGATGGCGGGGCGACTCTCGACGTCGAGCCGCCTGCCCGGCAACCTGGCCGCGATCGACGCCACCCGCGAGCTGATGAAGGACCTGCTGCGCGTGCGCCTGCTGCTCCTGGCCGGCAAGGAGAAGGAGGCCGAACTGCTGGCCACCTCGATCTCGCGCGAGCGCAAGGTCTCCACGGCCGACTGGGAGCTGTTCGAGCCGTTCCTGTTCTGAGGGCGTCCAGGGCCTCCGAACCCCCAGGGTCTCCGAACCCGTTGCCGAATCGCCACTTAGCGCGTCGCGCGAGGGGCTGTCACACTGTCGGGGTTGGCGGCCCTACAGGGACACGGCATGGCACAGGCACCGCGCGCAATCCGGCATGAGGAACTGCTGGCCCAGATGGGCTGGGTGCAGGGCCTCGCGCGCAGCCTGGTGGGCGATCCGAACCTCGCGCAGGACATCGCGCAGGAGACCTGGCTGACCGCACTCGAGCGGCCGCCGCGCACCGCGCATAGCGGGCCGTCGTTGCGCGCCTGGCTGGCGACGGTTACGCGCACGGCGGCGCGCCAACGAATGCGCAGCCGCAAGCGGCGCAGCGCGCGCGAGAAGAAGGCGGCCGCGCCCGAGGTGACCGACGCGCCCACGGCGGCGGACATCGTCGAGCGCGGCGAGATGCAGCAGGAAGTGGCCGCCGCGGTCATGGCCCTGGCCGAGCCGTATCGCTCGGCCGTGCTGTACCGCTACCTCGACGGGTTGTCCGCTCCGGAGATCGCCGAGCGCACCGGCGCCACGCCGGCCGCCGTCCGCAAGCGCCTCTCGCGCGGGCTGGCGCAACTGCGCGAGTCGCTCGATCGCGACCACGACGGCGACTGCCGCGGCTGGCTGGCCGCGCTGCTGCCGCCGGCGCTGGTGACGACGGCTCCTGCACCGGCCGCGGAGGCCGCAGGGGCCGCTGAGGCTGCGCGCCGGGTGGCGTGGCTCGGCAACACGAAGCTGCAGTTCGCTGCGCTGCTCGTCGTGCTGGTGAGCGCGTGGTTCGCGCTGCGGCCGCTCAGCGGATGGGGCGGCGCGGGCGAGGTCGGGCCGACGACCGACGGCGGTTCGGACGGCGCGGTGACCCTGCCGTTGGTCAGTGCACCGACGTCCCTGCCCGAAGTCGCGCCGGTCGAGCCGCTCGCCGCGGACGCCGCGCCGGCCCCGAGCTTCGATGCGCGCAACTACGGCGACCCGCTGCGCGCGCTGACCGCGCGCCTGCACGGACGTGCGTACGACGTGGACGGCATGCCGATGGCCGACATGCGCGTGCGCTTCGAGCCCACGGCCTACGGCACCGGGCCGGACTCCGCCCAGGGCCTGGTCACGGCCACCACGCTGACCGGTCCCGACGGCCGCTTCGAGCTGACGGCCGCGCGCCGCAACGGCCGCATCCTGGCCGCCTCGTCCTCTCTGGTCACGCTCATCGCCGGCAACGTGGAGCGGCATCGCACCGACGTCGAGCAGTCGCTGGTCGTCGTGCCGCGCCGTCCGCTGGCCGGGCAGGTGATCGATCCGAACGGCGAGCCGCTCTCGGGTGTGACGCTGGCGCTGCACCTTCCCGACGGCTTCGGCGCGCGCATCGACGGCGCGATGGACATGGCTTCGCTCTACCACGCGCAGGTCACGACCGGGCCCGACGGCCGCTTCGAGTTGCCCGACGCGCCGGGCGTGGACGGGCTGTCGTACTCCATCTCGGGTTCGGGCTACGAGCCGCAGCGCGCACCGGCGCCGGACCACTCCGACCTGGCGATGCTGATCACGCTCGAACGCCCGGCGGCTTCGCTCTCGGGTCGCGTGCTGGACGCGGGCGGCAACCCCGCGGGCGGCGCACTGGTCGCGCACGGCCGGGCGTCGACGCGCGCCGACGAGCACGGCTTCTTCACCATCTACCTGGCGACGGGCGCAACCCCGACCGTGCCGGAAGGCGTGGAGCTGTCGCCCGAACAGCGTGCGCTCGTCGAGTCGATCGAGCGACGCCTGATCGCCGTGCTGCCCGGACACCAGCCCGCGGAGCTGAACGTCGACCCCGACCCCGAGAGTGGCGAGCCGGCCTGGCCCGATCCGTTGGTGCTGCAGCTCGGTCCGCAGCCACGCACGCTGTCGGGACTCGTGACGGACGCGGGCGGCGCGCCGATGCAGGGGATGACCCTGTGGGTGGCCGACCCGACGCTGCTGACGGTTGCGGAGATCGATGCCCGCTACCAGAACGTCGAGTTGTCCCGTGCGCAGCCCGGCGTCACGCGCTGGTTCACGCTGGTCGAGAACGTCCTGGCCGGCGTGCCCGACGAGGACTGGCACGCGGTCCGCACCGACGAGGACGGACGGTTCGAGGTCTCCGGCCTGCTCGACCGCGACTACACGCTCGTCGCGATGAACCCCTGGACGCTGACGCGCGTGGAGAGCGAGCCGCTGGCCGCCGGCCGCGACGACGTCACGCTGGTCCTGGACGGCGGCGCGTTGATCAACGAGCTGCACGGTCGCGTCGTGGATCGCTTCGACCAACCGGTGGCCGGTGCGTGGGTGGACCTGCGCACGGCGAGCTTCCGCGTCGCGGGCACGACCTTCATCGACACGCGCGACGGCGCGACGACCGACGAGGATGGGCGCTTCACGCTGCGCGGCGTTCCCCGACAGGACGTCTACGTGCGGGTGTCGGGCGAGCGCGTGATCCCGAGCGAACACGGACACGCCGAGAGCGGCGCGCGACTGACCGAGGAGCCGGGCGGGCTGCGCCTCGTCGTGTCGCGACGGTACGACGTGCAGATCGCGCTGGCCGATCCGGACGAGGCCGACCAGGCGGTCGTGCTCGACGAGGACGGCGCGGCGCTGTCGTTGGACCGCTACAGCTTCGGCCGGCGCGCGAGTCGCCCGGACGCCGCGATCACGGGCGGCCGCTCGACGGTGTTCGCCGTGAGCGACGCGGCCACGACGCTGGTCCTCTCCCGCGACGGCAAGGAGGTGCGGCGCGAGCCGCTCTCGCTGGGCGCGAACGGACTGAACACGATCCGATGAATCTCTCCAGGGACAAGAACCTGTCTTTGACGAAAGGACCCTCATGGTGATCACGCCCATGACCCTGACCACCCTGCTGCTGGCCGCGGTGATGGGATGGCCCGCCGCGCAGACCTCCGCCCAGATCGCCAGCGCCGCACCTGCGCCGCCGGCCGACGCCGCGCCCGAACAGGTCGCCTGGTACTCCGGCAACTACAACGCCGCGGTCAGCGACGCGCGCAAGCAGGGCAAGCTGCTGCTGCTCGCCTTCGTGCCGGAGTGGAGCGACTACTCGCGCAAGCTCGTCGACGAGACCTTCCTCGACGGTACGGTCGCGAAGGAGCTGAACGACCTGATCTGCCTGATGTACACCGAGGAGGACAACGTCTCGCGGCAGATCATCAAGCTCTACAACGTGGAGCAATTTCCGACGATCGTCGTGGCCGAAGCGGACGGCAAGATCGAGGACCTGATCACGGGCTTCATCCCGGCGCAGCCGCTGGTGGGGGAGATGCGCCGCATCAAGAGCGGCAACGACACCGTGAGCGCACGACGTGCGCTGGCCGAGGCCACGCCGACCGACCTGGACCTGCGCTGGTCGCTGGTGGACAAGCTGAAGAACGTGAACGATGAGCGCCGCGCGCGGAAGGTGATGCAGTCGATCCGCGCCGAGGACCCCGAGGGCCGCACGCTGGCCGGCGCGCGGGTCGCGGCGCAGGACGTATGGGATGCGATCAAGGCGGCAGCGCCAGGCGGGCCCGACACCTGGGACATCGCGCCGATGCTCGCGCACATCGAGTCGCTGTCGATCGACCTGGCCGCGTTCGACGGGTGGAACGCCGTCGCGCGTTTCCACGCCGGGCTGGCGCGCATGCCGGAGGCGCGCGCGGCGTTCATGCGTGCGTGGACGCGTATTCCGCCCGACCAGGTGCTGAACTGGGGCAACGACATGGGCAACTTCTTCCTCGAGGCCGAGGATGTGCTCACCGACGCCGAGAAGGCGTTCGCCGTGGAGGTCGCTGAGCGGGCCGCCGTGCGCGCCGTTGCGCTGGGCGACCCGGAAGCCGAGAACTACGGCGTGGCGTTCAACGGCACCAACTACAACGCCTACCTCGCCGAGCGGCTGGACACGGTCACGCGATGCCTGATCGAGTTCGATCCGACGCCGGCCGGTCTCGACAAGGCGCAGGCGACCGCCGAGCGCTGCATCGAGCTGGACCCGGACAACGAGGAGTACCCGGGCCGGCTGGAGATGATCAAGGCGCGCCGCCAGCCCTAGGCGGCCTGCCCGGCTCGACACGCCCGCGCCTCCTCCCGTAGGCTACGCGCCCGTTTGGTTGGAGAGGCGCCGTGGACGTGGCCCGCATCCTGCTCGTCTCGTGTGCGCTCGCTCTCGGGCTGCTGCCGGCGTGCGGCCCGTCCGAGCGCGACCCGAACGTGCTCGTCGTGGCCGCGGCCTCGTCGCTGCGCGACCTGCTCACGGACGAAGGCGCGTCGTTCTCCCCGGCCGACCCGGACGTGGAGGTGCGCCTGGTGTTCGGCGCGTCGAGCAAGCTCTCGCGCCAGGCGGAGGAGGGCGCCGACTTCGACCTGCTGTTGTCGGCGGACGACTTCGGCGTGGACCGTCTCGGCAACCAGATCGACGCGAGCACGCGGCGCGTGTTCCTCTCCAACCGCCTCGCGCTGATCGGGCGGGCAGGCCTGGACAGTCCGCCGCTCTCGCCCGAAGCGTTGGCGGAGAGCGAGCTGACGCTTGCCCTCGCCGCACCGCCCGTGCCGGCCGGACGCTACGCGCGTGAGTACCTCTTCGTGGCGGGCGTGCTGGACGCGGTGCAGCCGCGCATCGTGAATGCCGAGCATGTGCGTGCCGCGCTGGCGATGGTCGAGTCGGGCGCGGCGGACTGTGGCCTGGTCTACTTCTCGGACTCGCTTGCGCTGGAGACCGGGCGCGTGCTGTGGATTGGGCCGTCCGACGGCAGCCCCGACATCACCTACGTCGCGGCGGCGCTCTCGCGGAGCACGTCGCCCTGGGCGGACGCCTACCTCGAATGGCTCGACAGCGAGGCGTTCCTCGAGGCGGCGGAGTCGCGCGGATTCCAAAGACCGCGCTGAGGCCGTGTCCGTCCGATGAGTGCCGCCGACGTGCTGGAGATCACCGCGCTCACGCTGCGCATCGGCCTCGTCTCGACGTTGCTGATCCTGCTGCCCGGCGTGGCGCTCGGCTGGGTGCTCGCGCGCCGCGAGTTCCGTGGTCGCAGCCTGGTGCAGACGCTGGTGGCGCTGCCGATGGTGCTGCCGCCGGTGGCCGTGGGCCTGCTGCTTCTGAAGCTGTTGTCGCGTGCCTCGCCGGTCGGCCGCGCGATCGAATCGCTCTTCGGCGGACCGATCCTGCTGACCTGGTGGGCTGCCGCGCTGGCCGCCGCCGCGATGTCCTTCCCGCTGCTCGTGCGCGGCGCCGAGGCCGGCTTCGCGGCCGTGCCGGAGCGGCTCGAACACGTCGCGCGTTCGCTCGGAGCATCGCGCGCGCGCGTGCTGCTCTCGATCACGCTGCCGCTGGCGGCGCGGGGCATCCTGCACGGGGTCGTCTTCGCCTTCGCGCGCGGCATGGGCGAGTTCGGCGCGACGGTGCTCGTGGCCGGTCACATCCCCGGCCAGACCGAGACCCTCGCGCTGGGCATGTACGCGCGCATCGAGGAGTTCCGCGACCGCGATGCGCTGATCCTCGCGGCCGTCTCGGTCGCGCTCGCCTTCGCGATCACCTACGCCGCCGAGTCGTTGCTGCGACGCGGAGCGGCCGCGCCGGGTGCGCGGCGTTCGTCGGCGAACGGCGCGCGCGCAACGTCCGGAGCCGGACCGGGCGCCGGAGCCGCCTCGTGAACGCCTTCGCGCTGCACGCCGCCTACGAGGGCTTCACGCTCACGGCCGAGGCCTCCTGGGACGCGCCCGCCGCCGCTCTGTTCGGCGCGAGCGGGTCGGGCAAGACCACGATCGTGGAGACGCTGGCCGGGCTGCGGCCCGACGTGGCCGGCGAGATCACGCTGCGCGACCGGCGCGTCGACGCGCTGGCGCCCGAGCGCCGTCGCGTGGGCTGGGTGCCGCAGGACGCCTCGCTCTTCCCGCACATGACCGCGCGCCAAAACCTCGCCTTCGCCGCGAAGCCGCGCGGTGGCGAGGCCGCCATGGAGCTCGCCGTCGACGCGCTGGAGATCGGTCCGTTGCTCGAGCGGCGCGCGACGGACCTGTCCGGCGGCGAGCGCCAGCGCGTCGCGATCGCGCGCGCGTTGTCCTCCGCGCCCGACATGCTGCTGCTCGACGAGCCGCTGGCCTCGATCGACCGCCCGTTGCGAGCGCGCATCGTGCCGTTCCTGGCCGAGCTGCCCGAGCGCACCGGCGTGCCGATGCTGCTGGTCAGCCACGACCCGCTCGAGGTGACCGCGCTGTGCCGCTGGGTGGCCGTGCTCAGCGAGGGTCGCGTCGTCGCGCAAGGCGATCCGCAGGACGTCTTCGCCGGTGCTGCCGCGCTAGGCGCGCTCGAGGCGCTCGGCGCGGAGAACCTGTTCGAGGTGTCCGTCGTGGATCGCGGCGGCGGCATGTTGCACCTGCGCACACCGGCCGGCTGCGAGATCCAGATGGCCGCGGTCGCCGGCTTCCCCGAGCCCGCGCGCGTGGCGGTGCGCAGCGAGGACATCATGCTCAGCATCGAGCGCCCCGGCCTGGTCTCGGCGCAGAACGTCCTGCCCGGCACGGTCACCGAGCTGCAGACGCTGGGCGAGCACGTCTACATCCGCATGACCTCCGGCGGCGAACCCTGGGTCGCCAAGGTCACGACCCGCGCGGTGCAGTCGCTCTCGCTGCAACCCGGCCGCGAGCTGCACTTGCTGATCAAGGCGCACGCGGTGCATCCGTACAGCGGTCGCGAGCAGGTCGTGCAGCCCGTCGGCTAGAAGTCGCCGGCGAAGCGCCAGGTGGGGGACCAGTCGCGCGGCAGTGCCGTGTCGGTGAGGCGCGCGCGGATCATCTCGATCGGCATCGGGCCCGACTGCAGGATCTTGTCGTGGAACTCGCGGTCGGTCATCTCGCCTGACGTCACCAGGTCGCCGTACAGCGCGCGGATCTGCAGGCCGCCGATCATGTAGGCGCACTGGTAGAGCGGGCTGTAGTTGCCGGCGATGTAGCGGCGCACCTCGGCGGTGGCGCCGTGGCGCTCGTGGCCGACGCGATCGACCAGGAAGTCGATCATCTCGTCGGGGCTCATGTCGCCCAGGTGGAACTTCAGCGAGACGATGATCCGCGCCGCGCGGTGCATGCGCCAGAACAGCATGCCGACGCGGTTCTCGGGGCCGCGTGCGTAACCGATGTCCCAGAGCAGCATCTCCCAGTACAGCGCCCAGCCCTCGCCCAGGAAGGGCGTGCTGAACATGCGGCGGTGCGTGTTGTGTCGCCCGGCCATGTAGCCCTGCAGGTGATGGCCCGGGATCAGCTCGTGCGGCGTGACGATGCGCGTGAAGTGCACGTTGTTGCCACGCATGGACATCAGCTTGGTCTCGGTGTCCATGCCGCGCGTCGGGTAGGCGACCTGGATCGCCTGCCCGCTGTACGCCGCAAAGGGCAGCGTGCGCTGGCCGCGCTCGGAGATCATCTGGATGCGCCACAGGTCGCGCGCGAGATCGGGCACCGTGACCAGGTCGCGCTCGGTCACGAAGGCGATCGCGTCGCGCGCCTGCCGTGCCACCAGCAGGTCCTGCTCGCCCGGAGACACGAAGTCCCGCTTCACGTGCTCCAGCGCGGCCTTCCAGTCGTCGCCGTAGCCCATCTCCTGGGCGGCCTCGAGCATGCGCGCCTCGCACCACGCGAACTCGCGCTCGCCGATGGCCAGGAGTTCCTCGGGACCGTAGGCCAGCAGTTCGCCGGCGATGTCGTCCAGCAGCGCGTCGCGACCGATCGGGTCGCCCAGCAGCGGGTCATCGTCCTCGCCCTTCAGGCCCGCGACCTTCTCTTCGAGCAGATCCTCGTAGGCGGAGAGCTTCTTGCCGACGCGCTCGTAGGGCTTCTCGGCCCACCACGAGAAGCCGGGCAGGTACTCGTCGTAGTGCCGGTACCAGGACGAGAGCGCGCGGTCGAGCTGCGCGACGTGTCCGGCCGCGCGGCGCGCGGTGACCGGCGTGGTGACGATGGGGGCCTCGCCCTCGCCCTCGTCCTCGTCGTCGTCCTCGTCCTCCGCCGCGTCGTCGTCGCCTTCGTCGTCCTTCGACTTCGACGCCTTCAGGCCCTTCTGCACGCGCTCGTGCACGGCCTCGATCGACTCGGCCAGCGCGTCCAGCGTCTTCGCGGCAGCCCGCGGGTCCACTTCCTCCAACCGCCAGCGCGCCTCCTCCAGCGTGATGATCTCGTCGGCGAAGGAGAGCAGCTCGGTCTCTTCGGTGAGGCGGTGGCGCAGCGACTCGCGTTGCCGGCTCTCGTGCCCGATGTCGTACTTCAGCAGCAGCCAGTCGATGCGCCCCTCGGTGTCGAGCGCGTCGAAGTCCACCTCGTCCAGGCGCGACGACCAGCGCTCGGCCAGCCCGTCCTCCAGCGCCAGGCGCCGTTCGGAGAACGGGATGTACTCGAACTGACGCACCGAGCGCTCGTCGGCGCCGTACTCGAGGACCAGCGTGGCCATGTCGGCCGACGCCGCGGGAAGCGCGCGGGCGTGCGCTGGGTCGCTCGGCTCACGCGGCCAGAGACAGGCGGACAGCGTGCCGACGGCCAGCATGCAGAGGGTCGAAGTCCAGCGTGCGCGCCTCATCTCAGTCCTCCCGGTTCAGGGCGGCGTTCACGGTCGAGCGGAAGGCGCGTTGCGGCACGCCCTCGATGCCGTCGCGGTGGCCGCGTCCATCCTGGATCACCTCCAGCAGCGCGCCCTCGTCGAAGAGCTTCGGCTGGTCGATCACGTCCTCTGTGCAGACCAGCAGGTCGGCGCGCTGTCCCGCGCGCAACGTGCCGGTGTCGGCCTGGCCGATCTCGTCGGCCGCCAGGCCCGTGGCCGCGTGCCATGCGGCCAGCGGCGACAGCCCGTCGTTCACCAGCGCGACGATCTCCATCCAGTTGCGGCCGTGCATGCCCGGCAGCACGGCGTCCGTGCCGGCCAGGATCTTGAGGCCGCCGGCCGCCGCGTGCTGCACGGCCAGGTGGTGCACGTCGGCGACGCGCTTCACCTTCTCCATCACGAACGGCGAGAGGCCGCCGGCGTCGGGCAGCTCGGCCATCACCCACGAGGTCGGCGTGACCGTGCATCCCTTGGCGTGCGCGCGCTCGACCAGCCGCTCGTCCATGAAGGAGATGTGCTGGATGTCGTGCACGCCGTAGTCGATGGCCATCTCGATGCCGGTCACGCTGTGCGCGTGCGCCGCGACCTTCAGCCCGCGCGCGCCGGCCTCCTCGCAGATGGCCTCGATCTCCTCGGCGCAGAAGTCGCGGTGCTCGAGCGCGTCGGACGGCGAGGCCACGCCCGGGCTGGTGCAGAGCTTGATCAGGTCGGCGCCGCACGCAGCGATCTCGCGCACGCGCTTGCGGCACTCCCACGGACCGTCCACCAGGCTGGAGGGACGGCCGGCCGCCTCGGGCCACAGCCGCGACAGCTCGCCGTGGCAGCGGTCGGGGCCGCGGAAGTCGGCGTGTCCGCCGGTGGTGGAGAGCATGCAGATCGCGATCTTCAGCCGCGGCCCGATCAGGATGCCGTCGTTCACGAGCTGCTTGATGCGCTGCGTGGCGCCGCCGATGTCGCGCATGGTCGTGCAGCCGCCGTCCACCAGCGTCGTGTAGAGGATCTTCTCCACGTAGAGCAGCGCGTCGCTGCCCAGCATGGTGTCCATGTCGTCGCCGGCGAGGCCGAGCACGGTGATGTGGCCGTGGCAGTCGATCATCCCCGGCGTGATCGTCCACGCGGATGCGTCGATCAGCGTGTGCGCGTCGCCGACCGTCAGGCGCGGGTCGTGCGGGCGCAACTCGGCGATGCGGCCGCCGTCGATGTGCAGGTCCGCGCCGGTGTGCACCGCGGTCTTGTCCGCGGAGCTGCCGTCGTAGAGCTTGCCGACGTTGGACAGGATCAGCATGACGGTCTCCTCGTGCGGTGCGCGCGCGACGGGCTGACCGTCACGCGGCCCTCAGGCCTTCGGTTTCGGGTGGGGCGCCATGACCACGAGCAGCGTGGCGGGCGCGTCGGACTCGTTCACGACGCCGTGATCGACGCCGGCCGGCGCCACCGCGACCTCGCCGGGGCCCAGCGTGCGCTGCTCCTCGCCGATGTCCACGCGCACGCGTCCGGTGAGCACGCTGTAGACCTTGTCGTTCTCCGCGTGGCTGTGCGCCTTCTGCGCCTGGCCGGGCAGCAGCCCGTACACGTCGCAGAACATCCGCGGCGACTCGTGGAGGTTCACCTTGGCCATCTTCTCGTCCGAGAAGGCGGCCGCCGACGCGGTGTCGTGATAGTGGTCGGCCATGCGATGTCCGGGCGATGTTCGGGCCGCGGCGTCCTAGCGCAGCGGGATCATCTCGCAGACGCGCATGACCACCTTCTTGGCGTTCGTCATCTCGCTGGGCGTGAGCGCCGAGCCCATGGCCGCGCCGGCGATGCCGCCGATCGCCGCGCCGCCGGCGGCATGGTCGCTGCCGCCCACGGCCGCGCCGAGGGCCGCGCCGCCGAGCGCGCCTACCAGCGCGGAGGTGCCGGACTTCACGTCGCCGTCTCCGGTGCCCATCCAGATGGTCTCGCCGGTCGCGACGTCGAACATCTTGGTCGTGATCGAGATCTCGTCGCCCGCCGAGGCGATGTTGACGACCACGATTGCATCCACGTTCAGGATCGAGCCGATCTGCTTGCGGTCCGTCGGGCTGGTGAACTCCGAGTTCTGGAAGCCCATCTCGTCGATCGCCTGCTGGATGTTGCTGCGCTCGACGGGCCGCCAGCCCTTCTTGAAGAACTCGTACTGGAAGCTGTCCATCAGGACCTGCCGCACTTGCGGGTTGAAGCTCGGGTTGTTGCCGTCCACGACCGCGATCTTCTGGACCTTGCTGAGGTCGTAGCTCGGGCTCATGAAGCTCTCGCCCTTCGCGGTTGCGCAGGCGGGGAGCACGGTCAGGATCGTCAGGCCGATGATGGTCAGGGCGCGGTACATGTCTTTCACCTCCGGGAAGTCCGCTGATGGTGGCCAACCGTGCCGGATATGGCAAGGGGGTGACGCCGTGTCGCGCAGGCTTGCCACCCTCGTGCCATGTCACGGCTGTGCCGATGGGTGGCATGATGAGTTTCCGGTCGGAGGCCCGGTCCGCGCGCCGCTGCGCGAGGGACTTCGGGGGTCCGGCCGCTCTCTCCCAGCGCTTCTCTCGCGGAGTCCAACGATGCGCACGGCCCTCACGCTCGCCACCCTTCTCGTCCTCGGTTCGCCCGCGCTCGCGCAGGAGACGCCCACGCACACCAACGGCGATCACGCCGCGCCACGCGTGGTCGAAGTCGTCATCAACGGCAACGTCGGCGAGGAGCCGCCGCAGGAGAACCCGCTCGCGCCGACCATGCGCAACTTCCGCGGCAAGCTGGAGCGGCTGCGCAAGATCGCGACCGACCCGACCGTGGACGGCATCCGCCTGAAGCTGAAGGGCACGCCCGACTTCGCGCACGCCATCGACCTGCTCGAGGAGCTGCGCCACGTGAAGGATGCGGGCAAGCGCGTGATCTGCTACTCCGAGACGCTCTCGCAGCGCGACCTGCTCTTCGCCTCGCTGGCCGACCACCTCGTCATTCCGCCGTCGGGCATCGTGGCGATGGAGGGCCTGACCGCCGAGCTGATGTACCTGAAGGACCTGTTCGACAAGCTCCACCTGAGCTTCGACGTGATGCACGTGGGCGACTACAAGACCGCCTACGAGGACTTCGCGCGCGACTCGATCAGCGACCAGCAGCGCGAGACCATCGGCGCCATCCTGGACGAGTTCTACGGGCAGATGATCGACACCATCGCGACCAACCGCGGCATGAGCCACGACGCGGTCGAGGGGCTGTTCGAGGCCGTGTTGGTCTCGCCGAAGCAGGCGCTCGCGTCCGGCCTGGTCGACGCGGTCGCCTTCGAGGACGAGTTCGAGACGCAGGTCGAGGCCCTGATGGGCGGCGCGTTCGAGACCGAGAAGGGCTACGGCGATCGCACCGCCGAAGACGTCGAGAAGATGCTCGACAACCCGTTCGCCGCCTTCGCGCTGCTGGGCCAGATGCTCAACCCGCCGTCGCGCGAGGCGCCGGCCGAGCCGCACGTCGCGATCGTCTACGCGAGCGGCGCGATCATGAGCGGCAAGAGCCAGGCCGGCTGGGACGGCAAGGTCACGTCCATGGGCAGCGACACGATCGTCAAGGCGCTCGAGACGACGCTCAAGGACGACAACTGCAAGGCCGTCGTCCTGCGCGTCAACAGCCCCGGCGGCAGCGCGCTGGCCAGCGACATGATCTGGCGCGCGGTGCAGCGCGTGAAGGAGAAGAAGCCCGTCGTCGTCTCGATGGGCAACGTCGCCGCGTCGGGCGGTTACTGGATCTCGATGGGGGCGAGCGCGATCGTCGCGCAGCCCAGCACGATCACGGGCTCGATGGGCGTGGTCTCCATGATCCCGAACGTGTCCGAGGCGCTGAGCACCATCGGCGTGAACGTCGAGGTCGTCGCGCGCGGTCCGCACGGTGACCAGCTCAGCGTGATGGAGCACGGCACGACGCCGATCCTGCGCCAGACGATCACGCGCTGGATGGGCGAGGTCTACGAGGAGTTCCTCGACAAGGCCAGCGCCGGTCGTCGCATGGACCGCAGCCGCGTCGCCGAGTTGGCGAAGGGCCGCGTCTGGACCGGTCGGCAGGCCGAGGAACTCGGCCTAGTGGACGAGCTGGGCGGTCTGCAGGACGCCATCGTCCTCGCGAGCGTGATGGGCGGCGGTCTCGATCCGCACGCCGAGCTGGCGGAGTACCCCGAGCCGCCCAACTTCATGTCGCAGCTCGAGGACGCCTTCGATCAGATGGCGACCGTGCGTTCGCGGCTCGACCTGCTCGCCGTCGAGCTGGGTGACCTGCCCGCGGCGCAGCAGGCGCTGATGCTGGCGCGCGAAGCGCTCGCCGACACGAGTCCGCTCAGCAGCAACCGCGTGCAAGTCGTGCTGCCCTGGGCGCTGAACATCCGCTGAGGACGCGACCCTTGGTTGCTCGACGACTGCTGGCGGCGATCGTGCTGGCGCTCGGCCTGCTGGCCGGCACCGCGGTCTCCGCGATGTTGTCCGACTCCGGGTGGCTCGTGATGGCGGGGCCGGTCCTCGTGGCCTGCGCCATCGTGGGTGCGTGCGCGGTGGAGCAGTGGCAGCGCGAGGGCGGCCGGGCCCGCATGTGGGCCGCGGTCGGCGTCGGGGCCATCTACATCGCGGCGACCGTCATCGTCGGCTGGAGCGATCCGGCCAGCGTGGTGAATGTCGTCCCGCTGCTCGGCGCCGGCGGCATCGTCGTGCTCGGTGGCGCGGACTCAAACGAGAGGGCATGCGCTCGCGGGAAGCGGGAAGCCTGAGGCTGGACAGGCTGCCATGACCGCGCGATCCCGTGTGGCCGCCGTGCTCGTGAGCGCGATGATGGCGCTGCCGGCCGGGTGCTCGGATGGAGCGAATGAGCCGGACTGGGTCGACGCCTTCGGCTACTCGGACGAGCAGGTGTTCCCGTTCGCGATCGGTGACTTCGGCTTTCCGTACGTCCAGGTGGCGATCGACGACGACCGACTCGACCTGCCCTTCGACACGGGCAACACGATCGGCGTGATGCTCTCCACCGAAGCCTTCGACCGCCTGGGACTGGCGGCGATCGAAACGCACACCCCGTACGACTCGGCCGGGCGCCCCGGCAAGCCCTTGCGCACCAGCGAGGTGTCCGGCGTGTCGCTGCTCGGCCGCGACCTGGGTCCGGGACGCGTCTTCGAGTTGGGGAACCCGAACCTGGACGGCCTCGTGGGGCCGGTGCTGTTCCCGCGCGGGCACATCACCTTCGACTACGGGTCGAAGCGGCTCGCGCTCGGCGACGGGCCGCTTCCGGACTCCATCCCCGGCTACCGCGCCCTGCCGCTGATCCGGTCCGCGAGCCATCCGTCGCTGATCCTCGTGCGCGGCTCGATCGAAGGCCGACCGGCACTGCTGGAGATCGACACCGGCAAGAGTCGTTGCGTCGTCAACCCGGACCTCTCGGCCGACCTGGGCCTGGCGCGCGTCAAGGGCGGCGTCGTGATCGAGGCCATGCAACTCGGCGACCTCTCGTTCGCCGTCCCCCGCGCCAAGGAAGTCGACCAGGGCGGCATCGACCCGGGACTCCCGCAACCGATCCTGGCCGGCATCGGGTCCGACCTGTTGTCCCGGTTCGTCTGGACGGTCGATTACGATGCCGACCTGCTGTGGGTCCCCGAGTCGCTCTAGCGGCCGGTGCCCCTCTCGTTGGAGGGCGACGCGTGCAGATCACGTATCACGATTCGGCCGACGGGATCCGGGCGGAGGAACTGGTCGGCTTCTTCGATGGCTGGCCCGACCCGCCCTCGGCCGGGACGCACCTCGAGACCTTGCGCGGGAGTCACGCGGTCGTGATCGCGCGCGACGACGAGACGGGCGCGGTGGTCGGGTTCGTCACGGCCGTGAGCGACGGCGTGCTGTCGGCGTACATCCCGCTGCTCGAGGTCCTGCCCGGGCACCGCGGGCAGGGCATCGGCGCCGAGTTGGTGCGGCGGATCACGGCGCTGCTGCAGCCGCTGTACATGATCGACCTGCTGTGCGATGCGGACGTGCAGGGCTTCTACCGGAAGCTCGGCTTCGCGGACGCGACCGGCATGGCCCTGCGCGACCGCGCGGCGCTCTGAGATGAGCGCGTCGGGCAACTGGCGACACCTGGTGCTCCTGGCCACCGTGCTCGTGTCGGTCGTGGTCGTGTTCCTGCTCGAGCCGATGCCGCAGTGGCCCGAGTACCACGACTTCGCGGACAAGCGTTCGATCCTGGGCGTGCCCAACGCGCTCGACGTGCTCTCCAACGTGCCGTTCTTCCTCGTCGGCATGCTGGGCCTGATGGCGGTGACGCGCCGCGTGCCCGGCTTCGCGCCGGGCATCGCGCCGTCCGCACGGGTGTGGGAGCGTTGGCCGTGGGGCGTCCTGTTCGTCGGCATCACGCTGACCGCGCCCGGCTCGGCCTGGTTCCACCTCGAGCCGAACAACGCCACGCTGGTGTGGGACCGGCTGCCGATGACGGTCGGCTTCATGGGCCTGCTGAGCGTCGTGCTGGCCGAGCGCGTGAGCCTGGCCGTCGCGCGCAAGCTGTTCGGGGTCCTGGTGCTGGTCGGCCTGGCCAGCGTCTTCTACTGGGACTGGACCGAGAGCCTCGGCAGGGGCGACCTGCGACCCTACGGCCTCGTGCAGTTCGGGTCGTTGGCCGTCGTGCTGCTGACGGTGCTCCTCTACCCGGCACGCGAACCGGGCACGGCCTGGCTGTGGGGGGCGATCGGCTGCTACGCCCTGGCCAAGGTGCTCGAGGCGACCGACGTGCAGATCTTCTCGATCGGCGAAGTCGTCAGCGGCCACACGCTGAAGCACCTGGCCGCCGGCGCCGGCTCGGCCTGCCTGCTCGCGATGTTCCTCGTGCGCCAGCCGCTCGGCTCGGGACGGCACGCTTCCGCGGCGGAGGGGTAAGCTGTCCGGCGCCGGAACGCACCGGCGACGGAAGGCCGGAGGGTGGACGACGTGATCCGCTTGATTGCCCAGGACGAGGAGATGCTCGCGGCGCTCGAGTCGCCCGACGCATTCCGCGAGCGCTACGGCGCCGACATCGCGCCGCACCTCGACGTGACCCGCGACGTGGTGGGGACCACGCTCGAGTTCCTCGGCTCGGTCGAGTCGTTCCCGCCATGGATCGGCTACCTGTGCATCGACGTCGCCACGGACGAGGTGATCGGCGCCGGCAGCTTCAAGGGCGGCCCGGACGCGGAAGACTGCGTCGAGATCGCCTACTACACCTTCCCCGAGTTCGAGGGGCGCGGGTTCGGGACCGAGACGGCGGGTGCGCTCGTGGAACTCGCGCGGGAGCAGGAGGGCGTGCGCGCGGTGCTCGCGCACACACTGCCCGAGGCGAATGCGTCCACCCGCATCCTCGGCAAGCTGGACTTCGTGCACCTCGGGGAGGTGGAGGATCCCGAGGACGGTCGGGTCTGGCGCTGGCGGCAGGCGCTGTGACGGCCGACGCGACACGGCCGGGCGTCGACAGCGTGGCCTTCGAGCCCGCGCCCGCCACGCGCGGGTCGCTGGAGAGCGGCGAGGTGCACGTGCTGTCCGTGGATCTCGATGCCGAGCCCGAGCCGTTCCTGGCGCTGCTGTCCGAGCCGGAGCGGGAGCGCGCGGCGCGGTTCCACTTCGACATCCACCGGCGGCGCTACGTGGTGGCGCACGGCTCGCTGCGTCGGATCCTCGCGGACGAGTTGGGCGTCGATCCGGATGGCCTGGCTTTCAGCGAGGGCGAGCGTGGCAAGCCCGGGCTTCCGGCGCACGCCGACCTGGAGTTCAACCTGAGCCACTCGGCGTCGTGCGCGCTGGTCGCGTTGACGCGGGCGGCACCGGTGGGAGTCGACGTCGAGGAACGGAGACCCATCGAGCACGCGGTGACGATCGCCCGGCGCTACTTCTCGCCGGCCGAGATCGTTGCCTTCGACGCGCTGCCCGAGCCCGAGCGCATCCCCGCCTTCTACCGCTGCTGGACGCGCAAGGAGGCGTATCTGAAGGCCACCGGCGAGGGACTGTCGCTACCGCTGGTCGGCTTCGACGTCACGCTCGCCCCCGACGAGTCGGCGCGCTTCCTGCGCGTGGACGACCGACACGAACCCGAGACAGGTTGGTCGCTGCACGACATGAGCCCGGCGGGAAACTACGCCGCCGCCATGGCGCTCGAACGTACCGACGTGAGCGTGCGCGCATGGCGATGGTCGCCCTCCTGACCCCATGCGCGTGACCCTCTAGCCAAATCAGGCTAAGTCACACGCTTGCCGGTTGAACGGCGCTGTAGAGCGATCAGTTGTCGTGTAGGCTGACCGGTTCGTATCCACCTTCATCACGTTCGTCGGCGTGATGCCATGGCGGTTGGAGTCTCGCACGCGTCCTGCTTCGCAGGCTGCGGCGCGGGGGCGTCATGGTGAAGCCGGCAACACGAGCGCGGCGCAGGCGATGCGGAACACCAACGGAGGGAACGTGCACCGATGAGTCTGGAAACGGGGAAATCCCCTGCTGACATCCTGGACGGCAAGATCCTCGCGAGCGTGATCGAGGCCGCGCCCGTCGGGTTCGGCCTGCATGACGCGGACGGGAAGGTCACCTACGTCAATCGCTACATGGTCGACCTGTTCGGCTTCGAGCGTGCCTCGGAGATCATCGGACGGGACGTCGCGTCGCTGATCGCGGAGCCCTACCGCGCGGGCTGGGCGGCCCGGGTCGGTGCGCGACCGGAAGACCACGGCGATCCGTACTCGCTCTGCATCCTCCGCCAGAACGGGGAGGAAGTGCGCGTGCTGGTCCGACCCGTGCCCATCCTCGGCGACGACGGGGAGATCGAGTCCGAGGCCGCGTTCGTCCTCGATATCGCGTCGCTGATGGCGTCCGACCCGGCCAGCGGTCATACCCGCATGGATCAGAAGCGCCTCGACGAGCTGACCACTCGCGAGCGTGAGGTCTTCGACTGCCTCATCCAGGGCAAGTCGGTCCGCGAGATCGCCGAGCTGAGCTTCATCAGCGAGCACACGGTCAGGAACCACATCAAGGCGATCTACCGCAAGCTGGGCCTGCATTCGCGGCTCGATCTGCTGCGAGCCGTGCTGGGGCACTGACCTGGCGATCCGGCTCGAGGGCGAACAAGCATGTAGGATGGCTCTTTCCTGGAGGTCCCATGGATCACTCAGCCACGACCGACGCGCACCATGGGGAGACGTGTCACGGCGAGCATCACCCGCCCGCCACGCTCACGATCGGCCGGCTGGCCGACAAGCTCGACATCCCTGTCTCCACCATCCGCTACTACGAGCGGCTGGGACTGGTCGCGCCGAGCTCGCGCAGCAAGACGCGCTACCGGCACTACGACGAGGAGTGCGTGCGGCGGCTGAGGTTCATCCAGGCCGCCAAGCAGCACGGGTTCAGCCTCAACGACATCCGTGAGCTGTTCGAGGCGCGCCAGGAGGAGGACCAGGTCCGCATCGTCCGGCGCCTGATCCTCACCACGCTCGAGAAGAAGCGCGAGCGCGTGGCTGAGTTGAGCCAGGAGATCAAGGCCCTCGAGAACTCCTACGAGCTGTGCCTCTGCAGCCCGAATTCGGCCTTCTGCTGCGTGCTCGAGGCTCTGGAGAACGCTTCGGGCGCCTGAGCCCGCGGCGAATCCACTTCCCCCGCTAAACCCTGCACCCGGGTTCAGCCCCGATGTGACCTGTGCGCCCGGGGTGTGCCCGGCCAACCCACGGATCGGGGCTGGCCGAGCGTCATCGGGCGTCTGAGGCGATGGCGTGCCGGTGTGTCCGGAAGGTGTCTTCGGATGCCCCCGGGAAGCTGGTCACCGGAGGAACCGCTTGCGGCTCCTGCGGCGATTCATGTCGGTCACGTCGGGTGGTCCGGGGGGTTCGCATGCCTGTCCGGGCCACCCACTCTCTCAGTCTCTGGCAAGGAGGGGCGGAGTTGTGAGTGCATTGAAGGAACTGTCACGACGTAGTTCAGGCGATCCAGGGGATCTTCCCTACGGGAGACATCCGTCCGTCTCCCGCACACGGCCTCCCGAGCGGCGCGCGGCACCTCCCGACGCGACGAGCTAATCAAGGGCCGTCGGCATGCGAACCCGACGAGTCGTCCCGCGGAGCGCGGGCCCCGGCCGCCTGCCGAAGACGTCGGACGTACACGTCAAGTAGGACCCATGAACCCGATCCAAGAGTTGGACCCGGCCTCGCTGCCCGGCAGCGAGATGTTCGAGCAGTTCATCGCCAAGGCGAACATCGGCTTCGGCGTGCAGGACGCCGACGAGACGGTGGTGTACGCGAACCGCCGCCTAGCCGACATGCTCGGCTACGACGACCCGGAGGACCTGGTCGGCCTCGACGCCAAGCACTTCTTCATGGCGGACGACGTGGACGAGTACCGGGCCAATCGGAACCAGTGGCCGGGCGGCAGCATCCCGATGCACGGCCTGACGCTCTGCCGCAAGAACGGCGGGAAGGTGCGCGTGCTGGCCATCCCGCACCCGATGCTCGACCCGGCGGGGGGGCTCATGCTTGCCGGCGCGTTCTTCGTGGATGTGACGGATCTGCTCGCCGCGAGCCCGTCACACGCAGGCACCGAGGGCAAGCCCTCGCTCGAGGATCTCACCGCGCGCGAGCGCCAGATCGTCTCCGACCTCGTGCTCGGCCGGACCGTACGTGAGCTCGCCGAGTTGCACGACATCAGTGGTCACACCGTGCGCAACCACATCAAGGCGGTGTACCGGAAGCTCGGCGTGCACTCGCGGCTAAACCTGATGCGCGTCGTGATGGGAGATGCAGCGAAGGCCGACGCGCCCATCGACTGACGAAAAGGTTAGTCCGAAATGACGTACTTGGGGCAGTGAACGCACCGCAACGAAGTTGCATCTTGGGTTCGTGCTGCCGCGACACGCGTGACCAATTGGAGTCACCGCGAGCGCCAGCCGGATGAAACGATCGAACACATGATGGCGCACGCCGACACCGCGGATGCACCGCGCTTCCTCCAGGATCGGAAGTCGAACCTCGTCCGTGTCCCGTTCCGCGAAGCGGAAATCCGGAACGTGGCTGTGTCGACGCGTGCCATGCGACCCGGGCAGGCCGCCCGCCTGTCCGGGTCGCCCCTTTTCGGCGCCGCGCCCCTGCGCGCGCCTCGACGCATTCCGGGAGTGCACGGAAGAACGGTCCGAGTGGAGGTCACGACGGCCTGAGCAAGACGATCCCCTGACGCGCGATCCGGTCCCGGCGTCCAGCGCCGGGCAGGATCGTGCGTCGGGGACGGTCTCGGCCGGCCCTACTCGTGCCGCAGCGCGCGGATGGGCTCCATGTTCGCCGCCTGGCGCGCCGGGTAGATGCCGAAGGCGATGCCGGTCAGGCAACTGACCCCCAGGCTGAGCGCGACCGCCCAGGGCGTGACCACTGCATCCCAGTCCGTGAGCTGGCGCAGGAGCGCCGCCCCGGCCGCGCCTAACATCACGCCGATCATGCCGCCGACGGTCGAGAGCGTGACCGTCTCCACCAGGAACTGCCAGGTGATGTCCATCCCGGTGGCGCCAAGCGCGCGGCGGATGCCGATCTCGCGCGTCCGCTCGGTGATGCTCGCCAGCATGATGTTCAGGATGCCGATGCCGCCCACGAGCAGCGAGATGCCGGCCACGATGGGCAGCACGATGTTGAAGACGCGCTGGGTGCGCTGGCGCGACTCGAGCAGCTCGAGCGGCACCGTCACCTCGTAATCCTTCTTGTCGTGGAACTTGCCGAGGATGGTGGCGATGCCGCGCGCGGCGTTCAGCACCGACTCCTCGCGATCCACGACGCACAGGATCTGGTGCAGCTCGACGTAGCTGCTCTCGTAGCTGCCCGCGCGGCGCTGGCGGCTCTGCAGGCCGAACCGGTCGATGGTGGTCTCGTAGGGCACGTAGACCTCGAGCGCGCGCTCGTCGATGCCCAGCGCGAGCTTGTTGGGGCTCTGGAACTCGATGTCGTCCAGCACGCCCACGACGCGGTAGTAGTCCTCGCCGACCTTGAGGTCGAGCTTGAGCGGGTCGCCGACGTAGCGCGCCTCGATCAGCAGCTGGTTGCGGATGACGCACACCCGCGCGCGCTCGAGGCTGTCGGTCTCGGTCAGCGCGCGGCCCAGCCACGGCTTCAGGCGCAGGTGCTTGAAGTAGGGCGGGGTCACGCCGCGCACCTTGGACTCGATGCGGCGGCTCTTGAACCAGATCCACTTCTCGACGTCGTGCACCGGCAGCACCTCTTCGACCATCGGCAGCGTCTCGCGGATCTGGTCGGCGTCGCGGAAGGTGAGCCCGTAGTTGAGGGTCCAGGAGTTGCTCGCCGTCTGCACGTTCTGGTCTGCCGGCGGCTTGCGCGCGTTGATGATGATGTTGCGGATGCCGAGTTCCTGGATCTGGCTCAGGATGGCGCGGCGCGCGCCTTCGCCGGTCGAGACCATCGACATGACCGAGGCCACGCCGAAGATGATGCCGAGCGAGGTCAGGATGGAGCGCAACTTGTGGCGGGCGAGGTTGCGGAGCGCCTCGCGGATGAGCTCCCACAGAAACATCAGTCAGCGCTCCCCGGGCGTCCGCTGTCGCTCTCGATCCAGCCGTCGCGCAGGGCCACGCGCCGCGGTGCGGCCGCCGCGATGGTCTGGTCGTGCGTGATCAGAAGCAGCGTGCTGCCCGCCGAGTGCAGTGCGTCGAACAGCGCCAGGATGTCCTTGCCGGTCACCGAGTCGAGGTTGCCGGTCGGCTCGTCGGCCAGGATCAGCGCGGGGTTGTTCGACAGGGCGCGAGCGATCGCCGCGCGCTGCTTCTCGCCGCCCGAGAGCTGGTTGGGCAGGTGGTCCATGCGTTCGCCGAGCCCGACGCTCTCGAGCAGCTCCTTGCAGCGGCGCTTGCGCTCGGCCTGCGGCACGCGCGCGTAGAACAGCGGCAGCTCCACGTTCTCCATCACGGTGAGGTGCGACACGAGCTGGAAGGACTGGAACACGAAGCCGATGCGGGTGTTGCGCACCAAGCTCAGGCGATGGTCGTCGAAGCTGGCGACGTTCTCGCCCGCCAGCAGGTAGTCGCCGGCGCTGGGGATGTCCAGGCATCCCAGGATGTTCAGCAGCGTGGACTTGCCCGAGCCGGACGGGCCGACCACCGCGACGTACTCGCCCTCGTGGATCGACAGGTTCACGTCCTTTAGCACGTGCAGCGGGTTCGCAGCGGTGCCGTAGGTCTTCTGCACGCCGCGCAACTCGAGGATGGGGGCCTCGGCCGTCGCGGCCTGCGCGCCGGCGGCGCCGGGGTTCGTCGCGGGATCGAGCGTCATGCGGAGCGCCTCAGGTGGAGGCCGTGACGGCCTTGCCTGCGCCCTGGCCGCCCTTCCCGCCACCCTTGCCGTTTGCGTCGCCGTCCTCCTCCGTGTCGTCCGCTTCGAGCTCTTCACTGCCGCTGGGAACCGGGAGCTTCGGGTTGTAGAGCAGCACGCGCGCACCCTCGTCGAGCCCGTCGAGGACCTCGATGAAGGTGTCGTTGGACAGGCCCGTCGAGATGGCCAGCCGTTCGGGCTCGCCGCCGCCGTTCATGACCCAGCAGTACTGCTGGCCCTCCTCCTCGAACACGCACTGCAGCGGCACGAACAGAGTGTCCTCGCGCCGGTCGATGAAGACCTCGGACTTGGCCGAGATGCCGGGCTTGAGGCGCAGCGACTCCTGCTCCTCCAGCGTGATCTCCACGTTGAACTTCTTCACCTCGTTGTTGCGGTTCCAGCGGTCGCCGCTGCCGCCGGCGACCGACGCGATGCGCGTGACCTCGCCGTCCAGCACGACGCCCGGATAGGTGTCCATCGTGACCTTCGCCGTCTGCCCCTCGGCGAGCTTGTTGATGTCGGCTTCGTGCACCTGGATCTTCACCTGCATGACGCGCAGGTCGGGCAGCGTGAAGAGCACCATGTTGCCCCAGACGTCGCCGCCGAGACGGATGTTCTCCGAGTACCAGGGCTCGTCCGGATCGCCATACAGCACGATGCCCGGGCTCGGCGCCGTGATCGTCATCTTGGCGAGCTCTTCCTTCTCGTCGTCGAGTTCCCTCTGCAGTAGGTTCAGGCGCTTCTCGTTCTGCTCGACCGAGACGGTCTTCTGGTTCAGGTAGTTCGCCGCGCGCAGCTCCGCGTTGTCCTTCTCACGCTGCTTGTCGCGCACCGCCGCGTCTCGCTCGGTGACCGTCATCGGGAACGTGTACTTCTCGAACATCTGCAGCGCGAGGTTGGCGCTCTCGAGCTCGACCTCCGCCCGCTCGAAGTCGATCTGGTCCTGCTCGAGCTGGCTCTTGTTGATGTAGGTCTTCTCGAACAGCAGCTGGCTGTCCTCGTACTTCTTCTTCTTGCGGCTGTGCTCCGTCTTGGCCTGCTTGATCGCCACGTCGAGCTTGCGCCGCTCGTTCGGCGCGTCGCCCTCCTCGTAGCGCTCCTTCTCCTGCAGCGACTTGTCGAGCGCGATGATTGCCTTGTCGGTGTTGGCCGTGTTCTCGGCTTTCTGGATCTCGAGCTCGGTGTGGCTGGTGTTGACGCGCAGGTTGGCTTCGATGACCTCCTGCTCGAGCCGCTCGATCTGGGTCTCGACGTCGGACGGGTCGAGCTCGCAGAGCAGGTCGCCCTCTTCGACCTCGCTGCCCTCCTCGATCAGGTAGTCGATCTTGCTGCCGCCGTCGGTGCCCGAGCTGATCTTCTGGGCTTCCTTGGCGACCAGCGTGCCGTTCTCCTTGAGCGTCACGTTCAGGCTGCCGCGACGCACGGTGTAGAGCATCTCGTCGGCCGCGGAGCGAGCGGTCTCGTCCTCGCCGCCGAAGCGGTCGATCCCCCAGCTGGTCGCGAGGGCGAGCCCGCCGAGTGCGATCACTGCCGTGAAGAGTTTCATTCGTGCCACATCCCGTCTTCGTCGATGAACAGGATCCCGAGGTTTCGCAGCAAGCGCAAGCGCGCGATGAAATGGCCGGCCTTGAGATCGATCAACCGGTTCTGCGCGTCGACCAGCGACTGGCGGGCGTCGATCAGCTCGCGGTTGTCCGCTTCGCCCGCTTCCACGCGGATCTCGCTGATGGCCACCGCGCGCTGGTCCTGCTCGATCTGCTGACGCTGGAGTTCGATGTCCTGCTCGGCGGTTCGCAGGACCCGCAGCTGGTCGCGCACGTCGCGCTCCACGTTGTCGAGCAACAGGTCGTGGTCGCGCATCGCGCGGTCGAGCGAGATCATGGCGGAGCGGTAGGCGTTGCGCTCCGACTTGCGATCCACCGGCAGCGAGAGGACGAGGCTGGCGGTGCTGTCGAGCGTGTCCGGCGAAGCGCTGCCGACGCCCGAGCCGCCCGCGCCCGAGCCGCCGATGCCCAGCACGAGGTCGAGGTCCGTGCGCAGGCCGTCGCGCGCGATGCGCAGGCCGCGCCGAGCGTCGTCGAGCCCGTCGGCATCGGTCGTCACGTCGAGCCTGTTGTGCAGCGCGACGTCCACGGCCGAGTCGGCGTCGAGCCGCACCGGCTGGAAGGGTGGTTCCTCGACGAGGATCTCGACGCGCGCGTCCGCCGGCAGTCCGATGCGGATCTTGAAGCTGTCCACCGAGACCTTGTAGTTGGTCCGGGCCTGCAGCAGGTCGCTCTCGGCGTTGACGAGTTGACGACGCGCACGGAACACGTCCTCGTCCTGGTTCCTGTCCACCTGCCGTAGCGCGTCGGCCTTGTTCTTGTCGAACAGCGCGTCGCGGTAGTTCTGCTCGATGTTCACCAGGCGCTGCTTCTGGCTGACCAGGTCGAAGAAGTCCCTCGCGATCCCGATCGCGAAGTCCTCGCGGAACAACTCGAAGTCGCGCACCGCGTAGATCAGGTCGCGCTCGGCCTGCGTCAGCGACTCGTGGCTGACCTCGTAGCCCGCACCGCGCAGCAGCGGCTGCGAGAAGGTGAGCCGCGCGTCCGAGCTGTAGAGCGGATCGGAGACCCCGGGCGCCGGCGATCCGCCGGTGTTCATGCCCGATGCGAACAGCGAGAAGTCGAGCGTGCCGCCGGTGGGGAGGATTTCGCTGATCCCGAAAGACGAACTCAGCGTCGTGCTCGACGCGGTCTTCTCGGTGTCGCTCCACAGCAGCGAGACGGTCGTGTCGAGGATGGGCCCGAACGAGTAGCGCGTCAGAGTCAGCCCGAGCGCCTGGAGGTAGACCAGCTCCTGCTGGTTGATGAACTCGCGTCCGCCCGTGACCGCCTGGGCCAGCGCCCCCTCCAGGTCCAGCTGGATCAGTTCGCCGCTGCCCTCGACGCCGTCGTCCACCTGGGCCAGGACGTCCTGCACGCTGTCCTCCGGTTCGGGCGGCAGGGGGTCAGGATGGCGCACGGTCGCCTCACGGCTGCCGAGCACCTCGTCGAAGCGCTCGCCGAGGATGCCGCCGACCTCCTCGTCGGCCGAGGCCACGTAGCCGGCAGGCCCGAAGCAGGCCGCCAGGAGGGCGGCGCAGAGGGTCGCGCAGACCAGCGGCGCGATCCCGCGGACGGAGCGTCCGCGGGGTGCCGTCGCGCCCGGTCCTGTGCTGCCCTGGTCCATTCGGGGTCGCCCTCTTGTCTCCCGCCGCCTCGTCCGCGTTGCCTACGCAGGCCAGGCGCCGGTGTTAAGAAAGATTGGACGACCACTGTAACCCACGACGTCCCCGTGCCCCGTCGGGGGCAGGGGCGTCGCAGTCGCGCCATGCAGCCATGGCGCGGTCCATCCGAACGGCGTCAGACCGTGCGGGGCTCGCGCGTGTCCTCGGCGTTGGGCGTCGGTACGGGCTGCGGCTGATCCGTGGACACCGGTCCGGCGACCACCGGCTCCGGTGACGTCTTGGGCGAGGGCTCGGGCTTGGACTCGGGCTTGGACTCGACGTCGGCCTCGCTCTTCTGCGGCTTGGCGACCTCGTCCGGCTTGGCCTTCGGTTCGGGCTTCACTACGGGCTTCACTACGGGCTTCGCTTCGGGTTTCGCGTCGGGCTTGGACTCGGCGTCGACCTTGGGTGCGCTCTTCGCCTTGCTCTTCGGCGCAGTGGCCGCGGTGCGCGCGCGCGCGCTGCGCTTGCCGGACTTCTTCGTCGGCATCTGCAGCACGTGTGCGCCGGCCGCGGAGGCGAGCCGATCGGCGGCCTCGGCGCGACTGGTCAGCACGAACACCTGGCGACGCTCGCCGAGCGCGGCGAGCACGCCGAAGCCCTGCTGCGTGCGACGCTCGTCCCAGTCGACGAACACGTCGTCGAGCACCATCGGCAGCGGCTCGTCGCCGTCCATCTGGTCGGCCAGCGCAAGACGCAGCGAGAAGTAGACCTGCTCGCGCAGCCCGCGGCTGAGCGGGTGACCGACCGACACAGGCACGTCCTTGCCGAACGGCTTGATGAACAGCCGCGTGCGATCGTCCTGGCGCTCGGCCACGATGCGCTCCCACTTGCCGCCGGTGATCGTACTCAGGTGCTCGGAAGCGGCCGTCAGCACGGGCGACTGGAATCGATCGCGGTAGCGGCGGTCGGCTTCGCGCACGATGCCGCGGACCAGGGCCAGCCGGTCGCGCTGGTGCGCGATGCGACCCTGCTCGTCCTCGAGCGCCGCGATGGCGCCGTCGACGTCGGCCAGGCCGCGCTGCTCGCCGAGCGTCTTGCACTCGGCGTCGACGCGCTGCTTCTCGTCGGCCAGCGTGATCAGCGCCGCCTCGAGCTGCTCGATGCGGCTGCTCAGCTCGACGCGTTCCTCGGTGGAGAGGTCCAGGGTCTCGCCCGCCGCGAGGGCGGCCTTGCCCTCTTCGCCGCGCTCGGCCCAGTCGGGGAAGCGCTCGTGCAGCTGACGCTCGAGCGAGTCGGCGTCTGTGCGCCACGCGCGCGCCTGTTCCAACCAGCGCAGACCGGTCTCGACGTCCGCGCCCTCGAAGTCCAGCTTGGCGAGGGGTGTCTCGAAGGACGACAACTCGGCGCGCGACTTGCTGAGCACGTCACGCAACTCGTCGGCCTGCTTGCGCAGCTCGGGCAGGATCACCGAGCTCTCCTCGGCCTGGCGCCGCGCCTGCAGCGCCTGCTGCAGCCGCTCGTGCCAGACCGTGACCGCGTCCATCGCGGAGCCCGGCAGCAGCGTCTGCAGGGTTTCGGCCAGCTTGGCCGCGCGACCCTCGCGCTCCTCGGCGCGACCCCGCGTGGCCTGACGCTCGCCTTCCAGCCGCGTCATCTCGCGCAGGAGCGAACGCAGTTCGGCGACGTCGTCGTGCAGGTCCTGTCCCGGCGTCTCCAGCCGCAGCTGGCGGACGGGCAGCTCGTTCACGAGCTCGGACACCATGTCGCGCGCCCGGTCGGCGCCCTGGCGGCCGGCCGAGATGCGGCGCTTGCAGTCCTCGAGCCGCTGGCGTGCGGAGACCAGCCGGCGCTCCAGCTCGGGGCGCGCGGCCACGAGCGCGAGCGTTTCCTGCGCCTCCTTGATGAGCGTGGGCACGGACTCGTACTCGTGCAGGCCGATGCTCTCGCGCAGCTTGCCGCACTCGCGGGCCAGCATCTTCGCGCGCTGCTCGTCCGGCAGCGCCGCCTCGACCTCGCGCTGGCGCAGGATCAACACGCCGGCGACGGCGAGTCCCGCGGCCACGGAGCCGACCAGCGCCCACGAATCGCTTCCGCCCGTGAGCAGGGTGACGAGTAGCAGCACGCCGGCCACGATCAGGCCGACACCGCGCATGGTCTTGCGCGGCGGCTTCTTGAAGCGCGTCTTGCTGTCGTCGGCCCGTGCGGCTTCCATCTCGGCGCGCAGCGCGGCCAGGACGTCCTCCTGGGCCTGCAGTTCGCGCAGCACGTCTTCCTGCTGGCGCGTGCGACGCTCGACGTCCACCGAGGGCAGGGCCTCGAAGTCGGCCTCGGCGACCTTGACGGCCTCCTTGGAACGCTCGACCTCCAGCTTCTCGTTCTCGGGCTGACGCGAGGCGTCGTTCCAGGCGGAGACGCGCGTCTGCAGCTCGGCCATGCCGAGCCGGCTCAGCGACTCGCGCTGCTCGGAGGACAGCGAGTTGTCGAAGACGTGGCTCGCGCGCTCGGCGAACAGCGCCTCCTGCGCGTCGTGCGCGCGGGTGAGGTCGTTGATGTGCACCTGGTCCTGCTGGTGCGCGGCGAACTCGCCCACGAGCGACCGCACGTCGGTCTCGACGGCGATGATCGCGGTGTGCTCGGGCGTGAGCGTCGTGCGGCGCTCGTGCTCGTTGATGTCGATCGCGAGGCTGTCGCTCTTGGCCGCCTTGTGCGCGACCACGTCGCGCAGCGCGACGAGGCGCTCGCGCGCGTCGACGGGCAGCTCGTCCTGCGGCACGCGCGCGTTGGCGCGGCCGCGCAACTCCTCGATCTCCTGCAGCGCGCGCAGCACGGGCAGCAGGCGCTCGGCGCGTTGCAGCCGCGCGCGGGTGTGGTGCAGCTCCTCGCGCGTGCTCTGGATGTGCCACTCCTTGCCGTTGGCATCCTCACGCAACTCGAGCATCCGGCGCAGCCTCGACTCGGCTGCGGCGCGCTCGCGCTGCAGGCGGCGCAGGGCCAGGCCGATGCGGCGATGCCGCGTGACGCCCTTGCCGTCGGCCCGCCAGAGCGCGTTGCAGCGCTCGGTCAGCGACAGCTCCGCGTCGCGCGGGCTGCGCAGGAACGGCAGGTGCGTGCCGCCGAGCAGGCGCTCCTCGACGATGCGCCAGGCGTCGTCGTCCAGGTCGCCCAGCTCGTCGAGCGTGAGCGAGTGGAAGCTCTTGTACAGCGACCGCGAGATCGGCCCGAGCAGGGGCAGCGGGCGATTGCCGATGTCCTGCGTCTCGCCGTTGCGCTCCGTCGTGCCCTCCGGCGCGTGCATGAGGCGACGGCTGACGGCGAACGGCTTTCCGTCCACGCCCAGGAACCCGGCGCTGCCGTCGATCGGCTTGCCGCTCCACGGAGCGTACGGGTGGTCGGTGCGGTCGGCCGGGCTGAAGCCGAACAGCATCGTGGTGAAGAACTCGGCAAAGGTGGACTTGCCGCTCTCGTTGCTGCCGACCATCACCACCAGGGGCTGGCCGGCGAGGTTCTTCGCGCGGAATCCGTCGAGCGCGCCGAACGCGTCGATCTCGAAGTGGTCGAGTCTCATGCCCGTGTCTCCTTCAGCAGGCTGTCCGCGGTGACACGCTCGATGTCCTCCAGGAGCGTGCGCAGGTAGCGGCGCTTGCCGCGCGCGTCGGTGTCGACGCACCCGGCCAACTCGGCGGGCGACATCTCCAGCAGGAGCTTCTGGTCGCCGTCGAGGTCCGGGATCATGTCGAGCGCGATGCCGAGCAGGTGCGGCTGCTCGCGGTGGGGGTCGATCTCGACCGGTTGCGTGAGGTCGTCCACGACGAACTCCGCGTCGAGCACGCCGAGCCGCGCGGCCAGTTCGGCCGAGCTCTCGACGAAGGCGCCCTCGGCGCCGAAGGCATCGGCCGCGGGGCAGCCGCCGTTCAGCACGAAGCGCAGCATCCACTGCTGCTCGGGGAGCGCGTCGGCGGCGCCGGTGACGCCGCGGCCGGCCTCGACCGCGCGAGCGATCAGCGCCGAGCGGTCGGTGACGCCCTCCAGGCCGTCCAGGACGACCGTCTCCCAGCGCACCGGCGAGAGCGGACGGAAGTCGACCTGCGCGCTGCCCACGGCGGGCAGGCTCACGACCAGCGCGCCGCGCGCGCCGGTCTCCTCGGCACGGTGGCCGATCAGGCTGCCCGGATAATGCGCCTCGGGCTTGTCGCCCACCTGCTGGCGGGTGTGCACGTGGCCCAGCGCCCAGTAGCGGTAGCCGAGACGCTGGAAGTCCTCGGTCGAGCAGTTGGCGATCTTCGGATGGTTGTCGAGGTCCTCCGCGCCGATCACGCTCGCGTGCAGTATCGCGACGGCCGGCGGGTGGCGCTCGACGCGCGGGAAGCTCGCGGCGAGGTTGGACTTCTCGTGGCTGTCGCCGTGACCGGCGCCGACCACGATGCCGACGACCTTGTCGTCCTTGTCCGTGATCTCGATCGTGCGCGGATCGGCCTCGTTGAGCAGGTGGAAGCGCTCGGTCGGCCAGGCGACGCGCGCGGAGCGATGGTCTTCGCTGCCCGGGTCGTGATTGCCGCTGGCGACGACGACGTGGATGCCCGCGGAGGTCAGCCGACCGATCTGCTCGGTCAGGAAGTCCTCGCTGCCGAAGCTCAGGCGCTCCTCGTCGTAGAGGTCGCCGGCCACGAGCAGCGCGTGCGCTTCCTCGTTCAGGCACAGCGACACGAGGCGCCGGAAGGCGACGCGGCGGGCGTCGGCGAGGCGCGCGCGGACGTCGTCGCGGGCGCATCGGAAGGGGGTGTCGAAGTGCACGTCGGAACAGTGCACGAAGCGGAAGTGCGCGGTCATGGTGTGCTCTCTCAGCGGCTGCATCGGCCAAGGGCCGCGAGCAGCCGGCACCGACGCACCGTGAAGCGACTCCTCCGATCGGAGGTGCAGCCGCACCGGTCCACGTCGGAGCGGCCTCCCGCCCCTGGGTTTGCTCCTATCGGCAGGTCGCCGTCGCAAGTTGTGGCCCGGCTTGGGCGGAATCCGGAGGGTCCGGCGGGTGCTCCGGGGCCCCCCGCGGCGCGCTGTAGAAGCGGGCCCTGCACCCGCCTAGACTCCCTTTCGTGCCTGCCCCTAGCGGAACGCGCGCCTCCCGCCTGGCGGGGCTGGTGGTCCTGATCCCGATCCTGCTGCCGTTCCTCGTCTACGCCGACTACCTCTCCGGCGAGGCGCTGCTCTACACCTACGACCACGCGCAGCTGCAGTACCCGCGCTTCCGGATCCTGTGCGACACGCTGCAGGCCGAGGGCGCTCTCCCGCTCTGGCAGACGGCCCTCTACGCGGGCTCGCCGTTCCACGCGAACCCCGAGATCCCGACGCTCTATCCGCCGGTGCTCGCGCTGGCCTGGTTCCTGTCGCCGATCCGGGTGATGAACCTGACCATCCTGCTGCACACCGCGCTGGGTGCGCTGGGCATGTACCTGCTCGTGCGGCGCCTGTGGCGTCGCATCGCGGGCGACGCGAGCGGTCCGGGGCACATCCGTCCAGGGCGCGGCGGGGAGGCGGGGGCGCTGGTGGCCGCGCTGGTGTTCGGCTTCAACTTCTTCACGCGCATGGAGCACTTCAACCTGCCCACGTACGGGGCGGCCCACGCGCTCATCCCGTGGATGCTGCTGATGTCGGACCGGCTGCTGCACGGCCAGGGTCCGCGACGCGCCGCCGCGTGCCTGGCGCTGCTGGCGGGGGCGCAGGTCGCGACGGGCGGGCTGTACGTCTATGCCTACACGGCGCTGCTGCTGACGGTGTGGTTCGGTGTCGAGGGGCTGCTCGGCGATGCGGAGCGCCGCCGGCGCACGCTCGGCTGGGGGCTGGTCGCCGGCGCGATCGTGGCCCTGCTGGCCGCGGCCAAGCTGCTGCCCTACGCGAACTGGGTCGCGACGACCAATCGCGTCGGCGCGCTGTCGCTGGACGTCGCGGCGGGTGTGACCCTCGGCGGGCACGGCGAGTTCTCGTGGCGCGAGGTCGCGGGCAACGTGGGGGAGAACCTCGGCTCCGGTTGGCCGCTCCTGCTGCTGCTGCCCGCGCTCCCGCTGTTGCGGCATCGCGTGGTGCGCCTCGCCCTGGGTCTCGCCGTGCTCGGCGTGCTGATCGGACTGGGGGGCCTCACGCACCGGCTGTTCTACGAGTGGGTACCGCCCTTCGACCGCATCCGCAACGCGTCGCGCGCCTGGACGCTCGCCAACGCCTGCTTCCCGATCGTCATCGGGCTGGGGTTCTGCCACCTGCTGGCCGTGATCGATCGCCGGCGCCCGCTGCCGCGGCCCCTGCTGGGCATCGTCCTCGGCGTGGCGCTGCTGCCCGCCCTGTTGGACTCGCGGCAGCACACCGAGATCATGGAGCAGCCCCTCGCCCTGCGCGAGGTGATGACGCGCTACGAGCACTGGCCCGAGGTCGCGGAGCGCGCAGGCGACCGCTGGCGCGCGGCGAGCTTCGACGTGCGCTCGCCGGCCGCGCGCAACGAGCAGTTCATCAGCTCGGCGCTCGGGCTCGAGATCGTGGGCGGCCAACTCGGCTGGAGCTGGCCGCGGGCGATGGTGCGACACCTCTACTCCGACAACCAGGGCAAGCTGAAGCCGAAGGTGCGCTCCGTCCGCTATGGAATCCTCTCAGTGCGCTTCGGGACCGAAGGGGGAGAGTCCAACCCGCTCGACCAGGCCTGGAAGCCGGGCAGCGGCGACGTGCATCCCTCGGGCATCGATGGCGAACGCATCGTGACGCTGCAGGGCGCGCGCCCGCGCGCGCTGTTGCCGGGCAGCGTGGCCGGTGTTGTCGGCGACGTGAACGGACAGGTGGTCTACGCGCTGCTCGACACGCCCGGCTACACGGCCGAGCGTCACAGCGTGATCTCGTTCGATCTCGACGACGGTCTCGAGGAGGAGGAACTGTTCGCCCTCGATGAGATCATCGTCGTGGAGGGCGACGACGTCCCCGTGCAGGCGCTGCAGACGTGGCTCCCGCTGCTCGAACAGCGCGGCGTGCGGCTGACGCGCGTCCTCAGGCCGTTCGATCCGGCCTCGCGACTGGCCCTGGCGGAGGTCGCCGAGCGGATGTCGAGGCGCGACGCACGAGCCGGGCGGGCGAGCTTCGAGCGCGTCTCGTCGGGCGAGGTGTCCGTCACGCGCGAGTCGGCCGGCGAGCCGCGCTGGGTGACGCTGAGCGAGACCTGGCCGCTGTACGGAGGCTGGAAGGCCTGGGCAGTGCGCGACGACGGCATCCGCCGCGAGTTGCCGCTGCGCTCGGCCGACGGCGTGGTCGTGGCCGTCCACCTGCGCGAGGGCGAGACCTCCGTCGTCGCGCGTTACGAGCCGAGCGACGTGCGGCGCGGCCTGTGGCTGGGCGCCTTCGGCCTGCTGCTCGTGCTGACGTTGCTGGTGCCGTGGCCCGCACGGCAGGAACCGGAACACAAGGAGACGGAATGAGCACCCGACGCTTCATCCTGGCGATCGATCAGGGCACGACCAGCACCCGCGCCATGCTCTTCGACGAGAGCGGCCGCCCGGCGGGCTCGGCGCAACAGGAGCTGCCGCAGATCTACCCGAAGGCCGGTTGGGTCGAGCACGACGCGACGCGCATCTGGCAGGACACGCAGGAGACCTGCCTCGCTGTGCTGGCGAAGCAGGGCGTCTCCGCCGGACAGGTGACGGCCATCGGCATCACCAACCAGCGCGAGACGACCGTGTTGTGGGACCGCGCGACGGGCCAGCCGCTGCACCACGCGATCGTGTGGCAGGACCGCCGCACGGCGGAGGTCTGCGAGCGTCTGCGCGGGGACGGACAGACCGACCTCGTGCAACGCAAGACGGGCCTGCTGCTCGACCCGTACTTCTCCGCCACCAAGATCGCCTGGTTGCTCGACAACGTCCCCGACGCGCGTGCGCGTGCCGAAGCCGGCGAACTGGCCTGCGGCACGATCGACTGCTTCCTGCTCTGGAAGCTGACCGACGGCGCGCGCCACGCGACGGACGCGACCAACGCCTCGCGCACCTCGCTGCTCGACATCCACACGCAGGAGTGGGACGAGGAGTTGCTGGAGTTGTTCGGCGTGCCGCGCGCGCTGTTGCCCGAGGTGCTCGACAACGCCTGCGACTTCGGCGTGGCCGGCGGCGAGCTGCTCGGCGCGGACATCCCGGTGGCCGGCATGGCGGGCGACCAGCAGTCCGCGCTGATGGGGCAGGCCTGCTGGGAGGCGGGCCAGATCAAGAGCACCTACGGCACGGGCTGCTTCGCGATGCTGAACACCGGCAGCGAGGTGCCCGTCTCGAAGAACCGCCTGCTGGGCACGGTCGCCTACCGGCTCGACGGCAAGACGAGCTACGCACTCGAGGGCAGCATCTTCTCGGCCGGGTCGACCATGCAATGGCTGCGCGACGGGCTCGGGCTGTTCAAGGACGCGTCCGAGAGCGAGGCCATCGCGCGGCGCGCCGATCCCTCGCGGCGCGTGTACCTGGTGCCGGCGTTCACGGGCCTGGGGGCGCCGTGGTGGGATGCGCACGCGCGCGGCGCGCTGCTCGGGCTGACGCGCGACGCCGACGCGGCCGACGTCGTGCGCGCGGGGCTCGAGGCGGTCGGCTACCAGACGCACGACCTGATCTCCGCGATGGAGGCCGACGGCGCCGGGCGGCCGACCGCACTGCGCGTGGACGGCGGCATGGCGAACAACGACTTCGCGATGCAGTTCCTGTCCGACGTGCTGGACCTGCCGGTGGAGCGGCCGGCAGTCACCGAGACGACCGTGCTCGGTGCCGCGAGCCTGGCGGGCCTGCAGTCGGGCCTGTACGCCTCGCGCGAGGAGCTGGCACGCAACTGGACGCTCGAGAAGCGCTTCGAGCCCGCCATGGGCGCCGACGAGCGCGCCGAACGGCTGGCCGGCTGGCGCGACGCGGTGAACGCCGTGTTGAGCCGCGACTGACGTGAGCTCCGACGTGGGTGACGTCGGGCGCGACACCTACGACCTGGCCGTCGTGGGCGGCGGCATCCACGGCACGGCGATCGCGCGCGACGCGGCCGGTCGCGGCCTCTCGGTGCTGCTGATCGAACGCGGCGACCTCGGCGGCGAGACCTCCTCGGCCAGCAGCAAGCTGATCCACGGCGGGCTGCGCTACCTCGAACACCTCGAGTTCCGCCTGGTTCGCGAGGCGCTGCGCGAGCGCGAGATCCTGCTCGCCACGGCGCCGCACCTGGTCGCGCCGATGCGTTTCGTGCTGCCGCACACGCCGTCGCTGCGCCCGGCCTGGATGATCCGGCTGGGGCTGTTCCTCTACGACCACCTCGCCCGGCGCGGCAGCCTCCCCGGCTCGGGCGCGGCGGATCTCGCCGCCGGCCCGTACGGCGCCGCGCTGCAGGAGCGCTGGCGCAAGGGCTACGTCTACAGCGACTGCCAGACCGACGACGCGCGGCTGGTGTTGGCCAACGCGCTCTCCGCGTCGGACCGCGGCGCCGAGGTGGCGACGCGCACCGCGCTGGTGACCGCGCGTCGCGCGGACGGCCGCTGGAGCCTGACGTTGCAGCCGCAGGGACGGGGGACGGTCGCCGGCGAGCGGCGAGCGGTGACGGCGTCCTCCCTGGTCAACGCCGCCGGGCCCTGGGCGGTGGACATGCTGTCCGAGGTGCGCGGGCGCCCGACGCGGCGTCGCCTGCGCCTGGTGAAGGGCAGCCACGTCGTCGTGCCGCGACTGTACGAGGGCGGCCACGCCTACATCCTGCAGCAGGACGACCGGCGCATCGTGTTCGTCATCCCGTACGAGCGCGACTTCACGATGATCGGCACGACCGAGGTGCTGCTGGAGCGGCCGGGCCCGGTGAGCGCGTCTGACGAGGAGGTGGCCTACCTCTGCGCGGCGAGCAATGCGTTCCTCGAGCCGCAGGTGTCGCCCGCCGACGTGGTCTGGAGCTTCGCCGGCACGCGCGCGCTGTGCGACGACGGACGCGCCAACGCCTCGGCGGTGACGCGCGACTACGTGCTGGAGCTCGACTCCGAGAAGGGCCGCGCGCCGCTGCTCTCGGTGTTCGGCGGCAAGCTGACCACGGCGCGCCGCCTGGCCGAGCGCGCGGTGGACAAGCTCTCGGCCTTCCACGACGGCATCGGCGAGCGCTGGACGGGCGAGGCCAAGCTGCCCGGCGGCGAGTTGCCCGCCTCGGAGGACGGCGACCGCACCGAGGCCTTCGCCGTGCGACTGGCCGCTGCGCACCCGCGCCTCGACGCAGAGCTGCTGTCGGGTCTCGCGCGCCGCCACGGCAGCGAGGCCGCGAACCTGCTGGGCGACGCGCAGGATCCGGCCGACCTGGGGCAAGCCTTCGGCGGCGGCCTGACCGAGCGCGAGCTGGAGTGGATGGTGAGCCGGCAGTGGGCGCGCGGCGCGGGCGACGTGCTCTGGCGTCGCAGCAAGCTCGGTCTCGTGCTCGACGAATCGCAGCTGGCCGCGGTCGCGGGCTGGCTGGAGGCGCGCGTCCCGGGCTAGTCCACCCCGTCTAGCGAGGCGCGACGGGCGCGAGCAGGGCAAGGTCGTCGGTGGCGATCGCGTCCACGCCCCAGCCCCAGAGTTCGCGCGCGCGTTCGACCTCGTTGATGGTCCAGGCCATCAGCGGCACGCCGGCCGCCTTCACCTCTCTCACCTGCGCTTCGTCGAGCGCGCGCTGACCGACGTGCAGCGTCGCGCACTGCAGCTCGGCCATGCGTCCGATCCAGTCGCCGGGCAGGTCGCCGACGAGCAGGCCGCGCGGCAGGTCGGGCGCCGCCGCGCGGGCCGCGGCCAGCGAGGCTTCCTTGAAGCTGGAGAGCACCGGCGCCGGCAGGCCGACGGGCCACGACGTCGTGACCTCCTCCGCCACGGCGCGACCGGTCTCCTCCTCGCGCCCTGGGCACGGCTTGATCTCGATGTTCGCGCCGAGGCCCAGCGCCGCCAGGCAGTCGATCGCCTCGATCAGCAGCGGCACGCGCTCGCCGGCGAAGCGCGGATCGAACCACGAGCCGGCGTCCAGCGCCGCGAGCACCTCCCAGGGCGTGTCCGCGACGGCGCCGGTGCCGTCGGTGGTGCGCTCGAGCGTCTCGTCGTGCATCAGGACCAGGCGGTCGTCGCCGCAGAGCTTCACGTCGAGCTCGACCCAGGTCGCGCCCAGCTCGGCTGCGCGCGCGATGCCCGCCAGCGTGTTCTCGGGCGCCTCGTTGCGGGCGCCGCGGTGTCCGATCAGTGACGGCAGGGGATTCATGTCGCGGGCAAAGATAGCAGCCGCGGCTCGGCGCCGTGTACGTTGCGGGCATGACGCACTGGCGCGAGGAGATGGCGGCGCAGGCGCGGCTGGCCCTGCCGGTCATCGTGGTGCAGGTCGGCCTGATGGCGATGAACGTCGTGGACGTCGTCATGGTCGGGCACCTCGGCGAGGGCGTGGCCACGCAGCTCGCGGCGGTGGGCGTGGGCGCGACCATCGCCTGGCTGCCGTGCGCGTTCGGCATGGGCGTGCTGATGGCGCTCGATCCGCTGGTGAGCCAGGCCGTCGGCGCGCAGGACGGGCTGGCCGTCGCGCGCTCGATGCAGCGCGGCATCGTGCTGACCGTGCTGCTCTCGATCCCGATCGCGATCGTGCTGCTGTTCAGCGAGTCGATCCTGCTCGGGCTGGGACAGCAACCGGGGGTCGTGCCGGTCGCGACGAGCTACGCGCGCTGGTCCATCGTCGGCGTGCCGGCCTTCCTGCTGTTCGTGACCCTGCGCCAGAGCCTGCAGGCGCTGCATCGCATGCGGCCGATCGTGATCGTGATCCTGCTCGGCAACGTGGTGAACGTCGTGCTCGACTGGGCCTTCATCCACGGGCACCTGGGGCTGCCGGCGCTGGGCGCGGTGGGCTGTTCCATCGCGACCTCGCTGGGGCGTTGGTTCATGGTGTCGGCGCTGCTCCTCGTCTCGTGGCCGGTGCTGAAGGCCTACCTGCGGCCGCTGCGCAGCGAGGTGCTGTCGCTGCGCCCGCTGATGAACATGTTCGCGCTCGGTGGCCCGATCGGCGTGCAGGTGTTCCTCGAGATGAGCGCGTTCGGCGTCGTCACCATGGCCATGGGCCAGCTCGGCGAGACGCAACTCGCGGGGCATCAGGTCGCGATCAACCTCGCGTCGCTGTCGTTCATGGTGCCGCTCGGGGTGTCGGCCGCCGCGGCCATCCGCGTCGGCCATGCGATCGGGCGGCAGGACAAGGCGGCCGTGCGCACCGCCGCGAAGGTCGCGATGGTCGCCGGCGCGGGCGTGATGCTCGTGTCCGCCGCGTTCTTCTGGACGATCCCCGCGCCGCTCGCGCGCCTGTACAGCCCCGACCCGACCGTCGTCGCGATGGCCGCCATGCTGTTGCCGCTGGCCGCGGTGTTCCAGGTCTTCGACGGCCTGCAGGTCGTGTGCGGCGGCGTGCTGCGCGGCGCGGGCGACACGCGCATCCCGCTGCTGCTCTACATGCTCGGCTTCTGGGTCATCGGCATCCCGCTCTGCCTGTGGATGGCCTTCAAGCGCGGGATGGGGCCGGAGGGTCTGTGGTGGGGCCTGGTCGCCGCGCTCGCCGTGGTCGCGTTCGTGCTCGTGCTGCGCGTGCGCTGGCGTGTGGCCAACGTGCCCGAGCGCGTGCAGATCGACGACCTGCCCGACGTGCCGACCGGCGCGGCGCCGAACACGCTGGAGCACTGACGCGGCCTCGCGGGTGTGAGTCGCATCGGCGCAGCTTCCGTGCCGCCAGATCGGTGTGTCAGCGAGGCTTCTCGATCGCCTGTCTGTGGCGTCCGTCCAAAGCACTCCACAGGGTGCGCGCCTGCTCCGAATCGGATAGCCACGCGCGGATGGTGCCGTCGGCATGGCCGCTGTAGAGCGTCTTGCCGTCCGGGCTGAACGTCAGTGCCGTCGAGGGGCTGCCGTCGTGCCCGCGCAACGTGAGGAGAGGCTCGCCGGTTGCGGTGTCCCAAATCAGGATCGTCTGGTCCGAGCCGCGCGAGGCCAGGCGTGTTCCGTCGGGGCTGAATGCGGTGCCGTACACCATCCCCTGGTGACCGAGCAGGTCTCTCCGACCGCCTGAGAAGGTGTCCCAGATAGTCAGGCGTTTCACTGGCATTGGTGCATCCACCCTCACGGAGTCCACGATCACGGAGACCAATCCTCCGTCCCTGGTCATCGCATCGCCGTACAGGGTGTCGTCGCTCTCGAAGACGGCCAACGGTTCGCCGGAGACCGTGTCCCACAGGGTCAGCTTGCTTGAGCTGTGACCGGAGAGGATCCTGCTCCCGTCTCGAGTGAAGGCGTTCGCAAACAGGTTCCTCGCGCTTCCCGCCAGTTTTGAGAGTGGCTCTCCCGTAACGGCGTCGCTCAAGGTGACACTGCTTCCGCTCCAGCGATCCTCGGTCGAAGCCATGGCGATCCGGTCGGCACTCCGGCTGATGGCCCATGGGCGATCGGTCCCGTCCTCGACTTGCGGCAGGGGCAGCGCCGCTCCCGTCTCGGAGTCGAACAGGCCGATCGGAGAGTAGCCGACGCGAGTCGCCCGGCTCGCGGCGACCCGCCGCCCCGTCCCGATGAACGCGGCATGGCTGACGCTGGAGTCTCCGATCGACCAGGTGAGCATCTGCTCCCCGGTCCGTGCGTCCCAGATGCTTGCCGTGCCGTCTCCGTGTCCCGAGAGCAGCTTCACACCGTCTGGACTGACGTCCAGCGTCCTGACCGCCTCACCCGTGTCGGCAAAGGTGACGCTCGCCGAACGAGTGGCCGTGTCCCAGATTCGGACGGACCGCCCACCCTGCGTAAACGAGCTGCCGGACGAGGAGGCCAAACGCGTTCCGTCGGCACTGAAGGACACTGAGTTGACGGGCCCCGCGTGGCCCCAGAGCGTGGTGAGCACCTCCCCGGTGGTGGCGTCCCTGAGGCGAAGGGAAGACATGCCGAGGCCGATGACGTTACCCACGCCGGAGGCGATCAGCCGACCGTCAGGGCTCCACGCAACGGCCCGGATCGAGGCGTCCTCAGCGATGCTGCGTGGCGGTGTGGATCCCGGGATCGGTGACCATGGGTTCTCCCAGATGCGCAGCGTGCGGTCGTCGGAGCCGCTGACGAGAGCATCGCCTTCGGGATGGAAAGCAAGCGAGAGCACGTCCTTTTCGTGCCCGTCGAGCGTCGCCAACAGCGCCAGGCCGTCGGCATCCCAGACGGTGATCTCGCCGCTGTTCCACCCCGCAGCAATCCTGCGGCCGTCCGGACTCACCGCCGCGCACTGCGCGCGATATCCGGGGCCTGACAGTACGGCGAGCGACTCCTCCGTGTCCGCATCCCAGATGCGAACCGTGCCGTCACGCCCTGCTGTCACGATCCGCCCGCTGTCGGGCGTGAACCCAACCCAGAGGACGGTTCCGTCGTGCCCGGGGAGGCGATGGACGACTTCACCGGTGGTCGTGTCGATGACGTAGACGTCGCCGCGGGTCATCCCCGTTGCCACCAGGTCTCCATCGGGGCTGAACGCGACGGAGCGCGGAGGGTTGTCGACGTCGTTGGCCTGCATGAGCAGTTCACCGGTCTCGGTGTCGAAGACCCTCAGGCCGTGTCGGTCCAGATTGAAAATGCTCATGTGGATTGCGGCGACGCGGCGGCCGTCCGGGGACAGGGCGGCATCCACCACACCGACCTCGGGCTGATCGATCACCGACAAGCTCATCGATGCGCAACGCAGACTCAGGTAGTTCCACTCCCAGTTCCGAAGCTCCTGGGGACAGGCGTCGAGCCGGCGCTGCGCCTGTGCATACCCCTCTGCTTCGATCGAGGCGCTTGCGGCGAGCAGGTTTGCGACGTAGCTCTGCCGCCGGGCTTCGGTCCGTTCCGACTGGGCTTCATCGAGTGCCCGCGACTTCTCGATCAGCGCGAGGCCCTTGGTCTTCTCCGCCGACCAGGTGCGGATGAGCAGCCAGGTCACCATGGCGAAGGCGACGATCAGCACGGCGCTACTCACCGAGATCACCGGGTGCCGGCGGGTCCACTTGACGGAGCGTGTCAGCGCTCCCGGCGGAACGGCCAGGATCGGCTGGTGGGCGAGGAAGCGCCGCAGGTCGGCGGCCAACTCGTCCATCGTCTGGTAGCGGCGCTCGCGATGCTTCTCGAGCGCCTTCATGCAGATCACCGCGAGATCCCAAGGCACCTTCGAGCGCAGTCGCCGTGGATCGGGCGGATCGACCGTCACGATCTGTTCGAGTACCTGCTGACTGGTGTCGCCTGCGAAGGGTCGACTGAGGGTCAGCGCCTCGTACAGCGTTGCGCCGAGGCTGAAGATGTCGGTGCGGCGATCCAAGCCGAAGCGCTTGCTCATCGCCTGTTCGGGGCTCATGTAGAACGGGGTGCCTGCCAGTTCACCGGTACGCGACAGGACGAGGTCGTCATTCACCCTGGCCAGGCCGAAGTCTGCGACCTTGGGCTCTTCCTGCTCCGTGATCAGCAGGTTGCCCGGCTTGATGTCTCGGTGGATGACGCCCTGATCGTGAGCGGCCTGCATTGCGTTCGCGATCTTGGCGAACAACTCGGCAATGCTCCGGAAGTACCCCTCGGGCAGCTCCTGCTCACGGCCCATGTCGGCCAGGAACTCGGCGAGCGTGAAGGAGCCGGTGACGAGTTCCTGCGCGATGTAGTACACGCCGTTCTGCTCGCCGACGTCGTAGACCGCGACGAGATTCGCATGGCTCAAGCGACCGCCGGCGACCGCCTCGCGTCGAAAGCGCTCGACATCCGTCGGTGAAAGGCTGAGTTGCGGTGCGAGCACCTTCAACGCCACGCGGCGCTGCAGTGAGATCTGCTCGGCCTCGTACACCGTGCCCATGCCGCCGCGTCCGATGGCGCGAATCAGCCGGAAGTCGCCCAGGGTCCGCTCGAGGACACTGTCGTCTTCCGCAGCGCTGTCACGAGACCGACGGGAACGCGCCGCGGACAACAGCGGTCCCAGCAGCGACGGCGGCGATTCCGCTGGCGTGGTCGCCCCGGATCGCTCACCCCCCTTGGATGAACTCATGGGTCCTATCGTCGCCTTGAGGCGGTGTGCGCGTCCATCCGGACCCAGCGTGTCTCGAGCGGGCCGAGCGGCGGCAGCCGCATGGAGTCGATCTCGTAAGTCGCGCCTTCGATCACGGGCGCGACGGATTCCTGCGTTTCCGGGTTGTGCAGCAGCAGGCCGTCGGCCAGCGGGGTGACCAGGCAGCGCTGCGTTGCGTCGCGCGGCGGGTCGGGCGAGGGGTGGCCCTCGATGTCGCCCGCGAGCCAGGTGAGCAGCCAGGCCATGGCGGAGAGCGGCGTGCCGTCGCCGGCCAGGACCAATCCCTTGCCGAGCGGACGCGCGCTCGCGGCGCGCGAAGCCGCGGCGACGCGCAGCGTGTCGAGCGTGCAGCCGGTGGACGCGGTCTCGGGCTCCGCGCCCGCGGGCACGATCGCCACGCGGCGCACGAGCAGCCCCAACTCGCGCCGGTCTCCGCCGCCGGCGTGCTCGTGCGGCTGGTGCGTCTTCGTCTCGATCAGCACGCGGGCAACGCCGTCCGCGTTCGACGCGGGGCCGTCGGCGCCCGCGGCGGGTGCGGGAAGACGCGCGCGACAACTGTGCGCGCCACGGAAGGCGAAGGCCCCGACACGCACGCCGTCCACGCTCAGGACGACCTCTTCTTCCGGCGCGCCCGGTGGGACGAATGCGTCCACGACGAGTTCGAGGTCCGTGCCGCCGGGTCGCGGGAGGCTCATCTCCGCGCGCGCGTCGGTCCAGCGACAGGGCACCGGGCGATCGCCGGCGGGCCAGGCCCACGCGCCGTCCTCGCGCCCGTGCCAACCCGAACCGAGGAAGAGGCGCGCGCCGCTGTCGCCGGGCAGAACCCAGATCGCGTCGGGACGCTGGACCAGTTCGACCGCCGCGCGCGCAGGATCGTCCGGCGCGAGCGGCGCCATCGCCGCGAGCAGTTCGTTCACGTCGTGCATGGCGCGCGGGGTGAGGGGCGCGTCCCCGAACGCCACCGGCGAGCGGGCCGCGCCGACGAACAACAGGCCGCCGCCCGCGACCCAGCGTCGCAGCGACGCGAGCGTGGCGTGCGGCAGGCGGGCGCCGTCGAGCACCATCAGCCCGGAGACGTCGCGCAGGGCGCCGCCTGCGATCTGCTGCTCGTCGAACAGGTCGAAGTCGCACACGCGGCGCAGCGCGCCGTGACAGTGGAACAACTCGTCGGGCACTCCACGGCCTGTCTCGAGGCACAGATCCTGTGTCGGGTAGGCGCAGGCCAGCTTGGGGCGCGGCGCGGTCTGCCCGAGCGCCGGTCGCACGCGCTCGATCTGCTCGGCCACCGCCTCGAGTTGCTCGGGGAACTCGAAGAAGGCGGTCGTCCCGTTGGCGGCGTCGGTGAAGACGCGCTCGGCCAGGTGCCGCTCGTCCACCTCGCGCGGCGCCTCGGTGGCCAGGCGCGCGCCGTGCGTGCGGCACAGCGAGGCCAGGCGCTTGGTGAAGATCTCGCCCATGCCCGCGCCGGTGAAGCGCACCAGCGTGTCGGTGTGCGCGGCCGCGCGCACCAGAGCGTTCCAGTCGGTGCCCAGCTCGAGCGCCTCGCTGCAGTGGCCCAGCTTCATCTCGCGCTGCAGGCGCGGGAAGAGCCGGCGCACGTCCTCGAGCATCTTGCTGAACATGCGCGTCAGCGCGCCGCGGTAGAAACCCGCGAACGCGAGCCGGTGCTCGGGCGTGGCGTAGGGCCCGGGGTAGGGGCAGTGCTCCCAGGCCGCGTCGGGCGAGAGGGCCCACGCCGCGCCGAGGCGTGCCGGCGTGCGGTAGTGTTCGCGCGCCAGGCGCGTGAACAGCAGCCGCGCCTCGCGCTCGCCGCACCACAGCCCGGTGTGGTGGTGATCGCACGCGGGGTCGTCCACGAGCAGCCAGTCGGCCACGCCGCTGGGGAAGCCCGCCTCGCCGTAGTCGGCGGGGAAGGCGGCGACCACGCCGTCGGCCACGTCGCCCAGCCCGTCGCGCACCGCTCGGTAGAAGCGGTGCACCGACTCCCAGGTGGACTGGGCGAAGAGGCTCGGCAACGTGCTGCGCCGGTTGTGCTCGAGACAACGGCCCGGCACGAAGTCGTCGGTCGCCCGGTACCAGCGCGGCACCGCGTGCGCCCAGGGGTAGACGACGTAGGCCAGCCCGGCGCGCGCCGCCGCGCGCGCGTTGCCGCGGTGGAACGACCAGTCGAAGCGGCCGGGCTCGGCCTCGACGACTTCCCACGCGATGTAGTCCTCGACGGCGTCGAAGCCCAGTGCGCGCCAGCGTGGCAGCTCGGCGCGCTCGATGGCGGGGTCCGGCAGAGGCTCGCCCTTGCGCAGGGCCAGCAGCCGCGCGACCCCCAGGTTGCCCGTGCGGAAGGGGATCATCGTCGCCTTCATTCTATTCCGCTTCCGGCGACGTGCACGGGTGGTATCACTATTCGGCGTGGATCGTCCCGTCTCGCGAAAGCTGACCTCCGACCAGGCCAGGCGCCTGAGAGAGGTGCTCACGGCCCGCCGCCACACCCTCGCGCGGAACCCGAAGAACCGCTACGTGGCCTTCGAGGTGCGCACGGACGGCCGCTCGATCTTCACCTACTACACCTCGGGGAAGCTGGTCAGCACCGTCCGCACGGGGGACGCCGAGGGCCTGCTGGTCGAGGCCGAGATCGAGGCCATCGCCGGCGGGGCGCCGGCCCGCCCGGGCCCTCCGCAGCAGGGCACGCGCCACGACCTGGTCTGGCTCGCGGGCATCGACGAGACCGGCACGGGCGAGTTGCTGGGCGAGGCCATCGTGGGCGGGGCCTGCTTCCCGGTCGGGCTCAGCAAGACGGTCGGCTCGCTCTTCGGACACGTGGACACCAAGTCCTCGCGTGTCGCGAGTGGCTGGGAGTCGCTCGGCACCAAGCTGGCCGAGATGCGCGGCGACGGGCTGATCACCACGACGGTCGCCATCCCCAACCGGCTCTTCGACCGCTACAGCAAGAACGGCTTGCTCGACCTGGCCTACGTGCGCGTGGCAGGCGACCTGCTGGCCGCGTCGGGGCTGCCGGCACCCGGCGTGCCGCGGGACACGGCCTACGCGGGCTTCGAACTGCTCGTGGACGACTACGGCGTGGGCGCGCAGCTGACCGAAGCGGTCACGTCCTGGCGAGGCGCCGGAGCACACGTGGTCGTGCAGACGAAGGCGGACGACGAGCACATCGCCGCGCGTGTGGCCTCGGTCGCGGCGCGCAGCCATCGCAGCCGTGAGATGGAGGGCCTCGCGGCGAGCGAGTCCGACGGACCGATCGGCACGGGCAATGCGGGCCACCCGCAGACGCTGCGCTGGCTCGCGCGGCGAGCGCGCGAGGGCGGGGACTGGCCGTCGTTCGTGAAGACCAGCTTCAAGACGGTGCGCCAGCAGACCGGCGACCCCGAGGTGAAGAAGGAGCGCGTGCCGGCGCTGGCGACGCTGCTCGATGCGGACACGACGCGCGACCTGCTCTCCGGGCATCTCGACGTCTCGACGGCGGCGCTGCTCGACGCGCGCGGCAAGCCGCTACGGCGCGTGAAGGTGGACGCGAGCGGACGGCCGGTCGACGCGAAGGTCGGGCCCGGCTGGGACCTGCTGCCGCTGCTGGTCGGCGGCATCGTGCCCGACAAGACGGTCTGGACCCTGGACACGATCGAGCCGCTGCTCGACCGCGAGGAGGGCCTGCTCTCGGGCTGGCGCGTGCTGATCGGCCCCGAGGCGGACCTCGATGATCCGGTGATCGTGGCGCTCGCGCGCGCGCACCGCATGGGAATCGTCACGGTCGTGAGGACCGGGCACGTCGATCCGGTGGCGCGAGCGCGGCGTCACGCGGCGGTGCTGATGTCGGCCAAGGCACGTCGCGCCGTGCTGTGTATACAATTGGCTTCATGAGCGATCCGCGATACACGCACACGCAGATCGGTTGGCTGGTCCTGATCGTGGTGTTCGGCGCCGCGACGGTCATGTTCATCGTCTTCCTGCTCACCGGCATCCGCGGCCTGCCGCTCGCGGTCCCGGCGATCTTCACGGTCCTGGCGATGCTGTTCGGCTGGTTGAAGGTGACGGTCGACGATCGCCGCATCACCGCGCGCTTCGGTCCGGGTCTCGTGTTCAAGCGCTTCGATGTGCACGAGGTCGCCTCGGCCGAGGCCGTGCGCAACTCGCCGTGGTGGGGTTGGGGCATCAAGCTCACGAAGCACGGCTGGCTCTTCAACGTGTCCGGTCTCGACGCGGTCGAGCTGACCATGCGCAACGGCCGTCGCTACCGGATCGGGACGGACGATCCGAGGGGCCTGACGCGGGCGGTGCAGCGCCTCGTCGAACGGCACGCCTGAGCCGGTTCCCGACCGGGCGCCGAGCGGCTACCAGCCCTCGAGCAGGCGCTGGGCGAGCAGGTCCGGGAGCATCTCCTGCTCCTGGATCTCGCGCACGGTGACGTCCACGTCGTAGTGGATGCGGCGGAAGGTGACGACCTTGCCGTCGAAGAGCACGTAGCTGGCGCGGATGTCGCCGTCGCGCGGCTGGCCGACCGATCCGACATTGACGATGCACGCGAGGCCTGCGGTGTCGTAGCGGCCGTCGCAATCGTCCGGGGAGACCCAGGTCATGTCGGGCGTGATCACGCCCGGGATGTGCGTGTGGCCGACGAAGCAGGGCTTGTCGATCAGCTTGAATGAGCGCGCCAGCTTGGGGCTGAAGTCCCGGCCGTGGGGCAGGTGGTCGAGCGCGTCCTCGGGGAACAGGTACTCGTCCACGGGTTGCGCTGGCGAGCCGTGCACCAGGATGGCCGTGTCGGTGTCCACGCGCTCGGGCAACTCGTCGAGGATGCCGAGCAACTCGCCGTGCTCGCCCGCGTCCATCACCTGCTGTCGCGTCCACGCGATCGCCGCGGCGGCGAGCGGGTTGAAGCCGTACGGCCCGTCGAGCACCGCCTGCTCGTGGTTGCCGCGGATCATGGTCGCATCCAGCTCGCGCAGCATGGCGAAGCACTCCACCGGTCGCGCGCCGTAGCCGACGATGTCGCCGAGACACCAGGTGCGTTCGGCGCCCTGGTCGCGTGCGTCCGCCAGGCACGCCGCGAGCGCTTCGCGGTTGCCATGGATGTCGCTGACGATGGCGATGACGGTCATGTCAGGCCTTCTTCCCAGTTCCCCCGACGCAGTACAGCATGACCGCAGTCACGGAATGGATCAATCAACGCCTGCCCTCCGCATGATCAGGGCGACGATCGCGCCGGCGACATCCTGACCCGTTGCGCGACTGATGCCTTCGAGACCGGGGCAGGTGTTCACCTCGAGCAGCACCGGTCGTTCTGCATCGCTCAACAAGTCGACGGCGCCGACGTCGAGTTCGAGCGCGACCATCGCGCGCAGGGCGATGTCGCGTTCCTCGTCGGTGGGGACGATGGGCGCGGCCGTCGCGCCGTACACGAGGTTGCCGCGACCGTCCTGTTCCGTGGGTCGTCGTTCGCACGCGCCCGCGAGGTCGCCGTCGACGACGAACAGGCGACGGTCCGTGCCATCGCCGATCAACGGCTGCACGATCACCGGGCCCGAGGCGTCCGCGAAGGCCGTCGCGCAGCGCGCCGCCATGTCGCGCGACAGGCCGATCGTGACGCCGCGCCCCGACGCGCCGTGCAGCGGCTTCACCACGAAGCGGTCACCGGGCAGCTCATCGAGATCGGGCTCGCCGTCGCGCACGGCCAGCACGGTCGGTGGCACGGGCAGCCCCGCGCCGGCCAGCGCGAGCAACGCCTCCGACTTGTCGTGCGCGCGCGCCAGCACCGAGGGTCGGTCGAGGAAGGGTTGACCTTGACGTTCGAGTCGCACGAGCCCGGAGAGCATGCCGGCGGGCGTGCCGGAGGGCAGCCGGCACAGCGCGACGCTCGGCGCGGCGGGCGATCCGACCGGCGGCATGCGCGCCGGGTGCACGACGCGCAGCGAGACGCCCCGCTCCTCGCCCGCCCGGATCAGCCGCTGGTGCGCCGGCGCGCCCGGCGTGCGGCTGACCAGCGCGCACCACGGGGCCGCGTCGTGCCCGCCGCTCGTGGTTTCGCTCATGTCGTCATCCTCTCGCCACCCGCGCGCGCCGATGATAGTGCAACCGGGTCATGCCCATGCGATAACGTGGATCCGGTCGGAGCCGTTGCCTGATGCAGATCGTCGCAGCCTGATGCACATCCCGGAGGTGTCGTTCACCGGCGCGGTCGCACTCCTGGTGGTCGCGACCTGCCTGCCGGCCTGCTTCGCGCCTCCCGATCGCGCGTACTTCGCGCCCGACGGATCCGAGTTCGGCGACTCGATCGCGAGCCACCGCGTGGAGCGGCCCGACGCCCATGTGCTCGCGCGCTGCCAGGGCGCCTACGTCAACGAGGTCGACGGCCGCGACGTGCTCACGGTGCACGTGCAACTCGTGGTGATGCGTCCGAGGTCCGGTGAGCTGCGGCTCACGCGCGAGGATCTCGCCGCCGACGTCACGGACGACGCCGACGTTCCGCACGTGGCCCTGTCGCTCACCGAGGCCTGGTCCGGACGGCAGCCGGTGAGCGGCGATCTTGTCGTGCCGAGCTGGGCGCGCCGCCCCTTCGATCTCTTCTTCGACACGGCGCCCGACGCGGGGGGCGCGCTGCCCGAGGAGATCCTGCTGCGCTGGATCGGGCGCGCCGGCGGCGAGCGCGTGGTCGGCCAGGTCCTGTTCCGCCGTATCCCGCCGACCGACTCGCGCGCTCCCTCCGAGGAGCCCATCGGCGACACCTCCTTCGGGTTGCGCAACGGCTACTACCTGCCGGGCCGCATGCACATGCGTGAGCGCGGCCTGCGCGAGTCGGCCGAGGAGCGCATGCACTACGTCTTCCACGATCCGGGGGGCTGGGGATGGTGAGCGTGCTGCGCATCCTCACCACGGTGATCGCGGTGGTCTGCCTGTCGGTGGCGGGCCTGTGGTTCGCGACCGATCGCTACGCCTCGACATTCGTGCTCGACGACCTGCGCGAACGTGGCATGCACGAGCACGTCCAGATCGGCGACATCCGGCTGCCGTCGCCCGGCGTGGTCCGCCTCTCCGACGTGAGCCTGCGCGACCCGGGGACGGGCGAGGTCGTGGGCCACGTGGAGGAGGTGGAGATCCTGCTCGAGATCGGCGAGCACGGCGGCTGGGGGCCGATCGCGCCGACCATGATCCGCGCACGCGGCGGCCGGGCCGTGATCTCTCTCGACGACGGCGAGCTCGCCGTCACGAACATCGTCAAGCAGCTCATGCAGCTGCACCACGAGTGGGTCGCGAAGCAGGTGGACTACGTGGAGAAGCGCCCGCCGCCGATCGAGGTCCGCGACGTGACGATCGTGCTGCGCGGCGCGGGCAAGCCGCTCGAGACGCTTCCCGGCTGCACGGTCTGGGTCTACCCGCTCGATCTCGGAGCGCAGGTGATCGTGCAGAACGGCCCGGACGGCGGCACGCTCACGATGCACTTCGCGCCGGGCGGGCTGCGCGACCTCAAGGTGACCGGCTTCGACGTCTCGCCCCAGTACGGGCTGTTCCTGCCCGGCAAGACCTCGCAGCTCGCCGACGAGTTCCAACCGCGCGGGATCCTCGACTTCGAGCTGCACCGCGGTCTCGACGAGGAGATCGAGGCCAGCGGCGTGCTGCGCGAGGCCGTGCTGCACCCGCCGCGCGTGCCGTTCCCGCTCGAGCGCGTGAACCTCCCGTTCGAATACAAGGACCGCCGCTTCCGCGTGAAGGAGGCGCGCATCGGCTTCGAGGGCGGCGAGCTCGAGACCAGCATCGAGCACACGCCCGAGTCGCTGACCATCGCGCTCGACGTCGTCGACGCGGCGTTCCGGCAGGACTACCTGCAGCTCTTCCCGCAGGCGAAGGACCTGACCTGGATCCGCTGCGAGGACGGCGGCAACATCGAGCTGCACCTGGTCGTCGAGCAGCGCACCGGCGCCGAGGACATCAGCGTGCGCGGTTGGGGCGGCGTGCTCGCCGACCGCGTGTGGCTGGGGCCGACGTTGGTCGAGGTGGAGGACCTCGTGGGCAGCTTCGACATCCGCGACGACGAGGTGATCTTCCGCGAGACGAGCGGCCTGTGCGCGTCGGGCGTGGTGAGCCTGCGGGGAGTGCTCGACATCGCGACCGGAGACCTCGAGTTCGACGCGTCTGTCTACGACGTCGAGTTGGCGCGCGTGCAGCAAGCCATCGGCATCGAGGAGCCGGCCTGGCGTCGGGGGCAGGAGGTCAGCGGCTGGCTGCAGGGCGACCTGCAGTACCGCGGCCGCGCCGGCGCTCCCGAAGAGGGGCGCGGCGAGGGTCAACTCTCGATCCGCGGCGGCAACCTGTGGAAGGTGCCGGTGCTCTCGGCGGTCCTCACCGGGCTCGGGCTCGAGCGTCCGGGGCCGAGCGAGTCGCACCGCCTGGCGATGCGCTTTCGCGTGAAGGGCGAGGGCTACCACATCGACGAAGCGCGGCTCGAGTCGAGCTACCTGTCGCTGATCGGCAGCGGGCGTGTTCGCAAGAACGGCGAGATTACGATGAAGATCGTCCCGCTCACCGTGCCGCTCGGTCCGCTGGGCCGGCTGCTCGAGTACGTGCAGCGGCAGATCGTGAGCGTCGAGATGGCCGGGACGGTGAGCGAGCCCCAGGTGAAGGTGATTCCCCTGCGGGTCGTGGTCGGCCCGATCGGTTCCTTCTTCAGCTGGGTCGGCGGGCTGTTCAGCTCTGACGAGGAGCCGTCGACGCCAGACGCTCCATGAGCTTCGCGTAGGCGGCGGCCGACGCCGACCACGAGACGTCCGTCGCCATCGCGCGACGCGCCAGCGCCGGACCGCGACCGTCGTTGATCGCCTTGAGCCCGCGGAACAACGCGGCCAGCAGCGCGGCGGGCGTGTCCTCCTCGAACACGAAGCCGAAGCCGCGCTCGGGCTCCTCGTCGGCGTCGATCACCGTGTCCGCCAGGCCGCCGGTGCGACGCACGACGGGCAGCGTGCCGTAGCGCATGCTGATCATCTGGTTGAGGCCGCACGGCTCGAAGCGCGACGGCATCAGGAACAGGTCGGCGCCCGCTTCGATGCGGTGCGCGAGCCCCTCGTCGAAGCCGATGTGCACGCCGACGTGTCGGCCCGCCGCCGCGCGGAAACTGGCCTCGATGCTCGGGTCACCGGTGCCCAGCACGACGAGATCGGCCAGCGCGATCACCTCGGGCATCACCGGCCGCAGCATGTCGAAGCCCTTCTGCTCGCTCAGCCGGCTGACGATGCCGATGATCGGCCGCCGGGGACTCTCGACGAGCCCCATCTCGTGCGCCAGCGCGGTGCGGCAGACGGCCTTGCCGTCCAGCATCGTCGGGTCGTAGCGCGCCTCGATGAGCGGGTCCGTGGCGGGGTTCCAGACTTCGGTGTCGATCCCGTTCAGGATGCCGCTGAGGTCCTCGCCGCGCTCGCGCAGGTGCGGCTGCATCCCGAACCCGAAACCGCTCTCGCGGATCTCGCGCGCGTAGGTCGGGCTGACCGTGGTGACCGCGTCCGCCTCGATGATCGCGGCCTTCATCGCGTTGGCGTTGCCGTGCCAGAGCAGGTCCTCGCGCACGGCGCCCGGCAGTCCCGCCGCACGCAGGTGGTCCCAGGCGTGGATGCCCTGGAAGGCGAGGTTGTGGATCGTGAGCAGCGTGGCGGGGCGGTCGCGCCCGTACAGCATCGGGCAAGTGAGCGCGGCGTGCTGGTCGTGCAGGTGCAGGACGTCGCAGCGCGGCGCGAGCCAGTCGGCGGCGACGCGACACAGGAGCGCGTAGCGATACGCCTCGTCGCGCGCGTCGGTGTCGTCGTACGGGCCGCGCCCGCCGACGAGCCGATCGTCCAGGAGCACGACGCGCACGTCGCCGAGGTGACCGATGGCCAGGGGCACGCGGCGCTCGACGCCGTCGAAGGGAACTTCGGCGACCTCGGCCTCCAGCGAGCCCAGCAGGCCGCGCGGCAGGTCCGGGTAGCCGGGCATGAGCACCGTGACGTCGTGGTCACGCGCGGCCAGCTCGGCGGAGAGCGCGGCGACGACGTCGCCGAGACCGCCCACCTTGGCCAGGGGTGCCATCTCGGCGGCGACGAAGCCGATCCTCACGGGAGCGCGTCCCCTCGCCGCCGCGGTCGGCTTGGGCGGTGCCGCCAGGCGGCCTGCTGAGGACGCCCGGCGCGCATCAGGGCTGGTAGATCTCCAGCGTGGCGAGGCCGTCCTGGAAGACGCCGTCACCGGTTCCGCCGCCCGAGAGCAGCACCGTGCCGTCCTCGAGCGTGAGGGCGAAATGTCCCGCGCGGTCGCCGGGTAGCGAGGCGACCGGCGTCGAGAGCATCGAGACCGGATCCCAGATCTCGCTCGTGTCCACCGAGATCGGCGCGGTGAAGGTGCCCGTCGCGCCGCCCGCGATGAACACCGTGCCGTCGAGCAGCAGGTTCGCGGTGGGCAGGATGCGGCCGTCGTTCACGGCGCCCTGGAAGGTGAACCCGCTCCCGGACTTGTACAACTCCCAACTGAGCTCGGGCGTCGGTGCGATCGGGTCGGTTCCCTCCGCGCCGCCGACGATGAGCACGTCGCCGTTGTCGAGCTTCACCGCTGCGTGGCCGAAGCGGCCGCCGGTGTTGAGCGTGAACGTCGCGAACTCCGAACCGAAGGAGCCCGGGTTGCCTTCCGAGTAGTTGTAGATCTCCGCCTCGCCCGAGACGTAGGGGAGGATGATGAACGTGCGCGAGTAGCCGCCGACCATCAGCACGTTGCCGTCGTCGAGCTTGGTCGCGGTGTGGCCCATCCGGTAGGTGTTCATCTGCGGGCCGTTGGCGAACGAGTCCGTGCCCGGGTCGAAGATCTCGGTCGAGCGGTACGAGCCCAGGATGATGCTGATCGGGTCGACGTAGTTGTCGGTGCCGCCCGAGATCAGCACGCGCCCGTCGTCGAGCAGTGTGGCGCGGTGCAGCGCGCGGGCGCCGTTCACCAGTCCGCCCACGGCAGAGAAGGTCTGCAAGACCGGGTCGTAGACCTCGGCGGTGTTGGTCGGCTCGCCCAGCAGGTCGTCGGCGCCGCCGACGACGAGGATGCGCCCGTCCTGCAGCAGCGTGGAGGTGTGTCCCGTGCGGGCCTGAACCATGGGGGCCGGCAGCAGCGTGAGCGACTCGTCCTTCAGGTCGTAGATCTCGGCCGTGTTCAGCCCGTAGGAGTTGCTGATCCCGCCCGGCCCGCCGCCGATCGTGATGACGGTCTCGTCGGGCAGCGTGGTCATGGTGTGCGTGCTGCGCTGCGACGTGTAGGCGGTGCCCAGGTGCGGCGGCAGGAAGCTGTCCTTGAACTGCAGGGTCCACTTCTGCACGTCCGACTTGCCTTCGAGCTTGTTCCCGATCGGACCGGTCTCGAGCACCTGCAGGTACATCGGGAAGGTTTCGAGCTGCACGAAGTAGGGGATGACGAGCGCGGCCGTGGCTTCGCCCGAACCGTCGAAGGTGCCGAAGAAGCCCGGCAGTCCCCAGATGAAGTTCATGAACTCCATGCCCACGTCAAACGAGATGTTCGGGATGAAGCTGAAGCCGGGGATGTTGATCACCGACGGGATCAGGATGTACTTGCGCCCCGGCGTGCCCTCGAGCGGGATCGTCGTGAAGTCGGTGAAGCCGCCGCCGCGCAGGTCCACGTCGTTGGTCTGGGCGGAGGAGAGCGGCGCGGCGAGCATCAGCGCCAGGCCTGCGAGGACTAATGGACGGAACACACGCCTGCTCATGGCTCGAAGCCTCCCGGAGGATCCCGGGAGCCGATCTGAACACACATCGGTCCGAGCGTCAATCAAGCCCGCCGAACGGTCGATCGGAGGCCGTCGCGCCGATGTCGCGCGCCCATCAAGCGCGACGGTGCTGCGGCTCAGAGGCTGCCGTTCTTCAGCAGCGAGAGCGCGGTGTCGATTCCCTGACGATTGTCGGGATCGATCAACTCGTCGAGCAGGTCGCCTGCGAACGGCGGACAGGAAGCGGTCCACTTCGTGAGCGCGACCGCGGTCATGTCACCCGTGCGAACGGGGTGCGCCACGATCATGATCCGGCGACTGCGACGATCGAAGATCGCGTACAGCTTGCGACCGTCGTGCAACTCGATGCCCGCCGAGACCTCGAAGCCCATCGGGAACAGCGGGTCGATGAGTCCCCGGATGATCGTGGTGTCTGGCATGGCTGTGTTTCCGGGCGGCGGGGGAGGCGTTTGCCGCACGGCCGGTCGACGGGACGCTGGAATTCGCTCTGACAGGGACGATCCCGTACGGCCCCGATGGCTGGCAAACCACGGCGTTTTCGACTAGAATCATGAATCGGTTTTCACGTTTCATTTTGTTCGTGTCGGACACGAATCCGACATGACGGGAGTGTTCATTAGATGGCCAAGCCGCGTAATTTCCTGTTCGTCTGCAAAGGAAACGACGCCCGCAGTCAGATGGCGGAGGGCTTTGCCAGGTCGCTCGCCAACGGCTCGGTGAATGTCTACAGCGCGGGCGAGAAGCCCCGCTCGCTGAACGCGCACGCGGTGGACGTCATGGCCGAGATCGGGATCGACATCACGACGCAGGACACCAAGGAGTTCGCCAAGGTGCCGGTCGCGAAGATCGACACGATCGTGACGCTGAGCTCCGACAGTGATCCGTTGCCCAAGGTCAAGAAGAACAAGGTCACCCAGATCCACTGGCCGCTGAACGACCCGACGACGGCCACCGGCAGCGATGCCGAGGTGAAGAAGGCCTTCCGCGCAGTGCGTGACGAGATCCGCAACCGCGTGCAGGTCCTGATGGTCGGCTAGCTTCGCAGGGCCGCTCGCGCGGCCGCGAGGTCCTCCGGCGTGTCGATGTCCCTCACCAGCCAGGGGGCCTCCATCTCGACGTGCAGGATCCGCGCGGGATCGCGGCGCACCACAACGTGCGCCGGCTCGTCGTCGCCCAGCGCGAGGAACTCGCCGGCGAGGCCCGACTCGAACACCGCGGGGTGACCGCGCCGACCGTCCACGCTGGGCACGACGATCGCCGCGCCCGGCGGGCGCGCCTCGAATGCGGACAGCAGCGCCGCGACGTCCTCCGCGCGCGCCAGCGGGTGGTCGACCGTGTGCAGCAGGAAGCCCTCCCCGGAGCCGGGGCCGTCCGCGAGGCCGACGCGCAACGAGCTGGTCTGGCCACGCTCGGGGTGAGCGTTCACCAGGAGCGTCGCCGGGGTCGGCCCCAGGCCGGCCCGAACCTGCTCGGCGTCGTCGCCGAGCACGACGCGCAGCTCGTCCGCTCCGCCCGCGGACAGCGCGTCCAGGCAGCGGGCGAGCGCGCAGCGCCCGCCGAGGTCGATCAGCGCCTTGCCGGCGCCGAGCCGGCGGCCGCGTCCGGCGGCCAGGACGATGGCGAGTGTCACGGCTGCTCCTCGTCGGGAAGATCACACCATGCTATCGCTCTCGCTGGGCTAGCGCTCCCGCGGGGCGCGGACCGAGCGCCATCTGTGGCAGACTCGCCCCTCAGATGAGCCTGTCCCGTCGCGTCAGCGTCAGCACGCTCGCCCAGCTCGGCGGGCGGCTGTTCAACTCCACGATCACCTTCGTGATCACGGCGCTGATCCTCCCCGTGCAGTTGGGAGAGGTGGGCTTCGGCGTGTTCGCCTTCTACCTCACGCTGTACCAGCTCTTCGCGACCATGCTGGGCTTCGGCGCGGACACGATCGTGATCCGCGAGGCCAGCCGCGACCGCGCGGAGGCCGGCCGGCTGATCGGCATGCTGATCCGCCTCAAGGCGCGCTTCGCCATGGCCGGCATCCTGCTGCTGGTGGCGGTGGCGATCTGGTTCGAGTCGATCGGCGCGCGCACCGCGCTGCTCGCGCTGGCCGCGCTGCACCTGATCTGCCACGCGCCCTCGGGCGCCGGCGCGATCTTCCACGTGGACATGGCCTTCGGGCGCTCGGCGCTCGCGGCGGGGTGGGGGCAGGCCGCGTGGCTGATCGCGACGCTGGCCATGCTCGCCTTCGACGTCACCGAGCCGGCCATGTACCTCGTGGCCTTCGGCTGCTGGGCCGCGGTGAACGGCCTGCTCAACTACCGCTGGGCGCGCGCCCGCATCGACGTCGACTGGAGCGCGGATGCCGCGCAGCGCCGCCAGCTCTGGAGCGAGGCCTGGCCGGTCGGCGTCTCGATCACGATGGCGGCGACCTACTTCTACATCGACACGGTCATGCTGCGGCCGATGCAGGGAGAGATCGCCGTGGCGCACTACAGTGCGGCCTACCGCCTGATGGGTTTCGTGCTGATGGTGCCGGTGCTGTTCAGCCAGGTCGTGTTTCCGGTCCTCACGCGGCTGTGGTCCGCGGGCAACACGGCGGTCGCGCCGTTCTTCCAGCGCACCACTCGCTTCCTGATCTCGCTCGGCATCGTCTTTCCGGCCGCCGTGTGGCTGGTGCGGCGCGACGTGATGGTGCTGATCTACCCGGACGAGTTCGTCTCCGGGTCGCTCGCGCTGGGAATCCTCTCGATCGCGATCGTCCCGGTCTTCGCGGCCTACCCGCACATCCACCTGCTGCTCGCGGCGGGACACCAACGCCTGATGATGCGCATCTCCGCCTTCGGCGCGCTGCTCAACGTCGTGCTCAACCTGATCGTCATCCCGCGCTGGGGCATCGAGGGCGCCGCGGTCACGACGGTCGTGACCGAGCTGTACATCGTGCTGGCCGCGGCCATCTCCACGCATCGCAAGCTCGGCCTCGTGTTCTCGCTGCCGCTCGCGTTGCGACCACTGGTCTGCGCGGTGCTGACGGCGGGCGGTCTGCACTTCGCGCTCGGCGCGATCGACTCGGACGCCGCCGGCCTGCGCGTGCTGACCGGCGTCGGGATGGGAGTGATGGGCGTGCTGCTCTGCGGCGTGCTGCCCCTGGACCTCGGCGGCGAGGAAGGCGCGCCGGCGACGTGATGGACGGCCCCGTGATCGTCGGCCTCGACGTCCGCCCCGCGCTGCTCAACGTGACCGGCTTCGGCCGCGTCGCGCGCGAGTTGTACGCGGCGCTGCGCCGGCGCTCCGACCTGGACGTGCGCGGTTACGGCGCCTGCTGGCAGGCTTCGCGGCCCGGCCAGGAGCTCCCCGACGTGCGCCGCTCGCGTCTTCCGGCGCGCCTGCAGTCGGCGCTGGCCCCGTTCGGCTTCGGCGTCGAGACGCTGCTCGGCCCGCTCGACGTCTACCACCACACCGACCTCGTCTTCGCTCCGGTGCGCGCCGCCGCCGAGGTGCTCACGATCCACGATGTGGCCTTCCTGCACGGACGCGACTGGCACGATCCGAGCTTCGCCGCGCGCGTCGAACCGCGCCTGCTGCGCCGCGCGGCAGCCGCGCACGCGGTCGTCGTGCCCAGCAGGCGCGTGGCCGAGGACGTCGTCGCGCGCGGCGTCGCACCGCCCGAGCGCGTGCACGCGGTGTCCTGGGGCGCCGACCACGTCGACGACGCCGTGCAGCCCGACGACGAGGAGCGTCGCGCACGCGTCCTCGTGGCCGCCGGGCTGTCCGTCGCGCACGCCGCGCCGCTCGTGCTCGTGCCCGGTACGCGCGAGCCGCGCAAGAACCAGCTCGCGCTGCTGCTCGCCTTCCTCGACCTGCCCGTGGATGGTGCGCGCCTGCTCTTCGTCGGCCCGCGCGGCTGGGGTTGCGATGAGCTCGAACTGCGCCTGTTCGACCCCGCGCTGGCCGGGCGCGTGGGCGTGGCCGGCGAGGTGGACGAGGCCGACTGGGGCGCACTGCTGCGTGGCTCCGACGTCGTGGCCTATCCGAGCCACCACGAGGGGTTCGGCCTGCCGGTCGCCGAGGCCATGCGCTGCGGCCGCGCCGTGTTGACCACGCGCGACACGCCCATGGCCGACTTCGGCGGCGACGCCGTGGTGACGGTCGACGGCCGCGATGGTGGCGCGATGCGCGACGCCCTCGCGGCGCTGCTCGCCGCCCCGGCCGAGCGGGACGCGTTGGGCGCCCGGGCGCGCGAGCGCGCGGCCCCGCTGCGCTGGGACGAGACCGCGGCGGTCCTGCATCGCATCTACCAGAGCGTCCATCAGCCGGGGGCGGGAAGCGTAGACTCGCTGAACCGATGAGCCGTCCCTCGAGCCCGATCCCCCGATACCTGCTCGCGCTGCTGGTCGCCCTGTCCGCCTGCAGCGAGAGCGACCCCTCCGGCGAGGAGGACCTGCTCCGCTCCGGCGGCCGCACCGAGCGTCCGCACAAGTCGGTCGAGGCCGACCTGCACGCCTGGGACCAGCCCTCGCTGGCCAGCCGCGCCGACGGTGACGTGGTGCTGGCCTGCATCGCCTGGGACGGCGAGGCCGACTCCCTCGAGCTGCGCGGTGTGTCGGGGGCGTCGGCCGAGCCGCGCACGCTCTACCGTTCGCCCACGCGCATGCTGGGCACGACCTGCGCGGAGGACGGCGCCGGCGGCCTGCGCGTGGTCTGGTCCGAGCAGGACGCCGACGGCTGGTCGCTGCGCGAGATGATCGTCGGCGACAGCCTCGGCGGCGACGAGTTGCCCGCCGCCACTGTGCGCACGATCGTCCCGAGCGCCGGCAGCCACCACCTCGATGCCGCGCTCGCGGCAGACAGCAACGGCGGTCTCCTGCTGGTGTGGGTCGCCCTCGACGGCGATCGCATGTCCGTCATGGGCAGCGCGCTCGGCCCGGACGGCTCCTGGACCGCGCCCCAGCCGATCTCCGCCGACCGCCGCTCCAACTGGTGGCCCGCTGTGGCAGCCACAGCGCCCGGCGAGTTCGCCGTGGTCTGGGACGCACCGGTGGACGGCGACTACGACGTGCTGCTCGCACGCGTGCACTCCGACGAGCACGGCCACATCTCGGTGCGTTCGCGCTCGGTGGTGGCCGGCACGCCGCGCTTCGAGGCGCACCCGTCCATCGCCGCCCACGACGACCGGCTCTACGTCGCCTACGACGTCGGCCCGGAAGACTGGGGCCGCGAGGGCTCGATCAACAAGCTCGAGGTGGCGCTGCACGATGCACGCTCGATCGAGATCGTCGTGGTCGAGGGCGACACCGTCGCGCCGCTCGCCATCTCACCGATCGACGAGATGAACGACGTCCTCGCGCGCAAGTGCGAGCTGCCGCAACTGCTCGTCGAGAGCACCGGCAACCTCGTGCTGCTCTTCCGCGGGCTGCCGCTGCCGCAGGAGTTCGACGACCCGCAGGACCCCCAGTTCCAGGAGCTGGCCGAGGAGAAGGGCGGCGGCAAGGGTTGGCGCACCTCGATCTGGTTCACCTACATGACGCGCTTCGACGGGCAGTCGTGGAAGATCGGCGACCGCCACCACATCGGCGTGCCCGGAAGCGAGGGGCGCGCCGACGCGCCGTTCGCGCTTACGCGCCTGCGGGGCGGCGGCACCGCCTACGCCGTCGTCGGCGACGGGCGCGAGAAGAAGGCGCTGCCCGAGGAGGCCGCGTTCAACCGGCGCCTCTACGCCGATCAGCTCAACTGGTGGCGACCCGTGTCGCAGAAGCCCACCAACGTGACCGTGGGGCGCATGCAGAAGGGGCCCCAGGCCGGCCCGATCGCGACCGGCGCGGCGGCGCCGATGCCGGAGCCCGGGCCGGAAGCCCAGGCGGATCCGGAACTCCCGACCCGGCTCCTGGACGACGGACGACAGGTCTTCCCTGCCTTCGGCGACCTGCACCGGCACACCGACCTCTCACGCTGCTCGAGCAACTGGGACGGACCGATCACCGACGCGCTGCGCTACGCCTTCGACGTGGCGCCCCTCGAGTTCCTCGGCGTCACCGACCACTTCGAGCACATGACGAAGTACGACTGGTGGCGCACGCTCGGCATGGTCGACGCCTACGACGCGCCCGGCCGCATGGTCAGCATGCGCGCCTACGAGCGCGCCGACGGCGCGTCGGGGCACAGAAACGTGATCGCGCGCGGCGACGAGCTGCCCGTGATCGCCTACCGCCACGTGTTCAACCGCGACCGCGACGACGGCAAGGCCGACTCGCCCGCCGCGTTGTGGAAGCACCTGCCCGAGGGGCACGTGATCACCATTCCGCACACGCCGGCCGGCATGTACCCCGACAACCCGGTGGTCATGGACTGGAGCGGCTTCGACCCGGACTACGATCGCGTGGTCGAGGTCTTCCAGGGCTACCGCGGCAGCTCGGAAGCACTGGACGCGCCGCGCGCCATCGCGGGCATGCCGCCGGAAGGCTACGTGCGCCCCAATCTCGACCGGGGACTGCACTTCGGGCTGATCGCGTCCAGCGACCACCAGAGCAGCGACGGCGCGTTCGCGGGGGCGTGGGTCTCCGACCTGACGCGCGCGGAGGTCTTCGAGGGGCTGCACGCGCGTCGCACCTTCGCGTCCACCGTGCGCGCCTCGCTGTGGACCACCTGGGGCGGCCGGGAGATGGGCGCCACCGGCGAGTGGCCCGGGGCCGGCGACTTCGTCGTCGAGGTGGACGGGTTCGGCCGCGAGCTCGCAAAGATCGAGATCCTCGGCAAGGGCGGCGTGCTGGCCGAGCGCGCCGTGTCGGGCACCCTGGCGACCGAGAGCTTCAGCATCGATCCGCCGGCCCCGGGGGAAAGCGCCTATGCCTACGCGCGCGTGACCTTCGCCGACGGCGAGTTGATGTGGGGCAGCCCGACGCGCCTCACGAGCGAATCCCACGACGGAAACTGAACCGTGACGCTGCGCGTCGGCTTCGACCTCGGCATCCAGGGCGGCGAGCACCCGACCGGCGTCGAGCGCGCGCAGGCCACGCTGCTGGCAGGGCTCGACACCGCGCGCGCCTCGCTCGGGGGCGATCACGAGTTCGTGATGTTCTCTCCGCGCGAGGTGCCCGCGGCGTTGCGGGAGACCTTGCCGGCCGACGCAGAGTTCCCGAACGCGCCGGGTCTGGCGCGCGGGCTCTCCCTCCCGCTCGCGCTGTGGCGCGAGACCACGCTGCCGCGCCAGGTGAGCGAGCATGCGGTCGACGTGATCGTTTCGCCGGTGGCGGCGATCCCGCTTCGCGCGCGCTGCGCGAAGATCGCGACGCTGCACGAGCTGCCCTGGGCCGAGGAGGACGGCGTCACGCGCCGCGTCGCCGACACGAGCTTGCCGCACCGCGCGCGCACCGCGCTGGCCGCGCGCTCGGCCGACCGCATCGTGTGCGTGTCCGAGCGCACGCGCACGCAGTTCCTGCGGCGGCATCCCCAGGCCGAGGAGCGCACCGTCGTCGTGCCGCACGGCGTGCACCCGCGCTTCGTCCGCACCGACGAGGAGGTGGCGGCGCCGCGCTCCGTCGCGGAGGGCGCGCAGCCGACCGTGCTCGCCATCGGTCGCCTGCGCCGCAAGAAGAACCTCGTCACGTTGCTGGACGCCTTCGCGCGATCGCGCGCGGCCGCGACGCACCGGTTGCTGATCGTCGGTCCCGAGGGCGACGCCGGTCCGGCGCTGACCGAGCGGATCGCGGAACCCGACCTGCAAGGACGTGTCGAGCGGCTCGGTTTCGTGGACGACGAGCGGCTTGTGCAGCTCTACCGCGAAGCGTCCTGCCTCTGCCACACGAGCCTGCTGGAGGGCTTCGGCCTGCCCGTGCTCGAGGCCATGAGCGCGGGCGTGCCCGTCGTCGCGAGCCGGCAGGGCGCGGCGGACGAGGTGCGCGGGCGGGCCGTGCAGGAGTGTGACGCGCTCGACGCCGATTCGATCGCGAGCGCGCTGGACGCGGTGCTCGGCGATCCGGCGCGCGCACGCGAGCTGGTCGCGCTCGGCCGTGCGCACGCCGCGGGCTTCACGGCCGCCGCGTGCGCGCAGCGCGTGCTCGAGTTGTGCGCGGCCTCTGCGGGCTCCACGGCCTCGCGGTGAAGGTCCTCGTCGACGCGACGATGCTGGACGGCCGCCCCTCGGGCGCCGCCACGCGCTTGGCCGCGCTCGGCGCCGCGCACGCCACGCGCGGACGGGTCGAGGTGCTGCACCTCGTGCGGCCCGGCCCCGACCCGCTGCCCGGCCTGTCCTGCATGCCGTTGCCGCGCGCCGAGACGCCGCTGCGTCGCGGGCTGGCCGGCGCCCGCATCACGGCGTTGGCGCGCGAACACGGCGCCGCATTGTGCCTGGCCGGCGCGCTGCCGCTGCCGCGCACGCCCGGTCTCCCGCTGCTGTTGACGCTGCACGACCTGCGCGCGCTCTCGCCCGACGAGCAGGGTGGCCTGGCGCGCAGGCTCTGGGCGCGGCATCGCCTCGGCCCCAACCTCGCGCGCGCGTCACGTGTGGTCGCCGTCTCGCAGACCACGGCCGACGAGCTGATCGCGCGCGACCTGTTCGCCGCCGACCGCATCGCCGTCGTGCCGAACGCCGCGACGCCCGGCCTGGAGCCGTTGCGCGACCCCGACGCGCTGGGCTCCTTCCGTCAGCATCTCGGCCTGAACGCGCGCTACGTGCTGGCGATCGGCCCGGTAGTGCGCCGCAAGCGCCCCGGCTTCCTGCTGGAGGCGCTGGCAGCCGCGCGCGCGCTGCCTGGCGGCGAGGACCTCGCGCTGGTCTTCGCCGGACGCGTCGAGCCGACCGAGGCGGGCGCCCTCGCGCGCCGCGCGGAGTCGCTCGGTGTGCAGGAGGCCGTGCGCGTCACCGACGAGCTCGAATCCGACGTGCTCGCGGTCGCGCTCACGGCCTGCGACGCGCTCGTCACCGCCTGCGTCACGGAGGGCTTCGCGATCCCCGTCGTGGACGCGCAGCTCTTCGGCCGGCCCGTCGTTTCGGTGCGCGCGGGCGCGCTGCCCGAGGTCGGAGGCGAGGCCGCGTGGTCCGCGGCGCCCGACGACAGCGCCGGGTTCGCGCGCGCGCTGGTGGACGCCGTCACGCCGTCGGAAGATCGCGACGCGCGCATCGAGGCCGGCCGGCGCGCGGCCGAGCGCTGGTCCTGGGATCGGTCCGCCGCCACGCTCGAAGCGCTGTGGGAACAGGTCGCGGCCGAAGCGGGGGGCTGAGCCCTCTCCGCGCCGGTCAGCCGAAGACGCCGGTCAGCAGCGACACGCCCCACAGCAGCCCCGCGCCGACGGCGAGCAGGGCGAGGATGATCAACGCCTTCCAGCCGGTCGAGAGCTGGGCGAAGTCGACGTTGAGCATGCCCCTGCGCTCGGGCTGCTTGCTGAAGCGCAGCGTCTTGTCGCGCAGCGAGATCACCTCGTCCCCGGATGAGGGCCCGGTGGCCGCGGCTGCGCGCCGACCACCGGCGCCGGCACGGGCCGGCCGTGCGCGGCCCGCCTGCCTGCGCGCCGTGGCGCCACGAGCCTCCAGGGTCGGCTCGGCCGCCGCAGCCGCCTGGCCGCCTGCCTCGCCCACGCGCTCGAGGGTGAATCGCAGCCGACCGAGGATCAGCTCCTCGCCGTCGCCCAGCGTGGCGTGCCGGACCCGTTTGCCGCCCACGCCCACCACGGCCTCGTCCAGCGCCTCGACGGCCAGCCGCCCGTCGGGGGCCTCGGCGAAGCGGGCGTGATGCGCCTGGACCGACGCGTGCCGCAGCCGCAGGTCGTTGCCGGCCTCGCTGCCAAGCGTCGCGGGAAGGCTGGCGATCGCGAGGAACCGGCCGCCGCTCGTGCGCAGACGCCACATGATGGGCGGCAGGGTACTCGACTGTAGACTCGGGGCCCATGGCCCTGCTGGAAGCTCGGCACGTCACCCACAGCTATCGACGCTTCCCGGGGCGCCGTCACACCTCGTTGGGCGGCGTGGATCTCGTTGTCGAGCCCGGCGAGTGCTGGGGGCTGCTCGGCCCCAACGGCTCGGGCAAGTCGACGCTGCTGCGCATCGCGGCGGGGCTGGCCGAACCGCACGAGGGCAGCGTCTCTGTGGACGGCCGGCCGGCCGCCGCGCGCAGCACGCGCGCAAGCACCGGCTACGTGCCCGAGATCGTGAACTGGCCGCGCGCGCTGACCGTGATCGCCGTGCTGCACGAGCTGGCCACGCTGTCGCGCGGGAGCGATGCGATGCAGCGCATCGAACGCGTGGCCGCGATCACGGGTCTCGGCGGTCTGCTCGAACGGCGGCTCGGCTCGCTCTCCCGCGGTCAGGCGCGGCGCGTGGTCATCGCGCAGGCGCTGCTCGACGACCCGAAGCTGCTGCTGCTCGACGAGCCCTTCGCCGGCCTCGACTCGCTGGTCATCGTGGAGGTGGAGGACCACCTGCGCGAACGGCTCGCCGGCGGCGCGGGCATCGTCGTCGCCAGCCACCGGCTGGAGGACTTTCTCGGCCTGTGCACGCACGTGCTGGTCTTGCGCGAAGGCCTCGTCGTGCGGCGCGGCACCGCCGACGACGTGCTCTCCGAGGCGCGCGACCGCGACGGCCTGCGCGCGCTCCTGGGCTCGCCAGACTGATGCTGGCCCTGCTGATCACCGCGGCCGCCGCGATGCGTCGCATCATCACCGTGCCCAGCGTGCTGCTCGCGCTCGCCGCCGGCGGGCTCGCGGGACTGCTGGTCATGAGCCTGCCCGACGGCGAGCTGGCGCTGGAGATCTTCAGCGGGCTGCTGCACGTGCTGGCCGCGATCCTGGTGCTGCCGCTGGTCGCGGGCGTCATCACCGCCGACCGGCAGGGCGGTTACGAGCAGCTCGTCTCGCTGCGCCCGATCTCCTCGCTGACCTGGACGCTCGGTCGCGTGCTCGGCGCGGGCGTCGGCGCGGCGACGCTCGTGCTGCTGCTGGGCTGGACCGCGCGCACCGTCGGCGGGTCGCTGGAGGTGCCGGTCATCGCCTCGGGCGATCGCATGGACGCGGGCGTGGGTTCGCCGACGTGGCGCTTCGGCCTGCTGGCGGGTTCGCGCGGACCCTTCGAGCTGTCGGTCGACACGCTCGGCGGGCGCCCCGGCGGCGGCCTGCTCGACGTCGAGGTGAAGCGCGGCGAGGTGGCGCTCGATCTGCCGGCGATGCGCGTCGCGAGCCGCCGCGCCACGGTGATGCTCCCCGACCTGCACCCCGCGCGCGGCGACCTCTACGTCACGCTGACCGCGGGCGACGGTCTGCTGCTCGGGCGCGATCCTCCGCGCCTGCAGGTGAGCAGCGAGGTGCTCGGTCGCGGCGGTCTGCCGCTGCCGCGGCGCATGCTGTTGCGCCTGGGCTTCGCCGCGCTGGCCACGCTGGCCGCGGCCTGTGCCTTCCACTTCGAGACGGCCTGCCTGGCGGGCGTGCTCGCGCTGGCGGTGGACCTGCCGCCCAAGCCGTGGGTCTGGGGCCTGACCGTCGGCCTGCTCTTGTTGTTCGGGACGCTGGGCACCGCGCTCACGCGTCGGGCGGCGTTGCCGTAATGGGACGCGGCGCGCAACTGCTGCTGGGCCTGGCGATGATCGCCGGTGCCGGCGCGGTCGACCGCGCCGCCGCGCGCCCCGTGCCGGCCGCGAGCGAACCGATGGCGCTTACGTTGGCGCCGCTCGGCCCGGTCAAGGCGATCGTGTCCTCGATGCTGTGGGTCGTGCTGGTGGACAGCCAGGTCGCGGGTGACGAGCGCCGTGTTGCCACGATCGCGCGCGCGCTGCTCGAGGTGCACCCCGGGCTGCTCGTGGTGCGCGAGTACCTCGCCAACCAGCTCATCGTGACGGAGGCGCCGCGCGCGCAGAACAGCGGACGCCACGACGCGAGCGAACGCCACGACGCGCTGGTGATGCTCGGCCTGAGCCTGCTCGAGGACGGGCTCGTGCTCTCGGACGATCCGCGGCTGCACTCCGCGCTGGGCCGCACCCTCGCGGTGCAACGCACGGTGGACCATCGCTTCACGCCGGCCGCGGAGCGCTTCCTGGGCGCGTCGATCGAGGACGTGGCCATCGACGCGCTCGGCCTGAGCGAGCAGCCCATCGACGCCTGGCTGCGCGCGGACCTGCTGATCGAGCGCGGCATGGGCGCGCTCGGCCGCGGCGGCGACCGCTGGGCGGCGACGCGCGACCTGGCCGAAGCCCAGCGCACGCTCGCGGGCCTGGGCGAACTCGACGAGATGGACACCGAGACCGCGGAGCGCATGCTGCACCCGTTGCGCCAGGCGTTGGCCATCGACGCGGCGCAGCGCGAGCCCGACGAGGGAGGGGAGGACAGCCGATGATCCAGCGCCTGCTGCTCTTGGCGATCGTGCTCGGCATCGTGGCGCGGCTGCTGCTCTGGCCGGCGCACGAACACCCGCGCGGCGACGTGCTGCTGGACGTCGGCGTGGCCCGCAGCCTGAACGCAGGCGACGGCTTCGCGTCGGGCTTCGAGCGCGGCACGGCCATGGTGCGCGGGACGGGCGAGATCCCGCCGCAGGACCGGGCGGACCAGCACCCGCCGCTGTGGCCGATCGTCGGCGCGGTCCTCGCCGGCCTGAGCGGCTCGGCGTTCGCGGGGCTGAAGCTCGGGTCGTTGCTGCTCGGGTTGCTGCTGCTCGCGTGCGTCTGGCGCGAGGCCGACCGCGCGACCGAAGGCGTCGTCGGCGCGCCCGACGGCCTGCCCGCCTTGGCCGCGGCGTTGGTTGCGCTGTCCTTCCTGATGCTCGACTTCTCGGTCAACGGCTCGCTCTACATCGCGCAGGCCTGCCTGGTCGTCCTGCTGGTGCGCGCGTTGTCGTCGCACCGGCTGCTGGCCTCGACCGGCCGCTGCGGCCTGGTCGTCGGGTTGCTGCTGGGCGGGGCGTGGGTGTTGAACCACCAGGCCGCGGTGCTGCTGCCGGTGCCGCTGATCGTGTTGCTCATGGCGCCGCCCGACAAGTCGCGCGCACGCGCCGCCACGATCGGGGTGCTGGCCATCGTCGTCGCCGCGCTCGTCGCGGCGCCGTGGTGGTGGCGCAACGCGCAGGTCTTCGGCGACGCCTTCTACAGCGTGAACGCCTTCTATCCGCTCTACGCCGCCGGACACCTGCCGACGCTGGGCCTGCTGGACGGCGTGCCCGTCGCGCGCATGCCCGACGCCTCGTTGCTGACGGCGATGCTCGGCGCGCAGAAGAGTTGGTTGCCGCCCAACCTGCTGTACCTGTTGACGACCGGCCTGATGCTCTGGCCGGGGTTGCTCGCGCTGGTGGCGGCGGGGGCGTGGCCGATGTTCGCCGCGGCGCGCAAGGCGGCCGACCGTCGCGTGCTCACCTGCCTGGTCGCCCTGGCGGTGTTGATGGTCGTCTCGCTCGTCTGGCCGGCGATGAAGCTGCGCTACTTCGTGCCGATGACGCCGCTGGTCGCGGTGCTCGGCATGCGCGTGCTGGCGGGCGCGCCCGCGCGGGCCGAGCGGCTCGGCGCCTGGGCGGTCGCGCTGGTCTGGCTGGGCGCGCTGCTCTACACGATCGGCGACCTGACCGGCACGGAGACCGACCCCCGCCCCGAACGCTGGCGCCTGCTGGCGCTGAGCGGCGCGATCTTCCTCGCGTTGCCGCTGCTGCTGCGCCACACGAAGCTGGCCGGCTCGGGGCTGGCCCTGGGTCTGTGCTCGGGTGTGCTGATCGTGCCCGTGCTCTCGGTGATCGCGCTGCTGGGCCCGCCGCACACCGCCTATCACAGCAGCGTGCTCACGCCCGACTTCTTCGGGCAGCCGAAGGAGCAACTCGACGAGCGCGCGGCCCGCACGATGGCGCAGGCGCGACAGGCCGCGTTGGCCGACGGCTCGCGGCTCATGATCGCGCCGATGGAACTTCTCGCGCACGGCGAGCCCGCGCTACTGCGCGAGCCGATGACCACCACGCCCGATCGCGCGTGGGTCGATGACGAGGCGTTGATCGCGCTGGTCGAACGCGGCGACGTCGACCACGTCTTCACCTTCGCGCTCGAGGGGCTGATCGTCGGCGAGCGTTGGCTGGGCGACCGGCTCGAGGTCGTGGCCTCCTGGATCTCGGACGACGCGCCGGGAGGCCTCGCCGGCGGAACGCTGGCGCGCGTGGTCCGCCCCTGATGGTCTGGGTCGTGCTGGCGGCCTGGTTGGTCGCTTCCCCGCTGATGTTCACGGGCGCAGGCACGGCATGGTGGGTGCACGCGCTTGCGGTCGGGCTGCTCGCGCTGGTCAGCCTGCCGGCGTTGTGGCGCAGCCGGCGCGTTCGCGTGGGCCTGCCGGGATTGGCCGTCGGGCTGGCCTTGCTCTCGCTGCTGATCGCGTTGCTCGCGGCGCCCGCCGGGCTGCCGCGCGCCGAGATGCGCTGGGCCGCGCTGATGGGGGCGTTGCACGCGCTGTTCTTCCTGCTCTGCCTGGCGCACGTGCCGGCCGCGGATGCGCCGGCTGCCAAAGTGCGCCGCGCGACGCGTTGGCTGGTGCTGCTCCTCGTCGCGATGGTCGTCGGCCAACTCGCGGTCGTGATCGCGAGTTGGCAGCCGATCACGAGCGAGACGCGTCCGGAGGGAACGCTCGGGAACCCCAACGTGCTCGGCGGGCTGATCGCCGCGGTGGCGCTGCTGCTCGCGGGGGTCGCGCGCTTTCGCGTGCGCGCGCTCCTGCTCGTCGTGCCCCTCGCGGCCTGCGTCCTGTCGACCGGCTCGCGCGGCGCGGTCGCCGCGGGCGGCCTCACGCTGCTGCTGTTCGCCGTGCGCCGTCGCAAGCGCGGCATCGTGGCGGCGCTGCTGGTCGCCGCACTGGTGGCCGTGACCGTGCCCAACCCGCTGCGCGATCGCGTCCTCATGCTGCGCGCCGAGCACTCCTTCTCGCGGCCCTTCATCTGGGACCGCGCGATGCAGAGCATCGTCGAGCACCCGCTGGGCATCGGCCCGCGCATGAACAAGTACGTCTTTCCCACGCAGGCCCATGACCCGGCGCGGCCGTGGCTGCTGCACCAGCGGCGTGCGGTGGCCATCACGCACAACGTCTACCTCACGCTGTTCCTGGAGTGGGGCTGGCTGGCGGGCCTGTCCGTGGTCGGGCTGACGGGTTGGGTGGTCGTGCGCTTCGGGCGACGCCGCCGACGACCGGACGACCCCCTGGGCACCGGCGCAGCGCTCGGTGCGAGCGTGTTGTTCTTCGAGATGCAGGTGGACGGCATCGAGCAGCACCGGGTCGTGTTCTCCGTCTTCTTGCTGCTCGTTGCGATCACGGTGGCGCGCACCGTGACGCGCGGTACGACCGACCAGGTCGTGGGCGGCACCTCGTCGCGCATCGGCTTCGCGCTGCCCGGCCGTGTGCTCGCGGTCGGCTTGATGCTGCTCTTGCTGCCGCTGGGTTGGGTGGTCGCCGGGCGGTGGGAGGCCGGCCGGTTGCGCGGTCGCGCGCAGGAGGCCGTCGCCTCGGCGCTCTCGACCGATCTCGACACCACCCGCATGTTGGCTGCTCGCGAGGCGATCGCCGCCGCGCAAGCCGTGCGTTTCGCGGAGATTGCGACGTACCGGGAGGAGTTCGCCTTCTCACTGTCGGTCATCCAGCGGCTGGTGGGCGACGAGCCGGGCGAGGTGCGCGACGCCCTGCTCGCCGAGGCCCTCGCCTCGGCACGGGAGGCGCTGGACCGCTCGTTCGCTGCCAACCAGGCCGACGTGGCGCTGCAGGATCGCGCAGCGCGGTTCGAGCTGTACTGCCACCGGCGCCGCATCGGGGAGCCCGGCGCGCGCGACCGCGCCCATCGCTGGTGGGAGCGCCTGCTCGTCTGCGATCCGCTCGACGTGGCCGCGCGCTGGGACCTCGCCCTGGACGCCCGCGGCGCCGGCAAGACCGACCTCTGGGAAGTGCACTTCACCGAGGTGGTGCGGCTCGAGCCCGATCACGCCGTGGCCTGGTTCGGGGCGGGCCGGCTTGCCGAGGCGGCCGGAGATGGGGCCACCGCGCTCCATCACTACGTCCGCGCCCAGGAGGCGCTCCGGAACTCGCGCCTGCTGGCGGGCCTCGGAGACGAGCTTACGCGCGGTTTCTACGCCCGAAACGTGCGAGACGTCGATCTGCCCGACCTGCTCGAGCGCATCGCCGAACTGCGGCGAAACCTGTATTTCTGAGCGGTTCTGCCGTAAGCTGCGCGGCCTTTTCTCAGGCCCGCCAAGTTCCAAACCCAGGGAGCACCACTGTCCATGGACAGTCTGCTGACCAACCAGACCTCGCTCTACGTGGCCGTCGCGGCCCTCGTCTTCGCCTTCTTCCTTTCGGCGAAGATCCTCCGCCTGCCCGCGGGCGACGAGAAGATGACCAAGATCAGCGGCGCCATCCGCTTGGGCGCCCAGGCCTTCCTGAAGACCGAATACAAGGTCATCGCGATCTTCGTGGGGCTCGTGTTCGTCGCGCTCTACGTGTCGGGTGACACGCGCACGGCGCTGTGCTTCCTGGCCGGCGCGTTCTGCTCGGGACTGGCCGGATGGCTCGGCATGAACACCGCGACGCGCGCCAATGTGCGCACGACCAACGCGGCCCGCAGCAGCCTGAAGGACGCGCTCGACGTGGCCTTCTCCAGCGGCATGGTGATGGGCATGTGCGTGGTGGGCCTCGGCCTGGGTGGCGTGACCGCGCTCTTCCTGGTCTACGGCGACCCGCAGCCGCTCTTCGGCTTCGGCTTCGGCGCCTCGTCCATCGCGCTCTTCGCGCGCGTCGGCGGCGGCATCTTCACCAAGGCGGCCGACGTCGGCGCCGACCTGGTGGGCAAGGTCGAGGCGGGCATCCCCGAGGACGACCCCCGCAACCCGGCCGTGGTGGCCGACAACGTGGGCGACAACGTGGGCGACGTGGCCGGCATGGGCGCCGACCTGTTCGAGTCCTACGTGGGATCGATCATCGCGACCATGGCGCTGGGCCTGGCCCTGCCGATCATGGGCACGCCGCACCTGGTGCTGCTGCCCCTGTTCCTGGCGGCCTTCGGCATCGTCGCCTCGATCATCGGCCGCTTCTTCGTGGCGACCTCGGACGAAAACAAGCTCAACTCGGCGCTGTTCCGCGGGCTGATCGTGGCCTCGCTGATCTTCGTCGGCTTGGCCTGGTTCTTCATGAACCAGCTCGACCTGGGCTTCACGCTGCGCAGCGGCCAGCAGGTCACGGGCATGAACATCTTCTGGTCGGTCGTGACCGGCCTCGCGCTGGGCGTGGCGATCGGCAAGATCACCGAGCACTACACCTCCGAGAAGGCCAAGCCCGCGCAGGAGATCGCCAAGCAGAGCGAGACCGGCGCGGCGACGAACCTGATCACCGGCCTGGCGACGGGCATGGCGTCCGCATGGGCGCCGGTCGTGCTCATCGCTGCGGCGATCCTGCTCAGCTACGAGATGGCCGGCATCTACGGCATCTCGGTCGCGGCGGTCGGCATGCTCTCGACGCTCGGCATCTCGCTGGGCGTGGACGCGTATGGCCCGGTGGCCGACAACGCGGGCGGCATCGCGGAGATGGCCGGTCTGCCCCCCGAGGTGCGCAAGCGCACCGACAGCCTGGACGCGGCCGGCAACACGACCGCTGCCATCGGCAAGGGCTTCGCCATCGGCTCGGCCGCGCTGACCGCGCTGGCCTTGTTCCAGAACTACGCGGTGCTCGCGGGCAAGGGCACGCCGATCAAGCTCGACATCACCACGCCCGAGGTCATCGCGGGCGCGCTTGTCGGCGCCATGCTGCCGTTCCTCTTCTCGTCCATGTGCATGGTGGCGGTGGGACGCGCGGCGAACCTGATGATCGAGGAGGTGCGCCGGCAGTTCCGCACCATCCCCGGGATCATGGAGGGCACGGGCGAGCCGGATACCGAGGCCTGCGTGTCCATCGCGACGAAGGCCTCGATTCGCGAGATGATCCTGCCCGGCCTGCTGGCCGTGGCCATCCCGGTGGGGGTGGGCAAGTTCGGCAACGCGGAGATGCTGGGCGGCCTGATCGCCGGCGCGCTGCTCTCCGGCGTGATGATGGCCATCTTCATGGCCAACGCCGGCGGCGCCTGGGACAACGCCAAGAAGTACATCGAGGGCGGCGCGCACGGCGGCAAGGGATCCGACGCACACAAGGCCGCGGTTGTCGGCGATACTGTGGGCGATCCCTTCAAGGACACCGCCGGCCCCGCCATGAACATTCTCCTCAAGCTGATGTGCATCGTGTCCGTCGTGGCCGCGCCGATCCTGTTTGGCTGATCCGGCTCCGACCGCCGTCCCCGAGGACCTCGACCTCGCGCGTCAGTGCGCGGAGATCGCCTTGGACCGCAAGGCGCGCGACGTGCGCCTGCTGTTCGTGGGCGACCGCCTCGGCATCGCCAGCTACTTCGTGCTCGCGACGGTGAACAACCGGCGCCAGGCGCGCGCGGTCCGCGATGCGATCCGCGTGACGCTGAAGGAAATCGGCGCGGGCGTGCCCATGGCCGCCAGCGAGGACCCCGACGGCCGCTGGTCGCTGTACGACTACCGCGGCGTGATCGTGCACCTCTTCGACGACGAGGGCCGGAGCTACTTCGACCTCGACGCGCTCTGGGCCGACGTGCCCGAGCTGCCGCTCGAGGAGCCGGACCGCAAGCAGGCGGCGGGCTGAGCCAGCCGTGAACGCGGGCGAGTGGCAGGCCGAGCTGGACTTCACGCGTGAGCTGGCGCTGCGCGCCGGCGAGTTGGTGATGGGCTGGTTCCGCGGCGAGTACGCGGTCGAGGACAAGGGCGGCCAGCCGGTGACGGTGGCCGACGAGCAGTCCAACGAGTTGATCGTGAACGCCATTCACGAGCGCTTCCCCGACGACGCGATCGTCGCCGAGGAGACGCCGCTGACCGACGATGTGTGGCGCGATGCGAAGCGCTGCTGGGTGATCGACCCGCTCGACGGCACCTCCGACTTCGTGAAGGGCCGCGAGGGCTTCGCGGTCATGATCGGCCTGCGCGTCGACGGTCGCCCGAAGCTGGGCGTCGTCAACGTGCCGAAGGCCGCGCGCCTGTTCATGGGCGTCGTCGACCACGGCTCGGTCGAGGAGGTCGACGGGGTCGAGCGTCCGCTCGCCGTCAGCACGCGCGCGAGCACGAGCGAACTGCGCGTGATCGCATCCATCGCGCACCGCGACGAACGCCTCACCGCGGCGCTCGACGCGCTCGCTCCCGCCGAGACGCTGTCGGTCGGTTCGGTCGGCTACAAAGTCGGCAAGATCGTCGCCGACGAGGCGGACCTCTACGTCGCGCCCACCAGCTACATCAGCCTGTGGGACACCTGCGCGCCCGAGGCCATCCTGCACGCCGCCGGCGGCCGCTTCCTCGACGTCGACGGCAACCCGCTGCAGTACGGCGGCCCGCACGTGACCCACCCTCGCGGCCTGCTCGCCACCAACGGCGCTTCCGCGGACGACGCCGTTTCGCGCCTCGCGGGCCTGTTTCCGGACCTGGGCTAGGTTCGGCTCCGGGCGCCCCGGTGGCGCCGTCCGCCAGGCAGTCTCCACTCCGTCAGGCTCGGGATCCGAAGATAGACTTCCCGACACCTTGGACCGGAGACACCCGTGAGCGTGCGCTGGCAGGACTGGAGCGACGACGTGTTGCGTGTCGCTGCTGATGAGCGCCGCCCGGTGTTGCTGTCGATCGTTGCGAGCTGGTGTCGCTTTTGTCGCGAGATGGACGCGACCACGTACGCCGACGAGAGCGTGCAGGCCGCCATCGCCGAGCACGTCATCGCCGTGCGCGTGGACAAGGACCTGCGCCCCGACATCGACGCGCGCTACGGCCAGGGCGGCTGGCCCACGACCGTGATCCTCTCGCCGGAGGGGGAGATCCTCTCGGGCGGGACGTTCTTCGAGAGCGGCGAGCTGGTCGCACTGCTCGGCGACGCATCGCGTCGCTTGCACACCGAGGGTCCCGGCTTCCGACCCGAGCTCGTGCCGCCCAAGCAGCCCACCGGCCGGCTCGACGAGTCGATCCTGCCGGCGGTCGAGCAGTCGCTGCTCGCGCACTTCGACTCGCGGCATGGCGGCTTCGGCACGGGACAGAAGTTTCCGCATCCCGAGGCGATCGACTTCGCCATCCTGCGCCAGGCCGAGCACAAGAGCGCGCGCCTGCGCGAGGTGATCGAGAAGACGTTGGTGCACATGGCCGAGGGCCGGTTGCACGACGAGGTCGAGGGCGGCTTCTTCCGCTTTTGCGCCAGCCGCGACTGGCGCCGCCCGCACACCGAGAAGCTGCTGGAGACCAACGCGGGTCTCGCGCGCAACTACCTCGAGGCCGGGCAGCTGATGCAGCGGCGCGACTTCCTGGAGGTCGGCGAGAAGGCGATCGACGCGACGGTGAAGTTGTTCCTCGACGCGGACACCGGCCTGTTCCACGCCAGCCTCGACGCCGACGACGACTACTACGCGCACGATCTCGACGGCCGCAAGACGCGTCGCGCGCCGCCGCGCGACGGGCGCTTCCTGGCCGACGCCAACGCGCGCGCTGTCTCGGCGCTGCTGAAGGCCGGCGCCGTGCTGGGCCGCGACGATCTGACCGAGACGGCCTGCAACGTGGCCGCCGCGCTGATCAGCCACCTGTGGCGCCCCGGCCACGGCATGTACCACTACGACGACGGCCACGGCCGCAGCTTGCCGGGCCTGCTGCGCGATCAGGCCGAGACCGCGCGCGCCCTGCTGCACGTGCTGCAGTACACCGACGACCGCCGGTTCCACGAGCCGCTCGAAGAGCTGCTCGAGCGCGTCGCGACGAAGCACGTCACGGTGGCGGGGGAGTTCGTGAACGCGGACGAGGTCGCCGGCGGCCGCGCCTCGCGTCGCCTCGATGCGGCCATCCTCGACAACGCGCTGGCGGCCGAGGTGATGCTGCGCGGCTCGATCTTCACCGGGCGCGCGACGCTCGCGCTGCTCGCGCGCCATGCGCTCGAGCTGCACGGCGAAGACTTCCGTCGCTACGGCTACGCGATGGCGGCCTACGGTCGCAGCGTCGAGCTGATCCTGCACCCGCCGCTGCACATCGTGGTGGTGGGTCGGCCCGACGATCCGAACGCAACGGCGCTCTTCCGCGCGGCCAGCCGCAGCTACCTGCCCAGCCGCGTCGTGCAGCGCCTCGATCCCGAGACCGACAATGAGTACATCGAGCGCCTCGAGTTGCCCGCGCGCGACGAAGCCGTCGCCTACGTCTGCCTCGCGCACGACTGCGCGGCGGAACACAGAGACCCCGACACACTGTGGGCCGCGCTCGCGGCCGCCAACGCGCGCCGCCTGCAGCAGGGCTGAGGTGCAGCAGGACTGAGGCGCAGCGGCACCCTGCCCGACGATTTGACTAATCACGGCAGTGGCCTGACACTCGCCGCATCGTCGGGAGACTCCGGCGAGTGCTCCGTGGCGTAAGCCCCGCGCGCCCGGTCGACGCTCGATGGGAGAAGCGAGCGGGCATGCCGGAGTGCACCCATGTTCTCTCGCTCCATCACCGTCCTTGTGGCCGTCCTCCTCTTGGCCGGGTTTCTCTCAGCGCAGACTGCAACTTCGAGCGGCCCCCTTCCGGACGTCGTGCTTCGAGGCGACCTCGTGATGCGAGGCTCGCTCGACGTGGCCTCGCTGCGGGTGCCGGCCGGCGCCACCGTGTGGTTCGACGACGAGTTCACCGTGCGCAGCACGGGCGAGATCGTGTTCGAGGGCGACGTGCGCGCGGCACCGACGCTGGGCGACGGCGCCGGCCTCACGCTGATCGCGAAGGATCGCATCGTCGTGCTGGGCCTGCTCGATGTCGGACGCGGCGCCGATGGCACAGAGGTGGACCAGGCGGGTGGACGCGGCGGCGACCTGCAACTCCTCGCGCCCGAGGTCGTGAGTTCGTTCGACCTGCAGGCGGGGCACGGCGGGCTCGGCGGACCGGGAGCGCGGGGCGGTGACGGCGGCGATGCGACGATCAGCGGCACGCTCACCCATCCCCACAGCGACTTCGGGTTGAAGGTCGCCCTGCGCGGCGGCAACGCAGGCCATGGCGGACGCGGCGTCGACGGACCGGATGGCGGCCACGGAGGGGACGGTGGCAGCGGCGGTTCCGCCGGTCCGGCCGATGACGGCACGAACGGCGTGGACGGCCCCGCCGGCGACGATGGCCCCGACGGTGAAGACGGAGGCGACGGCGGGGCTGGCGGCGACGAAGTCCTGTCCGGCCCGGGCGCCAACGGTGTCACCGACACGTCCCCGTGCGGCCAAGGCGGCGATGCCGAGCACGGCGTGGAAGCCGTGGGCGGCAGCGGTGGCAACGGCGGACCCGGTGGAAAGGGCACGCTCCCGACGGGGATCGGTGGCGATGGCGGTCAAGGCGGCAAGGCTGGCGAGGCCATCGGCACTGCGGGCGGCAACGGTGGCGACAGTGGTGACTGCTGCTTCCTGCCCGAGGTCGGTCGTGACGGGGGGAACGGTGGAAGCGGCGGCAACGCGACGAGCGGCGGCGGCGGCGACGGCGGCGACGGCGGCCTCGGCGGCGTCAGCGGCTTCGGCGGCAGCGGCGGTGACGGTGGCGACGGCGGCGACGCCAAGGGCGGCAACGCCGGCAACGGCGGCAACGCCGGAAACGGTGATCCCGCCGGTGGCGCGGGCGGCAGCGGCGTCGAGGGCTTCGCGGGGTTCGGCCTCGGGGGCGACGGCGGCACGCACGGCGACGGCGGCCTGGGTCAGGGCGCCGACGGATTCGCCGGCGCCGACGGCACCCTCACGGACGGCAGTGCCGGCGCGGACGGCGAAGGCGCCGACGATTGTCCGGCACTCGCCACCTGGACGGATGTCGGTTGCGGCAACGGCGGCCTCCTGGACGGTGTCGGGACGCTCGCCGTCGGAACCACGGCCTCGCTAATCGCCTCGACCGGCCCCGTTTACGGTTACTTCGTGAGCGTCGGTTTCGACCCGCTCCCGTTCAAGGGAGGCTGGCTCGTCCCTTCTCTGAACCCTCACACCTTGTTCGTGATCACCCCGCCGCTCGGGTCCGTCCTGAGCGTCTCCATTCCCTCGGGCGTCCCGAGCGGGGCGCTGGTCTACATCCAGTGGGTCAACACCTCGGGCGTTCTGTCCAACGGGTTGAGGGCGCGCTTCCCCTGACGGAGAGCGGCGAGCTCAGCCCTTGAGCCCGCGGCGTCAGCCGTTGAGCTTGGTCCCGGGGTGGATCGACACCAGCGTCGGGTAACCGTTCATGCCGAAGAAGGTCGCGATGGACTTGTCGCGGTTGCCGAAGCCGACCGCGTGGCCCTCGCCCATCTCGTCGAAGCGGTAGGTCGTGCCGGCCGGGCTGATGAAGCCGATGAAGGTCAGGTCGGGATCCTGGATCAGCGAGGTGCCCGGCGGGTAGCCGCGCGCGTCCTTCATGCCCTCGGGCAACTCGAGCACCTCGACCAGGAAGCCGACCAGGTCGCCGCCGAAGCGGATCTCGTAGGTCGCCGTGTACTGCATGTCCGTCGCGGTCGGCAGCGACATGGACATCGGACGGGCGGGCTCGGTGCCCGGCGGGCTGTCGATCTTGCTCTCGCGGCCGGGGATGGCGCAGGCGGTGAGCAGCAGGGCCAGGCAGGCGAGGCGGGCGGTCGAGCGGGACATGACGGGCTCCGCGATGGTGGGGCGGTCGGGCGGCGAGCCGCCAGTATGCCCCGTCGCGCGGGCCGCGAGAAACGGCCGGCCCGTGTCCCCGTCTGGAGTCCTGCTCAGTCGACGATGAGCAGGATGTCGTCCTCGGCCGCCTCGATGTCCTTCGAGGTGGTCTGGACGATGCCGTCCGGGCCCGCCGAGACGATCATGGCGTGGTGGCCGGGCAGCACCCAGCCCTCGGCGTTGACCAGGTAGGCGTTGCCCCAGGGGTCGGCCTGCAGGCCGTCCACGTACGGGCCGGCCCAGGCGTCGCCGCCCATGGTGTTGGTCATCAGCACGTCCTCGAGCGGGCGGCTCTCGCTGCCCTGGCCGAAGCTGCTGCTGGGGATCGAGCCCGGACCGTAGAGGCAGGCCACGTTCGTGCGGCCGTTCTTGCCGGTGGGGTAGGTCAGGGTCTGCTGGCTGTACTGCGCGATGCCCGAGGCGATGCGCTGCATGTCGAGGATGGCCTCCTCGGCGCGCGCGCCGCTCAGCCGGGTGCTGACCGCGGGCATCAGCACGCCCGAAAGGCTCACCAGGATGGACATGGCCACCAGGGCCTCGAGCACGCCGGCCTTGCGGCGCTTTCTGCCCTTGGCGTCGGTGCGCCGGTCGCGGCGGCTCTCGGGCTGATCGCCCGTGTTCTCGCCCGTCGTGGTGGTCGTGCTGTCCTGCATCGGATCCTGCGTCATCGGTCTCTCTCCCGGTCGGCATTCCCTGTTCGGCCGGCGGGGCGGGGTGGCTTGAGGGCGCTCGGGCCAGGGCAGGCCCCGATCTCGCCCGCGGGCCAATCCATCGGCTTGAGGCGATGTGTTCTGGACCGCGATTTCGCGCCCGACGGGGGCGAACGACTATGATCCCGCGCACTCGCTTCCTCGGAGCCCCTCATGCGCCCCCGGCTCGCGCCGATCCTGCTGCTGCCCCTGCTGCTGGCTGCCGTCGGCTGCCGGTCGCCGCTGCTCGACGCGCCCGACAAGGTGCGCCACACCGACACCTTCCTCCCGCCGATCTACTCCAGCTCGAGCTCGGAGGACGGCACCAGCTCGGAGTGGTCCGCGGCCTTCTGGCTGGTGGGCAAGGACGTCGAGGCCGACCGCCGCCACATGCGCGTGCTGCCGTTCTACTGGCACGACAGCTCGCCGCCGTACCGCGACCGGACGCTCTACTTCCCGTTCTACTACACGAGCGATTCGGCCGGCGAGACGCGCCGCTTCTACTCGTTCCTGTTCGGCCAGATCGACTCGCCCGAACTGCACAGCGACTACGTGCTGCTGCCGCTCTTCTACCGCGAGTACAGCAAGGTCTCCGACAGCTCGCGCTCGGGCCTGATGCTGATCTACGACTGGCGCCACGAGGCGGGCCGCACCGACTTCACGTTCCTACCCTTCCTCGGCCTGGCGCCGATGTTGCGGATGTCGACCGGCCTGCCGGCCGACGGCGAGACCGTGCCTGCCAATGGGCGCGAATCCTCGCGCCGCATCGAGCTGGTCAACATCCTCGGGTTGGTCTCGCTGTTCGGGTACGACGACATCGGCGACCGCCGCGAGGTGCGTTTCCTCACGCTGTTCAGCAGCGAGGTCATCTCGCTCTTCCGCAGCTGGCGCAGCCGCGGCGACGACCCCTTCGTGCGCGAGTGGCTCTTCCCGCTCTACATGAACCTGCAGGACGAAGACGACGGCTGGTACTACGTCGGCCCGCTCTGGGGCGGCATCAGCGACCGCGTGAACCAGCGCGAGACGAGTTGGTGGGGCCTCGGCCTGGTCTCCCACACCGAAGCGCCCGAGGGCGACACTTGGCGCATCGCGGGGATCCCGATCTCCAGTCCGTGACCCTCGCGGCCATGCGGTTCGACTAGGATCGTCCGTACAGGACGCACCGGGAGGATCACGAGACATGGCCGCCATCTCGCTGAACGTCAACGGGACGAGACACCAGCTGCCGGATGTCGATCCGGCGACGCCGCTCCTGTGGGTGTTGCGCGACAGGCTGGGGTTGACCGGGACCAAGTTCGGCTGCGGCATCAGCCGGTGCGGCGCCTGCACCGTGCACGTGAACGGGCGGGCCACGCGTTCTTGCGTCACGCCCGTGGACGGTCTCGATCAGGCCGAGATCACGACCATCGAAGGGCTCTCGGACGATGGCGGTCACGCACTGCAGCGCGCCTGGGAAGAGCACGGCGTGCCGCAGTGCGGCTACTGCCAGGCCGGGCAGCTGATGAGCGCGGCGTCGCTGCTGGCGCGCAAGCCCGCGCCGACGGACGAGGACATCGACCGGAGCATGGGCGGCAACATCTGTCGTTGCGGGACCTACACCCGCATCCGCGCCGCGATTCACGCAGCGGCGAAGGGGGCGGGCCGATGAGCGCGACCAAGAACGCAGTCGCCTGGGGGCCGGGCCTCTCGCGGCGTGGGTTCCTCGCCGGCCTGGCCGCCGGCTCGGTGGTGCTCGCCGCGAACACGGGTTATGCGGGAATGGTGCGGCAACTCGCGCCGGGCCAGGAGCTGCCGTTCGAGCCCGACCTGTTCGTCGCCATCGCGCCCGACGGCATCGTCTCGATCCTCGCGCACCGTTCGGAGATGGGGACGGGCATCCGCACCGCGCTGCCCGTCGTGGTGGCGGATGAGATGGGTGCGCGCTGGGACAAGGTCGTCATCCGCCAGGCCATCGGCGACGCTCGGCTCGGCTCGCAGAACACCGACGGCTCGCGCAGCGTGCGGCGCTTCTTCGACCGCATGCGCGTCGCCGGCGCCACCGCGCGCGTCCTGCTCGAACGAGCCGCGGCCAGCGTCTGGGGCGTCGACGCAGCCGAGTGCGCCGCCGCCGAACACGCCGTCGTGCACGGGCCGAGCGGCAAGCGGCTCGAGTTTGCCGAGCTGGTCGCGACGGCGCGAACGCTGGAGCTGCCCGGCGAGGACGAGCTGGTCTTCCGCAAGCCCTCCGAGCGCCGCTACATCGGTCGCGACGTGCCGATCACCGACAACCACGACATCGTCACCGGTCGCGCGGAGTTCGGGATCGACGTGCGGCGCGAGGGGCAGCTCTTCGCGGTGATCGAGCGCAGCCCCGTACTCGGCGGCCGCGTCGCGTCGGTCGACGACACCGAGGCGAAGGCCGTGCCCGGCGTGGTGGACGTGATCGAGGTCGAGCCGTTCGAGGGACCGCCCGGTTTCCAGGCGCTCGGCGGCGTGGCGGTGCTGGCCGACAGCACCTGGGCCGCGCTCGAGGGACGCCGCGCGCTGAACGTGTCATGGACCACGAGCGATCACGCGAGCTACGACTCGCGGGCCTTCCAGAAGGAGCTCGCGGCCGAGGTGCGCAAGCCCGGCAAGTCCTGGCGTTCGGAGGGCGATGCCGAGTCGGTGCTGGCGTCGGCCGCGCCCGACGACGTCCTGCAGTCCGACTACTACGCACCGCATCTCGCGCACGCGCCGATGGAGCCGCCTGCCGCGCTCGCCGTCGTGAGCAAGGACGCGGGCGGCACGGTGGTCGCCGTCGAGGCCTGGGCCCCGACCCAGAACCCGCAGGATGCGCAGGGTCAGCTCGCCGGCACCTTCGGCGTGGAGCCGAAGGACGTCACGGTGCACGTGACGCTGCTCGGCGGCGGCTTCGGCCGCAAGTCGAAGCCCGACTTCATCGTCGAGGCGGCGCGGCTATCCGCGGCGACGGACCGGCCCGTGCACGTGACCTGGACGCGCGAGGACGACATCCGCCACGACTACTTCCACACGGTCGCGGCGCTGCACATGCAGGCGTCCGTCGGCGCGGACGGGATGCCGACGGCCTGGCTGCAGCGCTCGGCCGCGCCGCCGATCATGTCGACCTTCGTTCCCGGCGCGCGCCGGGCGACGGCGGGGGAGATGGGCATGGGGTTCAGCGACGTTCCCTACGCCGTGCCGAACCTGCGCGTCGAGAGCGGCGAGGCCGACGCCCACGTGCGCATCGGCTGGATGCGTTCGGTGGCGCACGTCTACCACGCCTTCGGCGTGTGCAGCTTCCCCGACGAGCTGGCGCATCGGGCCGGGCGCGATCCCTACGAGTACCTGATGGCGCTCCTGGGCGAGTCGCGCCTGCTCCCGCTGGACGAGGTGGACTACTCAAATCACGGCGAGCCGTTCGACCGCTATCCCTTCGATGTCGGTCGCCTGCGGCACGTGACGGAGCGGGCGGCAAAGCTGGCCAACTGGGGGCGCGAGCTGCCCCGCGGCCGCGCGCTGGGCATCGCCTGCCACCGGAGTTTCCTCAGCTACTGCGCCAACGTCGTGGAGGTGGACGTGGCCCGCGACGGAACGCTCTCGATCCCGCGCGTGCACGTCGTGATCGACGCGGGGACCGTCGTGCTGCCCGACCGCGTGCGCGCGCAGATGGAAGGCGCCGCCGTGTTCGGGACGAGCCTGGCGATGCACGGCGAGATCACGGCCAAGGACGGCGCGATCGAGCAGTCGAACTTCCACGACTACAAGATGGCCCGCATCGACGACGCCCCGCGCGAGATCCACGTCGAGATCGTGCAGAGCGACGATCTGCCCGCCGGCGTGGGGGAGGTCGGCGTCCCGCCGTTCGCCCCGGCGCTCTGCAACGCGGTGTTCGCCGCGACGGGCAAGCGCGTGCGCGAGCTACCGCTGTCGCGGCACGACCTGTCCTGGGGCTGATCCGCGGGCGCCCGCGTCACTCCCAGGAGTCGATGAGCGCTTTGTCGGCGTCGTCGAGTTCGAACCATGGCCCCGCCGCCACGCGTTCCATCTGGGCGCGCTCGTACGGCGAGGCGTGCTGCAGCAGCTCCAGCCAGCGCCAGCTGGGGACGCGCATCACGGGATGCGTTGCACTGCAGCCAATCGACCTCCACGTGATTCCCCAGAACGACGGAAACTCGGGCTCCGTCACCCAGCAGCCGACCTGGACCCACGTGTGCTCGTGGTCGGGTTCGTTCGCCGCCACCCACTTCGAGCAGTCGTTCGCGTAGAGGTGCTCCTCCCTGATCGGGAACCCGGGGGCGACGTCCAGGGTGAGTTCACGCGACAGCCTGCACACGAGGCAGGTCTCCGTCCCACGGCGCACCTGCGACCCGTCGTCGCCGCACGCCGCCGTGACCAGCATTGACAGGCAGACCACGGCGCGAGCCCAGCGCAGGCGGGCCCGTCGCTCCTCCGTCGGCTTCAGCAACTCGTCACCCATCCTGGTCCGCATCGGCACTGCGCCACGGTTTGATGAGCGGGAATCGGGTCTTGATGCTGTTGTAGTACGACCAGCTGATCCTTTCGACCCTGCCGTACTCGATGGCGAGGGGTTGCAGCCCCGAGCCGTAGCCCCGCTCCGGTCCCGACGAGGGCTCGGTCCGGTAGAAGAGGAAGGTCACGTTCCGGTCGGGGCTGCGGCGATACGACTCGCGCTGCTCCGGCTCACCGAGCAACGCCTTGACCTCGGCGAACGGCGTGCCGACGAACGCGCCGGAGATCACCTGGTGCACCTGGCGCTGCTCCGGAGTTCGCGGCAGCGGGCTCACGCACCCGATTACGAGTCCGATCAGCATGAGCGTGACCTGCGAACGCACGTGGGAGGCCGGGACGGCTTGGTTCACTTCGCCTTCTTTGTCTTCCCGCCTGCGCCGCACGTCAGGTCATAGGACTCCGCCAACCACTTCCCCCAGATCCGCTTGGGCAAGGGTTCCTCGGCAGTGAATCGGGTGGTCACCCAACCCGTCGAACCGACCTCGAACCGCTTCGGCTCATCCGCGGCCAGCTTCTTTGCCTGCGGCATCGACGCCTTCAGCTTGAACATCGCCTTGAAGCCCTGCCCCTTCGGTCCGGGACCGATGAACAGGAACGTGCCCGTGCCGGCCTTGAACGAGCTCTGGGTGCAGGACGTCCCCTTCGCCACCTTGGGAAACGTGACGGCCTGTTGGCGGATCGCATCGGTCGGGTCTTTGGAACTAGCCATTCATGGTCCTCACTGTTCAGAGGTTCGAGGCTCGGACCGGCGCAGCACGGTGATCACCGCGCCAAGAAGAACGACGGAGACCGCGACCGTCAGTCCCGACGCGGGGCCGGAGATCCCCCGGGTGAACAAGCAAAGCGCCAGGAGCGTGGCCGCCGCGAGGACCAAGGCGAGCTTGGAAGGTCGGAGGTCTGTCACGTGACCACCGGGCTGGCGACTCAGGAGCGTCCTGGCTCGTGCCGCCTCGTCGTCCGGAACAACGACAGGCACCCAGGTCTGGCCGGGAAGCACCTCCTCACGCTCGAGCACGTGCCCGGGATCAGCCGCCGGGTGAAGGCCATGTTGCTCGAGGAGTGCAAGCATTGCTGGAACACTCCAAGGACTCGTTGCGAAGACCAGTTTCATCTCACTCCGGTAGCTTCTCGTAGAAGGCCACGAGCGCGAGCGTGGCGATCGGACCGAGGAAGATCGACAGCAGGAACCAGTTCAGCCCGCTGCGGTTCTTGCTCTGCGCGAGGCCCGCGTTGATCAGCGCCAGGCTTCCCCATCCCACGGCGTACGACTGCGCGTTCTCAGCGACCAGTAACACGTGCTTCCCTCACTATGCGATATGCCCAACGACCACGCCGCTCAGCTGCGGCGCGAAGCGCCGTCTGCTGCGGCAGCCTGTTTGGCAGCGCGCCTCCCTCCGCAAGCCACGCACCCGAACACTCGGCTTACGCATTCTCGAACCGACGCAGCTTGCGACTGCGAAGCAGGAAACCCAGGCATCCGCCGACACAACACGAGACGATGGCCCAATTGAGAAACACTGTGACACCACCCACATCCACCAAGCGTGTGTCTACTCCGACGAAGTAGCCGCCAACCGCCACTACAAGCAGCCCGACATACGTCAATGGACCTGCCGGCCTCGGACGCCGGCTTGCGCTCAACCAGCTAAGACCACCAAAGACGACAAACGTGTAAACCAAGCTAAGCGTGCCGCTGTCCATTGCTCGCTCCTTCGTCTCCATGTGTTGCGTTCACCTCGCCTGCCTAACGACCACGCTGCTCAGCTGCGGCGCGAAGCGCCGTCTGCTGCAGCAGCTTGTTAGGTGGCACCTCATAGTACGTGGGCAACTGGGTCTCGCGGTCGATGACGAGCCCCCCGCCGAAGACCTCGAAGATCCAGTCTAGTTCAGCGTATGTGCACTGGCGGCAGTGAACCTCGTACGTGATTTCGTGCGCTCTGCCATGCAGCTGCGGCACGACGGCGTTGGGAAAGCGCTCGGCCCTTGCCTCTTTGTAGCCAGTGATCATTGGGCCGATGCAGCCGTTCTCGACGGGCACAAGCACGGTCTCGAGTTCCGCGCCGTGAAGACGACATACCACCGCCTGAGACGAGTCGTGCTGTTGCGGAGGGGCACTACACGACGCCAACCCAGCGAACAGCAGCAGAAGCGGAGCCCAATTGGTCATGCCATTGTCCACCTAACTAATATTGGGCGGACCTGTGTAGCGGATTCGCCAGCTGGCTCCGCCCCGGATAGCAGGCTACTCCTGCGCGCCCGATGCGGCCATAAGCGCCCGGTGGTTCTGCAACTGTGAGTTGTCGCTTGGGCGGGATGTTGCAGATATGCGGCGAATCAACGCTGTATATCGCCGGGGTGGCGGACGGCGTTCCATGTGAAGCTCGAGAAGGCTTGCAGGTCATGGCGTGTCGTCGCGGGAGCGGAGCCGCAGGAGCGCGAGGGGGTGTTTCCGTCGCGAGTTTTGTGCCGTGGAGCCGGGACGGTGACACTTTCCGAGCGAGCTCCATCCACGGCGCAACTGTCTGAGCAGGGAAACACCCCCTCGCGATCCGGAGGCGCAGCGGACACCCGCAACGACTCAGCCGTCGACGGACAGCGGCTCGCCCAGCGCGATGAGTGCATCACGAGCCCCGACGTGCTCCGGGTCGAACGCCAGCACGGTGCGATAGAGCACCGCCGCGTCCGCGGGGTCTCCCTTGCGCTCGAGGAGCATCGCGAGGTCGTAGCGGATGGGGGCCGAGCCGACGTCCATCTCGATCGCACGCCGCAGGTACTTCTCGGCCGTGCCGATGCGCCCCTGGTCCGCGAGCTCCGTCGCGACGCCGCGCACAAGGGCGGAGAGATACGACCAGTCCGGCAGCGAAGCGAGCGCGTTGATGAAACCGTCGGCCTCCATCTCGGGTCCGGTGCCGGGCGACTCCTCCTCGAAGGACGGCGTGTCGAGGCCGAGCGCGCTGACGACCTCGAGCGTGCCGCCGAACAGATGCTGCCAACCGCGGAAGCGGTCGTGCACCAGGCGGCCGACCGACGGTCGGTCCGTCACCGGCACGTCGAGGAAGGCCATCGGGTCGTGGCGTCGCACGGAGAAGGTGCCGAGGCCCAGCGCGAGGCGCTCCGCGCTGCCCAGCGGACGCAGCGCGCTGCGCACGCCCAGTGTCGGCCGCTCGTCGAAGAGGGCCTCCTCGCGCGGGGCGAGCAACTCGATCGTGCCGCGGTCCGCGATCAGCAGGCAGGCCACCGACAAGGCGTCGAGCCCGATGCGTGCGAGGTCCTCGGCCACGGCGGGCCGCGCGTCCAACGTGTCGGCGAGACGGTCGGGCGGCAGGTGCAGCGGCTGGCGCGTCCCGATCAGGCCGATCGCCGCGCGCCGCGTGCGCGGGTGGTCCATCACCAGGTAGCAGTGCTCGAACACGGTCTGCGCCGAGGCGATCACGGTCTTCAGGTCGCTGACGTCCACGTCCGCGAGATCCCACCACTGGCAGAAGAGTCCGTCGGCCGTGATCGCGCGGCGCGCCAGGCCGAAGAACTCGGTCGTGCCGACCAGCGCGGCGCGTCGTCCGGCGCGCGTCTCGGGCGCCATCACGATCACGTCGTACGGATCGGTCTCGAGCGACAGGAACTGCCGCGCTCCGCCGACCGAGGGCGGCTCGATGCCCGGCCAGGCCGTCGCGTTCCACGCCGCGGGCACGGGGAAGGGGCGGCGCCAGTGGAGCGTGGACGGATCATGCTGCCACGCGGCGATGGCGGTTTGCTCGCCGCCCGACGCGATCACGAGCACGCGACCCGGCGGCCCCACGACCCGACCCGTGACGGGGCTGTGCAGCAGCAGCGGCACGTGGGCGAAGCGTCGCTCCTGCGCGGCCGAGCGGCCGAAGGGCGCGTGACCATCCAGCGCGAGCAGCGTGCGTCCCGACCAGGGGTCAAGCACCTGCGCGGCGTGTCCCTCGACCAGGCGCACGCTGGCCTCGGCCGGTACGGAACCCGCCGGCCGCTCCGGACCCATCCCCGCCATCGAGGCACCGATCATGACGAGCAGCGCGACCAGCGCGACGGCGTGCTCGCGCACGCGGCGCAGGGCGACGATCAGCACGGGCAGCGCGAGCAACCAGCCGGCCGCGCGCGGACCGAGTTCGGGCAGCAACGCTCGGCTGACCAGCGGCGCGAGCAGCACGAGCAGCACCGGCGCGAGGCCGAGCGGCACGCCGCGTCCCGACTGCACCAGCAGCGCGCCGAGCAGCACGCCCGGCGGCAGGGCCACGAGCGCCAACTGGCCGAGGTCGGCCAGCGTGTCGCGCGTCGGCGATATGATCACCGCGACCTCCGCGGGGAAGAGCATCGGCACGGCCACCGCGACCGCCACGAGCAGCACCGGCAGCGAGGCGATGCGCTTGAGGAAGGTGCCGCCGAGCGCGCCGAGGCAGAGCATCGTGATCAGCGCGGGCCCGAGCAGCGTGCCGCGATCGGTCTGCTCCTCGAGCAGGCGCGTGCCGACCAGCAGCGCCGACCCGAGTGCAAGCAGCGCGGCTCCGCTGCCCGACGGCAGGCGCCGCGGCGTCACCATGCACGGCAAGCGCTCGCACAGCAGCATGGTCACGCCGGCCGCGAGCAGGGCGCAGACCTGCAGGCTGCGCTGCGGGCCGAGCAGCACCTCGGCGAGGTAGGGGCCGAGCGCGTAGCCGACGGCGGCGCCGAGCAGCAGCGCGCCGAGCGCGCGGCGCGAACCGTTCCCGACGCACAGGGCGGCGAGCGCGCCGAGCGGCAGCGCGAGCGGCGCGGCGGTGGCGGCGCAGGACAGCGCGACCAGCGGGTAGTAGGGCAGCGCTTGCTCGCCGCGCAGGCCCGCCGCGACGGCGCCGCGCAACCAGGGCAGCAACCACGCGGCGAGGAAGCCGCCCAGTACGGCCGCGGCGCCCAGCCAGAGCAGCGGGCCGCGTCCGAAACGGCGCTCGCGCCGGGCCAACGCGAGCCAGCCGATCGAGAGCAGCGCGACCGAGAGCGCCATGCCGAGGTGTCGCGGCGGCAGGCGATCCACGGCGGGCATCAGCACCGCGTCGGGGAGCGTGGTGGTCAGCAACGCGGCAGCCGCGCCGAGCAGCGCGCAGGCGCCGATCGAGGCACGCGGGTGCGCGCCGGCACCGCCCGCGGCGCGCGCGGGATCCGATCCGGTCGGGGCACCGCCCTGGGAGCTGCGCTGCGTCATCCGCACGACATTCTAGGCTTGGGACGCGTGGTTCCCACCCTTGCGGGGGCCGGCGGCGGGTCTGGTATGGTCGCCGGCCACGCGGGCGCCGGTCGTGCGCGCACCTCATCGCGCGCGGTTGTCGGGCGGCCCGCAGGGAATGGAGGCCCATGAGCAACGACCAGTCGAGCGAGGTGTTTCCGCCGCCCGCCGAGTTCGCCGCGCGCGCGCACGTGGGCTCGATGGAGGCCTACGAGGCCCTCTACGCCAAGTCGGTCGCCGACCCCGAGGCCTTCTGGGGATCGATCGCCGAGCGCATCACCTGGGACAAGCCCTTCGGCAAGGTGATCGACTGCGACTTCCACAAGGCGAGCATCCGCTGGTTCGAGGGCGGCAAGCTCAACGCCTCCGTGAACTGCCTCGACCGCCACGTCGCGGCGGGCAAGGGCGACCGCACCGCCATCATCTGGGAGGGCGACGACCCGGCATCGGCCTCCCGGATCACCTACTCCGAGCTGCTCACCGAGGTCTGCCGCTTCGCGAACGTGTTGCGCGCGCGCGGCGTCACCAAGGGCGACCGCGTCTGCGTCTACATGCCGATGGTGCCCGAACTGGCCGTCGCGGTGCTGGCCTGCGCGCGCATCGGCGCAATCCACAGCGTGGTCTTCGGCGGGTTCTCGGCCCAGTCGCTGCGCGACCGCATTCTCGACAGCACCTGCCGTACGGTCATCACCGCCGACGAGGCCAACCGCGGCGGCAGGACGATCGGCCTCAAGGCGATCACCAACGACGCCCTGCAAGGCGTGGACTGCGTGCAGGAGGTGATCGTCCTCAAGCACACCGGCGCCGATGCCGGCATGGTCGAGGGCCGCGATTTGTGGTGGCACGACGAAGTCTCCGCGCCCGGCATCGAGGACCACTGCGATCCGGAGAGCATGGACGCGGAGGACCCGCTGTTCATCCTCTACACGTCGGGCTCGACCGGGAAGCCGAAGGGCGTGCTGCACACGACCGGCGGCTACATGGTCTACACCTCGTACACGCACGAGACGGTCTTCGACTGGCGTGAGGACGACATCTACTGGTGCACGGCGGATGTGGGCTGGGTCACGGGGCACAGCTACATCGTCTACGGCCCGCTCGCGAACGGCGCGACCACGCTGATGTTCGAGGGCGTGCCCGGCTATCCCGACGCCGGCCGCTTCTGGGACGTGGTCGACAAGCACAAGGTCACGCTCTTCTACACGGCGCCCACCGCGATCCGCGCGCTGCAGGTCTCGGGCGACGAGCCGGTGAAGAAGCGCTCGCGCAGCACGTTGCGCCTGCTGGGGACCGTGGGCGAGCCGATCAACGTGGACGCCTGGAAGTGGTACCACGAGGTCGTCGGCGACGGCCGTTGCCCGATCGTCGACACGTGGTGGCAGACTGAAACCGGCGGAATCCTGATCTCGCCGCTGCCGGGCGCGACGTCGACCAAGCCGGGCAAGGCCTGCTTCCCGTTGCCGGGCATCGTGCCCGAGATCGTGGACGAGAAGGGCGTCGTGCTCGAGGGCAACGGCGTCGAGGGCCTGCTCTGCATCGGCACGCCCTGGCCGGGGATGATGCGCACGGTCTACGGCGACCACGACCGCTTCCACAAGACCTACTTCAGCCAGTTCCCGGGCAAGTACTTCACCGGCGACGGCGCACAGCGCGACGAGGACGGCTACTACAAGATCACCGGGCGCGTGGACGACGTGATCAACGTCTCCGGGCACCGGCTCGGCACGGCCGAGGTCGAATCGGCGCTGGACGAGCACGAGGCCGTGGTCGAGACCGCGGTCGTCGGCATGCCGCATGAGATCAAGGGTCAGGGCATCTACGCCTTCGTGACGCTGACCGGCGGCGCGGAGGGCGACGACGAGCTGCGCAAGGAGCTCGTGCAGACGGTGCGACGCGTCATCGGACCGATCGCGGCGCCCGACAAGATCCAGTTCGCGGCGGCGCTGCCCAAGACTCGCAGCGGCAAGATCATGCGCCGCATCCTGCGCAAGCTCGCGGCCGGCGAACTCGACAGCCTCGGCGACATCAGCACGCTGGCCGACCCGACGGTCGTCGACTCGCTCGTGAAGGGTCGCTAGGGCGCGCGTGGGGGAGGCGGCCTCCGACCGGGGAGCACGGAGACGGCTCGCGTTGCCGTGGCTGGCCTGCCTGGCGGGCGTGCTGCTCGTCTTCCATCCCTCGCTCTTCTCCGGGCTGAAGGACCTGCAGCTCGGCTGGGGCGACCCGCGCCTGCTCACCTACCTGTTCGAGCACACCTGGCTCTGGGTCACGCGCGCGCCGCTGCACACCGAGTTCTGGAGCCCGCCGATCATGTACCCGGCGCTGGGCACCGGCCCGTACACCGACACGATCCTGGGGGCGGCGCCGATGTACTGGGCGTTCCGCGGTGTCGGCTTCGCCGAGGCGCCCTCGATGGTGCTCTGGCTGATCGGCGCGTCCGTGCTGAACTTCTGGGCGGCCTGGATGTTCCTCACGCGGATCCTCGGCGTGCGCACGCTGGCGGCCACGGCGGGCGCGTTCCTGTTCGGCTTCGGCATCACGCGCGCGGCGAACGTCAGCAGCCCGCAGATGCTCGCGGCCTTCTACGGCATGTTCGGCATGGTCGCGCTGGGGCGGGCGCTGCAACTCGCGGGCACGGAGAGGCCGGGCGGGATGCGCGTGCTGCGCTGCCTCGTGCTCGCGTCGGTGCTGATGGTGCTGCAGGCCTGGTCGGCGTTCTACAACGCGTTCTTCTACCTGCTCGTGCTGGGCGTGGCGCTGGCCGTGGCCCTGACGATGCGCGAGGGGCGCCGGGCGATCGGACGGCTGCTGCGTCGGCACGTCGTGGCGATCGTCGTCGCGCTCGTGGTCGGATTGCTGCTCTTGCGCCCGCTGCTGGTCGCGCAACTCGGCTCGATCACGAGCGGCGGCGTGCGCAACCTGCAGCACATCCACCGCTCGCTGGCCGACCTGACCTCGTGGATCGATCCCGGGTTGAGTCACTGGCTGTACGGCGATCTGGTCCGGTTCACGCATACCAGCTCCGCCTCACAGCACGTCAACGGCGTGGGCTTCGTGACCATGCTGGTGGCGCTGATCGGCCTGGTGATGGGGAGGCGCCGGCTGATCGTGCGCGTGGCGGCGCTCTCGACGGCGGTCGTGGTCGTGTTGATGACGCGCTGGCCGAACGGCTTCTCCTTGTGGTTCGAGATCGTCGAGGCGGTGCCGCTGCTGCGCTCGGTGCGCTACAGCGCGCGCATCGGCGAGTTTCTCGTGATTCCCGCGGGCATCGGCCTCGCGCTCGTCGTCGAGGGCCTCGTCGAACGGCGTCGCGTGCTGCCGGCCGCGCTGCTCGTGCTGCTGTGCGCGGCCGAGCAGGGGCACTTCGTCAACGGTCGTCCGAACGCCGTCTACGAGGACGCCATCGACGCGCTGGCCGCGCAGGTGGACCCCGACTGCGAGACCTTCTTCATCCAGTCTTACGACGCTCGGCCGCCGGACGAGCCGCGCCCGCGCAAGATCCACGAGAAGGTCACGCACATCGCGGCCATGTGGGTCGGTATCCGCACCGGCAAGCCGACGATCAACGGCAACATGGGACAGCAGCCGCGCGGCTGGAAGATGGTCCGCGCGGACGTGGACCCGCACCCGTCGCCCGACGACAAGCACACGGTCACGCAAGAGACGCTCGATGCCCAGTTGCAGCGCTGGGTCGAGAACAAGCGCCTCGACCCCGAGCGCATCTGCCGCATCACGGCGCCGGCTGCGGAGCTTCCCTGGTACCTGCTCCCCTGAGCGGCGTCAGCGTTGCAGCAGTTCAGCCAGTTGGGTCTTCATCGCGGCCAGCTCGGCTTTCAGCGCCGCGATCTCCGCATCCCGATCCGATCCCATCTCGTTGAGTCCCTGGATAGCGGCCAGCGCCACGCCGTCGGGGTCGATGGTCTCGATCATCGTCTCGGTGGCACCGAGGCCGAAGGCCGCGTGGAAGTCCTGCGCCATGGGTCCCATGTGCCGGATCGCGTCGTCATTGGCCTTGTAGTTCCAGGTCGTGATCGGCAGCGCGGCCACGGCGTCGAGCACGGCGCGGACGTCCACCGTCTCGATGTTCTCCTTGGCCGCCCGGTCGCTCAGCACCGACCAGGCCGTGGCGTTGGGCAGCAGCGTCGCACCCAGCGTCGCCGCGCCGTTGGTGTAGATGCGCGTGCCGCCGCTGGCATAGACGTTGAACTCGTCGGCAGCCGACGAGGTCTTGTCGACGTTGAAGCTGTCGCCCCAGACGAAGGCGCCGATGTGGTTCGCCTTGGCCCGGCGGCCGGCGGCGAAGCTGAGGTTGCCCTGGGCGGTGTTGTCCCGGCCGCCCGGGACCGCGGCGTTGTTGCCCGAGGCGGTGTTGGCGTTGCCTCCGCCGATCGCGGCGTAGTAGCCCGAGGCGGTGTTGAAGATCCCGCCGCCGGCCGTCGCCCAGTTGCCCGAGGCGATGTTGCCGCGACCGCCGCCGATCGTCGAGCGGTCGCCCGAGGCGGTGTTGAAGCGACCACCGCCCACCGTCGCGGAGTTGTCGGAGGCGGTGTTGTCGCGACCGCCGCCGACCGTCGCGTAGTCGGCCAAGGCGTCGTTGTAGCGACCGCCGCCGACCGTTGCGGAGCTGTACGTCGCCTCGTTGAAGACTCCTCCGCTGATGGTCGCCCAATCGCCCGAGGCGAGGTTGGCGCGCCCACCGCCGACCGACGAGCGGATGCCCGAGGCGGTGTTGTAGCGACCGCCGGCCACCGTCGCGGAGTTGTCCGAGGCGGAGTTGTTGCGCCCGCCGCTGACCGTCGCGTAGCCGGCCGAGGCGTCGTTGTAGTAGCCGCCGCCAACCGTCGCGGCGCTGTAGGTGGCGCTGTTGTAGTAGCCGCCGGCGATCGTCGCCCAGCTGGCCGTGGCGTCGTTGTACCCGCCACCGCCGACGGTCGCTTGCGCGCCGCTGGCCTGGTTGTAGAACCCGCCGCCGACGGTGGCGTACGTGTTCGTCGCGACGTTCTGGCGACCGCCGGAGAGCGTGGCGTCCGTTCCCGACACCACCGTGTTCGTGCCGAACACGCCCTGCTGGGCCGTCAGCACGGCGCCGGGGAAGGTCACGTCACCGCTGGATGTCGACACGTCGGCGCCGGTCAGCGATCCGTCGATGACGTCGGCGCTGTCCACCTCGTTGCCGTCGTCGTTGACGTACTTGTCGTCGAGGACCGCCTCGAGGAAGGGCGGAACGGCGGGGGGCGTCGCCGTGCCGTCGTTGCCGTGGCGTCCGCCCAGCGTGAAGCCGCCCGCGCCGGGTCCGACGGTCAGGGCGCTGCTACCGCTCGGCGGCGCGGCGTCCATGGGCTGTGTTCCGGCGGCATCGGAGGGCGGCGCGGCCAGCGGCGTGCCACCGCTCGGCGTGTCATTGCCTTCCAGCACCGAGGCCAGCATCAGCGCCAGCAGCTCGGCGTCCGTCTCCACCAGCGCGGCCATGGGATCGATGGCGTCCGAGGCTGCGCCGTCGCGCACGAATCGGCCTGGGGCCTCGGCCCAGAAGAGCACGTCGCCGCCGATGTTGTGCAGGATCAGGTCGGAGAGCCCGTCGCCGTCCACGTCGAGCCGCTCGGCGCGCTTGCCCCAGCCCGCGTCGACCAGGCCCAGCGCGTCCGTCGCAGCGTGGAAGACGCCGCTGCCGTCCCCGCGCAGCGCGACGTTGTCCTTCGGCGAGACGAGGTAGAGGTCGAGCAGACCGTCGCCATCGAGGTCGCTGACCAGCACGTCGGTCACCGACACGCTGGGCAGTCGCTGCGACACCGGCATGAACGTCTTGCTGCCGACGTTGACGGCCACCGAGACGGTGCCGTCCGCCGCGAACCCCAGCTCGTCGAGCAGGCCGTCACCCGTGATGTCGAGCAGACGCACGGCTGCGGATGACGCGACGGGCGTCTCGTCGACCGGCTGGAACTGGAGGATGGGCAGGAGCGCGCAGGTGATGAGCCAGGACATGGTGGAGCCTCGATGTGGATCGGGTTCCGCCGTGTCGGAATGGCCGGGGAAGCGGAACCCGCTGAACATTCCCGAAGACCGCTCAGGGTAGAGCAGATCCGGGAATCGTGCAGGGCCGCCGTCGCGATCGGACGGAGCCGGGCAGGCTACGGTGCTCGGTGGCGCCGCCGCGCGGCGACCTCGCTCAACCGGTGAGGCTGCCCTTGGTCCATTGGTCGATGGACTTGCGCTCCTGCATCACCTCGGCGTCCTGCGCCGGCAGGGGCTTCTGGCTTCCGCGGAACAGCGACCACCAGCGGCGGCGCGGCTGCTCGCCCAGGCCCAGCGCGGCGGCCTGGTTCTTCGCCCAGAGCTTGTTGTAGCGGTGCTTCCAGTCGACCAGGTCGAGCATCCACTGCGGCGCGATGCGCCCCAGGAACAACATCGGCTTGCTGAGCAGGAAGCTCACCAACCAACCGGGCATCAGGTAGTTCATGCAGCCCATCGCGATCATCACGTGGTCGACGTAGCTGTGCCCCTTGTGCTCGAAGGGCTGGAAGCTCTTGGCGTTGTAGACCTCGGGGTTGGCGGTGATCTCGCCCGCCTCGATCGCGCGCTTGTAGAGCGGGCTGCCGGGATAGAACACGAACGTGAAGACCGCCAGGCTGACCCAGTTGGGGAGGCGCTGGATGAGCTTCACGGTCTCGAGCGTGTCGGCCTCGGTCTCGTACGGGCAGTCCACGATGAAGTCGAGCGTCACGACCATCTTGCGGCCGTAGTGCTTGTCGATCATCCACATCTTCTCGACGAACAGGTCGTTCGGGAAGTCGCGGTCGTAGATGCGCTTGTTGAAGTCCTCGCTGCCGGTCTGCACGCCGACGGCGACGACGCGGAACCCGATGTCGAACATCAGGTCCAGCTTCTCCTTGGACAGGCTCGCCGGCGTGGCGGTGCTGCCCCACCAGGCGTCGTAGAGCAGGTCCGGGATCTTCTCGCGCGCGAGGACGTTGAACTCCGAGAGCGCCTTCTTGCTGCGCAGGAAGAAGTCGTCGTCACTGAAGAAGAAGGACCGGAAAAACGGGAAGCGGTCCTTCATGGACCGCAGTTCGTCCACCACGTCGGGCAGGCTGCGGAAGCGCACGGACTTCTGTCCGGCGAAGATCTGCTTGTAGGTCGCGTTGTAGCAGAAGCTGCAACGGAAGGCGCAGCCGCGCGACGACAGCACCGGGTAGGTCGGGAAGCCGAGCGGCGCGTTGTTGTGGTACTTCTCCAGCAGCTCGATGGTCATCGGCTTGATCTGGCCTTCATCGAGCACGTAGTGCGTGTCGATCTCGTAGTCCGGCCAGGGCATCCGGTCGAGATCCAGCATCAGCGGCCGCATCTCGTTGCTCTTGACGTTGCCGTCGTCGTCCATGAACCAGAAGTTGGCAGTGTCGGTGTAGTCCTCACCGTTCGCGAACTTCTCGACGAACTCGGGCAGGGCCTCGTCGCCCTCGCCCTGGCAGACGATCTTGCAGTGCTTGATCGACTCTTCGGGTGCGATCGTGCAGTGCACACCGCCCCAGACCTGCGTCACGTCGGGATGATCGGCGTAGAGCCGCTCGGTGACCTTGCTCGCGCGCAGGAAGTTGTCCGAGAGGAACGAGTACAGCACCAGCTCGGCCTCGTGCTTGCCGACCAGGTCGGAGAACTGCTGCAGCACGGAGTCGGAGTAGTAGCTGTCGCCGTCCAGCGTGAGGCACACGAAGTGCACGTCGTGCCCCTGCTTGCGCAGCGCCGCGGACAGGATCCGCGAACCATCCGCGAAGATGGTGTTGTTCAGGCTGACGAAGATGATCTTCAGGCTGCGCACGCGAACGGTTTCTAGAAGCTCATCATGGGTGGGTGGCGGCGTCGTGTGCCCGGAAGACGACGCGCTGTCCGTGACCATTCATCGTAGCCCATCCCCACACGCTTGGGGGGCGTTTTCAGCGCGCGGCGCCGCAACGACGGGCCGCCTCGTCGCGCATTCCCTCGGGCAGGGGACCGCCCGTGAACAACTCCGACTGCCGTCGCGCTTGCAGACAGAAGAAATCCTCCCCGCTGGTCAGTTGAGCTCCGGCCTCACCAGCGGCATCGCGGAACGGCGACGTCTCGGCGCCGTATGCCAGATCGACCGCGAGGGCGCCTTCCCTGAAGTTGCTTGCCGCAACGTTCAACTCGCCCTGATCGCACCCGGGCATGCCGACAGGCGTGGTGTTGATCAGGAGGTCGGCTGGAAAGTGTCCCGGTTCGGGCACGGGGTGCGCGGGAAGCACCTCTTCGAGCGACTCGACCAGCGAGCGCGCGTTGCTCAGGCGGCGCGACCAGATGGCCAGCTCGACTTCCTCTTCGTAGAGCGCGACCGCGAGCGCGCGCGCCGCGCCGCCCGAACCCAGCAGCAACACGCGCGGCGTCTCGCCGTCGTGCTTGCGACGCCACTTGCGCAGCAGGCGCGGCAGCAGGTCGCACGCCGCCTTCCAGTCGGTGTTGCGCGCCTGCCATCCCGCGGGCGTGCGCATCAGCGTGTTTGCCGCGCCGGTGGTGCCCGCGCCGGGCAGCGCGCTGGCTGCGAGCTGCAGCGCCTGCTGCTTGTGCGGGTGGGTGACGGCCAGGCCGTCGAGGCGCAGGCCGTCGGCCATGGCCAGCACGTCGGGCAGGCGGTCGACGTCCATCTCCACCATGCGCGCGTCCATGCCGGTGCCGCGGAAGACCGCGTTGTGCCAGGCCGGCGACATGCTGTGACCGAGCGGCGTGCCGACCACCGCGAAGAAGCGCGTGCCGGGACCCACGACCCCGATGTTGAAGACCTCGTGCAGCCGCGCCACAGTGGGCTGGTCGACGTGGCCTTCGTGTCCCGGGCCGACCGCGCCGTAGCCCAGCGACGCGCCGCGGCCGGCGATCATCACGCGGCCGGCCTCGCTGAGCCGTCCGGTGGGGACGATCGCGAAGCCCTCGGGCGCCTCGTCCTGCATGTCGAGCAGCTCGGCCAGTTGCACCGGGGAGTTGGCCGGCACGGCCAGCTTCGCGAAGCGTGTGCCGTGGCCCCCGACGCGCTTGGCGAGGCTCTCCAGCCGCGGCACGAAGCGCGCGATGTGGCAGCTCGCGATGCGATCGCCCGGCACCGAGGCCGGTAGCTTCTCGAGCAGGGTGTCGTCCACGTCGATCACGTCGGCGCCGGCCTCGCCCGCGGCGGCCAGCAGGGCCAGGCGCGTCTCGTCGTCCTCGGCCGAGCCGCCCGGGCGGCAGGTGGCGATCACCGGGATGCTGCGCGGCAGCGCCAGCAGCTTCTTTACGCGCGCAGGCGTCGCCTCGGGCAGGGAATCGAGACGCAACTCGACGTAGTCCGCTCCGGGTGGCGGGTCGACGAGCGTGGCGGCCACGACGGTCGGGTCCGACAGGCGCAGCGTGGCGACGAGGCGTGTGCTCATGCGTCGGGCTCCGCCAGCGCGTCCAGCAGGGCGGCGGCCGTGTCGGGGTCGAGGTCGCGACCGCCGCGCGCGAGGCGCACCAGCCGGCGCGCGAGTGCGCGGTATGCGGCGCCGACGTCGTCCGACGCGTCGTGCAGCGTCTCGAGGTGACGCTTCACCGCGTCGACGTCACCGCGCACGATCGGTCCGGTCAGCGCGTCGGCCGGCGCGTGCGCCTCGAGGTTTCGCAGCGTGCCGTCGAGCAGCGGCAGCAGCGCGGCGCGCGCGCTCTCGCGGTCGAGGCCCGCGGTCTCCATCAGGTCCAGCGACTGGTCGACCAGCGCGATGAAGTGGTTGCAGGCGTGCGTCGCCGCGGCGTGCCACGCCGGGCGCGTGCCGGGCTCGAGTCGGAAGCCGCGACCTCCGAGCCGCTCGGCGATGGCCTCGGCCAGTTCCATCGCGGCGCCATCGCCCTCGAGGGCGAAGACGGTGCCGGCGAGGCCCAGGACGTCGCGCTCGGGGTCCACGAAGCTCTTCAGCGGGTGCAGCCCGCCGGTCGAGACGCCGGCCCGGGCCAGCGGGCCCAAGCTCGAGACCTCGACCGAGCCCGAGAGGTGCAGGGCGACCGATCCGGCGGCCCAGCGCCGCTTGGCGAGCCGCTTGGCCACGGGCCCGATGTGCCGGTCCGGCACGCCGATCAGCAGCAGGACCGGTTCGGACGGGGCCAGCCGGTCGGGCGAGGCCAACTCGTCCATGGTGGTCGGCTCGCCGCCGCCCAGCAATTCGCAGCGGTTCTCGCTGCGCTCGGCGCTGCGCGTCGCGATCTCTCCCAGCGGCCAGCCGTCGCGGGCGAGCGCCAGGGCGAGCGCGCCCGCCGCCGATCCCGCGCCGGCCACGAACAGGCGCGGGGTGTCCACGCGCTCAGGCCTGCTGGTGCTTGCCGTCCTCCCCGGGACGGGCCTTGGCGGGTTCGCCGCGGCCGATGACGGGAGGTGGCAGGAAGGCGTCGTGATCAAAGATGTAATCGTCATCGTCCGGGAGGTCGGGCGAAACGTATCCCGGCTCCTGCGAACGTTCCAGTTCCGCCTTGTAGGCGGCCAGGATGTTCTCCTCCATGAAGGAGCGGCACTCCTGGTTGATCGGGTGCGCAACGTCGATGTGCAGGCGCGCGCGTCCGCGGTCGTCGCGCGGCGCGCGGTCGGCCTGCAGTTTCTGGCCGCAGTCGTTGCAGTGGCCGGCGCGCAGGTGGTTCTTGCCGCCGCAGTGTCCGCAGCGATCCATCACCTTGCGGCTTGGCATCGCGACGAACGGACCGCGCGGTCCCTCGATGACCTTGACGTCGCGGATCACGAACTCGCGGTTGATGGTCACGGTGCAGAAGGCTTTCAGCCGCTCCTGCGCCTGGTCCACGAGCTTGACTCGGATCTCACTGATGTCCACGCAGGGCCTCCCAACCGCTCCGATCAGTCCTTCCTGGTCCTTGCGATGCTCAGGATAGCCATCAAACCTACCCCTAAGCCCGATGTTTTCCTGACGTCGACCTCGCCGAACATATCAACGCGGATGGACATGCTGGGCCCAGATCGGCGGCGCGGTCGCCGAATGCGAACAACGTGCTGCCGCTGCCGGACAGGTGAAGGTGGTGCTGTTCGATCCATTCGCCGAGCCCCGGCTGCAGCTTGATCGCAGCCGGCTGCAGGTCGTTCACGAACTGCGACTCCAGCGTTTCGGGCGTGGCGCCGGCGACGCGCGCCACCAGCGCCTCGGTGTCCGGCGGGCTCGTGTCGCCTTCGCGCATCTCGGCGAGCGCCGTGTAGACCGCCGCCGTGGAGAGCGCGACGTCCGGCATGACCAGCGTCACCTCGAACGGCTGCGGCCCCTCGATCGGCCGGACGATCTCGCCGCGACCGGTGCACAGCGCGCATCCGCCGTACAGGAAGAAGGGCACGTCGCTGCCGAGCGACGCGGCCAGTTCGTGCAGTGCGTCCGGCGTGCACGGATCGCCGAGCAGTTGGTTCAGGCCGATGAGCACGGCGGCCGCGTCCGACGAGCCGCCGCCCAAGCCGCCGCCCGCGGGGATGCGCTTGTCGAGCGCGACCTGCACCGCAACCTCGCGTTCCTTCCCGGCGCGTTGCAGCAGCGCCTCCGCGGCGCGCACGGCGAGGTTGCTGAGCGGCTCGCCCAGGTCGCCGGCGTACGGTCCCGTCAACTCGAGCGTGACGCCGTGCTCGTCGGACGCCTCGCGATCGCGCACCGAGAGCGTGATCTCGTCGCACAGGTCCACCGTCTGCATCACGGTGACCAGTTCGTGGAAGCCGTCGCCCCGGCGGCCGAGCACGGCCAGCGCGAGGTTGATCTTGGCCGGGGCGGCGAGTGCCAGCCGCCCCGAGGTCATGAGATCGGCTGGTTGTCCTCGCCCATCAGGATCACCTTGGGCGCGTGGGTCTCGAGCTCGGCCTCGTCCAGCAGGCCGTAGGCGATGACCAGCAGCTTGTCGCCCTCGACGCACATGCGCGCCGCGCCGCCGTTGGCGCCGATGATGCCGCTGCCCGCCTTGCCCTCGATGACGTAGGTCTCGAAGCGCGCCCCGTTCTGCAGGTTCACGCAGTGCACCTGCTCGTTGGGGATCAGGCCGGCCAGCTCCATCAGGTTCCGGTCGACCGTGAGGCTGCCCATGTAGTCCAGATTGCACTGGGTCACGGTGACCCCGTGGAGCTTGGACGTCATCATGAACCGCTGCATCTCAGGACCTCGCCACAAAGGGTCCCATTGTAGCGCCGAGGACGTGGTTGTCGATCAGCCGCGTGGGGCCCACGGGCGAGGCCACCAGCGCGACGTCTCCGGCCTCAACCGGCCCGCGCGGCGCCAGCGAATCGGGGTCGACGACCACGGCGTAGTCGGGCTCCGCGCCGATCCGATCGAGCAGGATGCTGCGCATGACCTGGCCCAGGACGGCGCCGTTCCGCTCGCCGGCCTCGAAGCGCGTCTCGGCCTCGGTCAGCGCCGCGACCAGGGCGAGGCCCTGCGCGCGCTCGGCCTCGTCGAGGTATGCGTTGCGCGAGGAGAGCGCCAGCCCGTCGGCGTCGCGCACCGTCTCGCCGACGATGACGTTCACGGGAAGATTGAGGTCGGCGACCATGCGCCGCACGACCACGGTCTGCTGGTAGTCCTTGCGACCGAAGTAGGCGCGGCACGGTCCGACGATCCCGAACAGCTTGGCCACGACCGTCAGCACGCCGTCGAAGTGGTCCGGGCGCGCCGCACCCTCGTACACCGTCGTCAGCGCCTCGTCCTGCACGACACGCGTCGCGAAGCCGTCCGGGTACATCTCGTCGGCGGAGAGCATGAACACCATGTCGGCCCCGGCTCCGGCGAGCAGCGTGGCGTCGGCCTCGGGCGTGCGCGGGTATTGCCCGAGGTCCTCGTGCGCGCCGAACTGCAGCGGGTTGACGAAGATCGAGACGGCCACCGAGTCGTTGGCGGCGGCGGCCTGGCGCACCAGCGAGAGATGGCCCTCGTGCAGCGCGCCCATCGTCGGCACGAAGCCCAGCGAGCCCTTGTCGTGCGCCCCGGCCGCCGCGAGGACGGCCTCGGCGATGCGGTTCAGGACGCGCACGAGCGCAGCTCGTCGCGCAGCTCGGAAAGCGTGCGTCCGAGCACGGGATGGCCCAGGTCCGGCGCCACGTCTGCGGCCGCCTCGAGCACGAACATCCGCTCGTGCGCCCGCGGATGGGGGACGACCAGGTCAGGTTCGTCCAGCACGGTGGCGCCGTGCAGCACCAGATCGAGGTCGAGCGTGCGCGGCGCTCCGGGCTCGCTGCGCTCCCGTCCGTGCGTGCGCTCGATGTCCAGCAGGGCCGTCAGCAGCGCGCGGGCGTCGAGCTCCGTCTCCAGCAGGCAGGCGCCGTTCACGAACGGGCCGCTGCCGGCGGGACAGTCCACCGGATCCGACTCGCGCAGCGGCGAGGTCGCGAGCAGCCGGGTCTTCGGCAGGCGCGCGAGGTCCGCGATGCCGTCGCGCAGCGTCTGCCGGCGCGGCGGGATGTTCGAACCGATGGCGACGATCGTGGGCGTCACGGCCGGAAGGCCTCGTCGTCGTCCGCGTCCCAGGGCGTGGGCAGCGCGTGGAGCAGCGACTTCTCCTTCGCGCGCCGGCGCATCCACACGAACAGTCCGCCGAACACGTAGCCCACCGCGGCGAGCAGGAAGACCCACTCGCGGAACAGCACGATGATCCACAGCACGAGGAACAGGCGCACGAAGTTGCCCACGCGCGTGCGCGGTTTGATGTAGCGCTGCATGATGTGCACGTAGCGCACGCGCGAGATCATCAGCAGGCCCAGCGCCGCGGCGATGCCCGGCAGGCCGCGCAGCATGATGATCCCCATGCTGTCGGCCGTGTTCGCGTCGAGCCAGAGTTCGTGGCGGCCGTCGAACACGAAGAAGCAGAACGCCACCAGGAAGAACGCCGCGGCGGGGGAGGGCAGCCCCAGGAAGGTGTCGTGGCTGGCTTCCTCCTCGTCGGTGGCGACGGTGAAGCGCGCGAGGCGCAGGCCGGCGCCGATCAGGTAGAGCGAGCACAGCGCCGTCACCAGCGCGGGCCGGAACGGCAGCTCCAGCTGCGTCATCGTGTGCTCGTACGCGATCTTGGCCAGCATCGCGGGGGCGAGGCCGAAGCTGAGCATGTCGGCCAGGCTGTCGAGCTGCGTGCCGAAGGCCGAGGTCTGCTTCATCAGGCGCGCGACGCGGCCGTCGAGCGCGTCGAACAGCATCGCGGCCAGGATGAACCAGCAGGCCTGCGTGATCTTGTCGGAGAAGCCGGGCTGCAGCGGGCCGCCGAGCCGGGAGGACTCGGTCAGCGCGTCGACGACCTTGGCCGTGGCGACGAAGCCGCAGATCAGGTTGCCCACGGTCAGCGCCGTGGGCAGGAAGGGGATCATATGCTTGCGCTCGTTCATCAGCCCGCGTTCCCGGCTCCCGGCTTGAGCCGCGCCAGCCCCGGCTTGAGCCGCGCCAGCAAGGTCTCGCCGCCGCGCACCGTTTCGCCCACCGAGACCAGCGCCTGCTCGAGGTCGGCCACCGGGATGATGAGCTCGGTGCGCGAGCCGAAGCGGATCATCCCGTAGCGCTCGGCGCGCGCGAAGCGTTGACCGGCGTCGACCGGGCAGACGATGCGCCGCGCGATCAGGCCGGTGACCTGTCGGATGGCGACGGCGCGCCCGTCGTCGCGCTCGATCGTGATCGTGGCCGCGCGGTTCTCCTCGGCGGCGCGCGGGTCGCGTGCGTCCAGGCACTTGCCGGCGCGATGCTCGACCGCGCTCACGGTGCCGGCGCAGGGCACGCGGTTCACGTGCACGTTGAACACCGAGAGGAAGATGCCGATGCGCAGGCAGGGCCGGTCGAGCGCGGGGTCCTCGACGGTCACGATGTCCGCCACGAGACCGTCCGCCGGCGCCACCAGGTCGAGGTCGTCGCCGCCGGCCCGCCGCTCGGGATCGCGGAAGAACGAGAGCACGAACAGCCACAGCGCGATCGGCACCGACGCCGCCCACGGCACCGGCGTCCAGCGCCAGAGCACGACGGCGCCGCCGAGTAGAACGACCGTGGACCACAGCAGTGGTTCGGTACCATGGCGTGTGAAGGGCCACCTCATGGCCCGAGACATTACTCATTCGGGCGGGCGATGGGCGACCGATACATGCCGCGGACGGTCGGGCCCCTCGCGAACGGCCCGGTTGGGCGCGACCGAGCACGGTCTGGCGCGGCAATCGGCCCGATTCGGCGGCGTGACCGATCCCGCGCCGCTTGGATGACGCGCCCGTGAACTTCCAGCGCCTGCTCGTCGGACTGCTGATCGCGGCCCTGGGCGTGTTCGCGGCGCTGACGGTGTTCGTCTTCATCGACGACACCTTCCGGGCGTACGTGGACAGCGCGATCTACGTCATCTGCGCCAAGAGCCTCGCGGCCGGCGAGGGCTACGTCTACCAGGGCCGGCCCTTCTTCGTGCGGCCGCCCGCGCTGGCCTGGGTGATGATGCCGCTCGTCGACGAGCCGCTCGACATCCGCACGCTGAACCTGGTCATCCAGCTCTTCGTCGTCGGCACCTTCGCGACGGTCGCGCTGGCCATGCGCCGGCTGCACGGCGCGCTCATCGGGCTGGTCATCGCGCTGCTCTTCGCGATCAACCCGCAGGCGGTGTACTGGCAGAACATCATCCTGTCCGAGTACCCGTTCATGATGCTGTTCTTCGCGGGCGGCTGGCTGCTGTTGCCGAAGAAGCGCGACGAGCCCGTGGGCTGGGCGCGCGGGCTGACCGGCGCCGCGCTGATGTCCGCCTCCGCCTACTTCCGCAGCACGGCGCTGCTGGCCGCGCCGGCGTTGGTGATGGCCGACCTGTTCCGCGGCGGCAAGCATCGCTGGCGTGGGTTGGTCTGGGCCGCGGTGCTGGTCGGGCTGCACCTGCCCTGGATGATCTGGTCCGGGCAGCAGGCGGAGCATGCCGAGCGGCCGTCCACGCAGTTGAAGATGTTCGACTACAACACCGCACTGTTCAAGGTGGACACGCGCGACCCCGACTCGCGCTACGCGAACCTCGACGACTGGATCGACCGCTTCCAGACCAACTTCAAGGGTGTCACCCGCACCCTGGGGAAGGTGCTGCTGGCGCAGCGGGGCGGCGAGGGCTCGGCATTCCTGACGGTGCTCGTCGCCGCCGCGATGATCTTCACCTGGCTGCACCGACGATCGCCGCTCGACTGGTACATGATGTCCGCGGGCGCGTTCCTGTTCATGTACTTCATCTATGTGGACCGCTTCCTGTTACCCCTGTTGCCGATGATCATCTCCGCGCTGCTCTACTCGGCGCGCAAGCTGGGCGAGTGGGGCGCGAGACAGACCGGCGATCCGCGCACCGCAGGCCTCGCGGTGCTGGTGATGATCGCGCTGCTCGCGGTCCCCAGCCTGATCGGCATGAAGCAGGCGCTGCGCTACCCGGTCGGCCGCGCCACGATGGACTACACCGACGAGCAGACCGCCGCCTGGTTGCGCGAGAACACGCCGCCCGACGCCGCCATCCTCTCCGACCGTCAGGCCATCGTGAGCATGCTGAGCGGGCGGCTCGTGTGGGGCTACCGCAACCTGTTCGGGCCGGGCCTCGCGGGCGTGCCGCGCTTCGACTACGCCGTGATGGGGCCGTCGCGTCTGCCGATCGAGGAGATCGTCAAGAGCCACGCGGTCGACAGGGTCGTGATCCCGATCGAGTACCGCAGGCAGAAGTTCTCGGTGCGCATCTACCGCATCGAGGACGGCTGGGTGCCGGGACCCGACGGGCTCTAGGCGGATGGCCGACGTGTCGCCTCCGCCGACGCCGGCCACCGCACGCGACGAGCCGCTCGTCGCGCGCGGCGTGACCCTGGCGCTGTGCGCGGCGCTCGCCGTGTGGGCGCTGCTCTGCCTCCTGGTCTTCGCCGAGGAGGTCTGGCGCCCGTACATCGACAGCGCGGTGTACATCCTGGGCGCCAAGAGCCTCGCGGCCGGGGACGGCTACAGCTACCTGGGCGAGACCTTCTTCCAGCACCCGCCCGGGTTGTCGGTGCTGCTGTTGCCCTTCGTCGGCGAGAGGGTCGACTTCGCGGGCATGAACCGCTTCATCCAGTTCTGCGCCGCGGGCAGCTTCGTCGCCATCGCGCTGGCGCTCGCGAGACGACAGGGGGCCGCGGTCGCCGCGCTGGTCGCGCTGTTGTTCGCGCTCAACCCGCTGGCGGTGCGCGCGCAGAACATCGTGCTGACCGAGTACCCCTTCCTGCTGCTGTTCTTCCTGGGCGCGTGGCTGGTCACGCCGCGGCGCGGGACGGACCGCGTGGGGTGGGTGGCCGGCGTGTTCGGCGCGGTGTTGATCGCCGCCTCGATCCACCTGCGCACCGTGGCGCTGATCGCCCTGCCCGCGTTGGTGCTGGCGGGGCTATTCCGCCGCGGCGGGCGCAGTTGGCAGGGCGCCGGCCTCGCGGCGCTCGCGCTGGCGTTGTCCCTGCCGTGGATGCTGCACGCGGGCGCGGCGGCCGACCGCGCACCGCCGACCACGCAGTTCAAGGCCATCGACTACAGCACCGCGATGTTCCGCGTCGACGGGCAGGACCCCACCTCGGCGCTGGTCGGGCTGGACGTGTGGGGCGACCGCGTGGCGACCAACGCGGCCAACCTCAGCGCCACCGTGGGGCGCGTCTTCCTCGGCGGCATGGGAGGCGGGACGGCCGTCGTGTTCACGCTGCTGCTCGCCGCCGCGCTGGTCTTCACCTGGCTCGATCGCCGTTCGATGCTGGACTGGTACGCGATGGGCAGCGTGGCCGTGCTGCTGACGATGTACTTCTACGACGACCGCTTCGTGCTGCCGGTGCTGCCGCTGCTGATCTCCGCGCTGCTGCACGCGTGCTGGCGTGTCGGTCGCGCGCTGTCACCCAGCCCGAACGGCCGCGCCGTCTACGTGGCCGTTGCGTCCCTGCTGCTGGTCTTCGTGGGGGCGAGCGGCATGTCCGAGGCACGCGCCGAGCCGGCCAACCGCCTCGCGAACCGGGCCGCGGACGAGCAGCTCGCCGCGTGGCTGCTCGAGAACACCGCGTCCGACGCGCACGTGCTGGCCGACCGCGCGCCGATCGTGTCCGTGCTCGGCGAGCGCAGGGTCTACGCCTGGCGCCACCTGCCCGGCGGCGCCGAGGCCGAGTGGCCCGACGTGGACTGGGCCGTGCTCGGACCGGGCCGCGTGCCGTTCGAGCCTCGACTGCGTCGCACGGCGATCTCGGAGACCAGCCTCAAGGTGAAGCTGCCCGACAGGACGCGCACGCTGCGCGTGTACCGCCTGCGCCCCTGACCGGTCAGCGCCGGCGGAAGGCGACCAGTCGGTCGTCCTCGTAGACGGGTTCGCCCAGCGCCGCCGTGATCGCCTGTGCCTGCGTGCGTAGGTCGCGACCCGGGATCGGCCCGTTCGTCAGCGAGCCCATCTGGCGCGGGTGCAGCAATGCGTCGCTGGTGAACACGAAGGGCGCCCAGACCGTGCGCTCGTGCAGATCGGTGGACGGGCGTTTGGTGGGCGCGGTCTTGTGCACGATGACGACGTCGATGCCGTCCTGCTCCATGCGCGCCACCAGCGGCGTCGCGTTGCCGCGCCGCAGCGCCGCCTGCGCGCGTCTCCAGGCCTCGCCTTGCGCCTCCTGCTCGGTGGAGATGGCGAGGTTGGTGGTGTAGCCCTGCGCCATCCGCTTCCCGTGATGGGTCTGGCTGTAGTTCGCGCGCGCGTCCCAGGGACTGCCGGCGTAGTGGGGCAGGTGCACGACGGCGTTCACCGAGTCGTCGTCCGCAAGCTGCTGCAGGTACGGGCTGACCTCGATCGGCCAGGTGCGCAGAGGCGCTGCGCTCGACTCGACCGCGACCAGCGCCAGCGCGGCGCCCATCGCGAGGCGCCGGCGTCCCTCGGGGATGCGCAGCGCGACGTGGCGCCAACCATGCGCCGCGAGCAACGCGACGCACAGCTGCACCATCACGATGAAGCGGTCGGGCTTGCGCAGCATGGAGAGCAGCGGCAGATCGGAGAGCCAGGCGTAGGGCAGCGGCACGCCGGTGTCGCTCCCGCCGACGTGCAGCTTCGGCCCGAGCCCGAGCACGAAGAAGAGCAGCGCGAGCACGAGCCAGAACATCTGCTGACGCGTGCGCCGGAAGCCGGCCACCACGATCGCCAGCGTGACGTAGCCGAGCATGGTCGGCCACGAGACGATCGCCTGCTCGGGCGACGCGACCCACGAGAACCCGAGCAGGTCGTTGCTGCGGCGGAAGATGACCTTGTCCGACACGCCGCCGTCCGCCTCGACGCCCGCGGAGAACGTCTCGGAGAGCAGCGGCCAGGCCACGGCGACGACCGCGCCGGCGGCGAGCACGCCGGGAACCAGCAGACGCTTCAAGCCCGCGCTCCAGCTCACTTCGCCGTCCCAGAAGCGCGCGCCGAGCACCAGCGCCACGCCGAGCAGCGCGGTGTACACGAGGTAGTAGCTGGAACTGGCCGCGAGCAGCGCGGCGCTCAGCACGATGCCGAGCATCGGCCGCCAGCCGCCGCCGCGCCAGGTGCGCACGATGAACCAGCCGGCCAGCGGCAGGAACTCCAGCGTCGTGAGGTTCATCTGCGCGACGTAGAAGTACTGGAAGGGGCTGGCGGTCCAGACCAGTCCGGCGATCAGCGCGCCCGCCGTGCAGCGCGTCAGCTCGCGCGCGAAGAGGAAGAAGAACCAGCCGCTCAGCGCGTAGTGCAGCACGATCAGCAGGTTGAACGCGCCGTGGATGTCGGTGACGCCCATCAGCAGCGTGCCCAGGAAGGCGTTCACCGGCGAGAGCGTGTGGCGCGCGAGCGAGATGCCGACCGGGTGGTGCAGGTGGTCGGTCCAGTAGGGCGTGACGCCCTGGTCCATGACCGAGTGCCCGAACCACCAGATGTTCCAGAGGTTGTTCTGGTAGTCGCCGCGCAAGCTGGGCGCCTCGCCGGACGAGATCAGCAGCGGCCAGGTCGCGAGGATCGCGACCGCGACGTAGATCAGGAGCGCCAGCAGCGCGGGACGTCGCGAGGGCCGCTTGGTGCCCTCGGCCACCGGATCGCTCACCGGTTGTTGCCGCCCATGTACCCCAGCGCCTTGAGGCCCTCGAGCACCTCGTTGGGCGTCTCCGCGAAGCGTCCCTTGAAGTGCAGGCCGTGCGTGCCCTTCGCCTCGTCGAACATCGGGCGCACGTCGCCCATCGCCTCACCCAGCGAGTCCGTCTCGCGCGGGTCGGCGCCGAGGTCGAACACGCGCGTCGCGGTCGGCCGGCGGTTGCGCGGGTTGTAGTGCTTGATGTACTTGCGCCCCTCGTAGACGACGCACTCGTTCAGTTCCTTGAACGAGGAGTTGCGCGAGTAGAGCGCGCGCTCGGGCAGCGTGTCGGCCTCGCCGCGGACGAGCGGCATCAGGCTCGTGCCCGGCATCATCCACTCGGGTTCGATCTCCAGCCAGTCGAGCAGGGTGGGGACGACATCCACGTTGCTGCACGACACGTCGAAGCGTCGGGTGGCGGTCACGTGTCTGCTCGGCAGCACCGCGAACGGGATGCGCAGGTTGAAGTCGTGCACGGTCTTCTTGTTCACGCGCCACTTCTCGCCGGAGCCGATCGTCTCGTCGTCCTCCAGCGCCATGCCGTGGTCGCTGGTGACGATGAAGATCACGTCGCCGTCGTAGCGCGCCAGCATGTACTCGTACACCTCCACGACCTTGTCGTCGATCCAGCGGATGGACGCCTCGTAGTCGGCTTCGAAGGGCGCGCCTTCCCAGGGTCCGTGCACGTCGATGTAGTGGATGTAGGTGAACTCCGGCGCGCTCGGCGGCGCGGCGTCGAAGTGCTCGCGGATGCTCGCGTTCACCGTGTCCGCGAACATCTCGCCCTTCCAGACGAGCGTGCCCTTGCCGCGCAGGTTGCCCTGGCTGCCGATGAAGTCGGCGTCGTACAGGTCGAAGGCCTCGTGGAAGGGGTTCCAGGTGTGCAGGAACGGGTTGGTGATGAACGCGGCCGTGTCGTAGCCGCGCGCCCCGAGCGCCGCGGGCAGCAGCGGCAGTTGCTCGTCGAAGGTCGTGAGCACGTTCGTGAACATGTCGCCGTCGGCGTTGTGCTGCTGTGGGTACAGCCCCGACATCAGCGAGACGACGGACGGGTAGGTCCACGGCGCGACCGAGCGCATCTGGTCGGCCACCACGCCCTGCCCGGCAAGCGCGGTGAGCTGCGGCGCCCAGGCCTCCATGCTGTCGGGGCGCAGCTGGTCGATCAGCACGATCACGACGTTCGTGCCGGTGCCTTCGCTGGCCCCGGTCGGGCTGCAGCCCGGCGCGACCAGCGCGAGCGTCAACAGGAGCAGCGCCGTTCTCATCGCCCGTTCCTCCGCAGCGCGCGGATCTTGCGACGCACCCTGAACAGCCGGCGGATCATGCGCATTCCGTCGCGCGAGGCGCGCACCGAGGTGGGCTGGTCCTTGAACACGTAGGTGACGGGCAGCTGCGCAATGTCGTGTCCGTAGTGCTGCAGCAACGCGAGGATCTCCACGTCGAAGGCGAACTGCCGCGCCTCGACCTGCGGGAACAGCTCGCGCGCGATGTCGCCACGGTACGCCTTGAAGCCGCACTGCGTGTCCTTCATGTCCAGCCCGGCGATCATGCGCGCGATGCGCGCGAAGACGTAGCCCATGAGGTGGCGGCGGTACAGGTACAGGAAGTCCGTCGGGTGCAGCACGTAGCGCGTGCGCTTGTCGCGGCGGTTGCCGATGGCCGCGCCGGCCCCGTTCTCGAGCGCCTCGAGGAAGGTCTCCACGCGCGAGAGCGAGTAGGTCGCGTCGGCGTCCACCGTCAGCAGGTACTTGCCGCGCGAGGCGGCGGCGGCCGACTTCAGCGCCTCGCCCTTGCCGTGATTGGTCTCGTGCGTGACCACGCGCAGGTAGTCGTGCTCGGCGCCCCAGCGCCGGAGGATCTCCGCGGTTTCATCGCGGCTGCCGTCGTCGGTCACGACCAACTCGCAGGAGCGGTCGAGGCGTCCGATCAGCTCGTCCACCTGCCGCAGCATCTCGGGCAGGCGCTCCTGCTCGTCCTTCGCCGGCAGGACGATGCTCAGGTTGACCGTGTTCTGCTCGTCGCTCACGTGGATCTCACTGCGCGTAGCCCAGCGCGTCGAGCGCGGCGCGCGTCTCCTCGTCGATCAGCTCCTCCGACTCCGCCTCGCGCAGTTCCGCCTGGTACTTCGCGAACTCGGCGGCGACCTCGGCCATCAGCTTGGGGTCGGGATCGTTGCCGCCGCCCTGGAGCCGCTCCGGGTTGCCGATGAAGTGGCCGTCGCCCCGCGCCAGGAAGAACTGGTCGCCCTCGACCAGCACCGAGCGCCCGTTGAGGCGCGGGTCCTGCACGGGCTTGGCCACGCTCGGTCGCATGCCGGCGGCGAACACGGGCCGGCCGCCGGTCGGCGCGAGCAGGTCGCGTCCCGAACCATCGTCGTCGCCTGGGACGCGCGCGAGCGCGAGCAGCGTGGAGTAGACGTCCACTGAGCCCGCCGGCTCGTCGCTCCGCCCGGCGGAGACGGCAGGGCCGGTCACGATGCACGGCACGTGCACCTGGTATCGCGTCACGCGCCGCCGATGTCCGTAGGAGTTGTCCTCGCCCCAGCTCTCGCCGTGGTCGGAGGTCACCACCACGTGCGTCTCGTAGCGGTCCGCGTCCTGGTCCAGCCGCGCGAGGACGCGCTCGATCTGCTCGTCCATGCGCGCGATGTCCTGATCGTACAACGCGCGCGCCGCGGCCATCGTCTGCATGACTGCCTCCGGTCCCTTCGCGATGGCCAGTCGGAGGTCGTTCAGCTCGATGCGCTCGCCGCCCGCCGTGTCGCCGTACGGCGCGTGCGGATCGAAGTAGTGGAACCAGAAGAACTGGTGCTCGCCCTCGGCCTCGTCGATCTGGCGCAGTGCCTCCCCGCTGACGTGCTCGGCCAGCGAGTAGAAGTTCCCGTCGCCCATCTCGACGTTGTTCCACGCCTCGGTGTGCTTCACGTGGGCTTCGGTCATCACGTCGTCGTAGCGGTCGAAGCCCTGGTGGAACAGGAAGCGGCGGTCCAGCGGGAAGGAGGCCACGACCGCGCTGGTGCTCCAGCCCGCGTCGGAGAAGCGCTCGGCCAGCGTGTCGAAGCCGGCTCGCAGCACCATCCCGTTGCGCGACACGCCGTGCTGCCAGGGATGCAGCCCGGTGAAGAGCGAGGCGTGCGTCGGCTGCGTGCTGGAGGTGGCCGAGAAGAACTTGTCGAAGACGAGCCCGTCCGCGGCCCGGCTTGCCAGCCTCGGCATGACGGCCCGGTCCCCGAAGACGCTGTCGTAGCGCAGCGTGTCCAGCGTGATCAGGACCACCCTGGTGGGCGGAACCGGCGTGGTTTCGCCGCTACAGCCCGGGGCGAGCAGCACCAGCAACGCGAGCCCGAGGGCGGCGCCTGGAGAGAGGAGGGGGCGGTGTCGCACGGGCGGCATGGGCAGTGGTTCGGGGGCCACTATACGGACGGAGGAGGCGCACAAGTTAGCCCCGGGATCCGTCGATGAACTCCACTTCGGACGTGGGCCCGCCCCGTCTGTTGGTTGCATCCGCCCTGTCGCCGCACCTGGACGATCCATGCGTTTTCCCTTGGTCGCGCTGCTGCCCCTGGCCCTGACCGCCTGCGTCACCGCAGACCCGTTCTCCCAGGAGGTCCGCCGCTACTTCGCGGAGACCGACATGCTGGCGGCGCACTACACGCGCCTGTACACGTCCGACGGCGGCATCGTCAACCACGGCCGCATGCAGAAGTGGCACCGCGACGCCAGCCCGAAGCTGGACGCCGGCTACGAGCGCGGCGTACCGCACGGCTCGTGGAGCGAGTGGTACGAGGGCGGCCAGATCTCGGTGAAGGGTGAGTACCAGCACGGCCAGCGTCACGGCGCGTGGCGCACGTGGGATCCGGAGGGCACGCTGCGTTCGTCCATGAGCTACGAGGACGGCCGCCTGCAGGGAGCCTTCTCGCTCTGGGACGTCGAGGGACGTCCGCTGGTCGAGGGCAGCTACGTGCGCGATCACCGCAACGGCGAGTGGTCGCTTTACCACGAGAACGGAACCAAGCGGCTCGCGGGCCGCTACGAGCGCGGGCATCCGGAGGGCCGCTGGTCGGCGTGGTACGCCGATGGCGCACTCGCCGGCGAGGGCGGCTACCGCCTCGGTCTGCGCAACGGCCTGTGGGTCTGCTGGGACGCCGAAGGCACGCGCCTCGCGCGCAGCCGCTTCGCGGAAGACTCCGCAGCAAGCCCCTCGCCCCTGGCCGCCGGAGTGTGGCCGACCGAGGGCATGCCCGTGAAGGATCCCTTCGACTTTGCCGCCGAGCTGAGCGACCCCGCGCTCCCGAAGTAGCGCTGTCGCGCGCGTCCTGCGCTCACTCGGGTTGCAGGAAGACCACCAGCACCTGCGACGACACGCCGGTGCGGTCGGGTTGCCAACTGCGCTGCTCGGTGACGTAACCCGGCGCGCTCACCGTCACGTTCAGCGGCTCGGACGGAACCGTCAGCGAGGTCATCCAGCCGCGGTCCACGCCCGGGGCTTGCAGCTTGATGATCGGGTCGGAGGTGTCCGGGTCGAAGGGGCGGTCGGCCACGACGAGCCCGCCACCGTCTCGCACCTCGATCTGGGCAACGGCGTTCAGCGGCCGGGCGGTTCCCTCCGCCAATGCGCCCAGGATCCGTGTCAGCGTGTCCTCGGGGTCACCGCCCGAGTCGTGCATGCCGTCCGGGGCCTCGCCAGTGAGCAGGACCAGCAGCATCATCGTGTCCTCGCCATCGCCCAGCACGAGTTCCTGCACCCCGTGCGGCTCGTCGCGCAGGTCGAAGATGAAGTCCTGCCGGCCGCCGAGGAAACTGCGCTTCACGCGCACGGTCAGGTGGTCGGCGGGCAGGCCCATGGCGATGGCCTCGCCCTTCTCGTCGGTGGACAGCCGCGTCGTGCCGCTGCTCATGCCGGAGGCCACGAACATCTCGCGCAGGTCGCGGTCCAGGTACGTCAGCGAAGCGCCGGAGACCGGTTTACGCATCGAGTCGAGGACGCGGACGTGCAGCGTGCGCGTCGCGTGCAGTTGCACGTCGATCAGGTGCTCGCCGGAGGTGTAGTCCTGGAGCGGCTGCGACCAGCGCGCGTAGCCCTGCGCGCCGGCGTTGATCATCATCGGTCCCGGCTCGAGGCCGGTGATGCGGAAGGATCCGTCCTCGCGCTCGAACTGACGGCCCGAACCGGTCATGCCCCCGACCCCCTTCGGGATCATGGGGGTGATCGTGAAGGACTCGACCGGCCGACCGGTGAGCGCATCGCGCACATGGCCGATCAGCGTGACGCCGGCCTGGGCGTTCGGATCGAGCACGACGACGAGATCGTCCTCACCCGAGCGCGCGGACAGCATCGCGACGAGTTCCTCGTCCTCGGGGTGAGTGACTTCGACCTCGAACAGCCCGTCGTAGAGCTGTCCGAGGCGAAACGCTCCCTGCTCGTCGCTGCGGGTCCAACTCAAGCCGCCGAAGCGCGACTCCCAGGTGGGCACGGGCGACATCGTCACGTCGCCGTAGTCCACGACCCGGTCGCCCTCGATGCGCACGATCGCCCCGGCGACGGGCGCGCCGTCGACGTCCACGACGGTGCCGGTCAGCGCGAGTTCGGCGTCCAGGACGATGTCGAGCTCGTGCGTCCCGTCCTCGGCGAGGACCACCGGTTGCTCGATGTGGACCGCGTGGTCGTCGGCGAGGACCGCCAGCACGCCGTGCTCGTCCGCGCGCAACCCGACCAGTTCGAAGTGGCCGTCGTCGTGCGAGCGTGTCGTGCGGCTGGCGCGCTCGTAGTACCTGAGTTCGTCGGCGCTGCTCAGCTGGAGCTGCGCGCCGGCCACGGCGTCGCCGTTCGCCGAGAGCAGCCGGCCGCGAAGCGTCGCGCCGCGCGCCAGGCGGATCAGCATCTCGGCCTGGCCGGGCGTGTTTCCGCCCGTCCACGGCGGGTGGTCCTCGTGCTTGGCGGTCACCACGTAGTTGCTGTCCGCCAGCGGACCGAGCAGGAACCGGCCGCCGCCATCGGTCTGCTCGGAGCGCGGCGGGGGCCCGATGCGAAAGACGCCCTCGATGCCCGTGACCTTGTCACGGCTCCCGGTCCCGGAGATCTTTGCCGTCACGTTCACGTCGGCGAGCGGCAGCTCGAGCGGCCCCAACACACGGCCCGGCGCATGGCGCGCAGCGCTCATCTGCAGCGTCACGCCCTCGGTGCGTGCCCCCTCGGGCAGTTCGCCGCGCAGCCGCCAGCGGCAGGTCAGCTCCGGCGCTTCGGCCGTGAGCACGAATTGCGGGCCCAGGTTGGAGATGGTGAAACGGCCCAGCGAGTCGGCGGTGACGGTGCGGTCGGGTAGCGCGGCGCGGTCGGGCCAGTTGTCCACGTTCCAGAGTGCGTCCGACCAGCCCATCACGGTTGCGCCCGGCACGGGGCGTGTCTGGCCGTCCACGACGATGCCGACCAACGTCGCGCCCGCGAAGAGCTCCACGTCCAAGGTGGCCGTCTCGCCGAGCCGAAGACGGATGTCGTCGTGGACCCGGGTGCGGGTGGTGTCCGCGGTGGCGGGTGCGGTCAGCCAATGCAGCGTGCCGTTCTCCGCAAGTGCGAAGCGGTAGCGCCCGTCGGCGTCGGTCGTGGGCCGGGACATCCCCGGAACGAGTTCCTTGGTGGAGAATCGCGGCTCCAGGGTGATCCCCACGACGGGGGAGCCATCCGCCGCCCGTGTCACGCGCCCGGCCAGGATGGCCAGCGCGGAGAGATCGGCGCGATCCGGTCCCGGGGGCGGCGCGGCGTCGGTGAGACCGGCTGCGCCCGGCGCCCCGTCGGCCGGCGCGATCGGCTCGGCGTCACGGGCGAAGGCGGGCGGAACGGGCGCGTCCGCGTCGGAAGGCGCCTCGATCAGGTGGCTCGCGTCGGGGTCGGCCGCGCTCGGGTCCACGGCCACCCAGACCCAGAGGCTTGCCATCAGGGTGACGAGGCCGAGCATTGCGAGGAGCAGGTTGGACCGTCTCACATCCGCCCTCGTAACATGGCACACCCTCTCTCATCGACCCCTGAAGGACGGTACCCCGCCATGACGACCATCACGCACGTTCAAGCCCGCGAGATCCTGGATTCGCGCGGCAACCCCACGCTCGAGGCAGAGGTCCTGTTGGAGAGCGGCGCGACGGGCCGCATGGCCGTGCCGTCCGGCGCGTCCACGGGCACGCACGAGGCGGTCGAGCTGCGCGACGGAGAGGCGTCGCGCTACCTCGGCAAGGGCGTGCAGAACGCGGTCGACAACGTGAACACGCAGATCTGCGAGGCGCTCGTGGGCGCCGACGCGAGCGAGCAGGAGTCGATCGACTCGCTGCTGATCGAGCTCGACGGCACCGAGAACAAGGCCACGCTGGGCGCGAACGCGATGCTGGGCGTCTCCTGCGCCGTGGCCCGCGCCGCCGCGAACGCGCACGGCCAGCCGCTCTACCGCTACCTGGGCGGCACGGCCGCCTGCACGCTGCCGATCCCGATGATGAACATCCTCAACGGCGGCAGCCACGCCGACAACAACGTCGACTTCCAGGAGTTCATGATCGTCCCGACCGGCGCCGACACCTTCGCCGAGGGACTGCGCATGGGCGCCGAGGTGTTCCACTCGCTCAAGGCCGTGCTGCGCGAGAACTCACTGAACACGGCGGTGGGGGACGAGGGCGGCTTCGCCCCGAACCTCGGCAGCAACGAAGAGGCCATCGGCGTCATCCTCGACGCCGTGCAGAAGGCGGGCTACGAGCCGGGCGACGACGTCTGCCTGGCGCTCGACGTGGCCGCCAGCGAGTTCTTCGAGGACGGCTCGTACGTGCTGGCCGGCGAGGGCGGCAAGGTCTGCTCCGCCGCCGACATGGCGTCGATCTACGCCACCTGGGCCGACAAGTACCCGATCATCTCGATCGAGGACGGCCTGCACGAGGACGACTGGGAAGGTTGGGCCACGCTGACCACCGAGCTGGGCGGCAAGGTGCAACTCGTCGGCGACGACCTCTTCGTGACCAACCCGGAGCGCCTGCAGCGCGGCATCGACGAGAACATCGCCAACGCCGTGTTGGTGAAGATCAACCAGATCGGCACGCTCTCCGAGACGCTCGCCTGCGTGAACCTCGCGACGCGCAACGGCTACAACACGGTCATCAGCCACCGCTCCGGCGAGACCGAGGACACCTTCATCGCCGACCTCGCCGTCGCCACCAACGCCGGCCAGATCAAGACCGGCAGCCTCTCCCGCACCGACCGAGTCGCCAAGTACAACCAGCTCCTCAGGATCGAAGAAGCCCTAGGCGAAACCGCCCACTACGGCCTCGACTGATCCCCCCGGAGCAGTTCCCCGCGTCGCGCCGTCCGCCCGGCGCACGTCCTCCGAGAACGCGTCCCGTCTACCACCCTGCTCCCAAGTGAACGGTGCCGCCCACCGTGTCCACGTCCGCAGCAGTCGAGCGCCGGCTGTCCCCGAGCGGAGTGACGGGCGACGGCGGTGCGTGATGAGGGGGGTGGTCCCGTCGCGAGTTTTGCGTGTCGGCCTCACGGCCGACACGCTTGTCTGAGCAGGGGACCACCCCCCTCATCAGCGCACTGAGCGCCCCGCTCGTCACCCCGACGCATCGCCCACCAACCGGCGCGCCAATCCCCCCACAAAACACGGTGGGCGGGTCCGGGCTGACCGCCCGAACCCGCCCACTCGCGGGAAAAGAACTGTTCTCTCGGAGCCCTTAGAGGCCCTGGATCGCCAGTCCCAGATCCAACGTGCCGCCCACGAGGGCCGGCTGGTTCGCCCACAGGTCCATCGTGGGTGAGGTGCCGTACTCAGCGGGCATGCCCGGATCGTTCAGCGTGGTCGTGAGACCGTTGCTGAACTGCCACGGGTCGGCCGGGAACTGCTTGAAGTTGAACATGAAGACCTGCCAGTGGATCTCGATGCCGTCAAGGATCGGATCGTTGGGGATCGGCCACTCCGGCATGGTGTCGATGGTCACGGGGAACATGAACATCGGGTTCAGGTACAGGATGTCGGCCGGATCGCCCTTGAACTGGATGCCCGGATCGAGCTTCTGCGGACCGAAGAAGATCAGGCACTCGACCGCGGGATCCTCGTCGTCACCGGTGAGCTGGCACCAGAAGGACGCGTTCGGAATCCCGAAGGACGGGTTGTAGCCGCCGAAGTTGAACGTGCCGATGTACGTGTCGTCGGACATGTACTGGTCGAACGCGTCCACGACGCCTGCCTCGGTCGGCGGGTCGATCAGCAGCGGACCCGTGCCGGCATCGAAGTACTCGAAGGAGTAGCCGATGGGGCCGTCCGCGACGTTCACGACGAGGTTGCCGGGGATCAGGTCGATGTCGACGACGAACGCCTCGGCGCCGCCCGATGCGGACGGCGGAAGCCCAGTCACGATGACGTCGGACACGATCACGCCCGGATCAGCAAACCCGGTCGCGCCCTGGTGAAGGCGGATGCGGATGTCGACCGGAAGCACGCTGGTCGTGCCGTAACCGATCTGCACCGAGGTGACGAAGTTGTTGCCACCCGCGGAGAGAGTGCCCCAGTCCATGTTGTAGTTGCCGGGGCCAGGCTGGAAGAAGGAGCCTTGGAAGTTGGTGTTGTCGTAGATGACAACGGCGGCGCCGTCAGGCGGAACGCCGGGGGTCAAGGTGCCGGAGTCGACGTCGTACGTGCCCGCGTACGTGGGGGTGCCGACGGCGGTCTGCGAACTGAGAGGCGTCTGCGCGACGAGCACGGGCGTAACAAGCCCGAACACGAGCAGCGCCCTGGTAAGAGGAGCGAGCTTCATCTAGATGTCCCTTCCCGAAGAATTCGGAACTCGATATCCCGTGGGCCCTGTGCCCACAGGGGCGGACAATGTACCCGCATACTGGAATCCGTGGGGTTCGACTTGGCTTTCGGGCGGAGCCCCGAAAACGAGCAGGAAACTTGCCGCCGCGCGCCGCCGGCGCCTGACCCGTTGCACACGGTCGACCAGGAATTGCGCTCTGCGTAACGCGCGCGCTGATTACCCTGAGCCGTCATGAAGCGGTCCGCGGGTGGCGTGCTCCGACGCGAGGGGCTCACGCTGTTGATGACACTGGCGATCGTGTACCTGTTCGTCAGCGGCACCCTGCCCGCCATCCTCGAGCGGCAGGAACTGAAGCGTCAGCGCGAGGCCGCGGCAAGCGACCTGCGTGCGGCCGAGGAGCAGGTGCGTCGAACACAGGATTGGACCGAAGGAGCGTGGACGGATCCGATGCTCCGCGACCGTCTGCTGGAGCCGTGGCTCCTGGATCCCGACAGCACCGGCTACCGCGTCATCCGCGGAGAGGCCCCGCCCGACGAGGGAGACGGGTCCGGCCGGTGAGTCCGCGACGGCTCGTCCCGCTCGTCGCGATGCTGCTCGCGGCCCTGCCGGCCCGGCCGGCGGCGCAGCAGATCGCGCCCGAAGGCAACCAGTTCCACAACAGTTCCAGCCTGCCCCTGGAGGACGAAGGCCACGCCCGGACGCGCCTGTCCCGCCTGACGGCGGCGCTCGCTCGGGCCGACGCCGACGAGGTCGCCTCCGAGCTGCGCGGCCTGCGGGGCATGGCCGAGGTCTCCCTGGTGCCCTACGGCCCGAGGACGCACGTGCCGGCGCTGGATCTCGCGGCGCGCATGATCGCGGCGAGCGATTCGGTTGCCGTGCGCGAGCGCGTCGAGGCGGACGCACGCGCGCTGATCACCGCGGCGCGTCGGAACCGCGACGTCGACGCGCTGGTCGAGTTGGCGAGCTGTGCTCCGGCGCTGAAGAGCACGCGCGAAGCCGCCCTGGCCGCCTCCCGCCTGATGTTCGAGCGCGGGTCGTGGTGGGAGGCCGAGCGGTTGGCGGCGCGCGCCGGCGATCTGCCCGACGCGCGGCACATCGCGGCGGCCGCTCGCGCGCGCGCCGGCGCGACGCCGCCCCGCGAGCCGGGCAACGCGAACTGGTCCTGGCGCGGCCAGGCAAAGCTCGCGCCGGAGGCCAGCGAGGAGGTCCACCTGCCGGCGCTGGTCGAGGGTCTGGGTGAGCGCCTGCTCGTGCTCGACGGCCGCGGCCTGCACGCCATCAACCGTCGCACCGGCGAGGTCATCGAGCAGCAGCTGGACTGGCGCCTGGCCGCGCTCGACGAGGAGCGCCTCGAACTGACGGCGCCCGCGCCACGCCGGCACGACATGGTTCGCGCCGACGAAAGGGTGCTGGTCCCGTTCAACGCGCTGTCCAACAGCCGTTGGTCGCGTCCCGACACGCGTCGCTCGGGCCGACTGATCGGCGTGGACCTCGCGATCCCGCCGAAGCTGCTGTTCCAGACCCGGGTCGAGCCCGACCGCACGCTCAGCGCGGCGCTCGGCCCGCTGACGGTCAGCGGGTCGCGTGTCTTCGCGCAGGTGTTCCGCGTCGGGTTGCGGACCGAGGTGTCGCTGGCCTGCTTCGACGCCGTGGACGGTCGGCTGCTGTGGGAGACGCCGCTCGTGCTCGGCGCGCAGGTGCGCCGCTTCGCCAGCCGCGTGGCCGAGACCAACGTGTTCCGCCTCGACAAGCGCGAACGCGAGGGCGCGGTGATCGAGCGTGACGGCATCGTCTACGCCTGCACCGGCCACGGCGTCGTGGCGGCCGTCGACGGCCTGACCGGCCGCGTGAGCCACACCTTCCGCTACGACCGCGTCTACTCGCTCGATCCGGGCGTGTACGAGCCGGCGTTCCTGTTCGACACCGGAGGTTGGGACGACGAGCCGCCGCGGCTGTTCGGCGACCGCCTGGTGGTGGCGCCGAGCGACAGCCGCTTCCTGTACACGCTGGCGCTGCAGCCCGGACCGCGCGGTCACCTGATCCTCGACGATCCGATCGAGCGCCTCGACCGCCGGCACGTCGTCACGCTGCTGCCCGACCCGGGGGGGAGCGATTCGCCCGCGGTGCTCGCCACGCGCCGCCGCACGGGCTCCTACGGGCTGGTGCTGATCGGCCCTGGCGGTCGCACGCTGGCCGAAACGCCGCTCATGCACCCGGACCTGAGCTTCAACGGGAAGCCCGTCGTCCTCGCGGGCCGCGCGCTGGTGCCGACCAACGTCGGCCTGCTCGAGTTCGACCCGACCGACCTCTCGGCCAAGCCCATGCGCGTGGCCGAGCACCCGGACGCGCCGGCGAACGTCTGGGCGGTTTTTCCGGTGACGGGCGGGCTCGTCACGCTCTCGCCGCTGATCGACCCGTTCGGTCGGCTGAGTTACTGGTACATCCAGTGGTACTCCACGTCTCCATGAGGCCTGCTTCCGAATACCGGGCGCGTTTCACGACCTCTATACTGGCCGGGTTCCAACGTCGGACGGCTCCCGTGCGTGGATCGTCCCGTCCCGGCCGCCATCACATACCCCCCGAGAGCGAACCCACCTCATGAGTGACAACGACGACGTTGCGGCAGCCGGCGAGCTGAAGGCGGGCTACGACCGCATCCGCGCCGAGATGGAGAAGGTGATCGTGGGGCAGGGGGCGGTCGTGGACCAGCTCATCGTGGCGCTCTTCGCCCGCGGCCACTGCATCCTCACCGGCGTCCCCGGCCTGGCCAAGACGCTCATGATCTCCAGCCTGGCGAAGACGCTCAGCCTGGACTTCAAGCGCGTCCAGTTCACGCCCGACCTGATGCCGACCGACATCACCGGCACCGAGATCATCCAGGAGGACCGCGCGACCGGTCAGCGCGAGCTGGTCTTCCGCGAAGGCCCGGTGTTCACGAACGTGCTGCTGGCCGACGAGATCAACCGCACGCCGCCGCGCACGCAGGCCGCGCTGCTCGAGGCCATGCAGGACCGGCAGGTCACGACGGCCGGCGAGCGCCGCCCGCTGCCCGACCCGTTCTTCGTGTTGGCCACGCAGAACCCGATCGAGCAGGAGGGCACCTACCCGCTGCCCGAGGCGCAGCTCGACCGCTTCATGTTCAACGTGTCGGTCGAGTACCCGAACGCCGAGGAAGAGGTCGAGATCCTCAAGCGCACCACGCTGACCGAGCCGCCCGACCTGCCCGCCGTCATGAGCGGCGAGGAGATCCTGCGGATGCAGGCGCTGGTGCGACGCGTCCCGGTCGCCGACGAGATGCTGGACTACGCGTCCACGTTGGTGCGCGCCACGCGTCCCGACCAGCCCGAGGCGCCCGAGTTCGTGAAGTCCAACCTGCGCTGGGGCGCAGGCCCGCGCGCGGGCCAGTACCTCGTGCTCGGCGCGAAGACGCGCGCGGTCATCAAGGGCCGCTTCCACGTCTCGGTCGAGGACATCCAGCGCGCCGCGCGTCCCGTGCTGCGCCACCGCATCCTGACCAACTACACGGCGCAGGCCGAGGGCATCCAGCCCGACGACATCATCGATCGACTCATCGAGACCGTGCCCGTCCACCCGTCACGCGCCGGAAGCGACGCGGGGCTGCCCAGGGTCGTCGGCACGCCCGAGAGCTAGATGCCGCTTCCCGGCCGGACCGTCGCGCTCGACCCCCGGGTCGCCGAGCGCATCGCGCATCTCTCGCTGAGCGCGAACCACGCCGTCGAGGGTTTCCTCACGGGGCGGCACAGGAGCCCGCACCGCGGCGTCTCGGTGGAGTTCGTCGAGCGACGGCCCTACGTACAGGGCGACGACCTGCGCCACCTGGACTGGAAGGCCTACGCGCGCACCGACCGCCTGGCGGTGAAGCGCTACCAGGAGGAGACGAACCTCGAGTGCACGATCGTGGTGGACGCCAGCGCCTCGATGGCCTACCCGCCCGATCGCGAGCCGAGCAAGTACGCCTACGCCTGCCAGGTCGCGGCGGCCATCGCGCACCTCGTGCTGCGCGTGCGCGACGGCGCGGCGCTGGCGCTGTTCGACCACAAGCTCGACCGCGTGCTCTCGGCTTCGACCTCGCCGTCGCACCTCTATCCGATCCTGCGCGCGCTGGCCGAGCGTGAGCCCGAGCAGGAGACCGACCTGAACTCGGTGCTCGGTCGCATGACCGAGCGGATTCCGCGGCCAGGGATGGTGGTGCTGGTCTCCGACCTGTTCGGCGACGTCGATCAGCTCGCGGCCGGTCTCGGACACCTGCGCGCACGCAATCACGACGCGATCGTGATGCACGTCATGCACAGCGACGAGCTGCGCTTCCCCTTCGACCGCCTCACGCGGTTCGAGGGCATGGAGGACACCTCTCACCTGCTCGTGGACGCGCCCAGCCTGCGCGAGGGCTACCTCGACGCGATGGAGCGCTGGCGCGGCGAGGTGCGGCGCGCCTGCAGCGTGCGCGACGTGGACTACGCGCTGATCGACACCTCGGTGCCGCTCGACGTGAGCCTCTCGGCCTACCTCGGCGCGCGCATGCATCGGCTGGGGCGGCGCTGATGAACCTCTCCTTCGGCGCGGCGGGGATGTTGTTCGGCGCGCTGTTCGTCGGCGTGCCGATCCTGATCCACCTGCTGAACCGTCGGCGCTACGTGATCCAGCCCTTCGCGGCGATGCGCTTTTTGGAGGAGGCCTTCGCCAAGCGCCGCCGCCGGTTGCGCATGGAGAGCCTGCTGCTGCTGCTCATGCGCTGCCTGCTCGTTCTGATCGCCGCGCTGGCGATGGCGCTGCCCTTCGTGCCCGAGAGCAGCCCGCTCTCGCTGGTCGCGGGCGGCCGCAGCGAGCTCGTGATGATCGTCGACCGCAGCGGCTCGATGGCCCGCGCGATCGCGCCCGGCGTGAGCGCGGACGACCGCGTGATGGCCGCGGTGCGCCGGCGCATCGGCCAGTTGTCCGACGAGCGCGGCGACGCGGTCACGCTGATCACCATGGGCAGCGGCCCGCAACTTCCCGCGCCCATCGGCGCCACGCCCTCGATGGCGCTGGCCGCGCTCGACGCGCGGCTGCCGCCGCCCGACGGCGTGGCCGACCTGGTCGGCGCGGCGCGCCTGCTCGCCGACCGCGTGCGCCCCGTGCGCCCGGGACGGCTCGACGTCCTGATCGTCTCCGACCTGCAGGCGCTCTCATGGGCCTCGGCGGGGGGCGGGCTGGGCTCGCTGTTCGCCGGCACCTTCGAGGACGGCGGCGGCACGCTGCGCCTGGTCGGCACGTCGGGCGACCTGCCCGAAGCCGCCAACGCCGGCGTGATCTCGCTCGACGCCGAGGCGCCGCTGCTGCTCACCGGCGAGCCGGTCACCTTCACCGCGGTCGTGCGCAACTGGTCGCAGAGCGCGCCGTTCGTGACCGAGGGCGACTTCCTGCTCGACGGCGTGCGCGTGGCGCGCCAGCCGATCGAGCTGCCGCCGCTGGGCACCACCACCGCCAGCGTGCGCCTGCGCGTGGACACGCCGGGACCGCACCACCTGGAGTTCGCGCTGGCCGGCGACGAGCTGCCCTTCGACGACCGGCGCACGCTGGCCTTCGAGGCGCGCAGCCGGCTCTCCGTGCTGCTCGTGGACGGACAGCCCGGCGGCGCCGACCCGCTGTCCTCCGCCACCGGCTACCTCTCCCTGGCGCTCGACCCGGCCGGTGGGGACGAGGATGTGCCGGCGCGCTTCGACCCGATCGTGCAGGAGGTCAGCCGCTTCGAGCAGTCGGGCACCTCCGCCGAGAATCCCGACGCGATCGTGCTGGCGAACGTCGGCGGGCTCTCCGCCGCCGCCGCCGAGGACCTCGCGCGCGTCGTCTCGTCCGGGACGCCGCTGCTGATCTTCCTCGGCGACAACGTCGAGCCGCAGCTCTACGCCGAGCGGCTCGCACCGCTCGGCCTGCTTCCCGCCGAACTGGGCCCGGTGCGCGGCGACCCGACGGGCACGAGCGGCGAGGACTACGTGACCATGTCGCTGCCCGAGCCCGCGCCGGCCGCGCTGTCGCTGTTTGCCGACCCGCGCCTGGCCGTGCTGCTGCAGGTGCCGGTCTTCGCGTGGCGCGAGCTGATCCCGAGCGAGGGCAGTCGCGTGCTCGCCTCCTTCGCCGACGCGGTCGGGCACACCACGCCCGCCATCGTGGAAGGTCGTCTCGGCCGCGGGCGCATCCTCATGATCGGGACCTCGGCCGACGCGCGCTGGTCGCTGCTGCCGCGCAACCCCGCGCTGTGGGTGCCGCTGGTGCACGAGCTGATCGGCGCGTTGTCCGCGCCCGACCCCACCGCAACCAACCTGCCCGTCGGCCAGACGCCGACGATCGTCGTGGACGGCATCCCGCTCTCGGCGCAGCTCACGCTGCCGTCGGGCGCGGTGCTGACGGTCGAGCGGCCCGCTGCCGAGCGCGTCGGCGAGCGGTCCGTGCTGGAGCTGGACGAGTTCCCGCTGGAGGAGGCGGGCGCCTACTCGCTGGCCGTCACGACCGCGGAGAACCAGGCCAACCCGACGACCACCGCACTGTCCGCATTGCCCGACGCGCGCGAGGGCGACCTGCGCCAGGTCGACGACGGCACGCTCTCGACCGTGCTGGCCGGCGTGGACTGGATGCGCGGCGACGACCTCGAGGATCCGACCGACGCCGACGGCCTGCCGGGTGACGGCAGCCTCGCCGAGGCGCTGCTCTGGGTGCTGCTCGTGCTGGCGCTGGGCGAGGCCGTGTACGCGCGCGTGGTCGGGAGGGCACGATGAGCCTCCCGCCCGTGCAGGACGTGATCGAGACCACGCGCGTGCAGTTCGTGAACATGCCGCCGGTGTGGGTGCTGGCGCTGGTCGTCGCGCCCGTCACGGTGCTGTTCGTGCGCTGGGTGTACCGCGGCGAGCGCCTGACCGCGCGCCGCTGGATCCCGGCCGCGCTGCGCGCGCTGACCATCGCGCTCCTGATCGTGTTCCTGATGCACCCGGTGCGGCTGCACCAGAAGATGTCGGTCGAGCGCCCGGTCGCGGTGGCCCTGCTGGACGACTCGGCCAGCCTGCGCGAGCGCGACCTGCCCGACCTGGCGAGCCGCCTGGGACTGCCGTCCGACGCGACGCGCAGCGAGGTGATGCGCGCGCAGCTCGCGCAGCCGCTCAGCGACCTGGGCGAGCGCTACGAGCTGCTGAGCTTCGCGTTCGGCGACGCCTTGCGCGCGCTGGGCGACGCCGACGACCTGCTGGCCGCCGACGGCACGACGCGCCTGGGCGACGCGCTGGCCGGCCTCGCGGCCGAGACGCGCGGGCGCGACCTCTCCGCCGTGCTGCTCGTGAGCGACGGGCGCAGCAACGCGGGACGCGAGGCGCTGGCCGCGCTCTCGATCCTGGCGGGGCGTGCGGTGCCGGTGCACACGATCGGCGTCGGCAACCCCGAGATCCCGCGCGACGTGCGCGTGGCCAACGTGGTCGCGCCCGAGGTGGCGCTGGCCGGCGACACGGTCACGCTCGAGGTCTCCGTGGCGTCGCGCGGCTTCCCCGGACAGCCCGCGTCGATCGTCGTGACCGACACCAATTCGCGCATGGAGCTGGCGCGCGAGGACTTCACGCTGGCCGACGCGGAGCCCGGCGAGGCGACCGAGCAGGTGGCGCGCATCGGCTTCGTGCCGGAGGTCGAAGGCGATCTCGACCTGCGCATCACCGTGAGCCCGCGACCGGAAGAGCGTGACGCCGCCAACAACTCCGAGCGGCGCGTGATGCGCGTCGAGCCCGGCCGCATCAAGGTGCTCTACGTGGACGGCTATCCGCGCTACGAGTACCGCTTCCTCAAGAACTCGCTGCTGCGCTTCGGCCACATGGAAGTGCAGTGCCTGCTGCTCTCCGCCAGCGATGACTTCATCCAGGAGTCCACCGCGGGCGTCGATCGCCTGAAGTTCTTCCCGCCGACGCTCGAGGATCTGCTCGAGTACCACGTGATCATCTTCGGCGACGTCCACCCGCAGGACCTCGGCTTCGACTCGGAGCAGATCCTCGCCAACGTGAAGGCCTTCGTGGAGGCGGGCGGCGGCTTCCTGATGCAGGCCGGCGCGCGCGACGCGCCGCGCGAGTACGCGGGCACGCCGATCGCCGACATCCTCCCGGTGCTGCTCGGCGACTACGAGAGCGAGGTGAACTGGATTCACGATCCGGGCGAGCCGTTCCACCCGGTGCTGGCCCGCCCGCGCGATCCGCACGAGGTGGTCAGCATTCACCCCGACCTCGACACCAACCGACTGCTGTGGGAGCAGGAGTCCGGGCTCGCGCCGCTGACCTGGTACTACCCGGTGTCCAAGGCGCGGCAGACGGCCGAGGTGCTGCTCTCCCATCCGCGCTCGCGCAACGCCTTCGGTCCGCACGTGCTGCTCGCCACCATGTACTACCCGCAGGGTCGCACGGCGTTCCTCTCCACCGATGAGACCTGGCGCTGGCGTTTCCGCTACCTCGAGACGTACCGCGAGCCGTTCTGGAAGAACCTGATCCGTTACCTCGCGCTGAACAAGCTGCGGCGCTCGGACTACCGCTTCGACTTGGCCACCGATCTGGCCGCCTACGACATCGGCGACCGCGTCGAGGTGACCGCGCGCGTGCGCGACAGCAGCTTCCGGCCGCTGGTCGCCGAGAGCGTCGACGCGCAACTCGTGCGTCCCGACGGGCGGCGCGAGGCGCTGTCCCTGTCGCGCGAGGAGGACGGCGTCTTCGGCGGCGCGCTGGTGGCGTCCGACCCCGGGCCGTACCGCCTGTGGCTGGAGGATCCCGAGGATCCGGACGGAGAGCCGCGCAGCCCGCGCATCGTCACGGCCAGCGTGCCGTCGGCGGAGCACGACGATCCGATCCTGGACGAGCAGCTGCTGCGCGCGATGGCCGCGTCGAGCGGCGGACGCTACGCGCTGCTCAAGGACGCCCCGGCGCTGATCGCCGGACTGGACGATCCCGTGCGCGAACGGGCCGTGGACGAGCCCGAGCGCGAGGAGCTCTGGTCGGGCTATCCGCAACTTCTGCTGCTGATGGGATTGCTGGCAGCCGAATGGGTCGTACGCAAGCGCAACAACCTGGTCTAGAGGAGTCACCTCATCGTGTCGTGCCGTGCCCTGATCCTGCCGCTGCTGCTCCTGCTGGCGGGCGAGGTGACGGCGCTGCAGGAGCAGGTGGCGACGGATCGCTTCGCGGGCTGGGACTCGATTCGTTCGACCGACTGGGTCTTCGACCCCGACGACCGCCCGGTGCTCGGCTTCTCCGTGCGCGACAGCCAGGCCGCGCGCAGCGCGATCGACGACGTCGAGAGCCTGCTGAACGACGGTGAGGTCGAACAGGCCGCGCGCGACTTGCTGTCGGTCATCGCCGATTTCGGCGACCAGGTCGTGCAGGTGGACGGCGACAACGGTCGCTGGATGGGCGCGGCCGAGTGGGCCCTGCACCTGCTGCGCACGCGCGTCCCCGACGGCGTCCGCGCCGATCTCGCCGGCCCGGCCCCCGCGGAGGAGATCGCCGCCGCAGCAGCATGGCGCGACACCGACGCCTTGAGACGCCTGGCAGTGCGCTTCGACGGAACGCCCGAGGCGCGTCGCGCGCTGGCCTGGGCGGCGCGCCTGGCCGCGGAGCGCGGCGACCTGCCGGTCGCGCGTGCCGCCGCGCAGCGCGCGCTGGCCATCGGCGCGGGCGAGGACCTCGATGAGCTGATGGAAGCGCTCGCCGTGCCCGGGCGCATTGCCGCCGTGCGGGAGGTCCGCCCGCCCGAGAGTCTGGAGTACCACTGGAAGCAGCCGCTGGTCGTGTCGCGCGTCGGGCGGCGCAACCCCTTCGCGCACAGCCCCGGGATCAGCGAGGCGCCGATCGCGCCGGTCGTGCCGGTCGTGGAGGAGGGCGTCGTGTACATCGCCGATTCGGTGTCGGTGTACGCGTTCGACCTGCTCTCCGGCCGCGAGCTGTGGCGCCACGCCGGGCCGATGGAGGCGATCGCGCTCGACCCGAACGCGCACCGCGACGTCTTCCGCTTCGACTACTACATGGACGACTGGCGGCCGCGCGCCGTCAGCCCGTACCTGCACGCGAAGCCGTCGCTCGGCCCCGAGCGGCTCTACGCCGCGGTGCAGGTGGCCGAGCCGCTGCGCGAGCTGCACCGGCTGGACAACATCCCGATCAACTACCCGCTGCCGCGGCGTCGCCTGGTGGCGCTGGATCGCGCGACGGGCGAGTTGCTTTGGCAACAGGAGCGTCCCGGGCTGGGCGAGCTCGCCTTCCGCAACCGCTTCGACGTGGCCGGGCCGCCGATGCTCATGGACGGCGTGCTCTTCGTCGCGGGCACGGTGACGGACGGCGCGGTGAACAGCTACATCGCCGCGTTCGACCCCGAGGACGGCGAGCTGATCTGGCACACCTTCCTGTGCGCGGGGCAGCAGGACCTGACGATGTTCAACCGGCCGTTCCAGGAGCACACCTCCAGCCCGGCGCTGGCGGCCGACGGATCGATCTTCGTCTCCTCCAACCTCGGCGTCGTGGCCTGCGTGGACGCCTTCTCGGGGCGCGTGCGCTGGCTGACCGGCTACGAACCCACCGCGCGTCGCGCCAGCCGTTCGCCCGACCGCGACCAGCGGCGCGACATCTACTGGACCAACCATCCGCCGGTGCTCGAGGCCGGCCGCCTGTTGGTCACGCCGCTCGACAACTCGCGCCTGCTCGCACTCGACCCCGCCACCGGCCGGACCGTGTACGAGCTCGACGCGCTGTGGCGCAACGGCGGGAGCCTGCGTCACGAGGTGATCGGCACCGGCGACGGCCGCATGCTCGTGGCGGGCGATCAGCGCGTCGAGTGCTTCGACGCGTCGGACGGTCGCATGCTGTGGAGCACGGGCCTGCAGTCGGACATCAACGACTACATCATCGGTTCGGCCACGCTCTCGGACGGTCACCTGCTGCTGCCCGCGCAGTCGGGCCTGCTGGAGGTCGACCTCGCGGCGGACGGCGAACTCCGCCGACGCGAGTGGGAGAGCGGGCTCGGGCGGCGCGGCGTGCGACGCGTGACCGCCGCCGGCCCCGTGCTGCTGATGATCGACAACTGGTACCTCTACGCGGCGGTCGATCTCGAACGCGCGCTGGAGGACGCCCTGGAGCGCGCGAGCGATTCCCAGGTCGAGATGCTGGCCGCCGCCGAGCTGCTGCTCTCGGCCGGACAGTTCTCCGCGGCCGAGACCTTCTTCGACCGCCTGTTGCCCGATGCGCAGGGCGCGATGGCCGTGCGCGCGCGCAGCGGAAGGCTCGAGGCGGCGCTGCGCGCCGCGCGCACGGTCGGCACGCGCGAGCGCTGGGAGGCGCTGCTGGAGACGGCGCGCCGGCTCGACGCCTCGTGGGAGGTCGCCCCCGAGGCGCTGGTCGGCCTCGACATCATGGGCGCGGACGACGCGACGCGGGAGTGGCTCGACGAGCTGGCCGCGTCGGACCCCGAACGCGTGGTCGACCTCGGCCCGCTCACGCCGGACGGCGAGCAACCGGTGGGCCTCATCGCCGCGCTGCGTCACCTCGACCGCGACACGCCGGCTGCGGCGGTCGAACGCCTGCAGGGCCTGATCGCGCGCTGGCCGCACCACCTGTGGGACGGCGTGCCGGTGCGCGAGGCGGCGACGCGGCGCATCGCGCAGATCCTCTCGGCGCACGGTCGCGGGCTCTACGAGGAGTTCGAGCGGGCCGCCGAGGACGCGCTCGACCGGGTGGACGACGCCACGTCGCTGCTCGCGGTGGAAGAGCGCTACCCGAACGCGCGCGCCGTGGCCGACGCGCGCCTGTCGCGCCTGGCCGTGCGCCTCTCCGAGGGCTTCGCGCTGGAGGTGTTCGAGGAGTTGTCGGGCGCGAGCATGCTGGACGCCGATGCGGAGCTGCTCGCGCTGCGCGAGCGCGCCGCGCGCGCGCTGGGCGAGGACGCCTATGCCGACGTCCTGGCGGGACGCGCGCCTGTCGCGAGCGCGCCGCGCCTGCCGGCGCTGCCGTCGGGCGACTTCGACCTGACCTCGTACGAGATCTCCAAACTGGGCAAGGTCAGCTTCCCCCCGATCACCGGTCGCGCCGCCCCCGAGTACGACGGCTGCGTGCTGGGCGCCGTGAACCTCACCGGCGACCTGTTCCTGCTCGACACGCAGGGCGAGGGCGTGCTGTGGCGGAACAAGCTGCCCAAGGACCTGGCCTTCGCGTCCGCGGGGCTGGTCGACTTCGCACAACTGGGCAACCGGCTGTTCATCGAGGTGTTCAACGAGCGGCTGATCGAGGCGCGGTCGATGGATGACGGCGAGTTCGCGTGGGGCCGCGGTCTGCCGGGCGACAGCCGAAGCCTGGTCGTCGCGGGCGGCCTGGTGCTGCGCCTGCACACGCGCCCCGACGACGGCGGCCGCCGTTTCGCGGTGACCGGCTACGGCGCCGCCTCCGGCGCGGAGGCGCTGAGCGTGGACCTGCCGCCGTGCGTGGACGCGCGCCTGTTCACGGCGGGGGAGCACGTGGTCGTGTTCACCGCCGGCGACCTGCGCAGCGACGGCACGATGGTGGACGCGCGCCTGTCGCTGCTCGACATCGTGCACGGCGCGCTCGAGGACAGCGTGGTGCTGCCCGGCGCCTCGCCGACCGTCGTGCTGACGCTCGACGAACCGCCCACGGTGCTGCTCTCCGAGCGCGCCTCCACCGGCGGCTCGGGCACGCGCCTGCTGGCCTGGGACCCGGTCACGCGCGAGGTCACCTGGCAGTCCGACCGGCTCGCGGGCGTGGTCACGCGCCAGGTGCTCTACCCGGCGGGCGACGCTCGCCTGCTCCTGTTCGAGTCCGGCGCGGTGCGCTCGCTGCCGTCGGGCGAGATGCCGCCCGGCGCAGTGCTCACCCCGATCGATGCGCGCGACGGTCCCGGCCTGCCGATGAGCGCGGGCGAGCCGGTCAGCATCCTGGGCGGCCAGTCGGTCGGCCGCGCGCCGCGCCTGGTGATGAAGTCGGTCTCCGACCCCGGGCGCCTGGTGGTCGCGGACGCGCGCGGCGCCGGCACGGTGACGCAGCTGTCCCTGCCGAGGGCGGTGACCGAATACGCCCGCGTCACGCACGCGCGCGACGGCTTCCTGCTCACCAGCGAGCCGCTCGTGCCCGGCGCGGACGCCACGCTCACCATCTTCGATGGCGACACCGGCGAGCAGCGGTACAGTACGGTCCTCGACGATTTGCGCGCGCGCGGTCGCACGGAGATGACCCTCGCGGAGGGCGCCGTGGTGCTCGCGAACGGCGGGACGATCCGCGTCGTCCATCGTGCGCGCGGTACGGACGATTCCGGCACCAAGGAGCGCTGAGATGAGACGCCTCGGACACGCGCTGCTACTGATCTGCCTGCTGATCGCGGGAGCGCCCGGTGTGTCGGCGCAGGCATCCGTCAACACCGACATCACGTCCGAGTCGGTCGTGGCCGTCGAACGCGCGCTGGACTGGCTCGCCCGACACCAGAACAAGGACGGGAGCTGGACCGCGAGCGTCGGCTTCAAGCTGAACCAGGACTACGAGATCACGACGCACAACAAGCCGCACGTGGGCGTGACCGCGCTGGCCGGCATGGCCTTCCTCTCGTCGGGGCACCTGCCCGGCCGCGGCCGGTACGGCGACACGATCCGCAAGGCCACCGACTACGTGCTCTCCTGCGTGCAGACCGGCGGCTTCATCACGTCGAACGAGACGCGCATGTACAGCCACGCCTTCGCCACGCTGTTCCTGGCGGAGGTGTACGGCATGACCGACAGCTCGGCCGTGCGCACCAAGCTGCAGGAGGCGGTGGACTTCATCGTCGCCGCGCAGAACGCCGAGGGCGCCTGGCGCTACCTGCCGCACGCGGTCGAGTCCGACATGTCGATCGCCGTGTGCCAGCTCAACGCACTGCGCGGCGCGCGTGACGCGGGCATCCGCGTGCCGAAGAGCACCATCGAGCGCGCGCGCGAGTACGTCGCGCGCAGCTACGAGAGCCGCGACATCGCGATGGGCTACTTCCGCGACGAGTACTACCGGCTGGGCAAGGGCTCGTTCCGCTACCAGTCGCGCGGGAACTCGCGCAGCTCGTTCGCGCTCACGGCGGCGGGCATCGCGGCGCTGCACAACTCGGGCATCTACACCACGCGCCTCGGCGGCGACGACGCGGACGTCATCGACCTCGAGGCCAGCATCGACTTCCTGATGGACCACTTCGACCTGGTCTCGGGCAACGCGCCGTACACCTTCCATTACTTCTACTGGTACGGGCACTACTACGCGACGCAGGCGCTGTACGTCGTCGGCGGCAAGGCCTGGCAGTGGTACTACCCGCGCATCCGCGAGGAGCTGATCCGCGCGCAGGCGTCCGACGGCTCGATGCCGTCCCGCGTCGGCCCCGGCCAGGCGTACTCCACCGCGGTGGGCGCGATCATCCTCTCGCTTCCCTACGGCTACCTCCCGATCTTCCAGCGATGAGCCCAGCAACGAGCGATGCTCCGATGACCACGCCGAGCACGACACCGCAGCGCACGAGCGCGCCGGGCGGCCGCGGCATGGACGCGCTGCACCTGCGCCTCGACCAGGTGCGAGGGCGCGTGCGCCTGCTGCGCGCGACGGCGGGCGGTGCGAGGCTGGTGCTGCTCTCGGTGTTCGTGCTGGTACTGCTGTACATGGCCGATCGCTGGCTGGTGCTGCCGCTCGCGGTGCGGGGGCTGCTCCTGTTCGCCGTCGCGGTGATGGGCGTGCGCGAGATCCACCGTCGCATCGGGCGTCCGCTCTTCGGCGGCGCCGGCCGCGAGGACACGGCGCGGATGATCGAGAGTGAGCTGCCGGGCCTCGAGGGGCGCCTGATCTCCGCGCTGCAACTCGGCGGCGGCCCGGACGGGTCGATGGAACAGCGCCTGCTCGACGAGGCCTCCTCGGTCTGTCACGAGCACGACCTGCGCGAGGTGCTCGTGGCCGGCCCTTCGCTGACCGAGGTCTGGCGCGCGGCGGCGGCCGTGGTCACGCTCGGACTGCTCGTCGCGGTCGTGCAGCCGTACACGGACGTGTTCGCGCAGCGCTGGACCATGAACGAGATCGCCTGGCCGCGCGCGACGCGGTTGGAGCTGATGGTCCCCGAGGAAGGTCCCGCTCACCGGCTGCTCGACGACGGAACGCTGGTCGTCGCCAAGGGCGGGGTGATCGAGGCCGAGGCCGGTCTCCTGGGCGAGGATCCCGGCCGCGTCGAGCTGGTCGTCGCGGGTCTCCGCGGGGATCGCGCCGTGACCATGAGCGCGCGCTCGACGGGCGGCTGGGTCGGCCGCGTCGCGATCGAGGCGGGCGACGAGACGCTGTTCGTGCGCGGAGGCGACGACTCCGGCCGCGAGACGCGCCTGGAACTCACGGTCATCGAGCCACCGCGCCTCGACGCGCCGGCCTTCCGGCTCGAGCCGCCGGCCTACCTGGGCGCGCCGACCAGCACCGTCGGCCCCGAAGGGCTGGCCGTGCCCGAGGGCACGCTCGTCACCATGGAAGGCGAAGCGCAGGGGAGCCTCACGCGCGGCGAGCTGCGCCTGGCCGCGTCCGGCGAGATCGTGCCGTTGGAGATCGAGGTCGACGGCGAGGTGTCGCGGCTGAGCGGCAGCTTCACCGCGAACATGTCGGACAGCCTGTCCATCGTGCTGAGCGGCGCGCACGACCTCGCGACGCAGGATCCCAGCCAGCACGCGCTGCTCGTGCGCCCCGACCGTCCGCCGACGCTGCGTGTGTTCGCGCCGGCGCGCTCCGACGTCAAGGTCACCGCGAATGCGGTCGTGCCCTTCGCGGTGATCGCGGAGGACGACCACGCCGTGGCCGACGTGCTGTTGCGGCCTGGTCCGGACGGCATCGAGCCGCCGACGCCGCTCTCGCCCGACCTCGCCGCGCCCAGCCACTACCGCCTCGTGCTCGACTTCGCCGAGCGCGAAGGGAGCACGGCGCTCGGCTACCAGCTCGTGGCGCACGACGCCCGCGACCTGCCCGGGAAGGGGCCGCAGTCTGCGCTCGTGGACGGCCGCCGCGTGGACGTGGTCGAGGAGAGCGAGGTGCAGCGCCTGCTCGCCGACCGTCAGCTCCGGCTCAAGGATGCGTTCAAGGGCATCCGGGATCGCCAGCAGACCGCCATCGAGAACGTGGCTTCGCTCATCGCCGACACGCCGACAGCCGACCATCCCGACCTCGTCGCCGAGGTCGTGTCGCAGAACCAGATCACGACGCGCCTCACTCGCGAGGTGCGCGAGTTGTGCGGCGTGCTCGACGACACGATCCTCAACCGGCTCGACCCCGGGCCCGGCGCCGGAGAGGTGCTCGACCAACGCCTGGCCGACTGGCAGGCCACGCCGGTGAACAAGGGCTTCGCGCCCGAGCCATGGCGCGCGATGGCCAGCGACTACACCGCCGGCCGCTTCGGACGGCTGGACCTGCTGGGCCGTCTGCTCGACATGGCCGGCCTCGCACTGGACGTGGAGCAGGAGAGCTCGCCCGAAGCCCACCGCCTGCTGGGCATCGCGCGCGCCGAGCCCACGCTCGCCAACCTGGAAGCGGCCCAGGCCGCGCAGGTCGCCGTGCTGGGCCAGCTCGACAAGTTGCTCGGCCGCATGGACGAGTGGGAGGACTTCCAGGAGGTGCTGCTGCTGGTGAAGACGCTGATCGACGACCAGCGCAGCGCGCGCTCCCGCACGCAGGAAGCCCTCACGGGCGAGAAGGGCTCCAACTGATGACGACCCACGGACGACGCGGACGGATGGCCGGCGCGCGCGGCATCGCGCTGGCGGCGGGTCTCCTGCTCGCGCTCGGCAGCGGCGCGCGCGCGCAGGACGACGGCGAGATCGAGACCGCTCTGGAACGCGTGCTGCGCGACCAGGGCCGCATCGGCCTGCGCCTGGAAGGACTGTCGGAGAAGATGGAACGCCTCGCGGCGCGCTACGAGGACGAGGGGCGCACGCGCAACGCGACCCTGCTGCGCGATGCGCTGGCCGAGTTCGAGCAGCGCAACCTGCTGGATCTCTCGCGCGAGCTGGAGCGCAACCTCGAGTCGGGCAACCTCTCGTCGGTCGAGCAGCAGGACTCGCTGGCCGCCGCGCTCGAGGACATCTACGCGCTGCTGCGCGACCGTCGCGATGTCGAGGACCTCTCCACGCAGGCCGACCTGGCGCGCGAGGGCGTTGCCGAGTTGGGCTTCCTGGCACAGAACGAGCGTCGGCTCCTGTCCGAGACGCGCGCGGCCACCGACCAGCCGGGCGAGTTGCTCGAGCAGGCGCTGACCGAGGCCGAGCAGTTGGCCAAGCAACTCCAGACCGCCGGGGCCGCCGCCGAGACGGCGTCGAAGGCGGAACTGGCCCTCGGCGATGCCGCGCTGGCCGAGTCACTGGCGAAGCAGCAGCGCGCCCTGGCCGAAGACAACCTGCCCCGCTCGCAGACGCAGGCGCTGCTCGAGGAGGCGCTGGCGATGTTGCGCGAGCGTCTTGAACAGCCCGTGGACGGGGCGGCTGACCAGGGGGTGGCGGCCGAAGCGATGGCGGCGGCCGAGGCCTCGCGCGGCGAGGCACGCAAAGCCGCCGAACGCGCTGCGGTCGAGATGGCCGCGGCACGCAAGGCCCTGCAGGCCGCCGAGGGTGACCCGAGCGGCCGTCCCGCCGAGCCCGGCGCCGAGACGGAAAGCGAGACCGGCGAGCCCGGCGGGGAACAAACCGGTGGTGAGCAAGGTGGCGAGCCGACCGGCGGGGAACAAACCGGTGGTGAGCAAGGCGGCGAACAGACCGGCGGCGAACAAACCGGTGGTGAGCAAGGCGGCGAACAGACCGGCGGCGAGCAGACCGGCGGCGAACAGACCGGTGGCGAGCCGAGCGATGGCGAGCCGAGCGAAGGCGAGGAGCCGGGCGAGAGCGGCGAACCGAGCGAACGCTCCGCGGATCCGTTGGAAGGCGCGCGCGAGCGCATGCGCGAAGCCGCCGAGGAACTCGAGGACGTGCGCGACGCGCTCGAACGCTCCGAACGCAGCCTGGCCGCCGCGCGCAACCGCGCCAAGGCCATGGCCACCGCGTCCAGCCGCGAGGCGGCCGGCGGCGGCGAGCAGATGGAAGAACTCGCCCAGCGCCTGGAGGCCGTGCAGCCCGACGAGGGCCCCGAGTTGCTCGATCGCACGCGCGAACTGCTGGCCGAGTTGGAGCGCATGGCGGAGTCCGCCGAGAAGGGCGACATGGCAGGCACGCAGGCGGGGCAGCAGTCCGCCGAGACCAGCCTGAACGACATGCTGGAGATGCTGAAGCAGCGCAACGCGCAAGCCGGCGACGACGAGCCGCGCCCGCCGCCCGACGCGCAGGCGCTGGCCGACCTCGCCGACCGTCAGGCCGAACTCCAGCGCCGCATGCGCGAGCTGATGGACCGCCTGGCCGAGTTGCCCGACCAGGGTTTCCAGCAGCCGCTGTCACGTGCGGGCGAGGCCATGACCGGCGCGGAGGGTGCGCTGCGCCGGGGCGACAGCCGCGAGGCCACGCTGCGCGAGCGCGAGGCCGCCGAAGAGCTGGAGCAGGCGCAGTCGAAGCTCGCCGGAGAACGTGACAAGTACGAGCAGCTCCGCCAGGAAGAGGTGCTGTTCCGGCTGGGCGAGGAGCTCACCGCGCTGCTCGAGGCGCACGAAGCCGCGCGGATCGAGACGATCGAGCTCGACGAGGCGCGCGCCGAAACCGACCGGCTCGGACGCAGTCAGCGCCGCGCCGTGTCGCGCCTGGCCGGACAGGAGCGCGACCTCTCGGTGCAGGCCGAGGCGCTGCGCTCGACGCTGGCCGAGAACGGCGCGATCGCGTTCACCTTCTCGCTGTCCCGCACCCGTGACGACCTGCAGACCGTGACCGAGGAGCTGACCCGCGAAAGCACCGGCGGCCTGGTGCAGTCGGTGCAGGAAGACGTGAGCCAGCGCCTGCGCGACCTGCTGGCGGTGCTGGAGAACGAACGCGAGCGCCGCCGCGACGCGGAGACCCAAGAACCGCAGCCGGGCGAGCCGCAGCAGCAGGGCCCGCCGCAGCTCGTGCCGACCGTCGCCGAGTTGCTGCTGATCCAGCGCATGGAGCAGGCCGCGCTCGCCCGGCTCGAGAGCTTCATCCGGCTGAATCCCGAGATCCGCGACGAGGACTACTACAGCGACCTCGAACGCGAGCTGCTCGACCGCTGGGCGGGCGAGCACGACGACGTCTCCGACATGTTCCGCAGCATGGTCTCCGAGACCGGCGGCAATCCGATGCCGGACGGGGATGCGTCGATGGAGGAGGGCGCCGAGCCGCCCGACGAGCTGCCCGAGGGTGGAGGAGGCGACCGATGAACGCGCTGATCGTCCTGATGATGATGCTGCCGGCCCAGGTGGACGGCGCGGCGGCCGAGGGTTCGCCGGTCGAGGAGCTGGTGATTCGCATCACGCGCGAGATGGACGCGGTGAACGAGGCGCTGCGCAAGGCGGCCGACGCCGACGCCGTGAGCAACGAGCTCGACGCCGCGCGCAACAGCCACCTCTCGGTGATCCGCGACATCGAGGAACTGATCCAGCAGGTGAGGTACCAGCGCAACAACAACCAGCAAAGCGGCGGGGGCGAGCCGAAGCCGAACCAGAAGGGCGGCGGCGGCGAGCAGCAGCCCGAGCCGCGCGAGAGCGACGGCAGCAACGCGCCCGAGCCCGAGAAGGACCAGCCCGGCGACCGCCCGGAGCAGCAGGCGAGCCCGGATTCGGACGTGCAGAACGACAACGCGCAACCCGAGGACTCGCGCGGGGAGCAGGAGGATGCGAGCCGTCCCCCGCGCCCGGACGAGATCGAACCCTTCACCGCGCAGGACACCGACGCGCGCTGGGGCCTGCTGCCGCCGAAGATGCAGGAGCGCCTGCTGAACCTGCAGGTGGACGACGTGCCCGAGCGCTACCGCACCTGGCTCGAGGCGTACATCCGCGCGCTGAACCGGCGCGAGCAGGAGGGTGGCGGACGGTGAGGACGGCCCGATGAGGACGTCGTGGTGATCGGACGCATCGCGATCGCCGCCGCGCTGACGCTGGGCACCGGCGTCGCGCCGCCTCCGGACGGGGACTCGCCCGGGAACGACCGGCTGCAGATCACGCACGTCGCGCCGATCGTGCAGAGCGCGCACGCCTGGCTGATCCGCCAGCAGAGCGCCGACGGGAGCTTCTCGATCGTGCGGCACGAGGGCAGCAGCTCCGCGCCCGTCGCCGTCACGTCGCTGGCGGCGCTGTCCTTCATGGCGGCGGGGCACCAGCCCGACCGCGGCCGCTACGGCACGGCCGTGCGACGCGCCGTGAGCTGGCTCGTCGACCGCTGCAACGAGGAAGGCTACTTCACGTCCGACAACGACACGGTCTCGCGCATGCACGGCCAGGGTTACGCGCTGCTCGCGCTCACCCAGGCCTACGGCATGGGCACCGGGGATGCCGAGCAGCGCAAGCGCATGCACGCCGCGATCGAGCGCGGGGTCGCGCTGATCGAGCGCACACAGGGAGAGATCGGCGGGTGGTTCTATCCGCCCAAGAAAGTGAACGCCCACGAGGGCTCGATCACGGTCTGCATGCTGCAGGCGCTGCGCGCCGCGCGCGACATCGGCTTCACCGTGGACACGGCCGTCATCGAGCGCGCGCGCCGCTACATGGCCAAGTCGCAGGACGACAAGACCGGGCGCTACCGGTACGCGATCAACGACCCCAAGACGAGCTGGGCGCTGACTGCGGCCGCGCTCTCGACGCTGAACGCCATGGGCGACTACGGCAGCGACGCGCTGAAGCTCGGGTTCGACGCGCTGCAGCAAAGCGATCCGTTCACGGCGGGGATCGGATACGAGGCCTTCCAGGACTACGGCGCCCTGTACGCCGCGCAGGCCTACTGGCAGTACCAGGACCCGCGGCCGTTCGAGCGCTGGTGGCCGGCCTTCGTCGCGGCGACCGCCGAACGCCAGCGTCCCGACGGCGACTTCTACGACGGCACCTACGGCAACGTGTACGCCACCGCCGTCGTCACGCTGACGCTGCAGGTTCCGTTCGGGTACCTGCCCGTCTTCCAGCGCTGAGCAGCTCGTGCTGATGCGCGTGTCCGCTGCCCGGCGGGACGGCGCGACGACACGGACCCGCCTCGGGCGCCCGCCCACGGCGCTGCGGTATGGTGGCCGGCCCCCGTTCCCGAAGGAGTGAAGAGATGGCCGACCACAAGGATGCAGACATCGTCCTCAAGCTGTACGACCTGCGCCGCGAAGCGGTGATGCGCGACTCGCGCGACAAGATGACCATGCAGTTCAACCCGACGAGCTTCGAAGAGTTCATGGCCGTCGCGATGGACTTCGAGAACCCGATGAACGTCGCCTTCCGCCAGGTGTCGTCCTACTGGGAGATGGCCTTCGGCATGGCCGAGGCCGGCATCGTGGATCCCGAGTACCTCGTGGAGAACTGCGGCGAAGGGATGGTGCTCTACGTGAAGTGCATGCCGTTCATCGAGCAGTTCCGCGAGCAGTTCTCCCCGACGTCCTTCCAGCACGCGCAGTGGGCCGCGGAGAACACCGAGATCGGCAAGAGCTACGTCGAGATGATGAAGAAGTGGATGGAGGAGATGGCCCAGCAGGCGTGAGCGTCGCCCCGCGACGACTCGATCCCTGCCCTGGCACGCCGAACTGCGTCTGCAGCCAGGACGCGGACGCGCGCCACGCCATCGCACCGCTGCGCATCGACGCCCCGGCCGACCAGGCCTGGGCGTCGGTGCGCGCGATCGTTTCCGGCTGGCCGCGCACGACCATCGTGCGCGAGGAGCCCGGCTTCCTGCACGCAGAGGTGCGCAGCCTGCTCTTCCGCTTCGTCGACGATGTGCACCTGCTGCTCGACGAGGACGCCGGCTGCATCCACGTGCGCTCCGCCAGCCGTGTCGGCAGAAGCGACCTCGGCGTGAACCGCCGCCGCGTCGAAGCCCTGCGCGCGGCGATCAGCCGGGGCTGAGCGCTTCGCGCAGCCGTCCGGCGGTCGTCTCGGGCCGCTCTTCACAGAGGTAGAGGCCCAGGTGCTCGTAGCCGCCGAGCGGCTGGGTGAAGGCGCGCATCTCGAACAGCGGGCCGCAGCCGAGGCCGGTGTGGCAGATCAGGTTCCAGGCGGGCTCGGTGTTCGACGCGGTCATCGCGACCGAGACCGCGAGCGTCAGGCGCGCGACGGCGAAGGCGCAGGCGTCCAGCACCTCGGGGCGCATGTGGTGCAGCCAGCCGGCGTCGTCGCCCGTCGGCACCACGAACGCGCCGAGCGGACGGCGCATGAACGACGGCACCAGCGTGGTCGCGAGACCGTCGATGTCGTCGACGGTGCGCGCGTCGCTCGCGTCGGCGCGCAAGGCGGCGGGGAGGCCGTGCGTCAGCGCGGGCTCGGGGAACGGCGCGCTGCTGAGCAGGATCTGCTGGTGGTCGTGCTCGACCGAACCGCCCACGCCGCGCCCGCGGTTCTTGATCACGCCGACGTGGCCGCGATGCCCCTCGCCCGTCTCGGGGTAGGACTCGTCGGCGTGGTGCAGCAGGAATTCCTCGGCGGCCGCGAGGTGACGCAGCAACGCGGCGGCGATATCGCGCTCGGCGCCGATCAGCCCGCCGTCATGCCGCAGGCTGCTCCAGTGCACGAGGTGCACACCGCGCAGCGGAGCGCCGTCCTCGAACGGATACGTGATCGGGTAGAGGTTGGGCGTGAACCAGGCCAGGTCGCCGCCCGGCAGTTCGGCGCGATCGGCGGCGGGGCAGGTCTGGCCGTCGCAGACCACGCAGCCCGAGACGCCCATGCGCAGCGCGCGGTTCTCGCTGTAGGCGATGGGCAGCGGCCCGCGCGGGTCGGTGCCGAGCAGGCCGTCCGGCTGGTAGGTCCCGGAGGCCGCGCGGCACAGCTCGGAGAGGCCGTCGAAGCCGAGCGCGCCCAGCGAACGGCTGGCGGTGTTGCGGTCGAGGTCTTCGAGCGGGAGAGATGTCATCGGTGGTGGCGGCCGGAGGCTGGCGGTCGCTCAGCGCGCGCTCACGACCCGGACGCGATCAGTCCGGTGGTGGGCGAACTCGGCGCGGCGGTCTCCTTGGCGGGCATGCGCCCGGCCAGCCAGGCGGCGCGCCCGGCGATCCAGCCGTGCTTCATCGCGCGCGCCATCTGCACCGGGTCATCGGCCAGCGCGACGCCGGTGTTCAGCAGCACGCCGTCCACGCCGAGCTCCATGGCGACCGTCACGTCGCTGGCCGTGCCCACGCCCGCGTCCACCACGATCGGCACCTCGGCCGAGGCCTTGATGCGCGCGATGTTGCGCGGGTTGAGGATGCCGAGCCCGCTGCCGATCGGCGCGCCGAGCGGCATGACCGCAGCCGCGCCGGCGTCCTCGAGGCGCTTGGCGAGCACCGGGTCGTCGTTCGTGTAGGCCAGCACGACGAAGCCCTCGCCGGCCAACGTCAGCGTCGCCTCGAGCGTCGCGATCGGGTCGGGCAGCAAGGTGTCGGGGTCGGCCAGCACCTCCAGCTTGATCAACGAGCTGTCGAGTGCTTCGCGCGCGAGCCGCGCGGTGCGCACGGCGTCGTCCACCGTGAAGCAGCCGGCGGTGTTCGGCAGCAAAGTGATGCGCGAGCTGTCGAGGTGGTCGAGCAGGCTGCCCTCTTCCGCCGACAGGTCGATGCGTCGCACCGCGACGGTGACGCACTCGGTGTCGGCGGCGTCCACCGCCTCGCGCATCTGCTCGTTGGTGGCGTACTTGCCGGTGCCGAGGAAGAGCCGCGACCCGAACTCGTGCGGGCCGATGACCAGGGGAGAGTCGCCAGGAACGATTGCTTCGGGATTCATCCTGGCGATTCTAGCGCTCCGGACAGGTTTGTTGCGCCTCGACGCGTGACGCGGTGGGGAGGCGCCGCGCCTCCGGATCGCGAGGGGGTGTTTCCCTGCTCAGACATACTCGGCGATCGCCGGACTGCGTCCGCCGCTCGCCTGCGTAACTCGCGACGGAAACACCCCCTCGCGCTCCTGCGGCGCTCGGCCGCACGGCGTACGCCGCCGGGGACGGAAGCAGACCGGGGCAGACAGGGAACAGCCAGGAGGTGTCGGACGGCGCGGCACCGGTGGAGGCGCCTCGCCGGCTGGGATGGTTAGGCAGAACGGTCACGGCATTTGAGCGGGTAGTGAGCGGCAGTCGGGGCGACAGCGGTGCGTGATGAGGGGGGTGGTCCCGCGCGAGTTAGAGGCGCGCGGCTCTCACGTGTTCCGTCCTCAGCCGCCCCCGACGAAGCTGACGATCTCCACCCGGTCGCCCTCGGCCAGGGGGCGCTCCGCGTGGGTGGAGCGCGGCACGATCTGCTGGTTGATCTCCACCGCGCAGCGCCCGGTCCCGAGCGCGAGCTCGGCCAGCAGCGCCTCCACCGTGGTGCCGGCGGGCAACTGCTTCGGCTCGCCGTTGACGTGCACGGCGACCTGGCCGCTCACGCCTTCTCCCAGCGGTACAGCTCGATCACCTGGCCCAGCGTGTTGCCGGCGTGGATCTCGCCGCGCACGCGGTTCTCCATTTCGAGCACGTCCAGCGCGCGGTTGGCGGCCTCGACGGCGCGCGCCGCGGGCACGTGGACCACGCCGCTGTCGTCGCCGACGATCCAGTCGCCCGACGCGATGCGCACGTTCGACATCATGATCGGCGTGCCGATCTCCCCGAAGCCCTTCGGCTCCCAGGCGTGCGGCGAGGTGCAGCGGCAGAAGGACGGGAAGCCCAGCTCGCGGATCGCGTCGACGTCGCGGATGGCGCCGTCGATCACCACGCCCGCCAGCTTGCGTTGGATGCAGGATTCGGTGGCCAGCTCGCCCCAGACCGCGGGCGGCCGTCCGCCCGCGTCGATCACGAGCACGTCGCCCGGCTCGGCCAGGTCGATCGCCTCGACCGGCTTGGCCCAGTCGCCCGGGTAGGTGCGCACGGTGACCGCCCGGCCGACCATGTGCTTGCCGGGCACGATGCTGTGGATGCCGTCGATCACGCCGCCGCGGTGCAGCGCGTCGGAGAGATTGCTGGTGCTGACCTTGCCGAAGGCCTCGCGCAGCTGGTCGGGGCCGAAGCGCTTGAACTCGGTGCTGGGGCGGGCGGCGCCGGTGGCCAGCGCCTCGATCAGCTCGCGCGTGGCCACGGTCGCGTCGGGCGATTTGGTGATCGCGCCGCCCACGATGACGATGTCCGCGCCGGCCTCGCCTGCCCTGGCCGCGGTCTCGCTGTTGATGCCGCCGGCCACCGTGACGGTGATGCCCACGGCCGCGCGAACGGCGCGCAGCGTGTCGAAGGGGTCCATTCCGCGCATCTGCTCGTCGATCGGGCAGTGCACGCCGACGGCCGAGGCGCCGAGTTCCTCGGCCTCCTTGGCGCGGGTGACCGGGTCCTCGCAGCCGACCAGGTCCACGACCACGGAGATGCCGTAGTTGCGGCCCACCTCGACGCATTCGCGGATGGTGGAGGAACTCGACACGCCCAGCACGGTCGCCCACTTGGCGCCGGCCTTGGCGGCCATCTCCATCTCGGCCCGCCCGGCGTCCATGGTCTTGGTATCGGCGACGATCGGCACGTCGCCGAAGCGCTCCTTCAGGCGCCGAACGGCGTCGAGACCCTCACTCTTCAGGAGCGGCGTCCCGACCTCGAGGATGTCGGCGCCGCCGGCGATGGCCTCCTCGGCGGCCTTCATGGCCCGGCTCAACATCAGGAAGTCGAGCGCGACCTGCAGGCGCGGGCGCGCGGGGGCAGTGGAAGCAGGGCCGGGGCCCGTGGCGGGGCCGGCGTCTGGAGCCGTCATGGGGGCATCCTCGGAGCAGTGGAACCCCGAATCGTAGGACCGTTCGGAACGGCCGGTCAATGGGTGCGAACCGGTCGTTCTCGGCCGCTCCGGTTGACATTCGACCCCCAATCGCGGCTAAATGGGGGATTGCCGCGAGCCCGGCCGAATGGTCCCGATGCTGCGCAAGTGGGTCTTGGCCCACTTGTTTTCGTTTTGGGGCGCTTCGGGGCGAGTTCGAAACGACCTTTACACCCCCTTTCGAGAGGAGCGAGATCATGAACAGCGAACTGCTGCGCATCATCGAGTCCATCCATCTCGAGAAGGACATCGACACCGAGTTGATCTTCTCCACCATCGAGAACGCGATGGTTGCGGCGATCCAGAAGAAGGTCGGCGAGGACGTGCCGATCAACTGCACGCTCGATCGCGACACCGGCGAGTTGTCGGTCACGTCCGACATCGACACCGGCGCCATCGACCTCGGTCGGATCGCCGCGCAGACCGCCAAGCAGGTCATCATCCAGAGCCTGCGGGAGGCCGAGAACGCGGCCGTCTACGGTGAGTTCAACGACCGCGTGGGTCAGTTGGTCCTCGGCACGGTGCAGCGCATCGAAGGCGCCGCGCTGATCGTCAACGTGGGCAAGGCCGAGGCGATCATTCCGCGCCAGGAGCGCGTACGCGGCGAGATGTACTCGCCGGGCGATCGCATCCGCGGAATCATCACCGAGGTGAAGGCCGTGGGCCCGCGCGTGCGCATCCTGCTCTCGCGCGTCACGCCCGACCTCGTGCGCAGCCTGTTCGAGCTGGAAGTTCCGGAAGTGGCCGAGGGCGTGATCGAGATCCGCCGCATCGCCCGCGAGCCCGGCTACCGCACCAAGATCGCCGTGCACAGCAACGACCCGCGCGTCGACTGCGTCGGCGCCTGCGTCGGCATCCGCGGCACACGCATCAAGGCCATCACCGACGAACTCAACGGCGAGAAGATCGACATCATCCGCTGGAGCGAGTCCGACGAGGATCTGATCGCGAACGCGCTGCGCCCCGCGCAGCTCGCGTCGCTGGGTCTCGACGAGCCGACCAAGGTCGCGCGCGTCGTCGTCCCCGACGATCAACTCGCGCTGGCGATCGGGCGAAAGGGGCAGAACGTGCGCCTCGCCACCCGGCTCACCGGCTGGGACATCAAGATCGAGGGCGTGACGCAGATGCCCCACAGTGCGCGCGACGAGCAGGGCAACCTGATCGCGCCGCCGCCGCCGCCCGAAGGGGCCGCGACGACCACCGACACTACCGCGCCGCCGGCGTCCGCCGACGACTCGACCGACACCGAGGAGCCCACCACCGAGCATGCAGCCGAGAGCGATCATTCTTCCGACGACGTCACGTCGTCCAAGGCGGAGTGATGTCCGTTGAGGCTGCACGAACTCGCGAAGGAACTAGAAGCCGATAGCAAGCGCCTCCTGGCGATTGCCAAGGAGCTTCACCTAGGCGTCAAGAGCCACAGCTCCAACATGGAGCCTGGCACGGTCGGCATCCTGAAGGCCGCTTGGGCTGAAGAGCTCGAGGAGATGGCCGAGAAGGCGGCGAAGAAGGCCGCCAAGGAAGCCGCCGAGGGCAAGACGCCCGAGGCCAAGAAGAAGCCCACCAAGAAGGCTACGACCAAGAAGGCCACGACCAAGAAGCCTGCTGCCAAGAAGGCCACCAAGAAGAAGAAGGCGGCGGACGACGAGGACGATGGCCGTTCGGAAGAGCCCGCGACGCTGACGCTGAACGTCGGCTCGGCTGCCGATGCCAAGGCCGCTGCTGCGGCCGCCGAAGCCGAGGCCGAGGCTGCTGTCGCGGCCGCCGCCGAAGCCGCGGAGGCTGCCGAGGCTGCCGAGGCTGAAGCCGAAGAGGTCGAGGAAGTCGTCGAGCCCGCGCCGGTCGAGGCCGCGGCCCAAGACGCCGAGGCCGAGGTCGAGGAGCCGGTCGTCGAGACCGTCGAGGCCGCGGAGTCCGCCGAGGACGCCGAGGACGACGAGGACGCGGCCGGCAAGGCAGTCGTGATCACGATCGGCGGCAAGGTCGCGCTGCCCGCGGACGCCGACGAGGCGAAGGCGGCCGCGGAAGCGAAGAAGCGCGGCACCGAGGACGAGCCCGAGGGCGGCAAGGCCGAGACGTCCGGCCCGACGCGCCGTCGCGGTGCGCGCATCCTGGGGCGCATCGACCTCAAGCCTGCGGACCTTCCGCAGCGGCACCGGCCGTCTTCCGAGCCGGCCACCGAGTACGACCCGATGGACCCGACGCGCCCGGCCCGTCCGGCCGCGCGCCATGGAGCGCCCGGCCGCAAGCCGGGCCCGGGCGAGACCCAACGGGGCAAGGGCGGCAAGGGCGGTGGCAAGGGCGGCGGCAAGGACGGCAGCGTCGAGTGGACCTTCGACCCGACCGAGGACAACGCCGCGCTCGGCGCCATCCGCATCGGGCACTTCGGCGGCAACCGGCGTCCGCCGGTGCGGCGACCGCCCATGCGGCGCAACATCCTGGGCTCGGCGCGTCGCGCCAAGCGCACGGTCGAGCGCCCGACGCACGGCATCACGGTGCGCCCGCCGATCGGCGTGCGCGACCTGTCCGAGGAGCTCGGCGTGAAGGCGCGCGAGATCCTGATGCACTTCCCCGGCAGCTTCGACCCGCGCGACAAGAACGCGGTGCTCGAGGAGGAGCACCTGATCGAGTTGGCGGTGAAGATGAGCCGCGACATCGAGGTGCTTCCGCCGGAGACCGAGGAAGACCGCCTCATGGCGCGCGAGAACGAGCGCCGCGACGAGGCCGGCGGCGATGTGACCCCGCGCGCTCCGGTCGTGGCAGTCATGGGCCACGTGGATCACGGCAAGACGTCGCTGCTGGACTCGCTGCGCGAGACGACGGTTGCCGGCGGCGAGGCCGGCGGCATCACGCAGCGCACAAGCGCCTACCTCGTGCGCACGCCTTCGGGCGCGGCGGTGACCTTCCTGGACACGCCGGGCCACAAGGCCTTCACCGAGATGCGCGCGCGCGGCGCCCACCTGACCGACGTGGCCGTGCTCGTGGTGGCGGCCGACGACGGCGTGATGGAGCAGACGCGCGAAGCCATCGACCACGCCAACGCGGCCGAGGTGCCGATGGTGGTCGCGATCAACAAGGTCGACCTGCCCGGCTCCAATCCGACCCAGGTGCGACAGCAGCTGGCGAGCTCGGGGGTGATGGTCGAGGACTACGGCGGGGAAGTGGGCGTGGTCGAGTGTTCGGCCGTGACCAAGCAGGGGCTGGAGACGCTGGTCGAGCGCCTCGCGCTGGAGACCGAGATCCTCGAGCTGCAGGCCAACCCGGACCTGCCGGCCACGGGCGTGATCGTGGACAGCCGCAAGGACCCCAAGCTGGGCATCGTGGCCACCGTGGTGGTCGGCGACGGCACGCTGCGGGCCAAGGACGCCGTCATCGCCGGGACCTCGGTGGGGCGCGTGCGCTACATGCTCGACGACAAGGGCAACCGCGTGAAGGAAGCGGGCCCGGCCGTGCCGGTCGAGGTGCTGGGCTTCGAGGATCCGCCCGAGTCGGGCTCCGAGCTGATCGTGGTCGAGGACATCAACCAGGCGCGCACCGTCGTACGCGAGCGCAAGGAGGCCGCGCGCACCGAGGCCGCCGTGCCGGCCGCCGTGGACGCGGTCACGCTGGAAAACCTGTTCGAGACGATCGCGCAGCAGAAGGTCACCGAGATCAACGTGCTGCTCAAGGCCGACGCGCACGGCACGCTGGACGTGCTGCGCCGCACGGTCGAGGAGCTCGAGCACCCCGAGGTGCGCTTCAAGGTGATCCGCGCGGCGGTGGGCGGCCTGACCGAGGACGACGTCGTCCTGGCACAGGCGTCCGGCTCGCTGATCATCGGCTTCGCGGTCACGGCGGACGCCAACGCGCGCGCCGCGATCACGCGCACCGGCGTGGACGTCAAGTACTACGACGTGATCTACGAGATGGTCGACGACCTCGAGAAGGCGCTGGAGGGCGAGCTCGCCCCCGAGCGCGTCGAGACCATCACCGGCCACTGCACGATCCGCGAGATCTTCAAGGCCAGCAAGTACGGCAACATCGCCGGTTGCTACGTCACCGACGGCGTCATCAACAAGGACAACCGCGTGCGGCTCTCGCGCGACGGCAAGGTCATCTGGACCGGCCGTCTCGACAGCCTCAAGCGCTTCAAGGACGACGTCAAGGAGGTCAAGGAGAACTACGAGTGCGGCCTGCACCTCAACGGGTACGACGACGTCAAGCAGGAGGACGTGCTCGAGTTCTACGAGGTGACCGAGGTCAAGCGCACCCTGCAGTCGGCGCCGCAGGCCCCGGCCTGATCGCGCAGCACCGATGACCTGGTCCCGCGTGTCGCGCCTGGAGGCGCAGCTCAAGGAGAAGGTCGCGATCGTCGTGCTCGAGCGGCTGGGCGATCCGCGCCTGGGCTTCATCACGATCACCGGCGTGCGGCTGTCCGAGGACAAGAAGCTGTGCCGCGTCTTCTACACGGTGCTCGGCACCGAGAAGCAGGCGAAGCTCACGGCCAAGGCGCTGGCCGACGCGGCGCCGCACATCCAGGAGAAGATCGCGCCGACGCTGCGCAGTCGCTCCGTGCCGAAGCTGATGTTCGTGTACGACGAGTCGGTCGAGAAGGAGAGCCGCATGAACACGCTGCTCGACAAGCTCGCGTCGGAGCGGCCGCCGGAACCCGTCGACGACCCTGACGCCGACGCTGACGCGGACAGCGAGGCGACTCCCGCGGACGACGAGCCCAGGGGCTAGGGCCGCCTGGCCGCGCTGTCGGGGGTGGCCTCCGCAATCCGGGGACTCACGGATTGCTGCGGCCACAACACTCCGCGCTGCGGCCCGGCTCCCGATTCGCAAGGCGTAGGATGGCGGCCCCTGCAATTGGAGAGGTGGCATGCCGAACAGGCCTGAGCAGCATGTGAGTTGTCCGCGGTGCGACATCGCGCTGGATTACGTGGGGACGCGGAAGTTCCACGAGGGGACGCGGGCGTTCGACTTCCTGGGCGGCGTGTTCGAGCTGTTCAAGAACCGCGAGCATTTCGACGTGTACGTCTGCTCGAGGTGCGGCCGCGTCGAGCTGTTCGTCGACGGAATCGGCGAGGAACTGCGGCCCGGCTAGACGCCGGTGCGGCGCCACTTGACGCCGTCCTTGCTGTCGAGCAGTTCGATGCCCTGGGCGGCGAGCTGGTCGCGGATGGCGTCGGAGGTGGCAAAGTCCTTGGCGGCACGGGCTTCGGTGCGCTTCGCAATGAGCGCTTCGATGTCGGCGTCGAGCAGGTCGGGCTCGTGCTCGAGCACGCCCAGCACCTGGTCGAAGCGGTGCAGTGCGTCGCGGGCGGCGGCGGCGTCGGGGCCGGCCGCCTTGGCTTTGTTGGCCTCGTTCATCAGCGAGAAGACGCCGTCGAGGGCGACCGATACGTTGAGGTCGTCGTCCATGCCGTCGTCGAACTTGGTCACGGCGGCGGCGACCCAGGCGGGGGGCGTGTCGGGCGCGGCGGCGTCGCCGGCGGCCTCGCGCATCTCGGCGTCGAACAGGCGCAGGCGTCGCACGGCGGCGGCCGACTGCTCGAGCCCCTCGAAGGTGAAGTTCAGCACCTGGCGGTAGTGGCCGCGCAGCAGCAGGAAGCGCAGCGCGACGGGCGGGTGGCCCATCTCCGCCAGCTGGTCCACGGTGTAGAGGTTGCCGAGCGACTTGCTCATCTTGCCGCCGTCCACCTGCAGGAATCGGGTGTGCAGCCAGTACTTCACGAAGGGCTGGTCGAACGCGCCCTCGCTCTGCGCGATCTCGCATTCGTGGTGGGGGAAGACGTTGTCCTCGCCGCCGGTGTGGATGTCGAGCGTGCCCTCGCCGAGCAGCTCGCGGCTCATCGCCGAGCACTCGATGTGCCAACCGGGGAAGCCGCGCCCGAAGGGGCTGTCCCACTGCATCAGGTGGTGGGGGTCGGTCTTCCAGAGCGCGAAGTCGCGCGGGTCGCGCTTCTCCTCGTTCACGTCGAGGCGCGCGCCGGCCAGCAGGTCTTCGGGCGTGTTGCCGGACAGCTTGCCGTAGGCACCGAAGCTCTCCACCGAGAAGTAGACGTTGCCGTCCACCTGGTAGGCGTGGTCCGTCTCGATCAGCCGCTCGATGATCGCGATCATCTGCGGGATGTGCCCGGTGGCGCGCGGGTAGTGGTGCGCCGGCTGCATCCCCAGCGACTCGACGTCCTTCAGGAAGAGCTCGGTGTACTTGGCCGCGAGCTGCCAGGGGTCGAGCTTCTCCTTGCGCGCGGCCGCGTCCATCTTGTCGTCGGCCGAGTCGGGGTCGTCGTCGCGCGCGTGGCCCACGTCGGTGATGTTCATCACCTGGTGGACCTCGTAGCCGGACAGCTCCAGCCAGCGCCGCAACACGTCGGTGAACAGGAACGCGCGGAAGTTGCCGATGTGCGCGTGGCCGTAGACCGTCGGGCCGCAGTTGTACATGCGCACCTTGCCCGGCGTGACCGGCTCGAACGGCTCCTTCTTGCGCGTGAAGCTGTTGAACACGACCAGCGTCACGACGGCCACTCCATGCTGGTCACGGCGTCGATCACGCGCTGCACCTGCTCGTCCGTCAGGGACGGGTGGATGGGCAGCCGCAGCAGCGTCTCCCAGGTGTCGGCGGTGACGGGCAGGTCGCGCGGCGCGCCCACCGTGTTCGTGGCGAAGGTCGTCGTGTGCAACGGCACGAAGTGGAACGGCGCGGGCACGCCGAGTTTTCCGAGGTGCGCGCGCAGCGCGCCCTTGGTGGCTTCGTCGCGCGTGCGCACCGAATAGATGTGCGCGTTGGGGCGTGCGTCGGCCGGCTCGACCTGCAGGCGCAGTTGACCCGAGGCCGCCAGGTCGGCGAACGCGGTGTCGTAGGCGGCCTTGATCTCCTGCCGACGCGCGGTCAGGTCCGGCAGCTTGTCGAGCTGCACGAGCAGCACGGCGGCCAGGATGTCGGAGAGCACGTAGCTGCTGCCCTGTCCGACCCATTCGTACTTGGGGATCTCGCCGCGCATGAATTCGGCGCGGTTGGTGCCCTTCTCGCGGATGATCTCGGCGCGGCGGTGGTCTTCGTCGTTGCGCAGCAGCAGCGCGCCGCCCTCGCCGCAGGTGATGTTCTTGGTGGCGTGGAACGAGAGCGCGCCGGCGTCGGCGGCGGTGCCGAGGTGCGCGTCGCCGCGGTAGGCATCCATGCCCTGCGCGGCGTCTTCGATCACTGCGACGGGGCGCGTTGCGCCGCTCGACGCGCCGGCTTCGCGCAGCGCCTCGACCTCGCAACCGATACCTGCGTAATCCACGGGCATCACCGCGCGCGTGTTCTCCGTCGCGACGCGCGCGACGTCCTCGGGATCGAGGTTGAGCGAGGCGGTGTCGATGTCCGCGAACACGGGCGTCGCGCCGCGCTGCAGGATGCAGTTGGCAGTGGAGGGGAACGCGAACGACGGGCAGATGACTTCATCGCCCGGTCCGATGTCGAGCGCTGCCACCGACAACTCGAGCGCGTGCGTGGCCGAGGTCACGAGCAAGGCGTGCGCCGAACCCGTGATGTCGCACAGGATTTCTTCCGCTTTCTGGCCCAGTGCGCCATCGCCCGCGATCAGCCCGCTGCGGACGCACTCGGCAGCCGCGACGGCCTCCTCTGGCCCGAGATCGCTGAGATGGAAGGGAATGGGTGTGGGCTCGGGCACGCGAGGAGGTTGCCAGACGGGCGGGCCTAGCGCCAACGGGTCAGTTGCCCTCAATTGGACGACATATCAATCCGGACCTATGATTCCGCAACCCCATGCCGGGCAGGTCCGGGCAGACCGCCTGACGATTGGCGTGGGGAGTCCTTCCGGAGTAGGTCCAGATGCGCATTGTCGCCGGTCTCGTGTTCCTCGTCGCGCTCACCGGCTCGACGGCCTCCGCCCTCACGGGCGACACCGATGTTCCCTCCGCGCTCCGGCTGGTCGACCTGACCGCCGACGGCCAACCCGACAAGCTGCTGCTGGGTGTGGACGGTTCGCTCTCCGTTGCGGTCAATCGCGGCAACGGCGTGTTCGAATCCGTCTGGCAGGACCTGCCGGCGATCCACGTGGTGGATCTGCTCGTCACCGACCTGAACGGCGACGGCTTCACGGACGTCTACCTGCTCGCGTTCGGCGACAACCTCGCGCTGCTCGGTGACGGCACGGGCCGCCTGGTCGACGCGACCGCGACACTCGGCCTCGGCAACCCGGGCCTGGGCGTGTCCGCCGAGCGCTTCGACCTCGACCTGGACGGCGTCGACGAGGTCCTGCTCCACAACCTGGACAGCGACGTGATCTTCTGGGCGCGGTCCGATGGCGCGTTCGAGAGCGACACCGCGAGCCTGCTGCCGCCGACGACGCCCAGCGCCGATCTGCTGCCGGAGCTCTTCATGAACTGGATCATGGAAGCGGCGGCCGATCCCACGCTGCTCGGCGGCGACGTCGTCCTGAGCGTGAGCCAGGATGCCGCCGGCATGCCGGTCCTCAGCGTGCACATCCCGCCGCCCGGCTCGGCCGGATCGGGTTCCGGGACACAGGCCGCCACCCTCGGTCGTTCGCAGACCGGGCAGGGTTCGGTCGGTCCGACCGGAACGGCCAGTGCCGGTGGCCCCGACCTGGGCGTCAACCTGAACACGCTCTTCGTCAATGACAACGGCAACGAGGTGGACAGCGCCGACATCGTCGACGGCTCGCTCACCGGAGCCGACATCTCGACGACAGGCGGAGCGATCGTCTTCGGGCCAGGTGCCGTCACGGTGACCGGGCCTCTCACATCCGGCGTCGCAAACGTCGTTCGCGTCGACACCGCATTCGGCGTGAAGTTCGGCGACGGATCGATCCAGACGACGGCGACACTCGTCGGTCCTGCCGGTGCGACCGGCCCCGCCGGCCCCACGGGCGCGGCGGGTGCTGACGGCGCTGATGGCGCTGATGGCGCCGATGGCGCGGCCGGCCCCGCAGGTCCGACCGGAGCGGCTGGTGCTGCAGGTGCCGATGGCGCCGACGGCGCGGCTGGTCCCGCAGGTCCGACCGGAGCGGCTGGTGCTGCAGGTGCCGATGGCGCCGATGGCGCGGCTGGTCCCGCAGGTCCGACCGGAGCGGCTGGTGCTGCAGGTGCCGATGGCGCCGACGGCGCGGCTGGTCCCGCAGGTCCGACCGGAGCGGCTGGTGCTGCAGGTGCCGATGGCGCCGACGGCGCGGCTGGTCCCGCAGGTCCGACCGGAGCGGTTGGTGCTGCAGGTGCCGATGGCGCCGACGGCGCGGCTGGTCCCGCAGGTCCGACCGGAGCGGCTGGTGCCGCGGGCGCTGATGGCGCCGACGGCGCGGCTGGTCCCGCAGGTCCGACCGGAGCGGCTGGTGCTGCAGGTGCCGATGGCGCCGACGGTGCGGCCGGTCCCGCAGGTCCGACCGGAGCGGCTGGTGCTGCAGGTGCCGATGGCGCCGACGGCGCGGCTGGTCCCGCAGGTCCGACCGGAGCGGCTGGTGCCGCGGGCGCTGATGGCGCCGACGGCGCGGCTGGTCCCGCAGGTCCGACCGGAGCGGCTGGTGCCGCGGGCGCTGATGGCGCCGACGGCGCGGCTGGTCCCGCAGGTCCGACCGGAGCGGCTGGTGCTGCAGGTGCCGATGGCGCCGATGGCGCGGCTGGTCCCGCAGGTCCGACCGGAGCGGCTGGTGCCGCGGGCGCTGATGGCGCCGACGGCGCGGCTGGTCCCGCAGGTCCGACCGGAGCGGCTGGTGCCGCGGGCGCTGATGGCGCCGATGGCGCGACGGGTCCCGCTGGCCCGACAGGCGCGACGGGTGCGACTGGTGCGACCGGCGTCCAGGGTCCGACCGGACCCACGGGTGCGACGGGAGCCACCAAGCCGGTGTTCGAGGATGACGGTGCGAGCGGGTGGGGCGTCGAGCCGGTGGATTCGACCACCGAACTGATCGCCATCCCGACGATCACGAAGAACAAGACGGTCGCGTCGGTCATCGTGTACGGCGAGGACACGGCGGTGACGTACTCCGTCTACAGCGTCGCGCTGTCTACGGGTACGCCGACGCTGCTCGGTTCCGGGACGGTCGGGACGCTACTCGACATCACCGACTTCACGTCGGGTAACCAGGCGGACTACCTGCTGTTCCGGTTCGCCGCGTCGACCACGTCGCAGACGATCTACGGGGGCCAGCTGTTCACGGACGACCTCGGCACGGCCTACGAGTTCGATTCCCTCACGCCGGTCCACTTCTTCGTGAACGACGACTGATGGACTCGACCTTCTCTCACAGGCTTGGAGGTGTCGTGATGAACTCCATCTCACGTCGTCTTGTTGTTGCAACAGTGCTGTGCCTGAGCGCGGTTCCGGTCTCGGCGCAGGTCCAGTTGTCCTACACGGCGGGGAGCCCTCCGCCGCGGCCGACGGCGGCCCTCGAGTCCGGCATCAGCGGCTCGTTGACCGGCGCGGAGTTGGGCACGGCGGTCCTCTGGGACCAGACCACGTTCAGCGCGATCGCCTGGCTCGACCAGGTGTTCACCGACGACACGGCCTCGTCAGGCTTCCAGGTCAGCGACGTCTCGACGGGCGGCGCCACCTGGAACGTCACGAAGGTCACGACGTACTTCACCCAGGGTGTCGCGGGCACCTGGTCGCCGGGCACGATCACGTCGGGCAACCTGCAGGTCTACCCCAAGACCATCGCGTTGCCCGCCGACCTCCCGGACGTCGCTCCGGAGTACACGGTGCCGATCACGCTGGTCGACGACGGCGGCTTCACCTGGCGCGTGGAGGCCGACACGTCCGGCATCGCTGAGTTGCAGTGCATCACCGGCGATTACTGGATCGGCTTGACGCCGATCACGAACTACGCCGTCGACGGCCAGGAGTACCACTGGGTCAGCGCTGCCGTGGGTGTCGAGTCCGCGTTCCGGAATCCCGGCGGCGGGTTCGCCCTGGGCACCGGCTGGATGGGTGTGAGCTCCATCGACACCATCTCGTCCGGCGGGCCGTACGAAGGCGCGATCACGCTCGAGGGCACCGTGGTGCCCGACACCTGGGTCGATCTCGGCCCGGGCACGGGCTTGGCTTCCACGTTCTGGGCGGACATTCCGCTCGCGAGCGGCACGGGCGCCGCGTGCTTCGGTTCGACGGTCACGGTGTCCGGCTTCCACTGTGGGGCTCCGTTCGCCGGCACGAACCTGGTCGTCGGATTCTCGGCGCTGAACCTTCCGTTCAAGGGCGGCACGCTCGTGCCGGCTCCCGACCTGGTGATCGGCCTGCCGACATCCATCAACGGGAACATCAGCGTTCCGTTCGCCTGGCCTGGCGGTGTGCCGCCCGGCTTCACCTTCTCGATGCAGTTCTGGCAGAACGAACCGCCGTGGAGCGCGTCGAACGGTTTGCAGGTGACGTCCCAGTAGGCCTGCGTTCCGCCTGACGGTCCGTAGCTCTCTCAACGCTGCAATCCGGCGAGGGTCCTCGCCCGGGGAGGACCTCGGTACGGACCGGAGAAGGGCCCGGGGCGCTTGCGTGGACGATACATGTATTCCGGTCTATGCTTTGCCGAGCCAGTTCGGGCACGCCTGATGGTGTTTGGCGACGGGAGGCGTAGGAGTGGCTAGATGCGCACCGTTGTTGCCTTCGTTTTCCTCGTGCTGCTCGGCAGTTCGACGACCTTCGCCCGCACGGGTGAGACCCAAGCCCCAGCCGCCTTCCGGCTCATCGACCTGACCGCGGACGGTCAACCCGACAAGCTGCTACTGGCGTCCGATGGTTCCGTGAACGTGGCGGTCAACCGCGGCAACGGCGTGTTCGATCCCGTCTGGCAGGAACTGCCGGACGTTCACGTGGTCGACCTGCTCGTCACGGACCTGAACGGCGACTCGTTCACGGACGTCTACCTGCTCGCGTTCGGGGAGAACGTCGCGCTGCTCGGCGACGGGACGGGCCGCCTGGTCGACGCGACCGCGACACTCGGTCTGGGTAACGGCGGCTTGGCCGTGTCGGCCGAGCGCTTCGACCTCGACCTGGACGGGCTCGACGAACTCGTGTTGCACAACCTCGACAGCGACGTGATTTTCTGGGCGCTCTCCGGCGGCACCTTCGAAAGCGACAGCGAGAGCCTGCTGCCGCCGACGACGCCCAGCGCCGACCTGCTCCCGCAACTCTTCATGACCTGGCTGGTGGAAAGCGCGGCCGACCCGACGCTGCTGGGTGGCGACGTCGTCCTCAGCATGAGCCTCGACGATGCCGGCAAGCCGGTCCTGAGCGTGCACATCCCGCCGCCGGGCTCCGCCGGATCGGGCGGGGGGACGCAGGCGGCCACACTCGGCAGTGCGCGAACGGGTCAGGGTTCGGTTGCTCCGGGCGGAACGATCAGCGCCGGCGGCCCTGATCTCGGTGTCAACCTGAACGCGCTCTTCGTGAACGACGACGGCAACGAGGTGGACAGCGCCGACATCGTGGACGGCTCCCTCACGGGCGCCGACATCTCGACGTCGGGTGGAGCGATCGTCTTCGGGCCAGGCGCCGTCACGGTGACCGGGCCGCTCACGTCCGGCGTCGCAAACGTCGTTCGAGTCGACACCGCCTTCGGCGTGAAGTTCGGCGACGGATCGATCCAGACGACGGCAACGCTCGTCGGCCCTGCCGGCCCGACGGGTGCCACGGGATCCACTGGCGCGGACGGTGCTGATGGCGCCGATGGCGCGGCCGGTCCCGCCGGCTCGACCGGTGCGACGGGTGCCGCTGGTGCTGACGGCGCGGACGGTGCCGATGGCGCGACGGGTCCCGCAGGACCGACCGGCGCCGCTGGTGCAGCCGGTCCTGCCGGCTCGACCGGTGCGACGGGTGCCGCAGGTGCGGACGGTGCGGACGGTGCCGCAGGCGCGACGGGTCCCGCAGGACCGACCGGCGCTGCTGGTGCCGCAGGTGCTGATGGCGCCGATGGCGCGGCCGGTCCCGCCGGCTCGACCGGTGCGACGGGTGCCGCTGGTGCTGACGGCGCGGACGGTGCCGATGGCGCGACGGGTCCCGCAGGACCGACCGGCGCTGCTGGTGCCGCAGGTGCTGATGGCGCCGATGGCGCGGCCGGTCCCGCCGGCTCGACCGGTGCGACGGGTGCCGCTGGTGCTGACGGCGCGGACGGTGCCGATGGCGCGACGGGTCCCGCAGGACCGCCCGGCGCTGCTGGTGCCGCCGGTGCTGATGGTGCCGATGGCGCGGCGGGTCCCGCCGGCTCGACCGGTGCGACGGGTGCCGCTGGTGCTGACGGCGCGGATGGCGCCGACGGCGCGACGGGTCCCGCAGGTCCGACCGGCGCCGCTGGTGCAGCCGGTGCTGATGGCGCCGATGGCGCAGCCGGTCCTGCCGGCTCGACCGGTGCGACGGGTGCCGCTGGTGCTGACGGCGCGGACGGTGCCGATGGCGCGACGGGTCCCGCAGGTTCGACTGGCCCCGCTGGTGCCGCCGGTGCTGATGGCAACGATGGCGCGGCTGGTCCCGCCGGCTCGACCGGCGCGACGGGTGCCGCAGGTGCTGACGGCGCGGACGGTGCCGATGGCGCGACGGGTCCCGCAGGTCCCACCGGCGCCGCTGGTGCCGCCGGTGCTGATGGCGCCGATGGTGCTGCTGGTCCCGCCGGTCCGACCGGAGCGGCTGGTGCCGCAGGTGCTGACGGCGCGGATGGTGCCGACGGCGCAACGGGCCCCGCAGGTCCGACCGGAGCGGCTGGTGCCGCAGGTGCTGATGGCGCGGATGGTGCCGACGGCGCGGCTGGCCCCGCCGGTCCGACCGGTGCGACGGGTGCCGCAGGTGCTGACGGCGCAGATGGTGCCGATGGCGCGACGGGTCCCGCAGGTCCGACCGGCGCCGCTGGTGCAGCCGGTGCTGATGGTGCCGATGGCGCGGCCGGTCCTGCCGGCTCGACCGGTGCGACGGGTGCCGCTGGTGCTGACGGCGCGGACGGTGCCGCCGGCGCGCAAGGTCCGGCTGGTTCCACAGGCGCAACCGGAGCGACGGGTGCAGCCGGCTCGGACGGAGCAGATGGCGCTGACGGTGCAACAGGTGCACAGGGTCCCGCTGGTTCGACAGGCGCAACCGGTGCGACCGGTGCAGCCGGTGCGGATGGCGCTGACGGTGCAACAGGTGCGCAAGGTCCTGCTGGTCCGACCGGAGTGACGGGTGCGGCCGGTGCGGCCGGTGCGGACGGAGCGGATGGTGCAACGGGTGCACAAGGTCCCGCTGGTCCGACAGGCGCAACCGGTGCGACCGGTGCAGCCGGCGCGGATGGATCTGACGGTGCGACAGGTGCACAAGGTCCTGCTGGTCCGACCGGTGCAACGGGCGCGGCTGGTGCGGACGGTTCGGACGGAGCGGACGGCGCAACGGGTGCACAAGGTCCCGCTGGTCCCACAGGCGCAACCGGTGCAACCGGTGCGACCGGAGCAGCCGGTGCGGATGGAGCTGACGGTGCAACAGGTGCGCAAGGTCCTGCTGGTCCGACCGGAGTGACGGGTGCGGCCGGTGCGGCCGGTGCGGATGGTGCAACGGGTGCACAGGGTCCCGCTGGTCCGACAGGCGCAACCGGTGCGACCGGTGCAGCCGGCGCGGATGGATCTGACGGTGCGACAGGTGCACAAGGTCCTGCTGGTCCGACCGGTGCAGCCGGTGCGGATGGCGCTGACGGTGCAACAGGTGCGCAAGGTCCTGCTGGTCCGACCGGAGTGACGGGTGCGGCCGGTGCGGACGGTGCGGACGGAGCGGATGGTGCAACGGGTGCACAAGGTCCCGCTGGTCCGACAGGCGCAACCGGTGCGACCGGTGCAGCCGGCGCGGATGGCGCTGACGGTGCAACAGGTGCGCAGGGTCCTGCAGGTCCGACCGGTGCAACGGGTGCGGCCGGCGCGGATGGAGCGGACGGCGCAACAGGTGCACAGGGTCCAGCTGGTCCCACAGGCGCAACCGGTGCGACCGGAGCAGCCGGTGCGGATGGAGCTGACGGTGCAACAGGTGCGCAGGGTCCTGCAGGTCCGACCGGTGCAACGGGTGCGGCCGGCGCGGATGGAGCAGACGGCGCAACAGGTGCACAGGGTCCAGCTGGTCCCACAGGCGCAACCGGTGCGACCGGTGCAGCCGGCGCGGATGGATCTGACGGTGCGACAGGTGCACAAGGTCCTGCTGGTCCGACCGGTGCAGCCGGCGCGGATGGAGCGGATGGAGCGGATGGTGCAACAGGTGCCCAGGGTCCAACCGGTGCGACGGGCGCAACGGGTGCGCAGGGTCCCGCCGGTCCCACTGGAGTGACTGGTGCGACGGGTGCGACGGGTGCGACGGGTGCGACGGGTGCGACGGGTACCGCCGGTGCGGATGGGGCGGACGGAGCCGATGGTGCAACGGGCGCGCAAGGTCCTGCCGGTCCGACGGGAGCAACCGGTGCGACAGGTACGTCAGGTGCACAGGGCCCGACGGGGGCGACCGGGCCCACGGGTCTGGACGACTACGACCACGGAGCGAGCGACGGCGAGAGCACGACGTCTTCGTCGACGTTCCAGCAGAAGCTGCGGCTCACGACGGCGAGCCTCGCGGCCGGTGACTACCGCATCGGTTTCAGTTGCGAGCTGACCAACGGAAGCAAGGTCAATCAGAGCGAGTACCAGGTCCAGGTCGACGACACCACGACCATCGCGCTCGCTCGCAACCCGAACCTGGGCAACAACAACGACTACATCGCCGTGTCGGGTTTCGTCGTGGTGACGCTGACGTCCGGCGTGCACAACATCGACATCGACTACCGCGCCGTCGGGAACACCGCCAAGATCCGGAGAGCACGGCTCGAGATCTATGCAGTGCCGTGACACGTGGGCCGTGATGCGTCGCGACTCGCGGCACATCGTTCCGGCATCCGTCTCAGAGGCGGAGCCGCCGGCGGCCCGGGAGCGGATCGAGCGGTTCTCGTAGACCGCCGGTCCGGGATTGGAGGAGGTATGGAATGCCACCAAGGTGTCGGCCTGGCCACGCGCGGCGATGGCTGGACCGACGTACGCCCGGAATGACCATGCCGCCTTGCTTTCGCACAAGCGTCGCCCCATGGGGCATACTCTGTCCGAACCAGAACCAAACCCGGAGCACGATGAGCTGATGACCGAGAACGATAAACAGGCGCCTGCCGGCGACCCCAACCAGCCCAAGATCATCTGGGATGACGAGGGCATGAAGAGCAGCTACGCCAACGTGTGCAACGTCGCCAGCACTCGCGAAGAGGTCCTCCTCTTCTTCGGGCTCAACCAGAGCTGGCACGGCGGGCAGCAGGAGGTCAAGGTCAAGCTCACCGACCGGATCATCCTGAGCCCCCTGGCAGCCAAGCGCCTGATGGCTCTGCTCGGCCGCGTGGTCCGCGAGCACGAGTCACGCTTCGGCGCGACGGAGCCGTTGGCGACGGAGCCCGCCGCGAAGAAGTAGTCGCGCGTGCCGTCACCTGACGTGGGGCAAGGAGCCGCGGCCGCCGCGCTGTCTGCCGACGATCCGGCTTGGCGGGCGTTCTTCGGAGCCGGAGCACGCGACGACTTCTGTCGGCGCTGGCTCGCGGTCCAGGCGCAGCTGATCCCGGGAGTCCAGCTCGGGCTGGTCGTGCTGGGGCCTGCGGACAAGGGTCCGTACACGCCCGCCGGCTCCTGGCCCGAGGGCGAGGGGGACGTGCGTCGGCTGGCGGAGGTCGCCGAGCGCGCGCTGGTCAACCGGCAGGGCGTGATCCTCCAGAACGCGGGGCCGGGCGGCCGCGCGCACATCGCCTGGCCGATCAAGAGCGAAGGGCACCTGCACGGTGTCGTTGCGCTCGAGGTCTCCGCCCGCGACGAGGCCGAGAGCCAGGCGCTGCTGCGGCAGCTGCAGTGGGGCGCGGGTTGGCTCGAGGTGTTGATGCACCGCGAGGATCACGGGCGCTCCGGCGTGGCGGGCGAGCGGCTCGCGGTGGTGCTCGATCTCGCCGCGGCCACCGTCGAGCAGGACGGCTTCGAGGCCGGGGCCTCGACGCTCGTCGCCGAGGTGGCGACACGGCTCGCGTGCGAGCGCGTCAGCCTCGGTGCCGTCAAGAAGGGGCGTGTGCACGTCCAGGCGATGTCGCACGGAAGCCAGTTCGACAAGCGCACGAATCTGGTGCGCGCGCTCGAGTCGGCCATGGAGGAAGCGCTCGATCAGGAACGCCCGGTCGCCGTGCCCGCGCCGCCCGACGGCGGCTTCCAGATCTCGCTCGCGCACGAGGCCTTCCAGCGGCAGTACGGTTCGGGCTCGTTGGCTTCGGTGCCGTTCGGCCGCGAGGGCGGCATCTACGGCGTGATCACGCTCGAGCGTCCCGCCGCCCGACCGATCGAACCCGAGACGATCGAACTGTGCGAAGCGCTCTGCGCGCTGGCGGGGCCGGTGCTCGAACTCGAGCGCCGCAACGAGCGTTGGATCGGCAGGAAGGTCTGGGTCTCGCTGCGCGCCCAACTCGCGAAGGTCACGGGACCGCGGCACGGCGCGCTCAAGCTGTCGCTCGCCATCCTGCTCCTGCTCGTGCTGTTCTTCAGCGTGGCTGACACCGACTACGAGATCACGAGCGACTCCGCGATCGAGGCCGAGGTGCGTCGCGTGGCGGTCGCCCCGTTCAACGGGTACGTCTCCGAGGCCCCGTTCCGAGCTGGCGACATCGTGGCGGAAGGCGACCTGCTGTTCCTGCTCGACGACCGCGAGCTGCTCCTTCAGCGGCACGGATACGCCAGCCAGGTCGATCAGCTCACGAAGCAGTACAACCAGGCGCTCGCCGACGGGGAGCGCGCCGAGGTGCGCGTGCTCGCGGCGCGCCTGGACGAGGTGCGTGCCGAGCTCGACCTGGTCGACGACCAGCTCGGGCGCACGCGCGTCACCTCTCCGATCGAGGGCCTGGTCGTCGCGGGCGACATGAGCCAGGCCATCGGCGCTCCGGTCGAGCGCGGCCAGGTCGTGTTCGAGGTCGCACCGCTGGATGCCTACCGCGTCATCCTCGAGGTCGACGAGCGCGACGTCGCCGACCTCGCCGTCGGCCAGACCGGTGATCTCGTCCTGTCCGCGTTCCCGACCGAACCGGTTCCGTTCACGGTCACGAAGATCACGCCTGTGTCGCTGGCCACCGAGGGACGGAACTACTTCCGCGTCGAAGCGCGCATCGACTCCGTGGACGCGCGCCTGCGTCCCGGCATGGAAGGCGTCAGCAAGGTCTCGATCGGCGAGCGCAAGCTGATCTGGGTCTGGACGCATCGCACCATCGACTGGCTGCGGCTCTTCTTCTGGACCTGGGCACCGTAGATGGCGTCGTCGGTCTTCAGCTCGTCGTGGTACCGCGTGGCCGAGTTGCGCCCGCAGTTGCGCACGCACGCCCACATGCACCGCCACCAGTACCGGGGCCGCATCTGGTACGTGCTCGAGGATCTCTCGGCCGACCGCTACTACCGCTTCACGCCGGCCGCGTACACGGTCATCGGGCTCATGGACGGGACGCGGACCGTGCAGGAGGTCTGGGAGCAGGCCAGCGCGGAGCTTGCCGAGGAGGCGCCGACCCAGGACGAGGTCATCCAGCTGCTCAGCCAACTGCACCGGGCCGACGCGTTGCAGTCGGATGTGACGCCCGACACGCGCGAACTCCTCGAGCGCGCCGACTTGATGCGCAAGAGCAAGCTCACCGGGCAGTTGATGAGCCCGCTGTTCTGGAAGATCCCGCTCTTCGATCCCGAGCGCCTGCTCGATCGGTTCATGCCGGTCGCGCGCGCGCTGACCAGCTGGCCCGTGGTGGTCGTCTGGTTCGTGGTCGTGTTCAGCGCCGCGGTGCAGGCCGCCACGCACTGGAACGACATCACGGGCAATCTCTCGGACCGCGTGCTGGCGCCCAATAACCTCCTGCTGCTGTGGCTCCTGTTTCCGTTCATCAAGGCCCTGCACGAGTTCGGACACGCCTTCGCGACCAAGCTGTTCGGGGGCGAGGTGCACGAGATGGGCATCATGATGATCGTGCTCACGCCGCTGCCCTACGTGGACGCGTCCTCCGCGTCGGCGTTCCGGACCCGGCGCCAGCGGGTGCTCGTCGGCGCGGCCGGCATGATCGTCGAGGTATTCATCGCGTCGCTCGCGCTGTTCGTGTGGCTGAACGTCGAGGACGGGCTGCTGCGCATGCTCGCGTACAACACGTTCTTCATCGGCAGCATCTCGACGCTGCTCTTCAACGCGAACCCGCTGCTGCGCTTCGACGGCTACTACATCCTCTCGGACCTGATCGAGATCCCGAACATGCGCCAGCGCTCGACGCGCTGGCTGGCGTATCTCGGCGAACGGTGGATCCTGGGCAACGCCGACGCGATGGCGCCGCACGGGTCGACCGGCGAGAAGACCTGGTTCGTCTTCTACGGGATCGCGGCGTCGATCTACCGCGTGTTCATCGTGACGAGCATCGTCCTGTTCGTCGCGCAGCGGTTCTTCTTCGTCGGCGTGGTCCTCGCGCTGTGGACCCTCGTCGGTTGGGTCGTGGTTCCGCTCGTGCGGGGGATCAAGAGCCTGCTCAGCGCCCCGCGGCTGCGTCGCGTGCGCTCCCGAACCGTCGGTGCCGTCGTGGGCGGCGCCTTGCTGATCGTCACGCTGACCTGCTTCGTGCCGGTGCCGCTGAACAGTCGCGCCGAGGGCGTCATCTGGGTTCCCGACAACTGCATCGTCCGGGCCGCGACCGACGGCTTCATCCAGACCATCGTCGCCGAGCCGGGCGCATGGATCGAGCCGGGCGACACCCTGTTCGTGACCGTCGATCCCGAGCTCGAAACCCGCGTCGCGGCGCTCGAAGCGGCCGTCCGCCAACGCCAGGCGGAGTACGACGCGATCTGGTTCGAGGACCCGGTCGAGGCCGACGTCATCAAGCAGGAGAAGGCCTTCGTCGAGGCGAGCCTGCAGCGCGCCCGGGACGACCTGCAGGCGCTGGTCATCCGCAGCGAGGTGGCGGGGACCTTCGTCGCACCGGACGTCGAGGACATGCAGGACATGCTCGTCCAGCGCGGTTCGCCCGCGGCGCGCGTCATCGACCTCAGCACGCTCACGGTCCGGGTGGTCGTGAGCCAGGCCGACATCGACCTCATCCGCCAGCGCACGGTCAACGTCGAAGTGCGCGCCGCCGAACGGCTCGACCGGATCCTGCGCGCGGAGATCGTGCGCGAGGTACCCGGCGGCAGCGACCAGCTCCCGACCATGGCGTTGGGGCTGGCTGGCGGCGGCGAGATCGCGGTCGACCCCATGGACTCGCGCGGCACACGCGCGCTGCAGAGGTTCTTCCAGTTCGATCTCAAGCTGCCGTCCGGATCCGACGTGGTGAATGTCGGCGGGCGCGTGTTCGTCCGCTTCCACCACGGCTGGGAACCGGTCGCGTACCGTTGGGGCCGGAGCGTGCGGCGACTCATGCTGTCGAGGTTCGGCATCTGATGAACATCAGCCTCAAGCTCGGTCTGCCGCCCGGCGCCTATCCCGAGGCCGTCGAAGACAAGATGGGCTGGCTGGACCAGCTCGTCGTGCGCGCATGGCGTCGTCTCTCGGGCACCAGGGTTCCGCGTCAGGTCGCCCGCGTCGTCCGGCGCGTCGCCGCCGCCGGCGAGGAGATGGGGGTCGTCGCGGACATCACGGCAGAGGCGGCGGAACTGCGCGGCCCGTTGCGGCTTCAGGGCTTCGAAGAGGACCTTGTCGTGCGTGCCTTCGCGCTGGTGCGCGAGGCTGCGGACCGTGTGCTCGGACAGCGCCCGTTCGACGAGCAGGTGCACGGCGGCTGGCTGATGCTGAACGGCATGGTCGCCGAGATGGAGACCGGCGAGGGCAAGACGCTCACCGCGACGCTGCCGGCCGGTACGGTCGCGCTCGCGGGCTACCCGGTGCACGTCATCACCGTGAACGACTATCTCGCGAAACGCGACGCCGAGACGATGGGCCCGGTCTACGAGGCGCTCGGGCTGACCGTCGGCGTGATCGTCGAAGGCATGTCGAACACCGAGCGGCGGGCCGCCTATCGCTGCGACGTGACCTACTGCTCCAACAAGCAACTCACCTTCGACTACCTGCGCGACCGCATCATCCTGGGGCGCAACGCAGGGCGCGCGCGCCTCAAGATCGAGTCGCTGGGAGCCGTCCGGCCGCGCCTGGGCGAGTTGGTCCTGCGCGGGCTCGTGTTCGCGATCGTGGACGAGGCCGACAGCGTGCTGATCGACGAAGCGCGCACGCCGCTGATCATCTCGGACCGCGCGGGCGCCGCCGAGGAGGAGCGCGCCTACCGCACCGGGCACGAGCTCGCCGAGGGGCTCGAGCGCGGACGCGACTACATCATCGACACCTACAATCAGGGCATCCAACTCACGGACGAAGGTCGACGGCTGCTCACCGAGCGCGCCGCGCCGATGGGCGGGGTGTGGGCCAACCCCATGCGCCGCGAGGAACTGGTGTCGCAGGCGCTCACCGCCGTGCACCTGTTCCACCGCGACCGGCATTACCTGGTGGTCGACGACAAGATCCAGGTCGTCGACGAGTACACCGGCCGTGTCATGGCCGACCGGTCATGGGAACGCGGGCTGCACCAGGCCATCGAGGTCAAGGAAGACTGCACGCTCACCGTCCAGACCACGCCGCTGGCGCGCATCAGCTACCAGCGGTTCTTCCGTCGCTACCTGCGGCTCGGCGGCATGACGGGAACGGCGCGCGATGTGCGCGGCGAGCTGTCGTCGGTGTACGGGTTGGCTGTCGCGAGGGTCCCGACGCACCGTCCCGTGCGACGGACGCACGCGCCCGATCGGCTGTTCGTGTCCGCGGACGACAAGTGGGCGGCCATCGTCGAGCGCATCGGGTCGCTCGCGAACGGGGGGCGGCCGACGCTGGTGGGGACGCGCTCGGTCGAGGCCTCGGAGTTGCTGGGCGGCAAGCTCGCGGGCACCTCCGTCGAACACCGGGTGCTCAACGCGCAGCGCAACGACGAGGAGGCGCCGATCGTCGCCGAGGCGGGGCGCTCGAACCGCGTGACCGTCGCGACGAACATGGCCGGCCGCGGAACCGACATCAAGCTCGCCGACGGCGTGGCCGCAGCCGGCGGCCTCCACGTGATCGCGAGCGAGCGGCACGACAGCAAGCGCATCGACCGGCAGCTCTTCGGGCGTTGCGGTCGGCAAGGCGACCCCGGTAGCGTCGAGGCCATCCTCTCGCTCGACGACGAGCTGTTCGAGACGCACGGAAGCGCCGCGCTCCGCTCACTGGCCCGATCGATGGCGCGCGACGGTCGCGTCCCGCCCTGGATCGCCGCGCTGGTCGTGCGGCAGGCCCAGGCAGCGGCCGAGCGCAAACACTCACGCACGCGACGGGACCTGCTCAAGCAGGACGATCAACACGAAACCCGGTTGGCCTTCGCCGGCGCCGCCGAGTAGGAGAACCCCATGCTTCCGATCCTCATGATGTTGGTTGCGCTTTTCACGGGCCCCGAGGAGCCGCTCGAAGGACTCATCGAGCCGCTCGTCGTCGTCGACGTCGGCGCGGCCGTGGACGGCCTGCTGGACGAGGTCCTCGTCGATCGGGGCGATCTGGTCGAGGCCGGCCAGCCCGTGGCCCGGCTCGAATCGAGTGTCGAGGAGCTCACCGTGGAGCTGGCGCGCATGCGCGCGGAGTCCGACAGCGCGATCCGCGGCATCGAGGCGCGCCTGGTGTTCAACGAGAACGTGCTCAAGCGCAGCGAGGCCATGTGGAAGGACGAGCTGATCAGTTACGAGCAGCTCGAGGAGTCGCGCGCCAACGTCGACGTCACGAAGGCCGACCTCGCGCTGGCGAAGGACAACCAGACCATGGCGCGGCTCGAGCATGCACGCTCCCAGGCGGCGCTCGACCTGCGCACCATCCGCAGCCCGGTGCGCGGCGCCGTCGTCGAGCGCTACCTGTCGCCGGGCGAGCTGGTCAACCGCACCAACCAGCTCGAGATCGTGCGCATCGCCCAGCTCGACCCGCTGCGGGTCGAGGTCATCGCGCCGCTCGAGATGCTCGGCACGGTGGCGGTCGGGGCGCGCGCCGTGGTCCTGCCCGACGAGCCCATCGGCGGGCAGCACGACGCCGTCGTGACGGTGGTGGACCGGGTCGTGGACGCGGCCAGCGGCACCTTCCGCATCCGGCTCGAGTTGCCCAACAGCGACTACGCGATCGCGGCCGGCGTGAAGTGCCGCGTGCGGTTCGTTCCCTAGTGCAGATCCTCTTCGTTCATCCGAATTTCCCGGCCCAGTTCGGGCCGGTGGCGAGACGGCTGGCGCAGCGGGACGGCATCGAGTGCGTGTTCGTCTCGGGCAAGGCGTCGGGCATGCGCGACGGCATCCGCTGCATCCAGTTCGAGCTGCGCGGCGGGGCGACCAAGGCCAGCCACTACTGCTCGCGCACCTTCGAGAACGCGGTCTGGCACGCGCACGCCGTGTACGAGGCCTGCAAGTCGGCGCCCGACCTGAAGCCCGACCTGATCGTCGGGCACAGCGGGTTCGGCACGACGGTGTTCCTGCCCGAGCTGTACGACTGCCCGATCGTCAACCTGTTCGAGTTCTACTACCGCGGGCACGGCTCGGACATGGACTACCGGCCGGAGTACCCCGCGGCCGAGCTGGACTACCTCCGGTCGCGCACGCGCAACGCGATGATCCAACTCGACTTCGAGGCCTGCGCGGCCGGCTACGCGCCCACCGAGTGGCAGCGCGACCAGTTCCCGGAGTCGATCCGCGACACGCTGTCCGTCATCCACGACGGCATCGACACGGGGTTTTGGAAGCGGCGGTCGGTTCCGCGACGGATCGGCGACGAGACGATCCCCGACGACGTCAAGATCGTCACCTACGTGTCCCGCGGCCTCGAAGCCATGCGCGGGTTCGACGTCTTCGTGCGGATCGCCAAGCGCATCGCGGCCGAGATGCCGAACGTGCTCTTCGTCGTGGTCGGATCGGACAAGACCCACTACGGCAACGACACGCGGCACATCGCCGCGCGCAGCTTCCGCGAGCACGTGCTCGACATGGAGATGCCCGACCTCGAGCGTTTCCGCTTCCTGGGGACGGTGGAGCAAGAGCAACTCGTCGACGTGCTCTCGCTCAGCGACCTGCACGTCTACCTGACGGTGCCCTTCGTGCTGTCGTGGTCGTTGCTGAACGCGATGGCGTGCGGATGCCCGATCGTGGCCTCGGACACGGCGCCGGTGCGCGAGGTGATCACGCACGAAGAGACAGGATTGCTTGCGCCCTTCACCGACGTGGACGGCCTCGCTGCGCATGGAATGAACGTCCTGCGCGACGGCGCGCGCTACGCATCCATGGCCGCGGCAGGGCGTGCGTTGATCGAGTCGCGCTACGACCTGGAGGTGATTCTCCCGCAGGTAGAAGCGTTTTACGCGTCCGTGTTGAAAGTCCGGGAGTTGTAGGAACCGGTCGCTGCAAATCGATTCGACGTGAACTCGGGCCTGTCGCGCGCCGAGTTCGCGCGAGCGACGGTCGCTAAGCAGATGCGTAAGTCGGGATAGTCCCGCGACTCAGTAGCGCCGGAATTCACCCCACGAATCCCCGAAGTGCTGTAGTTTCCGTCGAGTCGGAAGCTCCTCGGGAACGGGCAACGGGATCCCCTGGAGTGGCGTCTCCTAGGGAAAGGAACAGCCATCGGGATTCTCCGAACGATGCGTCGTGCGCACACGCGGCGACAAGCGAGCTGGGCACGACGTCGTGACGCGTCGAGATCCGCGTCGCGACTCTCACCGTCGGCGTTCGTCTTCGAGAACCTCGAGCCGCGCATCCTGCTGTCCGCGGATCCGCTCAGCGTGCTGGACCTGTCTGGCGAGGTCGACCCGCTAACGATCACGCTCGATACCGACGGACTGGTGACCGTGGCTGGTACCGCCGGCGGGCTCCTCGACGGCGTGCACGCCGGCATCACCGAGATCGTGGGTGGGTCGGGCGACGACACCATGTTCGGCCCGGACGAAGACACCACCTGGACGCTGACCGGGTTTAACGAGGGCGAGGTCAACAGCGACTCGTTCGCGAACGCCATCACGTTCTCGGGAGTCGAGGGAATCGAGGGCGGCACCGAGACGGATTCCTTCGTCATCGACGGAGGCTTCGTCACCGGCGGCATCTACGGGAACGCCGGCGTGGAGCACCTGTCGCTGTTCGACTTCGTCCACGTCTCCGGGGAACTGGACTTCGGAGCCGGTCTGGGTACGGAGTTGACGCTGTCGACTGGGCTGCCCACCGAACTCGGCGGCGGCATTGTCGGCGCTGCGTTGCAGGCCATCGTGGGTGAGCTTCAGGGTCTTGGCACCGCCGGGCTCGACTTCAACCTGGCCGAGGGAACGCTGAGCGGCGTGACCGCGGGCACTTTCGAGGTCGGCGGCGCGAACCTGCATGCGTTCGTGGGCACGGGTGGGTCGTACTGGACGGACCTGGACGGGGACGGTCAGGCCAACTGGTCGTTCAACACGGGCTCGGGCGATCCCGACAGCCTGACGGTGACGACCGGCACCGTGTACGCGGACGACGGCAGCGGGGTGAAGTCGTACGGGGTGGATCCGGGTGCGACACCCCTGGTGGTCGGCGCGACCTACGGAGGGGTGGTCCTTCCGACGGACGTGGTCGCCTACTGGCTGAGCACCGGCGACCCGATGAACGATGTGGCGGCCGTGGTCGGCGTGGGCGACGACGCCATCACGTACGGGGACGCGAACAAGGACGGCACCGTCGACGCCGACGAGACGGGCGAGTTGGACGGCGACGTGACGGGCCTGTGGATCGAGGACTTCGACTTCGGGTTCACGGCCTTCAGCTCGGTGGATGTCCTTGAAGTGCAGCAAGCGCTGGCCGCTGTGGGCATCACTGCGGAGGTGCCCTCGCAGTGGCATGCGCTGAGCGCAACGGCGGGCAGCGCGCAGCTGGTCGGCATCGACGCGATCACCGCGGAGCTGCAGGACATCGAGGTCTTCCTCAACAACGGGGACAGCTGGACCATCGAGGGCCTGGAGCTCGGCCCCAGCGTCGTGGACTTCGAGACCAGCTTCGGCGGGTCGGGCTACGACGTCACGGTCGGCGGGGCGTCGGTGAACCTGAACTTCGACGGCGCCATCAAGGGCGGGGTGATCGGTCACGCCGAGTTGCGGATCGACGAGTTCGTGCACGTGTCCGGCTCGCTGGCCTTCGACGACGGCGCGGGCGGGACGGCGACGATCTCGACGGGCCTGCCGACCGAGCTCGGCGGCGGTGTGATCGGCGGTCTGTTCGATGACATCGTGGATGCGATTACGACTTACGGGCCCACCGACTCGCTCGACTTCAACCTGGCCGAGGGAACGGTCAGCGGCGTGGACGTGGGCGGATTCCAGATCGGCGGCGCGGACCTGCACGCCTTCGTCGGAGTGGAAGGTCCGTACTGGACGGACCTGGACGGGAGCAAGGACGTCACGTGGTCGTTCAACACGGGCTCGGGCGATACCGACAGCCTGA